>OATI01000022.1_pt1 | contig 214879 bp, 189 predicted proteins | sample 1494981 | NCBI WGS metagenome assembly OATI01 (sample SAMEA2579952, study PRJEB22360) | human gut metagenome
CCCAACCACGTCGATGGTACTGCGTAAAAGTGGGAGAGTAGATAGCCGCCGTTTTAGATAAAAGGAGTTCATTCGATAGAGTGGACTCCTTTTTGCGTTTATAGCTTCTTTTCGTTTTTATTCTTCCTGATTTAACATCTCTCTTATAATAATGTATCTTCTTTTCCGTTCTAATATACATTGAGTATGAATTTTAGATTATGAGCAGTATATATGATTCCCGGCAACGGCTGAAATATCTTTTCATTTTAATAGCCACATTGATTGCGATCGTTTCTGTGTTTGTCTCTGATAAGCTTGTAAAGAGTTTAGCACAGGAAGAACGCCAGAAGGTCGAGATCTGGGCGGAAGCGCAACGTATGATTGCTACCGAAACCAATGGTTCAAATATGGCTCTTATTCTGAAGATTCTGGAGAGTAACACCACGATACCTGTTTTATGGTGTAATGAGAAGGATAGTGTAATTGCAGAGAAGAATATCGACCTTCCGGAAAAGGATTCAGACTTGTTTCTGAAAAATAAAGTACGGGAATTAAAAAGCAAGAATCCTCCTATACTGATCGACATGCAGGATGGAACCTTCCAGTATTTATACTACGACGATTCTATTATCCTGAAAAGGCTGCTTATCTATCCTTATGCCCAGTTGACAGTCGTTTTCATATTTATCCTGATCGCCTTCCTGGCTCTTGCTAGTACGAAGAAGGCAGAACAGAATAAAGTATGGGTCGGATTATCGAAGGAGACAGCCCATCAGCTAGGAACTCCTATCTCTTCCTTAATCGCCTGGGTGGAATATCTTCGTACAAAAGAAATCGATCCGTCCCTCCTGGGTGAAATGGAAAAAGATGTGAAGCGTTTGGAGATGATTGCAGAACGTTTCTCGAAGATTGGATCAAATCCCGATCCGACACCGGTAAATATCAGCAATTCGATTCGTACGGCCTTAAATTATATGGAAACACGCATTTCTGCCAAGGTGAAGATATATACTCATCTTCCGGATAATCCCGTATTGGTTTTAATGAATGATTCACTGTTTGCCTGGGTTATTGAAAACCTGACAAAAAATGCTGTGGATGCTATGGAAGGCCAGGGTGAAATAACGTTCCAGGTGGAAGAACGTGACAAGACTGTGCGGATAGATATTACGGATTCAGGAAAGGGGATTCCCAAATCAAAATATAAGACTGTCTTCAATCCCGGCTATACGACTAAGAAGCGCGGATGGGGACTCGGGCTATCTCTGGTCAAACGTATCATAGAGTCCTACCATGGCGGCAAGATATTCGTAAAGAACTCGGAGGTCGGAAAAGGCACGACATTTCGTATAGAGCTTCGTAAATATAGAGGCTAAATAATTCAATAATAAAAAATAACTGCATAGGTATTGCATTTGTGTTTAGTTTTTTCGTACCTTTGCAAGGTTTTTACACTAAAAGGCTTTGGGAAAATTTAAATTATATAACGTAGATTTGAAAAATCTCGCTCCAGGAGTGCACGAATTCGAGTATTTACTGGAGAACAAGTTTTTTGTGGACATTGACGGAGACGAAGTCCAGAAGGGCAAAGTCAAGGTTCACCTGACAGTGAAGCGTACGTCAGTGGCTTTTGAAATGAACTTTCAGATTGAAGGTGTAGCAATCGTTCCGTGCGACAGATGTCTGGACGATATGGAGATTCCGGTTGATACACATAATCGCTTGGTAGTGAAATTCGGTAAAGAATATGCCGAAGAGAGCGACGAGGTGGTAGTAATACCAGAAGAGGAAGGTGCGATTAATTTGGCATGGTTCCTTTATGAGTTTATTGCATTGGCAGTACCGATGAAGCATGTACATGCTCCGGGAAAATGTAATAAAGCGATGTCGACGAAGCTGAAGAAGCACACTGCTAAAAGTACAGATGACGGAGATGATGATTACGAAGAAGACGAAGTGGAAGATATATCCATGGATGATGACGTAAGCGGTAATTCTGATCCTCGCTGGGATGCCCTGAAAGGTTTAATAGAGAATGATAACAATTAAATAAATTAAAACATGGCACATCCTAAAAGAAGACAAGGTAAGACAAGAACAGCCAAGAGAAGAACTCATGACAAGGCTGTCGCTCCAACAATGGCTATTTGCCCGAACTGCGGCGCATGGCATATTTATCACACTGTATGCGGCGAATGCGGCTACTACAGAGGTAAATTAGCTATCGTAAAAGAAGCAGCTGTGTAAGTTTGTCACGATCATATTGAGTCTGATAAACGAAAGAAATAGCCCTAAAAATATTTTTAGGGCTAATTTTTTAATTGGGATATAGAGTCTCTTTATTTTTTTAATTATGGATAAATTAAATGCGGTTATAACAGGTGTAGGCGGATACGTTCCGGAAGACGTGTTGACAAATGAGGACATCTCCAAATTGGTCGATACGACTGACGAATGGATCATGACACGTGTTGGCATCAAAGAACGCAGAATTTTGAAAGGTGAAGGGGTAGGTACCTCTTACATGGGTATACGTGCTGTGAAGCAGTTACTCGAAAAAACACAAGTAAATCCGGAAGAGATCGAAGTGATTCTGTCGGCTACTACAACGGCAGACCATCACTTTCCAACCATGTCTTCAATCATCGCCTATCATACCGGCTGTAAGAATGCAATGACTTTCGATTTGCAGGGAGCTTGTGCCGGATTCTTATATGGGTTGGAAACAGGTGCGAATTATATTCGTTCGGGACGCTATAAGAAAGTGATTGTTGTTGCCGGTGATAAGATGACCTCGATTACCGATTATCAGGATCGTTCTACCTGTCCTTTGTTCGGGGATGCCTGCGGTGCGGTTTTACTGGAACCGACTACGGAAGAAGTCGGCGTTCTCGACACGATTCTACGTACTGACGGTGTAGGCTATTCTCATCTGATTATGAAGTCTGGTGGTTCGGCTTATCCTTCCAGTCATGAGACCGTGGATAAACGGGAACATTTTGTTTTGCAGGATGGCAAATATGTCTTTAAGTATGCTGTTTCGTATATGGCCGATGTGGCTGCCGAAATAGCGGAACGAAATAAACTGACCCACGACGATATTACATGGATCGTGCCTCACCAGGCTAATCTGCGCATTATCGATGCGACGGCTAAACGTTTGGGTGTGGATATGGAGAAGGTAATGATCAATATCCAGAAATATGGTAATACCAGTGCCGGTACTATTCCTATCTGCCTTTGGGAGTGGGAAGACAAGCTGAAGAAAGGGGATAACCTGATTCTGGCAGCATTCGGTGCAGGCTTTACCTGGGGTGCAATTTATCTTAAATGGGGTTATAATGGAAAACAAGCATAAGTCCGGCTTTGTTAATATTGTCGGTAATCCTAATGTAGGGAAGTCCACGCTGATGAACCGTCTGGTGGGGGAACGTATCTCCATCATCACGTCGAAAGCGCAGACTACCCGTCATCGTATCATGGGGATTGTGAATACCGACGATATGCAGATCGTGTATTCAGACACGCCGGGAGTCCTGCATCCGAATTACAAGTTGCAGGAGTCTATGCTGAATTTTTCGGAGTCGGCATTAGGTGATGCCGACGTGTTACTCTATGTGACCGATGTCGTTGAGACAATCGATAAAAATGAAGAATTCCTCCAACGGGTCCAATCGGTGGAATGTCCGGTCCTGCTGCTGATCAACAAGATCGATACCAGTAATCAGGCCGAACTGGAAAAGATGGTAGCCCATTGGAAAGAGGTTCTTCCGAAGGCTGAGATCATTCCGATTTCCGCACTTTCGAACTTTAATATTGATTATGTGAAGCATAGGGTGGAGGATTTGATGCCCGAGTCTCCCCCTTATTTTGAAAAAGACGCGCTTACCGATAAGCCGGCCCGCTTCTTCGTTACGGAGATTATTCGTGAGAAGATACTCCTGTATTATCAGAAGGAGATACCGTATGCGGTGGAAGTCGTTGTTGAGCTGTTTAAGGAAGAAGAAGAAATGATTCACATCAAGGCGCTCATTATTGTGGAACGGGATTCCCAGAAAGGGATTATCATCGGGCATAGGGGACAGGCACTGAAGAAAGTCGGTGCGATGGCCCGTAAGGATATTGAACGCTTCTTTGAGAAGAAGGTATTCCTGGAAATGTTCGTCAAGGTTGAAAAAGACTGGCGTAACCGGGATAACCTGTTGAAGAATTTTGGTTATCAGCTGGATTAAAAACAGCGCACAGAAAAGAAATTTATGGGAAATATTGTAGCAATTGTTGGTAGGCCCAACGTAGGAAAGTCCACCCTGTTCAACCGTCTGACCCAATCGCGTCAGGCCATCGTGAACGAGGAAGCAGGGACTACCCGCGACCGTCAGTACGGTAAAGTGGACTGGACCGGTAAAGAGTTTTCGCTGGTCGATACCGGCGGATGGGTAATTAATTCGGATGATGTTTTCGAAGAAGAGATAAATAAGCAGGTACAGGTCGCTTTGGATGAAGCAGACGTGATCTTGTTTGTGGTGGATGTATTGAATGGTATCACGGACCTGGACATCGAAGTGGCCAAGATACTGCGCCGTAATAAAAAGCCGGTTATCGTGGTGGCAAACAAAGCGGATAACTTTGAGATGCATGCCGAGGCTGCCGAGTTCTATTCGTTCGGTTTGGGCGATCCTTTCTGTGTGTCGGCTATCAACGGTTCCAATTCCGGCGACTTGCTGGATAAGATCATCGAGATCCTTCCGGAAGAAAAAAATGAAGAATTGGAAGAAGAGTTGCCCCGTATTGCCGTTATCGGTCGTCCGAATGCCGGAAAATCGTCTTTGATCAATGCGTTTATCGGTGAAGACCGTCATATCGTAACGGATATTGCCGGCACTACCCGCGATTCTATCTATACCAAATACAATAAATTCGGCCTGAATTTCTATCTGGTGGATACAGCCGGTATCCGTAAGAAGGGAAAGGTGAACGAAGACCTGGAATATTATTCGGTGATCCGTTCGATTCGTGCAATTGAGAATTCCGATGTCTGTGTACTGATGGTAGATGCTACCCGCGGTATCGAAAGCCAGGATTTGAATATTTTCTCTTTGGTGCAGAAGAATAAGAAGGGGTTGGTCGTTTGTGTGAACAAATGGGATTTGGTAGAAGATAAAGGCCAGAAGGTGATCGACAGCTATACGAATGCGATCCGCGAACGTTTGGCGCCGTTTACAGATTTCCCTATCCTGTTCATTTCGGCATTGACCAAGCAGCGTATCCTGAAAGTGCTCGAAACAGCCAAAGAAGTATACGACAACCGTAAGAAACGCATCCCGACGGCCAAGCTGAACGAGATCATGTTGCCGATCATCGAGAACTATCCGCCTCCCGCATGGAAAGGAAAGTATATCAAGATCAAATACATCACCCAGCTGCCCGCAGGCTCTGTTCCTTCCTTCGTTTTCTTTGCCAACCTGCCGCAGTGGATCAAAGATCCTTACAAACGTTTCCTGGAAAATAAGATCCGGGAGAACTGGGATTTTACAGGGACACCGATTAATGTATTTATTCGCGAGAAATAAGATAAAAAAAGAGATGCTATAACGGTATCTCTTTTTTTATGGTTATTCCTTTTATCAAATGTCTTTTATTCGGGGAAGAATATCTATCTTTATCGCATTCTAATATAATAAACAGTTTTGACTATGACAAAAATTAATCATTTTTCATCAGATCGTGATTTATCAACTCAGAAAGATAAGTCTTGTGTATGCCGGAATTCCGATAAATGGAATCCGAATGTACCGCTTCAAGTTTCTCAGGAAGAATTTTGGAAACATATCCATGAAATTGAGCAGGGAATGTTTACTTCTTTAGATGAAGGATTCCAAAAATTTGAACAATGGAAAGCGGCGCTCCTAAAAAGCCGGTTGTAGTTAGTGACCGCTTTTGGGAAAGTTATAATTCTGTATACGAACAAGGCCTTGACTTATTTGGATATTATAAATTAGCTTCAATCCGTTTCGTCTGCGTGTCATTTATATGTTTCGGAGAAGTAAAGGCTCCATGCCGTTGAATGATTGAGGATTTACATCTTTAGTGAATTTATATTCGTACTTTTACCCATCGTTAATATTAAACTTTACTGCTATGTTTACATCACATATGACTGAGGACGAACTGCAGGCCGTTGCCTACCGCGACTTTCTGGAGATACGCATGAAAGTGAAGATCGCTTTCGAACAGTTTATAAACCGCCTTCGTTTGCGCAGAGGGGAGAAGAGAGTCCTCCATTCGCTGATTGAGGAAAAAAACGTATTGACCAAATCGAAAAATACCTGGCATGTCGTTTTTATTAATACCAGCTATACCGCTGCAGATGAGTTTATAGCCGGCTGTATCGTTTATATCCCTTTGTACCGGGACAACGCGGTCGATTATCTATTCATTAATAATATGGAAGACTTTGTGCTGGAGAGGCTTTCGGCCCATTTCCTGACACGTTACAAAGAGCGGTATCTCGAATACAACGGGATCAACCTGCGTGGCATACATCCGGCTATATATTATATGATATATAATCAGGACAAAACGCTGACCTATTACCTGCCTGAAAAGTGGACTGAAAAGGAAATGGAAGAGAAAGGCTTCATGATCTCCAAACAGGGTTTGTCGTTGGTTCGGTTCGACAAAAAACTGATTACCTATATCACTTTCCTCGACCAGGAGAACCTGAGCCGTTATAAAGCGATGGTATACGAAGAAGAAGCTTTATGGAAAGACCTGGCAAATACCGAGAACCCGGAGCTTTCATTTGAATTGAAACAGGCGCTGTATATGAAGCATTGTCGTAATCCGGAGAAGACAAAAGCAATCTTGCGAAGGTATCTGCTGCGTATCTGCGGGACGAATCTCACGGAAGAGCAACGGGAAGATTTGTTGGCAAGATTTGATGACGTCATAGAAGAAACGTTGGATATCGAGCAACTCCTGAAGCAGGAGAAGGCCGAAACAAGGCGGCTCCAGATGCCGGATATCAAACTCTATTTGGATCAAATGAAAAAAGGGAAGTAATCACCTCCCTTTTTTGTTTTTTCTCCGATTGACTTATTCGATTTCCGGGCGGTCGCTACTTCCGCCTCCGCCTTCACCTGCCGGGCCGGAACCTTTCTTTCGTTGGTTGAAAGCGGTGACGGTTTCTGAGATCAGCTGGTTCAGGTTGCTGACAAATGTCGTTGCTGCGGCCGACGGCTGAGCTACGCTGAACGACTGTGCCAGCATCACCAGGTCGTCGTACTGGCTGTCGAGACGCTGACGGATTGTTGCGCTGTTGTCCTTTTTATTGGCGGCGCGGCTCTGTGTTCTCGCCGAGGTGAGTGCGATGTAGGCGTTGTTTTCCTTTTCGAGTTCGGCCAGGTAGGCTTCCAGTCCGAGGGTGGTGACGTAGGACGCGTTTTCGTCCTTCCGCAGGTCGATCAGCAGGCCTTGTATTTTGGCTGTTTCCTGTGCTACCGGCAGGCGGGCGATGCCGATGTACGGTTTGATCACCTTATAGAGAAACTTTCCGGCATCACGTTCGGCTTCGAGCGGCAGGGTACCGGCGCGCGAAATGCGGGTGGTGATGTAGATGACCAGGTTGTCGCGGTTGGCTTCGTGAACGGCGGCCTGTTCCGTTTCCTGTGCGATGCGGCTTTCATCGACCGTGTCGGCCAGGAGCATGACGTCGTTTTCCATTTTTTGCACAAACTGTGCCGACAGTCCGATATCGGGCGAGCCGTTTGTCCGTACGTCGGCATCGAGCGATTCGATTTCGGGACGGTCGCCGCCGCCGGTCGGAGCGGGGACGAGGTTCAGCACGGAGTTGAGGAAGGCCAGGTATTCGGCGTTGTTGAGATCATAAAGCGTTATGTGCTTGATTTTTGTGTAACTGCCCATGATATTTAAGATTTATAGTGAATTAAACATTCGGCAATGTAGACAAATAATTCCGGTAAAAAGAGTTTTTCTGTGATTATATTAAAAAAAAGTTCCCGGAAGTCCGGAAACCTCGTTTAAATGTTGAAAAATACCTTCCGGATTTCCGGAAACGATTTTCGACTGTTGAAAGTGACTTTCCGGATTTCCGGAAATGCCTTTTGAATGGTGAAAGTTCATTCCCGGGTTTCCGGAAACCGTTTTGCACCGTTTAAAAATGCTTCCCGGATTTCCGGAAGGTCACTTTCACTTGTCGGAGCCTTCTTTTGTCTTTATCTTGACGAAACAACCCTCTTTCTTGTGATTTTGAGATTTATAGCTACCTTTGTGAAAATAGAAATTAAAGAAGAAAGGAGTATCTTATGAGACGTCCTGAAATAGTAAACCGTATACGGGAAGTTATCCGTCGTGTTGCTCCCGGTGCACAGGCGATTCTGTACGGAAGCGAAGCCCGTGGCGATGCCCGTCCTGACAGCGATATCGATCTGCTTATCTTGCTTGACAAAGAAGATATCTCTCTGAAAGAGGAACAGGAGATCGCTTATCCGCTTTATGACATAGAGTTCGAGACGGGAGTGATCATCAGTCCCCGTGTATTCAGTAAAAAGATATGGGAAAAGTTGACGACGCCTTTTTCTGAAAATGTAATGAGAGAAGGAGTTGCGTTATGACGGATGAAGAACGAAAATCACTTGTTTCCATCAGATTGCAGAATGCAAAAGAAACGTTGGACGAAGTCCCGGTGCATATTGAAAACGGCTTTTGGAACACTGCAACCAACCGTATGTATTATGCCTGTTATTACGCTGTTGCTGCTTTGCTGTTGAAGAATGGTATTGGTGTGAAAACACATTCCGGTGTTCGTCAGGCATTAGGAAAGGAGTTTGTTGTTACAGGATTGGTGTCGAAAGAGCAGGCACGTTTCTTTTCAATCCTTTTTGACAATCGCCAAACGGGAGATTATGACGATTTTATTATGATGACGGAGGAAAAGGTAAAGGAACTTTATCCGCAAGCTGTTGGTTTTATACAAGCTATAGAAAGTTTGATAGAAATGTAACAATATAAATTTCTGAGAGAAAAGATCTCGCATATTTTGTTTAATAATCTAAATGTGCGATCTTTGCGACGTATTGAAAAAATAACGTAGAAGCGTTTCAATATTATCTTGTCTTGAAATCTCGACAATTTCAACTCATCAAGATAATAGACAAAATGTTTCCTGCGCTTATGTTTGTTATATATACCTACCCGGTGACGGGTGGACTATATACCTGCATAAAGCGTGGGATCATTGTGCTATTATTGATGAGTGGGCAGTCGAGAGCCTCAAGACAGTGATAGACGATGGTTCCCACGCTTCTTTTATTTAGGAAAACCGAACGGCGGGGACAGGGAGGATAATAATAATACAATTATGAATGTCTTTATCACGAAAGCAAATGCCAGTAGAATAATTAAAAGTATTAATTTAAGTAAAGTTGAAATAGAAGGGGATATTTATAAAGAAAAAAATCGAGTACTTAATGCGATGTATAGTAAGTATGAGAAGCATGAGCTTTTGATTTATAAAATGTTTATGGAAAATCCAAAAGAATTTATGGCAGAAGTATATGAAAAAGTGTCACAACATGAAGATACTTATTGGTGGGTATATGAAAAGAAGAATCCGCCTGCTTACCATTTTAATTCTGCGTGTCCACGCTTGTCCTCTAACTTTAAGAATTATAAAATACCTGAAGGAATACGTTTTAAAGGAATTCAGAAAGATGAATATATGAAAGTGATTCGTTCTGAATGTCGTTATGATAATGAGGAAATAATGAATAAAATGAAATCTAATGTCAATAATTATAGAAAGTGGTGGGAGACTGAAGGTGAAATGCTTTATCTTAAGGATAAAGATGCTTTTTTGGTACGTGTAAATCACAAATATCAACCGGAACCGAGGATTTTTAATATAACAGAATTTGAGTCAGCAAATTCAGGTATCGAAAGATTGGAGAACAGTAGTTTGATTGAAATAGAAAATGAAATAGATAAATTGATTAAAGATTCAGGTATATATTATTTTTTGAATAAAAAAAATACAACTGTATTACGACATTATGCTAAATGGACTAGTACTGCATATAAAAATGAGCCTTTCAAGTCCAATAGTACAGGCTATACTAATGAAGAAATAAGAGAAGTCTTGATAGATTATGATAAACGTTTTAAGTCCCCTTTAGCTATTTATTTGAAGGAGTATTATAGGAGAAAAAACAATCCTAATTTGGAAATAGCTCAAGAATTATTAGATCAATTGGGGTTTAGAAAATGTTTAACTTGTTCAAATCAGGGTGATGAACAGAATAAAGAACTGAAATCTAATAGGGGGAATGGTTTGCCAGTAGAAGATATTTTAGATGGTATAGACTATTGGAGTGATGAGGCTTTAGAATTGATGTTGGAAGCTGACATAGAAAATGATAGATTGTATTGGGAAGACCTCAGTAGATATGAAAATTTGTGATTAGAGAATTATATCATCATCTAGAAAAGGATTTGTGAGGAATGAGGATCTATCCTACTTGTTGAGTTAAAGCGGCTGCTGTTGGTTTGATTGACAAAATCGTATTTGCAGTGAAAGCTATCTATTGCAGGATTATTTAATGACTTGACTGATAAAATAAAAACGCAGATAATTATTCCTGGGAATGAGTTATCTGCGTTTTTCTGTATATGTTAGTGCTTTATCAGAACGAATTCAGCACTTTATTCAACTCATTCACCATCTCGGTAGCCGACTTCTGTGTCTCAGCCAGTCCTTCCGGAGTAAACATGGCAACCGTTTTATTCAGCTTATCCAGTTTGCTGCCCTTCAGTTCTTCGCGGAGGATGCGGATTTTTTCAGCGTCCTGGAGGCCTTCTACCAGACGTTCGAAACGGATACTGCTGCGGGGACCCGGGTAGATACTGTATGTATCGCCGGCTGCCCAGGTGCGGAAACGGGAGTCGCGCAACGGATCTTTTGTCCAGCTGTTGACTGCCCAACGCAGGTAACCGTCGTAACCACCGGCAACGGCGTGCAGGATCGTCCAGGGGGCTTCTGCCGGGTTGGAGAAGGTGAAGGTGTTCGGGAATGCTTCCGAACAACAGGTATAAACCGTGCTGATCTGGCCTTTGCGGTCGCGTTCGGCTTTCACATCTTCCGGAAATTTGTGGCCGTACGGAATACTCAGGTAATACAGGTCGCCTTGTATCTCTTTATGATAGTTACCGGCCAGCGTGATCTTAAATTCCGGGTCAGCCTGCTTGATTACCTTGATAGCCTCTTGCATGGCTTCCAACGGACGTTCGTCCATAGAGATAGCAGTCTTTTCGAACCAGCCTTTTGCACGCAGGTGGCGGGAGAAATCTTTCAGGAAAGAACCCCAGTAGTCTGCATAAGCTGCATCGCCCGGTTTGGCTTCGATGAACTGGATGCGGTTGGTGGCCTGGTCGTAATAGTCGAAACTCAATGCCCACGGGATCATGGTGTAGCAGCTGATCAGGTCGTTGATGCCAATATCGTTCATCATGAAATCTACCCATTTGTCGAAAACAGTGTAGTCATATTCCCAACTGCCGTCGAGTTTCTTCATGCGGAACACCATGCTGTCGAAATGATCTTCGGTCTGTCCCGCCCAGGGTTTGTGCATGATGCTGGTGGTGATGGCACGCTGTCCGGCGTTGGCCAGCATCTTCATGATCGGGCGCATGGCATCGAAATGTTCTTTGCTCCAGAGAGGCACGTCGTAGTAACGGGCCACGGAATACGGGTTCTGCCACAAGTCCAGATGGAATTTCCAGTCTTTCGGTTCCGGCAAGGTACGGTTCAGTACGTCTATCTCCACCTGTAACTTCATCGGTTGGAAGTTTTCGCCTGAAACGGTCAGTGTTCCTTTATATTTTCCGGGACGTGCGTCGGACGGTACCCATACATTCATCCAGATAGGTTGTGTCGTACGAGCGGCGACGTCGCGCATCTTTACGATATCCAACACGTCGGCAACAACGGAAGAATCCCATTCCGCTTTATTTTCACGTACACCGCAACCGCCTGTACGTTCTTTGTTCAATTCGTCGGTCATTACGTAACGCACGAAATTGGTGGTGACGTTGGATGCCGGGATAACCGATGAACCGTTTTTCAATTCGCTGACGGTGATGGTTGCGTCCGATAGGTCGTTGGTTGTCCACAGTACGGCCTGGGCGTTTACGCGTTCTCCTTTCCAGGCTTTCGTCTGCCAGCGGGAAGTTTTTGTAACGGTTGGGATACTGAGTTTCGGATAACGAACGTCCGTGCTCGCCCAGCTGAGTTGGGTAGGCGTTGTTATTTTATTCCATACAGCCTCACTATCGTGTGGCTTGGTGTCGGTCAGTTCGGTGTAATCGGTGATGTTCGATTGCTGTGCGTAACAAACCGGGCCTAGCGTTAGCAGGGCACAGAGAATAAGAGAGTTTTTCATGTATAAATTCTTTTAGAAGTTTATTCGGGGGATAAAGATAGGAAAAAGATGGGATATTGTACGCAATTACTTTATCCGATTATAATGACAGAACAACAGATTGCCGTTATCGTCGTACAGATGCATGCCGTTGCCTTCGCAATAGCGGAACATTTTGCAGTCGGCACATTGCCCTTTGCGTGTCCATTCACGGTTACGGTACGGTTTGAATTCGTTGTTCCAGATGTCGATGAATTTATCTTTATAGATATTCCCCTGATGGAAATTGGCACGAATGCTCGGACAACCGGAAATGGAACCGTCTGCCAGCACCGAAGCCGTACTGATTCCGGCATTGCATTGGAAGATGGAGTCGCGCACTTCGGCTTCGTAGTTTCCGAGGAACCCTTCGCAACCGTAGCTGGTGTGTATCTTTCCTTCCTGCCGGCAGTAGCGGATGAAGTTGAGTATCCAGGTGAACTGTTCGTTGGTCAGTTGCAGGTCGGCTTCTTCGGCGGCCCGTCCGACAGGGAAGATGGTGAACAGACGCCACCGTTTTACGCCCATCTCCGTCAGGAATTCCTTGAAGAGTTTCAGGTCTTTGAAGTTCTTCTGGTTTACGCAAGTCACCACATCCCAGACAATCTCTTTCTCTTCCGCCAGCATGCAGATGGCGTTGACTGCATTCTCGAAACTTTTCGGATGACGGCGCAACCAGTTATGTGCTTCTTCGAAGCCGTCGAGGCTGATGGTTGCCGAATGCATGCCGGAGACCAGCAGCGCGTCCAGCCGTTCGCGTGTCATCAGCAATCCGTTGGAAACGATTCCCCAGGGATATCCCCGGCGGTAAAGTTCCATTCCGCAGGTTTCGATGTCTTTGCGCACCAAAGCCTCTCCTCCGGTAAAAATTACCAATACTTTATTAGGATTGACATGGGGAGTAATATCGTCTATAACTTTCAGAAAATCTTCCACCGGCATATCCTTCATGCCAGCCGATACATGGCAGTCGCTGCCGCAATGACGGCAGGATGCATTGCAACGAAGCGTACATTCCCAAAAGAGTGTGCGTAGTTCGTGTAGCTTGGCCCTGTTTCTTCGGATACTGCGGAAGAGTTCCAGGGCGATGCGTTTACGAAATCCGGGGCGTTTATCCATTATTCTTCCGTGTTAATCTGTTCGTTCATAGTGATTGTAACCTCTTGTTTGGCTTTTCCCTCGTACCAACCGCTGCCATTTTCATAGACGGCGTTTTTAAAGGAAACAAAAGAGGTATCGGCTGCAAACTGACCGCCGTTTTTATCTTTGTCAATATCTGTCGTGATAAGTTTGAATGTTGCCCCGGGGAATTCTCCGGTTTCCCAAAGGAATTCTCCCTTTGCGTCGGTGTAGATGGTATCGCTGGGCATTTGACGGTCGGGAACCGAATCGCTGATGGCGATTTGTATATTGGGGATCGGGTTGTTCTGTCTGTTTACCACTTTCCCTTTGATCTCGTAATTAGCATGTGGGCAGCCGTATTCTTCTACCTGACCTCCCCCATCATCATCCGAATCGGAACAAGAGAAACCTAGTAAGGTGAGTAAACCGGCTAATACCCAGTTCATACTGTTCAAAAAATGAGGATAGAACCTTTTCATATAACTTGCGTTGTTTCGTTATTAACTGATAGATTACATATGATTAAATACAAAAGTACGAAAAATACTGCATCGGCGGTTGTATAAGTCTGGATATTTGTTTTTACTTATTCTTTGTTTTCCACAGCTTGCTTCATTTTGATAGTTACGTTCTTTTGTGCATTACCATAATTCCATTCGCCGTTTCCTCCTGTCAGGTCTTCTTTTTTGAAAGCTACTTCCGTGATTGTTTCTTCAAATGCTCCTCCGTTATCGGTGCCATCGATATCTTTTGTTGTGATTTTGAAAGTGATATCCGTGCCAAAAGTGGTGACAACCGGTCGTGCGACGAACTCTCCGGCACTGTTCGTGATCAGCGTATCCCGATGCGTATATTCTTCATTACCAAAAGGGTCGGGAATAATAACTTGTATGCCGTTGATGGCTTTCCCGTTCTCATCGACTACTTTCCCTTTGATTTCATAATCGGCGTAGGGACATCCGTATTCGTCTGCCCCTATTTTGTCGCATGCAGCCAGTGAAAAGCCTAACAGGCTTAATAATCCTGCCAATATTTTATTTGTAAAGGTCAGGAAGAAATGGTTTGTTCTGTTCATATCCGTATGGTTTTAATTGTATTTACATCCATATCTAATTGATGCAAACATAAGTCGAAACGTTGCACCGCCTGTTTTTTATGAGTAACTTGCGCGCCAAATCCAATCGAACTAAATAAACATGAAAGATTTCATACGCATATTACGGCGTTTTGTGCCTCCTTATAAGAAGTATATGGTGTCGAACATTGTGTTCAATATTTTATCCGCCATACTGAATCTGTTCTCTTTTGCCCTGATTATTCCGATATTGAATATATTGTTCAAACTGAATGATGATGTTTATTCTTATAAAGCCTGGGTGTTTGATCCCTGGACCTGGGAAAGCTGGAAAGGTACTCCCGAACTGATAAAGAACAATTTCTTCTGGTTTGTCAGCGACCTGATTGAAAAAGAAGGAGGCTCATTTACACTGATCGTTTTAGGTGCTTTCCTTATTATCTCTACGTTCCTGAAAGTGGGTACGATGTACATGGCTTTTTTTACGATGATCCCTATCCGTACAGGGGTTGTACGTGATATCCGTAACCAGATCAACAGGAAAATAACCGAACTGCCCCTGGGATTTTTCTCGGAAGAGCGCAAGGGGGACATCATTGCCCGTGTCTCCGGCGATGTGAATGAAGTGGAGACCTCCATCATGAGTTCCCTGGATATGTTGTTCAAGAATCCGATCCTGATCATTATCTATCTGATCGGTATGATCGTTATCAGTTGGCAGCTGACTGTTTTCGTCCTTGTACTGTTGCCTTTGGCGGGTTATGTGATGGGACAGGTAGGGAAGAAACTGAAACGTAAATCGCTGGAAGGCCAGCAGCAATGGGGCGGCTTGATGAGCCAGATCGAAGAGACTTTAGGCGGCTTGCGCATTATCAAAGCATTCAATGCCGAGAAGAAAATACAGGCTCGTTTCGAGAACAGTAATGACCGGTTTCGTCGGACCACCATCCGTATCTATCGCCGCCAGCAGATGGCGCATCCGATGAGTGAGTTTCTGGGAACGGCTACTATCGCCATCGTTCTTTGGTATGGAGGTACGCTTATCCTGAGTAACCATAGCACGATCGATGCCTCCACATTTATTTATTACCTGGTTATCTTTTATAGTATTATTAATCCGGCGAAAGATTTAAGTAAGTCTGTTTATGCCATCCAGAAAGGACTCGCCTCTATGGATCGTATCGATAAGATCTTGAAAGCCGAAAGTAATATCAATGATCCGGCTGATCCTAAGAAGATAGAATTGAATAAGGAAATACGATATAACAATATTTGGTTTAAATACCAGCATGACTGGGTGTTGAAAGGTGTTGACCTGGTAATCCCTAAGGGAAAGACCGTCGCATTGGTTGGCCAGTCCGGTTCCGGTAAAAGTACGCTGGTGGATCTGCTGCCCCGTTTTTATGACGTGAATAAGGGGAGCATTACGATTGACGGAACGGATATCCGCGATGCCTCCCTCTACGATTTGCGCGGCCTGATGGGGAATGTGAATCAGGAAGCGATCCTTTTCAATGATACCTTCTTCAATAATATCTCTTTCGGAGTGGAAGGAGCGACATTGGAACAGGTGAAGGAAGCCGCGCGTATCGCAAATGCGCATGAGTTTATCATGGCGAGCGAAGACGGTTATAATACCAATATCGGTGACCGGGGCGGTAAACTTTCCGGCGGACAGCGTCAGCGTATCAGTATCGCCCGTGCCATCCTGAAAAACCCGCCGATCCTGATCCTCGACGAGGCAACCTCCGCATTGGATACGGAGTCCGAACGCCTGGTGCAGGAAGCATTGGAAAACCTGATGCGTAACCGTACTACGATTGTTATTGCCCACCGTCTTTCCACGATTCGTAATGCAGACGAGATCTGTGTGATGCATGAAGGTGAGATCGTTGAACGTGGCCGTCATGAAGAACTGCTGGATTTGAAAGGCTATTATAAGAGGCTGTGTGACATGCAAAGTTTCTGATACCGCTTGAATTATAATTTTATTAATAATACTATGAACTCGATTCGATTAAAGGAAATAGGACGGAAAATAATTCGTCCTTCTATTGTTGCTTTATTGGTATTGCTGGCTTCCTGTGATATGGCAGAAGTGAAAACAGCCAATAAGATCGCTTATCACTTTGATGAACCTGCCCGCATCTGGGAGGAAACTCTGCCATTGGGAAATGGCCGGCTGGGAATGATGCCCGACGGTGGAATCAATAAGGAAAACATCCTGTTGAATGAAATTTCCATGTGGTCCGGAAGCAAACAGGATACGGATAACCCGCAGGCCGTCTGGTCGTTGGCAAATATACGCCGTCTGCTTTTTGAAGGGAAAAACGACGAAGCACAGGACCTGATGTATCGCACCTTTGTTTGTAAAGGGGCTGGTAGCGGTCAAGGACAGGGTGCCAATGTTCCCTATGGTAGTTACCAGTTGCTGGGAAATCTGGTGCTGGATTATGTATATGTAGACGGTTCCGATTCCGTAGCCGCTTACCGTCGTGAGTTGAATCTGAACGATGCGATAGCCTCTACTTCTTTCCGCAAGGGAAAAGTGAATTACAGCCGTGAGTCGTTTACCTCTTTCTCCGGTGATCTGGGTGTGGTTCATTTGATGGCAGATGCCGATAAGGCGCTTAACTTTACGGTGGGGATGAACCGTCCCGAACATTATGCCTTGTCGGTCGACGGAAAAGACTTGCTGATGAAAGGACAATTGCCGGACGGCGTGGATACGTTGGAAATGAAAGGTGTTAAATATGGCGCCCGTGTACGGGTTCTCCTGCCTAAAGGCGGCTCCCTGGTTCCTAGTGACAGTTCATTGACCGTTCAGAATGCCTCCGAAGCCATCCTGCTGGTGAGCATGGCGACTAATTATAAGAACGAAGGATTTGAAGACCAACTGTTCTCTTTGCTGGCCGAGTCTGAAAGAAAAGATTATTCCACTTTGAGAAAGGAGCATATCAATGCCTATCGTTCCCTGTTCGACCGGGTCGATCTGGACCTGGGTCGTTCCGCAAGGGATGAGATGTCGATCAATGAACGTTTGCATGCTTTCCAGGAGGATCAGAACGATCCGTCGCTGGGGGCCCTTTATTTCCAGTTCGGACGTTATCTGCTGATCTCGTCAACCCGTACCGGTTCATTGCCTCCTAATCTTCAGGGATTATGGTGTAATACGATCAATACTCCCTGGAACGGCGACTATCATTTGAATATCAATTTCCAGATGAATCACTGGCCCGCAGAAGTAACGAACCTTTCCGAATTGCATCTCCCGATGATCGAGTGGACGAAACAGCAGGTAGAAAGTGGAGAACGTACAGCCAAAGTCTTTTATAATGCACGTGGCTGGGTGACACATATTCTGGGGAATGTATGGGAATTTACTGCTCCGGGCGAACATCCTTCCTGGGGAGCGACCAATACGTCTGCCGCCTGGTTATGCGAACATCTGTTTACCCACTATCAATATACACTGGATAAAGAATATCTGAAAGAGGTCTATCCGGTGATGAAAGGTGCTGCTTTATTTTTTACGGATATGTTGGTTCGTGACCCGCGAAATAATTATTTGGTAACGGCTCCTACCACTTCTCCAGAAAATGCTTACCGTATGCCGAACGGCAAAGTCGTACATATCTGTGCAGGTTCGACTATGGATAATCAGATTGTCCGTGAGTTGTTCACCAATACGATTGCGGCTGCCAATATCCTCGGAATTGATTCTGCTTTTTGTCAGGAACTGGCGGATAAGCGTTCCCGTCTGATGCCGACTACGATCGGTAAGGATGGCCGTATCCTGGAATGGCTTGAACCCTATGAAGAAGTCGAACCGCATCATCGTCATGTTTCCCACCTGTATGGACTTTATCCGGGAAATGAAATCTCTATGGAGCATACCCCCGAACTGGCGGAAGCTGCCCGTAAGACACTCGAAGCACGAGGTGATAAGAGTACCGGTTGGTCGATGGCCTGGAAGATCAATTTCTGGGCACGTTTGCATGATGGCGACCATGCTTATAAACTGTTGGTCGACCTGCTGCGTCCCTGTGTGGAAAAAACGACGAATATGGTGAATGGAGGCGGTTCTTATCCGAATCTGTTCTGTGCGCATCCGCCGTTCCAGATCGATGGCAATTATGGAGGTTGTGCCGGTATTGCCGAAATGCTTGTACAGAGCCAGACCGGAAATATCGAGTTGCTTCCGGCTTTGCCTACAGCCTGGAAGACCGGTAGTTTCAAAGGACTCAAAGTTCAGGGTGGTGGCGAAGTATCAGCTAAATGGGCAGAAGGAAAAATGACGGAAGCCGGACTTAAAGCCGTTGTTCCGGGAACATTCCGCATCAAACTGCCTGCCGAATCTTCTAATATGAGTATTAAAATGAATCAGAAACCAGCCTCCTTACCGGTTATTGACGGTATGCTGACAGTAGAGATGGAGGCAGGAGATTCGTTGTTGCTACAGTTTTAGAATAAAGGAATCTTATAAACAAACCCTACGGAAAGGCGTCCGGTGTTCTCTGCAAAGACATCGAACGCCTTTGCTTTTTCTGTCAGGTTGTAAGCCCGTCCGGTACCTGTCATGAAAAGATGCAGGTTGTCGTCTCCCATCGGGTAGAACTCGACCCCTCCCTGATATCCCCAGGCGGTACGGTATTTACCCGACTCGTAAGGACCGTTAGCCTTGTATACGGATGCAGTTTCGTACATCCCTTTTACGAACAGGTTCCACTTCGGATGGATCTGATAATTCAAACGGGCGACCAGCGATAGATAACTCGTATTTCCTATTGAAGCCCCGTTCTCTTCGTCTTCGGGTTCGAACTGCTCGGCCAGCAATCCCATCGGGTCCATCTTGCCCCGGGTGTACATCACATCAAAATATCCCAGGAATTTTCCGGCTTCCACCTGCTGTCCGCCCCATACCATCCACATCCAGTTCCCTTTGGCCTGTTGTCCGGCCGTAACGGAATAACGAAGAGATAACATCTCATCCAGATAGCTGCTGTTCCATCCCAGGTTATAGAAAGAAGGAGATTTGCTGCGGTTATCGTTGCCGTTCGTCACTTGTACACAGATCTCCTGTGTTCCGGTAGGTTCATAGCTGACGGCGACTCCTGTAAAATAGCATTCCATCCAGTCATTCATATCACTGTAATCGTAAATCCGATAAGGATATTCGTCGTATTCGAAACCACCCCAGGCAGCATCCTGCTTTCCGGCAGTGACGGAGAATTTTTCGGAGAGTTGGAAGTTCACCCACGCATTCTCGATATAAGAACCGAATCCGTTGGCACGCACCCATTCATTCCGGTAACAGAGCACCTGGCGGTAGGCATAGGAAAGCCAGGGGAGGACGGTGCCGGTCGCTTCCACCTTGAAATCATTCAACAGAAAACGGTCGCGTTCGGTTTCCCCGGAAAGCGCTTCGTTATAAGAACCATGAGTTTCGAGCGACAGTTTGAATACTTCCGTATTGTTAGGAATTAACGTCTTCTGCGAAGTAGCGGTAAAAGTAGTTCCCGTCAGCAAGGCCGACAGGCAAAATACAGTCAGTCGTTTCATGAATCTTTTTCTGTTTGTTGATTTGGGGTGCAAAGATATATATAAACGGGTAATATGGCAATAAGAGAGCTTTTGCTCATTTGTCTTCAAATTTAGTACAAATCGTTTTTTTCTGCTTTTTCCTGTGTAAAAGGCAAATAGAGACAAAAGGATGCTTATTCGGACAAAAGACCTTTTCCTTATCCCTGTACTTTTGGACTAAAAATCACCTAAATCGCAAATCATGAAATTGAAATTTGTTTTTGTCAGTGTATTAACAATCCAGCTTTGTTCCTGTTCTTTTTCCGGAGAAAAGAAATCGGCTGAAGAAGATATTTATTCAAAAGCATTTATTAAAGAGAAAATGCTCGATGTTTTCCGATGGCAGGTTAACCATCCGGTAGATATAAATGCGGAACAGGAACAGTGGGCCCGTTCTGTCTTTTATTCCGGTATAATGTATGCGTATCAGACAACTGCTGATCCGGCCTATCTGGAACAGACAAAGAAATGGGCGGATGGATGGAACTGGAAAAGAGGACGCCGGTACCGTCATGCAGACGATCTGGCCTGTGGGCAGGCTTATTTGGATGCCTATAAAGCAGAGAAGGAACCGAAGATGCTTCACGGGATACAGGAAGCAATAGATAGTCTGATCGCTGACCCTCAACCCGGTCGTGTCGATTGGTGGTGGTGCGATGCCTTATATATGGAACCGCCGGTGCTGGCCCGTCTGGCTACTATAACAGGTGATGGTAAATATTACGACTATCTGCAAGAAATGTATTGGGATTCAACTGATTTTCTGTATAGTAAAGACGATAGTCTTTTCTTTAGGGACAAGCGTTATTTCAATGCATTGACAACCAATGGAAAGAAAGTATTCTGGGGACGGGGAAATGCCTGGGTGGTAGGCGGATTGGCCCAACTCTTATCGCTGATTCCGGAAAAGAGTCCGATTTATAAGGATTATGAGGAACTGTATATGCAAATGATAACAAAAATAGCATCTGTTCAACAACCGGACGGACTCTGGCGTGCGAGTCTTCTGGATCCGGAAGAAGTGCCCGTAAAAGAAACCAGCAGCAGCACATTTTTCACTTATGCCATGATCTGGGGAATTAATAACGGATTATTGTCTCGGGATATTTATATGCCTAAAGTACGCCGGGCATGGACTGCCTTGCTGGAGTGTATAGATGAAAACGGGAAATTGGGATATGTACAGGCTATCGGCGCTAGTCCTGAAAATGTAAAGGCAGCGGATAACCAGGAATATGGCAGCGGTGCTTTTCTGATGGTCGCATCCGAGATGTATAAATTCGCAGAGAGAGAAAAATAAAATAATAGATGTTTAACCTTTTTAGTTGTATTCGACACATGAAAAAACTAAGTATTTATTTAAGCACGTTTCTGTGCCTTATCTTTATCGGTTTTGGTTGTGGCAGTGAAGATCTTAGTGATTATCCGCCATCCAACATGCGTAGTATTGTTCGCTTTACATTGAACCCTGCCCAGAACGGAGGCAATGTTTTTGTACAGCACATTGCTACTATCGACCAGAGTAAAAAAACAATTACGTTGAAGCTGCCTTCACATCTGGACCTGAAGGAGATTCGTCCGGAGATTGTGGCGGCTCCCTGGACGAGTGTCACTCCCAAAAGCCTGGAGGCTGTCGATTTTTCCGCTGGTCTCATTGAATATACGGTTGTAGCGGAAAGCGGGAAAAAAGCCGTTTATGAAGTGGTTCTGGATATGACGTACAAGTATGCGGCCTGTCAATTGTATTCTGTTGCTATCCCTGCTGTTGCAGACCCGGAAACGGGAGAACCGGTGAAAGCGGTTTGTAATGAGAATAACAAAACTGCGACTCTTGTGGTGCCCGCAAACACAGATCTGACAAAACTGGTTCCGAAATTTGAACTTTCTCCGGAGTCTTTTAATGCCTCGTTTGACAAACCGGATGGAAAGGCCTATGATTTTACAGAACCTGTTCAATTCACAGTCACTTCGGAAGATGGCAAGAAGACTGCCACTTATACGGTCTCTGTAACAACGAAACAAGAATAATCACTTTAAATTCAGTATACAATGAACCACATTAATAAATACAGACAGTTTTTGCTCCTGTTGCTCTTTGTTAGCATTGGGACTGTCCTTTCTGCTCAGAATATACAAGTCACCGGTACAGTCACCGACAAACTGGGTCCGATGGCCGGCGTCAATATCGTATTGAAGGGAACACAAACCGGTACTATGACCGATATGGACGGTAAGTATTCGATCCAGGTGCCGGCTACCGGTGTTTTGGAATTTACGTTCCTGGGATATAATACACAAACGGTCAATGTCAATAGCCGGAAAATTATCCATGTAAGTATGGAAGAATCTTCCCAGGCTTTGGATGAAGTTGTCGTTGTCGGTTACGGTTCGATGAAGAAAAGGGATATTACCGGTTCTATCGTTTCTGTAAGTGATAAGGATATACAGTCCAATGAGCCTGTAAACATTGCGTCTGCCCTACAGGGGAAAGTCTCAGGTCTGGATATTATGAGTACTTCCGAACCGGGTACTGCCGCTACATTCCGTATTCGCGGTACCTCCACTTTGAGTGACGGTGGTTCCAATCCGTTGTTTATTGTTGACGGAATGGAAGTTTCGAATATCGATAATATCAATCCGCGTGACATAGCATCTGTCGAGGTCTTGAAGGATGCCGCCTCTGCTGCCATCTACGGTTCCCGCTCTGCCAATGGTGTTGTCATTATTTCTACCAAACAGGGACAGGAAGGAAAAGCAAAAGTTTCTGCCAATTATTCACTGAAACAGTCACGGATTGGTAAAAAACTGGCCCAGATGAGCCGCTTGCAAGGTATCCAATATGAAACTTTACGTAATTTCCTGAACGGCAATTATACGACGATCGCCAACCGCGACTCTTTGAACCCGTCCATGACTGCTGACAATTTCTATCAGGATTTGTTGTTCAGACATGCGTGGACAAACCAGGTGGATGTCAGCGTTTCCGGTGCAGAAAAGAAATTGAAATATTTTGTCAGTGCAGGTTATCTGGGAGAGCAGGGTATTCAGGTCAACACCTTTAATAAACGTTTGACAACTCGTATCAATGCCGATTACAACGCGACTCCGCGTCTGACTATCGGTAATCGTCTGGCATTGACTATTTCCAACCAGCGCAGGTCGACCAGTGAATCCCGGTCGCGTCTCCTTCAGCGTCCTGCCAACTATAATGTGATAGAACCCGACGGCAGTTATACCCCGATTCTGGCAAGCCGTAGTAATCCTTTGGCTGAAAGTATGGTCGGAAAGAATAATTATAAGATATACAATCTGGACCTGTACGAGTTTCTGGAATACAAGATTTTGGACGAACTGAAGTTTAAAGCCAGTATTGCCGGTAGTATCAATTTACAGAAATACCAGAGCTTCCGTCCGGCTATCCTGGATGTGAACGGACGTCGTAAATCGACCAACCAGGACGATACGAAAACCAGTTGGACACATGAAGATGTGCTGACTTATAATAAAACGTTCAATAAAGACCATGCGTTAACCGTGTTGGGAGGTTTCAGTCTTCAGGAATTTAAAACGGAAATGACGAAACTGGCCGTTGTCGATAATATCAGTGACGCCATTGAAATTTCAAATGCCTATGGTGGTGTGGATATGACCAATACGAAAGCGACCTGGACTGCGAACCGGCTGGCTTCTTTCTTCGGACGTATCTCGTACAGTTATAAAGGTAAGTACCTGTTTAATTCAAACTTGCGTTACGACGGTTCTTCCCGTTTCGGTACGGATAAACGCTGGGGCTTTTTCCCGTCAGCCTCATTGGGATGGAGATTTTCGGATGAAGTTTTTATGAAATGGATGAAACCGGTAGTCAGCGATTCCAAATTACGACTGAGTTATGGTGTAACGGGTAACCAGGTTGCCGGAAATTTCTCTTCTTTGGGATTGTACACAACAAATTTCTATGCGGATATGCCGGGTATTTACCCGAACCAGTTAGAGAACAGGAATCTGGGATGGGAACAGACGCAGCAGTACAATATCGGTCTCGATGTCTCTGTCCTGGACGGAAGAATCGGATTGATAGCAGATTATTATAACAAAAAGACTTCAGATGTTCTTTATCAGGTTAAATTGCCGCAAACATCCGGTTTCAGCAGTTCTTATCAGAATATTGGCGATGTAAAAAATACAGGATGGGAAATAACGGTGAATTCAACCAATATTAAAACGAAAGATTTCCAGTGGAATACCTCATTGAACCTTTCGTTCAATAAGAATACGATCGTTTCCATTCCGGAGGGCGGACAACAGTTTATCAATACGGTGTATATCCTGGATAAGGGATATGCGGTAGGAACTATGTATGGATGGAAAGCTAATGCTATTTTCCCGTACGATGAATCGAATGCCTTTACCCCCGACTGGAAACAGCTTACTCCGATATTTGATGAAAAAGACCGCTTTACCGGCTATGAACTGGATGGCAAGGCTTATGACGGCGAGATCAAACAGTATCGTTATAATACGGCAGCCGGTGATGTTTTCAAAGGCGGTGATGTTATGTGGGACGATGTCAATAAGGACGGTATCATCGATGCCAAAGACCGTCAGGTACTGGGTTGCGGACAGCCGGACGTGATCGGAGGTTTCAATAACGACTTTACGTATAAAGGATTCACACTTTCTTTGTTCTTCTCCTTTGCCATAGGCGGAGATGTATTCAATGCTTACGAGCAGAGCCGTTCGGAACATAAATGGTCGGCTATCACCCGCGGTAACCCAGCTAATATCGCTAATTCATGGAAAGCTCCCGGTGATATAGCCAAGTTCCCGAAACCAAATGGTGCGGCAGTCATGGATAATACCCGCTTTGCCAGCAGTCTCTGGATCGAGGATGGTTCGTATATCCGTTTGAAGAATATCCGTCTGGCTTATGAATTGCCTAAAAATATCGTGAAAAAGATCGGTGTTGAATCATTGAGCGTATCAGCTATGATGCAAAACTTCTTTACCTGGTCGAACTATTCCGGTTTCGACCCTGAATTACCAAGCAGCGGATTTGCCGTAGGTTATGATAATAACTCCTATCCGAAGGCAAAAGATATTCTGTTCGGAGTAAATGTTAACTTTTAAATGTATATGAAGATGAAAAAGATATATGCAGTTTTCTTGTCGACTCTTTTGTTCACCTCTTGCCTGAATGATTTTCTGGATGTGGACCCCGTGAGTGATATTGCAACTTCCACTTTCTGGCAGACTGATAATGATGTCCGTGCCGCATTGAATTCTGTTTATGCGGATTTCCAGACAAACTATAATAAGAACAGTGCCGGTAATTATATGACCTGGTTTGAGATGCGCTCCGATAACTTTGTGGGAACAACGGTTTCCAGCAGTATGCCTACCTATGCCGCCAATACCAATAAACTGAATTCATCGCATGTCTCTGCTGATTGGAATGTGTGGTATAAATCTATTTCTACTGTTAATTATGCTTTGCATTATATACCTGATGTGCAGGGACTGACTGCGATTAAGAAGGATAATTATCTGGCTGAGGCTTATTTCTTACGTGCTTTCTGTTATTTCAATCTGGCGAGAATATGGGGAAATGTCCCGTTGGTAGAAAAGCCGACTTTATCTTTGGCTGATGTTGAAAAACCGACTCAGTCTCCTCAGTCGCAAGTGTTGGACCTGGTGGGAAAAGACCTGGAAGAAGCTGTGAAATTAGTGGACGAAGGCCAGAATGATGTGTTCCGTTTCAATCCCGGTGCCTTGTATGCCCTTTATACCGATTACGCCATGTGGATGCGTGACTATGACAAAGCGATTCTTTACTCCGGAAAACTGATGGATCTGAAACGCTATTCGCTTCTCAAAGGAACTGAATTTGCCCAGGTTTGTGCAGATGGTACTACCAGCGAAAACATCTGGACAATGAAATGGTCTTACCAGAATAATAAACAGAACTGGATTATCTATATGATGTGCCGGACAGCTGCTCCGCAGATGATACCCTCAGAAGGAGTGAAGAACTTGTGGAATACGGAGGAATATCGTGTGGACCTTCGCCGTTATCAGACGATCGATACTACGATTGTCTATGCATCCAACCATATATCAAGTCCGAATGGCGATGCATCCATCTGGAAATGGCAACCGGGTGAACGTGTGATTGAAGCAAATGAAAAGTATGTTCCTTTTTACCGTTATGCTGATATTCTATTGCTGAGAGCGGAAGCGCTGAATAAGCAGCAGAGACAGGAAGAAGCACTGGAATTACTGAATATGATCCGCGAGCGGGCGGGACTGTCACTGAAGACGATGGACGATTTTACAAATGCTTCGGACCGGACTCTGGCTATGGAGGATGCTATCCTTCAGGAAAGGCAGCTGGAACTGTTGGGTGAGGGACGCCGTTGGTTTGACCTGATCCGTACAGGCCGGGCGATGAAAGTGATGAACGATTATTTTGAAAATTACATTGAAGCGCAAACAGGTGACGTATGCCCCCGCTTTACAGATGAATGGCAGCTTTACTGGCCGGTATATTATAATAATATTCTGGAAAATGCGAATTTGGTTCAAAATGGTAATTATTAAAAAGATACAGATATGAAAAAAATACTATTCCAACTAATTGCAGGTTGTTTCATGGCTTCAATATTCAGTTCATGCAACCTGTTCGGACTTGATCTGCAAAAGGATTTTGAATATGAATACAGTCCGGTTGAACTGACTATGGATATGTCGGCCTATGCTTTTATTGAAAGCCGTAAAAATATGGATATGTCTTTGCTGTATGACGCAATTACACTGGCCGGTTACCAGCAGGAATATGAGATCGACGACCGTACTTTTATTATTCTGAATGACGTAGCGTTCACCAGTTATCTAAAGGATAATCGTTATTCCGGTTTGCAGGCAATGAAAGTAGAAGATATTAAGACATTACTGAATTCATATATTGTAAAGGGACGTTATCATTCTCTGGATCTGACAACTACACCGGTAAAAGTTGAAACCATGAATCCGGATGCAATCATGTATCTGAGCCTGAGACCTCAGAATAATGATGCACAAAATAAGTTTGAAGTCCGGATCAATGACGTGGTAAATTCGGGAAAGGTCGTTTCGGTAGTGACTTCCAATTTGCAGCCGACCAATGGCATTATGCATGTGGTCGACGCTTATCCGGAGTATAAGTTGAAATAATAAATTATGGAAAGTGTTCCGTATGTCCTACGAGACCGGTACACTTTCTTTTTATTCAGTTACCCAAATAGAGAAAAAATGAAACAGTATATCTTATTGATCGCCTTGCTTTTGCCGGTAGTCTTGCATGCACAGTCATTATCCGGGATCTCTTCGCATGAGGTTGTTCCGGAGCACCCCCGTCTTCTTTTAACCAAGGGAGAAGAAACACTGTTGAAGGATAAGATATCTTCCGAGCCTCTGTTGCAAACCTTGCACAACGAGATTATACAGGAATGCGACCGGATGCTTCCACTACCGGTCCTTACCCGTAACCAGAAAGGGCGCAGAATCTTACATACTTCGCGTGAAGCTATCCGGAGGATTCTTTACCTGTCGTATGCTTTTCGTCTGACGCAGGAGGATACCTATTTTCTGCGGGCGGAAAAAGAGTTGCTGGCAATGGCCGGTCTGTCAGACTGGAATCCCAGTCATTTTTTGGATGTGGCGGAGATGACTTCTGCCGTGTCGATCGGATATGATTGGCTATATCCCCGGTTGTCTGAAAAATCGAGGAAACAGATTGCCGCAGCAATCAGGGAGAAGGGTCTGAAGCCATCGCTGGAAAAACAATATAATGGCTGGCTGGGTGGCAATAACAATTGGAACCAGGTTTGTAATGGAGGCATTACTTTTGGGGCACTCGCCTTGTATGAATTACAACCGGAGGAGTCTGCAGCTCTGATAAACCGTGCCCTGGAGTCGATACGCAAACCGATGACCGTCTATGTGAATAACGGGGCTTATCCCGAAGGATACGGTTACTGGATTTATGGGACGACCTATAATGTGTTGTTCATTGATCTGCTGGAAACAATCTGGAAAAAGGATTTTGGCCTTTGCGAGGCCCCCGGATTTTTAAATACAGCCTCTTTTATGCAACATATGGAAGGTACTGCCAAAGCAGTAAATAAACTGGCTGTCACAAAATCGCTGGAACGTGTCGCAGAATCAAAACATGCCAGTCTACAATGTTTTAACTTTGCCGATAACGGGAGTTCCACAGTCGTGAATCCGGTTATGTATTGGTTTGCCGGAAAGACGAATACCCCTTCGCTTATCTGGAGAGAACTGGATAAGTTGAAAACGCTTGAAGTCAGAAAAGATCCCAGTCTGACTAAAGACCGTTATCTCCCCATGTTGCTTATATGGAGTAAGGATCTCTCGTTTAAAGACGTCACGACTCCTGTCGAACGGATGTATACGGGACAAGGTAAAAGTGCTCTTGCTATTATGCGGACTTCCTGGGAATCGGATAACGCTATTTACCTGGGTGTGAAGGGAGGAACCCCGAAAGAAAGCCATGGACATATGGATATAGGCTCTTTTGTGATGGAGTCGGATGGCATCCGGTGGGCAATGGATTTCGGGGCACAGGATTATCATTCGCTGGAATCGAAAGGTATTGACCTGTGGAATATGACGCAGGAATCTCCCCGCTGGGATGTGTTCCGCTATAACAATATGGCTCATAATACATTGACTGTAAATGGAAAGAAACAGATCATAGCAGGACATGCCCCGGTGAAAAATATTACAGAGAAGGACCGACTGATGTCTGTTTCAATGGATCTTACGTCTTTATACCAAACGGAAGTCAGTAGCCTGAAAAGAGGTGCCGGGATTATCAATAACGAATATGTCCTGATCCGTGATGAAATCCGGACGAATGACAAGGCGGCTTCGATCCGGTGGAATCTGCTGACAGCCGCTACCCCTCAGATCATTGATGACCATACCATTGTACTTGTCATGGACGGAAAGAAACTGACAATACAAGCAGAAGGGACGGTTGCGATAAAGAGCAGGACCTGGAGTACGGAATCTCCCCATGAGTATGATGCTTCCAATAAAGGAACTATCTTTGTTGGATTCGAATTTGAAGTTCCGGCAAATACCCGGCAGTGTGTAGATGTTTGCCTGATACCCGGAGAAAAGAAGCCTTTTGCTTTGGCTGCGCAAGTACCGAAAAGTGTTCCTTTTGAAGAGAATAACCGGCAGCGGATCAATGAAATTGCCGGTTACCTGGAGGAAGAACCTGCTGGTTTTGGCGTATCCTATCACAACCGTGCGGAGTGGGAAAAGATTAAAGATAAAATTGACTATCCTTCTGTATTGAAAAAGGCTGAGGAGGTCTTGAATACGGAAATGCCGGCGTGGGATGATGAACTTTACCTGGAATTTTCGAAGAATGGGGTCAGGCCTCCCGGCGAGAAAATGCTGAATGCCCGGAAATCACGTCTGGCACCGTTGGTCTGGGCTGAATGTATGGAGAATAAAGGGCGTTTTGTCCCTAAAATAGAATCGACCCTAAAAGACCTGATCTCTCATCGTTCCTGGATACTTCCGGCCCACGATACGTATCTGAACGTGTTTTACGGGAAAAAACATGAAGTGGACCTGGCTGCGGCAGCTTTTGTCCATGAGTTGACAGAGACTCTTTATTTCTTGGATGATAAGATCAGTGAACCGGTCAGGCAGGCAGTGATAGACTCCATGTATGTCCGTGTTTTCAATCCGGTTAAAGATGCTTTACAAACGGGGAAAGGATATACTTTTAACTGGTTCAATAATACGAATAACTGGAATGCCGTTTGTCTGGCAGGGGTTACCAGTGCTGCTGTCGGGGTTATAAAAGATAGGAAGGAACGTGCCCTGTTTGTTGCCGCAGCCGAATATTATTCACAGAACAGTGTGCTGGGATATACGGACGACGGATATTGTACGGAAGGGTTGGGATATTTTAATTACGGGTTCCAGCATTACATCATTTTACGGGAACAGTTGTATCAGCGCACCAAAGGCACTATAGACTTGTTCAAGAGTGAAAAGATGAAAAAGATAGCGATGTATGGCATCAATTTCGAAATTATCAACGGTGCTTATCCGGCTTTTGCCGATTGCCGGATCGGAACGACTGTCTCTCCGCTGATTTTATGGTATTGTAACCATAATCTGGGATTGGGGTTGTCTGCTTATGATCAGATCGATACCCGGGAGCTCCGGCCTTCGGTTTTTACTGCGATGTTACTTTTCCCGAATACAGCCTTACAGACATCCAGCCATGCTGAAAGTGCAGCAAAGACAGCCGGAAAACAACCGATCAGAATGTTCTTTGACAAAGCTGGTGTGTTGATTTGTCGTCCGGAAAATCCAACAGCACATTCGATGGGAGTTGCCCTGAAGGGCGGAAATAATGCCGAACATCACAATCATAATGATGTGGGAAGTTATTCTCTTATCATAGGAGATGAGACACTGGCGGGTGATCCGGGAGGTCCTTATCATTATGCCGGTGCGATGTGGACGGATAAACGGTATACATTCAAGTCGATTTCCTCTTTCGGCCATCCTGTCGCAGTGATAGACCAGGCGTTACAGGGAGCCGGAAAAGAATACCGGGCAGAAATCATCGGAACGGATTTTACGGCTGCCCGTGATGAATATGTCTTGGACTTAACGAGTGCTTACGATTGTCCGAATCTGAAATCATATACCCGTAAATTTGTGTTTGACCGTAGCGGAAAAGGTAGTTTGCTGATAGAAGATCGTTTCGAATTGGATCAGGCCGGCTCTTTTGAATCTGCTGTTACGACACTGGTCGACTGGCAGGAAAAGGGAGACAATACAATAAAACTGTCAGGTAAGCAACATACAGTCAATGTAAAAATAGAAGTATCATCTCCGAAAGGATATACCATTATCCCGGAAAAAATACAGGAAAACGGTCCTGAGTTTTCCCGTATCGGAATCCGTCTGAATGAAAAGTCAAAAAAAGGCTACATCCGTATATTTTTCGAAGCTGAATAAAGAACTCTCCCCTGAATATCCTATATTTGGGGGAGTTTTATTTCTATACAAAATGAGGGATTACGATGTTTAGATTCAGAAAAAATCATACTTTATACAAGCTGATACTATTTATTTGCCTGTCTTTCAGTTTGCCGGCTCTGGCGGGGAATATAAAAAACTACAAATTCCACACCTTGTCGCCTGAGGGTGGCTTTTATTATGATGGGGTAAAGTCTATTCAGCAGGATAGTGACGGCTTTATCTGGATCGTCATGGAGAACGATCTTTTTCGTTTTGACGGTTACCAGTTTAAAAGATATTATTCTTATTTCAGGATGCTGGATACCTCGGATAAATGGTACTTCCGGGATGTGGAACTGGATGCCCGCGGACATTTGTTCGTTTCAACCAATAAAGGGCTTTTCGTTTACGATAAGATTACCGATTCTTTTAAAAGAATGTTCAAGCCGAATACGATGAACATTAAAACGGATTCCCGGGGGAACCTCTGGCTGATAAGTGCCAGCCTGGGCATTTTCGATGTGGAGAAAAAGACCTTTTTCGGAATGGAGTCGGAAAAAGGTTTATTGTATAATGCCGTAATCCTGTGTGCTGATGAGGATGAACTTATTACCGGAACGTCCAATGGTGAGATATACCGGTTTGACTATGATAAAATGCTTTTTGAGCAAATTTGTGTGCTTCCGGATAATCAGGCAATTATCGAAATAAAAAAACATGGAAATGAGTTGTGGGTGCTGACCGAAAGCTATGGGCTGTATAAGCTGGATTATCAGACTTTGTCCATTATTAACCACTACAGCTTTTTTTGTACGCTGAATAACGAATATGTTCCGTCGAAAACCTTATATGTCGATAAAAACGGTTATGTTTGGGTTGGTACTCAGAGAGGATTATATATCATGAATCCGGAAACGGAGGAATATTCCCATTTCACAAATTCAAAATCGGATATTTTTACTTTGCCCAGCAACTCGGTATGGACGATAGAAGAAGATGCCCAGAAAAATGTCTGGATAGGTACTTACTCGGGTGGATTATGTTATCTCAATTTTCAGGAAACATCCCGTTTCCGTACATTCAGTCCCCGTGAAAACGGTTTGAACCATAAAGTGGTAAGTGGTTTTGCTGAGGATGATGAATCCCTGTGGATTGCTACGGAAGGAGGCGGTGTCAACCGGATGAATAAGAAAACGGGGGAGTTCAGGTATTATACCCATAATCCGTCGCGAAACAGTTTAACTTACGATAATGTCAAATCGCTGGTCATCGACCCGTCGCAGAACCTGTGGGTTGCCATGTACCGGGGAGGACTGGATTGCTTTTCTCACAAAACCTCGACTTTTAAACGATTCAATAAAGATTTTCGCTCGGACAACGGAATGTTGACCAACGATTTGAGAAAGATAATACTGGAAGCTGATTCCGGCCTATGGATCAGCTATCAGTCGACCGGTATTTCTTTCTATTCGTTTGCTACGGACCGTTTTACTCATTATATGTCGAAAAGGGACAACAACAATAGTTCCATCTCGGATCTTTGCCGGGGGAAAGGTGATGATTTATGGGTAGTCAATAACGAGGAACTCTACTATATGAACGTCAGAACTAAAGAGTACAGGAAAATTGCTCCGGATTCGGCCTACAGCCTCAGGGCACAGGCGTTATGTCTGGATGAAACAGGGAATGTCTGGATTGGAACGGTTGGGAGCGGGTTGGTTAGATATGATGTGAAGAATAACCGGTTTTATTCCGTCAACGATATTTTACGCTATGACGTATCCACTATTTACAGTCTTTGTACGGATGATGATAACGATCTCTGGATGGGTACGGATAACGGCCTGTTTAAATATAATATAGAGAAAAATACTTTTTTCCGTTTTGATAAAAAAGACGGGATACAGGGGATCGTATTTTATCCGAAGGCCTGTATGAAAGGGAAAAACGGTGAATTGTATTTTGGCGGGACTAACGGCTTTACAATTATCAATCCGAAAGAAGTGTTGCTCAGTGAATTTAAACCGACTGCTATTATTACCGATTTTTATATAGACAATGCGATTGTAAAACCTGATTCAACCGGTTCGCCGTTGCACCAGTCGATTTCTACCACCAGAGAGATCGTTTTGGATTATAACCAGATAAATTTTGGTTTTAAGTTGTCTTCCGATAATTACCTGATACCGGAGAAGAACCGGTTTAAATACAGGCTGGCGGGATACGATCAGCGTTGGATAGAGATCGATGCCACAAGCCGGATCGTGTCTTATGCCAAAGTCCCTTCGGGTAGTTATACATTTGAAGTGATGGCATCCAATAATGATGGGGTATGGAATGATGTTCCGACAACGATCCGGATCAGAAGGTTGCCGGCTCCCTGGTTTAGCTGGTGGGCGTATACGATTTACGGTTTCCTGTTTTTTACTTTGGGAGGAACTGTTTTATATTACTACAATCATCAGAAAAAACTGAAACTGGAACTTTATATGGATTCTCTGGAAATGAAGAAGAAGGAAGAGAACCATCAGGCTCAACTGCGCTTCTTTACAAATATTTCCCATGATTTCCGAACTCCGTTGTCTCTTATCATGGCTTCTGTCGAGCATATGCAACAGCAGTACGGGAACAATCATTATATCCGGTTGTTGAACAGTAATGCCCGCCGCCTGCTGAATCTGGTTAATGAACTGATGGATTTCAGGACGGTGGAGAACGGAAAAATGAAGCTGAAGGTCCATTTGTCCAACATCAACCGTTTTGTTCAGGAGGTTGCTTCTGATTTTCAGGAGTATGCTTTGCAAAAGGAGATCGACTACACGATTCAGTGCGATCCGGCTTTATCTGCGTCTGTTTACTTCGATGAACAGATCATGGAGAAAGTAATCATGAACTTATTGAACAATGCTTTCAAGTACACAGGCAACGGAGGGCATATTGTCGTCGAGACCCGGCTGGATAAGGAACCTTTCCGGTCCGGTTTTAAAAACAGCTATAAAATACAATCTAATCCGGAGTTGGTTCGGACTTTCAGTATTCTGGTCAAGGATACAGGCGTCGGTATCTCTGCCGAATCTATAGCCCAGGTGTTTGAACGTTTCTATAAAGTCGATTCGGATGATACGGAGGCTCATATCGGTTCCGGAATCGGGCTTGCATTGGTAAAAAGCCTGGTATTGTTTCATAAAGGAGCCATTTCTATTTATAGTGAACGGAATAAAGGAACGGAAATGCTTGTGCAGTTTCCTCTGGATAAAGAAATGTATGATGCTGCGGAACTGTTGGAAAATGAAGCATCAGCGAAAAATATGACAATGTCATATTTTATCGAACCGGAACTCCGGTTCGATAATCAGGAATCAGATAAACAGGAATCTTTCTTGTTGAGAGACAGGAAACGAATCCTTTTGGTGGAAGATAATGAGGATTTGCGCGGTTTGATGGCAGGGCATCTTCGTGCTTCTTTTGAAATTGTCGAGGCCGGGAATGGGGCGGAAGCATCCGGTATAGTGGAAGAAATGGAAATCGACCTTATCATCAGTGATATTATGATGCCGGTAAAAAACGGAATCACTTTATGCAGGGAGATAAAGGAAAACATGAACTATTCCCATATACCGTTCATTATGCTGACAGCCAGAGGAGGATTAGAGAATCAGATGGAAGGGTTGGATTCCGGTGCGGATGCTTATTTTGAAAAGCCGATCGATTTCGGACTTCTGAAATTGACTGTGCAGAATATATTCAGGCAACAGCAAAACCTGAAGGAACATTATGCCCGGAATTATTTCGTTGACAGTCGGGAACTGGCGGCTAACCAGCAGGATAATAAATTTATCAGCCGTCTGATCGAGATTATCGAGAGCCGTATCGACCAGCCGGACATGGATGTCAGCTACATTGCCTCCGAGTTATCGATGAGCCGGAGTAAACTCTATGCGAAAGTCAAATCGTTAACGGATAAATCGATCGTCGAGTTCATCAGAAGTTACCGTCTGCGAAAGGCCGCAACATTACTGATAGAGGAAAACTTGTCTATCCGTGAAACGATGGAGCGGATTGGTATCGAGAGCCAGTCATACTTCACCCGTGTCTTCAAGAATGAGTTCGGAATGATCCCTACTGCATTTATTCAAAAGAACAAGGCCGGAAAGTAAAATTACCCTTGGGGTCTAGCCGGCTGCCTGGGACATACAATGACTTTGTTCCGGGGTAGAGTGATTTTCCCTTGATCTTCTATTCATATCACAGCTGTGATACAAAAGAAATCCATCTGTGAAACAAACGGAATCCAACTGTGATATGAAAAGAAGACAGTAGTGATATGCAATACTTGCAGTTTGCCTTTTATTTTAAGTAGAATGATGTCACTACACTTCCATGGTCTGACGGCCAGCCTACGGGATGATGGGAGAGGGCTTCCGAACGATACGGGATAAGTTTGTCTCCTTTATAATAGATATAGTCGATACGTTGGGGCAGACAGCTTAGTTTTTTGGATCCCAGGTTGATGAGGGGAGACCAGGTCGCCCCTTGATTCAGCAGAACGTCCGGATAGAGGTGGCGGAAACTATCCGTAAAACCTTCGTTGAGGACTTGCCTGGATACTTCCAGTTTGGCAAAAGCGCCCAGGTGGGCGGGACGTGCCTGTTCGTTCCAGTCCAGATGCGAATCGCAGTTGAAGTCACCGACCAATATGACCGGGGTTTCTGCCGATTGGGCAGTGTGGGGAGTCATTTGTTTCAGAATCTCCCTGATCTCCGGGATGCGGGTTTGTGCTTCATCTTCTTCATATTTCTTTACGGCTGCTTTTCCTTTGTTCAGGTCCGAAACATCGGGTAGATAATGGAGCCAGATATCGTAGAAAGCAATCTGTTGTTCTTCACTTATGCGGATGAGTGCCCCTCCTGAATTGAATGAGCGGAACAGTTGGATCGTTTCATCTATCGGATAACGGCTCATGATGCTGAGATTGGAACTGATCAGATAGAAATAATACCCCAGGGAATCAGCAATGATTGCTCCGGAACCGTATGTCTCGATCAGACCGATCACATCTGCATTTTCCTTTTTTAATACTTCGATGACGCGGTTTACACCGACCTGTTTACCAAAGCGGCGTCCTCCGTGCCATATATTCCAGACCTGTACTTTTAACCGGTCGGGTTTGTATGACGGATAAAGAGGGGATAAAGGAAAGAACTGCTTGTAACTCTCTCGTACTTCCGCGCTGCTGACCGGGCGGTCCCACATTTTCACTTCATCGATTTTTCCGTTGAAAGCCATCCATTCGCCCCGGCATTCCCAGTCTTGCTCTTCGTCGCTTCCTCCTATAATCGTCCGGAATTTACTTTCAAGTGATTTCAATCCTTCGATCTGATAAATGGCGACATTGCGTCCGTCCAGATACATCCATACTTCTCCCTTTGTCTTGTCTACAGAGACTGTCAGTTGGTGCCACTTTCCGTCATTGATCGCCTGGCGCTGTGCTGTCGGTTGGTAGGTGTAACTGTTTTTTCCGTCATTCAGGCTCAGGTACCAGGCTCCGTTTTCCTGTGTGCCGATACACCAGCCGGTAGGTTCCTTGGTGGTGGCATTTGTCATGATCGGTGTACCTAAAGGAGCGTCCGGCTTGGTTTTAACCCAGACCTGCAAGGAAAAAGAACGGCCGTCGTCGAAAGACGGACAATCTTTTGTCGTCAGGGAAAGGGGAATACGGTAAGCGACTTCATCTGTCAAGTCGAGGGCTTTCCCTTTCAGTCCTTCACTGTAAGACGATGTATGTACCAGAAAAAGGGAAGATGAATCCCGCATCGCAATTTCTGCCATCCGAATCGCTTCCGGTTGCGGGTTATCGAATGACTGATAGTAGGCCAGCCCCTGTCCGGGGCTTTGCGCTACTATGTTAGAACAGAGGGTTATCAGAGATATACCCGAAATTAGTTTGTTAAGCATAAATAAGAATGGTGTTTAATAACCTTCATTCTGGGGAAGAAGGTTACTGTTTAATGTTATCTCACTTGTCGGTACTCCGAACAGGCGATGCCAGCTATGCACGTTGCGGGCTGCTTCTTTGGGATAATACGCCTCGGAGAATAGAAATTCGATATCATCCAGGTGAGTGACACCCTTGATCGCCGCCTCAAGTGTCCCGGTACGGGAAAGATCGAATTTACGGTGTCCCTCAAAGCAAAGCTCTAATGCACGTTCTTTCAGGATTGCCGTTCTCAGTTCGCTTTGTGAAAGTCCTTTGAGCTCCCAACCCGGATTGAGGGTATTGTCTTTGTTTGTATAGGCGCGTTTTCTGACTTCATTGATGTAAGTGAATGCTTCGCCTGTATTTCCCTGTTCATTCAGCGCTTCGGCATACATCAGCAGTACATCCGACCAGCGCAGGATCGGGAAGTTTAGCGATGTACCCGAACGGTCTGGACGGCGGTTGTTTACATCGCAGAATTTGACGATATATGGCATACGGACAATCTCTCCCTTGTATTTAATACCGGCACCGAGGTGTTTGGCTGATGTGCCTGTACCATCTATCAACTCCTTATATTTGGATTCGGAAGCCAGGCGGAAATTGAAACCCCACCGGTTGTCATTCTCCGTATCATACCATTGGTCTTCTTTCGGTACGTAGTAGGAGGCAAAAGGCAGTAACGGGGCAATGGCACTGCCATTGTTATACGGACTGTCGTCATCTTCTGTGAAATCACCGTAACAAGTGGTCTGTGCCGGCGATTCTTTTTTCTCTATCAGTGACTGGATAGCCAAAAGGCTTTCTTTACTGTTGTTGTATTTTGAATCGAAAACATCGGCATACTGGTTCAGTAAACCCCGCTTACCTTCCGAATAAAGAGTTTTACAGAGTTCGGCGCATTTGGTGTAATCTTTTTCAAACAGGTAGACCTTTGCCATCATACCGATTGCTGTACTGCGGCTGATACGTCCGGCATCATTGCTGCTGTACTCGTCGAATTCAGGTAAATGGTCGGCGGCATATTGCATATCTGCCAGTACGATCTCTTTTCTGATCTGGCTGGCGGGTGTGCGTGAAAGATGCAACAGTGAATTCAAATCCTCGGCAGGTTCGGTGATGACCGGCAGATCGCCGAAAAAGTTTGTCAGGTGGAAATAAAGGAATCCCCTGATGAAACGTGCTTCAGCCAGCAGCCGTTCTTTTCCGGCATGTTTGAACAGGGAAGCATCCATGTTTTCTATACTGGCGATCGAGAGGTTGGCATTCCGGATATACTTGTAGCTATCCCGCCATACCCACCAGATACGTTGGGCGGAAGCATCGTGTGTATAGGTCGCTATCGGGTCGAGTGTCGGCCAGTTATCGCTAGGGGAACGTGTTCCCAGGTCTGTCCCGAATTCCATGACCATCATTGCCTGGCGACTATATACGTTCGCATCCCCGAAGGCATTGTAGAGATCATTTATGTTTGATAAAGCATTCTCTTCATCTGTAAAGAAGTTGCTACCAGCAACGTCTCCTCTCGGATCTTCATCCAGTAATCCGGAGCAGGAGGCTGTAGTGAACAGGATAAATAAAATCAGAAGGATATTATACTTTTTCATCTTTCAATCATTTTATAGGTTTACAAAGTGAATTTAAGTCCGATGGAGAATGAACGGTTCATCGGATATTGTCCCCAGTCGTATCCTTTCAGGATCGGGCTGGTGGAGTAGAGGCTGACTTCCGGGTCGTATCCGCGGTAGTTGCAGATATTGAACAGGTTGTTGCCGGTTGCATATACTCTGGCTGAGGCTAGGCCGATATATTGCAGCAGGTTGCGGGGTAAATCATACGCCAGGGTCAGCGAAGAGAGACGAAGGAAACTACCGTTCTCTACGAAACGTGAATCGACGGAGTAGATGTAACTGTTTCCAGGACGTGCAACGTCTGTATCCGGATTTTCAGGAGTCCACATCTTCTCTGCCAGTTCGCGATAGCAGTTTACGTTGGCATTACCCGGCAGGAAATAGGCACTGTTCAGGTTCATCACATCGTTGCCTACCGAATACTGGAAGAAGGCGTTCAGGGATATTCCTTTATAGGCTACTGTTGTGCCTAATCCTCCAAAGAAATCCGGATTGGCATTACCGATAACGGTAGAGTTGTTCGGATCATCGGGAATATTTTTAAATTTCGGATCTCCCGGACGGGCGGATAGATTTCCAGCGTCGATATCCTGCTGGGTCAGTACACCTTCGTATACCTGACCGTAAAACAGTCCGACGGGTGATCCTACTTTCAGGATACTGCTGTAATAACCGCCCCAATGTTCTCCTACCGGTTTTTCCTGGTCCGGGCCAAGGCTCAGTACCTTGCTGCGGTTGGTCGAGATATTGAAGTTCATATCCCACTGAAAATCCTTCTTGTTTATAAGGGAAGCATTCAATGATAATTCAACTCCCTGGTTGGAGAGCGATCCCAGATTCTGCAACTGGGTGGATTGTCCGATGTAGGAAGGAACGGATATCTCCCATAACAGGTCGCTGGTCTTTTTATGATAATAGTCGAGCGAACCGGTCAGGACGGAGTTGAAAAAAGAAAAATCGATTCCGGCATCGAACTGGTCTGTTTTTTCCCAGGTAAGATCTTTGCTGGGGACTTTGCTCGGAGTGTAAGTTACGACTTCCTGGCCTCCGAGGATCGTGCTACCGGATGAGAAGAGCGACTGGGTTGAATAGATATCGATAGCCTGGTTTCCGACACGGCCATAGCTGAGGCGGAGTTTCAGATCGTTCACAACCTGTTGGCTTTTCATGAAATCTTCTTCCGTAATTCTCCAGCCGACGGAAACGGAAGGGAAAAATGCCCATTTGTTTCCCGGAGAAAAACGGGATGATCCGTCGTAACGGGCTACGGCTGTCAGCAGATAACGATTGTCATAAGAATAGTTGATACGTCCAAGCCAGGACATATATCCCCAGTTGTGGTAACCTGATTTGACCGAGTTTTTCAGTTGGGCGGAGTTCAGGTCATAGAATCCGGTGATATCATTGGCAAAGTTCGAGACTTCGGTAGATAACCCTTTATCGTAGCCTTTTTGCGCGGTGAAACCTCCCAGGGCAGAAAATGAGTGTACTTCTTTTTTCAGTGTGTAGGTCAATGTATGCTCTGTCAGCAAGTCCTGTGTTTGCAAGGTAGTGGCCTTGGCACTGTTGGTTTTTTCCTGATAAGAGCCTTTACGCGGAGAGAAATAATCTTCACGCCAGTAGTTCCATTTGATACCTAATGTAGAACGCCAGGTGAAATGTTCTCCTATCTTGAATTGCAGGTAAGAGTTGTTCAGTACGTAATAGGTATTCTTTTCATCCGTAGGCAGCAAGGCTTCTGCGAGGGGATTACGGCCGAGCGGGCGGCTGGGTTCGGTATAATTATACGAACCGTCCGGATTGAATGCCGTTCCGATAGGTGACATGCCTATTCCGTAAACGGCTAGTGAATAATCGCTCGGGAGTGTGGATATATCGCTGAATTCGCGTGACAGGCTGACTGTTGTGCCAAGACTGAACCAGGGATTGACTTCCGCATCTACATTCGTACGTAAAGTCGTACGGTTAAAACCGGAACCGACCATAATGCCATCCTGATCGAAATGGTTCAGCGAGATCAGGTATTTGATCTTTTCCGTACCACCGCTGCTTGACAGGTTTACATTATATACAGGAGCTGTGCGGAATAGTTCGTCCTGCCAGTCTACGCCTGTAACTTTGGACGGGTCGTCATAAGGAACCGTGGTCCCGTTCATTCGGGCAATTTTATTGAGATAAGAAGCATATTCTCCGGTAGAGAGCAAGTCTATCTTTTTAGGTAACTTTTGCCAGCCGTAGGATGCTTCCACGTCAAACTGTGCTTTACCTTCTTTTCCTCTTTTGGTCGTAATCAGGATAACACCATTTGAACCGCGGGCTCCGTAAATGGCAGTGGATGTAGCATCTTTCAGTACTTCAATGGATTCGATATCATTCGGATTCAGGGAATTCAGGTCTCCGGCATCGATAAAACCGTCGATTACATAAAGCGGTTCGTTGCTAGCGGAAAGTGAGTTGCCGCCACGGATACGGATACTCGATGAGGCTCCCGGTGTTCCGTTTGACTGAACGACCTGCATCCCGGCTACACGGCCGCGCAATAGCTGGTCGACGCGGGGAACCGGTTGTTCGGCCAGCTCTTTTCCGCGTACTGAAGTGATTGCACTGATCAGGTCTGACTTCTTTTGTGTACCATACCCAACGACAATTATTTCCTCCAGGTTCTGTGTGTCTTCCGTCATTTTGATGGAGAGGGAAGTTTGTGTGCCGGCTTTTATCTGCAAAGGGTTGTAGCCTATATAGCTGATCTCCAGGATATCGCCGGGAGAAGCCTGAATGACAAACTTACCGTCCAGGTCTGTGACTGTACCGTTCGTGGTCCCTTTGACCATGATGTTGGCTCCGATGATCGGTTCCCCTTTTTCATCGGTAACAACGCCGTTGATCATTCCCGACTGTCGGGAGGATTGAGCCGGTTGCGGTGTCTTGTCCGGTTTGATGATAATGTGTTTGTTTTTGATTTCATATTTCAGGCCTTTTCCTTTCAGTACCTGATTCAGAATATCGTTAATGGATTCGCTGCTTATTTGCAGACTGATTTTCTGCCGGGTATCCACGTCGCCGGTTTCAAAGAAGAAAATGTAATCGCTCTGTTTTCTGATTGTTTCAAAAGCCTCTTTTATCGTGGCATTTTGAAGATCCAGTGTGATCTTTTGATTTTGTGGTAATGCTGCGAACGCCTGTTGCATACTTGTTGCGAAAAGTATCATACATAACCAGGATACATAGAACCGGTTGCGAACAATTAGCGTGATTTTTCTTTCTTTATAAAGAATGTTTTCCATACTTTTGTAATGTGATTAGAATTTAATTATTAAGTTTTAATGAACTCGTGAGTCGGGAAATGGTGCGAACATTTTCCGGCTCTTTTTTGTGCTTTCTTTTTTTCTTTTCGTGATTCTCCTTTCTTTTTTAATTATCAACTATTTTAATATATCTCAATGATATTGTTATTTCGTCTGTAAGTAAATTTCTCACTGGAAGACATAATCGTCAGAATGTCGTTAAGCGTATCCGTGCTGCGGAACTCTCCGTAGAAACGAAGTTTCCGACGTTCCGGATTCCGGAAAATGAAGGTTACGTCGAAGGCTTTTTCCAACTGTCCGGCGATTTCTTCAAAACTGACTTCATTAAAGAAGTGGGCCCCTGTTGTCCATTGGCAGATTGCGTCCGTCGAAACTTTTCTGACTTCTGTCTTTCCGGTCAGTTTGTTATAAACGGCTTGCTGTTGAGGTACCATAATAACAGAATTGGCTGGGGCTGCTTTGTCTACCATGTTCACAGAACCTTCAGCCAGGGTAACGGCTATTTCCTGATCGTCGGAATAGGCTTTGACATTGAATTTTGTACCCAGTACCTTCACATCGATTTCTTTTGCATTGACGATGAACGGCAGCTTTTCATTACGGGCCACTTCAAAATAACCTTCTCCTTCCAGTGTGACCTGTCGGTTCTTCTGTGAGAATCCGGGTTGACAGCTGAATTTACTACCGGCATTCAGCCATACTATGGTTCCGTCTTCCAGTTGGAGGCGGCTTCGTGAACCGAGCGGCACTTCAATGGTTCGTATCATTGCCTGCTCGTCCTGCTTGTTAGACTGGTTGAACAGATATAATCCGGTAGTACCCAGGAAAACTCCGACCAGCAGAGCCGCTGCGATCCGGGTATATTCCCGTAGGAACAGATATTTTTGTTTTCTGAATCCGGCCTGTTCGGCAAAACGTCGGTATACGGCTTCGTTCTTTCTTCCGTTTTTATGTTGCTTGTCATACGAAGATAGCCACAGCTCGGTCATTTCATAATAATGTTTTTTATGAGACTCGTTTGCTGCGACCCAACGGCTGAGTTCTTTCTCCTGCTCAGGAGTAAGTGACCGGTTCAGATAACCGGTGATCAGCTCGTCGTAGTATTCTTGTTGTTTATTTTGATCCATTTTTATGCTTCTTATCCTAAAGACAACATAGGGGTAGAGCGAGGGTAGTGAAAAATGAAATATTTTTCAAAAAAATGATTTTGGATTGAAATGTATCAGAACAAAATGGAAGATAAATAGCCTTTCATACGGGTACGGAGGGTAGACAGGGCCTGTTTAATATGGTATTTGACTGTGTTAACCGAGATGCCGACTTTATCTGCGATCTCGTCGTAAGCCAACTCTTCGATCCGGCTAAAGATGAAAACTTGCCGGGTTTCGCGGGGAAGTTTATTGATTTCGAGGAGTATTTGCTCGTTGAGTTCTTTTTCTAGCAATTGTCCCAACGGATATTCATCGGAGAGGAACAGTCCCTGAAGAATTGCTTCCGGGTATTCTTCGTAATCGTCGATACTGATTTCCCGGTCTGCAAATAATTTCTTTTGATAATTGATTGCATAATTACGTATGCAACAGACCAGATAGGCTTGCAGTGAAGAGGTGATATGGAGTGATTCGCGTGTTTCCCATATATGGGATAATACATCACCGACGATGGTATCGGCTACTGTATCATCCCTTACATATTGACAGGCAATACGGAATAGAAGATGATAATAGTTGTCAAATAAAGTGCGGTAGGCTCTGCTTTCCCCACTTTTCAAACCGGCTATTAATTCTGTTTCATGAATCTCCACGATAGTATTGTAGATATTGCTCCCTTTAACGGATACAATATTACAAGATAGAAACGTAAAACACAAATCTTATTTATGCCTATTTTAATTTTCTGTCTTTCCGATATGCTTCATTACCTTGGCATCCAGATAGAATATCAGTTCTTCGGCGATGTTGGTACAGTGGTCGCCGAAGCGTTCCATTTTGCGGATGACTCCGGCCATGTAAAGGCCGACCAGGGCACTTCCCGGATGCTTTTCTATGTAATCGGCAATGATCCTGGTCGAGTTATGGTTGATCTCGTCGATCAGGTTGTCTTTTAGGAAGATGCGTGATGCAATTTCAGAACTTTCTTTTTCGAATGCTTCCTGGCTGAGTGTAAGCATACTCAGCAATTCCTGCAACATTTCTTCCACCCGGGTATCCTTTATCAGTTGTGGGTCGACGGGAACACCTTCCGGCAGGTTTCCGGCAAAACGGGCGATACTTTCGGCAAAGTCTCCCAAGCGTTCCAGGTTCGTGTTGATTTTGTACATGGCAAGAACGAAGCGCAGGTCGACGGCAACGGGAGCATATAGGGCAATGATATCTTCGCAGTCGCTGTCTATCTTCAGTTCGAACGCATTTACTCGGCGTTCGCGGCTGATTACTTTGTAGGCCAGTTCCTTGTCTCCGGTTAGCATGGCTTCGCCGGCATTATATAACTGTTGGTGGACCAATGCCCACATCTCGCTGATGCTGTTTTTTAAGGAGGCAATCTCCTGATCTATGACTTTCATATATAATCGTTCAATTTTTAATTCTTAATTTTCAATCACCCGAACCGTCCCGTAATATAATTCTGAGTCGATTCCTTTTCCGGATTGGTAAATATCTTACGTGTATTATCGAACTCTATCAGTTCCCCCAGATAAAAGTACCCGGTCTTGTCGCTGACACGGGCAGCCTGTTGCATATTATGGGTAACGATTACGATAGTATATTCGCTTTTTAGTTCATGTATCAGGTCTTCTATCTTACCGGTCGATATAGGGTCCAGTGCTGAAGTCGGTTCGTCCATTAAAAGAATGGAAGGCGATATGGCTAATGCACGGGCGATACACAGACGTTGTTGCTGGCCGCCGGACAGGGCGAAAGCCGATTCTTTCAGTTTATCCTTTACTTCATCCCAAAGAACAACCTGTTTGAGGGTTTTGACAACAGTCTCTTCGATATAAGCATTGTCCTTTATCCCGTTTACCCGGAGCCCGTAGGCAACGTTTTCAAAGATTGTTTTCGGGAAAGGATTCGGTTTCTGGAATACCATGCCTACATTTTTCCGGAGCAGGTCGACCTTTTCTCCTTTACCGTAAATATCTCTTCCGTCGATCCCGATTTTTCCGTCCATGTGCGTGTCGGGTATCAGGTCGTTCATCCGGTTGAATAAGCGCAGGAAGGTGGATTTACCACAACCGGACGGTCCGATAAAGGCGACCGACGTGTTTGCTTCAATTTGCATAGATATATTCTTTAAGGCATGAAAATCGCCATAATAGAAATCTACATTCTGAGCATCAATCTTTATCATAATATTGTTGTTTTATTCTTTGTATTGGGTGTATGCGATTAGTTCATTTTTACTTTTCTGGCGAAATAGCCTCTCAGCGCATTGGCCAGTAAGTTTACGATTAATACGATTGCAATCAGTACCAGAGCCGTTCCGTAGGCCATTCCACGCGAGGCTTCGATGTCTGTTCCGCTGGTGGAAATAACATACAGATGATAGGGCAGGGCCATACACTGGTCGAAGATGCTTCCCGGCAGCTGGGGCAGGAAGTAAGCGGCAACGGTAAACAGGATAGGAGCCGTCTCGCCGGATACACGTCCGATAGACAGGATTAATCCGGTAATGATATTCGGAAAAGCCATCGGTAATACAACCCTGCGAATGGTCTGCAACTTGGTAGCTCCCAGTGCCAGACTGCCGTGGCGGAAAGAATCGTCGATGCTTTTGAGGGCTTCTTCCGTTGTACGGATAATCAGTGGTAAAGACATCAGTGCCAGGGTAAACGAACCGGCGATGATGGAGTCTCCCCACCCCAGGGTAACGACGAACAGGGACATTCCGAATAGTCCGAATACAACCGACGGTACACCGCTCAGGTTATTGGTCATAATCCGGATGAAACGGATTATTTTTCCGTTTGTCGCATATTCATTCATATAGATACCGCTCATGATTCCGATCGGGAAACTAATCAGGCTACTACCTAATACCAGATAAAGTGTTCCGACAATCGCCGGGAAAATACCTCCGGCAGTCATCCCGTCGGCCGGCGCTTCCGTCAGGAAATCCCAGCTGATTACTTTTCCTCCCTGGATAATGATAAAACCGAGAATAAGGAAAAGAATGACAACAACCAGATAACTGAGAAGTGTGAATATACCGAACGCAACTTTCTGTGAAGTCCGTTTCTTTGTGTCAACATTGCCTAACTTTTGAACAGGTGCCATAGCTTAATCACATTTTTCTTTTGGATGAAATGTATTCTACCGTAATGCTTAACAGTAGTGTAATGATAAATAATACTGCCCCTAACAGGAACAATGCCTGGTAATGAGCTCCTCCGGCGGGTGCTTCTCCCAGTTCTGCCGCGATGGTTGCTGGAATGGTCCGTACGGGTTCAAAGAAGGAGGTCGGGATAACGGCCGCATTTCCTGTTACCATCAGGACGGCCATTGTTTCTCCGATTGCCCGCCCGATACCCAGGACAATTGCCGATGTGATACCGGATATGGAATAGGGGATGATTACCTTATAGATTGTTTGCCATTGGGTTGCTCCCAGGGCCAGACTCGCTTCTTTCATGGCACGCGGCGTAGTGCGCATGGCATCTTCGGCAACCGTGATAATGGTCGGCAACGCCATGATGGCCAGAACGACACTGCCGGCAAAGGCTGTTTCTCCAACCGGAAGGTTCAGCCCTTTCTGTATGAGCGGAACGATTACAACCAATCCGAAGAAACCGTATACGACCGAAGGAATCCCTGCCAGCAATTCAATAACCGGCTTCAGTATCTCCCGGGTCCGTTTATTTGCGATTTCTGCCAGGTAGATGGCAACGGCAATACCGAAAGGGAGCGAAAGAACAATGGCGCCGATACTGACCAGTAATGTTCCGAGCAACAGGGGGATCAATCCGAAGATTGGAGCAGGCGCAGAGGTCGGATACCATTTGGTGCCGGCGAAGAAGTCGGAAAGCGATATTTTCTCTTCGGGAAGAACGGTTCCCCCGAAGTCTTTCGCCAGATATTGCTGAGGAAAGAACGCGATGATTCCCGGCTCTTTGCTGACGAGTTCGCTGATTTTATCGGGAACGTACTGAAATTCATCTCCCAACTCTTCTTCACTGTAATATTGCGTCAGGTCGGAAAAACGAAAGACCAGGATTTCTTCATCTTTGCCGTTAACCTCTTTCCAGTTGGTTATTTTGGCATCGAAAATATCCATGATTGTTTCCGGTGACAGATGACTCACATCGTTGCTCTTATTCACGGCAAGCACGTATCCCTCTTCGACTACCGGACTGTTGAAAAGGCCGGATGCTTCTTTAAAAAGAAAAAAGACAATCAGCAGAATCGTGAAACTGGTTACACCTCCGCTGATTAATAATCCTCCTTCTACAATTTTTTCAAAAAACTTTCTCACGTCATTAACCTCTTTGTTCTGAGTGCAAAGTAAGGTAACATGTATTAAGAACGGGTTAAGACGCTTTGAAGTAAATATTACATTGATGTTTCGAAAGTATTACAAAACCTGCTTAATAAGTAGACATTCGGCTACTTATTAAGCAGTGGGGTACTCTACTTATCGAGTAGACGAAGGCTTACTTAGTAAGTAAAGAAGGCATCCGGTTGGTAAGTAGAGAGGGAACAGTTCGGTAAGTAGATGCTTTTTCGATGGATGTTGTCGTTTTTTAGAATATAAACATGTATATTTGCCACAAACTTAAAAACTTAATAACCTATTTTTATCATGAACAAATTTCTTTCGTATGGTGTGTTTGCGTTCACAGTGTTGTTGTCTTCGTGTGATTCGCAACCCAAACAAGAACCCCTTGCTGATGTGATTGACCGTGGTTTGAAAGCATCGACCGAACAGGCCCTTTTGATGGCTAAAGATCTGGAAAGCCAGGAAGGCCGTCTTCCCAAAGCAATCGGAAAGGACGGAAAACTGGAAACAAGCGACTATAGTTGGTGGTGCAGCGGTTTCTTCCCCGGCGAATTATGGTATCTGTACGAAAACAATCCGACTCCGGAATTAAAGAAATATGCCGAAATGTTTACGGACCGTGTGGAAGAAGTGAAGAATATCACTTACAGCCACGATGTCGGTTTCATGCTATATTGCAGTTATGGAAACGGTTATCGCCTGACCGGCAAACCGGAATATAAAGAGGTGATGCTGACCGGTGCCAATTCGCTGGCGACTCGTTTTGACGAGCGGGTGGGAGCTATCCGTTCCTGGGACTTCAATAAAAAAATCTGGCAGTTCCCGGTTATTATTGATAATATGATGAATCTGGAGTTTTTCAGTTGGGCTTCCAAAGCATCCGGTGACGACCGTTTTTATAAAATGGCTGTTTCTCATGCCGACAAGACAATGAATAATCATTTCCGTGACGATTATAGCTGTTATCATGTGGTTTCGTACGATACGATAACCGGTGTTCCTCATAAGAAACAAACTCACCAGGGAGCTGCCGACGAATCAGCATGGGCACGTGGACAGGCCTGGGCGTTGTATGGTTTCACCATGATGTATCGCGAAACCGGCAAACCTGAATATCTGAATCAGGCTAAACATATTGCGGCATTTATCATGAACAATCCGAATATGCCGGCTGATAAGGTTCCGTATTGGGATTTTGATGCTCCGGGTATCCCGAATGTGCCGAGAGATGCTTCTGCCGCGGCTATTATGGCTTCTGCACTGATTGAACTGAGCCAACTGGATAACAGCGAAGAAGCAAAAAGCTACCTCGATTTTGCAGAACAGCAGGTTCGTTCTCTGACAACTCCCGAATATCTGGCAGCGAAAGGAACGAACTGTAATTTTGCTTTGATGCATTCCACCGGTCATTTCCCCGGAAACAGCGAAGTGGATGTTCCGTTGAGTTATGCTGACTATTATTATGTGGAAGCATTGATGCGTTTAAAGAAACTGACTGAAAAATAATGCTATTATGACAAATCTTCTGAAAACAACCGCTATTTTGGTTTGCTGCCTCTGCATTCCTTTTGCAGGAAAAGCGCAGCAAAACGGTACCCAGGACCGTGCTTTCTGGGTAGAAACATTGACCCGTATCGCTGACCCGGTATTGACAAACCTGAGCAACAATACGTTGAAAAAGAATATGCCTTACGAGTCTTTATCGAAAGACAGAAGTGACTTCTCGCATCTGGAAGCGGTAGGTCGTCTGGTATGCGGTATTGCCCCTTGGCTGGAACTGGGTCCGGACAATACGCCCGAAGGACAACTGCGTGATAAATATATCAAACTGACAGTGAAAGGCCTGAAGAATGCCGTAAACCCGGATTCTCCCGATTATCTGGTCTTTGGAAAACCGTATCAGCCGTTGGTGGATGCCGCTTTCCTGGCTCAGGGATTGTTGCGTGCCAGAACCCAGCTGTGGGATAACCTGGACCCGCAGGCTAAGGAATGGATGATTACGGAATTTAAACGTAGCCGTACCATCAAGCCTTGGGAAAACAACTGGCTGTTGTTTGCTTCTATGGTCGAGGCGGCTTTGCTGGAATTTACCGGCGAATGCGATATGGACCGCCTGACGTATGGTGTCAAAAAGTTCCGTGACGAATGGTATAAAGGAGATGCGCTGTATGGTGACGGTCCTGCTTTCCACATGGATTATTATAACAGTTTTGTTATCCATCCGATGCTGACAGATGTTTTGCTGACGATGAAAAAGCATAATCTGGAAGGGGCGGACTTTCTCGATGTGCAATTGCCGCGTTTAACCCGTTATGCCGAACAGTTGGAACGTTTTATCTCGCCGGAAGGAACCTTCCCTGTAGTAGGCCGTTCTATCGTGTATCGTTTTGGCGCGTTTCATGCATTGGCACAAGCCAGTTTGATGCACGTGCTTCCGGAAAGAGTGAAACCGGCCCAGGTACGCTGTGCTATGACGGCTGTTATCCGTAACCAGATGAAATCGCCGAAGAACTTTGATGCAAACGGTTGGTTGCGTGTTGGTTTCACCGGTGAACAAATCGATATGTCAGAGTCTTATATTAACACAGGGAGTGTTTATTTGTGTGCCGTAGGTTTGCTGTCTTTAGGATTGCCGGCTACCGACGAATATTGGTCGGCCCCTTACACCGAATGGACGAATTTGCGTGCCTGGAAGGGTGAAAGCGATGTAAAGGCAGATCATGCGCTTAAGTAATTGAAAATGAAGAATTGAAAATTAAATACAGATAAGAATATGAAAACAAATTATGAATTGCGCTATGCTGCGCATCCGGAAGATGCCAAGCAATATGATACGAAACGTATTCGTCGGGATTTCCTGATCGAAACAGTTTTTGCGCCGAATGAAGTGAACATGGTTTATTCCATGTACGACCGTATGATTGTTGGCGGCGCCATGCCTGCCGGCGAAGTGTTGCAACTGGAAGCGATTGATCCGTTGAAAGCTCCCTATTTCCTGACACGCCGTGAAATGGGTATTTTCAATGTGGGTGGTCCCGGTATTGTAAAAGCCGGCGATGCCACTTTCGAGCTCGATTTTAAGGAAGCTCTTTACCTGGGTTCGGGAGATCGTGAAGTGACTTTTGAAAGCAAGGATGCAAAGAACCCGGCTAAGTTCTATTTCAACTCGACTACGGCTCATCGTAATTATCCGGATAAGAAAGTGACGAAAGCGGATGCCGTTGTTGCAGCTATGGGTTCACTGGAAATGTCGAACGACCGTAACATCAATAAGATGATCGTGAATCAGGTATTGCCTACCTGTCAGTTGCAGATGGGTATGACCGAATTGAAACCGGGTAGCGTATGGAATACAATGCCGGCGCATGTTCACAGCCGTCGTATGGAAGCCTATTTCTATTTCGATATTCCGGAAGACCAGGCCATCTGTCATTTTATGGGTGAGGTGGATGAAACCCGCCATATCTGGATGAAGGGTGACCAGGCTGTTTTGTCTCCCGAATGGTCTATCCACAGTGCAGCTGCTACGCACAACTATACCTTTATCTGGGGTATGGGTGGCGAAAATCTGGACTATGGCGATCAGGATTTCTCTAAAATTACGGACTTAAAATAATATGCCAATGGGGAAAATGTGCCTATGTGCCAATTCCCCGTTGCTATAAATAAAAAAATCAGTGTTAACTGCTTGTGCGTTTATTGGCACATTGGCATATTGGCACATTAACACATTAATTATTATGGTAAATTTTTCATTAGAAGGTAAAGTAGCCCTTGTAACAGGTGCTTCTTACGGAATTGGTTTTGCGTTGGCTAGTGCTTTTGCTCAGGCTGGTGCAAAGATCGTTTTCAACGATATCAAACAGGAACTGGTGGATAAAGGTATAGCTGCTTATAAGGCGGAAGGAATCGAAGCAAAAGGGTATGTTTGCGACGTGACTAGCGAAGAGCAGGTAAATGTAATGGTTGCCCAGATCGAGAAAGAAGTAGGCGTTATCGACATCCTGGTAAACAATGCCGGTATCATCAAACGTATTCCGATGCACGAAATGAGTGCTGCCGAATTCCGTCAGGTAATCGATGTGGACCTGAACGCTCCGTTTATCGTTTCTAAAGCCGTTATCCCTTCTATGATAAAGAAAGGTCACGGAAAAATCATCAACATCTGTTCGATGATGAGCGAACTGGGACGTGAAACAGTTTCTGCTTATGCGGCTGCAAAAGGCGGTTTAAAGATGCTGACACGTAATATCGCATCCGAATATGGTCAATATAACATCCAGTGTAACGGTATCGGCCCGGGTTATATCGCAACTCCGCAAACGGCCCCGCTTCGTGAAACTCAGCCGGACGGCTCACGTCATCCGTTCGATTCTTTCATTATCGCGAAGACTCCGGCAGCCCGTTGGGGAACTCCGGAAGATTTAATGGGACCGGCTGTGTTCCTGGCTTCCGATGCTTCCGATTTCGTAAACGGACATGTATTATATGTAGACGGCGGTATCCTGGCTTATATCGGAAAACAACCCTGATAAATACCGGATAAAGACTCGTTTGTCTTACTGATATAAAAGATTCCTTCCGAGAGAAATTCGGTTTTCTTTCGGAAGGAATTTTATTTTCACCCGGATGGAGTAAAAAGAATTACTGATTACGTAAGTATGATTATTGTAAGATAATAATTATCTTTGCATAAAAAGGTTGTTATATGCTTCTGATAAATAATCCATTTGTAACAAGCGGCTATATTGCCCCCGAATATTTCTGTGACCGTGAAAAGGAAACGGAAGAGTTGCTTCGCTGGCTGTTGAATGAGAATAATGTGGCTGTCATTTCTACCCGCCGTATGGGAAAGACCGGATTGATTCAGCATTGTTTTCAATTGGCAGAGGTGAAAGATCATTATTATACTTTTCTTATCGACATCTATGCAACGAAGACGCTTCGCGAGTTTGTTTTTCAATTGGGAAAAGCTATTCTTACTGCTTTAAAGCCTAAGGGACGGAAGACGTGGGAATTGTTCATCAATAGTCTGACATCGTTGAAGGCTGGATTCACCTTTGATATGTCTGGTATGCCTCAATGGAATATAGAGTTGGGAGATGTCAAATCACCGGAGACGACGCTGGATGAGATATTTCATTATCTTTCCTTATCAGACAAACCTGGTATTGTTGCAATTGATGAGTTTCAGCAAGTTGCTCAATATCCGGAAAAGAATACGGAAGCATTGCTCCGTACCTATATTCAGCATTGTCCTAATGCCCGCTTTGTGTTTGCCGGTTCTCAGCGTCATTTGATGGGAGAAATGTTTATCAGTCCGGCCCGTCCTTTTTATCAGAGTGTGTCGATTCTTCATTTGGCAGCTATTGATAAGCAAAAATATATCGAATTTGCCCGACATCATTTCAAAATGGCTCAAAAGGATATAGATGAGGAGGTTGTAGCTTCTTTATATGATCGTTTTGAAGGAATTACCTGGTATCTTCAGAAAATATTGAATATCCTTTTTGCTGTAACTCCCCCTGGTGAGGTTTGTAATAAGGAGATGATTGAACAAGCCATACATTTTATCCTGGATTCTTATTCGTTTACCTATTCGGAATTGCTCTATCAGTTACCGGAAAAGCAAAAAGAATTACTGATTGCAATCTGTAAGGAGGGAAAAGCGACCGCATTAACTTCCGGGAAATTTATCCATAAATACAGTTTACCATCGAGCAGTTCGGTTCAATCTGCTTTAAAAGGTTTGTTGGAAAAGGATTTTGTAACCAAAGAAGGGGCTTTTTATATGGTTTATGACCGTTTCTTCTCTTTGTGGCTGAGACGTATGTAATATATTGCAGTTACAATCCTTAAAAACTCGTTTAAAACGAGATTTGAGTCTCTCATCGATTTGAACAAAAAAGTCCCGAAGTGCCAAAACACTTCGGGACTTCATATGATATAAAAAGTCGCAATTACTTATTATACTTGCTCCAGTCTACATTGTGCATATCGCCGCTAGCAGCCAGTTCTTCGTGGAATGCGAAGCAACATTTCAGGTTTTGCGGGGTATGGCCCTTTACGCCCATTGCCAGATATTCTCTTAACAGAGGTTTGTAATCCGGGTGAACGCAATTGTCGATGATACAGTTGGCACGTTCGATCGGAGATTTACCGCGCAGGTCGGCTACACCGTATTCGGTGATGATGATCTTCACTGAGTGTTCGCTGTGATCCAGGTGAGATACCATCGGAACGAAAGCGCTGATCTTTCCCTCTTTCGCTGTAGAAGGAGTAGTGAAGATAGACAACATCGCTGAACGGGTAAAGTCGCCCGAACCACCAATACCGTTCATCATTCTTGTTCCTGATACATGAGTAGAATTGATATTTCCGAAGATGTCAGCTTCCAATGCTGTGTTGATAGCGATCAGGCCTAAGCGGCGGGCAACTTCCGGATTGTTGGAAATTTCCTGCGGACGAAGAAGGATCTTGTCCTTGAAGAAATCAAGATTTGCATAGATTTCGCGAATTACTTCATTACTTACAGATAATGAGCAACCACTGGCAAATTTAACGCGGCCTTCTTTCATCAGGCTGATTACCGCATCCTGGATAACTTCAGTATATACATTGAACGCAGGAATATTCTTGTTGGCTCCCATACAGCCCAAAACAGCGTTGGCAACATTACCTACACCACTCTGTAACGGAACGAATTCTTTCGGCAGACGGCCGGCTTCGATTTCACTTACCAGGAAGTCGGCAACATTTTTACCGATTGCCATTGTGACATCGTCCAGCGGAGAGAATTTACCACCTTCGTTCGGCTCTTCTGTTTTAACGATACCGACGATCTTAGCCGGATCAACCTTCACATAAGGAGTACCGATACGGTCGGAAGGAGTATAAACAGGAATTTCACGACGGTAAGGAGGATCAGCCGGTTCATAAATATCATGCATACCGCGTATTTCTTTCGGGTGGCGGCTGTTCAATTCAATGATGATGCGGTCAGCCATCCGGCAGATAGTCGGAAGGATACCGACACCGCTCGTCGGAACGATTTCACCGTCTTCGGTTACATCAGCAGCTTCAACGATGGCAACGTCGATTTTTCCCAGGAAACCGTAACGCAGGTCTTGTGCAAGTTCAGACAGGTGCATATCGAAATATTGTGCCCCGTGAGAATTCAGTAAAGCGCGCAGATCCTTATTTGACTGGTATGGAGTACGGAATTTGATTGCATTGGCACGAGCCAGTTCACCGTCCAGCTTGTCTCCGGTAGAAGCACCGGTAAACATACCGATCTGGAAAGGATTGCCTTTTTCATGTTCCTCCATCGCTTTTTTAGCAATGGCTCCCGGAACAACTTTCGGACATCCGGCAGGGGTAAAACCACTGAATCCTACGTTATCGTTGTGATGTACGAACGAAGCAGCTTCTTCAGCTGTAATGAATTTTAAAGCCATGATATTATACTGTTTTTATATTAGATAAATACTTGTTAGTCAGCTAAACGGCTGCAAAGGTATTAAAAAAGAATGTAGATCAGTACTTGCGGTTGAGTATTTCTGAATAAATAACAGCTTTTCTTAACTCTTCGGCGTTATTGAACTCTATATCTTCCAGCATGGAATGTTCCTCTTCGGCGGGGAAGTTCATAGGTTGGGATGAACTGACTTTTGATTTTTGGATTTCCTGCTCGGTGGATAAAAAAGGTTTTGAGGCAGGTGTCTTTTTTTTCTTTTTATGGATCGGTGCAGTGGGTGCTTCCGGCTTTTGAGGGGTAGTAGCTTCTTCCAGAATCTCCCAAAAACCTTTTCCCGAAGAGGTATTTTCCTCCGGGTATGTATCGTGTCCGGGCTGTCCGAGGACTTGTGTCGGGCGCTTTTTTTTGTTTTTTGAACTGAATAAACCGCTTATTGCTGCAACTATCAGAAAAACAATATAGATCCAATCGCCTACGTTATCCATAACTTTGATTATTTTTGCACTCCAAATGTACGAAGAATTATTGAATAGTGAAAGAGGTAAGAATTATAAAGGGTATAAAAGTAAATAAGGGTAACTTCACAGCCACCCTTATTCGATTTAACCAAAACCTTAACTATGAAAAAATTTACGTTTTTCGTATGCAAATATAGTGCTCGGAATTGAACTGTGCAAACCTTTGGAGGTTTATTTTTATAGAATACAAGATTTTAAATTTTATTAACGAGAACGAAATGACGAATCAGGAAAATGGCGTAGACTTAAAATCTACAGCCGCAAATGAGGAAAAAAAATTGTTCATCGAGACCTACGGGTGCCAGATGAATGTAGCGGACAGTGAGGTGGTCGCCTCCATTATGAAAATGGACGGATACACCCTGACTGACAAGATTGAAGACGCTGATGCTGTCTTCGTAAATACCTGTTCTGTGCGTGATAATGCGGAACAGAAGGTTTACGGGCGACTACAGTATTTCCAGTCGCTGAAACGCAAAAAGAAATCGCTGATCGTCGGCGTACTGGGATGTATGGCCGAACGGGTGAAAGAAGAGTTGATCAATGTGCATCATGCAGACCTCGTGGTCGGGCCGGATTCTTATATGGATCTGCCGAATTTGGTCGGAGCTGTCGAGCATGGGGAAAAGGCGATCAATGTGGAACTTTCCACACAGGAGACCTATAAAGATGTAATGCCGCTGAAGCTGGGTGGCGTGCATATCTCCGGTTTTGTGTCGATCATGCGCGGATGTAATAATTTCTGTACCTATTGCATCGTGCCCTATACCCGTGGCCGGGAACGTAGCCGGGATGTGGAAAGTATCCTGAGTGAGATCCGGGATATGCGCGATAAAGGTTTTAAAGAAGCCACCCTGCTGGGGCAGAATGTCAACTCGTATGCTTTTGAAAAAGATGGTGAAACCGTAACATTCCCGATGTTACTCGAGCGGGTTGCGCTGGAAGCTCCGAATATGCGTATCCGTTTTGTGACCTCCCATCCGAAAGATATGAGCGACGATACGCTTCGTGTGATTGCCGCCCATAATAATATATGTAAGTATATCCATCTTCCTGCCCAATCCGGCAGTTCGAAGATTCTGAAAGTGATGAACCGTAAATATACCCGTGAATGGTATCTGGACCGTATCGCTGCTATCCGTCGCATCGTGCCGGAAGCATCTATTGCTACCGATCTGTTCTGTGGTTTCCATTCGGAGACGGAAGAAGACTATCAGGAAACACTTTCGCTGATGCGTGAAGTGAGGTATGATGCCGCTTTCCTGTTCAAATATTCGGAACGTCCCGGAACCTATGCCGCCAAACATCTCCCGGATACCGTTTCGGAAGAAGAGAAAGTACGCCGTTTACAGGGTATGATCGATTTGCAGAATCAGTTATCCGAGGAAAGCAACCTGCGTGATATCGGTAAAGAGTTTGAAGTGCTGATCGAAGGATTTTCCAAGCGTTCACGTGAACAGTTATTTGGCCGTACCAGCCAGAACAAGGTGGTTATTTTTGATAAGAAGAATTATAAAGTCGGTCAGTTTGTGAAAGTACGGATCAATCGTGCGTCTTCAGCAACGTTATTTGGTGAAACGATAGACTGATTGAATTGTATATCAAGTAGATAATAAGACACGGCTTTATGTCAGATTCTGATAAAAGCTGTGTCTTTTTTTATTCATAAGTAATTAGTTCTGATAGAACTAACCCATTTATGACACGCAAATATAGTTTATTTTAAACAAGTTAGCTCTATTATTAAAGAAAAACGATATTTGACTCTGTTTTATAAGTCCTTATTAATCAGTCTCTAAAAAGATATAAATACCTCAGTTCTATCAGAACTAATGCATTCTGTATTGTCTGTAGATACATGAAATATATAGTTTCTGATGGAATGAAGAGTGAAATGAGGTATGTAGAATTGTCTGATGCTCAATTGTGGAAATTGATAATTGAAAAGGATAAAGTTGCGTTTGAACAACTTTACCGGCGTTATTATTCTCCATTATTGGCATATGCTCTTTCTTTCTGTAATGATGAAGATATGGCAAAAGATTGCATTCAGGATTTATTTGTAAAGTTGTTTGTTTCAGAAACATTATCTTCGATTGAATATATTAGGGCCTATTTGTATAAATCACTTAGAAATCTTTTACTCGACAAATCGAGTAGGGTGGTTGGTAGTGTTAGTTTAGAAGAAAATATGGTTGCTGATTTTCTGGTGGAAGATGTAGAATTGGTACGATTGTTTGAAAAGGAAGATGACTATCTAGAGAAAAGTAGATTGTTGATGAATGCCTATAACCAGTTATCGGCGAACCAAAGGAATGCAATATATCTTTATTTTATCAAAGAGTTTTCGTGGGATGAAATGGCTGTGTCTTTAGATATTAATCCACATTCGTGTATGAATCTGGTAGCCCGTGCTGTTGCCAAATTGCAAAGGATGGTGGCAGGAGAGAAAAAAAAATAAATTTTTTTCTGAAAAAGTGAGGAGTAAAAATCTCTTTTCCAGTTATACTATTGTCAAGATAATAACATGGAAGAGAATTATAAACAATTTCAAAGAGTTACAGACCGATTAATTACTTATCTCCGCTTTCGTGATAATGAACGCAAGCAGGGTGAAGATGAAGTATGGGAAAAAATAGAGAAGGGACTTGTTTCAAAGAAAGTCTTTTCTTTGAAACGGCGTATTTATATGGGGATAACAGCTGTAGCTGCTGTGGTTATATTTTTATTTTTCTTTATTGAATATAAGCAACTCGGCAACTCTGATTCTCTGGACAAATATGTAGCATTACTGGAGGAGCCTGTTTTGGATAGCTCCCAGATTCAAGTCTATTTATCTTCTCAGGATAAAATAACTGTTGAAGAAAAGACTGCTTCGGTTACATATTCTTCTAAAGGAAGTGTATTAATTAATGAAGAAAAACAAGAAACCGACTCTTTGGAGAAAGTAGAACAAGAGTATAACCAGATTGTGGTACCGAAGGGAAAATATACCCACCTGACTCTATCCGATGGTTCAACCGTGCATATTAATTCAGGGACGCGTGTGGTTTATCCTCGTGTGTTTTCCGGTAATCACCGGGAAATATATGTGGAGGGAGAAGTTTGTCTGAATGTGACAAAAAATGAGAAACTCCCGTTTGTTGTTAAAACGACTTCCTTTGATGTAGAGGTATTGGGCACAACATTTAATGTGAGTGCATATAAGAATGACCGGAATAATGAAGTCGTGCTGGTTAATGGTTCTGTCCGTTTATCCGACCGGAATAAAAATAAGATAGAATTGAAGCCGGATCAGTTAGCTGCTATTAATAATGGGAAAATAGGAGCGGTAAAAAAAGTCGAAGCGGTAGATTATATTGCCTGGACAGATGGATTGCTGATCCTCCAATCCGAACCTTTATCCAATGTGTTTAAAAAGTTGGAACGTTTCTATGGAGTAACGATCGACGTATCTCCTGAGGCCAGCCAGTTGAAAATGCGCGGTAAAGTCGATTTGAAACAGTCGTTGGACGATTTGATCATCCTGATTTCTTCTACAGCCCCGATTGTGTGGACGAAGACAGATACGGGGTATTTCATTCATAAAAAAGAGAGATAGATGATATATTGTTTAACCTTAAATAAAATGATAAGCCTATGATATAAGAACACAGAAAATAAAAAATCCGGATAGTATTAGCGGTACTATCCGGAATCTCAGATTGAACCAATAGCATAAAGGTTAAATCCTTAAATCACAAAGATATGAATTATAATACATTTAAAATGAAGTGGATGATAAAAAAAATCAAAATCCTCTTCTTTGTTAATCTTTTTTTGACAATTTCGTTAAATCTTGATGCTGCTTCGATATCGAATTATGCTCAAGTAAAACAATTTACATTCCATTTTGAGAAAAGTAGAATACAAGACGTTTTTAATTATATAGAGCAAAACAGTGAGTTTGTATTTCTTTTTTACGAAAAAGTGTTGGACACGAATCGTAAAGTGAATGTTTCCGTAAAAGATGAATCCATAGAATCGGTGTTGAATAAGTTATTGAAGGATACTCCGGTGACATATGAGATTAAAGATCGGCAGGTTGTATTAAAAAAGAAAGAAGAGAGGCCTTTGCCTGTTTCTACATCGACTTCGCAGCAGCAAAAGAATGTGACGGGAAAGGTCATGGATGAGACAGGGGAACCGTTACCGGGGGTCGCTATTGTAGTTGAAGGTTCTCCACGTGGGGTAACAACGGATATTGACGGAACTTTTAGTATAGAAGTGAAGAATACCGATAAGCTGACATTCTCTTATTTGGGAATGGAACCTCAGACAATTCCGGTAGCAAGCAAGAAAGAATTGATCGTAACTTTGAAAGCAAAGGTGGATGAATTGGAAGAGGTAACGGTTGTTGCTTTTGCCAAACAGAAAAAAGAAAGTGTGATTGCCTCCGTTTCAACGATTAAACCTTCTGACCTGAAGGTCCCTTCCAGTAACTTGACGAATGCTTTTTCCGGGCGTATTGCAGGTATGATCTCTTATCAGCGTACGGGGGAACCTGGAGAAGATAATTCGGATTTCTTTATTCGTGGTGTGACGACTTTTGGTACCGGAAAGTCCAATCCATTGATCTTAATTGATGGAGTAGAGATGACTACAGAGGATCTGGCCCGTTTGACAACAGATGATATAGCCAGTTTTTCTATTATGAAAGATGCAAATGCAACCGCTCTTTACGGGGCTCGTGGTGCGAATGGTGTTATTCTTGTCAGTACCAAAGAAGGTAAAGAGGGAAAGGTCAGCATTTCCGTTCGTGCGGAAGGTTCGTTCTCTTCTCCGACTGAACAAGTGGGGATTGCTGATCCGGTCACTTATATGCGTATGCACAATGAAGCTGTGCGTACACGTGACCCGTTGGCTGCCTTACCTTATTCTACATCAAAAATAGTAAATACGGAAAAAGGATTAAATCCTCTCCAATATCCGGCTATCGATTGGCGTGATATGTTATTCAACAATCATACGTTCAATCAACGTTACAACATGAGTATTAGCGGCGGTGGTAAAATAGCCCGTTATTATGTAGCAGCAGCTTATAATAAGGACAATGGTATCATTAAGATGGATAAACGTAATAATTTTAATAATAATATCAGTATTAATAAGTATATATTGCGTTCGAATATTAATATAGACCTGACAAAATCGACTGAAATCGTTGTCCGTCTGCATGGGGCCTTTGATGATTATTCCGGTCCGTTAGACGGTGGATCGTCTTTATATAGTAAGGCCGTAAATGCCAGTCCTGTATTGTTCCAACCTTATTATCCGGCTGACGAATCAAATAAATATACTTCCCATATTCTTTTCGGTAATTATGGGGAAGGTAATTATTCGAATCCTTATGCCGATATGGTTAAAGGCTATCAGGAATATAGCCGTTCGACCATGTTAGCTCAATTTGAGGCAAAACAGAAACTGGATTTTATTACAGAAGGATTATCTGCAAGAGCATTGTTTAATGTGAACCGATATTCTAAACTGGGTAATTCAAATTCATATAAACCGTTTTATTATTCATATTCTGCCAATCCGGATAGTCCGGACTTATATAAATTGACAGCGTTGAATCCGGATGGCGGTACGGAATATCTGGAGTTTGCAACCGGGGCCCGGGAGGTAACCAGTACCTTGTATTTTGAAGGTGCGCTTGCTTATCAGAGAGAATTTAATGATAAGCATAATGTGTCCGGTATGTTAGTTTATACAATGCGCGATTATGTAGATAGTAATGCGGAGACATTGCAGTTGGCTCTTCCGCATCGTAATATAGGATTAGCCGGACGTTTTACTTATGGATACGATAGCCGTTATTTTGTGGAGGGTAACTTTGGTTATAATGGTTCCGAAAGGTTTGCTAAAAATGAACGTTTCGGTTTTTTCCCTTCTATCGGTTTAGGTTGGATAGTATCCAATGAGTCTTTTATGAAACCTTATTCCGGGTGGTTGAGCAAATTGAAATTGAAGGCTACATATGGATTAGTCGGTAACGACCAGATTGGCGAGGATAAAGACCGTTTCTTTTATCTTTCCCAAGTAAATGCAAATGATTCGGGGAAAGGATTTACTTTCGGTGAATATTTTAATTATACCAGAAATGGTGTTTCTATATCCCGTTATGAAGACCCTTTTATTACCTGGGAAATAGGAAAGAAAATGAATTTGGGACTTGAGTTGAATTTGTGGAATAGTTTGGAGTTGCAGGTAGATTACTTTACAGAACATCGTTCGAATATTCTACAGGAACGTGCATATATTCCGACTACAATGGGATTGCAGGCTACTCCTCAGGCTAATGTCGGTAAGGCAAAAGGAGGAGGTATAGATATTTCTCTTGACTATAATCATTCTTTCTCAAAAGATTTATGGGCATCTATGCGTGGTAATTTCACTTATGCAAGTAGTGAATATGTGGAATATGAAGAACCCGATTACAGTGATACTCCCTGGTTGTCACGTAAAGGAAAGAAAATATCCCAGACATGGGGATTGGTTGCTGAACGTTTATTTCTGGATGAAGAAGAGGTCAAAAATTCACCAAGACAAACTTTTGGTGATTATGGTGCCGGTGATATCAAGTATAAGGATATTAATGGTGACCAGATTATTGATGACCGTGATATGGTGCCTATCGGCTTCCCGAAAACTCCGGAGATAAATTATGGTTTCGGTCTTTCCGCGGGTTATAAAAGTTTTGATTTCTCTTGTTTCTTCCAGGGTTCGGCTCGTTCTTCTTTCTGGATTGATCCTGCAAAAACTGCTCCATTTGTAGGAAATACAGCTCCGAGGGCCTTGTTACAATATTATGCAGATGACCATTGGTCTGAAGATAATAAAAATATTTACGCTTTGTGGCCCAGGCTATCGGCTAGTCAGGTCAAAAATAATGAGCAAACCAGTACCTGGTTTATGCGGGATGGTGCATTCATTCGTTTAAAAACGGTAGAAGTAGGCTATTCTTTGCCTCATAAATGGGTAAAAGCAATAAATCTAGCTAATGTGAGGCTTTATGTGACCGGCAACAACCTTTGTGTCTGGTCGAAATTTAAAATGTGGGATCCTGAGCTGGCTGGTAATGCTTTTAATTACCCGTTACAGCGTGTGTTTAATTTTGGAGTCAATATTAACTTATAAATCAGAATATTATGAAATGCTTTTCGAGATTGATCATAATTGCATTGACTTTTTTCTCTACCTCATGTGCAGATTATCTGGATATTGTGCCGGATGATATTGCAACGATAGAGAAATCGTTTAATAATAGGGCGGCAGCAGAACGTTTCTTCTTTACTTGTTACAGTTATCTTCCGAATCCGACGGATATTTGGAGTAGTACGGAGTTGATGACCGGAGATGAGATATGGTGGGATATTGATCAGCCTAACTGGGTCACTAATCCGGTGACTTATATTGCCAAAGGAAGTCAGAATGCCAATAACCCGTACCTGAATTATTGGGACGGCGAACAAAGTGGAAAGAAATTGTTTGTGGCAATACGCGACTGCAATATTTTTCTGGAAAATATTGACCGGGTACATGATATGGAGGATTATGAAAGAAACCGTTGGATTTCGGAAGTCAAATTTTTGAAAGCCTATTATCATTACTATTTAATGACTTTATACGGACCTGTTCCAATCATTGATGAGAACTTACCGGTTTCGGCTTCTCCGGAAGATGTTCGTGTATACCGGGAGCCGGTGGATGATGTTGTGGAATATATTGTAAATTTGATAAATGAGGCTATCCCCGACCTTCCGCTTGAAATCGCAGATAAGACAAATGAAGCTGGACGTATCACGCAGCCTATAGCTGTTGCTATTAAAGCAAAAGCTTTAGTCTGGGCTGCCAGCCCGTTATTTAACGGTAATGCGGATTATATACATTTTGTAGATAATCAGGGACGGAAACTGATAGACACTGAATTTAAAGTGGAGAAATGGCAACGTGCGGCGACAGCACTAAAAAATGCGATAGATACCTGTGAGCTGGCAGGACATCAATTGTATACTTTTAGACCGACCACTTCTATATCTGATACAACTGCATTAAAGTTGACACTTCGTTCTGCATTTTCTGAAAAATGGAATAAAGAGGTTGTTTGGGGATCGACACATGATGTGGGAGCTTTACAAAAATATTGTATGCCTCACCTGGTCGTAAACAATCTGGGGAACGGAACAAATGAAATATGTGCTACTCTGAAGATTGCAGAACAGTTTTATACTGAAAACGGTATTCCTATCGATGAGGATCTTTCATGGGACTACGAAAACAGATACGATACGCAAAAGGTTACGGATAAGGATAAGTTTTATCTGGAACCGGGTGAGGTGACAGCCAAGCTTCATTTTAACCGAGAACCTCGTTTTTATGCGACCCTGGGATTTGACAGATCTGTTTTTGAAGGTGCCGGTAAAATTACGGATAATGATAAATGGTATCTGCATGCTCGTAAGAGTGAAATATCCGGGTTCAGAAGTACGGGTGAACATATTCCGACCGGCTATTTTATTAAGAAGTTGATCAATTATGAAACAACTGCAGGGACGGCTTCCAATACTTATAACGGAGTTCGTTATTCATTTCCGCTAGTTCGTATGTCCGATCTCTATCTTTTATATGCCGAGGCTTTGAATGAAGCAAACTCTACTCCTGTGGCGGACGTTTATGGATATATTGATAAAGTTCGGGAGCGTGCCGGATTAAAAGGTGTTGTTGAATCCTGGAAGAAATCTAAACTGGCTAATAAACCGAATACACAGGAAGGAATGAGAGAGATCATTCATCAGGAACGTCTGAATGAACTGGCTTGTGAAGGGGTTCGAGCCGGTGATTTGCGCCGTTGGAAAGAAGCCATGGATTATTTGAATCAACCGGTCAGAGGCTGGAATTATCAAGGAGAAACAGTCGACTCTTATTATACGGTGGTTACTTATGCTAACCGTATATTTAAGACTAAAGATTATCTATGGCCAATTAAAACAAATTCTATAACAATTAATTCGAATCTGGTACAGAATCCTGGCTGGGAGTAATATCTAGAAATAATAAAAGAGAACGTTATGAAACAGTTAATATATTCATTTTTCTTGTTGGTATTGATCTCATGTGCAGAAGATCATATCGGACAAACTCCAACGGATGGTACAGCCCCATCAACGATCACGGCAGTGGAGGTAGAAAGTACACCCGGTGGGGCTAAGATATCGTATACAATACCTAAAGAAACCGATATCTCATATGTGAAGGGTGTTTATTATGTTAATAACCGGGAACATGTGGTGAGGTCTTCGATTTATAAAAACAGTTTGGAAATTGAAGGTTTGGGAACGACGGACCCATTAGATGTCACATTATATGTCGTTGATCATAGTGAGAATGTTTCTGAACCGTTCGTGGTGACCATCAACCCGTCAACGCCGATAGTCGATCTTATATTGAGCTCTGTAAAATTGCAGGCAGACTTTGGAGGTGTCAATGCTACCTGGGACAATGAATTAGGCTCTGAGATAGGTTTAACTATAATGGCGACAAACAGTAAAGGTGAATTGGAAGATGGGGAAACATATTATTCGAATATGAAAGAAGGTGATTATTCCTTTAGAGGTTATGATGATATCAAACGAGTGTTTGCCTTATATCTGACTGATAAGTGGGGAAATGTTTCTGATACCATTAAACAGGAGGTTTCTCCGTATTATGAAATGCAGTTGGATAAGAGTAAGCATAAACGACTTCTTTTACCGAAAGATCGTAACACCAATTATAGTGCAGGTATGACATTCGAAAAAATGTTTGATAATAGTCTTTCGAGTATGTGGCATACGACAGAGAAAGATGGAACTATACCAATCTATTTCACAGTGGATTTAGGTGTCGATGCAAAATTGAGTCGTTTTAAGCTGTATCATCGTGACGGCACGTCCTGGTTCTATAAACATTACAACCCTAAAACATTCGAAGTATGGGCTACCGATACTTATAAAGAAGGAATGGATGATGAGTATTGGACGGAAGAGTGGAAAAAGGACTGGGTACAAGTTGGTGATTTTCTCACTTTGAAGCCTTCGGGTGAAGGCGATGTAACCAATGAGGATGCGGAATATGCATCTAAAGGCTTTGAATTTTCCGCACCTTTAGATTTGAAAAAAGTACGTTATCTGCGTTTTGTTGTGAAAAGTACATGGTCGGGAGCTGCTTATTTGCATATTGCTGAATTGACTTTCTGGGGTAATGATCAATAAACTATTAAAATGAGAATCAGAATGAAAAGTATAATAAAAAACATTGCAGGGTTTATTTGTGTCATCATAGGATTAAACAGTTGTGAAAATATCAATGATGTACATGAGGAGTATCTGAAAAGGGGAGAAGAAATCTATACTGGCGTTGTAGATTCATTGGAGGCCTATCCTGGAAATGAGCGTATTAAATTTACTTGGATGATCAATGCGGATCCTCGTATTACTAAAACAGTAATTTACTGGAATGACGGGGGAGATTCTGCTGTTGTAGAAGTGAATCGTACTCAACCAGGTGTTATGCGGATGGAAACAAATTTGAATCTGCCTGAGAATAGCTATATTTTTAAATTTGTGACAAAGGATGACGAAGGGCATAAATCGTTAAATGTAGAAAAAACAGCAGATATTTACGGTTCCAAATATGTTTCGACTTTGCGAAACAGGGAAATACGAACAGTAGTAGCTCAGGAAGGTAATAGCGTTAAGTTGACCTGGAGTTCAATAGAGAGCGAGACTTTATTGTATACCATGATCATTTATACAGATAATACTGATCCGTCTAATCCTAAAATAGTTGAGGAGAAAGTGGAGAATGATACATCGGAGACTGTTCTCTCAAACTTGAAAGCAGGAGATGAATTTACCGTGGTGTCTGTTTATCAACCATTTGGCTCTCTGGATACCTTTGAAGCGAGTGCAACGGTTTATCATGTCCCGATTGCGGAATAGTAACTGAAAGATGATTATGAACTGATGGTATGCAGATAATACGTTCGAGAGGTGTTATTTTGCATACCATTAGTATGTTCGGAGATCGTTTATTCTAAATAGTAGAATGTATAAATGAGATCAAACAAGATATTCGAAATGAAACAGAAAATAGCATTCTTTATTCTTACATTACTCTGTATTGGATGTACAAAAGATCCGCAGATTCAGGCCGCTTATGATTTGATCGAGCGTGTTACGCCCGGCTACGGCCAACAGTTTAAACTGGAATTGATAGAACCTGTCAACGGGGAAGACGCTTACGAGATCGCATCCACTGATGGAAAAATACTTCTTCGGGGTAACAACACCGTTTCCCTGGCAACGGCTTACAATCAATATCTGAAATATACTTGCAATGCACATGTTTCTTGGTTTGGCAACCAGCTTGATTTACCGGAACAATTGCCGCTTCCGGAAAAGGGAATAAAAAATACGATTAATGGCAAGTATAGAGTGTATATGAATTATTGTACCGGCAGTTATACCGCCTCCTGGTGGGACTGGGAGCGTTGGCAGAAGGAGCTGGATTATATGGCGATGAACTCCATTAATATGCCGCTCTCGGTTGTCGGACTTGAAGCGGTCTGGTATAATACATTGCTGAAATACAATTTTACAGATGAAGAAGCACGTGCCTTCCTGGCTGGTCCCGGACATTTTGCCTGGCAATGGATGCAAAATCTGCAAAGCTATGGCGGTCCGTTACCTAAATCCTGGATAGACAGCCATGTGGAACTGGGAAAAAAGGTCATCAACCGTCAATTGGAATTGGGAATGCAGCCTATACAGCAAGGATTTTCCGGTTATGTACCGCGTGAACTGAAAAATAAATATCCTGATGCAAAAATACAGTTGCAACCTTCCTGGTGTGGTTTTACCGGTGCTGCGCAACTGGATCCGACCGATTCGTTGTTCAGTGCTTTCGGTCGTGATTTCCTGGAAGAAGAAAAGAAACTGTTTGGTGCGCATGGCGTGTATGCTGCCGATCCGTTTCATGAAAGCCGGCCGCCGATCGATACCCCGGAATACCTGAGTGCCGTTGGAAATTCCATCTATAAATTATTTCAGGATTTCGATCCTTCTGCTTCCTGGGCGATGCAGGCCTGGAGCCTTCGCGAGCCGATCGTAAAAGCTGTTCCCAAAGAACATCTTCTGATACTCGACCTGAACGGGGGGAGAAGCAGACAGGAAAATACTTGTTGGGGGTATCCTGTAGTTGCAGGTAACCTGCATAACTTCGGAGGCCGTATCAACCTGCATGGCGATTTACGTTTGCTGGCATCTAATCAATATGCTGTTGCCAAACAGAAATCACCTAATGTTTGCGGTTCCGGTTTGTTTATGGAATCGATTGAACAAAATCCGGTTTATTATGACCTGGCTTTTGAAATGCCGCTTCATGCCGATGAAGTGGATATCGAAGAATGGCTGGGTAATTATGTGGAGCGTCGTTATGGTGCAGTTTCTGAAAATGCGCATAAGGCTTGGTTGCATCTGCTTGAAGGTCCGTATCGTCCCGGTACGAATGGTACGGAACGTAGTTCTATTATTGCAGCCCGTCCGGCATTGAATGTAAAAAAATCAGGTCCGAATGCTGGATTAGGCATTCCGTACTCTCCTTTACTGGTAATCCAGGCACAGGGCTTACTTTTGAAAGATGCCGATAAGCTGAATGCTTCTACTCCATATCGTTTCGATGTGGTCGATATTCAGCGGCAATTAATGTCGAACCTGGGACAGGCCATCCACAAAAAAGTGGCAGAAGCATTTGTAAAGAAAGACAAAGCGGCTTTCACTTTACATAGTGACCGTTTTCTGGAAATGCTTCGTGACGTAGATGTTTTGCTGCGTACACGTCCGGAATTCAATTTCGATAAATGGCTGACCGATGCCCGTAGCTGGGGCACTACGAATGAGGAAAAAGACTTGTTCGAAAAAGATGCCACGGCATTAGTGACTGTCTGGGGAGCTGATGGCGATCCGCTGATCTTCGATTACTCCTGGCGTGAGTGGACCGGCCTGATCGATAGCTATTACCTGAAACGTTGGGAAAAGTTTTATGCCATGTTGCAGGAACATTTGGATGAAGGAAAAGAGTATTCGGAAAAAGGTCTTCCTATGACTCATGGTCGTGAAGCCTTTCGCGCGAATGACTTCTATAGCGAGCTTGGCGACTGGGAATTGGAGTTCGTCTCCCGGACCAATAAAGTCCGTACTCCGATCACGCAGGGTGACGAAATAGAGACGGCTCTGAAGATGTATAAAAAATATGTAACCCTGGCCAGGGAATATTATCAGGATGAAATGAAAGCTGATAATATTCAGGAAGGTGACATTTTTGAGAATCTGGGCGAATGATCTGATTATTATAATTTGTTCTTTCTATTATTTATTCGGGTGTCGGTTTGTTTCTAACTGACACCCGAATTGTTTATTATGGAAAATCATCTGGAAGTAAGAATTTTTGTTTATATCTTTTTTTATATGTTATTGTATTGATTTACAGAGTAGAATAATGTCTGGGTTTTTAAATGAGACGATTAACCCGAGTCAAATGATATTCAATGAGAGAAGGATAAATTAACAGAGTTCTCGTAGGACTACGTTCTTAGTAAATGCAAATTTATACATATATTTATTTATATGAATTAAATAGCATGGAAAAATACAGCAAAACTGCCGTATAACATATATTCCTTTTCTACTGGTTATATTGTTGTGAAAATTTTACTTTAGATGATTTTATTGATTTGGCATTTACTTGATATACGGTTCTGTTCCTGATTTATGCATATTCATCATTCCTTCCCTATTCTTTGTAATTGTGATTTGTTGAATAAAATATATTAAATAGCTTGGTCGGTGTTTATTTTCCTTACTTTAAATCAAGAAACCTAACATGTTGTTTTATATTGCATTATGTGCCATCCGCAAAGTAAACCATCCTGATGATTTACATAAGTCCTACGAGAACTTAGTATTATAGACTTAATACTACAATCTAAATGTAAAATTATGAGAAGAAGAATGATGTTATTGCTTACCTGTTGTATAATGGGTGTAGGTTTGGTGATGGCTCAGTCGTCTAAGGTAACCGGTAAAGTTCTTTCCGACGAGGATGGAGAAGCGATTATTGGAGCGACTGTGATGGTGAAAGGGACAACTATCGGTACTGTAACTGATGCTGATGGTTTTTTCAATTTGAGTAATGTCCCGAATTCGGCTAAGGTTCTGGAAATCTCGTTCGTCGGAATGGAAACGATGACCGTTAAAATCGCTCCGAATCTGACAATCCGGATGAAAAACTCTTCAGAGATGCTGGATGAAGTGCTGGTTACAGGAACCTATGGTTCGGCAAAGAAATTAGGTTCAATGGTCGGCTCTGTTGCAGCTGTTAAATCAGAAAAGATTTCTAACCGTCCGAGTGCGAACTTTGCTGACGCTTTGCAAGGACAGGTTGCCGGTTTACAGGTATATACCTCTTCCGGCGAACCGAGCGAAAATGTTTCAATGCGTTTGCGTGGTGTCGGTTCTATCAATTCTTCTACGGAGCCTTTATTCGTTTTGGACGGTTCCCCGATTTCCAGCGGTGTTTTTACTGCTTTGAACCCGAGTGATATCGAAAATGTCACTGTTTTGAAGGATGCATCGTCAACATCTATTTACGGGTCACGTGCGGCAAACGGTGTCGTGATAATTACAACAAAGCGTGGTAAAGGTTCAAAACCTACCGTTAGTGTTAAAGGACAGTATGGCTTTTCACAGCCGGCATTGCCTACTACGGAAATGATGAATACGACACAGTATTATAATTTATGGAAAACAATTAAACCCGGAGCAAATCTTTCTACGGTTGAAAAATACATGAATATGGGGATTTCTACCGATTGGGCTGATTATTTCCTGAATGATAATGCCCCGACATGGCAATTGGATGCAAGTATCACAGGGGTAGCAAATAATACAAATTATTTTATTTCAGCCAGTCATTATGATGCGGACGGTGTGGAACCGGCTTCCGGTATGCGTCGTGAAACTTTGCGTAGTAATATCGACTCAAAAGTGTTCAGCTGGCTGCGGGTAGGGCTGAATTTAGGTTTGTCTTATGAAGATTTTGAAACAAACGGATTTGCCAGTACCGGTAATAGCTGGTATAATGTGGGTACTTTGAGCCGTTGGGCTGTCCCTTATGAAACTCCTTATGAAATTATTGAAAATGCCGATGGCAGCATTTCTTATGGCAAACGAAAAGATTTACTGGATGTGCTGGGACTCTGGAATCCCTATTATTTATTGGAAAATCAACCGACAGAAAAGAATAAAATTCGTCTTTATGGAAATATGTTCGAAGAACTGACTCCGGTTAAGGGTTTGACAATTCGTGCCGCTCAAGCTATGGATGCATTTGATTACAGGTATCGCTATAAAAGTTTGCCGGCCAGATATAATAATTATTCGGGTAGCGCTGCCGAAACTTTCCAGCGGTATTCTTCTTTTACGTTGACTAATACGGCTGAATATAAGTTCGATATCAATAAGTTGCATAATATTACAGCTTTGGTCGGACAGGAATCGATCATATACGATGGCAGTTCTTTCGGAACCAGTGTAGACGGTATAACGGATTCTCGTTTGTCGATGGTAAGTCATGGTACCACTTACAAAGCGCCGAGTGCCAGTCTGAAAAAGAAAACGATGAACTCTTTCTTTGCACGCGCAGAATATAATTTCAATGAAAAATATTATCTGGATGCCTCTTACCGTACGGATGGTTCTTCTTTATTTGGAGTAAACAAACGTTGGGCTTCCTTCTTTTCTGTAGGGGCTATGTGGAATATGAAGGAAGAACAGTTCCTGGCGGATGTAGAATGGCTGGACGAATTGCGAGTGAAAGCCAGTTATGGTACAACCGGTAACTCTGCATTTGATGGTGACCCGTATTACCCGTCTTTAGGATTGATCGGTACAGGTCTTTACAACGGAAACCAGAGTTTCGGAGTTTCTTCCGTGCAAAATGACGATCTGACCTGGGAAAAACAAAAAACACTGAATATCGGTTTCAATTCGCGTTTCTTTAATCGCCTGAGCGTCGACTTTGACTTCTATAATAAGGTGACGACGGATATGTTGATGACGATCCCGTTCTCTTATACAACCGGACATGGCTCAGGATGGGGAAATATTGGCAGTATGTTCAACCGTGGTATCGAACTTACCGCATCTTATGATATAATCTCCAATAAGGATCTCTTCTGGAGTGTTTCGGCCAATATAAACTATAACAAGAACCAGATTACAGAATTGTTTGGCGGACGTGATGAATATGTTGTAGCCAATACCGGTGTTAAATATGAAGTGGGCAAAACGTATGGCGATTTCTATTATGTGAGATGGAAAGGCGTTGATCCGCAGGACGGACAGCAAATATGGCTGGACAAAGACGGGAATGAAACAAAAACCTACTCCGAGGATAATGCCGTGTTTACCGGTAAAAATCAGTTTGCTCCCTGGGTAGGTGGTTTCAATACTCAGTTTTCCTGGAAGGGCTTCACGCTGAATGCGGACTTTTCTTTCATGCTGGGTAAATATATGATCGACAATAACCGGTACTTCGTTGAAAATCCGAATTTCGTCGGACAGTTAAACCAGGCTGTCGTAATGGAAAATATGTGGACAACACCAGGGCAGATAACGGATATTCCGGCTGCGAATTCTGCCATTCAATTTGATACTCATCTGATTGAGAATGCGTCGTTTATGCGTTTGAAGAATTTAACGATCGGTTATAACTTGCCGGATAATTTGTTGAGAAAAACAGGTTTTATCCGTGGTGTCAGGGTATTTGCTGTAGGTCGTAACTTATTGACTGTTACAAAATATCAGGGAGCAGACCCGGAAGTGGATTCTAACTTGCAGTTGGGTAAATATCCGAATACCCGCCAGTTCTCATTTGGTGCTGAATTTACGTTCTAATAATTTGTAAAAAGAAGAAAATCATGAAGAAAAAATCTATTATATTGTCAGTTGCTACCTGTTGTTTTGCTGCTTTTACAGCTTGCGATATGGATTTGGCTTCGGAAACAAGCATACCAACCAATCAGTCTGTTCAGTCTGTCCAGGACTGTGGAAAATATAGTAATTTGTTTCATGCGGAATGGCGTGGCTATGTGCAAAATAGCTATACTATGGATGCGTTGGTACAGTCCGGACTGATAACGGCTACGGCTGATTACGGAAATACGTATGGTGCTTTTTACCGCTGGGACTATACCATTACAGACGGAGCTTTTTCCGGTTGCTGGAGCGATAATTATAATTTTATAGCAAACGCTAACGTCCTGTTGAAGGGGGCAGAAGCTTTATTAGCTGATAATTCGTTATCGGATGACGATCGGAAAGAAATCCGGCTTTATATGGGGCATGCTTATTTTACAAGAGCATATGCTTATTTTGAGTTGGCTCTCCATTTCTGTAAGAACTATGATCCGTCCTCCGCTGCTAACGAATATGGTATTCCCCTTGTTGAAGAATATAATTCGACACCATCTATTGCCGGAACATATCCGGGGCGTAGCACGTTGGAGGAGACTTATAAACAGATCGACAGCGATCTGGCAAAAGCAGAAGAATATGTAACGACAGCAGGAGAGATAAACTCCGCTTATATCACGGCTGATGTGGTAAAAGCATTGAAAGCCAGAATTGCTTTGGAAAAAGAAGACTACCAAACTGCTATATCTACAGCTACCGCGCTGGTAAACAGTGGTACCTATCCATTGATGACGGATGGAGATGCTTATGCCGATATGTGGTTGCATGACAACGGAACGGAAGCCATCTGGCAGTTTGCCATGGTGAAAGCCAAGGAAACAGGACCGAACGCCCTGGGTAGCGCATTCAGCGGTATTATCGATAAATTACCCCGCCCTTCTTATTTGCCGACTAACACAGTATTGAATTTGTATGATAAAGACAATGATATTCGTTATAACGCTTATTTTACGTATGATTCAATCGATGCCCAGACTGTTCCGGATTTTATGATTACTTATTGTAAGAAATGGCCGGGTAACCCTGAATTATATGAAGGAAAGAGCAATAACATAAATAAGACCAAGGCTTTCCGTATTTCTGAAATGTATCTGATTGCGGCTGAGGCTTATGCGATGTCGGGAGATGAAACGAACGCTTCCGCGATGTTGAATAAACTGAAGACTGCCCGTGTGAAAGGATGGAGCGATAAATCTTATAAAGGGGATGCTTTGATAAAAGAAATTCAGGATGAGTATGTACGCGAATTATTCGGTGAACAGCCTTATTTCTTTGACCTGAAACGTTGGAAGAAAGGGCTGAATCGTTCTTCAAGCGAAGCTCAGGATATTTCTTACCTGCCTGCTTTAGGTACGGATATGGTAAAGTCTGCCGACGATCATATGTGGGTATGGCCGATCCCTAAAGATGAGATCGATGCGAATCCGCAGATCAAAGGGCAGCAGAATGCTGGGTATTGATAACCCTGGCAATATTTTACACGAAATGAAATTTTAATATAATTCCAAACCTTACATAACACACTTAAAAAAATAGAGGGAATGGTCCAATGGGAATTGTGCCATTCCCGATTTTAAAAGAATTATTGAACCTAATTGATAGTTTACCAAAACGATCAATCTTCTCAACAGACCCGGCGGAGGTCGTTTCTGAATGCTCGGAATATATAATTTCCTAACCTTAAGAAATATAGTATGAAACAAACACAATTATATTACGCATTAATGTTGTTCTTTCTGGTGTTATGCTCTTGCGAAGACGATATTCCACTTTTCCCGGAGGAGAATGAGTTTATGTCCTTATCGACAAAATCTTCGATTACGCTAGACGAGAATATATTACAAATCCAGGCTACTGTGCAAAAAGTGGATAGTGCCATTCCTTTTTTCAATCGGTTTAAGGAGTTGTATGGTAATCCATTATGGCAGTATGCTATTCCAATGGGGGAAGAAGACGAGAGGGATATCTCTTTCTTTGTCCCGATATATAAGGATAATACGAAAAGGATCATCAATACTATCTGGTTTTTCGATTTGGTAGGAGATACTCTTCGTTACAAAACAATCACCCGCGATAATGACTCTATTTGCTATTATCAGCAAGATTTTGTATTTGATGAGTTAAGTTGTAATATATTCGGGGATGAATCTACGGCAAAGATAAAATTTGAGGCATCTCCTCAGACCCGTAGTTGGGTGAAAGAGTATTACGATTGCCATTATGGAATTATTCAATGGGGAGAAGTCGAGGTGCATAAAGAGTTGTATTGTAAAGAGCGAACTGTATGGAAGCAGGAAACAGTTATCGATTTTACTGATAACAATCCGATAATCGGCGGTGAAACACCTATTATCGGTGGTGGAGGTGGGGGGACCCCTTCTCCGCATGATAATAAAAAGCTAAATGCAAGTAATTGGGAACAGTCAATCCCTGAAATAAAGAAAAAAATTGAGCAATTGGGATGTAACATTGATACTATACCGATTGCATTGGTAACAGGATGTGGTTCCAATGCACGAGTTATAGTGGATAAAGAAACGGGAAAGAAAAGAATTGAAATATGTTATAAGTTATTTGATTATGAATATGAAGATCAGACTTCTATACTCTACCATGAAGCTTATCATTGTCTTCACGATAAACCTTTGTCTAATGAAGATCCAATGATTTTAGATCCCCCTTTACTGATTTCTATGCCAATAGAATGCGAAAACTATTTGTTAAAATATGTGTATTTTGACTGTACAAATCCTCAACAATTTGTAGCAGGTGATAAAATAGTTAGTGAATTATATTCTCCAGAATATTATCAGAATGAAATTAATGCATATAAATCCGAGAGACTCGTTGTTCCTAATGTCTCAACTAAGTACGATGCGGAAAGAGAATATATGCTTTGGAGATATATGTTATTAGGCGGTCACTCTTCATTAATGTATAACTTATAAATATTTATAGATATGAAAAGAATATTAGTGCATATTGTTTTTTGTATACTTTTGTTTTTTAGTTGGATGAATAACTGTTATGCGCAAGAGTGTGAGATGAAAAAATATAAAGACATAGAAGTGGAGGGAACGCTACTTGTGGAGTGGTTTTTTGATAAGGATGCAGAAAAATTGACTATTCAAATAAAGAATGGTTATAAGTTTAAGGTGGAAATAGTCCAAGTGAAATATCATCTTCCTTTTTATTTAGATATAGTTTATAAAGATGGGAAAAGAGGTCTTTATAGTCCTTCTGGTTTTGGTTTTTCTGACACTTTAGATGTGTTGAAATTAAAACCAGGTGGTATTTATAGAAATACATACAAATTGGATTATAAACGACTAAAAATCAGTAAAATTGTTGTTTATGGAAGATATCTTCCTTATATAATAATAAATGAGATGGGAGAAACTATTGCTTACTGTGTTTATCGTCAAAAAGAAAAATATTTTGATTATCAGTGAAATAGCAAGTTGAAAACTTTCTTCTTATTAGTTAAATTATTATAAAGTAATTACTGTCTCGCAATTTATTCGTTCTTTTGCAGAAAAATTGGGAGGTATGCACCCTGTGCGTATCTCCCCAATTTATTGAATAATAATAAGGTTACGTCTGATGGCTGAAAATAATAAGGTTAACTCGGTTTCTTTCTTTAATTCTCGTCTTACTTCCATCATAAGTATCGCCCTGGTGCTTTTTCTGCTCGGGTTGATTTTGTTGATGGGGTTGCTTGGAAACCAGTTGTCGGTTTATGTCAGGGAAAATATATCATTTTCTATTGTATTGAAAGACAATCAGAAAGAAGCTGATATCAAGAGGATGCAGAAGAGCCTGGACGCGCTTCCTTTTATCAAATCTACCGAATATATATCGAAAGAACAGGCTGCGAAGGAACTGGAAGAAGAATTGGGTGAGAATCCGGAAACTTTCCTCGGCTTTAATCCGTTGCAGGCATCTATCGAAGTGAAGCTGCATTCCGAATATGCAAACCCGGACAGCCTGCAGCATATCGAAAAGAAAATCAAAACATATACCTCTGTATCCGACCTGCTTTACCGGAAGGATATGATGCAGATGGTGAACGATAATATGAAACGCCTGAGCATTATCCTGCTCACATTGGCTGTTATGCTGATGGCTATATCGTTTGTCCTGATCAGCAATACGATCCGTTTGCTGATTTATTCCAAACGTTTTTTGATCCATACAATGAAATTGGTGGGAGCTACTTCCGGGTTTATCCGGCGCCCTTTTGTGCGCTATAATGTGGTAAGCGGTATTTTTGCATCCATTCTGGCAATATTAATGCTGACCGGTTCGTTATATTATTTACAACACGAATTGGACGGTTTTATCCAGCTATTGGATGTGAAGGCTTTACTGGTTGTATATGCGGCGGTGTTCCTGTTGGGAATCCTGTTGTCGGTAACGGCTACCGTATTTGCTGTAAACAAGTACCTCCGTATGGGTGTTGATAAGTTGTATTATATATAATAAACAAAGAGAGATGGCTAAGAGAGATTTTGCTTTCGGAAAAGAAAATTTTATTCTGATCGCGGTTGCAGTGGCGGTGATCATTGTGGGTTTTATGTTGATGAGTGGCGGCGGTTCTGGTGATACGACCAGTTTTAACCCGGAAATATTCAGTACACGTCGTATCGTTGTTGCTCCGGTAGTAACTGTGATCGGGTTCGGCCTGATGATTGTAGGAATCCTGAAAAACAGCAAAGGTAAAGAAATCGCAGAATGAGTTGGTTGGAAGCCTTGGTGCTGGGGATTGTACAGGGACTGACGGAGTATCTTCCCGTAAGCAGCAGCGGACATCTGGCTATCGGATCGGCGCTGTTCGGAATTGAAGGAGAAGAGAATCTGGCATTTACAATCGTAGTCCATGTGGCTACGGTATTTAGTACATTAGTTATACTCTGGAAAGAGATCGAATGGATATTTCGCGGCTTGTTCAAATTTCAGATGAACAGTGAGACACGTTATGCGATCAATATCCTGATCTCCATGATACCGATCGGTATTGTCGGAGTGTTTTTCAAAGATACGGTCGAATCTATTTTCGGATCGGGTTTGCTGATAGTCGGTTGCATGTTGTTGGTGACAGCGGCGTTGCTGGCCTTTTCTTATTATGCAAAACCCCGGCAGAAAGAAAGTATTTCGATGAAAGATGCTTTTATTATCGGCTTGTCTCAGGCTTGTGCCGTCTTGCCCGGACTTTCACGTTCCGGAACAACGATTGCCACAGGTTTGTTACTGGGTAATAATAAGGCGAAACTGGCTCAGTTCTCCTTCCTGATGGTGATTCCTCCGATTTTGGGAGAAGCCCTGCTGGATGTATTGAAGCTGGTAAAAGGTGAAGATATCGCCGGGGATATCCCGACGCTTTCGCTGGTTGTCGGTTTTGTAGCGGCTTTCCTGTCCGGTTGTCTGGCTTGTAAGTGGATGATCAATATCGTGAAGAAAGGAAAGTTGATCTACTTTGCTATTTATTGTGCAATAGCCGGTCTGGTTACTATTGCATGCACATTGATGAAGTAAATTAGAATGGATTTTATTGCAGGAGAGGTATTATATTTTAACAAGCCGCTGACGTGGACTTCGTTCGATCTGGTGAACAAGTTCCGCTATAAATTATCGCGGAAGCTGAAAGTAAAAAAAATAAAAGTCGGACATGCCGGAACACTTGATCCGCTGGCTACCGGAGTGATGATCGTTTGTACCGGCAGGGCAACCAAAAGGATCGACGAATTCCAGTATCAGACGAAAGAATATGTCGCTACCCTGAAGCTGGGAGAAACGACCCCTTCTTTTGACCTGGAAAAGGAGATAGACGCCGTATATCCGACGGAACATATAACCCGGGAGAGGGTGGAAGAGGTACTGAATTCGTTTGTAGGAACGATACAGCAGATTCCGCCGGTCTTTTCGGCCTGCAAAGTGGATGGGAAACGTGCCTATGAACTGGCGCGTAAAGGTGAAGAAGTGGAGTTGAAGTCGAAGACACTGGTGATCGATGAGATGGAGTTGCTGGAATGCAACCTGCCGGTCATTAAGATCCGTGTGGTGTGTAGTAAAGGTACTTATATCCGTGCTTTGGCGCGCGATATCGGTGTAGCCCTGAATTCGGGTGCCCATCTGATCGGATTGGAACGTACCCGGATCGGAGATATAACATTGGATAAGTGCATGAATCCGGAAGATATCGATGCTTTTCTGGATGAAGCGGTAGAAGAGGCTTGTCCCCGCACTTGATGCGAGGCCGCAAAGGAACAAGCGATATGGTCTGTTCCAATGCGATCCCGTGTCGGGCACGGGAATTAGTCTGATAAATGATAAGAATAAAAAGAAAATAAATAAAGTAACATTATGAAGCTATCTAAATTCAAATTTAACTTGCCGCAGGAACTGATCGCTCTTCATCCCGCAAAGAACAGGGATGAGTCCCGTTTGATGGTTGTACACCGCAACACCGGGGAGATCGAACACAAAGTATTTAAAGACCTGTTGGAATATTTTGGAGAAAAAGATGTATTTATCTTCAACAACACAAAAGTTTTCCCAGCCCGTTTATATGGTAACAAAGAAAAGACCGGTGCACGTATTGAAGTGTTTTTGTTGCGTGAACTGAACGAAGATCTTCGTCTTTGGGACGTGTTGGTCGATCCGGCCCGTAAGATCCGTATCGGTAATAAACTTTATTTCGGAGAAGACGATTCGATGGTTGCCGAAGTGATTGACAATACAACCTCCCGTGGCCGTACTCTGCGTTTCTTGTATGACGGTAATCATGATGAATTTAAAAAAGCATTGTATGCGTTGGGTGAAACCCCGCTACCTAAATATATCGACCGTCCGGTGGAAGCCGATGATGAAGACCGCTACCAGAACATTTTCGCTACGGAAGAAGGTGCGGTGGTTGCTCCGGCAGCCGGTCTGCATTTCAGCCGCGAATTGATGAAACGTCTGGAGATTAAGGATTGCCGTTTTGCTTTCCTGACCGTTCATTCCGGATTAGGAAACTTCCGTGAAATCGACGTGGAAGATTTGACAAAGCATAAGATGGATTCCGAACAGATGGTCGTGAACGGAGATGTTGTGAGTATTGTGAACGAGGGTAAGGACGACGGTCGCCAGATCTGTGCTGTCGGAACTTCCGTGATGCGTGCGATTGAAACGGCAGTAAGTACCGACGGACATCTGAAAGAATTCGAAGGATGGACCAATAAGTTCATTTTCCCTCCTTACGATTTCAGTGTGGCTACCAGCATGATCACCAACTTCCATATGCCGCTGTCGACTCTTCTGATGATGACTGCTTCATTCGGAGGATACGATCTGATTATGGATGCCTATGAGGTAGCCCTGAAAGAAGGATACCGTTTCGGTGCCTATGGTGACGCAATGTTGATTATCTAAGACACGGTTTATGGCTATCGCATACCTGGCTTTAGGTACGAACATAGGGAATAAAAGACGGAATATGATAACGGCCGCAGCGCTGTTAGCTGAAAGGGTGGGAGACGTTCTCGCCCTTTCCGGTTTTTATGAAACCGAACCCTGGGGGTTTCAGTCCGAAAATACGTTCCTGAATGCAGCTTTACAGCTTGATACATCCCTGTCTCCGCTTGAACTTTTAAAAGCGACCCAGGAGATCGAGATAGAGATGGGGCGTACGCAGAAAAGTAACGGTGCCTATCATGACCGTATCATCGATATCGATATTCTGCTGTATGAAGACCTGGTCCTGCAAACTCCGGAGCTGACTTTGCCGCATCCGCTGATGCATGAGCGTCTGTTCGTGATGGAACCTTTGGCCGAAATTGCCCCGAATGTAATTCATCCCGTATTTAAAAAGCCTGTTATATCTCTGTTATAAAAGGCAACATTTTGTAACTTCGCACTGTTTTCACATAAATATAAAAGATAAAGCAATGAACGATATAGAAAAAATCCTGACCGGTGGAGGAATGGTTTTCAAGAAAAAAGCCAGCGACGAAAATACCGGCGACAAGAAAATCAAATATTCTGACTTTCTGAGAGGTACCCATAAATCAGGCTCTGCCAAAATGAAAGCCGAGTATAAGTACAAGAAAGCACTTCGGAATACCAAAAAGAAAAAATAATTTTCAATTTTCAATTTTGAATTGTCAATTATTCTTATCTTTGCATCCGAATTGATGTGGATAGATTTGTATTGCTTGCAACCACAGGAAAAAATGCTAAAAACAAGATACTTTTCTTAGCCGTTCGGCATATATGGTCCTTCCGTTATCAATTCATTATTAATTAATAACCCGTTGTTAATTGAACATCGTTCTTTAGTCCCTACTAATTTTCAATTTTCAATTTTCAATTTTCAATTAAAAAGTAATGAGTTATTTATTCACCTCCGAATCGGTGTCCGAAGGGCACCCCGATAAAGTAGCCGATCAGATATCGGATGCTTTGCTGGATGAGTTTCTTGCGTATGACAAGAGCTCGAAAGTTGCTTGCGAAACCCTTGTTACAACCGGACAGGTTGTCTTGGCTGGAGAAGTTAAATCAAGTGCTTATGTAGATGTGCAGGATGTTGCACGCAGCGTGATCGAAAAAATTGGTTACACCAAGAGTGAATACCAGTTTGAAGCGAAATCATGTGGCGTATTCTCTTCTATCCATGAACAGAGTGGCGATATCAACCGTGGTGTGGAACGCGAAGACCCTTATAACCAGGGTGCCGGCGACCAGGGTATGATGTTCGGCTATGCTACCAATGAAACAGAGAATTATATGCCTCTGGCTCTCGATCTCTCACACAGCCTGTTATGGGAACTGGCTAAGATCCGCAAGAACGAAAACGACCTGATGCCTTATCTCCGTCCGGATGCAAAGAGCCAGGTCACTATTGAATATGATGACAACGGCAAGCCGTTGCGCATCGATACGATCGTTGTATCGACTCAGCATGACGAGTTTATCGGTCCGAAAGGCATTAGCCAGGAAGAAGCCGATATCGCTATGCAGAAGAAGATTGCAGCCGATGTAAAGAGTATCCTGGTACCGCGCGTAAAAGCCCAGTATCCGGCTCATGTACAGGCTTTGTTCAATGATGATATCATTTACCATGTGAATCCGACCGGCAAGTTCGTGATCGGTGGCCCTCATGGTGATACCGGATTGACCGGACGTAAGATCATTGTGGATACATACGGTGGAAAAGGTGCTCACGGTGGTGGAGCATTCTCCGGTAAAGACCCTTCGAAGGTTGACCGTTCTGCCGCTTATGCTGCCCGTCATATCGCCAAAAACCTGGTGGCTGCCGGTGTGGCTGATGAAATGCTGGTACAGGTATCTTATGCAATCGGTGTCGCCAAACCGATGAACATCTTCGTGAATACCTTCGGCCGTGCAAATGTAAAAATGACAGACGGCGAAATCGCTGAAAAGATCTGGGATCTTTTCGATATGCGCCCGAAAGCCATTGAAGAACGCCTGAAACTGCGTAACCCGATCTATCTGGAAACAGCCTCTTACGGTCATATGGGGCGTAAGCCGGAAACGGTTACCAAAACGTTTATATCCCGCTATAACCCACAGCCGACAGTCTGCGAAGTAGAGTTGTTTACCTGGGAAAAGTTGGATTATGTAGATAAAGTGAAAGAAGCATTCGGAATCTGATTTCTGAAGATATAAAATGTAAAACCGGTTATGGAACAATGCCATAATCGGTTTTTTTATATAGACCTTAAGTATTTTATCACTTACAGGATTTTTTAGAGTATATTTTCCTATATTTGGCGCCATAGAATTCCTAAATCTAAATCTTATGCGTAAAATTATTTCGTTTCTTTCGCTGGCCGTGATTATATTACTGGCGGCAGCATGTAAGGAGACCTCCCCGTTTAAGTACGAGTCAGTCCCTAACGATCCTATGAAAGCACGTATCTACACGTTGGACAACGGCTTGAAAGTCTATTTGACAGTGAACAAAGAGACACCGCGTATCCAGACTTATATCGCAGTCAAAGTTGGTGGAAAAAACGACCCGGCTGAAACAACCGGGTTAGCGCATTACTTTGAACATCTGATGTTTAAGGGTACACAAAAGTTTGGTACTCAGAATTATGAAATGGAAAAGCCGCTGCTCGATCAAATCGAACAACTGTTTGAAGTTTACCGGAAGACTACCGATGAGGCCGAAAGGAAAGAAATCTATCATCAGATCGACAGTATTTCGTATGAAGCGTCCAAATATGCTATTCCCAATGAGTACGATAAGCTGATGGCTGCTATCGGAGCCAATGGCACCAATGCTTATACGGGATTTGATATGACTGTCTATACGGAAGATATTCCTTCCAATCAGATCGACAACTGGGCTAAAATCCAGGCGGACCGCTTTGAAAACAATGTAATCCGTGGTTTCCATACGGAACTGGAAACCGTTTATGAAGAAAAGAACATGTCTTTAACCAGCGATGGTCGTAAAGTATATGAGGCCGTTTTGAGCGCTCTTTTCCCGGATCATCCTTATGGAACCCAGACAGTACTGGGTACTCAGGAAAACCTCAAGAATCCTTCGATTACCAATATAAAGAACTATCATAATACCTGGTATGTGCCGAATAATATGGCAATTTGTATGTCGGGCGACTTTGACCCGGATAAAACAATTGAGGTTATCAATAAATATTTCGGTCATCTGCAACCGAACCCGAATTTACCGAAGTTGCCGGTAACCCATGAATCACCCGTCAAGGCTCCGGTTGTGAAAGAGGTATTAGGCGTGGATGCGGAAAATGTGACTTTGGGATGGCGTTTCCCGGGCGCATCGTCTCCGGAAGAAGATTTGCTGAACCTCACCGGCGAAATAGTAAATAACGGCAAAGCCGGTTTGCTGGATGTGGATCTGGTTCAACAGCAGAAAGTACTGAGTTGTTATGCAGGCACTTATGGTATGGCCGATTATAATGCATTTGTAATGAGTGGCCGTCCGAAACAAGGGCAAACGCTGGACGATGTGAAAAATCTTTTCCTTGCAGAGATAGAAAAACTGAAAAAGGGAGATTTCGATGAAGGTTTGCTGGAGGCTGCGATCAATAATTATAAACTGATGCAAATGTATCGCCTGGATAATAACAGCAGCCGGGCAGATATGTTTGTTTCTGCTTTTATAAATGGTGTTGACTGGAAAGACGAGGTAGCTCAGTTGGAGCGTTTAAGTAAAGTGACCAAACAACAGATCGTCGACTTTGCCAATAAGTATTTCGGAGATAATTATGCTTTGATCTACAAAAGAGAGGGCAAGGATCCGAATGAGAAGAAAATCGACAAACCTAAAATTACTCCTATCGTAATGAACCGCGACAGCTCAAGCGTGTTCCTTAAGGAAATACAGGCAGTAGAGGTCGCTCCGATAGAACCTGTATTTCTCGATTATGACAAGGATTTGCAGAAGCTGACAGCAAAGTCGGATATTCCTGTTCTTTACAAACAGAATATGACGAACGATGTTTTCTCTCTGATGTATGTCTTTGAGATGGGAACGAACAATGATAAGGCGATGGGTACGGCTTTCGAATATATGAAATATCTCGGAACTTCAAAGAAAAGCCTGAAAGAGATCAATGAAGAATTTTATCGTTTGGCATGCTACTTCAATGTTTTCCCGGGAGCGGACCGCACGTATGTCATGCTGGAAGGCCTGAAGGAAAATATGCCGAAAGCAATGGCTCTCTTTGAGGAGATTCTGGCTGATGCCCAAGTGGACAAGGATACTTACGGTAATCTGGCTGACGATATTCTGAAAAAACGGACGGATGCCAAATTGAACCAGGGACAGAATTTCAATAAACTGATTCAATATGCTATCTGGGGACCGCAATCTCCGGCTACACATGTCCTTTCTACAGCTGAATTACAACAGATGGATCCTCAGGAATTGGTCGACCGTATCCATAAGATAAATACCTATGAACATAAGATACTGTATTACGGGCCTGAAAAACCGCAGGCTTTACTGGATATCGTTAAACAGTATCATAATGTTCCGGAAAAACTTGTTCCTGTTCCGGCCGCTACAGAGTTCAAGCAACAGGAAACACCGAAAAATAAAGTTTTGCTGGCACAATATGATGCCAAACAGATTTATTTCTCAGCCGTATCCAACCGTGGCGAGAAATTCGATCCGTCGATCGAGCCGACATTGAACATGTACAATGAATATTTCGGTGGCGGAATGAATGCGATCGTATTTCAGGAAATGCGTGAAGCCCGCGGACTGGCTTATTCTGCAGGGGCATATCTTATCACTCCTTCGAAATTGAAATATCCGTATGTATACCGTACGTTTATTGCTACACAGAATGATAAAATGACCGACGCAATGAAAGCCTTTGATGATATTATCAACAATATGCCGGAGTCGGAAAAAGCGTTCAATCTGGCAAAAGAAGCTTTGATAACCCGTATGCGTACGGAACGTATCACAAAATCCGGAGTCTTATGGTCGTATCTGAATGCACAGGATTTGGGACTGAATACCGACAGCAGGAAGGAACTGTTTGAAAAAGTACCTTCCATGACCCTTGCCGATATCAAAGCCTTCCAGGAGAAATGGGTGAAAGGACGTACCTATACCTATTGTGTACTGGGAGATGAAAAGGATCTGGATCTGAAGTCTTTGGAACAGTACGGACCGGTAACGAAACTGAGTAAAGAAGATATATTTGGATATTGAGAATTGAAAATTAGAAATTAAAAAGACGGTTGTTAAATCAAATGAGTATTTAACAACCGTCTTTCTTTTCCAATCAAGTAATTTTCAATTCTCAAATTCCATCATCCTGATGCATCTCCACCTCCTTGACTTTCCGGAACAGGTCGGATGCGAAGATGAAGTCGTTGAGGGCTTTGTTGTTGGAGGTGATGACCTGGTCTTTTGTTCCCTGCCATTCTTTAACACCTTCTTTGATGAAGATGATGTTTTCCCCGATATTCATTACGGAGTTCATGTCATGGGTGTTGATAACCGTGGTCATCTTATATTCCGTTGTAATATCGTGGATCAGGTCGTCTATCAGCAGGGACGTTTTAGGGTCCAGTCCGGAGTTGGGTTCGTCGCAAAAAAGATATTTAGGGTTCAATGCGATCGCACGGGCAATAGCGGCACGTTTCATCATACCACCGCTGATCTCTGACGGATACAGATGTTCCGCTTCCGAAAGATTCACGCGTTCCAGGCAGAACATGGCTCTTTTTTCTCTTTCTTTATAAGAATCATTAGAGAACATATTGAGCGGGAACATCACATTTTCAAGAACCGTCATGCTGTCGAACAAGGCAGACCCCTGGAACAGCATGCCCATTTCCCTGCGAAGCATGTTCAATTCCAGTTTATCCATGGAGGTAAGGTCGCGCCCGTCATACAGGATCTCACCCGAATCCGGTTTCATCAGGCCGATGATATTTTTGATCAGGACCGTTTTCCCGGAACCGCTTCGTCCGATGATCAGATTGGTCTTCCCTGTTTCAAAAACGGCGCTGATATCATTCAGCACTGTACGGCCTTCAAATGATTTCGTTATGTTTTTTACTTCTATCATTTCTTACGTAAGCATTAAATGGGTCATTATTACGTCTGCCAGCAGGATCATGATACTGCTCATTACAACAGCATTCGTACTCGCTTTACCGACTTCGAGTGCCCCTCCTTTCACATAATAACCGAAATAAGCGGCTATCGATGAGATTATAAAGGCGTAAACGACAGATTTTATAATAGAATACCAGATATAGAATTCATTGAAATAAAACTGCAACCCGTATTCGAAAGAGGCCGGCGTCATACCTGTTCCTGTCGAATGGCTGGCGGCTATACCTCCCATAATTCCTGTAAACATACTGAAAATAACCAGTACCGGAATAAAGATCATCAGTCCGGCAATTTTCGGCATAATCAGGAAGTTAGCCGAATTGACTCCCATAATTTCCATCGCATCGATCTGCTCCGTTACACGCATGGTTCCTATTTCGGAGGCAATGTTGCTACCTACTTTACCAGCAAGGATCAGTGCCATGATGGAGGATGAAAACTCCAGCAGGATAATTTCGCGGGTCGTATACCCGATCGTAAATTTAGGGATCAGCGGTGAACTGATATTCAATGATATCTGGATGGCGATAACCGTACCGATAAATACCGAAATGATAACCACGATCCAGAGAGAGTCGACACCCAGCTTATATATCTCTTTTATCAATTGTTTGAAGAACATGCTCCATCTGTCAGGTATTGATATGGATTTCCCCATCAACATGACATATTCTCCCATTCTATGTAACGCTTTATTCATTATTTTCTTGATTACTTATCTGTTCCAGTCTGCAAATATAACTGAAATATGTCAACTACTGTTCACTGTTTATGATTTGTTTTCACGTCAGGTACCGTGTCCCTTCGTCCATACTAGCCTGGATCGGGTAGGAGAGGATGAAGCTGTTACTCTGGAAATACTTGTTCAGATAGCCGGGGATACGTGGCATTACGGGGTCGTAGGAATAGCCTTCTTTCCGGCTGAAGATCACCCACATGCTGTCGTCCGCTTTCACATCCCGGAACACGATCAGGAAATCATCCCAGTCGCTGAAGTTTACATATGATATTTCTCCCGCTCTTTTGGCGAAGAGTTTTTTGATGGCTTTCAGCGTATCCTCCGAACCGTAGAACACGACTTTTGCCCCGGTATTCTGCAACACGTTCCATACCCGGTTCATGACCGGTATGAAGCCGATTTCCTTTTCCGCCCGGTCCGGCAGGATAATCAGGTGGCGTTTGATAGTGGCCAGCGGCTGTACCGGTTTGTAGATGAAGGTCGTTACGCTGCTGTGCTGTAATACGTTTTCAACAATATTTCCCAGGAATGCTGCCGGTATGTCCTTTTCCTTATGCAATCCGAGGACCAGGTCGGTTATCTCCCGTTCTTTCACGACGCTGGTAATGGCGTTGGAGATGCTCAGGTCGTAGCGGAGTAAACCTTTCAGCCGGGTGTCGGTGGCCGCGGCGGTATCGACGGCGGTCTGTAATACCCGTTTGGAGGACTTCAGCGTCTTGTCGTCCGAATTCTGGTTGTCTATCACTTTGAGGGCATATAACCCGCTGGTATTCGTTTTTGATTTTATGGCAAGGCTGAGGTTGACCAGTTCTTCAACCGTCTCCTCATTGCTGACGGGGATCAGGATATGTTCGTCCTTCGTATCTTTGTCTTCTGTCTCCTCACCGGATTCCTTCATCGCTATATTATGCGCTCCTTTCTGGGCGGAGAAGGAGGCGATGGCGCAGGTCACCAGGATCATCAGGATCGTACCGTTCAGTACGCTTTCATTCAGGAGCCGTATGGGAGCACCGTTGGCGTCGGTTCCCAGGATCACGTTATACCCGACCATGACGGCTGCCAGTGTAGCTGCCGCCTGGGCGTTGCTCAGTCCGAAAATAACACTCCGCTGGTCGACCGACAGGCGGAAGGTCTTTTGTGTCAGCCAGGCTGCCGCATATTTTGCCGCCGTAGCCACGATGATCATAACCATACCGACCTTGATCGTTTCGAAGCTGGTAAAGAAAGCCCGGTAATCGATCAGCATCCCCACACTCAGCAGGAAGAAGGGGATAAAGATCGCGTTCCCGACAAACTCTACACGGTTCATCAGTGGCGAACTCTGCGGGATCAGCCTGTTCAGGGCCAGTCCGGCAAGGAAAGAGCCGATGATCGCTTCCATCCCCGCTAACTGGGCAAGGAATGCACCGAAGAACACCATCGACAGCACGAATATATATTGCGAAATATTATCGTGTACCCGTTTGAAGAACCATCGTCCGATAAAGGGAAACACCAGTAACACAATCAAGGCAAAAATAACGATGGAAACGCCCAGGCGTATCCAGAAAGCGTTGTCGGCATTTCCTGTCGCCATCCCGACAATAATTGTCAACACCAGTAAAGCCAGCGTATCCGTGATCATGGTCCCGCCGACGGTAATGCTGACAGCATTGTTTTTGCTGATCCCCAGCTTGCTGATGATCGGATAAGCGATCAGCGTATGGGATGCGAACATACTGGCGAGCAGTACGGACGTCTCCATGCTGAAATCAAGCACCCATAATCCAACGACCGTCCCCAGTATCATAGGGATCAGGAACGTATACATCCCGAATACAAGACTTTTCCCGCTATTCTTCTTAAAATCCCCCATGTCTATTTCCAGCCCGGCCAGGAACATGATATAAAGTAACCCTGCCGTCCCCGAAAGAATGATACTGCTGTCGCGCAGGACAAGGTTAAAACCGTTCGGCCCGATAATGGCTCCGGCAATGATCAGTCCCAGCAGGTGCGGAACCCTGAGTTTATTCAACAGGAGCGGGGCGGCCAGGATGATCAGCAGTATCAGTAAGAACTTCAATACCGGATCAGCCAGCGGGAGGGTGAAATCTATGTTTGAGAGTAATATCATATCTATAAATATTTACATATCTTGCATTGATAATCCTTTTATATCCAGCGTATAATGTGCCAACTGTTTTTTTATTGTTGCAACCTTTTCGTATAGGCGGGCTATATTTACCTTGTGAAAATTTCGTTTGACTTCTGCTATTAACGCCTTGTTCTCGAATCGGTTGAGGGCGATAAGGTCTATTTCATTCTCACCTTTGTTGTCCCAGTAATTTCCGATATCCGTGATGTCTTCACTTTCAGCTATCATATCCCTGAAATAGCGTTCCAGGATGCGCCCGCTGTATTGTTCGTAATTTTTTAAGATGAATTGTTCCAGCATATTGTTTTTTCCCAGTTCAATCATTGACAGATTCGGGAATATGAAACGGAACCAGAACATCAGGTAATTATCATTCAGGCACCAGCGACTGTTGCGGCTTTCCGGTTTTGAAAACATCGGTTTGTTTCTGTTGATCAGGGAATATTCTTTTTCGAGATTAGCCAGATAGGCGCCCGTATTTTTTCCAATGATCGAATCTATTTCACTTTGGCTGGTCTTTCCGGAAGCTATTAATTGTAAAATGGAAAAATAAGTAGCATATTCGCGTCCGAACTCTGATATCAGCAAATCACGTCCTTCCGATAAAAAAGGAGAATCCGGTCGAATGGTATAGCGGATCATTTGATTGAAAGTGACAGCTCCGGCTTCCATTAGTAAAGCTACATATTTAGCAACACCGCCTGTTATAAGATAAAAGGCCAGAAGATCTTCCGGGGTATATTTCGGGTTATAGTCTTTCAAAATTTCTTTAATTGTTGAAACGCTGAAAGGCTTTAAAATGATTTTTGAAGTAAGGCGCCCGAATAGAGGTTCTTTGTTATTTTCAAAAATTTTTTTCATCATGGAATATATCGAACCGCAAGCGATAAAATTTATTTTTGCCTGCTCCTTGTATCTATCCCAGATATTTTGAATATCACTGAAAATGGAACTGTTAATATTGTCAAACTCCTGAAATTCATCGATGATCAGTGTGAAATGTGTTTGAGTGGCGTATATCATCAGTTGTTCGAATAAAATACGAAACTCAGTTACGTTTCCGAAAATCTCCAGTTCCAGACTGTCTTTTATTTCCTGCTGGAATTGTTCACACAGAAGGACTTCGCTTTTACGTGAAACAAAGAGATAGAGAAACTTTTCACCTTTCATGCTTTCGAGCAATAAAGAGGTTTTACCGATGCGCCTGCGTCCCACCATCACCGTGAAACAAGCAGTGTTTCGTGATTGTTTATTGATATCCCAAAGTAATTCCAACTCTTGTGTACGATCGTAAAACTTCATGACTTTACTGTTTTAATGGTCATTAATTTAATGGCTGTTACATTAATGACTATTACAAAGGTAACTATTGTTCTTTTATAATGCAAATGAAAACCATTATTAATGGTTGATGAAATTATTCGATTTGAATAATTCGAATTAAATAATTATATTTGCTGAAAAGATCGAGTATATGGCAAAAGTTGTAAATCCCTTTATCGTAACCGGTAAAATTGAACCGGAATATTTTTGTGATCGTATACAGGAATCGGCTCGCCTGATAAAGTCTGTCACGAACGGAAACAATATGGTTATTATATCTCCCCGCCGTATGGGTAAAACGGGACTGATTCAATTCTGTTATGAGAAGCCGGAGATCAGGGAGGAATATTACACTTTTTTCATTGATATTCTGCATACATCGGGGCTACGTGAATTTACTTATTTGTTAGGGCGTGAGATTTACGAAACATTGTTGCCCCGCAGCCGGAAAATGACAAACCTTTTCATTCAAACCCTGAAATCCATCAGTGGAAAATTTGGATTTGATCCGCTTTCCGGTACACCGACATTTAATATAGAGTTAGGTGATATAGATCGTCCCGAGTATACGTTGGATGAGATTTTTCGTTATCTGGAAGCGGCAGACAAACCCTGTATCGTGGCGATCGACGAGTTTCAGCAGATCGCCAAATATCCGGAAAAGAATATTGAAGCCTTGTTGCGTACTCACATTCAGAAAATAAGGAATAGCCATTTCATTTTTGCCGGTAGCGAACGGCATATGATGCAAGAGATGTTCCTGTCTGCCGCCCGCCCTTTTTATCATAGTGCGGATATGCTTGAGTTGACCGCAATTGCTCCGGATATATATATCCCGTTCATTGTCGGACATTTCCTGAAGCGGAACCGCCAAATCGAGGTTGCAGATGTAGAACGGGTTTATACCCTGTTTAAAGGGCATACGTTCTACATTCAGAAAACTTTTAACGAAGCTTTTGCCGATACCCCGGAAGGGGAAATATGTACACTGGAAATGATACGGGCAGCTATCAACAACATGATTGCGGCGAATGATACGATTTTCCGTGAAATATTATCAAATATCCCTGAAAAACAGAAAGAATTACTCTATGCTATTGCCAAAGACGGCGAAGCAGAGCGTATTACATCCGGATCGTTTATAAAACGACATAGCCTGACATCTGCAAGTTCAGTACAGTCAGCCGTAAAAAAACTGCTGGAAAAAGACATTATTACTGAAATCAATAAAGTGTTTTCCGTGACCGATAAGCTGTTTTCCATGTGGATAAATCAAATTTACGGTAATAAATCCATTTTTTCTCAATGATAAAATGTCCTATTACAGGAATTAATCTGAAATTTCGCGGTGGTTATTTTCGCCGCCGCGAAAATACCGTATATACATTGTTTGTTTTCCTCTGCCGATCTGAACCAGCTTATTGCTGTCTATCAGTAACTTCAGGTCGTTCAGGGCCATAAACCGGCTGTAATGATTTATCTGCACGCAGGTACCGGTGTTGATACATCTGTTTTTATTCACCTCTTTCATAATATTCTCCAGCCGTTGTTCCTGTGTGAGTTTTTCTGTTTTGGCCTTTTTCACCTGTTCCAGTCCGGCTTCCCTGACTTGTTCTTTCAGGGAGGTTGCGCAGCGGAAACTGACGGTGTCGGCTTCTGCGATGACTTTGGTTTTACCGTTTTCATCCGTTACTGTCCGGCTTTTCAGCGTGGGTGTGAAATATCCCAGTCCGTCCAGCTCGATGCTATTCCCTTCCGCCAGGTGAAACCCCATCCAGAAGTTAAGTGCTTCCAATACCCCTTTTACGTCTGCCGATGAGATCGTGCTCGACATCGAGATCATCTTGCACATATACTTCGTGTCGAGCGTACCTTGTGAAATGATCCGTGCATGCGGAATCTTTTTGTCTTCCCTGTCTCCCGGGACCGGTGTCTTGTACCATCCGAATTTTAAACTCATTACTATCTTGTTTTAAATTAATACCAGCCAAAACAAATTTTCATCCCGTACAACCATTCATTCAATAATCATTGAACGAAAGGAAATCAATCATCAAACGAAAGAAGCATATATGTGTTTTATTCGTTTGATATATATCAAACGCAAAAACGTACGAATAAAAATATAATACGGAAAGGAAGGAATTGTACCAGAGATAGCATATATTAATGATATTCTTTCAAATAAGTTCACATAAGCGGATGAAGGGAGCTGTTTTTTGTAATTGGGCTTTCTCTATGAATTGAGGACGGAGGTCTTTTTGTTTCCATTGGAAAAAAGATTGATATTCCTGTTCATTATTGTAACATTCTTCTATATAATCGGCTAACTCTTTAGGGGATTTAAAGTCATTTGCATGGATAAAACAATGCTCTCCAGGTGCGAACTCGTTGATGTTAGGGGCGCCTAAATAGATGGGAACCGCTCCGGCGATCAACGGATCAAAGAATTTCTCCGTTACATAATCGGTTGCACAGGCATTTTCAAAAGCAATAACAAATTTGTACTGTTTATATAAATTGATTTTGGACTCCCTTCCGTTATCCTGATCCATTTTCTTATTATTGAATAGTTTTCCATAGGAATCTATAGGTATTTCCCGCATAAGTTCTTTCAGGTATTCCTGTCTCGAACTTTGGTTGATCGGGCTGGATATAAGCATACAGATATTGTTGGCTCTCTCCTTTGTGTCGACTGGTTGTTTCATCAAAGGAATAAAATTGTCATGCAAATACGATTGTATGACGTCTGCCGTTTGATGATAAGAAATCCGGTAGTCAAAAAGCTCCGTGAATTCCGGATCTTTGAAGAACGGGTAGTTTTCTTCGCATTCCAATGTCCAGGCAACCCATATTTGTCCTTCAGGTTTTTCCAGGTCGTTTTCTAATTCATTGATTAATGTCGGTAAGTGGAAAATAACTGTTTGTGCCTGAGAATAATACTGCCTGTCAGTCGTGAATCTATAGTCTTCCGGTATCTGCTCAACGGGAATGTTTAGAGGAGTATCCCACATCGTATTATATATCAATATAATATGTTTGTTTTTTATTATTTCAGGAGATAATTTCTCCGCCCAGTAAGATATCTTCCATTTTAAATAACTCTTCAAATTATTCTGGGCATTTTTGTAATAGCGGTAAATCCTCTTTTTTGAGAGTGGTGAGAGATGGTGATATATTTTAAAAATGGTATACAATGCATGTGACGGTAAAGTGAAATTACCATTTTTGATTTTGGCCAGTGATAAGAAAGCTAAATTATATAACATATAAGCTTTTGCGTATAGTTCGCTTTTCATTTCCCGGTCCGGGCCATTGAAACGGTATCCCGATGCAAAACGAATCAAACGATTAGCTATATAGATAAGGTCTCGTACGCGTTTGGACGTGACTAATGTCCTCATGATAGAACCTTCCCGTTGCCGGTATCCGTAAAAATCAATGTTGGTGATGTAAATGCTTTTTGCAAGGCAAAGAGCTTGAGGAGTCCAGAGTTCGTCTTCGTGGACAACATTCTCAAAATACAATGTTTGCTTGTTTAGCCAGTCCTTTTTGTATAGGTAATTAGAAACCATCGGAGGAAAAGCCCCGTGTTTCATTAATTCTGAAAAACACTCTTTTCCTGTCAGGCAGGTATGGCATAAATGGGATGGGATTGGATTAAATAAGGTTCCGGTTTGTCCGTCAGGATAATAACAAACGGAATTTCCCATTATTATGTCGGGGTGAAAACCGATAGCTTTCGAGAACATTTTTTCGGTCTGTCCTTCTATTATCCAGTCGTCGCTGTCGATAAACATTATATATTCCCCTTGCACTTCTGACAATCCTTTATTACGTGCTGCCGACAATCCCTGATTCGGTTGATGAAAGAGCTTAATACAGGAATGAGAAAATGCGAACTTCTCTGCAATTTCACCGGACCGATCAGTTGAGCCATCATTGATCAAAATAATCTCCTTTGAAATTATCCGTATGTTGATCAAGGAGTTCAAACACTCTTCCAGATATGTTTCGACATTATATATCGGAACTATTATAGATAAAAAAGGACATGAAGTACTCATTGTATAATTTTTTTGTAAATGTATTGATTTTTTGTGATCTTTTGAAAATAAAGTTCTATATTGCGTCCTATAAAACAGTTGCATATGTCAAAAGGACTTAAGCTAATACTAAATCTTTTGCTACTTTTCTGTCTGGTAGCTTGTAGTAGAAGTACCAATGTCTCTCCTTTATTGAAAAAGGCAGAGGGATATATGAATGAAAGACCTGATAGTGCTTTGTATCTTTTAGATAGCATCATACGGCCGGAGGCTCTGTCTAATGAGGATAAGGTACTTTGGAGCTTATTGATCACTCAGGCGCGGGATAAGAAGTATATAACGCATACGTCTGATTCATTGATAAATATAGCGGTACATTATTATGATAAGAAGGGTAATATAGAAAGAAGGGCGCAAGCTTATTATTGCCAGGGCAGGGTGTATATGGATATGTTACTTTTTGATGAAGCAATTATCAGTTTCTCAAAAGCGGAAGAATTTGTTCTTCAAATTAAGGATTACGCTTTACAAGCACGTATTTATAATCAACTAGGTGATTTATATAGAAATAATGCCCTGTATGATAAATCTTTGGTTTATTACCAAAAGGCAAATGAATCCTATAGAATGGAGAATCACCAGCTAGGTATCGCTTCTACCTTAAGAGATATCGGACTTGCTTATCAGAATTTGGGTAAATTAGACAGTTCGCTTATTTGTTTAAATCACTCATTAGAGATAATAAAAGAAAATAATTGGAAGAAATTAATGCGGCGGGTTTTAATTTGTTTAAGTAATGTTTATGAAAGTAAGTCTTTATATCAGGAAGCTATAAGGTGTATAAATCAATCTTTAGAGATAGGGCAGGACGAGGAGCAATTGTATTCGGCTTATTATTCGTTAGGTTGTGTGTATGATCAATTGGGGCAAATAGATTCTGCTTGTTATTATTGGGAGAAAGCTTTAAATAGTCCGGATATCAATATTCAAAATCGAATTTATCGGCATTTTTCTTTGTTGGCATATCAAAAGAAAGAGTATGGGACTGCATTTAAATATAACGAACAATATCTTTTGCTACGCGATTCAATTGAACGAATTTTTCAACCTCAGAAGTTGGCTGAGATTGATGCCCGTTATAATTACCTGAGATTGATTAATGAAAAGAATCAACTTGAGTTGAAAAAGGAAGAAGCAAAAAAAATATATCTATTGATTATTATAGCTTTATTAGTTTTTGTGTTTATATGTGCAATTCTGCTTTATAGAAAACAACAGAAAATCAAAGATAATGAACGATCTCTTTTAGACTATAGGAACCAATTGAAAGAAAGTAAAACGGAATTGAAAATATATAAGATTAGTTTATCCCGAAAAGAAAGTGAACTGAAGTCTAAAGAAAAAGAGATAGGGGATATCGAAAACCAAGGGAAGTTAGAGGAAGTAACCTGTTTACGGGAACAAATCTTAATATTAAAGGGTAAAATCTTAGCAAAGGAGTTATCGGTCAGGAATATGAATCGCAAAATGAAAGGATTTGTTTCAAGTTATTTAAAGGTAAGTAATCCATTCATGACAAAAATGTTTGATAAAAAGGTTGTTGTTAGCAAGTTTAGTGAAAAAGACTGGCAAAATTTTGATGAACAACTAAATTTTGTATATCCTGATTTTATTCGTAATCTCAAAAAAGAATGTCCTAATATGTCTGATAATGAATTCCGGTTCTGTTGTCTGTATTTATTAGGAGTAAAAACATCTGTGATTGCTAATGTCCTGGATTTGCAACCAAATACCATTTCAAAATATGTTAAGGACATTGCGATGAAGTATTTTAACTCCAGCCAATATGATTCGTTAAGTGAAAATTTGAATGAATTGGCTTCTAAATCCATTTTTTTGGAAACTTCATTTTGGGGTGGTTTGTAGGTCTTGATATACAGGTTGTTAACTGCGTAAATAAAATAATCAAATCCACTTTTTATTGAAAGAAATTTTGTCTCTTTGCTACATCTTAACAATCTAATTTAACAGATATGCGAAAAACATTATTTCTATTTTTATGTGTGCTTGTCGGATTTAGTGCGTTTTCTAAAACAGCAGATTCAAGAGATATTGAATTACGAGCAAGACAATCAGATCAGGAAGCTCTTCGTAGTATATTACCTGTAAGAGCCTGGCAGGAAGAAAATACTATTTGGGTAGAATTTTTTAATTCTCCCGAAAGTGCAACTATTACAGTTAAGAAAAGCGGTGGCAATGAAGTTTTTTCAAAAACTTTCAGTTCTCCGGAATTGATTCAACTACCATTAACCCAATTGTCTGGAGAATATGTAGTTGAGATAACTTATGGGGATATTATTCTATCAGGTGAGTTTATTATAGAATAATCTTTATACATACCTTAATTATAATGGCGGAAGAAACAGTGAACATAGTGAAGCTTTTGGGAGGTTTGGGGAATCAGATGTTCCAATATGCTTTTTGGTGTTCGCTGTGTTCCCGTCATCCGGAAAATAGGCATTATATTGATTTAACTTATTTGAATACTGATCATGCACATAATGGATATGAACTAGACAGAATATTTGCAGTTGGTAAAGATATAGAATTGCCTTTATCATATAAAGAGTGGATACAAAAACTGCCTGTGGGTCAAGTAGAAGATGTGCAGGAACAAGGAGCTTCTTTTTTTCAGCAGGTGGCTGATACGATATGTCCGGTGCGTTTCTTTACCGGTTATTGGCAAACGGAACTATATTTTAAGGGTATTGAAAAAGATATAAGGACTGCTTTTCGATTCCGTGAACAACTTTTGAGTGAAAAAACACGTAAAATGGCGGAAGAGATAAGAAAGCATCCATCGGTAAGTATCCATATTCGTCGTCAGGATTATCTATTACCTAATTCCGTTCATCTTTATGGAAATATTTGTACGTCAAAATATTATGAAGTTGCATTAGAGATGTTGCGTGAACAATTATCTTCCGATGAACTTTATATTTATTTATTCAGCGATGATCCGGAATGGGTTAAAGAGAATGTGCAGTATGAAAATAGTCAGGTAATCGATTGGAATCACAAAGAAGATAGTTGGCAGGATATGTATTTGATTTCTGTTTGTCGTTATCATATTGTAGCCAATAGTAGTTTTAGCTGGTGGGGAGCCTGGTTGGATGGACGAAAAGATAAGATAGTGATTGCACCGGGTGTTTGGCTCAATACCAGGTTAGCTTCGGATATCTTGCCTGAAACGTGGCAGTATCCTTTTAGCATGGAAAAGCGTTGGATAGATATTGTTCACCGTCATGTTACAAGTATACCGTTGAAAGGTCTTTTCCATGGACAGATGGGATTGATTATTTTTTTCTATCATTATAGATTGATAAAAAATGTTTTGTATATGCGAACGGCCGAAAGGCTATTAGATTCTTTGATTTGCTCAATGACCGCAGATATACCTGATAATTATGCGGAAGGTTTAGCCGGAATCGGTACAGCTATTGAATATCTTTTGCAAAATGGATTTATAGAAGGAAATGCAGATGAGATTTTATCAGAAATAGATAGAAGGTTAATCTTATCTATTTCTTCTATTTCTGGTGGTATGTGGAATCTGCCAACAGGACTTTGTGGCTGGTTACGTTATTTTCGTTTCTGATTACAAAATCCTCTTATTATAGATAAGCAGATCTATTTATTGAATAAAGAAACTCTCTTTTATGGGTTATGTTGTCTGAAAAAAGCAACAGATATCTCAGTTTCTATAGCTGAAGAGATTGTTTCTGAATTGGGAAAGATAGGGAATATCGGATTATATCCAGAATTAGTAGAATGGTTGTTACGTTTCTTTCTCCATGATTCAAAGAGTAATTATGACGATTTACTGCGAAAGGCTGAAGCTGTTAATGAAAAGCGTATAAATGCAATAATTTGGGATCGTTCTTTTGGATTATGTGGGTTTGCGGGTAAAGAACTGAAATTTTTTTCCGTACAAACTTTTATTCCATGGACTGAACTTGTATAATCTAAAAATGTAGTGCTATGATTGATATATCCATTATAATGCCTGTCTATAATGAAGATAAGTATCTTCATGCAGCAATTGACAGCATACTTTCTCAGACTTTTGACAATTTTGAATTTATTATAATAGATGATGCATCAACAGATAATTCATTGCAAATCATTAAGTCTTATACGGATAAACGTATTATATTGATTTGTAATGAATATAATGTCGGGAACTATCCTTCCCGGAATAAAGGACTGGAAATTGCTGTTGGGAAATATATTTGTGTCATGGATGCAGATGATGTCGCTTATCCTCAAAGATTGGAACTTCAATATCAATATTTGGAAGCTTGTCCGGATCTTTGGATATTAGGTACAGGACTTGATTTTTCTATTCCGGGAATGAAATGGACTTTGCCGTCGTCGCATGAGCAGTTGATGATAGGCTTACTACAGGATAATGTATCTTTGCATTCGTCTCTGATGATTCGAACTGATGTGATGAGGAAGTATGGAGGATATGATGAAAAATATGTATATTCTTCTGATTACGATTTGATGTCACGGTTTTCTTTAGCAGGAAAAGTAGAAAACTTACCAGAGGTATTAATGATGTATCGTTGGCATGCGTCTCAGATATCCCAATTACATCGAGATGAACAGAAAGCATTTGCTTATGATATACGCCGAAAATATCAGATTGAATTTATAAACCGTTATAGGAGCGCCAATCAGCAAACGCCGGACGAATGGACTGTCGGTATTCCGGAGATTGGACGAATTATAGCATTGTATACTTATGCGAGTTATACCGGAGATGTGATTTATGAAAAACAAGCGGATGAGTTATTAGAGCAATTATTGGAAAATGATATAGAAATTGTTCCGTCTTTAGGGCAGGAATCTAGTTTTTGTAGTTTGGGATGCGGGCTTATATACATTTTGCGTAACGGATTTGCTGAAGGTGAAGAAAATGAAATACTGATGGAGTTGGATACGCGTTTGTCTGCTCTCAGTATAAATTGGAATAAAGAGCAAAAAGAGTCTTTATATGGTTGGATACATTATTTGACACTTCGGATAGATGTTCCGGAAGAGGGCACGGCTGCTCTTATTAATAAACAAAATCTGATCCAATTTCTGGATCGCCTGGGAGATATTGAAATAGTCGATGACTGTTTATTGGAGGATATCCGGAAAATAGATGCTTTAGGAATCTTCCCGGAGAGGACAAAGCGCTTATTGGGTGAGAAAGAGATTGTCCATCTATATAATGTAGATAAACCGTTAGATGATATTGTTACGTTTCTAATTCCGGTTCGTATCGATTCGTCCGAACGACGGGAAAACCTGGATGTCGTTTTAGATCAGTTATCGAAACGTAAGCGGAGCAAAATAATAGTGTTGGAAGCTGATAACGATTCCAAATATAGAGTGCCTGGAAATTGTCTGAATGTGACATACCGCTTTGTGAAAGATGATAACCCCATTTTTTACCGGACGAAATACCTGAATGAATTATTGCGAGAAGCTGATACTTCGATTGTTGGTATATGGGATACTGACGTGATAGTGCCGAACGATCAAATAGACTGTTCGATAGTCGATATTCGGAACGGGAAAGCAGTAATGAGTTTTCCCTATGACGGACATTTTAATTTTTGTTCGATGGAGGACAGCTTTATTTTTCGTGACAACCGTTTGATTGAATTTCTGAAAGGAAAAGAGCATTCCGATTGTTTTATTCATTCCGTCGGTGGTGCTTTTCTTGTACATAAGGAGCATTATCTGAAGGCAGGAGGGGAGAATGAACATTTTTACGGTTGGGGAATGGAAGATATGGAGCGTGTCAAGCGAATGGAAATAGTAGGATTTCCGGTTTCGCGTGCCGGCGGAGCTTTATATCACTTGTTCCATTATCGTTATGAAAATTCCCGTTTTTATAGTTCAAGGTTGGAAGAAGAGAGCCGTGAAGAATTTCTCAAAGTCTGTGGTTTGAATAAAGATCAATTGAAACACTATATACAAACCTGGAAAGATGTAGCCTTGGAATATGAAAATAGAGTTTATCTACCATCGGAGATGCATGCCAGATCTCCTTTTCTGGCTAATTATTTTTGTTTGATGGAAAGCTATCATCTGGCTTTTGTGATAATCGCGAAAAATGCATCGTCACATTTGAGAAATGTGCTTGCGTCATCTCTTTATGGTTTCTACCCTAACCTGGGTGGCGCTCATAGCCTGGTTGGTTATGATGATGCGAGTCCCTATTTGTGTCCGGTTTCAAGGATGCAGGAAAAAGAGAAAGAGTCTGGTAAAATGATCAAATTTGCTGTTTGGAGAGATCCTGTTGAACGATTGGTTTCTTGCTATAAACACTTTTGCCTGGAGAAAGCAAATCGTTTCTATTTTCGGTATTTAGCTCTGTTTGAAGATAATTCATTTGATCGTTTTATGGAGTTTGTCCGGTTCGAGCTGCGTAAAAGCAATCCTGTTTATCAGGACGAACATATCCGCAGGCAATCGGATTACTATCGTCCGGAAGATGTGGATTATATCGTTCCGATCCATAAGTTGAATCAGTTTCTGGAAGAACATGGTGTACCAGTATTGAAAAAATCAGCGAATGAAACCTCTGTGAAGTTTCAATTGACAGACTGGAATTATATAGAGGAAATAAGAGAATTGTATAAAGCTGATTACGAAATTGAATTAACGTATTAGTTTGTTGTACGTATATTGATTAATTGTTTAATAATCAAGATGTATATAATATGAAATATGAGAAAGAAATAAACGCTATAATATTAGCTGCCGGGATGGGGACTCGCTTGCAGCCGGTCACTAATAAACTTCCAAAATGCCTGATATCTATATACGGTATTCCAATTATAGAGAATCAAATACAGGCATTGCGGAAATTGGGAGTTAACAGGATTTGTATCATAGCAGGATATCTGTGCGATAAATTAGCCTATTTGGTCAAAAAATATCCCAATATAGAAATTAGAGTTAACAATAAATTTGATTTATACAACAATCTGTATTCTTTGTATTTAGCTCTTGATATGCTTGGAGATAGCTTTATATTGGATGGCGATGTATATATTGGAGACTGTTGCCTCCCAATAATGAAAGACGCTGTACAAAAAATAGATACATCTCTTTTATTTACAGTGGAGAAGTTCTCTTCTGAGCCGGAATGGATCCCTGTATTAAATGAAGATGGGTATGTTAATGAAATTTATACAACGAATCAACCAGGATTTTATAGGATGATGTCGGGCATCTCTTATTGGAATAGAGCTGATGGCACTATTTTACAAGAATATCTAATAAAATATATCGATGGCAATCATTATAAAGATTTTTTTTGGGAACAAATCATTCTGGATAATTGTAATGACTTTACAATTAGAACAGAGTTGCTGGAATCTGTTTATGAAGTGGATACTATTGATGATTTAGAAAAACTAAACAGTTGTCTGTTTCCATATTCCTATCCTCAATACCCAGATGAAAGAGAGAAAGGAAAAACATCTCAGGAACAATTGAAGTTTGTATTGGTAAGAATGTTGAAAATATTTGATTGTATCTGCAAAAAGCATGATATCGATTATTGGCTGGATTATGGAACTCTGTTAGGGGCTATACGTCATAAAGGTTTTATTCCTTGGGATAATGATATTGATATCGGCATACTTCGTGCGGATTATGAGTTGTTTCTAGAAAAAGGAGTAAGGGAGTTACCAAAGGATATTTTCTTTCAGAATAGTGATACTGATCCGGGTATGGCGTCTTTCAGTTGGTTAGTTGAGGCACGCTTGCGAGATCGTTATAGCAATTATTTAGATTCGGAAAAAACAATGGGCAATACTATAAACTGGCATAATGGCATACAATTAGATTTTTTTGTATATGATCAGGATTCCATTTATGAAAATGCAATATCCAATAGTTTTGAAAGGAATTTGAATAATAGCCGGATACATTTATTGATCGATGAAATAGAAATGTTGGATGAAGCTTGTTTTGAGGGGAATCTTTATCCTGTTCCGGTTGATTATCACGCTTATTTACTGCGTTGTTATGGTAATTATATGGAATTACCTCCGGAGAAGGACAGAAAATATACATTAGTTGATATTTTTACTTCATGTGATCATCCGGAGAGTTTGCAATGGAAAATTACGATTAATAATAAATAATATGTGAACAATGGAGATACTCGATTTTAAAGATGATTACTTTATTTACTCCAATAGAGGAAATTTATCAAAAGCTTTTTATGACGATTTATTAGTCGTTGAGTGTGATAAGCCATTTGTATGTTTCTATTTGAAAGATAAAAAAATTCTGATACAATGTACTTTGGCTACTATTGCAAAATCGTTAAAAGATTATTTTGTTCAGGTAAATAGACAGGTTATTGTAAATATGAAGCATGTTGATCGTATTATTTATCAACAGACATCATATTGGGTTATGATGAAGAATGGTGTTCAATATAAGATAAGCGAACGGCGAGAGAAAATAGTTCGTGATGCTTTTCGCTTGTAGACCCAATGCAGGCAAAAATTATAGTAGATAATTTGTATCTCTGAAGTAAATGGCCATTTATGTACCTAATATCCTTGAAATACCCTCAAGGATAGTGCGTTCAGGATGATAAATCATGCGTTCGGGAGTTAATATTGAAATTAATTTGATAAATCAAAGGTGAATGATTACTATTGCAATCAATATAAACTTAAATTTAAAAGATATGAAGAAATTAGGTAAAATCAAATTGAATCAATTCAGTAAAGATGAATTAGAACGGCGTAAAATGAATGCGTTAAAAGGAGGATGTGGGTGTATTGGCAGGTGCGGATGTGTTGGGAATGAAGATGCTTGTACACAGGTTTGGGATGATGTTGCTTCAAGGAATGAACGTTATTAATTGTTTTATTTGGATTTACCTGCAACCAATAATTTAATTGATTGCAGGTAAATTATCCGTTTATGATACGTTAACGCTATTATTTGTTATTATTCATATATATTATTGCTATCCATATGATTTCCTCTATCATCCATACCTCAAAATATAAAAATTCATACATATATGATCACCAATCAAGGTTGTCAATGTTAATACATCCTGAATTAGAAAAAGCTTGTCATAAATCAACAGATGTCGATCCGTACTATTTGAAGAAATATGAGTATTTAAAGAAACACAATTTTTTTTCAATATCTCAATCTTTGACTTATGGTAAAATTAATGAGTCAACAGTAATGAATACTATTGCTCAAACCTCTCAAATTGTATTTGAAGTAACAGATTTTTGTAATTTAGAGTGTACATATTGTGCATATGGTGAATTATATGAAGGATATGATATAAGACATCAGAAAGAAATTAATACCCACAACGCTATTAATTTTCTAAAATATATTTTTAGTCTAAAATACAAAAATAAGGACAACAAGTTGTTTATTGGTTTTTATGGAGGTGAACCTCTTCTTAACGGTAGTTTCATCAAGCAAATAATTGCAACTGTTAATCAATTGAAATCTAAAAAAGAGATAGATGTTGAGTATAATTTGACAACAAATGCAACATTGTTACACAAATATATTCCTTTTTTAGCTGAAAATAATTTCCGGCTACTGATTAGTCTTGATGGAAATGAAAAAAATCATAGTTATCGCTCTTTTATTAAAAGTAAGAAAAATTCATTTAAAAAAGTAATTGAAAATGTAGATTTACTACAAAGAACATATCCGGAATACTTTAAGAGCCATGTAAACTTCAATGCAGTATTGCATGACAGAAACTCCATTAAAGACATTTATGAATTCATCCATACGCGTTATAATAAAATTCCAAGAATAGCTGAAGTGTCAGCAAGTGATGTAAACCCAGATAAAGAAGCTCTTTATAATAAGATGTTTAAAAGCAGACGAGAAAGTGAAGCAGAATATTTAAAGGATAGCTCCAACCTATTGGAGAAAAGTGAATTGTCCTACTATCGTAATTTGATTAATTTTTTCAAATATAATTCTATTAATTTTTATGTTTCCAACATAACAGACTCATTACATAATATAAAGAGAACACTTTCTGTCTGTGCTTGTTTACCTGGTCAAAAAAAAATTTTATTTACTACTAATAACAAATTATTACCTTGTGAAAGAATTAGCTCTAAATTTTCTGCGGGAGAAATGAATGAACATCTTATAATAGATATTCCTGAAATAGCTCGTCGGTACAATTCTTATTATGATCAAATGAAAGAACAATGTCAAAACTGTTATAACAGCTGGTCTTGTCCCGAGTGTCTATTTCATATGGACAACTTTGATAAATTGGGTACAGAAGGATTTGTTTGTAAATATTTTTGTGATTCAGAGGAGTATAAAAATAGATTACATAGATATTTTTCTTTCGTCGAAGAGAATCCGAAAGATTATGTAGAAATAATAGAAAATGTAATAATTGTTTAAATTGACATTATGGAAAATGTAACCAATTATTGGTTCACTATTGAACCATTTGTATATATTGGTGTGACCAAGAATCATGCTCTGCTTTACAATACCCTTGATGGAGTGGAGATAGAATCAGATAAAATTGAAGTTCTTCAATTGTTGAATGAAGTACTTCAAGAAGAGAATTGTGGCGTTGTTTTATTAACTCATGAAAGGTATAAACAAAAGGACATCAATGGTTTTATCAAAAAGGTTCGTGAAAAATACATGTGTGATATAATTGATGTGACTTTATCTATTGGTAAACCTGTTCAGCTGCTACCATATTACAATTTTTCGGATAAGCATGATGTATATAAAAAGAACAGTATTTTAACGAGTAGAAAAATCCTGGAATATCTAACAGAAATCAGTATACATGTAGATCAATCTATCAACATAACAAATCTTATTCTATTTTTAGAATCCTTGCCGGGAAATATAACATTTAATATTGTTGGAAATTTGGCAGATGTTGTAAATTATAAAGACTTGTTGTCTTTTTTTGATTTATATGACTCACCTAAAAATCTGTGCTGTTCATATTCTGACCTTATTTCTTTACAATCAATATCGAAAAGAAATTTTTCATATGTCATATCGGCCCATTTTCCAATAGATGTGAAAAAGTGGAATCATTCCAGGCAACTTTTGCTTGAACAATCATTACCGATCACCTATATTTTTGATGTATCATCTTTAGATGATTGTCAACAAGCAGAAGAACTAGTTGAACAGTTTCAAATTGAAAATTATCGATTGAATCCTGTATATACAGAAGATAATATTGATTTCTTCAAGCAAAATGTTTTTCTAACAAAAAAAGATATTTTATCCTCATCTATATCGATAAAAAATATTTTTGCTAACCAGTCAATAAATATACATGACTTTGGAAAAATTAATATTATGCCTAATGGTGACGCTTACGCTAATCTAAACTATCTAACATTGGGAAATATCAATACGCACAGCATTCATGAGATCGTAGATAAAGAAATAAAAGAAGGTATGTCCTGGTTTCGTATCCGAAATCAGGCGCCATGCAATGAGTGCGTTTATCAGTGGTTATGTCCTTCACCATCCGATTATGAAATATCTATTGGCAAACCGAATCTTTGTCATGTAAAATAATAACAAATCAATAGAAATGGGAAAAATAAACTTGTCGATAGTTGTTATCTTGTTTGCTATTACAGGGTGTAAAGAAAACAAACAAGCAGTTGATATAATTGGTGATGATTTAATTACAGTGGATGTAATGACTACAGATTATCCTATAAAAGAGCTGACACTTCAGGATTTTATGGATGTGGAGTATATTGCACTGGAAACGAATGACGATTTTATTAACCAGGGATATGTTCAGGCTATAGGTCAGAAATTCATTGTAGTTAAAAATGGAATTGGTGATGGGGATATTTTTATTTACAAGAGAAAAACAGGCGAAGCGATCCGGAAGATAAATCATAAGGGACAAGGAGCTGAAGAATATGTAACTATTTCTGGAATAGTTCTGGATGAAGATAAGTATGAAATGTTTGTCACGGACAACGCGGCAAGGAGAATGTTAGTATACAATTTAGATGGAAAATACAAGAGAAGTTTCAAATTTCAAAAAAACGCAATGTATAAAAAGATTTACAATTTTGACAAGCAAAATCTGATATGTTATAATTTTAGTTCGGATAATCAAGGACAATTTTTTGCTATTATATCCAAACAGGATGGAAGCATTACCCAAGATATTCAAATTCCATTTGAAGAGAAAAAAACAATTTTTATTACTTTGAGGGATGAAGCAAATAATATGACCTATGGTGCAGGTCCCTCTAATTATCCCATAATACCTGTTCCCAATAATAATTGGATATTGGTAGAACCTTCGTCTGATACCATTTATAGTTATTCATCTGAAAACGAAATGAAGCCTTTTTTGACAAGAATCCCATCAATCCAGTCCATGAACCCGGAAGTATTTCTTTTCCCTAGTGTTGTAACTGACCGTTATTGCTTTATGGGAATCGTAAAAAAAGAATATTCTTTTAGCACAGGCAAAGGATTCCCAAGTACTTATCTAATGTATGACAGGCAGGAAAAATCAATATTCAGTTATACTGTGCACAACAATGATTATTCCTATAAAAATATAGTAAATATGGTTATAACCCCTGAGAATAATGAAGTTGCATTCTATTGTAAAATAGATCCATACGGATTAGTTGATTCTTATAAGAAAGGAGAACTGAAAGGTAAATTGAAGAAAATTGCTGCAACATTGGACGAAGACTCTAACCCGGTAATTATGTTGGTTAAACATAAAAATAGTGATTAATAGTAAGTGAAAATGATACAAAATCAAACGGGAACCATAGAAAAACAATTGCAGCAAATCGCTGATATGTTACTACTAAATGGAACACTAACTGAATGTCCTGGATTAGTGCACGGCAAGATGGGAATATCTATTTTCTTTTTTCATTATGCAAAGTTCACAGCTAATGAATTATTTGCAGATTATGCTATGGATGTAATTGGCAAAATACTGGATCAAATTCATACTAATAGTTCTGCGGATTATGAGAAAGGTGTTGCTGGTATTGGTGTAGGATTTAATTATCTTATTCGTAATAGTTTCTTGCTTGCAGATGATGATATTTTCGAGGATTTTGATGCTAGAATGAGGCGGGCAGTAATGTGTGAACAATGTTCGGATTTTAGCTTGTATGGCGGACTGACAGGATATGGACGATATTGGATTTCACGATTGTGTTATAGAGTTCCGGAAGTATGGGCTCGAGAAAGTTTATCATATATCACAGATCAGATAGAAAATAAATTTAATACAATTACACTTGAAGAGAAAACAGATGTGATATATTTTCTTTCTGATTTGCAACAAATATCAGGTTTTGAGAAAAGGTCATCAGAACTAATTGAGCAGTTACTGATGATCCGGGGAGCACAAACATCTAATAAAACGAAACTTTGCGAGAAACAAATATCGAATTTGGATATGGAAAAGGCACCTACTGATATGGGACTTCTCAATGGATATGCAGGTGAAGGTATGTTGAGATTGACTGCTCTGGATGAAACGAATATGTCTTGGGTGAATCTATTATAATTCTAATAGTGAAATGAATCTATACATTTTCAATCAAACTCGTCGTGGTTCTTTATTTGGAGTGGGCACCTATATTCGTGAACTAACAACTGCGTTGAAAGGTCATGAGATCAATGTTTGTGTGGTGAATTTAATATCAGATCGACCTCAAATACATATAGAGCGAATAGACGGTGTTGATCATTGGTATTTTCCATTAGCCATATTCGATCAACGAACTATAGGCCATCAAGAACAATGGGACTTATATTATCGTAATGTAGTATATTTGCTTAAATTGCATATCAATGATAGAAAGAACTTAATATTCCACTTGAATTTTTTCGAAAGTGGTAAATTGGCTGAAGAATTAAAGGATGCATTTGATTGTAAGTTAATAACTGTTACTCACTTTTTTGATTGGGGATTTGCCATTTATGATAATCCGCAACGTTTGTGCCATATTCTGAAAGAAAAACATCCGGATGCTTTTGAAGAAAAATTGCAAAGAACGTTTGAAGTGGAGAAATTGTATTATTCAAAGATGGATCATGTTATATGTTTGTCGGACTACATGAAAGAATTTTTGTGTCGAGATTATGGACTTGATATAACTAAGATATCCCTCATTCCAAATGGTTTAAGTGATGTATTTGATGCTTCAACTGATATTGAGTGTCTTCGGAAGAAGTGGAATCTATCGTTCCAAGAAAAAATTATCCTTTTTGCTGGTCGTATAGATGAAGTTAAGGGTGTGATTTCTTTAATTAAGGCTTTTCGTGAAGTATTGAAAACAAATAAAGATTGTCGTCTGATAATGGCTGGTAGTGGCGATTACGACAAGTGCTTTCAGGAATGTAAAGATATTTGTTCAAAAGTCACGTTTACAGGACTATTGAACAAGGAAGATTTGCATGAACTCTATCAGATGGCAGACATAGGAATTGTTCCTTCTTTGTTCGAACCATTTGGTTATGTAGCTGTTGAAATGATGATGCATAAATTACCTCTTGTAGTTACGGAAACTTCTGGACTAAATGAAGTCGTGGATGATACTTGTGGGTTAAAAATCCCCCTCACTATATTTCCTGATTGTGTGGAAATAGATTCGAAATTATTGTCGGAAAAAATTATATATCTACTAGAACATCCGACTGAAGCCAAACTGATGGGAGAGAATGGACGGAGAAGGTATCTTTACAATTATTCATCGAAGATATTCTGCGATAATATGTTACGAATATATAAAATGATATGCTTGTGATATGAATCTATATATTTTTAATGAAATTCGCCTTGGAGCAGTGTATGGGATTGGAACTTATATTCGAGAGTTGATTCTTACTTTGAAAAATAGTGATATAAATGTTTGCGTAGTAAATTTGAATTCCGATAAACCACAAATAATATCGGAAGAGACAGACGGTGTCCTTCATTTGTATTTCCCATCACCTATACAATGGTCAAAAGAGCTTTCGGAGCATTGGGATTTATATCATCGTAATGTAGTATATTGGCTTCAATTGCATATCAAAGACAGAGATAACCTGATATTCCATTTGAATTATAACCAAAAAAATGAACTTGCAAAAGAATTGAAGAATGCATTCAAATGTAAAATTATATTGACAGTACATTACCTTGATTGGTGTTTCAAATTGTTAGGAAATCAAACTCGTTTCAAAAAAATATTGGAAACACTAAAAAAAGTTCAGGATGACAAAAATATAGAACAGGTCAAGGAAACCTACTTAATAGAAAAAGATACTTTTCTAGTAGTTGATTATATCATTTGTCTTTCAAGTAAAACTCGACAAATATTGCAGGATGATTATAAAATAAATCCTGACAAAATTTTGACCATATGTAATGGACTAACAGATACTATTTCTATTTCTGAAAAATCCATGTTACGGAAAAAATTTAATATAACATTAAATGTCCCTATCATACTATTTGTAGGGAGAGTAGATAATTGTAAAGGATTGAAGTATGCATTACAGTCTTTTCGAATTATATTAAAAAAGCATCCTGATTGTCATTTTATTATTGCAGGAAATGGAGACTTTGATTTTCATATGGCAGAATGTGAAGATGTTTGGATGAATGTTACTTGGACAGGATTGATAAAGAAGGAAAAAGTCTATGAATTGTATACAATAGCGGACATCGGTGTAATGCCTTCATTTCATGAACAATGCAGTTATGTAGCTATAGAAATGATGATGCATGGATTGCCAATCATTGGCACTTCTTCCTGTTTGGGAGAAATGATAGAGAATAATATTACGGGTTTACATATTCCGATAATAGAAAATAACGATGGAACAGAAATTGATAGTTCTCTATTAGCTGAAAAAATGTTATATTTATTGGAACATCCAGCTGAAGCTAGGCAGATGGGGGATAATGGGCGGAAAAGGTATCTTGATCGCTATTCTTCGAATGTGTTTCGTGCGAACATGTTGAATATGTATGAATCATGTTTACATTCTGGAGATAATAAAATTAAAACATTAATAGTAACAGGACAAAGTAATCATGAATGGAAGGTCAGTTCTGTTGCAATCAAACAGATTCTTGAGAATTCAGGTCTTTTTGCTGTTAATGTCGCTGTATCGCCTGAAACCGGAAAAATCATGTCTAATTTTAAACCAGATTTTGCTTCTTACCAATTGGTCGTACTCGACTACAACGGTGATAGATGGCCGGAAGAAACAGAAAAATCTTTTTTGGATTTTGTAGAAAAGGGAGGCGGTGTAATAATCTATCATGCTGCGAATAATGCTTTCAGAGATTGGAAAGAATATAATCGGATAATCGGTTTCGGGGGATGGGAAGATCGTGATGAAACAGCCGGTCCTTATATTTACATGCGGGATGGACGCTTGGTGTATGATAAGGAATCTTACGGGTGCGCCGGTTCACACGGTATTCAGCATGAGTTCGTGTTAAATTGCAGCAACCCGGAACATCCGGTAACGAAAGGTTTGCCTGTAGCATGGCGTCATGCACAGGATGAATTGTACGATCGTATGCGTGGTCCGGGTATTGTTAAAGATGTTTTGTTTTGGGGGTATTCCGATCCGGCAACGAAAGGCTCCGGGCGTGATGAGATGGCTATATTTACAGTCGATTATGGAAAAGCACGTATTTTTCATACTACTTTAGGTCATGCGGGAAATACTCTTGACAATAATATAGCAATGCAGTGTGCGGGATTTCAGGTTACATTGCTTCGTGGTGCCGAATGGGCGGCAACCGGTAATGTGACGCAGCCGGTGCCTGATGATTTCCCGACAGAGGAAAGTATTTCTTTGCGTAAAAATTACAAATAAAAAACAGTTTAATATGGAAATCGTTCCCAATTCGATTTTAGGCAAAAGCCACGGATATACAGCTCCTTCGGACAAATTGAACATAGCTGTTGTTGGTATTGGCGGTATGGGCATTACGAATATTCAGCATGTTTTTGAAACAGAGAACATCGTAGCCCTTTGTGATGTGGATTGGAAATATTCGAAGCCAGTATTAAATTGTTTTTCACGGGCGAAGAAGTATAAAGATTTTCGTAGAATGTATGATGAAATGGATAAGCAGATTGATGCTGTTATGGTTGCAACTCCTGACCATACCCATGCTATTATTGCTGCTACTGCTATAACATTAGGTAAACACGTGTATGTTCAAAAGCCATTAACCCATTCGGTCTATGAATCGAGATTACTAGCAAAGTTGGCAGCAGAATATAATGTTGCGACACAAATGGGGAATCAGGGAGCCTCTGATGAGGGTGTTGATCTGATATGTGAATGGATCTGGAACGGTGAAATCGGTGAAGTAAAGAAAGTTGAAACCGCTACTGATCGTCCTATGTGGCCGCAAGGATTGGAAACTCCTTCCAGAATACATAAAGTACCTCCTACATTGGATTGGGATTTGTTTATCGGTCCGGCTAAAATGAGACCTTTCAATTCCATTTATCATCCCTGGAATTGGCGTGGCTGGTGGGATTTTGGAACGGGTACTTTGGGGGATATGGGGTGCCATGTTTTGCATCCTGCATTCAAAGCGCTTAAATTAGGTTATCCTGTGTCAGTTGAAGCTGCTTCTTCGCCTGGGTTTATTGATTGCGCTCCACAGTCGGAGTATGTGAAATTTGTTTATCCGGCTCGGGAAGGTATGCCCAAAGTTGATTTTCCGAAAGTGGAAATCCTTTGGTATGATGGCGGTTTTATGCCTGAACGTCCGGACGGATTCCCGCAAGGACGTCCACTGATGGGGGTGAGTGGTGGTTTGACAATTTTTCATGGAACGAAAGATACGTTGCTTTGCGGTTCTTACGGACTCAGGCCCTGGCTGCTCTCCGGGCGTGTGCCGAATGTGTCTAGGACGATTCGCCGTGTAGATAGAGCGATGGAAGGTGGGCATGAACAGGATTGGGTACGTGCTTGTAAGGAAAGTCCGGAAAATCGTATAAAAACCAAATCTGATTTTTCGGAAGCGGGTCCGTTCAATGAAATGATCATGATGGGGGTATTGGCAGTTCGTCTGCAATCCTTGAATAAAATATTGGAGTGGGATGGAACGAATATGGAATTTACGAATATTAGTGACAATGAAGAAATCCGGCAGATGATTTCAAATGGATTTATAATCAAAGCGGGGCATCCTTCGTTTAATGCTAAAATGTCGGCTCCGATTAATGCCAAAGAATTTGCTGCCGGATTGATTAAACATAATTATCGCACGGGGTGGAATCTCCCTCTGGGAAATATCCGATAAAAAGATCTGTAATTATGGAAGCTCCTCAAAATATACATCCGGAAATCTTGTCTGCCATTCGTTTATTGTCAGAAGACAGGAATGTAAATATGGATACAGCCGTATCAATAATAGAAGATACGGTGTATAATTGTGATTTAAGTATATATCCGGATTTTTCAACCGGTTTAGCTGGTATTGGGTATGGTATCCAGTATTTGATTTGTACCGGCTTAATAGAAGAAGATGCTGATGAGGTGCTTGAAGAATGCGATCGACATCTTTTTTCCGCAGTTTATTTTCGTATGCATACTGATTTAACCCATGCAACAGGTTTGATGGGAATAGCTTCTTACTTTTTAGGAAGATTAGAAGACCCTAATGCTAGTGATAATAACTTGAGTACTTTAACAAGTAAGTCAGTTTTATTATCTATTTTGGATATTTTGTTGATTAGATTTGGTGTCGAAGGTTATGTTTCTTCTGAAATCAGAGAATTGCCCCGGATAAGTATGGCTGAAACACATGATGTTAGAAAGTTTATACAAGATTTTTTACATTATGATATATGTAATGAACTAGCATTGAAATTGCAGAATAGAATAGAACAGAATCCTGTTTCACCGGCAAGAAGGTATAATAATTCAATCGATACGGATATGAGTGATGTAACGATTGTTATGCCGATACGTGTAGACAGTGATGATCGAATAGCAAATTTGAAAACTATAATTCGTTTGTATTCTACTCTTGAAAATATACATTTTATAATTTGGGAAGCAGATAATTATCAACATCTTCATATAGAAGAAAATGAACGAATCAGCTATTCGTTTTGTATGGATGACAATCCTGTATTTCATTTTACTTATTATCGAAATATGATGATAAAACAGGCAAAAACTCCTATTGTAATAGTGTGGGATGTGGATGTTTTAGTTCTTGAGAAACAATTGTATAGAGCTATAGATGAGGTCAGAAACCACCTGTCCGTTTTATCTTTTCCGTATGATGGTATTTGTTATGGTCTGCCGCCTGATATGAGTGATAATTTCAGAAATACGTTGGATTGGGAAGTTTTGCTTTCAGAAGAAGAACAATTTCCGGCGATGTTCGGACAATTGACTGTTGGGGGGATATTCGTGATAAATCGTGAAAAATATATGCAAGCGGGGATGGAGAATGAATATTTTGTAAGTTGGGGACCTGAAGATATTGAGAGGTTGAAACGGTTGACAATATTAGATATGCCGGTTTCTCGCATAGAAGGCGGCATATATCATTTGTATCATCCGAGAAAATTGAATTCAGGGTATGTAGATAAATCTCAAAATTTAGCTCTAAAAAAGGAATTAATTCGCATATGTAGAATGACTAAATCAGAACTATTGCAGGAAGTTTACAATTGGAGTTGGATGGTTTAATGTGTTTGTTATTAATTGTTTGTATGTGTTGTGAAGATGTGTGGTTAAAAAATAACAAATTTATGGATGTAGTAAAAGTCAAAGATAATTCGATAGTTTATTTTTATAAAGGAGGACTAAATGCATCTTTGGGTAATGAACTAATAGCAGTTAAATGTGATAAACCTTTTATCGGGCTAATATTAGTGAATGAAATAATTTTAATTTGTATAGATCATAATAGAGCTTCAGTTACAAGCTTACTTTATAAGAATAATGTATATGAATTTATTTTTTATTTAAAGAATACCTTAGAATATAAGGTTAGTGAACGTATAGAAAAGATGGTTAGATCTACATTCCTTTTGCATACTGTTTAAAGATACAATTGTGTAAATCAATCTTAAAGTTTATAATTTTGATACTCGCTCGGGATGGAAAAAGCTGCGTTCGGGAATTAATACTGAGATTTTCATGGTGGATAAAGAATTAATGATTAATATTGGTGTAATACGAATCTATATTTGTTATAATGACATTATAATTTGAGATTTATATTGTAGAAATAAATAATACTTATGTAAGATCACTCTTAAGAGTCTTATTAATAACCTAAAACAAAAGTGGAATGAAACAATTGTCTAAATTGAAATTAGCAAATGTTAGCAAGGCTAATATGCTGCAATCCGAGATGCAAAAGCTCTATGGTGGTAATTATTGCCATTGGGGGTATGAAAATCAAGTTGCAAATGAAGGTTCCGGGACATGCTCATGCATGTGTTATGATCATTCTGATGACGCTTACAGTTATAGAAATGATTTGGCATCAGCATATAAGACTGATGGACCTATTGGTGGTTGATGAGGAGTCGTGAAAAATCAATCCAGATCCCATTTCTATATTTAATCTGATCGTTTTTGAATAGTTATAATAGATTTTTTTGATTTGTAATCAGCGTTAAGTATGGAAATGGGATTTTTATGAATTATGTAATTAGGATATGCTATGAAGTTAAGGTGTATTGTAGTGTTACTACTCATGTTCTTTTTTTACTCATGTATAAATTCCTCTCGTCCGTCGAAGGTGGAGGCGGAGAATCCTGTAGTTCGTGATACGGTCATTCGGTTAGTAGGTGCATTGGATCAAATTCAAAAGATTTGTTTGTCGGAAATCGCGGATAGCGTGACTTATATCCCGTTAGAAACAAATGCTGACTGTTTGATGAATAATTACTGGCGTTTTCATTATACAGCAAAATCAATCATAACCCTTAATCGTTTGTTTGACTGGGATGGAAAGTTTATCAGGCGGATAGGTGAAGTAGGTTCAGGTAAGGGTGAAGATCCTAATCAGTATTTGTCTCTGCTTGAATCAGAAGAAAATTATTATACGATAGGAAATAAAATAATCGAGTATGATAAAACAGGAAAATATACAGGCAAGGAGACTCAAAAATATCAATTAAAATCTGACAAAGATTCTTTTGTAGTTTATAATCTTTATAGAGAGTATCAGTCCACACTGGCGGATGGTCATGTGGTGATATATCAATATCCGGATTCATTGTATTGGATAAATAAGGAAATGAAAGTTACTCATGTGGAACGTGTTATAGAACCTGGTAAACTTGATATGGGGGGAGTTTTTACTAATCCAACAGACTGTTTTTTTCCTAAATATAAGGAGAGTACATTATTCTATAATTTTTTTAATGATACAATTTTCACAGTGACTAAGGACGGTCTTCGTCCTGAATGGGTGGTCGATTTAGGAGATCAAAAGTTACCAAATGAAGTATCGTTATTTAAAGCATTTACTTTAGAAAGAAAGGCTATATATAAAGGGGTGACTCCTGGAGCAGTTGAAAACTCAGAACTTGTGCAGAAATCGGACAATAAACTGCAGGTGTATTTTGTGCATGAAGTAGAACGTTATTTGTTTTTGGGCTATGCAAGAGTTCGCCGTTTTGCCGAATTAAGAAAAAAAGAACGTACGCGACTATGTTTGGCGATATACGATAAATATTCAAAAAAGATAACAAATATAGGTCCTGGAGGCATTATTGATGATTTAGATAATGGTCCTGGATTTTCACCAATGTATGGCGCATTTGGAGAAAAGCTTATTTCTGCCAAATGGGCCTATGAATTGAAAAATTATGTAAAAGAGAATAGAAACATAAAAAAAATATCACCCAAATTACTAGAACTGGCGGATCAATTGAAAGAGGATGATAATCCAGTATTAATAATTGTACATTTAAAGTCAAATATATGATAGACTCAACCATATTTTTTAAAAGTGAAAAAGGTAATTCTTATTTGTATGATTCTAATACCAAGGAATTATTAAATATTCATCCGGTTGTTGTAATGATTCATGAACTGAATAAGCAAATATCAAAACAAGAGCTTAATAAAAGAATAATTGCAAAATACCCCTTATTACAAGAAGATCTGGATCATTATTACAAGAAATATAATTGTCTCAAAAAAGTGGGTTTTTTTAAAAAAAGAAATCTGAATAACATATTCTCTGGAAAAATAGACGAGAAAGTTGTAGAAAATAGTTTTGCTAATTGTAACGATATAGTATTTCAGGTTACTCAGCAATGTAATTTGAAATGTAAATATTGTTGTTATGGTGATCTGTATGAGCAGACTGGGTTTACCGGTGATAAGGTTATGGATTTTTCTTTGGCTAAAAAGTTGATTGATTATATGGCGACCTTTTGGAATTCAGCTAAAAATGTATCATATAATAATGTGGTTATAGTCGGTTTTTATGGCGGTGAACCTCTTGTGAATTTTAAATTGATAAATGATATAGTAGATTATTTGAAACACTTGGATTTGAAACAGCAGATTGAATTCCGATATAGCATGACAACAAATGCATTGTTGTTAGATAAGTATATGGACTTTATTATTGATAACAACTTCTTATTGTTGGTTAGTCTCGATGGGAATGAAATTCAGGATAGTTTAAGGGTTGATTTGAATGATAAACCGACATTTAAGCGTGTATTTAAAAATTTAAAAAATCTGCAGAAAACACACCCCGGATATTTTGAGGAAAAAGTTAGATTTAATTCTGTTTTGAATTCATCCTCAACGGCTGAGGAGGTTTTTATGTTTATAAAAAAGGAATTTGGAAAGACCCCTTCTATTCAGCCGATATCTCCTTTAGGTATAAAATCTGATAAAAAACAGGATTTTAAAAAAATGTTTAGGTCTTATGAAGAGACTGATTATATGCGTGATAATACAGATGATGCTCTCTTAAGGGATACAAGGGATGTTGGTTATTTTTTTTATTATCATTTGAGAAATGCCTATCATCATTATGCAGAACTACTATTGAATGATAAGCAAAATTCTAAAATTCCAACGGGAACTTGCTTGCCTTTTATGAAAAAAATATTTCTTTCATCCTCAGGTGATATTCTTGTTTGTGAACGAATAAGACTGAATGAGGTACAAGGTCATGTTGAAGATAATGTTGAATTAGATTTTTTTGCTGTGGCAACTAGATATAATAACTTGTATAAAGTAATAAAGAAACAATGTCAAAAATGTTATTTTGCTGAATTTTGCTCATCTTGTATTTTTCAATTACCTTATATAGATACTAAGCCTGTATGCAATTCTCTTTACACGAAACAAGATTTGGAAAAGTATTTGAGTGGAATTGTTTCTTTCTTGGAAAAAAATAAAAATAAATTCAATATAACGAATAAAACTGTTTTTGCATGATGAAAAAATATTGGTTTGTTTTAGAAACATATTCTTTTATATGGAGTAATGATGATAATATACTTGTATATAATACATTGACGGGTAAATCCAGGCTGTTCAAGAATAATGTTGTTTTGTCTTCAGTGGCTGACGAACTGAAGAAAATAGAAAATTGTTATTCTATTGAGATTACTGATGAATTACTAAAAAATGATTCTGTAAATAAGTTTGTACATCTGCTTAGAAAATCTTTTTCTGCAGAATTGTATGATCAATCTTTTTTTCCAGAAAAGCCTATTGTTATAATGCCCGTTATCAATCTTAATGATGAGGTAGACAGAGATAGAGGAGATTTTAAAAATGTTGAATTTTTTGGACAAAAGATACTGAATAACCTTCTAGAAGTAGTCGTTTATTTGGGTGGTGAGTGTGCGTTAAAATGTAGGGATTGCTCAAAAATATGGAAACAGACTCGTTGGTGTACTAACAATCTTAACGCAATGGATGAGAATGTTTTTGTGACTCTGATTAAACAATTAGAGATCATAAGAGTTAGGCGTATTTCATTTTTACTGTCAGATCCTCGTGCTGTTTATATTTTTAAGAAATATGATGAAGAAATAAAAAAACTGTGTTGTGTGAAAAATTTATCAATACACTCTGATGTATTGCTTTCTTTGGATAATGATGTTATAGAGATGTATAAGACTGTTTTTACGGATTTTACTGTATTTGTTGATGATATAAGTACAATAAATGATTCATTTGTTAAAAGAATTGAAAATTGTTCTGTCCTTTTTGTTTTTAAAATATCATTTGAAAAAGAGTTTTATGAAGCTGTGGAAATTGTAGATAAGTTTAATATTAATGTGAAATTTGTGCCTTATTATACTGGTGATAATATTTATTTTTTTGAGTCGATAGTATGTCAAAGTAAGAATAATATTTTATCAACTAAATGGAGTAAAAAGGATATTTTTTCACATCAGTATATTAATTCGAATTTTTTTGGTAATTTATTTTTGTTCCCTAATGGAGATGTTTATTCAAACCTAAATCAATTAAAACTGGGTAATTTGTTGAATGATTCTTTGAATGTTTTAGTGTACAAAGAATTGAGCAATGTTAAGTCCTGGAGGCTAACGCGTGATTTAGTACAGCCTTGTTCTAACTGTTTGTATAAATACCTTTGTCCTCCAATTTCGGATTATGAGCATGTAATCGGTAAATTTAATTTATGTAATTTGTAAATAAATGAATAAAGAGTCAGTACTTAATCGTATATCTAATTATTTGATAATCAGTTCGGATTGTCTGAATGATAATGGCCTTTATCATGGTAAGATTGGAATCGCTATTTTTTTTATGCACTATGCTCGTTATTCCAATGAAATGCGATATAATAATTTTGCTTCTGTTTTGATTGATGAAATATTTGATGATATGAAAATCGATATTTCAATAGATTTTGAAAGAGGCTTGAGTGGTATTGGCTGGGGTATAGAATATCTTTTACAGAGGAAATTTGTAGATGGTGATTCTATTGAGATATTAGAAGATATAGATTTGAAATTATCTGAATATAATTTTCTGAAAATTTCAGATTTATCTTTTGAGACAGGAGTGGCTGGAATTAATTGTTATTTGAATATGCATTTATTACAGAAAAAAAATGACTGTTTATCTTCTAATATTGATTATATTCATGATTTATATATTTATGCATCTAAGTTTGCTTCTGATTCTTTATTTGATTTGATATCTTTTGTTAAATCCAATAAATTTGATATTTCATTAGACATAGATCAATGGCATTTAGGTTTGAAAGATGGTTGCGCAGGTTATGGACTAAAGTTGATATTTGAATGAAACGTATATATTTGTTTGATGAAGATAGTCGCGCTTCAACTTATGGAATTGGCACATATTTGAGGCAGGTAATAGAATTACTGGTAAAAATGTCAGATTTGTCATTGAATTTAGTTCGTTTGAGATCTGAAAGTAGGGAGTTCTTTATTAGAGAAAATAACGGATATAGTGAATTTATTATTCCAAATACAGTTTTCTCTTTTAGTTCTTGTACAGAAAGATACTATGTACATGTTTGGTATCTATTACTATCATATATAGAATATGAAAAGGGAGATTTATTGATTTTTCATCTAAATTATCAAACATCATATCCTCTTATAGCATTAATGAAACAAAGATTTCCTAATTGTAAGATCATTTATACAATACATTGTCAAAGTTGGTCATTATCATTAAAAGGAAATATTTCTTTGTTTAAGAGAATTATTCACTCAGATAGTTCATCTTTGAATGATAAAGAGCTACGAATAAGTCAAGTTTATCAGAAAGAAAAGTTATTGTATGCAGAAGTTGATAAAATTATTTGTTTATCTAATTTTACGAAATCATTGTTGATGCAAGAATATGAAGTTCCGAATGATAAGCTTTGTGTTATTAATAATGGCTTGGAGGATAAAGGATTGAGTCTTTCAGAAAATGATAGGTGTATTTTGAAAGATAAATTGGGAATACCTATCAATCAGAGGGTCGTGTTATTTGTTGGACGTATAGATGAAATGAAAGGCATAAAATCCTTAATACAGTCATTTAAGATTATAGTGAAATATCTACCAGATTGTCATTTGTATCTCCTTGGTGATGGGAATTATTTTAACTATTTTGAAGATATCATAGGATATTGGAATAGAATAACTTTTACAGGGCGTTTGAACAGAGAATTGTTATATGAATTTTATCAGGTTGCAGATGTTGGTGTAATGCCTTCTTTTTATGAACAATGTAGTTATGTTGCGATAGAGATGTTGATGTTTAATATTCCGCTATTGATGTCTACAGCTGCAGGTTTGGATGAAATGGTTGAAAATGTCGATAAAATATTTCTGGAAGAAGGTAGAGAAGGAATATCTATTTCTTCAGAAAAGATGGCAGAAAATATTATGTTTTTATTAAATAATTCTTTTTCTGATTTCTATAGGAATGTTTATTTGCAAAAGTATGAGAAATCTATATTTGATAAAAAGATGAATAATTTATACGATTTATTGACTTGTTAAAAGGTATATGATTAGATATTTTCCACATTATATCCAACTTGATGCAATGGACTGTGGTCCGACTTGCCTTCGCATGATATCAAAATATTATGGGCGGAGATATAATTTGCAATTTTTGCGGGAAAGATCACATATTACACGTGAAGGTGTTTCGATGCTTGGAATTAGTGAGGCTGCAGAAGCAATTGGGTTTCGGACCATGGGGGTGAGAATTACATTGGATCAGCTTTCCAATGAAGTTCAATTACCTTGTATTCTTCATTGGAACCAGCGTCATTTTGTAGTTTGCTACAAAATCAAAAAGAGGAAATTTTATATAGCCGATCCAGCCACTAGTAGGGTGGTGTTTAATGAGGAGGAATTTGGGCGTTGTTGGTTTAGTTCTTCGGTTGAAGGTAAAGACACTGGTACGGCTCTATTACTGGAGCCTGGACCAGAATTTTTCGATCGAGATGAAGATGTAAAAGATAAGAAAAGAGAGTTATCCTTCTTTTTTCGTTATCTCACTCCCTATAAGAGGGAGCTTTTCCAATTAATATTGGGAATGCTAACAGGTAGTATCTTACAGCTTATCATGCCTTTTCTTACTCAAAGCCTGGTGGATACAGGAATACGAGATGGTAATCTAAGTTTTATTACCCTGATACTGATTGCGCAGGTAGTAATTTTTGTTGCGCAATTATCAGTTGGCTTTATCCGTAGTTGGATTTTATTGCATATGAATACTCGGATTAATATCGCTTTAATTTCTGATTTTTTGGCAAAACTCATGCGCTTACCCCTTCATTTCTTCGATACGAAGATGGTGGGGGATATTATGCAGCGTATCGGAGACCATAACAGAATAGAATCGTTTATGACGGGTTCGTCTATTAGTGCATTATTCTCTTTTGTCAATTTTATTGTATTCGGCTTTGTGCTGGCATATTATGATCTTACTATATTAGGATTGTTCTTGTTTGGGAATGGCTTGTATGTTGCTTGGGTATTAGCTTTTATGAGATATAGGCGAGAATTGGATATCAAACGTTTTACACAAGCAGCCGGTGAGCAGAGTAATTTGTTTCAATTGGTAACCGGCATGCAGGAAATCAAGCTGAATAACTGTGAGACTGAAAAACGTTGGGAATGGGAACGTATTCAAGTGAAATTATTTAAAATAAGTATTAAAGGGTTAGCTTTAGGGCAATATCAACAGCTCGGGTCGGTGTTTTTTAACCAAACCACCAATATCCTGATCTCCTTCACCGCAGCCCGGGCTGTTGTTTCCGGTGAGATGACTCTAGGTATGATGATGTCGCTCACCTATATTGTGGGGCAGTTGACTGCTCCGATCGAACAGTTTATTGGTTTTGCCCGTTCGTTTCAGGATGCAAAGATTAGTCTGGAACGTTTAGGAGAGATCCATCAGCGGGAAGATGAAGAACAGACCTTAGCATTGAAAGTAAATACGTTACCGGAGAACAGGGCTTTGCAGATCGAGGATGTGAGTTTTAGTTATGACGGGGCAGACCGGGATTATGTGTTGGAACATATAAATCTGATGATCCCGCAGCACCGGGTGACGGCTATTGTCGGAGCTAGTGGAAGTGGCAAGACGACATTGATCAAGTTGTTGCTTGGGTTTTACGAGCCGAACAAAGGAAATATCAAAATCGGTGATCTGTCATTGAAGAATATGAATCCGCATGTATGGCGTGCCTGTACGGGATGTGTGATGCAGGATGGGTTTATTTTTTCGGATTCGATAGCGAAGAATATCGCTATAGGTGCGGAAGTGATCGATAAAGAACGGTTGTTGCATGCCGTGACTGTAGCTAATATCCGTGATTTTATTGATTCGTTACCATTGGGCTATAACACAAAAATAGGTATGGAAGGGAACGGTGTGAGTCAGGGGCAGCGGCAACGTATCCTGATTGCACGTGCTGTATATAAGAATCCTGAATTTATCTTCTTGGATGAAGCAACGAATGCTTTGGATGCCAATAATGAACGGGAAATAATGGAACATCTGCATCAGTTCTATAAAGGAAGGACAGTGGTGGTGGTGGCTCACCGCTTAAGTACGGTGCGGGATGCGGATAATATAGTGGTACTGGATAAAGGACAGGTCGTGGAGGAAGGGACGCATGAGGAACTGACGGCACGACGGGGTGTATATTATAAGTTGGTAAAGAATCAATTGGAATTGGGTTCGTAAAATGTATTGATATGCCGGAGATTAGTGTTATTCTGAAAGTAGATGATGGAAATAGGTATTTGCAGGAAGCTGTGAATAATGTCTTTATGCAATCGTTTTCAGATTTTGAACTTCTTGTGTTGAAGGAAGGGGCTAATTACGAGGATACTCTGGATGGTATGGATACAATCGATATGCGTTTGAGAATTTTGAATGTTGTATCATTTGAAGAACCGGGAGTATGGGGGCAGGTAATGGAAAGCATAAAGGGGAAATATGTTGTTTTAATGGATGCTGGTCATTTAATGGTTCCCAGGAAACTTCATACCCAATTTTCTTTTATGGAGGACCATAGAGATGTTGATGTTTGTGGTACCTGGGTTACGGAAAATGGAAATTCCGGAGTAAATTATTTTTATCAGGTACGGCATAATGATATTGTCATTGAGATGTTGTTTTCTAAAGCTATATATACTCAGTCGGTGATAATGCGCAAGTCTGTTTTTGGAGAGTTTCTAAAAACGTGTTTAGGGAAAATACAGAGACATGAATGTGTGGAATATTATGAGATATGGACTGATTTAATAATGAAGGGATATCTTTTTGCCAATATTCCGGAGGTGTTGTTGGATATTCGAACAGGGGAAAATGTGTCTTTATTTGCTGATCCGAGTTTACGGCGGGTAGATCTAAGATATGTCCAGTGTTGTTATCTGGATTATTTAATGAATAAGATCATTGAGCTTGATCCTGCCTATTTTGATTTTTTGAATAGTGCAGTTGAATTACAGAATAGTAATAAATTGACTTTTGAGGAGTGTAAAGGACTTGTTCGAAATGTATATAGTCATATTAGAGAAAAAGAAGAGATACATTTGAAGGATGGTAAAATCAGGATATTGTTTTGTATCGATACATTAGGAGGTGGCGGTGCTGAAAAATTATTGATCGATATATTGAAAAGATTTGATTATGAGAAATATGCCGTTGACCTTTTAGTCCTATTTGAGGAAGGAATTTATTTTGCAGATATACCGGAGGAGGTTTCGTGGTTCTTTCCGGGCAGTGAAAAAGTTAAAAACCGATTTTATGACATAGAGATTGCTTTTTTAGAAGGACTGGCGGTAAAATATATTGCAGAAAGGGGGAGCGTTGCTGTTAAAGTCGCTTGGGTTCATGCAGATTTGTGTAATTATCATTGGACAAAGCGATATTATGAAAATGATGAACATGAATATAGCATTTTTCAAAGAATGGATAAAATCGTTTTTGTGAGTGATAATGTAAAGGAGCAGTATATTAAGTTGTTTGGAGATGCTAAATCTGAATTATTAGTAATTTATAATCTTATTGATCGGTCGGAACTCTTGAGCAAATGGGATTGTGTAGGTATAACGAAAAGGAAATTTACATTATGTAGTATTGGAAGATTGACTCCGGTAAAGGGGTATTTGTTATTGATACAAGCTGTTCGACGTTTAGTTGAGGATGGATTAGATTTTGATTTATGGATTGTTGGAGAAGGTGAACAAAGGGTAAAGTTGGAAGAACTGATCAAAGAGTTTTCATTAGATGATATTGTTTTCTTGCAAGGGTATCATAAAAATCCGATACCTTTTTTGAAAGAAGCAGATGTTTTTGTTTCCTCTTCTTTGTCTGAAGGTTTTCCTCTTGTAATTTGTGAGGCTTTATGTCTGGGGTTACCGGTTGTTGCAACGAAGAATGCTGGCTCGGAAGAAATATTAGGCAAGGGAAAATATGGTTTGCTAACAGAACAAGATGAGTTTCTGTTGTATAAGGCTTTAAAAGCTGTAATAGAAAATGTGGCATTAAGGGATGATTTACGAAACAAGGCATTGGAAAGGGCTGAATTGTTTAATGAATCTGCAATAATGGATCAGATTTATACTGTTCTTGGGTAATTAATAATCGAAACAATGGAAGGAAAAGAAATAGAATTACGCAGCGAAGAGGTTCAGGAGGTGATGGGACAGATCCCGGCCTGGATTGTGCGGTGGGGGATTACGATCTTGTTTATCGTGGTGCTGGCGCTTTTGGTGGGTAGCTATTTCTTTAGATATCCGGATGTGATCACGACGGAGATGACATTGACAAGCCGGCATCCGGTGGCGGAGGTGGTGGCCCGCTCGTCGGGAAAGATAAATGAGCTTTATGTGTTTAACGGACAGGAGGTGAAGATGGGTGCTCCGTTGGCGGTGGTTGAGAACCCGGCCAGGACGGAGGATGTGTTCCGGCTGAAGAAGTTGTTGGCACGTTATCAGGAGCAGCCGGAACGTCTGAGCTATTATCTGTTGCAGGATGTGTGGTTGCTGGGGGATATTCAGCAGGCTTATATGAGTCTGGTATCGAAAGATATTTCTGCCCGCGATTACCGGGCTTCGGTCGGACAGTTACTGGCGGCGATCCGTGTCTGGGAGATGTCTTACTGCCTGGTGGCGCCGTCGGATGGAAAGGTACAGTTGCTTGTGCAAGGGGCTCCGAACCTTTATTTGTCGGCGGGAGATATTTTTGCCCGTATGGTGCCTGAGGGCGGGGAGACCTGGATCGGGCGGGCCTTATTACCGATTCAGCGGTCCGGAAAGGTGAAGGCCGGACAGCGAGTGATTGTGCGGTTTACGAATTTCCCGGATCAGGAATTCGGTATCGTGAACGGGCGTTTGTCGTCAGTTTCGCTGGTGCCTTCGGAAGACAATTATATGGTGGAGATTGCCTTCCCGGACGGACTGACCACCAATTATAGGAAGAATTTGCCTGTTTCTTATGAAATGAAAGCCACAGCCGAAATTGTAACCGATGATGTACGTTTGATAGAACGTTTCTTCCAGCCACTGAAAAAGGTGCTGAAGGAGGGATTTTGAAGTTCTTTACGCTACTGGTTTTCTTCGTTTTTTCGGCTTTAATATGAAAAGCCTGTCCGGCAAGATCCATTTTATAGAAATAAAGTTTCTATCTTTGGATATCTCAAATGATTAAATTTAACCGATATGAAGGAGATTGCATCATGTGTGATATTTTTTATGTTTTGTCCGCCTTCATCCAATTATGAAATAACTGTTGGGCGTCCAAATCTTTGTCATGTAAAAGAATAACGGAGTAAACAAAATGATATGCAGATGAAAATATTAATTTTTATAGAGATAATCATCCTGTTTGTGATGACGGGGTGTGGAGGAGGTAATTCATCGACTGATGATTTTATAACAGTAGACGTAAATAAAAGTTATTCCTCCAAAAAAGAACTGATTCTTCAAGACTTCATGGATGTGGAGTATATTGCGCTGGAAACAAATGATGATTTTGTTAATCAAGGGTTTGTGCAGGCTGTGGGCAAAGAATTCATATTAGTAAAAAACTATAGGGATGACGGTGATATTTTTGTGTATGACCGAACCGGGAAAGCTATCCGTAAGATAAATCGTAAAGGGCAGGGAGGGGAGGAATACATCTCTTGTAGAAGTGTTACATTGGATGAAGAAAACAATGAAATGTTTATAAATGATCACTTTGCAAAAAAAATAAAGGTTTATGACTTGGAGGGAAATTTTAAGCGAAGTATTAAACAGAAAGAGGGTGGTAATACCATGTTTTATTGGGAAATATTTAATTATGATAAAGAGAATCTGATTTGTTACGATGAATTGAATGAAGAGATACCATTCCTGCTCGTATCGAAACAAGACGGGAGCATAACCAAAGAAATTAAAACCCCGTTTAAAGAGAAGAAGGTATTTATTCAACTTTTAAGGGATGAAGGAGGGACAAGAGCTGCCGGACCAGGAGATTATAGCAGAATAACTCCATTTAAGGGTAATTGGATCCTATTAGAACCATCGTCAGATACGATCTACACTTTAATGCCCGATTACAGTTTACGTCCGTTTATTGCGCGAACACCATCTGTCCACGCCATGAATCCGGAAGTTTTCCTGATTTTAAAGTTGGTTTCCGAGCGTTATTATTTCATGGAAAGAATAAAGAATGTATATGATTTTAGTAAAGAAGAAGGGTTTCCGAAAACGTACTTAGTGTACGATACACAGGAAAAGGATTTTTTTAGATATGTCGTATACAATGGTGATTATTCTTATAAAAAAGAAATCTATATGGTTACGCTGAGCCCTATAAATCCAAAAGGCGAATTATGTTCTTCTATAAATGCTTTTAATCTTCGCAAGGACTATGAAAAAGGAAAGTTGAAAGGCAAGCTCAAAGAAATCGCCGCGACATTGGAGGAGGATTCTAATCCGGTGATTATGTTGGTAAAGGCTAAAAAGTAAAAAAGTATTGACAGTATTAGAAAATAATATCATTCAAATAAAAAAGGATTTACAACAAATTACCGATATGCTCTTGCTTAACGGTATATTAAGCGAATGTCCGGGCGGGGAGACCTGGATCGGGCGGGCCTTACTGCCGATTCAGCGGTCCGGAAAGGTGAAGGCCGGACAGCGAGTGATTGTGCGGTTTACGAATTTCCCGGATCAGGAATTCGGTATCGTGAACGGGCGTTTGTCGTCAGTTTCGCTGGTGCCTTCGGAAGACAATTATATGGTGGAGATTGCCTTCCCGGACGGACTGACCACCAATTATAGGAAGAATTTGCCTGTTTCTTATGAAATGAAAGCCACAGCCGAAATTGTAACTGATGATGTACGTTTGATAGAACGTTTCTTCCAGCCACTGAAAAAGATACTGAAAGAAGGGTTCTGAAGTTTTTTTGTTGTCTCTTTTGTCTCGTTTAGTGGCTTTCGAGCCGGGAAGGATGAACAATCCCCTTCCCGGATTCGTATGAAAAAGTTACTGATGGCACAGCTGGGTACCGAGCCTACCGTCCAGCATTTTAATGAAATAGTGATAAATCTTCCGGAGAATGAAAAAGCCGGTTTTGTGAAAGGTACTTTCGGGTTGGCTTTCTCTGAGTGGGGAAACCTGAATGTTGCTTATCGTGAGTTTTTGGTCGCATTGATAAAGAGTAAACGACAGCAGTTTGTGGAGTTTGTTCGCAAGGATACGGTTCTGGGGGAATTCCTGTACGATCTGAAAGATAAAGAGTTGTTTGTGAAAATATTAAATCTGTTTGAGCGACCGTCTAAAAAGCATAAGATTTCTTATTCCAAGTTGGCTTTTTCTTTCTTGCTAGGGTTTAAGATAGACTTGGAAGTCAAGGGATTATCTGACAAAATCAGGTACGCCAAGGTGGATACGGATGATCTGGTTGAGTTGTTTGAGTTGATTGAGAAAGTAAAGTTAAGCTGAAGTTTATATTTAAAGAATATAAAATATGGGCGTTTCAGAAAAGCAGTAAGAACCGGGATTATAATCTCTTTCTTGATCGTTTAAAAGATCAACAACTTGATTCTTATGTGATTATATTGTTTTAGCTTCCTCTTCTTATTGCTTATTGCCTCTTTTTTACCGCCGTATCTTTGTGTTGTACTTAATTATTCACTTAAAAACATTTTTAATTATGGCACAAGGTTACAAGTTGGTTCTGCGCCCGTCGGAACCGGGAGTCAAAGGTTCCAAGAAGTTGTATTATGCGGTATCTAAAAGTACGGGATTTACGGATATCAGACGTTTATGCAAGTTGGTTGCTGCTAGAAGTACGGTATCGAGTGCGGATGTGAAAGCGGTACTGGATAATCTGAATTATATTCTGGATCTGGAATTGCAGGATGGTCGTATTGTTCAGTTGGGGGAATTCGGTAATTTCCGTATTACGGTCGGAAGCGAGGGCGTGGAGGATAAAAAGAAGTTCTCTGCAAGTATGATTCGTGCTCCGAAGATTGTTTTCACTCCCGGGTTTGATTTGCGTGAGACTAAGAAAACGATGGGTTATTCTTTGATTACTCCGGAAGTTGAAAAAACGGAGAATCCCGGAGGTGGTGAGGATCGTCCGGAAATCGAGTAATTCGATGATGGATGAAAAGAATGAATGTTCAATTGGTAATGGCCGTGCTGCTTTGTGCAGCCGGTCTTATCCTGATCTTTTCCGGTTTTTGGGTGGCTCCGACAGGGGAAATACATAATAGCGTTTTAGTCGCTTTCGGGGAGATCAGTACGTTTGCCGGAGCCTTGTTTGGAGTGGATTATTCATATAAAATAAGAAAAGAATGAAAACGAAATTTTGTCAATATGCAATAGAGGAACCTTTGACGTCGGAACAAATGAAGTGGAGAAGAAATCATCCGGATTGGATCAGTGATCATTTTTACATGGGGGAGTTTATCTACAGTGCGGTTGCTGTGGAGAAGGGCCTGGACAATACGCCGCCACCGGAAGCGCAGCGTGCAATCAGAAATCTGGTTAGAAAATTATTGGAGCCGCTTCGGGAGTATGCGGATTGTCCTATGGGGATGCATATCTCCAGTGGGTATCGTTGTGAAGAATTGAATCATCTGGTGGGTGGTGTCGCCGATTCCCAGCATCTGAAAGGGGAGGCGGCGGATATTTATACGTTCGGCAGTTGTCGTTTGCTGGAGGCTTTACAGCAAAGCCGGTTGAATTTTGATCAGGCGATTTATTACCGTCGCCGTGGTTTTATTCATTTGTCATTGAAATTGACGGGGAAGAACCGTCGCCAGGTGATTATCAAATGAGAGGTGGTATTTGTTTTTTATTACTTATAGCAGGATTGTCCGGCTGTGCATCGCGTAATCCCGGAAGCAGGAGAGAACTTCGTTCGTTCAGGGATTCGATATCGTATACACAGTTGGACACTTCTTGCCTGCATTATAATCGTGGGATGCAGTTGCGGGGGTGGGCTCGTTTGAAGGAAGTCTCCCTTTCCGTACCCGACAGTGCCGGTAAACAGTATGTAGAACGTATTGTATATGCTACTGAAGAATGGGGAATGGCAGATTCGACAGAGTTGGTGTCTGTGTCTGCCAATACGGTTAATGAGTAGGGGGTACTTCATCCGTCTCTGTCGAGCAGGAAGTGACCAGAAGAAAAACGAGCCGGATTGTCTGGTGGATATTAATTCCTGGTTTGATCATTTTAATCTGTCTGCTACGAAAATTGCGACGGATAAAATAGATACTTTTGTTTGTATTGCACTATGAGAGTGCATTTTTAATCAGACGATGGTAAATTATGATGTTATAACTTCTTGGAATGAGTTATTAGTAATTAGCATGGGAAATGTTCTGTTTGCCTGTTACGGAAATCTTAACGGATTTAAATAACTTTAATCCTTTGGATCACGGATTGTTCGTATAAGTGTGTATCTTGCAAAAATGATAAATTGTTAACCAGAAAAGAAATGATTATGAGACACTGTATCTGGATATTTGCTTTGTTGTTGCTTTCGATGGGGAGCCTGTCAGCGGAAGATTTCGGTTATGAGTTGCAGGATGGGAAGCTGACTATTCTGATGTATGGCGGTTATGCCGATTGGAAGAAGAATGCCAGTGAAAATGATAAAAGGGCAGTGACTGAAATTTATATAGAAGAGGGTGTTCCCGTTATTCCGAATTTGATATTTAAAGATTTGCCGCGTGTCGGGTCGGTAACGATTCCTGCTTCGGTGACGATGATAGGTGGGGCTGCCTTTGCGGGATGTAGCAATTTGTCATCTGTGGTGTTTGCTAAAGATTCGGAGTTGAGAACGATCGGTAAGTATGCTTTTTATGAAACAGCCCTTGAGTCTGTTGTAATACCGGCATCTGTTACCGCGATCAGAAAGGCAGCTTTCAGATATTGCTATAATCTGTCGTCGGTTATATTTGCCGGAAACCAGAAGCTAAAGGAAATCGGTGAATGGGCTTTTTGTGAGACGTCTCTGGAATCGGTTGTAATCCCCGCTTCCGTAACTACTATAGGAAAGGCTGCCTTTACGGAGTGTAAGAGACTTTCGTCTGTAACTTTTACGGGAGACATGAATTTGAGGACGATTGGTGCTGGGGCTTTTTCCGGGACGAGGCTTCATTCAGTTATGATTCCATTTTCTGTTGCAACGATTGGGGAGGGGGCTTTCAGGTATTGCAGGAGATTGACGTTGGTGACGTTTGGTGGCGATAATTTAAAAGCGATCGGTGAGTGGGCTTTTTCAGAAACAGCACTGGCTTCATTCTCAATACCTTCTTCGGTTACTACGATTGGAGCGGGTGCCTTTGCTAAAACACCTCTTGAGTCGGTAATGGTTCCGTCTTCCGTAACGGCAATCGGAGGGGCTGCCTTTACTGATTGTAGAAAATTATCGTCAGTGACGTTTGCCGAAAAATCGGAATTAGAGAAGATCGGAGCAGGTGGTTTTTACGGAACGGCTTTGTCCTCCGTAGAACTTCCATTTTCCGTGAAAACGATTGGTGCAGGTTCTTTTTCCCATTCCGCTCTTAAATCTGTTGTAATTCCGGCATCTGTCACGGATATTGAACGTGCTGCTTTTTCCCAAACATTTCTTACCTCAGTTATAATCCCATCTTCTGTGAAAGCGATTGGGAAAGAGGTGTTTCAATGTTGTTCCGAATTGACAGATGTTACTTTTCTCTCATCAAAGGCACCTGCCCGTTTTGGAGAGAATGTATTTGAGAATTGTTTTTCATTGGAAGCTATTTATGTCCCGGAAGGAAGTTCCGGTTATTCGGGAGAAAATTGGGTTAAATATGAAGATCTGATAAAGCGTAAAATCATGTTCGTTTCTTCCGGTTCGTTAACGGCTTTATATAATCTGTTTTCTTTTGGCGAAATGGGTGGCTGGGGTGTCTTTAATCCTCTGATCTTCGGTTTGTTTGCTATAATCAGTGTGTTGAAAAAAATATTTTTAGGTTAATAAAATAGGAGAAGTGGTCATGAAAGCGGTTGGTTGGGTAGTTGGTGGTAATGGAATTGTAAGAAATGATAATAGTCTTGTGGAAAACTAATTAATTGCGTTTCTTTGTACCCGTAAATTATTAGGATATGGCAGACGAACAACAGATGGTGCTCCGGACGGAGGACCTGGTGAAAAAATATAGAACGCGAACGGTGGTGAACCATGTTTCTATTAATGTGAAACAAGGGGAGATTGTTGGATTGCTCGGTCCGAATGGGGCGGGAAAGACGACGACATTCTATATGACTGTGGGGTTGGTGACTCCTAATGAGGGAAAGATATTCCTGAATGATATGGAAATTACGAAATTCCCGGTTTACAAACGTGCCCGTAACGGGATCGGTTATCTGGCGCAGGAGGCTTCTATCTTCCGTAAAATGACGGTTGAGGATAATATCCGTTCTGTTTTGGAAATGACGGAAACTACTCCCGAATATCAGAAAGAAAAACTGGAAAGCCTGATCGCTGAGTTTGGATTGAACAAGGTTAGAAAGAACCTGGGAGACCAGTTGTCTGGTGGTGAACGCCGTCGTGCCGAGATTGCCCGCTGTCTGGCGATCGACCCTAAGTTTATTATGCTGGATGAACCGTTTGCCGGTGTCGACCCGATTGCCGTGCAGGATATTCAGACGATTGTAGCCAAGTTAAAGCATAAGAATATCGGTATCCTGATTACCGACCATAATGTGTACGAAACATTGAGCATTTGCGACCGTGCTTATTTGCTGTTCGAAGGAAAAGTGCTTTTCCAGGGAACAGCAGAGCAATTGGCAGAAAACGAGATCGTACGCGAAAAGTATTTGGGGAAAGACTTCGTGCTGCGGAAAAAAGATTTATAAATTCAACTTATTTTATTGCAAAAGTCTCCTGATGTGCCGGGTGCATAAGAAGAACAGGACTAATGTCACAACGGCTAATGCCGAGTAAGGCAACAGGTTTGCGTTGGATATATCTCCGGTGATAAATTCATTCTCCCGCAGATGGATATCCGACATGCTGATAACGGCAAAAGCGTTATTGACGAAATGGGCGAAGACCGGAATCCAGATGTTTCTGCTCCAATATAACAAATAACCGAAATATGCTCCCAGTAACATACGGGGGAGGAACCCGTAGAATTGCAAATGGAATGCGCTGAATAGAATAGCGGCAGACCAGATGACTATATGATGATTGGATGTCCATTGACCTATAATCCGTTGCAGGGCACCACGGAACAGAAATTCTTCTGTAATACCGGCCATTATAGCGATGACAAACAGATTCGACAGGAATGTGAGCATACCGTCGCCGGCTAAAAGCGTATTGGTAATTTGTTCGGCGAGGGCTTCCTGCGCTTTCATCCAGCTTTCGACCGGGGCCATGAACTCCGGCAGTATCATTTGCTTGTTCAGCAAAGCTGTCAATGTGATCGCCGGGGACATCAGGAACATGCTGACCAGTGCTAGCAGCAGGATTTTGGTATCCACTTTACGCTTTATACAAAGGTAGGCGGCCGGGTCCGCACAGCACAGCCAGGCTACCGCCAGTGCCGGGAACAGGAAAGTCCCGATGGCTGACAACAACTGCATCATTCGCATCATATCGGGGTATTGCGTTATATTGACGGATACACCGTGTGACAAAACAAAGAATCCCGTTCCGATCAGGGATGACAGGACTGCTCCGAACAAAAGACTGACCAGCAGGAGCCATAACTGGAACATGGCCGGCTTACCGGCATATATACCTTTTAATACCATATCTATAATATTAATGTACGGACATAAAAAAACTTCTGCCCAAATATAGGTAGAAGTTTTTATTTCTTCAGGAAAGAATGAATTACATTTTTGGTCTGGCTTCTTTTACAACCATCTGACGACCTTCGAATTCAGCCTCGTTCAATTCTCCAATAGCTTTTTTAGCTGCTGCATCATCAGGCATTTCAACAAAAGCAAAGCCTTTTGATTTACCTGTTTCACGGTCTTTGATGATCTTTACAGAATCTACCACTCCGTATTCTTCCATTACTTGTTTCAGATCTTCTTCCCGAACACGATAGTTCAGGTTACCAATGTAAATGTTCATAAAAATAGAAATAATTAAAAAATAAAATTGTTACTGATGAAAGTAATAAACCGGAATTTCGTAACAGTGATAGATAAATCGACAAGTAACAAGTAAATGAAGAAATAAAAAACAATGTTATTTACGTTCAAGGTAAATCCCCTTTCACATTACAAAGGAATACATTTATTTTAGAAATACAAGATTTTGGATTGAAAAAATTAATATGTGTCTAATTTTGGCTTACTTATAACAAATTAAGTAAACAATTTGCGAGATTAAAAGAATAACTCTAATTTTGCAGCCTAAAATTCGATACGACTATTAATTAAATAAATCATTCAGAATGAACGTTTCGCTTAAGAACATTGATGCCGTTAGCGGTATTGTGAAATTAGAAATAGTGAAGGCTGACTATGCTGAACAGGTTGAAAAGAGCCTGCGCAACTTCCGTCAGAAAGCAAATGTACCGGGTTTCCGTAAGGGAATGGTACCGATGGGTATGGTGAAGAAGATGTATGGAAAACATGTACTGGTTGAAGAAGTCAACAAGTTGGTTTCCGAAAATCTGTTCAAATATATCAACGAGAATAAGTTGAACGTTTTAGGCGAACCGATGCCTAACGAAACAGAACAACAGCCTATTAATTTCGATACACAGGAAGATTTCGAATTTTGTTTTGACGTAGCTTTGGCTCCGGAAATCAAAATCGAACTGAGTAAGGGCGACAAGCTTCCTTATTATCAGGTTGCTATCGACGAAGAGATGTTGAACCAGCAGGTTGACGCTTATACTGCAAACTTCGGATCTTATGACACTGCTGAAGAAGTAGAAGAAAAAGACCTGGTTAAAGGTACTATTGCAGAACTTGAAAACGGTTCTCCGAAAGAAGGTGGTATCGTTGTGGAAGATGCAGTACTGATGCCTTCTTATCTGAAGGATGAAGCTGAAAAAGCTAAATTCATCGGTGCAAAAGCTAACACTGTAATCGTGTTCAACCCGAATAAGGCTTACGAAGGCGCTGAAGCAGAGATCGCTTCTTTGCTGAAGGTTGACAAAGAAGCTGTTGCTGGTCTTACCGGAGATTTCAGCTTCGAGATTAAAGAAATCACACGTCACAAAAAGGCAGAACTGAACCAGGAATTGTTCGACAAAGTATTCGGTGAAGGCGTTGTTTCCAGCGAAGAAGAATTCAAGAATAAGATTAAGGATGCATTGGCAGAACAGTTCACTCCTCAGAGCGACTTCAAGTTCCTGTTGGATGCCCGTGAAGTATTGGTACAGAAAGCTGGCGAACTGAAGTTTGCCGACGACCTGTTGAAACGTTGGTTGCTGGCTGCAAATGAAAAGAATACGGCTGAAAAACTGGATGAAGAGTATCCGAAGATTATCGAAGACCTGAAATATCAGTTGATCAAAGAAAACCTGGTGAAAGGCAATAACCTGAAGGTAGAAGATGCAGATATTGAAAACTTTGCAAAACGTGTGGCAAAAGCTCAGTTTGCACAGTACGGCATGCTTTCTGTTCCTGAAGATGTATTGGCCAACTATGCAAAAGATATGTTGAAAAACAAACAGACTTTACAGAATGTTATCGACCGTGCAGTAGAAGAAAAACTGGCTGCCTGGTTGAAAGAACAGGTAGAACTGGACGTAAAAGAAGTTTCAGCAGAAGAGTTCAACAAACTCTTTGAATAATATTATTCTTCAGAAATCGTAGTATTTACTAAGGTTTCAGCAAGAAAAAGGGGTTCCTCTCTAAAAAATATCTTAGCGGATAGCAAATAAGTTGTTTCTTTCAGAAATTTATTTATAACTTTGTTATTCCGATAAGTCAGAGGGAAATCCCTTTTTTTATGACTTTCGGTTATACAATAAACAGTAAACTATGGACGATTTTAGAAAGTATGCAACAAAGCATTTGCGGATGAACAGTAACGCACTGGATAGTTATATGAATATCACCAGCAGTTATATTTCTCCGACAATTATTGAAGAGCGCCAGCTGAATGTTGCGCAGATGGACGTGTTTTCCCGTTTGATGATGGATCGTATTATCTTCCTGGGAACACAGGTCGACGATTATTCGGCCAATGTGATTCAGGCGCAATTATTATATCTGGATTCCAGCGATCCCGGCAAAGATATATCTATTTATATTAATTCGCCGGGCGGTTCGGTATATGCAGGTTATGGTATTTATGATACCATGCAGTTTATCGGATGTGATGTTTCTACTATCTGTACAGGTATGGCCGCTTCTTTTGCCGCCGTATTGCTGGTAGCCGGAACGAAGGGCAAACGTATGGCTTTGCCGCATTCTCGCGTGATGATCCACCAACCTCTGGGCGGTGTACAGGGACAAGCTTCGGATATCGAGATTACTGCTCGTGAAATCCTGAAGGTAAAGAAAGAACTGTATACTATTATTTCAACTCACTCAGGAAAACCTTATGAAGAAGTAGAACGCGATAGCGATCGCGACTACTGGATGACTGCCGAAGAAGCGAAAGCTTATGGAATGGTAGACGAGATCCTGGTCCGTAATAGTAAATAACAAACATAGAGACAAGGCCTTTGCGCCTTGTCTTTTTCGACAAATAAATAAACAAAATATCTATGGCCAAAACAGGCGACGTTTGTACGTTTTGTGGGAGAAGCAGTCGGGACGTTAATATGCTGATAAATGGGATATCCGGTGCCATCTGTGATGAATGCGCACAGCAAGCGTATGAAATTGTAAAAGAACAACAGCCTGCCAGGAAAAGTTCTCTGGGACTTGACCAGGCGGAACTGCCGAAACCGGAGGATATAAAAAACTTTCTGGATCAATATGTGATCGGACAGGATGACGCCAAGCGTTACCTTTCTGTTTCGGTGTATAACCATTACAAACGATTACTCCAGAAAGTCACTTCGGATGACGTGGAGATCGAGAAATCTAATATTATTATGGTCGGCGCAACCGGTACGGGAAAAACCCTGCTGGCTCGTACGATCGCAAAATTACTGCATGTGCCGTTTGCTATCGTGGATGCTACGGTACTGACCGAAGCCGGTTATGTGGGAGAAGATATTGAAAGTATTCTGACCCGTCTGTTGCAGGCTGCCGATTATGACGTGGATGCAGCCCAACGGGGAATTGTATTTATTGATGAGATAGATAAGATCGCGCGTAAAAGTGACAATCCGTCTATAACCCGTGATGTAAGTGGAGAAGGAGTACAGCAGGGTTTGCTGAAGCTACTGGAAGGTTCGATCGTGAACGTACCTCCCCAGGGTGGAAGAAAGCATCCGGAACAGAAAATGATAGCGGTAGATACTAAAAATATTCTTTTTGTCTGTGGCGGAGCATTTGACGGTATCGAGAAGAAAATTGCACAACGTCTGAACACTCGTGTTGTGGGATATTCTGCCAGCAAGGATACTGCTCAGGTGGACAGGAATAACTTCCTGAAATACATTACGCCAACCGACCTGAAGTCGTTCGGGCTGATTCCGGAGATCATCGGCCGTCTGCCTATTCTGACTTATCTGAACCCGCTTGACCGGAGCACGCTTCGCAGCATTCTGACAGAGCCGAAGAATTCGATCATCAAGCAGTATGTCAAATTGTTTGAGATGGATTCCATTAAACTGACGTTTGATGAAGACGTTTACGAATATATTGTAGATAAAGCTTTGGAATTTAAGCTGGGAGCCCGTGGCCTGCGTTCGATCGTAGAGGCTATCATGATGGATGCTATGTTCAGCATGCCGTCTGAGAAGAAGAAGAAACTCCATGTAACATTGGAGTATGCGAAGGAGAAGTTTGAAAAATCAGATGTAAACCGTTTGCAGATAGCGTAATGCCTGCGGTTTGTAAAATATAATAAGTATGGCGAAGAAGGATAGTTTAACTGAGCATTTAAAGACTCATTTTGGTTTTGATACCTTTAAAGGGAATCAGAAAGCAATCATTGAAAATGTGCTGGCCGGGAATGATACCTTTGTGTTGATGCCCACCGGCGGGGGCAAGTCCCTCTGTTACCAGTTGCCTTCTATAATGATGGAAGGTACTGCGATCGTTATATCTCCCCTGATTGCTTTGATGAAGAACCAGGTGGATGCCATGCGTAATTTTAGTGAAGAAGACGGAGTCGCTCATTTTATTAACTCTTCACTGAATAAGTCGGCGATCGACCAGGTGAAGGCTGATATAATGGCTGGCCGCACAAAATTATTGTATGTTGCTCCCGAGTCGCTGACTAAAGAGGAGAATGTCGAATTTTTGCGTAATGTGAATATTTCGTTTTATGCAGTAGATGAGGCGCATTGTATTTCAGAATGGGGACATGATTTCCGTCCGGAATATCGCCGGATACGTCCTATCATCAATGAAATAGGCAAGCGTCCGCTGATTGCGCTGACGGCAACTGCCACTCCGAAAGTTCAGCACGATATCCAGAAAAACCTGGGTATGATTGATGCCTCAGTTTTCAAATCCTCCTTTAACCGTTCTAATTTATATTACGAAGTTCGTCCGAAGGATGAAAATGTAGACCGCGAGATCATTAAATATATTAAGGCCAACGAAGGTAAATCGGGTATTGTCTATTGTCTGAGCCGCAAGAAGGTGGAAGAGTTTGCCGATATTCTGAAAGCGAACGGTATCAAAGCGCTTGCGTATCATGCCGGAATGGATTCAGGGCAACGGTCGGCCAATCAGGATGCATTCCTGTTGGAAAAAGCCGACGTTATCGTGGCTACTATCGCATTCGGTATGGGTATCGATAAGCCGGACGTACGTTATGTCATTCATTATGATATCCCGAAGAGCCTCGAAGGTTATTACCAGGAAACAGGTCGTGCCGGCCGTGATGGTGGCGAAGGCCAGTGTATTGCCTTTTATGCATACAAAGATTTGCAGAAGCTGGAGAAATTCATGCAGGGAAAGCCTGTAGCGGAACAGGAAATCGGTAAGCAACTGTTGCTTGAAACAGCGGCTTATGCCGAAACTTCCGTATGCCGTCGCAAAGTCTTGTTGCATTATTTCGGTGAGGAATACCTGGAAGAAAATTGTGGAAATTGTGATAATTGTTTGAACCCCAAAAAGCAAGTGGAAGCGAAAGAATTATTGAGTGCGGTACTTGAAGTGATAAGTACTTTGAAAGAAAAATTTAAGGCAGATTATATTGTCAACATGTTGGTCGGTAACGAGACCTCCGAAATTCAATCTTACAAACACAATGAACTGGAAGTCTTCGGTTCGGGAACGGACGAAGACGACAAGACCTGGAACGCAGTGATCCGTCAGGCACTGATTGCCGGTTATCTGACAAAGGATATCGAAAACTATGGCCTGCTGAAAATCTCTCCGAAGGGAAAAGATTTCATGAAGAAGCCGGTGTCTTTCAAAATAACAAAGGATAACGAGTTTGAGGAAGAGGAAGAATCTGAAGTGCCTGTACGTGGCGGAGCAACCTGTGCGGTTGACCCGGTCCTTTATTCTATGATGAAGGATTTGCGTAAGAAGCTGTCCAAGCGATTGGAAGTCCCTCCTTTTGTGATTTTCCAGGATCCGTCGCTTGAGGCGATGGCTACCACTTATCCGGTGACTCTGGATGAGTTGCAGAATATTCCCGGTGTCGGTGCCGGTAAGGCAAAACGTTACGGACAGGAATTCATTACACTGATCAAAAAACACGTAGAAGAAAATGAGATCGAACGTCCGGAAGACTTGCGTGTTCGTACGGTTGCAAACAAGTCGAAACTGAAAGTCTCCATTATCCAGCGTATCGACCGCAAAGTCGCCCTGGATGAGATAGCGTTGACAAACGGTCTTGAATTCAACGAACTGCTGGATGAGATCGAAGCGATCGTTTATTCGGGAACACGTATCAATATCGATTACTTTGTAAACGATGTGATGGATGAAGATCATGTGGAAGATATCTATGAATATTTCAAAGATTCCGAAACGGATGATCTGGAAGATGCGATCGAAGAGTTGGGCGGTGATTATACAGAAGAAGAGATCCGTCTGGTACGCATAAAATTCTTATCGGAAATGGCAAATTAATAATATGCCGATAGGGTTAATATGCCAATATGCCAATATGCCAATAGAGATAATATATCGTTGTTTTTTATTGGCACATTGGCATATTGTTTTATTGGCATATTATTCGTATATTTGCGCGCAATAATTTTTAAAGCATACGTTTTATGTCATTTATTGCAGACAGGTTAGTTATGGACGGATTAACATTCGATGATGTATTGTTGATCCCCGCTTACTCAGAAGTTCTTCCCCGAAATGTCGACCTTACGACAAAGTTTTCACGAAACATTACATTGAATATCCCGATGGTATCGGCCGCTATGGATACGGTTACCGAGGCAAAGATGGCAATCGCTATTGCCCGCGAAGGTGGTATCGGTGTTATTCATAAGAACATGACGATCGCAGAACAGGCTAAGCAGGTTCAAAGCGTTAAGCGTGCTGAAAACGGAATGATCTATGATCCCGTAACAATCACGAAGGGAAAACGTGTGGCCGATGCGTTGGCTATGATGGCAGAATATAAGATCGGCGGTATACCTGTTGTGGATGAAGGCGGTTATCTGGTCGGAATCGTTACCAACCGTGACCTTCGTTTTGAAAGAGACATGAACCGTTCGATCGACGAGGTGATGACGAAGGAAAACCTGGTCGTAACAGATCAGTCTACAGACCTGGAAGCAGCAGCCCAGATCCTTCAGCAGCACAAGATTGAAAAGCTGCCGGTGGTGGACAGCCATAATAAGCTGATCGGACTTGTTACCTATAAAGATATCACTAAAGCAAAAGATAAACCTTCTGCCTGCAAAGATGCCAAAGGCCGTTTGCGTGTGGCAGCCGGTGTGGGTGTGACATTCAATACATTTGAACGTGTGGCTGCATTGGTAGAGGCTGGTGCCGATGCCTTGGTTATCGACACGGCTCACGGACATTCCAAAGGTGTGGTCGATGTGTTGAAACAAATTAAAGCACAGTATCCGGGTATCGATTGCGTGGTTGGTAATATTGCTACGGGCGATGCTGCCAGATATCTGGCAGATGCCGGAGCAGATGCCGTTAAGGTAGGAATCGGACCGGGGTCTATCTGTACGACCCGTGTTATTGCCGGAGTCGGTGTTCCCCAGTTGTCTGCAATCTATGATGTTGCAAAAGCATTGAAGGGTACAGGTATTCCTCTGATTGCCGATGGCGGATTGCGTTATTCCGGTGATATCGTGAAGGCGATTGCTGCCGGCGGATCATCCGTGATGATGGGTTCCTTGCTGGCCGGAGTGGAAGAATCACCGGGTGAAACGATCATTTTCAACGGACGTAAGTTTAAATCCTATCGTGGTATGGGATCGCTGGAAGCGATGCAGAAAGGATCGAAAGACCGTTATTTCCAGGATGTGGAAGACGATGTGAAGAAACTTGTGCCGGAAGGTATTGCCGCGCGTGTTCCTTATAAAGGTTCTTTATTCGAAGTGATCTACCAGATGGTTGGCGGGTTGCGTGCCGGTATGGGATATTGCGGAGCGCATAATATTGAAGAACTGCATCAGGCTAAATTCACCCGCATTACCAATGCCGGTGTACAGGAAAGTCATCCGCATGATGTGGCAATTACACAGGAAGCGCCCAATTATAGCCGTGGCGAATAATAAATGTGCATAAATCCCGTTATATAAAAAACACTAATTTAATCGGATAGCATACTTTTTGGGGATGCTATCCGTTAGATTAGTGTTATTTTTGTAATGTGTACGTAGTATGATAAACGGAATTTTGATGAAAAAGTTGCTTGTATTATCTTTAGTATTCGCTTGTTTAACCGGAGAAGCCGCTAATAAGGCTGATTCTGTAGTGATGACTGTGGCCGGAAAACAGGTATCTCTGGATGAATTTGTTTTTATGGCCAGAAAGAATGGTGAAGTTAATTTATCTGATCGTAAGTCATTGGAAAATTATGTGGAACTGTATAAAAACTTTAAGTTGAAAGTTGTCGATGCAGAAACCGCCGGTCTCGACAAGACAAAAGATTTTACCGATGAACTGGAAGGATACCGCGCTCAGCTGACATCAAGTTACTTATCTGACAGAGACGGGGAAGAAGCAGCTCTCCGTGTGGAATATGACCGTTTGGGCGAAGTGCTGGAATTGAGTCATATTTTATTCCGTCTGCCGGGAAAGACTCTTTCAAGGGATACGCTCGCTGTTTATGAAAAGGCGATGAAAGTCTATGAACGTATAAAAAACGGGGAAGACATGGCAACCGTTGGTCAGGAGCTGGCAAAGCAGGACTCTACCAAACAGACCGGATATGAATATGCACGTTGTCTGTTGCCTATGCAGACGATCAAAGCGTTCGAGAATTATGCTTATTCTATGAAACCGGGTGAATTATCCATGCCGGTACGTACTACGCTGGGATATCATATTATTAAACTACATAGCCGCAAACCCAATCCGGGGATGCGCCGTGTTGCCCATATTCTGATCCCTTTCCAGAAAGATTCGGTAACTCGCAGTGATAGTGAAACGTTGGCTTTGGCTGAAGAGGTTTATCAGAAAATACAAGGCGGAGCAGACTTCGGACAGTTAGCAGAAGAAAATTCTTCGGATGCCGCTTCGGCACGCAAAGGGGGAGTGCTTCCCTGGTTCGGTGTCGGAGAAATGGTGGAACCTTTTGAAAAAGGTGCATTTGCTTTAAATACTCCGGGAGAAGTGTCTAAACCTGTTAAAACACGGTTCGGTTATCATATTATTAAATTGCTCGACAAGGGAGGCATCCCATCTTTTGAAGAAAAGAAGAAATCATGGTCCCGTGTGATGGCACAGGGTGAACGTAATTTCGAATATTATAAGGCGTTCGATGAACGTCTGAAAAAAGAGTATGGGTATGTGTTCTATCCGGAGGCTTATGCCGAACTGGTCGCTTTGTGCAATGATCATTTTCCTTCCGACAAGGACTTCTACGAAAAGGCCAAGGATATGAATAAGACATTGATCCATCTGGTGGATACGGATTTCCCACAGAGCGAATTCGCTTATTATATCCAGCGTTGTCCGTTCTCGACAAAAACGTATGCCGGAGATTTTATGCAGGAAGTGTTCGATCTGTTCGTTCGTGATATTGTTACGACAACCGAGCGCAAGAATCTGGAAACTAAGCATCCTGAATTTACACATCTGATGCAGGAATATCGGGATGGTATCCTGTTGTTCAATATCAGTAATCAGAAAGTGTGGAGCAAGCCTGCTGCTGAACAGCCGGAGTTGGAAAAAGCCTGGTTGCAGGAGCTGAATAAGGAATATCCTGTTACGATTAACTGGAAATTGTTGAAAAAACTAAAGAAATAAGAAAGAGAAGGTTATGAAGTATTGCTTCATTTTTATAGCATTCGTATCTTTGCTGTGTTCTTGTAAGCGAACCCAGCAAACCGACGATGCGGATGTGCTGGTAAGAGTGAAGGACCGGACGTTGAAACGTTCGGAAGTGGTTAGTCTGATTCCGCGGGGGACGTCCTCTGCGGATAGTTTGTTGTTAGCCGAAAGCTTTGTAAAGAAATGGGTAAAGGATGCCCTGGTTTACGAAGTTGCCCAGCGAAACCTGGGGGACGAAAAGGAAGAGGTCGACAAGCTGGTAGAAGAATACCGCCACTCGCTGATTCGTTACCGTTATCAGGAGCGCCTGATCAAAGAGAAATTGTCGGCTGATATCCGCGAAAGCGATAAGCTGAACTATTATGAGGAGAATCAGAAAAAGTTTACACTTGATAAAGCCCTGATCAAGGGACTTTTCCTGAAAATACCGGTGGATGCCCCCGGTTTGTCGGAGGTAAAAGGGTGGTACAAATCGACTTCTGAAGCCTCTTTAGAAAAAATTGAGAAGTATAGTGTGCAAAATGCCACTATTTATGACTACTTTTACGACAAATGGGTGGACTTTGACGAGGTGATGGATAATATACCTGTCCATGTATCCAACTCAACAGCTTATCTGAAGGCGAATAAGTTTGTGGAAGTAGCCGATAGTAGTTATTGCTATCTGCTGAATATCAAAGAGTATCTACCGGAGGGAAGCGTGGCGCCTTATGATTATGCGAGTTCGCAAATCACGGAGATGCTGATCAATCAGCGGAAAGTAGATTTTTTGAAGACGTTTGAAGAAGAATTATATAAAGATGGAATCAGAGGAGGTGATGTAAAGTTTTTTACTGAACCGTAATTTGTAACTTATAAAGTAGAAATGATGAAAAAGATTTTAACTGTATTCTTTCTTGCCTGCTTATCTTGTGCGGCAATGGCACAGGATAATGTGATTGATGAGATTGTGTGGGTGGTAGGAGATGATGCTATTTTACGTTCGGACGTAGAAACGCAGCGTTTGTATATGCAAAACGAAGGCGAACGTCTGGATGGTGATCCTTATTGTGTGATTCCGGAACGGATAGCGATACAGAAACTGTACCTGAACCAGGCGAAGATAGACAGTATCGAGGCCAGCGAAAGCCAGGTGATACAGCAGGCTGACCAGTGGATAACCTGGGCAATCAACCAGATCGGATCGAGGGAAAAAGTAGAGGAATATTTCGGAAAGAAAATCTCACAGATCAGGGATGAACAGAAGGAAAAGTTCCGTGAACAGCAGATCGTTTCAGAAATGCAACGCAAGTTGATCGGGGAGATCAAGATGACTCCTTCTGAAATTCGTAAGTTTTATAATCAGTTGTCGAAAGACAGTTTGCCGACTATCCCGACAACAGTGGAAGTCCAGATCATTACTTTCGAACCGAAGATTCCGTTTGATGTGACGGATGCTATCAAAGCACGACTGCGTGATTTTACGGAACAGATCAACAGCGGTAAGATGGAGTTCTCTACGTTGGCCCGCCTGTATTCCGAAGATCCAGCTTCTGCAGCCCGTGGCGGTGAGATGGGATTTATGAGCAAGACTGACCTGGTGCCGGAGTTTGCCAATGTGGCATTCAACCTTTCTGATCCGAAGCGTGTATCTCAGGTTGTACAGACAGAATATGGATATCATATCATCCAGCTGATCGAGAAACGCGGTAACCGTATCAACTGCCGTCATATCCTGTTAAGACCGAAAGTGTCAGAAAAGGAATTGACGGAAGCGACTGCCCGCATGGACTCATTATATGCGGACTTGCAGGCAAACAAATTCTCGTTTGAGGAAGCTGCAACATTCGTTTCATATGATAAGGATACCCGTAACAACAAAGGGTTGATGGTTAACCAGAATCATGAAGGAAACAATTTCGGTACTCCGAAGTTTGAAATGCAGGAACTTCCCCAGGAAGTCGGTAAAGTGGTATACAACATGCAGGTGGGTGAAATCTCCAAACCGTTTACTATGATTTCCAACAAACAGAAGGAAGTGGTTGCCATCGTTAAATTGAAATCCCGTACAGAACAGCATAAGGCAAATCTTTCTGATGACTTCCAGGCAATGAAGAATATGGTGGAACAACAGAAAAGAGAAGAATTGTTGGATGAGTGGATCAAGAAAAAGCAAAAAACTACGTATGTCCGTATTGCCGAAGGATGGCGTAACTGCGATTTCAAATATCCGGGTTGGGTTAAAGAATGAAGATTGTAAAAAAGTTTTTTCTTACAGGACTGCTTTGTCTGCTGGCTGTTTGTGTTTTTGCACAAACGCAGGATTCCATATCCGTCAAGCAGGGAGAGACTCTTACAGCCGATACGGTCACGACTAAAAAGACACTGGTTTATCTGCTGCATGCCGATACTGTATCCTATGATAAGGAAGTGATGAAGGCTGATGCACAGTTTCTGGAGGGAAATGTCAGTTTCCGGCACGATAGTTCGTATATGTATTGCGACAGTGCATACTTTTTTGAGGCGACTAATTCGCTGGAGGCTTTCAGTAATGTCCGTATGGAACAAGGAGATACTTTGTTTGTATACGGCAATTACTTGTTTTATGACGGGGATACCCAGATTGCTTACCTGCGTGAAAATGTCCGTATGGAGAACGGGCAGGTAACGCTTTTTACCGATAGTTTGAACTATGAGCGTATTCCCGATATCGGTTATTATTTTGACGGCGGTTTGATCGTTGACTCGCTGAATCAGTTGTCCTCTTTCTACGGTCAATATTCTCCGGGCACGAAACTGGCTATATTTAATGATAGTGTGCGTCTGGAGAATCCGAATTTTACACTCTATTCGGATACGCTTCATTACGATACCGAATCGAAGATTGCAACAATACTGGGACCTTCCATCATTGTTTCAGACAGCGGGACGATCCATTCTTCCCGCGGATGGTACAATACGGAAGCTAACACTTCGCTGTTGCTCGACCGTTCCGAAGTTTATTCGGGCAACAGGGTCCTGATCGGCGATTCTATATCATATGACCAGAATGCCGGTTTCGGTGAAGCCTTCGGGAATATGTGCTTGCAGGATACGGCTCAGAAAGTAATGCTGGAGGGACAGTACGGTTTCTATAATGAGCGGACGGAATATGCGTTTGCAACCGACAGTGCCCGTTTCCTTGAATATTCGCAGGGCGACACGTTATATCTGCATGCCGATACGCTGGAAATGATGTCGATCGATTCGACGGCCCGCGAAATAAAGGCATTTTATGGTGTGCGTTTCTATCGCACCGATATGCAGGGTGTTTGTGATTCCATGCAGTTTAATACGCGTGATTCCATATTATATATGTATAGGGATCCGATTCTGTGGAATGAGCAGTACCAGATATCCGGTGATACGATAGTTATCTATATGAATGACAGTACGATCGATTATGCACATGTGATACAATATGCATTTGCAGTGCAGCATCTCGATTCGACTTATTATAATCAATTGAAAGGGAATGACCTGAAAGCATATTTTGAAGGTCAGGCTGTCCGGCAGATCGATGTCGAAGGGAATGCGGAATCCATCTTCTATCCGTTGGATAACGGCGCGATGATCGGTTTGAATGAAACCAAGAGCGGATTCCTGACAATTTGGGTGAAAGACAATGCGTTGGAACGGCTGAAGATATGGCCCAGTCCGCAGGGAAGTCTTACCCCCATACCCGATCTGAAGCCGGAACAGAAAACGCTGAAAGATTTTTATTGGTTTGATTACTTGCGTCCGAAAAATAAAGATGATATTTATCAGGTAGTGAAGAGGAGAGTCGAAGACGCACCGGTTCGAAGCAATAAGTTTAAGCACGAGCAATAGCATTTATTATTAAATTTGTTGAGTTATGGCACTTTTCTCATTTTATAATGTACGTAAACCCCGGCAGTTCAATCATAAACCTATTTATTGGGATCCCCATAAAGAGGCGATGGAAGAACGTGTGCGTAAAATGAAACGCGAGATGGGCATGGAAGAATCGCTGGAAGATTACAAGCCGCAGATCAAAGGAACTTTTATTGAGGGTACTTCGCATCTGAAGAAAAGCCTTGACAGAGGCGACGATGCGCGTAGCCGTAAATATAAGAGCGCAAAACTGATCGTGGGGATCGCAGTCCTGGGTGCTTTACTCTGGTTTTTGTTTTGGTCATGAGCGATATAATTCATTTATTACCCGATAGTATAGCCAATCAGATAGCGGCCGGTGAAGTCATTCAACGGCCTGCTTCCGTTGTAAAGGAACTGGTTGAAAATGCGATTGATGCCGGAGCCGCACATATCCAGGTGAACATTAAGGATGCCGGCCGTACATTGATCCAGGTGGTCGATGACGGGAAAGGTATGTCTGAGACAGATGCCCGCATGGCATTTGAACGGCATGCTACTTCCAAGATCTCTTCGGCTGAAGATCTGTTTTCCCTCCATACGATGGGATTTCGCGGAGAGGCGCTGGCTTCTATCGCTGCGGTAGCCCATGTGGAACTGCGTACCCGTTTGAGAGGAACTGAGTTGGGTACGAAGCTATCCATCGCCGGTTCCACATTGGAAGATATTAGCCCCGATGCTTGTACAGAGGGAAGTATTTTTTCGATCAAGAACCTATTCTTTAATGTACCCGCGCGCCGTAAATTCCTGAAATCGAATGAAACGGAGTTCCGTAATATAATCAATGAATTTGAACGTATCGCCCTGGTCAACCCGCAGGTAGCCCTGGTGTTGAACCACAATGATACCGAGATATTTAATTTACCGGAGTCAGGTCTCCGCCAGCGTATTATAAATGTATATGGCAAGAACCTGAACCAGAAGTTGCTTTCTGTGGATGCACAAAGCTCGCTGGTCACTATTTCCGGTTTTGTAGGTCGCCCGGACTCTGCCAAGAAGCGTGGTGCACTGCAATATTTCTTCGTGAACGGACGTTTCATGAAGCATCCCTATTTTCATAAGGCCGTTATGCAGGCTTATGAACAGTTGATCCCTCCCGGCGAACAACCCAATTATTTTATCTATTTCACGCTTGATCCTTCTACGATCGATGTAAATATCCACCCGACTAAGACCGAGATTAAGTTTGAGAACGAGCAGCCTATCTGGCAGATACTGATGGCGGCAACCCGTGAGGCGCTGGCAAAGTCGAGTGCTATCCCTACCATTGATTTTGATGTGGAAGATGCGATAGACATCCCGGTTTACAACCCGGTCAAAGAACCGGACGGATTTAGAGCACCGACCGTGCAGCTTGATTCGGGTTATAATCCTTTCAAGGCATCTTCTACCCCGTCTTCTTATTCTCCGTCTTCGCCATCCCCTTCGTCTTCCGGGAAGTCGGAGTTCGACTGGTCACAACTCTATCAGGGGTTTGAAAGCGACCGCGATGCCGTGCGTAAAGATTTGGAAATGATGGGAGAGGTGATTGAGACGGATGCTGATGAGAAGCCGGAACCGGTAGCTTCTGTTGTTGGAGGCGAAGCCTTGTTTGCTGAAACGACTACTCCATGCTATCAGTACAAAGGTCGTTATATCGTTACTTCATTGAAGTCTGGCCTGGCCCTGATCGACCAGTACAGGGCTCATGTACGTATCTTGTTCGACCAGTATCTGAATAATATGCGACAGCAGAAAGGTGCATCGCAGCAGGTTCTTTTCCCCGAAATCATTGAGTTCACGGCAGCAGAAGCAGCTGTCTTGCCTGTTCTGTTGGAAGATATGCGTTTTATCGGTTTCGACTTGTCGAATCTGGGAAATAACAGTTATGCGATCAACGGCCTGCCTGCCGGACTTGAGAATGTTGACCAGCTGGTTCTGATAAAGGATATTGTCAACCGTGCTATCGAGACAGGATGTGAAGTACATGAAGAGATCTGTGAAGCAATCGCTTTGTCTCTGGCAAAAGCTGCAGCCATCCGTCCGGGTAAAACATTGTCTGCCGACGAGATGGATCACCTGATCGCAACCTTGTTCTCCTGCCCGGATTCCAACCTGACTCCCGACGGAAAGACGATCATTTCCATGCTGACTGACGAAGAACTGGAGAAACGGTTCAGATAAGTAAATAATATAGTATATTTGCTCGTCTAATAACTAAGGAGATGAGTGAGCAGGAGTTCCGCAGCATATACAAGCAGTATCATAAAAAACTATGCTATTTTCTCAATTACTATACTCACGATGAGCAAGCTATTGAGGAAGTTGTACAAGATGTTTTTGTATACCTCTGGAAAGAATCTGACAATTTGAATATAACTTATCTCAAAACCTATCTGTATAGCAGTGCCCGGAATAGGATGTTGAATTATCTACGGAATGAACATACGCGGACGATCATATTGGAGCGATGGGCTCAAATGGAATTGGAGGAAAGACAAGCGCAGGATTGCATTGACCGGGCGGAGTTTTTTTTATTATTACAGGATACGATCGAAGCTCTACCTCCAAAATGTCGGGAAATTTTTTTGATGAGCCGCGATGAGCGAAAAACTTATAAAGAAATTGCGGAAGAGAAAGGTATTTCAGTCAAAACTGTTGAAGCCCAGATGGGAATCGCATTAAAAAGAATAAGAGAAAAGATGCTTTCATCTTATAAAGAAGGAGGGGATATCTTCGTTTTTTTGCTAACTCTGCTATAATTATTCGAAAATCAGAAAAAATATTATTTTGTTTTAAGGGTATTCTTTGATGGGATGTGTCTATTATATAGAAATATAAAAAGATGGATCAGAAAATACCTCATACATTATTGGCGAAACACTTCGTAAACCAAACTTCCGTAGAAGAATCAGAGGAAGTGAGGAGGTGGCGTGCCCAATCACCTGAGAATGAAAAATTATACAAGGAATATCTACATGAATGGGAAATTGCACATGCTGATTTTTCCCGGTTCGTGCTACCAGATAGTGATAAGATGTGGGGAAACATATTGTCCCGGATCAATGAACCTGTTAAAACAATATTATATACTAAGAAGAAACTTTATAAAGCCATTGCTGTTGCAGCTTCAATTGCTTTATTGGTTGGACTTTCTTTCTCTGTCTGGCTTTCTGCTTATTACCGTTCGGATGGAAATTATTTGGCTGCGGAGGCTGTATTTATTGTTCCTTCCGGACAAAAATCCCAGCTTATATTGCCTGATGGAACGAAAGTTTGGATGAATTCCGATTCAAAATTGACTTACCCGGTAGACTTTTCTAAAAAACGCCGATTGGTAAAATTGGAAGGTGAAGCTTATTTTGATGTCGTACATGATGAGAATAATAAATTTATTGTGAATACCGGTACGGTCAATGTACTGGTGCACGGTACAAGTTTTTCAGTGACTGATTATCCTACCGATTCTTTTATTTCAGTGGCTCTGGAAAAGGGGAGTGTCTCGGTAGAAACCAGTCGGGAGCATGATTTACTGACCAGATTGGTGCCGGGACAGAAATTGCTGATCGCTAAATCGGATATTAGCTGGAATGTTTCCGCTTTTGATGCAGAGGCTTATAATATCTGGATGTTGAATAAATTACAGTTTAAAGGAGAATCCCTTTACGATGTCTTTAGAAAAATAGAGCGTTGGTATGGGGTTAAGATCAGGTTGGAAAATGAAAATCCGTCTTATTCTTATTGGTTTACTTTGAAAACGGAATCATTGACTGAGATGTTGAATCTGATCAACCAGATAACTCCTATAGACTATAAAATAAACGGAGAGGAGGTGACCATAAGATATAAATAACAGATTCCCCCTTTACTTTTCTATTGGTGTAGTAAAGAAGAGGCATTATGAACCGCTATTCATAATGCCTGCGACCTTCAATATAACTCTTGTTCGAAGATTCTATTCATCGTAATGAATAGAATAGGGAGCTTATATTCAAGGGCAAAGATACGATTTTTATTATAACCTTAAATTTTAAGAAGATGTTTAAGATAAGAAAAACGTTAATTGTTACGTTATTATCAATAATTTTTACCAATGTAGGATTTGCCCAATCCGTGAAAGTGACGTTGTCGCTAAAGAATAGTACCTTGAAAGAGCTTGTCTCTTCCGTTGAAAAACAAACAAACTATACATTTGTTTTTTATAATGAGATCAATTCGGATCTACCTGTCTCTGTTACATCTAATAATGAGGCTCTGAAATCTGTATTGGATAAAGTTCTGCCTCCGCTTAAAATCTCTTTTGAAGTTTCAGGGAATCATTTGATCCTGAAAAAAGCAATGGAACGAACTCTGAAAAAGGTAAGTGGATTTGTCAAAGACGATAGTGGAGAGGGGATTATTGGTGCGAATGTAGTAGAGAAGGGAACGACCAATGGTACGGTTACGGATATGAACGGATATTTTGAATTATCGGTTGCTGCTGATGCTGTTTTACAGGTTACATATATTGGTTATAACCCGAAAGAAGTTTCTGCAAGTTCCCGGCAGCCGGTAGCTATTCAATTAGAAGAAGATTCAAAACAAATAGAAGAGATTGTCGTTATAGGATATGGTACACAGAAAAAGATATCTGTTACCGGATCTGTTGTTTCATTGAAGGGGGACGAGGTAATGAAAAGTCCGTCGATTAATGTAGCCAATTCTTTGATCGGACGTTTACCTGGTGTTATTATAAATAACCGTTCAGGAGAGCCTGGCAGAGACGATCCGTCCATTTTTATCCGTGGTAAAAGTACGACGGGCGACTCTTCTCCTTTAGTCCTGATTGATGGTGTGGAACGTGGAGGTTTAGGCGAAATAAATCCCAATGATATCGAAAATATTTCAGTGTTGAAAGATGCCTCTGCTGCGATTTATGGAGCAAGAGCTGCCAATGGTGTTTTACTGGTGACTACGAAACGTGGGAACACCATGAAACCCTCTGTAAGTTTCTCTTATAATCAGGGATTTTCGGAATCGACGCGTACACCAAAGATGGCAGACTCTTATACTTATGCTAAAGTATATAATGAAATAGAGGAAGGAGAAGGACGTGCTCCGAGATATACTGCAGAAGAACTGGAAAAATACAGAAACGGTTCGGATCCAGATTATCCGAATACGGACTGGTATGGCTTTATCACCAAGAAGTTAACTCCGCAACATCGTGTAAATTTGTCAGTATCAGGTGGTAATGAACGTTTGAAATATTATTTATCGTTGGGTGAGTCACATCAGAGCGGACATTATAAAAATGGGACAACAGATGTCAGATTATATAATTTACGTTCCAATATTGATGTTCAGGTTACTAAATATCTTCAGGTAGGAATGAACCTGGCAGGAAAGGTGGATGATAATCATTATCCGTATTTCTCGACGAATGAGACATATAGTCATATCTTTTTATATTTGCCCAGTTGGCAGCCTTATTGGCCCGGGACGGACAAGTTAATGCCAAACCGGGGAAGTGAAAATATCATGAATATGGTAAGCGACGCTGGTGGAACACGGGATATAAAGACTACAGCTCTTCAGAGTACGGTTTCTTTTAAACTGGATATCCCTTGGGTGAAAGGTTTGTGGCTGGACGGTAGTGCCAGTTATGATGCAGGTTATGTCTTTACCAAAGATTTTCAGACACCTGATTATGTTTATTATAAGGATGAAAAGACAGGTGAACTGTATAAAGGACGTTCCGGTATGGGAAGCGATAAGGCCAATCTTTCTGAGAAGTATGAGAATCCGACTAATTTGTACATGACTGCAAAGTTGAACTATGATCATACCTTTGGTGTTCATCATGTTGGTGCCATGGTCGGTTATGAACAAAGTGAAACAAAAGGAAATTATCTTCAGGCCTATAGAGGGGATTATGTTTCCATTTCAATACCGGAGATCTTTGCCGGAAGCAGTGATAAAAACAAACAAAGTAATGATGGGAGTTCGTCACAAACGGCGAGGCAAAATATTTTCGGACGTTTGTCTTATGATTACGCTGGGAAATATTTGGCCCAGTTCACTTTCCGTCGGGATGGATCTCCTAATTTTCCGGAAAACAAACGATATGGATTCTTCCCTGGCTTTTCTTTAGGGTGGAGAATCTCGGAAGAACCGTTTATGAAGAATTTGCTTTTCCTGGATAACCTGAAGATACGCGGCTCTTATGGCAAAATGGGGAACGATCAGGTTGGAGCTTATCAGTATCTGACGACTTATAGTTATGGTAGCAACTATGTAATAGGGAAGAATGATGTAACCGGGTTAGTTCAAAACGGTGTACCCAATCCTAATATCACCTGGGAAGTTGCCAAGACAACCAATATTGGTTTTGATTCTCGTTTATGGAATGGTCTGTTAGGAATTGAGTTTGATTATTTTAAAACCAGACGTTCCAATATATTGACGAAGCGTTCTGCTATTATTCCGGATTATACAGGATTGAAGTTGCCGGATGAGAATATCGGTATAGTAGATAATAAAGGTTTTGAAATGATCGTTTCCCATGAGAACTATTCAAATCCTCTGAAATATCGGTTGTCTGCTAATGTGTCTTTTGCTCGTAATAAAGTTGTTTTCAGTGATGAGCAACCTGCGGCTGAGCCCTATCAGTATGCAACCGGTCGCCCGATCGGATCGGGATTGTACTATAATGCAATTGGTATTTTTGAATCGGAAGAGCAGATAGAGTCATTGCCTCATTTATTGAATACACAACCGGGAGATATCATTTATGAAGATGTCAACAAAGATGGTCAGATTGATTCAAGGGACCGTATCCGTGTGAACCAGACTAATACTCCTGAAATAGTTTATTCTTTTAATGCGAATTTCGAATATAAGGGATTCGACCTCTCGTTGCTGTTCCAGGGACAGGAGAATGCAAAACAATATTTCGGAAGTTATTTTCCGGTAATGAGTTATTCATTGGGAAACTTTATGGAATGGCGTGCCAAGGATAGATGGACGCCTGAGAGTACAAAAGCTTCTATGCCGAGAGGTAGTTCGAGTATGTGGAATAATAATACGGAAGCTTCGACCCAATGGCTGTTGAATGCCGGTTTTCTTCGTTTGAAAAATCTGGAATTCGGTTATACGCTACCTGCTTCTATCTGTGAGAAGTTATGGGTAAAGAATCTGCGCGTTTCTTTTAGTGCCAATAATCTCTTTATTATTTACGATCATATGAAGGAATTGGGATTTGATCCGGAAACAACAGACTTTTGGTATTACCCGCAACAGCGTACCTATAACTTTGGCGTAAATGTAACATTCTAAATACTATTTGATATGAAAAAGATAATTTATATATTAGTAGCTATTTTAGCTTTGAACTCATGTGATGTGCTGGACATGAAACCTCTGGATAAAGTTTCGGATGCTGATGTATGGGAAGATAGTGCATTGATAGAACTTTATGTGAATGCTTCTTATAATTCTATCAATCATGAATTTAGTCAGCATATGTTAAGTGATGCGAGTGACGAAACTTATTGTATTCATAATTGGGCTAATTTCTGGGTGATTCAAAAAGGAGAAATGACTTCTGATAACGTAACGGGTATTTCAGAGAAGATTAATTATTGGAAGTCTGCATATAGTAACATCCGTACGATCAATGTTTTCTTTGACCGGATTGATGATGCTCCGGTTGAGACAGATCTAAAAAACAGAATGAAAGGCGAGATGAAATTTATCCGTGCCTGGATCTATGCGAATCTGATTTGGCGTTATGGCGATGTTCCCCTGATCACAGACTTGTTCGAGTTGAATCAGGATTATAAGGTGAAACGTGATTCTTATAGCGATTGTGTGGATTTCATTACAAAAGAACTGGATGAAGCGATGACTTGGTTACCTGCAAAATCGAGCAGTGAAACGTTGGGACGTGCTACAGGGGATGCTTGTAAGGCTTTAAAAGCGAGAGTTCTATTATATGCTGCCAGCGAGCAGAATAATCCTTCCCATTCAAAAGAAAAATGGGAAGCAGCGGCAGAAGCGACAAAGGCCGTATTGGATGCTGGATATAGTTTGGGTAATGATTATCAGTCTGTCTTTCTGGAAGATAATGATGAAATAATCTTTGCGCGTTACTTTACGCAGGCCAATTCTACCGACTTTATGCTGTTTAACGGTCGGAATGGTTCAAATGGATGGACCGGAGAGAACCCGACGCAGAATCTGGTGAATGCTTATGAGATGACAAATGGTGAATTACCATATCTGAATGAGGAATTGCCGTTGAAGATAAATCCGGCTTCCGGCTATGATGAGTCGAATCCATATGCCGGACGTGATCCGCGTCTGGATGCTTCGATCCTGCATGATGGTTCTATGTGGGCCGGACGGGAGACAGAAACCTGGCACGGCGGACTTGATTCACCGGAGAGTAGCATCGGTTCATGGAATGCTTCGAAGACGGCTTATGCGTTTAAAAAGTTCATGGTCGAATCCATTCCGCCCTCAGGGTCATCTGTAAAACCTGAAAATCCCTGGATATTCTTCCGGTTAGCAGAATTTTATCTGAATTATGCAGAGATCATGTATGAGTTGGGCAATGAGGAACAAGCCCGTGAATATGTTAATAAGGTACGTGCCCGTCAAAGTGTGAATATGCCGCCTGTTACCGCTTCCGGCGAAAAGCTGAGAGATAAGATACGGAATGAACGTCGTGTGGAGCTTGCTTTTGAAGGACATCGCTTTTTTGATGTAAGAAGATGGTGTATTGCTGATGAAACAGAGAATAGGGACCTATTGGCAATGAATATTCAAAAGCAGGCAGATGGTACTAAAACATATGAAGTTACAATGTTATTGAAGCGGTCGTTTTTAGAGCAACATAAACTGGTTCCTATTCCTCGTACGGAGATAGATAAGAGTGAAGGTTCGCTGGTGCAAAATCCAGGTTATTAATAATAAATTGATTCTCAATGAAAAAACTGATTAGTGTTCTTATTTGTGTTTTGTTTGCAAGTGTAGGCATAAGCGGTCAGGCGAAGATCGACCGCAAAGCTGTTGTTGACAGGCATCGTATCGTGACAACGAAGACCAATCCCCGGAGTCCGGCTCAGGTAGGTAACGGAGAGTTTGCCTTTTCTGTGGATATTACCGGGTTACAGACTTTTGTTCCTTTCAATACGATGTCACAGTGGAGTTGGCATAGTTTTCCTTTGCCGGAGGGTTGTAAGGTGGAGGATTTTAAAAGACTTACGATGGATACGCATGGAAGGGATGTTCCTTATGAGCTTCCAAATCCCGAACAACCGGAACTTTCGGCGTGGCTGGCAGGAAATCCGCACCGTTTTAACCTGGGACGTATCGGATTTAAGTTGACGAAGCCGGATGGTACTCCGGTGACTGAAACCGATTTGTCGGATACCCGACAGGAGGTTGATTTGTGGACAGGCATTATTTACAGTCAGTTTAAACTGGATGGTATCCCCGTATCGGTGAAAACAGCTTGTCACCCTACATCAGATGCAGTTGCAGTTTCCGTGGAAAGTCCTTTGATTCGTAAAGGGCAATTATCGGTATTTCTGGATTTTCCTTATCCTAAAGATGATCAGTTTCAGGACTGTCTGGGAACCTATGACCAATCAGGTGCCCATCAGTCCGTTCTTAAAAAGCAAGAGAAAGACCGGGTACTGATCGCCAGAAACATGGACGATATACATTACTATACAGCATTGAGATGGACATCTCCGGCACGCCTTGAACAGGCAGCCGGGGATAGTCCCCATCATTTTGAACTCTGTCCTGAAAATACCGATCGGCTTGAATTCTCCTGCCTTTATTCCCGTGAGGAAACCAATGGAGGGTTGGTTGCGGACCAGATATTCAGGGAAAGTTCCGCTGGTTGGAAATCTTTCTGGGAATCGGGAGCGGCAATCGACCTGTCTGCCAGTAAAGATCTTCGCTGGAAAGAATTGGAGAGAAGGATCGTATTGTCCCAATTCGTAATGAAGATAAATGAGGCAGGTTCGCTTCCTCCTCAGGAAAGCGGACTGGTCAATAATGGCTGGTACGGACGTTTTCATTTTGAAATGATCTGGTGGCATGGTGTTCACTATGCGTTATGGAACCGTTGGAACTTGCTGGATAAATCGCTTTCCGTTTACCGTGATTATTTGCCGACTTCCATAGAGAGGGCTAAAAGACAGGGGTACCAGGGTGCCCGTTGGCCGAAATGTACGGCTGATTTTGATCGTGAATGGCCTAACCTGATACATGCGACACTGATCTGGCAACAACCCCATCCGATTTATTTTGCAGAGTTGGATTATAGATTGCATCCTACCCGGGAAACCCTGGAGAAATGGAAACAGGTTATTTTCGGTACGGCTGATTTTATGACCGATTATGCTTTCTATGTGAAAGATAGGGATCAGTATGTCTTAGGTCCTCCTGTATTTATCGTTTCTGAAAATACAAAGCCGGAAGAAACGATGAATCCGGCCTTTGAACTGAGTTATTGGAAATTCGGTTTACGGGTAGCCAACGAATGGCGTAAACGTCTTTCACTTCCGGTAGAGGAAAACTGGAAGCTTGTTGAAGAAAAATTGTCTCCGCTGCCGGTTGAAGACGGTGTATATGTGACTCATGAAGGTATTCGGGATATGTGGACCAAGTATGCTTTTGAACATCCGGCTTTGATCGGAACCTATGGCATGTTACCGGGAGACGGAGTCGATATCTCTGTTATGGATAAAACATTATCCAAAGTTCATAATACCTGGAAGTTGAATGATACATGGGGATGGGATTTTCCTATGCTTGCCATGTGTGCGGCCCGTTTATCCCATCCGGATAAGGCTGTCGACTATTTGTTAAATTATCCGGCCTTCGACTTCGACGAACATGGTCTTGTTGGAGGAGGAAGGGCTCCTTTCCCTTATTTTCCCGGTAACGGTGGATTACTCACGGCTGTTGCCATGATGGCAGGGGGATGGGACGGTTGTCCGGCTATTAACGCTCCGGGTTTTCCCAAAGATGGTTCGTGGACTGTAAAATATGAAGGTTTTAATAAATCACTGTAAGTAGATACGGTGTTTATCCTTTCAGCTTTCAGCCACCTTTCCGCCTTGTAAAACAACATGTAGGGATGAAGGGTGGCTGATTTGTCTTATTTTTTGTAGTTCCCGGGCACAGGTACATAAATCGGGAATCTATCTAATCCTTCTTTCTTTAATTTCCCGGCTTTTACCATTTCTGTCAGACGACGATTGGCTGTCCCTTTCGTAAATCTGCAAACTTGCTGGAACTCCAGGCGGGTGATATATTCATGGGTTGAGAAATAGATGGTTAATAAGTTGTCAATTTCTGTTTCCGAGCGACTTTTCGAATGATTTTTATGTGCTGCCCTGACAAACCGGGTGGTACTCAATTCCTTTTTTAACGCTATTTCCGGACGAAACGCCACCGACTTGAACTGGATGGATTCGGCCCGTATCTCTTTCGGGTCTTTTATAGGAGGACATTGCAGTGTCATTTCCAAATAACCCAATCCTTTGATATGTATTCTTTTTCCTTGTTTCAGATTACGGATGATCGCTTTGCTTAGCATGGTTATAGTTGCTTCTACATCACCGGTTGTCAGGCTGCTGGCATCGTGTATCTCTTCTGAGAGCATTTCGGTGGTGATAACTCCTCGCGGCACAATCCGGGCATGCAGGCGTGGTTTGCGGTTACTCCCTTTCGGTATGGGGTTTTTATAGAAGTCGTATTCTGCTGACATATTCTTGCTTGTTTAATGAATAACTCCTGTTTAAATGCTTGTCTATTCATCGCTTGACAATTGTAGGGCGTAAGACTCACAAGTGTAAGGCTATTGTTTAACAGCAGTGGTTCTTACGCCCTACAACTGTGGAGTGATTATTGAATGATTACAAAGGTAATAGATGTATATGACTTAAGCAATACCTTTTGCCTACTTTTCCGGTAGATGCGATTGTTGGAAAATAGTAGTCTGTTAATTTGTAAAACCTTGATATACGGTATTATATTCGCTGAAAATAACTAAAAAAAACGAATATGAATGCGATTAAAAATCTTATTGAAAAGCTGTGTGACCTGGTGATGCACGGACGGTTTTCGGATGAAACGGAAGTGATAACAAATGCAGTATCGGAGGTGATGCCGGTAGTGGCAACAGAAGAGCTACCGGAAAAACAACCGACAATGATGCAGGAAGTGTCGGGTGTGAATAATGCAGGTAATGTTGTGCCCCTTGCAGCAACGGATACCCCTTTGCAAAAAGCGACCCGGGCGATGATGGCAATGGAGCAGTTTCTGGGTGAACAGTACGATCTCCGTTTCAACAAGCTGACATCGGAGACGGAATTCAGGAAGCGGAATCTTTCCGGAGCCTGCTTCCAGCCTGTGGGGCAGCGCGAGTTGAACAGTTTTTGTATAGAAGCGCGAAAGCAAGGGATAGATTGTTGGGACAGGGATGTGTCGCGTTATGTGTTTTCCGATAGCATTCCTGAATATCATCCGTTCCGCCTTTATATGGATGAGTTACCGGACTGGGATGGGATCGACCGGATCGATAGCCTGGCACGCAGGGTTTCTTCTGTTCCGTTGTGGGTAAAATGTTTTCATCGCTGGTTGTTGGGGATGGCGGCACAATGGTTGGAGACAGACCGGCTGCATGCAAACAGTGTATCACCGGTATTAGTCAGTCGTACACAGGGAAAACAGAAGTCTACGTTTTGTAAATTATTGCTTCCCCGTGAGTTGCAGCGGTATTATACGGACAGCTACGATCTGTCCGCCCAATCGGCGGCAGAATGTAAGCTGACGGAATTCGGCTTGATCAATATGGATGAATTTGATAAGTTTACTCCTCGCAAGATGGCATTGTTGAAGAACCTGATGCAGGTTGTCAATCCATGTGTTCGCAAAGCACACCAGAAAAATTACCGTCCGTTACCCCGTGTCGCTTCTTTCATCGCAACGTCTAATCAGAAGGAGTTGCTGACCGATCCAACTGGAAGTCGTCGGTTCCTGTGTGTTGAAATAGAAAATAAAATAGATTGTTCTCCGCTTGATTATCGTCAGCTTTATGCTCAACTGAAAGCCGAATTACTGGCGGGCGAACGGTATTGGTTCACTTCTGAAGAGGAAGCGGAGATCATGGCGGCCAACGAATCGTATTACAAACATCCTGTTGAAGAAGATGTGTTCAGGAGTTGTTTTCGTCCGGCCGGATATGGAGAGAAGGCATTGATGCTTTCTGCGGCAGAGATTTTCCAGCGGTTGAAAAAGCATAATCCGTCTGCTATGCGCTCGGTATCGGCAGGTAATTTCGGAAAGTTCCTTTCTTCCCTGGGGATTGAACGGAAACATACCGAATCCGGTAATTATTATAGGGTGGTAGCACTGGTGTAAAATGGTCTTTTAAGGTGTAAAAAGGGCCAATTAACATTTGACTCTGAAAAATAGGGAAAATGGGGTTGGATAAGAGAAAGATTCTTGATAAATCATCTTTCATTGTTTTGGCTTGATAGTCAGTGTGATATATTGGCTGAAACCTGAAAGGTGATTTGTTGTATTATATATGTACACGTACATTAATGTATTATTAAATGCTGAATTAACATTTGGGATTGTTTTAGAAATTGCAACTATAATATATTGATATATAGGAGGTTTATCTGATAATTTTTTTAAAAAACAGTGACTAAATTAAAGGTCCCTTTTTTCTCGTCAACAAAAGTAATAATTCCTTTTGAACCTACAATCCTTTTCAAATAAAAATTATCATTTCTATCTTCTTTCTTATCAACTAGATACTAAGATTAGTACAAAAATGCGTCTTCTCATTACGAAGTTATCCACCTTCCTAAAAAATGACGAGAAAAAAGGGACGTTTAATCTAGTCATTAACATTTGAGCGTCCGAAGGAATATAGAACATTACGAACATTAGTATTAATATTAAATTTAGAATTATGAACAAAAAGTTTTCTACTTTACTTGTTGGCGCTCTGCTGACTTCAAGTGTTGGGACTTTTGCACAGACTACGGTGCACACCAATCTCAATACTGTAGGTAATGACATCAAACTTCGTCCTACAGCTACAGCTTCTGCTGCGGTAGGTGCTGATGTTACTAACTTTAAAGGTGCACAGTATTATCAGTTGGCAAATGCTAGTGATCAAGTTTTGATCCAGTCTCGTGATTACACAACAGGTAAGTTAAGTTTGAAGTTTGTAAACGCGGCTAACGCTCCTATCAATTCCTCTTTGTGGAAGATTGATGTGACCGGTGATAAAATAAGCGGTTACAGTTTCACGTACACAAACCTGGAAACGGGTTTTCCTATTTCTTATGATGCTAAAAAGGCATTAGCGTTTGATGCTGCTACTTATGTCGCTGATCTGGCCGCTGCTCCTGCTTCAACCCTGGAAGGTTGTGTAAGTAACTGGACTTGGTATAATACGGACGACAACGGTGATATTGACTTTGTTGATCAGGCTACTTATTCTTATTTTACATCAGACTCTGTAGTTGTCTGGGCTGATAAGAGTGGTGAGTTTGTTGCTGTAAAAGCCAAAAAGACTGACTTGAACAATGCGACATTGACAAATACGCTTGTTCCGTTTAGACCCGTTTTAGCCGGTGCTATTACATTAAAAGCAAACGATCTGAATAATCTGGTAGACTTCCAGTATGGTGACTCAGTTCGTTTCTCTATGAATCCGGGTCCTAAAAATGGAACAACAGCTCTTTCAGAAGTATTGACAAAATACAACTTTAAAGCGATTGATGCTGATCAATATACAGTAAATGGCTTTACTGGCGGTACAGCAAATTATGTTGTGTTAGAAAATAAAGTAGCAGGACTTCTAATGGTTGATACAGTGTTCCATAATGAAGGTTTGCCTTCTTTGACACCGTTGAAAATAGCAGTGAAGAAATTTGCTACTGTAACAAAAAGTGATGGAACAACATCTAATTTGACTGCAACTGATTTATCTAAACGTTATCAGTTCCAGGTAACTTATTATCCTTCAGTTGACAGCTTGAACTTTGCAGTGTTGGAAGGTGGAGCATATAAAATAACTGATGCGGAAAAGAATGCAGGTACTACTTGGGCTGATGCCGCTCCTTTAGCTTCAGGTGATGCTGATACACAAGATGCTGTATTGAAACTGGTTTATCTGACTCCGACTCATACTGAATTTACTGCTGGTAAAGCATATGTTGAAGGTGATAAATACGGAACAGACGGTACAATCTTCACAAAAATCAATTTTGCAGATCGTGAATTTGATGGAACTTACCTGACTCGTTATACTCCGGCTGAAGGACTGTATTTTATTAAGAAAGATGCTACCGGAAAGTATGTTGTTTGCAATTTCAGCGGTACAATGATGTATGATGTTGAAAGTGGTGATCTTGTTAAAACTCAGGATTATAACAATATGCCGGCTACAATGTGGGTAGTTCGTAGCACTGGTTGTTCTACTGTAGCTATTACAAATCGTGAATATGCTAAAGCAAGTGATGTATTTGAAGGTCAGTTGTATGTAGATGCAGAAAATGGTATCTATTTCATTGATGACAATCAGAATAGTGCAACAATGGCTAACAAGTTCAACTATGCAGACTATCTGGCATTTACTCCGGTTGAGAATGAAGTAGCAAAAACTAGTTTGTATCATGGTTACAAACACATTTCTTCTGATTTGTTGACTATCAAGAAATTCTATCTGGGATATAACCTGTTCGCTGATCAGGATCTGTATCTGAATGTAACAGGTGATAAGAACTTTGCTCCTTCAAAAGATCAGTCTACTTATTATGAACTGGAAGAAGTAGTAGATGCAACTAAGACTGAATTTAATTTCGGTACAGGTGCTGGTGTTGCTGGTTTGCCTCAGTTGAAGAGAACTGCTTATAAACTGAAAGTAAAGGATGCTAATCTGGTAGATAATGACAAAGTATATGTTTACTTAATTTCTGAAAAAGGAAAGAATCCTTATTATAAAGCTATGACTAGCAAGCAGATTGCTGCTTTGCCTGCAGGTTCTAGCGCTAAAGAAGCTCATTTCTACTTGAAGTCTGATCAGATAAGAGGTGCTGCTAACGAAGAATGTTATGTATTGATTGACATTTATAACGGAACAACAAACGAAACAGGTAATGGTTATGTTCAGGCTCATTGTGAAGATGAAGTTGGAGCATTAAGCTACATGAATTTGGATAATATCGCAACAGAGAGAGCTTCTGCCTTTACTTTGGATGATGCTGATGTAATATTATATCGCACTATCGCTGAAGCTAAGACAGCTAAGATCTTCCGTCAGAGAGGTACTGCTAAAGAATATCTGTATGAAGATGGAAATAATAAGGTAAATGCTCCTGCTTTTGTAAAAGACTTCGGTTATCTGGGTCTGACAGCAGAAGGTATCATACCGGAAGGTGAAGCTACTACTACAGCTATGTATGCTCAATATGTAAAAGCATCTAATGATATTATGCCTCAGTATTTGTTTGCTGTTGATACTGCTACAGTAGCAGATGCAAAATGGTGTGCAACCGGCGAACACGGATATGTTAAAGAAGGTGATGCTCATAGTGATCATACTGTAGATTATATTGGTTATTTGGCTGGTAGATTCATGGTTAATTTGACAGACTCTATCGAAGGTAATACCGGAATGTTGAATAATGCTGATAAATTCAAATATGCAGGTTATGACCGTCTTGGCTTTGTCGAAGCTATCTATCGTGTAGAAAACGGAACTGAATATCTGTATATCCTGAAAGGTGGTAATACACTGAAAGGCTTACAGGCAGAATATGGTGTAGTTGCTCCGGAAACATTTGCTGATGCAACTGTGTTCGATAAGAAAAAATTGGATGGCAAACACGCTAATTATGCATTTTCTCTGCGTTTGATCAACGAAGATCCTGAAAAAGATTTCTTAATCGAATCTAAGGGTGAAGGCTCAGCAATCGGTTCTTTCAAAGGTGCTTGGGTAAAGGTGCAGAATTCTTGTCCAGTATTGGCTAAGTTCACCACAACAGGTTCTGATCATGCTGATGAAGCTGGTACAATCGAAGAATTGATCAACAACGCTCAGATCTTCAATATTGAAGAAGGTCTTGATGAAGTTGCTACGGGTAACGAAGGTATTGATGCTCCGGCTACAATTTCTGTAATCGCAGAAAACGGTGCAATCAGAGTTCTGAATGCTGCAGGTAAGGCTGTAACAGTATCTAATGTATTAGGTCAGACTATAGCTAGTACAGTGGTAACATCTGATGATGCAAAGATTAACACACCGGCAGGTCTTGTGGTTGTCGCTGTTGACGGTGAAGCTGCAGTTAAAGCAATCGTTAAATAATAACGTAGTAAAATAAAAAAGAGAAGGGCAGCGTGTCTGTTCTTCTCTATCTTAATAAGAATTTATAATCAAAATAATTTAAACTACGCGTTTAGGATAGGCAGTTATGTTGTATCTATCCTTGAATAAGTATTCCGTGAGGAAGAAAGAGTAGTTTTAATACTAAAGTAATAAAATAAAGTTCTTCTGTCAGTACCTTTGTGAAGAGAGAAAACAGACACAAGACAAGCCCCGTTGGTTTTAAGCCGGCGGGGCTTCGTGTTAAATAATAATAAATAGTTTGAATTCACATGTTGTAGAACAGAAACAAACGGGAACTATTATGTAACTTTGCACCGTTTTTAGCGCAGATTATGCAGAAAAACAGATGTAACTCGTTGGTTATACGGAAATAATGCGTATCTTTGCAGCCTGAAATAGAAAAAAGAGATAAATAAAATTATAACACATTCAAAGTTTAAAAAAGAAAAGAAATGCCTACAATTCAGCAATTAGTTAGAAAAGGAAGGGAAACTTTGGTGGTAAAAGGTAAATCACCTGCATTGGATGCTTGTCCTCAGAGACGTGGCGTTTGTGTACGTGTTTATACTACAACCCCGAAAAAGCCTAACTCTGCAATGCGTAAAGTAGCGAGAGTTCGTTTGACAAATGGTAAAGAAGTAAACTCTTACATTCCGGGAGAAGGACACAACTTGCAGGAACACTCTATCGTATTAGTACGTGGTGGTCGTGTGAAGGACCTTCCTGGTGTACGTTATCACATTGTACGTGGTACCTTGGATACAGCTGGCGTTAATGGTCGTACTCAGCGTCGTTCTAAATACGGTGCAAAACGTCCAAAAGCGGGTGCTGCTCCAGCAAAAGGAAAGAAGTAAAAATCACCCTTTCAAACTGAGAATTTAAATTTAAGTATTAAAGCTGGTTTGAGTTATTTGGATAGGCTATAGGTTGAGTAAATGGTTCAGCGGAACCGTTGAAGACGTATTAAAGGCAACCAAGAAACAAGAACGAAATTTTTGAAAACAAAATGAGAAAAGCAAAACCAAAGAAAAGACAGATCCTCCCGGATCCTGTTTTCGGTGATGTAAAGGTTACGAGATTCGTAAACCATTTAATGTATGATGGCAAGAAAAATACTGCCTTCGAAATTTTCTATTCCGCTCTGGAAAACGTTAAGGCTAAATTGCCTAACGAGGAAAAGTCTGCTCTCGAAATTTGGAAAGCTGCACTCGACAATATTACCCCCCAAGTCGAAGTGAAGTCACGCCGTGTTGGTGGTGCTACTTTCCAGGTACCTACTGAAATTCGCCCCGATCGTAAAGAATCAATTTCTATGAAGAACCTGATCATCTTCTCACGCAAGAGAGGTGGTAAGACTATGTCTGATAAGTTGTCTGCAGAGATTGTAGATGCTTACAACAACCAGGGTGGCGCATTCAAAAGAAAAGAAGATATGCACCGTATGGCTGAAGCTAACCGTGCATTTGCACACTTCAGATTTTAATTTAGCAAATTTAGGAGAATAAAAGAAAGATGGCAACAAAAGCTGACGAACAATTAAAATATACCAGAAACATCGGTATCATGGCGCACATTGATGCAGGAAAGACTACGACTTCAGAGCGTATCCTTTTCTACACAGGTCTGACTCACAAAATTGGTGAGGTTCATGACGGTGCTGCAACAATGGACTGGATGGAGCAGGAACAGGAACGTGGTATCACTATCACTTCTGCTGCGACTACTACTTTCTGGAATTACGCTAATGACAAATATAAAATCAACTTGATTGACACTCCGGGGCACGTGGACTTTACTGTTGAAGTAGAGCGTTCACTGCGTATTCTGGATGGTGCAGTTGCTGCATTCTGTGCGGTTGGAGGTGTAGAACCTCAGTCTGAAACAGTATGGCGTCAGGCTGATAAATATAATGTACCCAGAATTGGTTATGTAAATAAAATGGACCGTTCCGGCGCAAACTTCTTTGAAGTAGTTCGTCAGGTGAAGGATGTATTGGGTGCTAATCCTTGTCCTATTCAGATACCTATCGGTGCAGAGGAAACTTTCAAAGGTGTAGTCGACCTGGTAACAATGAAGGCTATCCTTTGGCATGACGAAACTATGGGTGCTGAATATTCTGTTGAGGAAATTCCGGCAGACCTGAAGGATGAAGCTGAAGAATGGAGAGACAAGATGTTGGAAGTTCTGGCTGAGTGCGACGATGCTTTGATGGAAAAATACTTTGATGATCCTGCAACTATTACAGAAGATGAAATCAGAGTAGCTATCCGTAAAGGTACTATCGCTATGCAGATCAATCCGATGATCTGTGGTTCTTCTTTCAAGAACAAAGGTGTTCAAACTTTATTGAATGCTGTTTGTGCTTACCTGCCTAGCCCTGCTGATGCAGAAGCTATCGAAGGTACAGACCCACGTGATCCTGATACTGTAGTCGTACGTAAACCGTTGTTCGAAGAGCCGTTGACTGCATTGGCATTTAAGATTGCAACCGACCCGTATGTAGGCCGCTTGTGTTTCTTCCGTGTATATTCAGGTTCTTTATTGGCTGGTTCTTATGTATACAACACTCGTTCAGGCAAGAAAGAACGTATTTCTCGTCTGTTCCAGATGCATTCAAACAAGCAGAACCCGATGGAAGCTATCGGTTGTGGTGATATCGGTGCTGGTGTTGGTTTCAAAGATATCCGTACTGGTGATACTCTTTGTGACGAAGCACATCCGATTACACTGGAATCTATGGAATTCCCGGATCCGGTTATCGGTATCGCAGTAGAGCCTAAGACTCAGAAAGACCTGGATAAACTGGGTATGGGATTGGCTAAGCTGGCTGAAGAAGATCCTACTTTCCGTGTTCAGACTAACGAAGAAACAGGTCAGACTGTAATTAGCGGTATGGGTGAGCTTCACTTGGATATCATCGTTGATCGTCTGCGTCGTGAATTCAAGGTTGAATGTAATCAGGGTAAACCTCAGGTTACTTATAAAGAAGCTATCACTAAATCTGTTGAACTTCGCGAAGTTTATAAGAAACAGTCTGGTGGTCGTGGTAAGTTTGCTGATATCATCGTTCGTATCGAACCGGCTGACGAAAGTTTCGAAGGAACACTTCAGTTTATTGATGAAGTAAAGGGTGGTAACATTCCTAAGGAATTTATCCCTTCAGTGCAGAAAGGTTTCGAAAAAGCAATGAAGAACGGTATTCTTGCCGGTTATCCGTTGGATAAGCTGAAAGTTACATTGATCGATGGTTCATTCCACCCGGTTGACTCTGACCAGTTGTCATTCGAAATCTGTGCTATCCAGGCATTCAAGAGCGCATCAGAAAAGGCAGGTCCTGCTTTGATGGAGCCGATCATGCAGATGGAAGTTGTTACTCCGGAAGAAAGCATGGGTGATGTTATCGGTGACTTGAACAAACGTCGTGGACAGGTAGAAGGTATGGAAACAAGCCGTACTGGTGCACGTGTTGTAAAAGCTAAAGTGCCTTTGGCTGAAACATTCGGTTATGTTACTGCACTGCGTACTATCACTTCAGGTCGTGCAACATCTTCAATGCAGTTCTCTCACTATGCTCAGGTATCCTCTTCTATTGCTAAGCAGGTACTGACAGAAGTACAGGGTCGTGCTGATTTGATCAAATAATTTAGAAACATATATAACATATGAGCCAAAAGATCAGAATTAAATTAAAGTCTTACGATTATTCTCTGGTAGACAAGTCTGCCGAGAAGATCGTGAAGACGGTAAAGGCTACAGGTGCTGTTGTTAGCGGACCGATTCCTCTGCCTACACACAAACGTATCTTTACTGTGAACCGCTCTACTTTCGTTAATAAGAAATCTCGTGAGCAGTTCGAACTGTCATCTTACAAAAGATTGATAGACATTTACAGCTCAACTGCAAAAACAGTTGACGCCTTGATGAAGCTGGAATTACCCAGCGGTGTTGAAGTAGAAATTAAAGTGTGAGTTATTTAAAAATTAAGTGAAATGCCAGGATTATTAGGAAAAAAAATCGGAATGACATCCGTTTTCAGTGCCGAGGGAAAAAATCTTCCATGCACTGTTATCGAAGTGGGTCCTTGTGTTGTTACACAGATTAAGACTTTGGAAAAAGATGGCTATGAAGCTGTACAGTTGGGTTTCGAAGACAAAAAAGAGAAACATACAACTCAGCCGGAAATGGGCCACTTCAAGAAAGCCGGTGTAACTCCCAAGAGATACTTGGCCGAGTTCAAGAATTTTGAAACTGCATACAATCTGGGTGATGTGATCACTGTGGATTATCTGGAAAATGCAGGTTTCGTTGATGTAGTTGGTACATCAAAAGGTAAAGGTTTCCAGGGTGTAGTAAAACGTCATGGTTTCGGTGGTGTAGGTCAGACTACTCACGGTCAGCATAACCGTTTGCGTGCTCCCGGTGGTATCGGTGCTTGTTCATACCCTGCAAAGGTATTCAAGGGCATGCGTATGGCCGGACAGATGGGTAATGAACGTGTAACAGTTCAGAACCTGGAAGTGATCAAGGTAATGCCGGAACATAATCTTTTATTGGTTAAAGGATCTGTTCCAGGAGCAAAAGGTTCAATCGTATTAATTGAAAAGTAATGGAACTGAGCGTATTTAATATTAAAGGTGAAGATACCGGAAGAAAGGTAACTTTAAACGATGCTATCTTCGGCATTGAACCCAATGATCATGCCATTTACCTGGATGTAAAGCAGTATTTGGCAAACCAGCGTCAGGGTACTCACAAATCGAAAGAAAGAAGTGAGATCTCTGGTAGTACACGCAAACTGATCCGTCAGAAAGGTGGTGGTGGAGCCCGTCGTGGTGATATCAACTCTCCTGTATTGGTTGGTGGTGCTCGCGTTTTCGGTCCGAAACCGAGAGATTATGAGTTCAAATTGAACAAGAAGGTAAAGGGTCTGGCTCGTAAGTCTGCTTTGGCTTATAAAGCTAAAAATAATGCAATTGTAGTTGTAGAAGATTTCGCTCTGGAAGCTCCGAAGACTAAAGAATTTGTAACAATTGCTAAAAACCTGAAAGTGGCTGATAAAAAGTTACTTATGGTTTTACCGGAGAAAAATAATTTTGTATATTTGTCGGCTCGTAATTTAGAAAAGACAAATGTTATAACAGCCTCTGAATTAAACACATACAAAGTGCTTGATGCAGCTAATTTGGTTTTGACTGAAAGTTCTGTTGCTGTTATAGAAAAACTTTTTAATGCATAAGGAGTAAGGAAATGGGAATTATTATTAAACCTATAGTAACAGAGAAGCAAACAGCGATTACTGAAAAAATGGCTAATCGCTATGGTTTTCGTGTTTCTCCTGATGCCAACAAGTTGGAGATCAAAAAAGCTGTACAGGATATGTATAATGTAACTGTAGTTGATGTTAACACCATCAACTACTCCGGCAAGCAGAAAAGCCGTTATACAAAATCAGGTATTATCAATGGTAAACAGGCAGCTTTTAAGAAGGCAATCGTAACGTTGAAAGAAGGAGAAACAATTGATTTCTTTAGTAATATCTAAAAAAAGAAATGGGAATACGTAAATTAAAGCCCACAACACCGGGGCAGAGACACAAAGTTATTGGTGCATTTGATAAAATCACTGCAAGTACACCAGAGAAGTCTCTTGTGGTAGGTAAGAGCAGTACTGGTGGTCGTAACAACACAGGTAAGATGACAATGCGTTATCTTGGTGGCGGTCACAAACAAAAGTACAGAATTATCGACTTCAAGAGAAATAAAGATGGCATTCCTGCAACAGTAAAGTCTATTGAGTACGATCCAAACCGTACTTCTCGCATCGCTTTATTGTATTATGCTGACGGAGCAAAGAGCTATATTATCGCTCCGAACGGCTTGGAAGTTGGCCAGACAGTGGTTTCAGGTAGCGATGCCGCTCCTGAGGTAGGTAATACTTTGCCTATGGCAAATATTCCCGTTGGTACTATTATTCATAATATTGAGCTTCGTCCCGGACAGGGTGCCAAAATGGTACGTTCTGCTGGTGCTTTTGCTCAGTTGACTTCTAAAGAAGGTGCTTATGCAATTATTAAGATGCCTTCTGGCGAAACCAGAAAGATTCTTGCTGCATGTAAGGCTACAATTGGTAGTGTAGGTAATTCAGACCATGGTCTTGAAAAATCAGGTAAAGCCGGTCGCTCTAGATGGTTAGGTCGTCGTCCTCACAACCGTGGTGTTGTTATGAACCCGGTTGATCACCCAATGGGTGGTGGTGAAGGTCGTTCTTCCGGAGGTCATCCTAGATCCCGTAATGGCTTATATGCTAAGGGCTTGAAGACTAGAGCTCCTAAGAAGCATTCTTCAAAGTATATTATTGAAAGAAGAAAGAAATAATCTGATTAATTAAGTAAACTATGAGTCGTTCGCTAAAAAAAGGCCCGTATATTAATGTAAAGCTTGAGAAGAAAGTTCTGGCAATGAATGAGTCAGGAAAGAAAGCCGTAGTTAAGACATGGGCAAGAGCTTCAATGATTTCGCCTGATTTCGTAGGCCATACTATTGCAGTTCATAATGGAAATAAATTTATTCCTGTTTTCGTAACCGAGAATATGGTAGGTCACAAGTTGGGAGAGTTCTCACCGACACGTACTTTCCGCGGTCACGCCGGTAACAAGAAGAAATAATATCGGTAGTAACAGGAATTCAGGAATCTGAAAATAAAAAGAATCGAATAAAATGGGTGCTAGAAAAAGAATATCAGCTGAAGCAAGAAAAGAAGCCCAAAAGACCATGTACTTCGCAAAGTTGCGTAACGTACCTACTTCTCCGCGTAAGATGCGTCTCGTTGTAGACATGATCCGTGGTATGGAAGTATTCCGTGCACTTGGTGTTTTGAAGTTTTCTAACAAGGAAGCTGCAGCAAGAGTAGAAAAATTGCTTCGTTCAGCAATTGCCAATTGGGAGCAGAAAAATGAACGTAAAGCAGAAACTGGTGAGTTGTTTGTTTCTTCAATCAGCGTTGATTGCGCTACTACATTGAAGAGAATGCGTCCGGCTCCCCAGGGTAGAGGATACAGAATTCGTAAACGTTCGAACCATGTAACCTTGTTTGTTGATACACTTAGTAAAAACGATAGTCAAAATTAATTGTAGATGGGACAAAAAGTTAATCCGGTTAGTAATCGTTTAGGAATCATCCGTGGTTGGGATTCCAATTGGTATGGCGGCAAAAATTACGGAGATACTTTGCTGGAAGATAGCAAAATCCGTAAATACTTGAATGCTCGTCTTGCTAAAGCTAGTGTATCTCGTATCGTTATTGAACGTACGCTTAAGTTGATCACAATAACAGTTTGCACATCACGTCCGGGCATCATCATCGGTAAAGGTGGTCAGGAAGTTGATAAATTGAAAGAAGAGTTGAAAAAAATTACCGACAAAGAAGTTCAGATCAACATCTTTGAGGTAAAAAGACCCGAATTAGACGCAGTCATTGTTGCAAACAATATTGCTCGTCAACTTGAAGGAAAAATTGCTTACCGTCGTGCTATTAAGATGGCTATCGCCTCTACCATGAGAATGGGTGCAGAAGGTATTAAAGTGCAAGTATCTGGTCGTTTGAACGGTGCTGAAATGGCTCGTTCTGAAATGTACAAAGAAGGAAGAACTCCGTTACACACTCTGAGAGCAGATATCGATTACGCTTTGGCTGAAGCGTTGACGAAAGTTGGCTTGCTGGGTATCAAGGTATGGATCTGCCGTGGTGAAGTTTATGGTAAGAGAGATCTTGCTCCTTCATTCACAGCTTCTAAAGATTCAGGCCGCAGAAATGACAATGCCGGTGGCAACAGAGGAGATAAGAACTTCAAGAGAAAAAAAGCTAATCGTTAAACGTTAGAATTAAGAAGAGATGTTACAACCAAAGAAAACCAAGTTCAGAAGACAGCAGAAAGGTCGCATGAAGGGTGAAGCTCAACGTGGCAACCAGCTGGCATTCGGTTCGTTCGGTATAAAAGCGTTAGAGAATAAATGGATTACCGGTCGCCAGATTGAAGCTGCCCGTATCGCGGTAACTCGTTATATGCAACGTCAGGGTCAGGTTTGGGTTCGGATTTTCCCGGATAAACCTATTACAAAGAAACCGGCCGAAGTACGTATGGGTAAAGGTAAAGGTAACCCGGAAGGCTTTGTTGCGCCTGTTACTCCAGGTCGTCTGATTTTCGAAATTGAAGGTGTTCCCTTTGATATTGCGAAAGAAGCTTTGCGCTTAGCAGCACAGAAGCTTCCGGTAACAACGAAATTTGTTGTGAGACGTGATTATGATATGGCTAATCAAAATGCGTAATTGTTATGAAGATTGCAGAAATTAGAGAATTAAGCACAAAAGAATTGCTTGAAAGAGTAGATGCTGAGGTTGCTGCCTACGATCAGAAGGTTATTAACCACACTATCTCTCCGACAGACAACCCTGCACAGATTAAACAACAACGCAGGATGATTGCGCGCATGAGAACAGAATTGCGCCAGAGAGAACTTAACAACAAATAATTGAGCCTGATGGAAACTAGAAATTTAAGAAAAGAAAGAACGGGCGTGGTTACTAGCAACAAGATGGATAAAAGCATCACTGTTGCTATTAAATGGAAGGAAAAACACCCCATTTATGGTAAGTTCGTTAATAAAACGAAGAAATATCATGCTCACGACGAAAAGAATGAGTGCAATATCGGTGATACCGTGAAAATTATGGAAACTCGTCCTTTGAGCAAAACAAAGAGATGGAGATTAGTTCAAATAATCGAAAGAGCTAAGTAACATGATACAACAAGAATCAAGACTAGTAGTAGCAGATAACAGTGGCGCTAAAGAATGTTTATGTATCCGCGTATTGGGCGGTACAAGAAAACGTTACGCCTCTGTTGGGGATGTAATTGTAGTAGCAATTAAGAGTGTAATCCCGTCAAGTGATGTGAAGAAGGGTGCTGTTTCTAAAGCTATCATTGTTCGCACAAAAAAAGAAATCCGTCGCCCGGATGGTTCATATATCCGTTTCGATGATAACGCTTGTGTATTGTTGAATGCCGGTGGTGATATTCGTGGAAGCCGTATCTTCGGTCCGGTTGCCAGAGAACTTCGTGCAACAAATATGAAAATTGTTTCACTTGCACCTGAAGTACTTTAATTCGTAAAATTTAAGGTAATGAGTAAATTACATATCAAAAAAGGCGATATAGTTTTTGTTAATGCCGGCGAAGACAAAGGTAAAACAGGTCGTGTTTTACAGGTGCTCGTAGACGAGAACCGTGCTATTGTTGAAGGCGTTAATATGGTATCAAAGCATACCAAGCCTAATGCAAAGAATCCGCAAGGAGGAATTGAAAAGAAGGAAGCTCCTATTCATATTTCAAACCTGAACGTGGTTGACCCGAAATCAGGTAAACCGACACGTATCGGACGTAAAGAAAATGCTGAAGGTGCTTTAGTTCGTTATTCTAAAAAATCAGGGGAGGAAATTAAGTAATGAGCAATACTGCCAGTCTTAAAAAAGAATATCAGGACAGAATTGTTCCTGCTTTGACAAAAGAGTTCGGATATAAATCAGTAATGCAGGTACCCGTATTGAAGAAGATTGTAATCAATCAAGGTTTGGGTATGGCTGCTGCCGACAAGAAGATCATCGATATCGCAATCAGCGAATTGTCTACAATTACTGGTCAAAAGGCCGTTGCGACAGTATCTAAAAAGGATATCTCAAACTTTAAGTTGCGTAAAAAAATGCCTATCGGCGTGATGGTAACATTGCGTCGTGAGCAGATGTACGAATTTTTGGAAAGATTAGTTCGTATCGCTCTTCCGCGTATTCGTGACTTTAAAGGTATTGAAAGTAAGTTAGATGGTAGAGGTAATTATACCATGGGTATTCAGGAACAAATTATTTTTCCTGAAATAAATATCGATAATATTACTAAAATATTAGGAATGAATATTACCTTTGTGACCTCTGCGAAAACAGATGAAGAAGGGTATGCTCTGTTGAGAGAATTTGGGTTGCCTTTTAAAAATGCAAAAAAAGACTAAGTTATGGCTAAGGAATCAATGAAAGCCCGCGAGGTTAAAAGAGCAAAACTAGTAGCTAAATACGCCGCTAAAAGAGCTGAACTGAAAGCTGCTGGTGACTACGAAGCTTTGCAGGCTTTACCTAAAAATGCTTCTCCTGTACGTTTGCACAACCGTTGCAAAATTACAGGTCGTCCGAAAGGGTATGTACGCCAGTTCGGCATTTCACGTATTCAATTCCGTGAAATGGCATCCAATGGTTTAATCCCGGGTGTAAAGAAAGCAAGTTGGTAAGTTTTTTTATTTAAATATTGTCCGGGTGGCCGGATCAATTTAATTCATTTATATATGACAGATCCTATTGCAGATTATTTGACAAGATTGCGTAATGCGATCAAAGCGAAGCACAGAGTTGTTGAAGTGCCGGCGTCAAATTTAAAGAAAGAGATCACTAAGATCCTTTTCGAAAAGGGCTACATTCTTAATTTTAAGTTTGTAGAAGAAGGTCCTCAGGGAACAATTAAGATTGCCTTGAAGTATGACCTGGTAAACAAAGTGAATGCAATCAAGAAACTTGAGAGAGTTTCTACTCCAGGTTTGCGTAAGTACACTGGTTACAAAGAAATGCCGAGAGTATTGAATGGTTTAGGTATTGCCGTTCTTTCGACTTCTAAGGGTGTGATGACAGACAAAGAAGCCCGCGATCTGAAGATCGGTGGTGAAGTATTATGTTATGTTTATTAATTAGGAGGAAAGAAGAATGTCAAGAATAGGAAAATTACCAATTCATGTGCCGGCCGGTGTAACGGTTACGATTAAGGATAGCGTGGTGACTGTAAAAGGTCCTAAGGGCGAAATGACTCAGGCTGTTAATCCAGATATTAATGTAACTCTGGAAGATGGAGTTATTCATTTAGCAAGACCGACAGATGATAAGAACCATCGTGCATTACATGGTTTGTATCGTTCTCTGATCAACAATATGGTGATCGGTGTATCTGAAGGATACAAAAAAGAACTGGAACTGGTCGGTGTTGGTTACCGTGTTACTAACACAGGACAGCTGTTGGATCTTTCTTTAGGTTATACTCACAACATCTATTTGCAGTTACCTAAAGAGGTGAAGGTTGAAACGAAGACTGAGAGAAATAAGAATCCTCTTATTATCCTTGAATCAGCTGATAAACAATTACTGGGTCAGATTTGTGCTAAGATTCGTTCATTCAGAATGCCGGAACCGTATAAAGGTAAGGGTATTAAGTTTGTGGGTGAGGAAATTCGCAGAAAGTCTGGTAAATCAGCAGGTAAGTAATCTACGTAAACTGAAATTATCATGACAACGAAGGAAGAAAGAAGATTAAAAATAAAACGAGGAATACGTGGAAAAGTTGCAGGAACACCTGAACGTCCACGCCTTACTGTGTTTAGAAGCAACAAGCAGATCTATGCACAGGTTATAGATGATACTACAGGTAAAACTTTGGCTGCTGCTTCATCTTTGAAATTAGATGTTAAGGCTCCCAAGAAAGAAATCGCTGCCAAGGTTGGTGAACTGATCGCTAAAGGTGCTCAGGAAGCTGGTGTTCAGGCTGTTGTTTTCGACCGTAATGGTTACCTGTATCACGGAAGAATTAAAGAATTAGCAGATGCTGCACGTAACGGCGGCCTTAAATTTTAATGAAGATGGCAGGAGTTAATAATAGAGTTAAATCGACCAACGACTTAGAGTTGAAGGACAGATTAGTTGCAATCAACCGCGTAACTAAAGTAACAAAAGGTGGACGTACTTTTAGTTTTGCTGCTATTGTAGTAGTAGGAAACGAAGATGGTATCATCGGTTGGGGCTTAGGTAAAGCAGGTGAAGTAACGACAGCTATCGCTAAAGGTGTAGAAGCTGCTAAAAAGAATTTGATCAAGGTTCCTGTTCACAAAGGTACTATTCCTCACGAACAGCTTGCAAAATTCGGTGGTGCACAAGTTTTGATCAAGCCTGCATCTCACGGTACCGGTGTTAAAGCTGGTGGTGCTATGCGTGCAGTATTGGAAAGTGTTGGTATTACTGACGTTTTGGCAAAGTCTAAAGGATCTTCAAACCCTCACAACTTAGTAAAAGCTACTATTGCTGCTTTGGGTGAATTGAGAAGTCCGTTTGTCGTTGCTCAGAACAGAGGTATTTCTGTTGAAAAAGTGTTTAGAGGTTAATTAGGGAGGAAAAATTATGGCGACTATTAAAATTAAACAAGTTAAGAGTAGAATTAAATGCCCGAAAGACCAGAAAAGAACACTTGATGCACTGGGTCTGACAAAGTTGAACCGCGTAGTAGAACATGAAGCTACTCCGGCTATCCTGGGTATGGTTGAGAAAGTGAAACATTTGGTTTCGGTAGAGAATTAATAATTGGTTGAAAAAATAAATTATACGATATGAATTTATCAAATTTAAAACCTGCTGAAGGTTCTACTAAGACCAGAAAAAGAATCGGCCGTGGTCCGGGTTCAGGATTAGGTGGAACTTCAACAAGAGGTCATAAAGGAGCAAAGTCAAGATCTGGTTATTCAAAAAAGATCGGATTTGAAGGTGGTCAGATGCCTATTCAGAGACGTTTGCCTAAATTTGGTTTCAAGAATATTAACCGTGTAGAATATAAAGCTATCAATCTCGCAACATTACAGTTAATGGCTGAAGCTCAGAACTTAACTAAGATTGGTGTAAACGAATTGATCGAAGCTGGTTTTATTTCTACATCTCAAATGGTTAAAATTCTTGGTAATGGTAGCCTGACTGTTAAGTTAGAAGTTGAAGCTCACGCTTTCTCTAAGAGTGCAGAAGCAGCTATCCAAGCCGCAGGTGGAACTGTTGTTAAACTCTAAGTCATGAGAGCAGTTGAAACAATAAAAAATATCTGGAAGATTGAGGATCTGAGAAATCGGATCCTCACCACTCTTTTATTGGTGGCTATATATCGCTTCGGAACGTATGTAGTACTTCCTGGTATTGATCCTCAAGCGTTAACCGCTTTACAGGCGCAGACAAGAGGCGGATTGCTTGCACTGTTGGATATGTTTTCAGGTGGTGCATTCTCTAATGCTTCTATTTTTGCATTGGGTATTATGCCTTATATTTCCGCTTCAATTGTTATGCAGTTGTTAGCCATTGCAGTTCCTTCTTTTCAGAAATTACAGAGAGAAGGGGAGAGTGGTCGTAGAAAGATCAATCAATGGACTCGCTACCTCACAGTAGCTATCCTGTTATTCCAGGGACCGACGTATCTGGTGAACTTAAGTGTTCAGTTGAAGGCCGCTGGTGCAGCTTTACCTCCGGGTATTCTGTTTACTATATCTTCTACTATTATTCTGGCTGCAGGAAGTATGTTTATCTTATGGCTAGGTGAAAGAATTACAGATAAAGGTGTTGGAAATGGTATTTCATTTATCATTTTGATTGGTATCATAGCCCGTCTACCGCATTCATTGTTCCAGGAATTTATTTCAAGAACAAGTGAAAAAACTGGTGGTCTGGTTATGTTCTTGTTTGAAATGCTGTTTCTTTTACTTGTTATTGCCGGTGCTATTTTATTGGTTCAGGGAACTCGTAAAGTGCCCGTACAGTACGCTAAGAGAATTATAGGTAACAAACAATATGGTGGCGCTCGTCAGTATATTCCTTTAAAGGTAAATGCTGCAAACGTTATGCCTATCATCTTTGCTCAGGCAATTATGTTTATTCCTATTTCTATTGTAGGATTCTCCAGTACAGGTGATCAAAGTGGTTTTTGGGCTGCATTTATGGATAATACCGGTTTCTGGTATAACTTTGTATTTGCGGTATTGATTATCCTCTTTACTTATTTCTATACAGCTATCACGATCAATCCGACCCAGATGGCTGATGATTTGAAGAGAAACAATGGATTTATTCCGGGTGTTAAACCTGGAAAAAGTACCAAAGACTATCTGGATACAATCATGGATCGTATTACTCTTCCGGGTGCATTCTTCTTGGCATTGGTAGCTATTATGCCTGCTTTTGCAAGAATCGCTGGTGTGAGTATGGAGTTCTCTCAGTTCTTTGGAGGAACATCTTTGTTGATTTTGGTTGGTGTAGTGTTGGATACATTGCAGCAAGTAGAAAGTCATTTGTTGATGCGTCATTATGACGGTTTGTTGAAGTCAGGAAGAATTAAAGGTCGTACAGGCTCAGTTGCCGCTTATTAATAGGATGATCTATTTAAAAACAGATGAAGAAATCGAGTTGATGCGTTCGGCCAATCAATTGGTAGGCCGGACACTGGGAGAATTGGCAAAGCATATTGCTCCCGGGGTTACAACTCTTCAACTCGATAAGATTGCTGAAGAATTCATTAGGGATAATGGAGCAGTCCCAGCTTTTTTAGGGTATGGTGGTTTTCCAAATTCAATATGTGCTTCTGTAAATGAGCAGGTAGTGCATGGTATTCCTTCCTCAAAAGCAGTTTTAAAAGAAGGTGATGTCATATCAGTTGACTGTGGTACCATATTGAATGGCTTTGTTGGCGATTCAGCTTATACTTTTTGTGTAGGTGAAGTGGCACCGGAAGTGAAGAATTTGTTGAAGACGACAAAAGAATCTCTTTATCAAGGTATTCAACAAGCTGTAGAAGGAAAACGAGTAGGAGATGTTAGTCATGCGGTGCAGACATACTGTGAATCGAAAGGTTACTCTGTTGTAAGGGAACTGGTGGGACATGGTATCGGACGCAAGATGCATGAAGAACCTGAAGTACCCAATTATGGAAGATATGGTTGCGGAGCTTTATTGCGTAGTGGTATGTGCATCTGCATTGAACCTATGATCAATATGGGAAGCAAAAATGTCGTTTTTGAAAAGGACGGTTGGACGGTGCGTACAAAAGACAGAAAATGTTCTGCTCATTTTGAGCATTGTATAGCGATAAGACCCGATGGTCCTCAGATTTTATCTTCATTTGAATTTGTAGAAGAAGTTCTAGGAAATAACGCAATTTAATTTGATTTATATGGCTAAACAAGCAGCTATTGAACAAGATGGAGTTATAGTAGAAGCATTGTCAAATGCAATGTTTCGTGTGGAATTAGAGAACGGACATGAAATTACTGCCCACATATCAGGAAAGATGCGTATGCATTATATTAAAATTCTTCCTGGTGATAAGGTTAGAGTAGAAATGTCTCCGTATGATTTATCAAAAGGTAGAATTGCTTTTAGATATAAATAAAAATAACTAGATATGAAAGTAAGAGCATCTTTAAAGAAGCGTACACCTGAATGTAAGATTGTAAGAAGAAAGGGTCGCTTATACGTAATTAACAAGAAAAACCCTAAGTATAAACAACGTCAGGGATAATTTATTATTTTTGCAAAATAATTAAGTAAGTAATATGGCTATAAGAATAGTTGGTGTAGACTTGCCACAAAATAAAAGAGGAGAAATCGCTTTGACTTATATCTACGGTATCGGTCGGAGTGCTTCAAAATCTATTTTAGAGAAAGCAGGCGTTGATCGTGATATCAAAGTAAAAGACTGGACAGATGATCAAGCTGCAAAAGTACGTGAAGTCATTGGCGCTGAGTACAAGGTAGAAGGTGATCTTCGTTCTGAAGTTCAACTAAACATCAAGCGTCTGATGGATATCGGATGTTACAGAGGTGTTCGTCACCGTATTGGTTTGCCTTTGAGAGGCCAGAGCACAAAGAACAATGCTCGTACTCGTAAGGGTAAGAAGAAAACTGTTGCAAATAAGAAAAAAGCTACTAAATAATAAGAGTTAATATGGCAAAGAAAACAGTCGCAGCAAAGAAGAGAAACGTAAAAGTTGACGCTTACGGTCAAGCTCATATTCATTCTTCTTTCAATAACATTATTGTGTCTCTTGCCAACAGTGAAGGTCAGGTAATCAGTTGGTCTTCTGCAGGTAAGATGGGATTCAGAAGTTCTAAAAAGAACACTCCGTATGCCGCTCAGATGGCAGCACAAGATTGTGCTAAGGTAGCTTATGATCTTGGTTTGAGAAAAGTAAAAGTATTCGTAAAAGGACCGGGTAACGGACGTGAGTCTGCTATCAGAACTATCCACGGTGCCGGAATCGAAGTAACTGAAATCGTAGACGTTACTCCGCTGCCTCACAATGGTTGTCGTCCTCCGAAAAAGAGAAGAGTATAATTAACTATAGTTTCTTGAACATTGAATCTGGAATTGTGAATAGATTGCATAAAGACCTTATCCTCTCTGTAATCGCGGCTGCACGGTTCCAGATTCAGACAGAAAAATTAAAACAATAAAAAAATGGCAAGATATACTGGACCAAAAACAAGAATTGCCCGTAAGTTTGGTGAGGCTATATTCGGACCGGATAAAGTTCTTTCTAAAAAGAATTATCCTCCCGGACAACATGGTAACGCCAGAAAAAGAAAAACTTCTGAATACGGAATTCAGCTTCGCGAGAAGCAAAAAGCTAAATACACTTATGGTGTATTGGAAAAACAATTTAGAAACCTGTTCGACAAAGCGCAGCGTTCAAAGGGTATTACCGGTGAAGTTCTGCTTCAGTTACTGGAAGGTCGTTTGGACAATGTAGTTTATCGTTTGGGTATTGCTCCTACGAGAGCTGCTGCACGTCAGTTGGTTTCTCACCGTCACATTACAGTTGATGGTAAGGTTGTAAACATTCCTTCTTACTCTTTGAAAGCCGGTCAGATCGTTGGTGTTAGAGAGAAATCCAAGTCTTTGGAAGTGATTGCTGATGCATTATCAGGATTCAACCACAGTAAATATCCTTGGATTGAGTGGGATCAGTCTTCTTTAAGCGGAAAATTACTGCATCTGCCGGAAAGAACTGACATTCCTGAAAACATTAAAGAGCAGTTGATCGTAGAATTGTATTCTAAATAATAATTGATTTCCATGGCGATATTAGCATTTCAAAAACCCGATAAAGTATTAATGTTGGAAGCGGACAATTTCTTCGGAAAGTTTGAATTTCGTCCGTTGGAACCCGGCTATGGTATTACTATAGGTAATGCTCTGCGCCGTATTCTCCTGTCGTCGCTTGAAGGTTTTGCTATTACATCCATTAAGATCGAAGGTGTTGACCATGAATTTGGTACAATTCCCGGTGTTATTGAAGATGTAACAAACATTATCTTGAACCTGAAACAGGTACGGTTCAAGCATATTGTAGACGACATAGAGAATGAGAAAGTAAGTATTACTGTTTCGGGTTCGGAAGTGTTCAAAGCCGGTGATATAGGTAAACAGCTGACCGGATTCGAAGTATTGAATCCAGACTTGGTTATTTGCCGTTTGGATCCGAACGCTGGTTTCCAGATTGAATTAACAATAAATAAAGGACGCGGATATGTTCCCGCTGATGAAAATAGAGACCCGAATGCAGACGTTCATGTTATTGCCATCGACTCTATTTATACTCCTATACGTAATGTTAAGTATTCAATCGAGAACTTCCGTGTTGAGCAAAAGACGGACTACGAAAAGTTGGTTCTTGAAATAGCCACAGATGGTTCTATTCATCCGAAGGAAGCGTTGAAAGAAGCTGCTAAGATTCTGATACATCATTTCATGTTGTTCTCAGATGAAAAGATTGCGATCGAGACAGTAGATACTGACGGCAATGAAGAATTCGATGAAGAAGTACTTCACATGCGCCAGTTGCTTAAGAGCAAGCTAGCAGATATGGACCTTTCCGTTCGTGCTTTGAATTGCTTGAAAGCTGCAGATGTTGAAACATTGGGTGAACTGGTTAAATTCAACAAGAATGATTTGTTGAAATTCCGTAACTTCGGTAAGAAGTCGCTCACTGAACTTGATGAACTGCTTGAGAGCTTGAACCTTTCATTCGGTATGGATATCACAAAATATAAATTAGATAAAGAGTAAGTAAACGATGAGACATAATAAGAAATTCAATCATTTAGGTCGTACAAATACTCACCGTGAAGCAATGCTGTCTAATATGGCTTCTTCTTTGATCAAGCATAAGAGAATCTTTACGACAACAGCAAAAGCTAAAGCGCTTCGTAAGTTTGTTGAACCTCTGATCACAAAGTGCAAAGAGGATACAACTCACTCAAGACGTGTGGTATTTAGTACTTTACAGGATAAGAACGCTGTAACAGAACTTTTTAAGGAAGTAGCTCAGAAGATCGGTGATCGTCCGGGTGGTTATACCAGAATTATTAAGACTGGTAACCGTTTAGGTGACAACGCTGCTATGTGCTTCATTGAATTAGTTGATTACAACGAAAACATGTTGAAGGATACTACAGCTAAGAAAACTACGAAAACAAGACGTTCTCGTAAGAAATCTACAGCTGCTGAAACAGCTGCTCCGGTTGCTGAAGCTCCTGCAGCAGAAGCAACAGAAGAAAAAGCTGCAGAATAATTTCTGTAACTTATATACGATACAAAAACAGCCGACATTCTTATGCCGGCTGTTTTTGTATATAAACAAATCAATTTATTTGTTTACTTACTTGATATTTTTTAAAGCTTCCTGCGCTGTAGCATTAGATGGATCGATTGATAAAATCTTGTTCCAGTAAATTTTGGAGTTATCCATATCTTGTTTCAAGTAATAATAGTAGCCTAGGTAACGGTAACATTCGGTTAATTCATTGCTATATTTCTCTTTGTTTTTTTCAAGAATGGAAATGCAAGACTCGTAATAGGGTTTGGCTAAACCCTGTTCTGTCTCGGGGTCCAGTTGAGATTGTGTACGTGCTTGCCATAGGCTTCCAAGGTGGCTATCCGGTACACGTTCTTTTACAATAGCAAATAAGCTATCAGCTTTGAACAGGTACTTTTGTGCTGCAATACTATCTTTTGCAGCTGCTGTATAGTAATATTTACCTAATTGATAGTAATCAGCAGCTTCCGATTCTTCTCCCAGCGCCTCTATATACTGCGTATAAGCCTTGATGGCCTCAGCATTATTTTCGCTGTTACTATAAACTTCAGCAAGGTCCTTATAGATTTCTGTATGCGGAGAACTTTCTTTTATAGCTTTCTGTAATGCATCTGCTGCCTGATCATATTGTTTTGCTTTATTCAGCAGGCGACCGTAATATAAATAGTCCTGCCAGATATATTTAGCATCCGGATTATTGAAGAAAGTCTCTATTTCTTCCAGTCCTTTTTCGTAGGCTTTGCTTTCGTAATCATTATAGATGGCCAGACGTTTCAATAAAAAGTTATCAGGGTCAATAGCTTGTCCTTCACTGATTATTTTACCGGATTCAGCGTATTGTTTATTGAAGAACAAAGCAGAGGCATAATGAACCAGATTGTCTGTTGAGTAAAGACCTCCTGCCATGTAGGTTTTATAAGCTGCTACAGCTTTAGGATAATTCCCTTGTAATGAATAGATGTTTCCCAAATGGCAGTACGCCGGCAAGTAATCCGGATAGTTTGAAATTACTTTCTGAAGCATTTCTATTGATAATGTTGGAGTGACTCCCTGATATACGTTTGCATATTTGATATAAGCTTCCTTGCAGGCCGGATCGAAGTGGATAGCCTGTTCATATCTTCCGGCAGCATCTCCTGGTTTATCTTTGCTGATAAGTAAATCGCCTTCATACAAATAAATGGCGGGGTCGTTAGCATTATATTTCTTTGCATTATCGAGAGCCGCCTGGGCTTCTGCCTCCATTCCGTTCATTGAGTAGGCTTTAGCAATAGCGACATAAACAGAAGCATCTTTTTTATTGATTTTGATTGCTGCATCAAATGCTTTTTGCGCAGTAGATTTATCTGTTTTGAGTAGCACTTTACCTTCACCTACTTTATTATAGGCATAATCAGGAAATGTCGTCCATCCTTTCTGGTAATTAGCCAGAGCTTCGAAAGTTTTATTTTCATCAAAAGCAATTTCTCCCAGATAGTATAAAGCTTCAGCCTGTTCGGCAGGAGAACTGCTCAGCTGTTTCTCAAAAAGCCGGCTTGCTATAGTTGGTTCGCCGGCTTTGTAAAAGTCAATGCCTTGCCGGTTATCTGCGTAAACGGCAATAGCGATAAAACTTAAAAGGATTATATATAAATTCTTTTTCATGACTGTAAATATTTATAGGGTTTATAACTGGTCTCTGACATTTACCAACCTTACAGGTTGTGTAGCCGGAAGAATACCTGATTTAAGAATGATCCGCTGTCCCCGGTCGCTAGCTATGAAAGTTGTAAAACCGGAAGCCAGGCCCATGCGGGGGTCTGATAATATCAGATAGACAGGCCTGCTCATCGGATACTTTTTTAATGCGATGTAGGCCTGATACGGTTTAAAACTATTTGTTGCAGTGGCATGTCTGTAAGGACTGACTGCCATTACTTTTATATTCTCAGAGAAACTCATGTTGGTTGTATCAGACGGATTACTGATCCAGTTTACTCCGATGATACCTAACGCTCCACGGTTTTGGGATACATAGTTTATTACTTGCCGGTTTTCTTTCATTGCATGTAAATCCCCGGAAAATGATTTTCCGTTACAGATTGAATCGATAGCATAGCGTACAGTTCCGGAATTAGGGTTATCGAATACAACTTCGATCCTTCCCGATTGGTTATCGGAACTGAGTTCTTTCCATTCTTTTATTTTTCCCGTCAGTATGTCTCTCAATGCAGGGATACCAATCAGAGAATCTGTATTTTGTTTATTTACAATCAATGCAATGGCATCTGTTGCTATTTGAATGTTTCTGGGGAATAATTTTTTAGTGTTCATAAATTCCGTCTCTTCTTTGGTTAGCGGGCGTGAAGTAATGGCCAGCCGGATACTATCGCGCAGCAACCTGTTGATAGTTTCTGTTTCACCGGAAAAGTAAGAAACAATCCCGGCTTCCTTATAAATACTTTCGAAAACGGCGATTTCTTCTTCTACGACAGGGGCAAAGCAGCCATCGGAAGCTATAGCGATAACGCCACTGGTCGGAGTATCGTCCGGAGTTTCTGTTTTCTTGTTTCCGCAAGAAACCAACAGAACTATACATACTGTTATATAGAATAAACTTTTCATCGTTTGCTGTCTTTTATGAGCCTGTAACCTCTGAATAAAGTGTAGCAGAAGAACAGAATACCAACTGTTATTCGCATAGGGAATGACATATTCTCATTAAACAAGTTAGTGAAAACCAGCAGGAAAGTCATTCCGAGGTATATCATGACCATGAATATACCCCAGACAAACTTCATATTTATACACTTTACCTCCATCTTATTGCAATTTAAATCGTACCGGAACTGTAAAGTAGACCGGTACCGGTTTACCATTCTGTTTCCCCGGAACCCATTGTGGCAGAGACTTGATAACGCGTAATGCTTCTTTGTCGCAAGCCGGATCCAATTGTCTTAGAACTTCCACTTTCGTGATCTCTCCCGTTGGGCTTACAACGAAGCGGAGGGTAACTGTTCCCTGAATACCATTTTCGGCAGCGATTACCGGGTATCTCAAATGTGTACTGATGAACTTCAGTAAAGCCTCGTTTCCACCGGGGAATTGCGGCATTTGTTCAACGGCAACATAAGGTTCGGTTTCTTCCTCAATCACTTCCTTGTTGTCTTTCAGGTCTGCAATGTCGATAGCATCTTCACTTTCGGAACCTTTTACGTCTGCAACCGAAATAGCCAGTTTTGAGGTTGTCAGTTCTTCCTGTGTCTTGATTTCCTCTTCCTCCCTTACATCTTTATCCGCCTTAATAACAGGAGGGGTAAATTTGATTGTACTTTTCAGTACGGGAGGAGGTGGAGCCTCTAAATTACGGATTTGATTTTCTTCCGGTACCTTCGTTTCCATTTGCAGGTTGGAAAGTGTCGTTACTTCCAGTACCTGCTCTTTGGCGTGCTGGGGAATAACCGATTTGATCAAAGCCGGGATTGTCATGACCAGAATAGCTCCGATAGCTACAATGATCAATGCGCGGATATGTCTGCCGGAAGAATTTTTACGCAACTCGTATGCTCCGTAGTCTTTATTCTTCCCGTTGAAGATCAATTCGCACCACTCCGGTGAATTCAGATTTATATTGTTCATATTAATCATGATCGTTCTTTTTTATTGGTGATACGAATTATTTTCTTTTAGGGCCGGCATTAGCCTCTGCTATTTGTTTAGCGAGTTCTCCGCCGCTTTTCAGGTTGTCGACCAGAAATTTATCTCCGTCGGTTATATCGACGATTGCATATTTACCAATATTGCATATCTGCATTTCGTCGAGCGCATCTACCAGGTCTTTATAAGAAGCATCGTCGGTCGCCTTGATCAGTACGACTGGGGCATCTTTGCCTCCTTTTATCTCTGTAGCCTGCTTTTTAAACTCATCTTCGGATATTTCTTTGTTTAGCTTTTTCACTTTCAACTCCGATATTTGTTGTATAGCGTCGGAATTGCGTTCCAGTAGGATGTTACGTAATCCGGTAGGAGAAAAATCGGTTGTTTTCAGTGATTCTACATGTTCATAATCCGGTTCACCGAAATAGTAGTACACCTTGCTGTCTTCACCCAATATAAGGGTGATGGCTTTAGAGGCTTTCACTTTTGTCTGTTCGGCTTCCGTGACATGGTCTTTCGACGGCATACTGATCTCCATGGTCTGCGGCTTACTCAGCGAAGTACAAAGCATGAAGAACGTGATCAGCAACATATTCATATCCACCATCGGCGTAAAGTCGACACGGATATTGACTTTCTTTTGTTTGCCTTTCTTGCCGTCGCCTTTTCCTTTATCTGTATTTACTTCTGCCATACTGCTTGTTGTTTAAATATTGTCGGGCACATTCTTGAGAGTTGTTATGAGATTATATCTGTTTTCTCTCAGGTCCTGCAATGTGTTCATTATATTTTTGATTTTAGGATACGGCGTCTGTTGGTCGGCTTTGATGGCGATCACCAGGTCGCGGTTCACTTCGCGGGCATGTTGTACCCAGGCTTTGAATTGGTTGTTCGTGCTATCGGCAGGGATTCCGTAATTCTGCGTCAGACGGTCTTGTTCGGAAGACGGAAGATTCAGAAATTCCTGCATATTCTGGATAGGAACACCGAAGGAAGGAAGAAGGCTGAATTCGTATATTTCTTTGTCGCTGAAGTTAATACCGTAGTCTTGTCCCAGCTTCTTTAATACGTTTGCCTTATCCTCTTGTTTGTCCATGCTCATAAATACTTTCCCTTCCGGATCTACCAGGATGGAAAGAATATTCGTTTCCGGTATTTTTATTTCGGAAACGGAAGCCGGAGTAGTAACCACGACCGGTTCTTTCTGGATGAAGGTAGATGTCAGCATAAAGAAAGTAAGCAGTAACACCGTTACATCACTCATCGCCGTCATGTCGATGAATGTGCTTTTTCGTTTTACTATAATCTTAGGCATATGTTTCAGTGTTTAGCCGCAAATGTTTGTACGATAGAGAAACCTATTTCATCGATGGCATAGGTGATATTATCTATTTTACTGGTGAAATAGTTGTACGAGATAATAGCCATGGCACCGGTGGCGATACCTAAGGCCGTATTGACCAGAGCTTCGGAAATACCGGTCGACAATGCTACCGAGTCGGGAGCTCCGGCATTGGCCAGAGCGGCAAACGAACGGATCATACCCAGTACGGTTCCAAGCAACCCGAACAGAGTTCCCAATGTCGAGATTGTAGCAATAACCGGCAGGTTCTGTTCCATAGACGGTAATTCCAGTGCCGTGCTCTCTTCGATCTCTTTCTGTATGATGACCATCTTTTGTTCTTTGGTCTGATCCGCCCTGTTTTCTACATCAGCGTAACGGGTCAATGCGGCGTTAACCACATTGGCCACAGAACCCTGCTGTTCTTTACAAGCCTTTTGAGCTGCGTCCAGATTCCCGTCTTCAAGGTCTTTTTTTATAGTACGTACAAATCCTAGCAGGGCTTTTTTCCCTTTAGACCGGTTGATGGCAATAAAACGTTCAACACTCAAGGTGATTACAGTAAGTAAAAGAGTGATAACAACGGGGACAATGAAACCTCCCTTATAAATCGTACCAGCATAGTTGCCGGGAAGCGGATGATTATCCGGATTATTATCCATGAAGTTGGAAGGATTGCCTAGTACGAAATGAAAGAAGCATACTGCCAGGATAAAGCAAATGATAATGACGATGCCGGCTGAAACGCCATTAGATGTTTTCGATATAACAGATTGATTTGTTTTCATAATTTTGATATTATTAAAGAGATAAAAAACAGAAAATAATAGTCTTAGTGTACAAAAAAGGAAATGCACACCCGAATCATGCCGTATTCGAAGGCATAATCAACAATTATAAATGTCTTATAATAATATCAAATAATGAGTTTTCGCAAAACGTAGATCCATTGATTTCCGCATTTGCGAAGCGAGAGGTAGTTTATTGTATGGATAATAGATAATGTCTCCGATATTTTATATTGTGAGGCCTGCTCTTTCAACTTCAAGAGAAGAAGACTCTTATTGCTGTTCGATAATTTGAATAGCCGTTCGTAGTTATCGAAAGCCGGTTTGGTACGTGCAGTTATATCAAGAGACTCAAGAGGGATTTTTCCTAATTCAAACTGTTTTAATTTATTATCGTAGGAGAGGCTCTTTTCTTCGCCATTAAGGTTACATGGTTGAATCATCTCTTCGTTGTCGATATTAAACGCAATCTTCTGCCCTGTAAAGATCAGGATAAGGAGTGTTAATATGGACAGAACTTTCTTCATGATTCGACAATAAACTTTTTATGTTAAAACATTTTGTTAATGCAAAAGGTTGTAACTTTTTAAGAAAAAATGCCTGTTGATTCGGGGGATAAATATAGATAAAGTATAGTATTCAAAAAGGCAGTCCTCTATTTATTCATCGAAAATCTTTATAAGGGTTTGGCAACAATCTTAGTGAACCGTTTGTTATATTTGTACTGAGTGAAAAAAATACAGAATACTAAATATTTAGGTTATGAAAATTGAAAAAGTAATAGGTAGAGAGATTCTTGATTCCCGTGGTAACCCGACAGTAGAGGTAGATGTGCTTCTTGAATGCGGCGCTTTTGGTCGTGCTGCCGTTCCATCCGGTGCTTCTACTGGTGAAAATGAAGCAATAGAACTGCGTGACGGTGATAAAAAACGCTACGGAGGCAAAGGTGTACTGAAAGCTGTGGATAATGTTAACAATGTAATTGCACCGGTTATCATCGGAATGAGTGCATTAAACCAACGTGCAATCGACCATAAACTGCTTCAGTTGGACGGAACAAAGACAAAGTCGAAACTCGGTGCCAATGCCATGTTAGGCGTTTCGCTGGCCGTAGCTAAAGCAGCTGCCAGTTATCTCGATTTACCGTTATATCGTTATATAGGCGGAACAAATACGTATGTATTGCCTGTTCCGATGATGAATATTATCAATGGCGGTTCGCATAGTGATGCTCCGATAGCATTTCAGGAATTTATGATTCGCCCGGTAGGTGCAAAGAGTTTCCGTGAAGGCTTGCGTATGGGAGCAGAAGTATTCCATGCCTTGAAGAAGGTGTTGCACGACCGCGGACTGAGTACGGCAGTTGGTGACGAAGGTGGTTTTGCTCCGGCTCTCAACGGTACGGAAGATGCTTTGGGTTCCATTATGGCTGCTATTAAAGCTGCCGGATACGAACCGGGTAAAGATGTGACAATCGCTATGGACTGTGCTGCTTCCGAGTTTTACGATAAGAAGGGTATCTACGATTATTCGAAGTTTGAAGGTGCCCACGGTGCCAAACGAACTGCTGCCGAACAGGTTGCTTATCTGTTGGATTTGGTTAACAAATATCCGATCGACTCTATCGAAGACGGTATGGATGAAAACGACTGGGAAGGATGGAAGCATCTTACCAAAGCTTTAGGTGACCGTGTTCAGTTGGTTGGTGACGACTTGTTTGTAACTAATGTTGAATTCCTGAAGAAAGGTATCGAAGAAGGCTGTGCCAACTCTATCCTGATTAAAGTAAATCAAATCGGAACATTAAGTGAAACACTGGATGCTATTGAAATGGCTCACCGTAACGGTTATACTTCAGTGACGTCGCATCGTTCCGGTGAAACGGAAGATGCAACGATTGCCGATATCGCTGTAGCTACTAATTCAGGACAGATCAAAACTGGTTCCTTAAGCCGTTCGGATCGTATGGCTAAGTACAATCAGTTGCTTCGTATCGAGGAAGAATTGGGCGATCTGGCTGTTTATGGCTATAAGACGTACAAAAAATAATTCTGACACTTACAGAATCAGATGTAATAGACTGAAGGGCTGCCTCCCAAAGAGGCGGCCTTTTTGTGTTTATGTCCCTTACCTTTATCAGAAAGGCTAGTTGCAACTACCCCGGAGGTTATTTATTTCTAATCGAAAGCATATTATATCTTGTCTTTTTCACGACCGTCGCAAAGCTTACCGACGGACGTCAGCAAGCTTATCCACGTCCGTCGGTAAGCTTTGCGACGGCGATGGAAAAGAGAATGAGTCATATCTTTTATAGTAAAAGACAGTATGCTATGCAGGAATAGTCAGTAGGGGGAGCGATAGATGACAGGCAGATAAAAGGTGAATGGTTTTTATTCGAATTAATGCATGTGAGAGATGAAATAGCCGGAGCAAAAACAATCTCTTTACTCCGGCTATTCTATTTTATACTATTATAATTGAGCGAACCATTCACGGATAGCATCAATCAATATCTGATTTTCAGCACTTGTTTGGGTGGACAGGCGGATGTATGTTTCATCCAGTCCGCGGAAGTTGGAGGCATCACGAATCAGGATTCCATTCTTCTCCCACAAGTATTTCTTTAGTTCTGCCGCTGTGCCTTTCTTTAGGCGGACAAGGAAGAAGGTTGTTGAAGTAGGAATGACTTCCAGGTTATCGAATTTGCTTAACTGATAAATCAATTCGGCTGTTTCACGCTGCCACTTACGGATAGGCAAAGTAAACTGGGCCGGATGAATCAGGATATATTTACTGGCTTCAAGCGCAATAGCGTTTACCGACCAGGGGATGATATACTTATTTACTTCGGCTGTTATTTCTGGAGAAGCCACCAGGTAACCGATACGTAATCCCGGAATGTTGTAGGCCTTAGAGATAGACTGGATAAGAATCAGGTTTGGGTGATTCTTAACGTCTGAAGGCTTTAGCATATCTTCGGTGGTAAAGGCAACATAAGCCTGGTCGATGATGAATTTTGTATTGCGGTTGGCTGCAATCAACCGGAGTAATTCCGTACGATGAATCAATTTACCATCCGGATTGTTAGGATTGCATATCCAGCAGAAATCCTGCCCTTCCAGAGAAAGCTCCGAAAGGTCGTCGGAGGTTGGGAAGAAATTTATCTCGTGTTCGTGTAGGCGGCAGGCATCTTCATACTCAGAGAAGGAAGGAACGGCAATCGTTGATTTAGCCTCTCTCCAAGCCTGTGCCAACAGATAGAAGGCGGTAATCGAACCATTGGTTACAACTACATTTTCTTCTTTTATCTCATACCGGCGGGCAAGCAACCTTTTAAGTGAAGCAGCATCCGGTTCCGGATAACGTGTCAGTTTACTGAACTGTTCATTAAGATGTTCCTTGAGTTTATCGAGGTTAGCACCGTGCCATACGTTAGAACTGAAGTTAATCTTTACTTCGTTCTGCGAATTGTAAAAGTCATCACCGTGTCCGAATAGCATACTTTATTTGTTTTATGTAATTAATGTTGTTCTAAAAGGTGGTGCAAAAATACTAATCTTTTTGGCTTTTCCTATCAATTGCCTTATAGATTGCATCCTGTATTCGTTTGCGGATATCCAACTGGCTGAGTTTATTATTGGCACGCGACGGATTGACCCTGTTACAAAGGAAGATATAAAGCAACTGGTTGTCCGGATCCACCCAGAAACAAGTCCCGGTGAAGCCGGTGTGTCCATAGACGGAAGGTGGCGTCAGGCTGCTGCAAGGAGAACCTTTATGTGTTCCCGGGGCAGGCTTGTCGAAACCCAGTCCGCGGCGGCTTGTCGGGCTTTTACTTTGGGTGAAAAGACGACAGGTTTCTGTTGATAAGTATTGTTCGTTGCCATAAGTGCCCTGATTAAGGAAAAGCTGTAATACTTTCGCCAGGTCATTGGCATTCGAAAACAGGCCGGCATTGCCGGAGACGCCCCCCTGGAAAGCGGCAGCTTCGTCGTGTACATAGCCACGAAGTAACTGGCGGCGTACGAACTGGTCGTTCTCGGTCGGGACAATCTGAAGGCTGTCTATTCTTTTCAGCGGGTTATAAGTGGTGTGCCAGGCTCCCAGCCGGCTATAAAAGTCGTTATGCAACAGCTGGTCCATCGGTTGCTTCATCTGGTTTTCCACCATCATTTTCAGCATGATGAAGTTGACGCAGCTATACACATATTTGCCGCGTGTTCCGAGGCGGGAGTCTTTTATTTCCTGCATGATACTGTCTTTGAAGGAATCGTGCAGGTAGAAGTTGCGGGCTACCTCGGTGGTGAATCCCGGTTTCTTCTCAGTAGAAACCAGGTCGGGCAGATAGTTGAAATCATTGCGTACGTATGTTTTGGTATCGAAGCGTACCGGATGGGTAGCGTTCTTTACACTGCTGTAAAGGCTGCCTTTGTAACTATCCTTATCGATGGCATTCAGATAGAAATTGATTGTGGAGACAACTCCTGACTGATGGTAAAGCAATTCTTTTATATTCAGGTCTTTCTTGTTGGAACCTTTCAGTTCGGGGAGAAAGTCTGCTATTTTATTATTGAGGGTGAATTTCTTTTCATCGTACGCTTTCATTACGGCAAGTAAGGTCCCGGCCGCTTTGGAGGCAGACGCCAGGTCGTAGACGGAATTTTCCTGTACCTTCCGGCTTTGGCCGTAGTCAAAGTAACCAAAGGCCTTGTCGTAAATAATCATACCGTCTTTGGCAACCAGCACCTGGCAACCCGGATAGGCCTTTTCTTCAAGTCCTTCTTCTGCGATGGATCCGATTACATCGAGGCGTATGGGATTGGCTCCGACTTCCTCCGGTTCGTGATAACCTAACCGTGTTTTTTCCGTGAAGATACCGGCTCCGGCATGGAATACGCCTGGGATGGTAACCGGTAGTTTGCCTTTAGCTGGAATCCCCCCGAAGATAACCTGGGCGGCATATTCCTGAGCAAGAGGCGTTCCTTCGTATCCCATCACTACAGCCTTCGCTTTCATAATGGAACTTTTATATTCCTTACAGAAATAGGGTAGGGTAAAGAAGGCATAAACGAGCTCTTTCTTAGTCGCCAGCTGGCGAAGTTGCAGGCTTTCAGGGATGCGGACTGTGTGTACGCCGCAGATGATTACATCGTATTTCTCCAACTGTCTGTAAACATGTTGGATTTGTGCAGCTGTTGAACTACGGCTGATGCTGAAGCAGGCAATACTGTCGTAACGTCCCAGCATTTCCTGAAATTCATTTCCGGCAGGCGAACCGATTGACAAGGCGGCAATCTTCTTTTTATCCAGCTGTCTGAGCGGGACCATGTCGGATTCGTTCTTTAATAATGTAATTGCTTCTGCATTGAGTTTGGCGGCCAGCCAGGCTGCATGCGGTGAGTTCAGCCGTTTGCTTAATCCTTTCGTTTCAATCGGTCGGTATTTATCCAGTCCGGTAATATATTTGTATTGGAGTATCTTGATACATTTGGCTTCGATATCCTCTATGGATAAAATACCTTCGTCGATAGCCTCTTTCACCGCAGTGAAATCGTTAATCGGGGCAGCCGGGGCCAGCAATATATCATTCCCAGCCAGTAATGCTTTTACTGACGGATTATCCGATTTTTTAGTCGTAGCACCTTTCATGGCCAGCGCGTCTGTGAAGCAAAGGCCTCTGAAACCAAGTTCTTCCTGCAACAGTCCCGTTACAATCGGACGGGAAAAGGAGGAAGGGAGATTACGGGTTTTATCCAGTGCCGGAACATAAAGATGTCCGGTCATAACTCCGGCATAACCATCATAGATGTAACGTTTGAAAGGATACAATTCAACGCTGTCCAGGCGTGCCCGGTCATGATGGACGGCAGGCAATGTATTATGCGAATCATCCGAAGTATCGCCATGCCCCGGGAAATGTTTAGCTACAGAGATGATACCGGCAGTTTCCAATCCGCGAGCATAGGCTATTCCTTTATCGGCAACGGCACGGGGATTCTCTCCGAACGAACGGAGGCCGATTACCGGGTTATCGGTATTACTATTTACATCTATATCGGGGGCAAAGTTGATTTGAATGCCCATCTCTTTGCATTGGCGGGCTACTTCCTTTCCGTATTCGGTAATCAGTTTATCATCTTCGATAGCTCCCAGCATCATGTTTTTAGGGAAACGGGTCGTTCCGCTAAGGCGCATAGACAAGCCCCATTCTCCGTCCAGCGAAACGAACATCGGGACACGTGACGCTTTTTGCAACCGGTTGGTTACTTCAGCCTGGGTAACAGGATTCCCTTTATGAAAGAGGATTCCTCCGAGCTTTATTTCATTGACGTATCGAATAAGCCGTTGCATGGTGCGGTTATCCGATTTCGGTTCGGAAATCACCATAAAGAGTTGCCCGATCCGTTCATCGTAACTCATCTTATCAAACACAGAATCAACCCAATGATTCATTTTTGCCTGATCGACGTTACGGTACATATTAGGAATAGTCTGTGCTTTGGCCGTTAGTAAACACACAGAACATAACAGCATTGTAAGTATCTTCCTCATCTTCACGTTATCATTATTATCCACCAAAAATAAGAAAATAAGCTGAATAGTCTCTATAGAGTGGTGATAATTCATGAATTATTCCGTAAACAATTTGCGTATCAAATAAATCTTTCGTTACTTTGCATCCGCTTTGCGCAATCTCTGTCGGGAGAAGTAGCCCGTTAAATTGCGTTTCATTTAAAATTACAATTAAAAAGCTATAAAACAATGGATTTAATTAAGATTGCAGAAGAAGCGTTTGCTACAAAGAAGGAATATCCTTCATTCAAGAGTGGTGACACTATTACAGTAGCTTACCGTATTAAAGAAGGTAACAAAGAACGTATCCAGCAGTACAGAGGCGTTGTTATCCGTATCTCAGGACATGGTGACAAAAAACGTTTTACTGTTCGTAAGATGTCTGAGAACATTGGTGTAGAAAGAATTTTCCCGATCGAATCACCGTTCATCGAAAGCATCACTGTAAACAAACTGGGTAAAGTACGCCGTGCTAAATTGTATTACCTGCGTGCTCTTACAGGTAAGAAAGCAAGAATCAAAGAAAGAAGATTCTAATCCTTCGGGATTTAATTGCCATACAAAAAAGCCATCCGATTCGTTTCGGGTGGCTTTTTTGTTGGGTAGGGATAAATGCTTTATAAGCAGGGACAGGCGATTCGCCGATGTTTTTAGCCGTTTCGTCGGTTTGTGTTTTTCCGGCAGGGGAATAGGGTTATCTTTGTCACCTATAAATAAAACACTTATGCAACATTCCGTAAAAAACAATCTGCTGATTGGTTTTATTGTGTCAGTGCTGTTAAGCCTATTCGTCAACTTTACCATGTTGATGCATACTTATAAAATGCAGTCGCTGGGAGTCCCTTTCCCGGGGAACTATTCGTCCGGAGATGAATTTCTTTATTATTCCTTATTTTGGTTTTTCGTATATGCCTTTCTGCTGTTTATACTGGATTCTCAAATGTATAAGTTGGGCGACCGTCTGTTTTGTAATAAAGAATATAAAACAATCCTGTTGTCTGTCGGTGTGACAATCGTCTGTGGCATTGCGTTCTTTTTCATGTATCCGGTCATACACCGTTTTGTGATGATCGACCTTTTGGAAGTTGATCCAATATTTCGCTCTGATAGTTTTGTTATAATGGAAGATGCGGCAAGAATGAAAACGGCATCTCCTGCTTCCCCTGATCCGCATATGTCTATGGTTCTCAGCCGGGCGACAGATTTCCCGAAACCCTTTCTGACGGAACATCTATTTATACTGCTAACCGTTTTGCTGAGTGTCCTTTTGATACGCCTGCTGAATGGTAAACAACAGATGATGCTTGAATATGAACAATTGAAGACAGAAAAGCTCCAGACTTCATACAATGCCTTGATGGGACAGATCAACCCTCATTTCTTTTTCAATTCCCTGAATGGGCTGAACTCCCTGATCAGGAGCGGGGAGAAGGAGCAGACATTGACTTATCTGGATGAGTTGTCGAATGTTTTCCGTTATATCTTGCAGAGCAACAAGAAAGAAATGGTTACGCTGGCAGAAGAATTGCAGTTTGTGAAAGCATATACTTATCTCCTTGGCGTCCGTTATGAAGGGAAGCTATTCTTCTCTATTCAAGCGGCTCCGGCACTTTTATTATGGCATTTGCCCATCCTGAGTATTCTGCCGCTGATCGAAAATGCGGTTAAACATAATGTGATCAGCAAGCAGTATCCGCTGCAAATCGACGTTTATACTACTAAAGAGAGCCAACTGGTCGTATCCAACAGGGTACAGCCGAAGGTGGAAGAGAGCACGGGAAGCGGCATTGGGTTGAAGAACCTCTGGGGACGTTACCGGATGCTTACCGGAAAGGATATCCATATCTCCAACCGGAAAGATTATTTTAAGGTAACCCTTCCTTTGCTGAACGGTAACGGACGGGTATAACAATTAAAAGATTAAACTGTATGAACGCTGTAATTATCGAGGATGAAACGGCTGCTGTTGGTAGCCTGAAAGCAATTCTTTCGCAAAACACCATGATGCCTGTCGAGGTAGTGGCCGAACTGGAGAGTATAGAGGAAAGCGTTACTTATTTCCATAACTATCCCCAGCCGGATATTATCTTTATGGATATCCACCTGGCTGACGGCTCAGCCTTCAAAATATTCGAACAGGTGGAAATCGCTGCACCGGTCATTTTTACAACGGCCTATGACGAGTATGCCCTGCAAGCCTTCCAGGTCAGCAGTATCGATTATCTGCTGAAACCGATCACACTGACTTCCCTTGAACGGGCATTAGGAAAATTGCGCCTCTTCAGCCCCGAAGAGCGGTTGGCCCATATCCGGCGCACGAACGATACCATACAGGGACGGCACGTCATAAAGAGCCTTCTGATCATGCTCACCGACAAATTTTATCCGTTGCAGGTAGAAGATATCCTGTATTTTTATACAATGAATGAAAAGGTTACTGCTTATACTTCCGACGGCAAGCTGCATCCGGTAGACCGCACTCTGGATGCCTTGGGCGACCAACTGGATGAAAAGCATTTTTTTCGTGCCAACCGCCAGTTCATTATCTCCCGGAAAGCCATTAAGGATATTGACCTTTGGTTCGGCAGCCGCCTGTCGGTCAACCTCACTTTGCCTATTCCGGAACGTATCATTATCAGTAAAACGAAAACCCCGGTATTCAAGAAATGGATATTGATGGAAGAATGATCCGGTGAAATACTGCATCATCGAGGTGATTTTTTTCACCCTCTTCCTCCGGGCGATTCACCGACCCAATTCTACCATTTATCGGTTCTTAACCTTTGTTCACCGAATATTCTTATTTATTTGTAGTGTAAACTTAAAAGAAAAGCGACTATGTTGAAATGTATTACTTTCGATGGAGATGCTTCTACGTTGAATGCTCTGATGGGCTATTTTGAGAAGTTGGATAAAGCATTGGCTGATGTGCATGAAGTGTTGCACAAAGAACAGACTGAACAACCTGTTTTTGTTCGGGAAGGAAGTAAGATCATTCGCCTTCGTAAAGAAGAGATTCTTTTTCTGGAAGGCTATGGCGATTATGTGAAGATTCATCGCACGAACGGCAAACCGCTGCTTTCGCAGGTCAGCCTGAAGCGGTTTGAAGAAAACCTCACCGACAGTTTGTTTTGCCGTGTGCACCGTTCTTATATCGTATCTCTTTCCCACATCAGTTATATCGAACGGAAACGTATCCGCATCGGTGACGAGTTGATCCCGATCAGCGACTCCTACCTTCCGGCACTTATGGGGCGGTTGGCCTTGCAGGAATAGGTCTCCCTGTCCCTGATAACTAAAAAGATTCTATAAAAATGTAATTTGAGGAACAATGCCGTAATCCTGTCTGTTTGGAGGAAAATTAAAAACAAATAGACTATGAATTACGGCATTAGTGTTCTTTTTAGGGCTATACCCTTGTTGATGGCCCTGTTCTGTTTTGGTTACGGCTGGTTCGTGTATGAATATGGAACCGACCCGAGCCGTTTTGTGGCCGGCCCGGTCGTATTTTCTTTGGGGATGATTTGTATAGCCTTGTTCTCAACGGCGGCAACCATTATCAGGCAGATCATTAATACTTTCGGAGAGATCAGCCGGTATGCGCTTCCGGCATTGGGATATTTGTCGGCTATCCTGACGGTCGTTGCAGGGATATGGATTATGCGGTCGCCTGATACGGCATCGTTTGTAGCCGGTCATGTAATCTGCGGAGTGGGACTGATTACTGCTTGTGTAGCCACAACTGCCACCTCTTCCACCCGGTTCACCATGATTACCGTCAATTCGAAAAAGACAGGCCATGATATTCCGCCCGAGGCTTTTACCCGTGCCCAGGGACTGACCCTGATTGCTATTGCCGGACTGATCGCCTTGACTGTCTGGATATGGGCATTCTGCCTGTTAGCCCATAGCGACCAGAGCTCGAAATATTTTGTGGCTGGCCATGTGATGATCGGCCTGGCCTGTATCTGTACGAGTCTGATTGCCTTGGTAGCGACTATTGCCCGGCAGATCAGGAATATATTTTCTCCTACCGAACGTGAATTCTGGCCTATTATGGTATTGGTCATGGGCAGTATTTGTGTTGTATGGGGAATTATCCTGATCCTGGCTACCATCAATCCGGCAAACGGTACAACAGGCTATATCATGATCGGACTGGGATTGGTATGCTATAGCATTTCCAGCAAAGTGATCCTGCTATCCAAAATATGGCGGCACGAATTCAAATTATCAAACCGTATTCCGTTAATACCTATATTTACGGCATTGACTTGTTTGTTCCTGTCCGCCTTCCTGTTCGAACTGGGTTCCGCTCGTGCTTACTATTTTGTTCCGGCCAGAGTTTTAGCCGGCTTGGGGGGCATCTGCTTTACTTTATTCTCCATTGTCAGCATTCTGGAGAGCGGGACATCTTCGAAATAGAAGGCTCCCGATTACAGTTTCAACTTATAAAACAACTCACTCAGCGTATACGTAACTGTCATCCCGAAAGTGCTCTGTCCGTATACATCATTATTTAGTTGGGTCTTGTCGTAGTAAAGGGCTACGTTGATCCGTCCGTTCGTTACCGGAAGTCCCATTCCGGCACTGAAGCGGTAGGCGTAACCTTTTTGCCCGTTGATCTGCAAGTAAGGAGTCGACAGGTTTACTCCGACCTTATACGAACTGCGTTTCCAGAAACTCGAAGACGAATAACCGTTGGGCGAATAATCGAACCCCAGCCGCAACTTATGCGAATCCCTGAATTTTACCCGGCTGTCGCCCGATGAAAGGCTGCTGTACTGGTGGAAATCATAGTCGAGCGCATAAGTACATTTCTTGTAAGTCAGCGAGCCGCCTATGCCGGCAAATTGAGGCAGATATTGGGTTGTATTCCTTTTGCTTTCCTCTGTTTCGCTGCTGCTATAAACGATCGCGATCGAATTTTCAATGCTCAGACGCTGTTTATATCCGTAAACGGCCCCGATTGTAAAAGCCGTCTCTTTTCCGATCTGGCGGTGATATTGCAATCCGAAATCAGCATAGAACGCATGCGTGTACATTCTGTTTTCTACGGAAATGCTACTCTGGCTTTCCGTAAGTTTAGTGTTTCCGAAGATGTAACTGACGTTGACGCCAGCCGATAGATTCTTGCCCAACATAAATGCATTAGTCAGGTAAACCTTTGACAGTCCGCCATATCCTTCGAACATACTTGTATAGTATGAACCGGGTGAGCCTTCCAGCGGTTCCGTACTCTGGAAATAATAGCCGACCGATGAATAAGGGGTCAATCCCGCTGCCATATACCAGTGCGGCATGATACGTCCTGCCAGTGTGAATGCCGACATATTTCCGGTGAAAGCATTGCTGTTGCCGTTTTTCGACTGGTACGACTCGCTTTTCATAAAGGCGGATGTCTCGGCAAACAACCGGAGCGTGTCGAGCCCCGTCAGGCCAGCCGGATTTTCCGTATTGAGCAACCAGGTGCTGCGCATACCTGTCGATACACCCCCCATCGCCGAATTGGAACCATACAATCCCGTTACGATCTCGCCGATCCCGAACATCGAGTAAGGCGACGAGGTCATTATATTTTGTGCGTTGACGGTAACTGTCAGTAAAAGGAATAGAGTCAGATGCTTAATAACTTTCATATACTTTGTAGATTAGCTGTAAAACAATGGGCGAACGGCCTTGCTGGTCGCTGAAGGTCAGGTTGCGGAATGTCTTTGTATACGTATCTTCGTTGAATACCAGTTGCAGGTTATGCTTATACATACCGAAAGCTCCCAGTTCCTGTTGCATAAAACTGGTAATGTCGAAGTAATAATAGGTATTTTCATCATACGTATCATCTTTTACCAATGTTCCGCTTTGCACCTCTTCACCGAGATAGTCTGTCACGGCATCGGTAACCACGTTGTTCTCGTCGGCGATATAAAGATAAAGGCTGTCAGGCAGGGCATTCTCTGCCGAAAATGTGCCCGGTTCAGGATAAATTTTTAGCAGTGCGCTTTCAATCGCCACCTGCTCTCCCTGCATAAGGATATTATTGATATAAGGAAATTCCAGGCGGGCATACCATCCCAGTCCGCCAAACAAAACACCCCTGTTATCCAGTTGGGAGGAAGGGATTTCCTTCTGCCCGGGAGGAAACGGTTCCAGCGCCGTACCGCTCCGGTCATGCTCGTAATGATTGAACTGGGTGCTGGTATTGGGCGTAAAGGTCAGTTCCTGTTCGTTTTCCTTTTCATCTATTATATGGTAATGGAGAACGAGCACGGCAGAGCTGTCGGCCACCTGGAAGGAGAGGAGCGACTGGTTGTCGGCCCCTTCGGGAATAACGACCAGCCCTTTGAAATAATCTTCGAAATAATCGGAGTTCACCTGTACGTCGCGGCTGTGGAAACGGGTCAGGAAATCCTGTCCCATTTCGTCCGGGAGGCGCACTTCCACCTCTTCCCCGCTGTTCGGTCGCGGGATAAAGCTATGGCTTGCCAATGGTTCGGCTTCATAGGTGAACGACGAGGTGTTGTAAAGATAACCGTTGTCTCCCAGCCTGAGTTTCTGGGTCAGCCTGTGTACGTTGAAGCGTTGGGCCTTCAGCGTGTCGCCGATATAATAACCTCCGTACCTGAAGGTGAGCATAAGCGAATCGAGTATGACGCGCTCGTCTATATCGGTATTATAGGAAGGACGGTTATAGGATACATAACCGGAGGCGGACATTTTGCCCCATACCGGATGCGTATATTCACCCAGCAGGACGAGCTCCTTGCCGGAGGTTTCCAGCGAGTCGATCAACATGGCTGCGACTGTCACCGTACTGGTGTCGGTACTGATATTACGGAATGCTGAAGATACTAATCCGTTACCATACTTATTACTCTCGTCATAGCAGGATTGGAAGAGGCAACCGGCTGTTGCCAGGCATATCCATAGCAGAAAAAGGCTTCTTTTCATATATATAATACTATTCTATTGACCGCACAAAGAACCGGATTCGGTATTTCCTGTGCAAGAATAACCTGCCAATGCCCCGGATTTCTCTGTTAATCGCCTGATTCCGGAGATTAGTCGGCGCTAAGCTGGAAACAACGTCCGAAAAAGCCTTTTACCTCCCATAAATACCCGTTCGTCGGATAGGAACCGCCATTTGTCGATTTAATTTGCCGGTGTTTCGGATACTTTATTCTTTTGCAACCGTAAACAGTAACACGTTATATGATGACACAAAAAAGACTATTTCTGTTCCTGCTGGCGTTGCTGCCTCTGGTAATGGTATCCTGTGGGGATGACGATGATGATGATTTGATAGGTAAGTGGTATCGCGTATCCGACTTCGACGGCCTGGCACGCAGTGATGCCTCTTCGTTCTCTATCGGAAATAAAGGCTATCTGGTTTGCGGGTATGATGGTAAAAACTGTCTGTCAGACTTGTGGGAGTATGATATGGACCGCGATTCCTGGACACAAAAGGCTAACTTCCCGGGGACAGCCCGAAACTCAGCGGTGGCCATGACTGTCGATAGTAAAGGTTATTTCGGAACCGGCTATGACAGAGTGAACCGTCTGAATGATTTCTGGGAATATGACCCTGCTACCAATACTTGGACACAGAAAGCCGACTTCCCCGGAACGGCGCGTTACGGTGCGGTGGCTTTCGGTGTCAGCGGAAAGGCCTATATCGGTTGTGGTGACGACGGAAATTATCTGAAAGATTTCTATGCGTTCAATCCTTCTTCCAACAGCTGGCAGCAGATCGTTAGTATCGGGGGGACTAAACGCTGGGGTGCCACCAGTTTTGTTTTGGACAACAAGGCATATGTCTGCTGCGGAGTGAACAACGGAGAATATGTGGACGATTTCTGGATGTTTGACCCGTCGACGGAATCATGGACGCAATTACGCGACATAGCCGATACTTCAGATGATGATTATGACGATGATTATAATATAGCACGTATGAATGGTGTGGCTTTCGTGATCGACGGAGCTGTCTACCTGACCTGCGGTGAAAGCGGAAGTTTACGTTCTGACACCTGGAAATATTATCCTGCAACCGATTTGTGGGAAAATGTAGCCAAATTCAAAGGTACGGCCCGTACGGTTGCGGTCGGCTTCTCCAATGGTGAGAGGGGATTTGTGGCAACGGGTAAAAGCAGCACTTACCGTTTTGATGACGTTTGGGAACTTCACCCTTATGAATACGACGATGATGACTATTAAAGGTAGAAAAGCTCTTTGGGGCTTGGTGCTGCTACCGGTACTTATTTTACTTATTTATTTCCGTCCCGGGGAAAAGGGGTCTCCGGACGGCCGGCAACCGGAGTTGCAAACGTTTCAATTGGAGGATGGCTGGGGCTATCGGATCGTGATGAATGAGAAGGTGTTGATATATCAGCCCACCATTCCTGCAATTGACACGCTAAGGTCTTTCCCGGATGAGACCAGTGCCCGTAAGATCGGCGCGCTGGTCCTGGAAAGGCTCAACAACAATGAAAATTTTTCAATAACAATGGATGATATTAAACATTCACTCTCTGATTTAGAAACAAACGATAATTCAACGTGAACGTCGGAAGGGGCTGCCAGTGATGGTCGCCCTTTCTCTTTTTAGCAAGATAGGACAAGTAGGTTTTCAGGCCGGAGGTTATCTTTGTAGCGAAATACAAAAGAATATGGAACAACGACCTGCAACAACGGAAGAGTATCAGCGTAAAGTAAATATCCTCGTGGAGTATATCAACAATCATTTGAGCGAAACAATTGATCTGGATATACTGGCAGAAATGTCCGGTTTTTCGCCCTGGCATTTCCATCGGATAGTAAAGGCATTCCTCGGTGAAAATATAGGTGCCTTTATTGTCAGGATGCGAGTCGAGACGGCCGCTCGGTTACTGCGTCACTCTGATATGCCGGTACAGGAAATATCCTGGCGCGTTGGATACGATGTACCCTCTTCTCTGTCGAAGGTGTTCAAACAGTTCTATGGTATTTCGCCGAACGGATATCGTAAAAACAAAGATTACATTATCATGAGACCATTAGAAATAAGACACGATTTGAAAATAGAAGCGGAAGTGAAAGAACTTCCGGCCTGCCAGATCGCTTACCTGCGTCTGTCGGGAGCGTATATGAACCTCGATTATTGCGGAGCCTGGCAAAAGTTATGGGGATTCGTGAAAGAACAGAACCTCTTCTCGGAGGGCATCGAGCATATCTGTATTTATCATAACGATCCCAAAGTGACCGAGCCGGATAAGTTGCGGACAGACGTTTGCCTTATCCTCCCCAAACCGGCGGAACCGCGGGGTGAAATAGGAGTAAAACAGTTGCCGGGCGGCAAATATGCTGTTTACCGCTATCAGGGTTCTTATGAACATCTGAAATCCGTATACGATACGGTCTATTCGCACCTGTTACCGGAAGGCGGCTATAAACCGGCCGACTCCCCGGGGTATGAAAAGTATCTGAACAATCCGGCCAATACGGCACCGGAAGAGTTGATGACCGAGATTTATGTCCCGGTCGAATAGACGGCTTTGCCGGACATCGGCATGGTCGCCTATACGACTAAAGCAGGAATCATCCCGGATGATTGTAGTAATCATGTGGGATGATTGTGGCAATCATGTAGGATGATTCCTGCCTTAGTCCGCGGAAAAAGGGTGGCAGATTGCCGGAATGATGTCGGTAGCTCTCCGACAGTTTTGTACTTCGATAGTTATATCCCGGCCGGATAAATTTGTATATTTGCCGCCATGGAATCATTTCAGATCGTATTACCATCGCCGACACTTGCTCCTTACATCAGGCATTACTGGTTGCTGGAAACGGATAGTATTGCCCGGAGTACCGAGCGTATTATTCCGTGTGGTAATATCCAGATGCTTTTCTACCGCGGAAATCCGGTCTCGCTTTCTACCCGGCAGGATACCCGCCGGTTGGATAGCCAGTCCGTCCTGTGCGGGCAGTTCGTCGGCTTCTCCGACCTGAGCTATACCGGAAATATAAAGATATTGGCTGTCGTTTTCCATACCTATGCCGCCAATGCGTTTTTCCGTATACCGGTCAGCGAATTTTGTGACCGGAAGGTTACTGCCGGTGAGGCAGGCGACCGCGACCTGCTGGAACTGGAAGACCGCCTCCTATACGAAGCAGAAGACCGGAATTGTATCCATCTGGTCGAGCAATTCCTCCTTCGTCGGTTAAATCCCTTGAAATCGTATAACCTGGAGCGCATGCGTTCTGTGATCTCGACGATCGACCGTGAAAAAGGGGAGATACGTGTATCCGACCTGGCATCTTCCGTCTTTTTAAGCACCAAGCAGTTTCAGCGTGTGTTTACCGGGCATATAGGGATCAGTCCCAAAGATTTCCTGCGCATAGTCCGTTTCCAGTATGCTTTGTATATGTTGCAGTCTGTTCCGGGCATGACCTTTTCGCGGCTGGCCTGCGAATGCGGTTTCTACGACCAGCCTCATCTTATCAGCGAGTTTAAAATATTCTCCGGCTATACGCCGAAGGAATACCTGTCCCTCTGTGCACCCTATTCCGATTATTTTTCTACCGAAAACGACTAATGTCCTTTTTTTCCAAGTTTGCTCCTTCGGCGTGTCCTACCTTTGCATTGTCAATTGGCAGAAATAGTTTAACGACAAAAAAAGTGAACATGAAAAAGTTAGTTTCTTTCTTCGAGATCCCTACGGCAGATTTTGGCAGAGCCGTGAAGTTTTATGAAACAGTGTTGAACCTGGAATTGAGCGTGATGGAATGCGAATCCGAAAAGATGGCTTTCTTCCCCGACGAGGACGGCTTGGCTCCGGGTGCTATCTCATGGGCGGCCGACTTCCTTCCGGCAAAGAACGGCGTGCTTGTCCATCTTAATGTGGACGACATGGATGCAACGCTTGCTCTGATCAAAGCCAACGGTGGCAGCATCGTCCGCGAAAAGACAAAGATCGAATCCGAAGACCGCGGCTATTTCGCAATGTTTTCCGATAGCGAAGGAAATACGCTGGGATTGTATTCTGATAAGTAAACATGCTTGAAGGAGGTGCTGTAAAGTCTGTTTTGTCATGACGCACTTGATCCGACAATTCATGCAACGTGTGTTGTCGGTGTAGTATGCGATCCTAGGGCTATCCAAGGATGACTGTGGAGAGACTTTGGGCACCTCCTTGTTATTTCCTGAAAAAACTCCTACATTTGTTTCCGAATCAAATAATCCGATTATTCAACTTATGAAGTGGCAACTCTGTATATAGCGTCATTCTCCCGGACATAAGGCAAAAAACTGTTTTGCCTGACTTTCGCTATCCTATTTTATACAGGGTACAATCTATCTATTTTTTAGTATTCATGGTCGCGGTATGTTCTCTGGCGGGAACGTATGCCGACGCTATATATTAAGTTGAATTATGAATTTCACATACAAACAGATCTGGCTCATCAACTATCCCGTGATGATGAGCATTTTAATGGAACAACTGATCAATATTACCGACGCTATATTTCTGGGGCATTACGGGGAGGTTGAACTGGGCGCTTCTGCCCTGGCCGGCATGTATTACCTGATTCTTTATATGCTGGGTTTTGGTTTTAGCCTCGGATTGCAGGTTATGGTGGCACGCCGTAACGGCGAACAGAAATACGATGAAACGGGAAAGGTGTTTTTTCAGGGATTGTTTTTCCTGGTAGTGCTGGCGGTTTTCCTGTTCCTGTTATCCAAATGGATTGCACCGGTTATTTTATCCGGATTGGTCACTTCGGATGAGGTCTATGGTGCCGTAATGGATTATCTCGACTGGCGGACATTCGGGCTTCTGTTTACTTTCCCGGCACTGGCTTTCCGTTCTTTCTTTGTCGGGATTATCAAAACCAGGGTGTTGACTGTTGGGGCCGTGGTTATGGTGACGACCAATATCCTACTGAATTACCTGTTGATATTCGGTTATGCAGGGTTTCCACGGTTGGGTATTTCCGGCGCCGCTCTGGCTTCGACCTTGTCTGAATTGTCTTTTTTAATCGTCTTTCTTGTCTATATCTTCCGGGAGGTAGACAAACGTCAGTATGGCTTGCGGCCTGTGTATGACGGGCGGTTGTTGCTCCGTTTGCTTCATCTCTCCGTGTGGAGTATGATGCATGCTTTTATCAGTGTGGCTCCCTGGTTCTTTTTTTTCGTGATGATTGAACATCTGGGAGAAAACATACTGGCTGTAGCCAATATCATCCGGAGCATATCGACGGTCTTTTTTGTGATCGTCTGCTCATTCTCGACAACAACGGGATCGTTGGTCAGCAATCTGATAGGGGCAGGCGAATACGCAAAGGTGATGCCTTTGTGCCGTAAAATGGTTTGCCTGGGTTATTTTGTAGGACTTCCTTTGATTGTGCTGACCTTCTTTTTCTCCGATGCGGTGTTGGGCGTTTATACGAAGAATGAGGAGTTGATCCGGATTGCCTTCTGGCCTTTTACGGTCATGCTGGCTAATTACCTCTTTTCGGTTGCGGCTCATATTTATTGCAATGCCGTTACCGGAACCGGAAGGACCCGTACGGCTTTCCTTTTTGAAGTGGTTACGACGGTTTTCTATGTGATATACCTGTATGTATTGTCCGCAACCCCGAATCTCCCTCTCGCTGTGTATTGGACGACGGAACATATTTATGTCCTGTCTCTCTTCGTCTTATCTTATTGGTACATGAAGTGTGTATATAAAAAGACATACCGGTTGTAATCGTAAACAATTCATAATCTGAATGGTTTTATAAGAAAAACGAATAAGAAGAAGTTATGGAATGTCGAATAGAAAAAGATACCATGGGAATCGTCAGGGTTCCCGTGGATGCTTATTACGGAGCGCAGACGCAACGTAGTATCGAAAACTTTGAGATTGCACAAGATATAAACCGTATGCCCAAAGAGATTATTTATGCCTTTGCCTACCTCAAAAAAGGAGCTGCGCTGGCCAATAAGGATGCAGGTGTGCTGTCGGCGGAAAAGTGCGATCTGATAGTACGTGTCTGCGATGAGATACTGGCGGGCCGCCTGGATGAGGCGTTTCCCTTGGTGGTCTGGCAGACTGGTAGCGGTACGCAGACCAATATGAATGTGAATGAAGTGATTGCCAACCGTGCACATGTCCTGAATGGCGGAAAACTGACCGATGAGGTAAAGGTCCTGATGGCTAACGACGATGTGAATAAATCGCAGTCGTCTAATGATACGTTCCCGTCGGCTATGCACATCGCCGCTTATAAGATGCTTCGGGAGAACACGATTCCGTCTCTGGAGTTGTTGCACCGTACCCTCGTCATGAAAAGCCGGGAGTTCATGCCGATCGTCAAGATCGGGCGTACTCATTTTATGGATGCGACTCCTTTGACTTTGGGGCAGGAGTTCAGCGGGTATGCCGCCCAACTGGAATACGGCATCCAGTCGATAAAGAATACATTGCCGCATCTGGCGGAACTGGCGCTGGGAGGTACGGCTGTCGGTACCGGTATCAACACTCCGGAAAACTACGGGGAGAAGGTGGCAAAGAAAATATCGGAACTGACCGGTCTGCCGTTTGTCACGGCACCCAATAAATTCGAGGCGCTGGCAACCCATGATGCGATCGTTGAAACGCACGGTGCGTTAAAAGGCGTCGCAGTCAGCCTGATGAAGATAGCTAACGATATCCGTATGCTGGGTTCCGGTCCGCGTGCGGGGATCGGTGAAATCCGTTTGCCGGAAAATGAGCCGGGCTCGTCTATCATGCCGGGGAAAGTGAACCCGACCCAGTGCGAAGCTCTCACCATGATTGCAGCGCAGGTCATGGGGAACGATGTGGCGATCTCCGTAGGCGGTGCGTCGGGGCAGTTTGAGTTGAATGTGTACAAGCCGATGATTATTTATAATTTTCTGCACAGCGCGCGGCTGATCGGTGATGGTTGCCGGAGTTTCAACGACCATTGTGCTGTCGGTATCCAGCCGGTAAAAGAGACTATAAAGAAACATCTGGACGACTCCTTGATGTTGGTGACGGCACTCAATCCGAAGATCGGTTATTATAAAGCAGCTTCGATTGCCCAGAAAGCATTTCGTGAAAACAAATCGTTGAAGCAGGCAGCCGTTGATTCCGGGTTGCTTACGGCCGAAGAGTTCGATGAATGGGTGGATCCTTCCGGAATGGTAGGCAGGATTGAGTAACTTAATTTTCTGATAAGTAATTGATAAAGTGCTGTTTTTGTAGTATATGCAGGAACTGCACTTTTTTATTTTCGGAAAGCGCCGGACAATAATAGCCTCGCCGTATTTCCGTAGCAGATATGTAAACATTAACGATGGATATGTGAGTTGTTTAACCGGAAAAAGTTATACATTTGTTTCAAATTGTGAAATGAGCCTTTTGTATAGTGAGTGAATAACCGACTGAATGCGATACCGTTGTAAAGGTAAATATGAGGAAACACTAATGTCGGAATTAAAAATGGGGGATGTAATGAAAAAGTTACTTTATTTGGAAGAGCATATATCTTGTAAAGATTATTCTCCGGATATTTTAGTTGGATTTAAACATCGTATAGTAAGAGAGGAGAGTGAACTGAAAGAGCAGGACAAGGATTGCCATCATCTGATCTTTTTCCTGGAAGGTGAAGCTGTTATTTGTTGTAATGAGCAAAGAAACAGAATCATCCGGTCGGATGAGTTTATATTGATCCCGAAGTCCTCTGATTTTTTCTGTAAGATATTATCTGATTCCAACCTTGTTATATTTACGTTTGACCGTTTCCCCGGTGCTTGCAATAAACTGGAACTTCAATCGCTGGCTCCCCTTAGTCGTGAGATCGAGTATGATTATCAGCCGACTGTTATATATCCGCCTTTACGTTTATTCCTGGAGACTATCATAGAATACCTGGAGTCGAAGATGAACTGCAAGCATTTGCATGAGATAAAGTCGATGGAGCTGTTTTTGCTGTTTCGGGGATTTTATCGAAAAGAAGAGTTGGCTTATTTATTTCATCCTATCGTTGGAAAATCGCTGGATTTCCGTTCCCTCATACTTGAAAATTATCTGAAGGTGGACCAGGTGGACGGGTTGGCAAAAATAGCCGGTATGGGACGTACGAATTTTAATAATAAGTTCAAGGAAGAGTTCGGAATCTCTCCCCATCAATGGTTATTGAAACAAAAAGCAAAACATGTGCGTTTCAAACTGGCCGAACCGGGAAATACGCTGAGTGATGTTATGCGGTTGTATAAGTTTAACTCGGCGACTCATTTTACACGTTTCTGCAAGCAGCAGTTTGGCTGCACTCCTTCCGAATTATTACGTCAGCTGAAAGCCGATAGATGATCATTTGAACAAAACCACTATCTTTATGCTTATAAAGTAAAAATGATATATGGAAGGAAGTAAAGTGCAATCACCCGGACTGTGGAGACGTTTGTCATCGTTGGTAAACTGGCTTTGGAAAAAGGAGGCGGAGGATATTACTGTCTATTTTATTTCCGGGATGTGCTATAACTGTAAGGTCTTTGACAAACTGCGGCTTCCGAAGGGGTATAAAAAAGCCTATATTGAATGGTTTATTCCCAGCCCCGACGAATCATTGTCGGAGTATGCCCATAAGATGGCAAAGACGATCGACACCTCGCGCCCGTTTATCCTGATCGGTTATTCTTTTGGTGCCGTTATCATGCAGGAGATGACACTTTTTCTGAAACCGGAGAAGTGCGTTATCATTTCTTCCTTTAAAAGCAAAAGGGAAATCCCTATTCTTTTCCAGGCAGTCAGGAAAGTCAACCTGATGGAGTTTATGCCTAAACGGCTTTTCTCGTCGACCGACTTTATTACCAATGCCTTTAACCGCCTGGTATATAATGCCTCCAATTCCGACCTGGCAGAGTATATGACTGTTACCGATCCCATATATATCAAATGGGCGGTAGAACAGATCACTGACTGGGTACCGGACAATAAGAGCGAACACCTTTATCATATTCATGGCACGGCCGATCAGATCTTTCCTTATGACCGGCTTGAAAATGTTTTTCCCGTTGAGGGAGGCGATCATCTGATGGTGGTCAAAAAAGCGGATACAGTCAGTTCCATTCTGGATATCATCTTGCTGAAGAAAGAGGATTGATTCCCTGTTTTAATAGAATAATTGCTAAATCAGGCAATAGAAATGAGCTTTTTGGTTGTTGAGTGGGTTATAATGAACAATCAAAAATAAATGATTATGGTAAACAGGTTTAGTGACAAGTTGACGACAGAAGAACGCAAGGAACTTCCTTCCTCTGATTTTGGCCTTCCGGAAACCCGTGAGTTTCCTATGCCCGATGCGGCCCATGTAAGGGCTGCCGAATCTTATTTCAGATATGCACCCGAGGATAAGAAGCCGTTGCTGGCTTACCGTATCCTGCAAAAAGCGGCGGAGTTCGGTGTGGATGTGCAGAGTCCGGTTATATTTGAATGGGCTGAAAAACATGAGAGCTAAAAACAACAAAACGTCCGGACTTCCCTGGGGACATCCGGACGTTTGTCTTAACCGACATAACTGTTGTTATTAAATTTTATTTTACTTCTTCGCCTTTGTCATTGAAGGTAACTGTGCTTTCCGTACCTTCGGCTGTAGCGATAACAAGTTTATAAGTCTTGGCTCCGTCTTTTTCTGCTACAGAGGCTTCTTTGATGGTCTGGCCTGCATAGGCTTTTTCAACTGCTGTTTTCACTACTTCGGGAACATCTGCCACTTCAACCTTTGTGTACTCATCCTGAGTAGACTGACAGCAAGCTACTGAATCAACACTTGTTTCTGCTGCGATAGCACTCATACAACCAACACCCATAACCATTGCCATTACTACTAATACCTTTTTCATGATCTTAATTTTTTTAATTCAACAATCTTTTATTACTAATACGCTTAATGTAATTCAATTCGTGTGCCAAACGGATGGTATGATTGCGTGTGTGTTGATAATCAAATAGTATTGCGTATTCGTGATTGTGCCAGACTGTAGAATGGGGATGTGGGATTGGGGAAATGTGATGAAATTTTCCTCAATGGCAGGTTCGTTTTAGGGGATAAAACAACAAAGGCTGTCAATCTTTCGACTAACAGCCTTTGGAGCGGAAGCGGGGGGATTTATATCCCTATGCTGTGTAATAAACCAATTGTTGATAATCAATTAGTTATATTTGTTTATTTTTGCAATATTATAAGTTATTAGTTCCGAATCAGTTCCGATTTATTTGAAATATAATAGTTTTTCTGTTTATAATATGTTAACTGTCAGTAAGTAATAACTTGTTAAACTTGTAACTATTTTTTATGCCATATAGTCGTCATCTTTTACTTAACAAGGATCTTAGTTTTATTATTTCTTGATCTTTCGTAAAAATTATGTTTGTTAAATCATTTATTTCTTTTTTAGCTTTTAAAAGTTCTTCATAAGGATCAAATGATTCATGTTTTAAAATTGAATAATTAGTTATTTCATTTTCAGAAGTCATAAATTCTCCCCATCTAATTGTTTCTCCAAGTTCTTCTTTGATTTTTTGTGATATAAGTTCTTGATATTGTTTTGAAGGACCTTTCTTTGGATTTCCTGGAAATTTATTAACCCAACGTGACACAGTCATTCTACTACAACCTGTCATATCAACTAAACGTTGTACATATAAGCCTCCTAATAAAGATTCCATTTTGTCTCTAAATTTCTCTGCATCAAATAGTTTCATTTGTTTATTTATTGAGTTAACATTATTTATATATCAAAAATGTTGCAAAAATGTTACACTTATGATTTGTTTGTGTTACATTTGTGTGCAAATATAGGAATTTACAACGAGGAATACAGAATATGGAAAAAGAAAAAGAATCAATTAGAAAGAAAATCGTTGCATTTTGGGATGATTGTGATTTAGAAACAAAAAAACAGTTTTTTTCCTTCATGGAGAAAAACGAACTCTCTAGGTCGGCTTTATATAACTATACGAGAAGCCAATGCTATGGAGTACATCTGTATAAATTAAAAGGTATATCTCTATGTATTGATGAATTTAAAACAAGGATGACTAACACATGAACAATATGATTGTCTATCGACTAAACTCATACATGGAGATTCTTGACATAAAGAATAGAATAGGTACAGAGGCTTTTAACAAGTATCTCTATCAAATATATACAGACCTTCTTTTTCTAAAAAAGAAATCTTATTATCCATTAGAAAAAACATGGGAGGAAATTGATATGGCAATTAAGGTGAAAATATGTTGTTTGTTTATCTCCGAAAGAAGAGAAGGAGATTATGAGATGAATGATAATTATAATTTAATAATTCATAAATAATAAAAACGAATATGAATAAATATAAAATTGGAGACAAAGTCCGCATCAAATCCATCGAATGGTATAATCAAAATAAAGAAGAGCACGGCTTGATTATTAATGATGCTGAAGAAAGTAATGTATTTTGCTCTGGCATGTCACCATATTGCGGACGAGAACTTACCGTAAAGGCTATATATCCTGATGGAAAGTATTCTCTAACAGATAATACCGGAATTGGAGAAAGTGACCTCTATATGTGGTCTTGGGAAGAATGGATGTTTGAAGAATAATAAAAACAACTGAAGCATGGGAGCATTTATATCCGAACAGCCTAATGGCTTATATTGTAGATTCAGCACGGTTATTGATACAATTACCCACTACAATATGACAAGGGATGATTATATAGAAGTATGTAAAGACCGATTCGGGAAGAAGCGCGGGGAAGAAGAGGCGAATGATGTTTTAGAAAACCACTTGCATCCTTTTAGTGAAGTTCTTGGACGATTCCGGCCTGGCTGTGACTCCGTTGAAGAGTTTAATACCCGCTTAAAGGAAATGGGATATAAAGAGGAATTTAAGTGTAAAATATAAAAAGAAGTGAAGCAAATGAATATAGGTTTACTAGCCGTTGATAGCACTTATC
>OATI01000024.1_pt1 | contig 210692 bp, 150 predicted proteins | sample 1494981 | NCBI WGS metagenome assembly OATI01 (sample SAMEA2579952, study PRJEB22360) | human gut metagenome
TTAAACTGATAAAAGAATGAGCGTTGATGATTTTGAATCCCATAGAGCCAACTTTGCAAAAGTGACTTATCAAACACGGTTCAACTAAATTGAAGAAGAACCATTTAACACATACTTAAGTACGTACTTTTATAGCATAAAGAATGCACTTTATTAATCAACTGTCTTTCAATAATATAGACAGAGATAAATCTAATTTTAAAAGAAGAAAAGACGTGGTGAGCATATACAATGAATGAGAGATAATGTTTATTTCGATAACTAATATAAATCTGAAGTATTGGATCTGATTTTCATTGCAATTAGTACATCCTAAACGATTCTCAAAATATTATACCCATTGGTATAAGGTACCAATGGGCACAACTTTCAATACTACATAAAGTCAAAAACCAATCTGATGCTTAGTCCTTCATCCCCTTTTTTAATACGCACAATTCCCGGCTGGCTGTGTGGTCCATGTTGTGATATCGGTTTAAATGAACGGATAGCGGGAATATCTAATAAGAAAGAGATGTCTCCGGAAGGAAAATCGGGCATCGTATTAATCCCATCCTGCCTACCGAAAGGCTCTTGTGGAGTAAACATACGGAGAAATAGTCCATCGGTAGAAGAATAAACAGTAAAAGGAGCAATGCGACTCTGCACTGTAGCCCAATAAAAATTAGCGTGATATCCTTTAAACTCTGGATAAACCAGATTCTCAAAACTCTCTCCGGTTATCGTATTGTTATACTCTTTTTGCCAAACAGCATAATTGGTTCCTTTCACCCGGTTCTTCCATACGCGATAGGGACCACGTCCAAACCAGCGCATCCCGGCACAAGCTGTCTCAGGATAAGAAAAGGTCAGACCAAGATTCAATACAGCCTCATCCATAAAAGCATCATCAAATCCGCCCCCGCCGGAAGCACGATTGAGCAATACAGCATCCATAGATAACAGGCCGGAAGCCGAGAGGCGCCACTGTATAGAGTCAACGCCACCCCGGTAATAAGCACAGAACACCGCATCGTTTCCCTCCAAACGAGTGGAATAACGAACCAATTCCATTTTCATGCCTACCGGAAGAGGACCATTGGTTAATGGAACTTCGATATGTGTTTTTTCTTTTACCACCTTGGCAATAGTGGCATTACTCTTCCGAAAAGAAACAGCAATCCCATTATTACTTAATGTCACCAGCGAATCACACTGACTTAAAGAAGCCATATTCTTATTAGCAGTTAGAAAGGAAGACATTTCACGCTTCAAATACTCATCAGCATAACGCACAGGCCATGTCCAGTTACAAAGGCTCTTACCATCCGGTCCGAAAGCTTCCAATTCCAACACATCTGCCTCCCAAAAGCAGGAAGGCAACTGCATGTGTGCATATCCGGTTTCACCGGGGGCGAGAGACGGTAAACGAACTTCTCCGCTATCAATGCAACAGCCATCAACCTCCTTTTGCAAAGGTGAAGGGTAACGATGAAGACGGTAATTCATCCGGCAATCACGGAGATTAGTATATAAATAGGTATTGGTGATAGCAAATTCTCCGCGAAAAGAAGGAGTGATATACAATTGCCGGAACTGAATGGGAGCCCAGACTTCGCGTACTGTATATACACTTCCTTCCCGCTCACGATAAGGTCCAACAATCCCATCGGGGGCATTGAACCGATCAGAATCCAATCGTCCGCCCTGATCTGTCCGACGGACAGCTTCATCAGAAAATGCCCACATAAAGCCACCGGCGAAAAGAGGATGAGAAGTGTAGTTTACCCAAAAATCTTCCAGTCCGGCTCCATGTCCCTGATCGTACTGACCATGCATAAATTCGGTAGGCATAAAGACATTATAGCCATTAGTAAAACGGGCTACGCCGGTGAGATACGCCGGATAGTGATGTGTATCCAGCCCGTTAAAATCAGCCCAGGGATGAATTACATGCCGTTGCTGAGGATCATAATCCGAGAAATGCTTATCAAGAGTAGAATTCCAGCCTCCTTCGTTCCCATTACTCCAAAGTACAATAGAAGGATGATTTACGTCACGGACAATCATCTCCCGTTGTAAACGTTTGCCTACATTTTCATCATAAGCATTTTGCCAGCCAGCCAATTCATCAATAACAAAAAGCCCCAACGAGTCACAAGCATCCAGGAAATGTGTATCAGGCGGATAGTGAGAACGGACAGCATTCATATTCATCTCTTTCAACAACAAAGCATCCCGCACGCTAATCTCTTTATTCGTAGTGCGTCCACCATCCGGGTGAAAAGAGTGACGGTTGATACCTTTCATTACAATCTTCACACCATTGACATAAATTCCGTCCCGAGGACGAAACTCTACCGTACGAAACCCGATGCGTTCCTGGTGTTGATGTAATAGTTGCCCGCTCCGATTGAGCAGTTTTAATTTAAGAAGATAAAGATTCGGAGACTCAGGGGTCCAGGGAAGAATATTCTCCCATTGAGTATCCAACCGGTAAAAAGTAGCACTATCTGTCAGTTGGAAAGAATGTTCTTTGAGTAATTCGCCACTCTTTAGATTCTCAACAGTTGCCAATAAACAATAACCGGATTTTGCTCCTGACAAATAGACATCCGCCAACAAATGTCCATCACACAAAGCATTCACTGCAACCCGATCGATATGTTCCTTTGGTTTTATTTCAAGCCATACCGGACGATAGATACCGCCAAACAGCCACCAGTCAGCTTTACGCTCGGCAGCATTTACCGATTTATTGGCAGAATGCTTACTGACGCGTACTTCCAACCGGTTCTTGCCCCCAAAATTCAGGAGCCTGGTTATATCATAGGAGAAACGATAAAAACCTCCTTGATGAATCGGTCCTGCTACACAATCGTTCACCAGAACTTCAGTATCAGTCATTACCCCATCAAAAACGATTTGCACTGTCTGTCCGGTATATTCCTTCGGTACCTTAAAAGAATGTCGGTAAATTCCAGTTTCCATACTCGGATTCTTCACCCCTTTTTCTTTGTACCACCGTCCGTAGGTATAAGTACCAAAGCCTTGTAATTCCCATTGTGAGGGTACTTCGATTTTACTCCACCGACGGCTATTATTCCCATCGGAACAATAGAAATCCCACATCACGGTGTGATTCAATCCCGTACCAGAAAGATAGTGGCGATGTGTAGACTGGGCAAAGACCGCCTGAAAGAGAAAAATAAACCAGAAAGCTAATATATACTTCATCTCAAATAGGAAAATTAACAGTGTAAATCAGTTTACTACAGAAAGCACAGAATTTCAATTGTTTTAAACTCTGTATAGAACAATTAAAATTCTGTGTTTTTGTATAGCACAAAGATAAGACAGAAAAGGCAGAAACAACGGGGATTTTATTTATTTATTAATCAAAAGTAGAGAATCTTATCCGTCGTCATCCGTCCTCTATCTGCCTTATCCGTGTACCATAGAAACAAATCAAATGTTATTACTTTAATAGTTTCTTCACAAACTTCGTTGTTCCTGCTTCCACTACAATAAGATAAGTACCTTTCGGCAAACTGTCCAATCCGCTGATGTACAGTACTGCTCCTCCGTCTACCACATAGGCAGTGCGGTGAACAAGTGTACCCGTAGAAGAGTACATCGAAACTGTAGTACATCCGGATATCTCTGCCGGGAACTCAACCGTTATTTCATCCTTGAAATAAAGCGGATAAATGTTCAGATCAGAGTGGAATGCCGTTTCTTCCGAGATGCCGGTTGGTTTATTAAGCTCATAACGTTCCTTTGCTTTGGCGGCACTCATGGCTCCTCCATAGACGTGAAGCTCATCAATTGCCCCGGTAAAGGGAGTATTGAAGTTCACATTACAGTTACCAATAACAAATAATTCCGACTCTGAAATATCACCGGTTTTGTCAGTCACCTCACCTTGGAAAACTCCATTAATATACATTTTCAACGTTTTGGTTTCACCATCACGAACACAGACTACATGATTCCACTCACCATTGAAATATTGAGTAGCAGGAATATCGAGATTGGATTTCGTAACATCATCGTCAATACCAAAGGTAAGATTTCCATTCTTGTACTGTAATCCTACCCATTTCCCGGTAGCACCGGTCGAAGCATTCTTCGCATGGCTACCTTTGTGGAACAGATACCAGTCTACCCCATCGCCTCCGTTGGAACGAAACCACAGTTCAACACTAAAATCCCCGGTGCCCAGTCGTAATTGATCGTAAGAGGGCTGTTCCATTCTACGGGTTGCAGGAGTTGCAGGCAGTTCCAATGCCTGTTGGCGAATCCCGTTTATCCATGTGGGAACGAAACCTACAGCCTCAGCCTTTCCATATACCGAATTGACAGCGGATGTACCGGTTGTTTCATCAAATGAGAAATAAGCTAACTCATTCAATACCACCGGAGCTTTCACTTTAATCGATCCGGAGAGAGTAGCTACGGTAAGTCCACCAACACTCTCTATGGTATACGCATACGTACCTGTTGCCTGAGGAGTTCCCTCAATCGTGAAGAAACATTCCTTCTTATCTACGACAACGTTAAGCCCTTCCGGCAGTCCTGCTATTTTTACATCTTCCGCATTCTTCCATGAATATGAAATCGGTGAAATCGCTTCACCCAGGTCTATCGACTGGTTCAGATAACCAATACCCTTCTTTGCGAATGAAGCATTTTCCGTATCCTGATCTCCCAGATAGTAACCCAAATGAGGAGGTTGGTTATAAGCCACATTTTGCCAGGCTATTCCCATGCGATAAACAGGGTCGTGCATCAAAGTGGTTATCTTATATTCAGTAGGAATAATAGTGGTAAAGACCAACAGATCGGAACAAGTCTTTGAATCCCATAAGATAATTTCTTCACGCCAATCCCCCAATATGTCAGCACTCAAATTGGGAGTGGCTTTGGTAGAGTTACAGGAAGCGGCATTGCTGTAATCGGACAGAGTAATCATACGGTTCGCTTTCGTGCCGTTCCATTTATCAATCTTAACTCCATCCAACAGTTCGTCCTGCAAATCACCGTCCCAATACACCCTGAAGTTAACTGAAGGGCGATTCTTACTGGCTATGATATTCCCTTTGCAATCGTATACATTACCATTGGCAGTCGACCACATTTCAAACCCACGGTGGCCAGGATCTATATCCGCAGCAATCCCACGTCCGACGTCCGTTCCGGTTTTCTCACCAAATATAATCTCGCCTGTTGCGGCAGAGTGCATCTCATACCCATAAGCTGCCGTTTTTTCTTCATGAGGAGAAAATACTTCCAAACCATCCAAATCGGGATCCAAATCGGACAAGTGAATAGCATCTCCGTGTCCTAAACCGGTACGATACAGTGTTTTCCCATCCTGATCGATGACACACGCTCCGTAAACGATCTCGTCACATCCGTCGCCATCTACATCTGCTACCGACAAGTTGTGGTTTCCCTGTCCATAAGCTCCCGAACCGGATACTTTAGAATCATGAGCCCATCTCATTGTCAGTTTTGTTCCGTCAAAATCATAAGCGGCCAGTGCTGTACGTGCATAATATCCACGGCACATCACTAAACTTGGTTTTACTCCGTCAAGGTATGCCACACATGCCAGATAACGTTCCGAGCGGTTGCCGTACCCATCTCCCCAATCATTAATGTTTCCACGAAGAGGACTGTAAGCAATGGTCGAAATCTCCGCTCCTGTCTGTCCGCTAAAAACAGTCAGATACTCAGGGCCATTCACCACAATTCCCGCTTTACTACCGGAAGAGCGGTAGTCGGCATTGGGATCATCACTCCCCATAATTACAGATTTCCCCTGTCCATCAATAGTTCCCGGCGCCGTTTTACAGGCTACTTCGGCTTTACCGTCACCATCAAAGTCATACACCATGAATTGAGTGTAATGGGCTCCGGCACGTATATTCTTACCAAGATCAATCCTCCACATGAAAGTTCCGTCCAACTTATAACAATCCAGATAAACATTGCCTGTGTATCCATAGAAAGAATTATCGCGTGAGTTGGTCGGATCCCATTTCACTATAATCTCATATTCCCCGTCTCCGTCAACATCCCCCACGCTGCAATCATTTGGAGTGTAAGTATATTCCTGCCCATCCGGATAAGTTTCACGCGTTTTATCTTTATCCGTTTGAACAACATCGTAAGGTAAAGTCACTCCACCTCCCGGACGCTTTAGAGGAATTCTTTTATATTGTTCCGCCCAGACGGACACTTCTTTTGTAGTTTCAGTCTCTGTACCATCCAGTATCCCTTTAAGCATATAGCGAGAAGCTATAGTACCGTCTTTATCTACATAATTGGTTGTAGTTACCACAGGAGTAGTCGTGATTTTGACTCCATCCCGATAGATGTCAAAGCCTAATTTTCTGGCATCAGTAACTAAACTACGCCAGGACAGAAACACTCCGTCGGAAGATTTTACGGCAACTACTCCTCTATCCAATTTTTCCTGCCCCCACAGAGGTATCATGATACCTCTAAGAAGCAAAAAACATAATGCTATACTTATTTTTTTCATTTGATTACTTATTCAGCTTCAAATCATATTTAATAAACCAGTTCTCATCAGAAGTCTCTAAGTTACTACCCACAGAAGTAGCAGTGACATACTTTTCAGCGATTTTATCTGCCCATATCTTACGCGCCTTATCCCCCCAGCGCCTTGCCGAACGCAACATCGTATAGTAAGTACGTGCTTCACCGGCAGACTCTAACCTTGACTCTTCAACCAGTAATGAATCTACCATCCAATGGGCATACTCCGGTTCAACGATCACCTCGTTGGTTTCTTCGTCTTCACCTAAAATCCATTCACCCAAAGCCGGAGCCGCAATACGTCCACGAACTCCCTGACAGTTCAACTGGCTCTCTTTGCCTACACATTGATACAGGCAAACAGGATAGTCAGAGAACGGGGGTGAAAATGTATTAGTAGCTTTATTATAGAGCGAACCGAAATTCTGTCGGGCAGAAGACTGACCATTAAGGAACTGTAATGCTTCACGATAGCGTCCCAATCCGGCACAGGCCTCTGCCAGCCACAAATGAATATCAGCAGCTTTGTAATAACATAAAGGCACATCATTACGATAAATATAATCACTGGTAGTATGAGCTCCCAGGAATTTATAAAAGATCAGTCCTTCCGTACTTTCTTTATAGGATTTATTAATTCCTCTATTTTTCTGATCATTGGCACCACTTATTTCCCACCGGGTTACAGATGTCGCAGCCGGACGCAAATAATATTTATTTGGATAAGTATTAGAGAAGTACTCAATTACCCGATTCGTTTGTTTTTTACTATAATCATAGAAAGCTACAGAAATATGATCCTGCCGATTATAAGTTGTTGTTGAGAACAATTGGCTCCAGGAACCCTCGTACTTCGATTTGTTAAGTGTAAAACTTGCTTCTTGCTCTCCACCAGTACGAATAATACTAACACAGTTGTCCCATACTTTCTGATAATAAACGGCATTTTCGTCTGCAGAGTTTTCCTTCTTTGTTTTATACAAATAAAGCTCAGCTAACAAACATTCGGGAGTAGGGCAAATACGATTCCACTCTAAAGATTCAGGGGAGTCACCCTGCCCCGGGTACAACACAGTAGACCAACGTATGTCTCCCTTACCATTAATACCATTCATCCCATTTTCAACCAAACTGATACACTTATCTATCAACTGATCGAATTTTAGTACGGGATATTGTGACAAGTCCTGATAAGTAGCCAAAGGATCGTCCAGATAAACGGCTTCACCATATATCTTGGCAAGCATCAGATAAGCCCATGCTTTATATCGTAACGCACCACCAATAATACCTTTATAATCACTATCGGACAATACTGTCGGATACAGCTCTCTGTATTCAAACACATGCTTCAAATAATCATTACTATTCATGATAAGAGCGTAAAATCCTTTGGGATCTGCCAATTCATTATCAGTAAACGGAGTTTGCAAATCTTTGTAATTATAAACATCCCACATATCTATTGAAGCATTGGTAGTAGGTTCCAACAAGTCCCCTCTCAATCCTTCCAAAAATATGGCTTGGTCCACTACATCTTGCACACAAGCAGCCAATCCCATGTAACCTGTATATAGCTCATAAGAAGTTCCTATATAGTCTTTTTCCAGCAATATATCATCAGTGTTCGGCGTAAAAAAATCATCACAACCCGTCAACAAAGGAAACAATAATGCCAAAAAATACATTCTTTTTTTCATAACTTACCTTTATATAATTTAGAATTGAACCTTAAAACCTAATTTTACTGTACGCGGATTGGCTACCTTTCCATAATCAAAACCACGTATCGAGCTATCATAAGAATACATTGTTTCGGGATCTAATCCGAGATAGTCGGTAGCTGTAAACAGGTTTTCAGCAGCAGCAAACACGGTAGTACCACCAAACAATTTAAATTTATAGCTTACCATCAGTTCTTTTAATTTTAAATAAGAAGCATCTTCAATCCAGCGATCAGAGAAACGACTATTTTCCATAGGATCATCATAAACAGCACGAGGCATATCGGTGATCTGACCTTCGGCCATCCAACGACGGTTAACGGAAGTCAACTGATTAGAAAAATCGGACATAGACTCCATAGAACGCCTTACAGCATTGTACATTTTATTACCCTTACTATAGCCGAATGTGAGTGACAGTTGTATTCCCTTATATTCCACAGAAGTAAAGAAACTACCATAAAAATCGGGAAGTGGACTTCCTAAATTAACACGATCATCCTTATCTATTTTTCCATCATTATTCTGATCTACAAAGTGCATATCGCCCGCAGCGAAAGGTACACCAATCGCATTAGTCAATGCCTTTCCGTCCTTTCCTGCTGTTTCTGCCGCAGCATCAGTAGCAAATACACCAGCTGTCTGATACCCATAAAAAGAATACAAAGGTTGGCCAACCTTGGAAATCACAGCCGAACCGTCACTCATAGAAAGAACAATCTCACTTTCCCCTCCCAATGATTTCACTTCATTTTTGCAAGTAGAAAGTGTTCCGCCTATATACCATTTAAAATCACGATTCTGTATTAATCCTATTTGTGCCCCAATTTCAAAACCTTGATTCACAACTTTTCCCATATTACGATACATATAATTCGAACCATATACAGACGAAATCTCTACCGGCATAATCAAATCCGAACTTTTACTATTGAAGTAGTCTACAGTCAACATCACGCGATTATTGAACATGGCAAGATCCAAACCGACATTGAATGTATTGGTTAACTCCGGAGTGATTTTCGTATTGGGGACTCCCGCACGTACCAACCCTGACAATCCCTTGAACACACGGTTCAGATAGTAGTATTCTCCGATAGTAGAAGCAAAACGGCTATTTCCGGTCATGACATATTCAGCACGTACATTCAGATTATCCAGTTGTGACATATTTTTTAATAATGAATTACTCACACTCCATGCTACATTTACAGCCGGATAAATCTGTATACGAGAAGCTTCGGTACCTACAGATGACGAACCGTCAGCTGAGAGATTAATACCTGCAAACAACTGATGATTATAATTATACTTAGCAGAAACATGATAATTCATCCAGTTCCATTTATTTATATAACCATAATATGAACGTCCGATGGTCTGCACATTATTCAATGTTTTATAATAGTCATTTGCTGTATTCCATCCCGAACCGGCATTATAATCAATACTATTCATTGCAATTTGAGCACCTGCCGTTGCAGAAACTGTATGTATACTTGCAAGTACTTTCTGATAGCCCAGCTCAAGAGCATAATAAGTATTTAAAGTCGTTCCTTCCGCTGAACGTATCGTATTCTCTGCCAACCGATTTTCTAACGGCATAATAGTAGTAATACTTACCCCCGGAACAAAAGCATCTTCTTGTGTCAAATTATAATTTAAACCAAAATCGGCTTTAAAGTTCCAATTATCATTTATGGTATATAATAAACCAGCATTCATCAAGACATCATAAGCGTGCTGTTTCATTTCTACATCATTGACTACAGAAAGCGGATTGCTTACACTATTATTCTCTATCAGGTTGCCATCAGCATCACGAATGGAGGCAAAATCCGGTAACAGATTATTCTTACTGTCTTTATTATAAGGAGAGAACAAAGGCCCCTTACGCAAAGCAGTCAATATCGGATTCGTTTCTGATATCATTCCCTGTTCTGCCACACGGCTGTTTGTATAACCGAATGAAATCGTCGAAAATAATTTCACGTTTTTACTAAGATTCACATCGGCATTCATACGGGCATAATATTTGGTCGAGTTTGTCTCCTCAACCACTCCTTGCTTATTCTTCACACCAATAGAGAAATCATATTTAGCGATCGCATCACCACCTTTGATTTTTAACACATTATCAGTGACAAAAGCATTCCGATAAATCAAATCTTGCCAATCAGTATTATTATTGTAGAGATAATTGTAATAATAATCCGGATCTTCTTTTAAAAAAGGAAAAGCCGCCAATGCATCAGACATATCTTCATATTTTGTCAAAGCTATATTCCCCATCAGACTCTTGTAATCGTTTACTCCTAAAACCGGTAGTGTAGCACTGTTCCATGAAAGCCCGTATTGCCCTATAAATTCGACTTTTGTATCAAGATCCGCAGCTTTATCTGTTTCGATCATAATAACCCCATTTGATCCCAACGAGCCATATAAAGCTGCATCTGCCCCTTTCAAAACTGTAATATTCTCAATATCCTGTACGTTCACTACACTGAAAATATTCTTAGAGTATCCGCCAATAACCCCAGATTCGTTCATATCGGGCATATAAGGTATACCATTTATTACAATCAATGGAGAAGAGTTGGCTATCATCGTATTAGCCCCCCGTAACTTGAAATAGTTTCCTTCACTATTCTGTCCCCCTTTTGAAATGAGTTCTATTCCGGGGATGTTACGAAATCCTTGTTCTACATCTGTTAGAGCTAAATTAAGTTCATTTTTACTAACCGACGTAAGATTGGTTTGTTTCACATCTTGTCTCACCAAGCCCACAGAGGGTAACGTAACTTTATCGGTGTACCCTTTCATATCGTCCGGTATCAACACAATATGTAGTTCCGTACGTCCTGCTACAGGCTCTTCTTTCGTATAAAACCCCGGACACCATACGGATATAGTAGCTTTAGCAGACACATTATTAACTACAAATCGCCCGATACTATCACAAGTAACCGTCTCATCCATACCCGATAATGTAATCACCGCATCGGATAAAGGCTGATTATCATAGGAACTGACCACTGTACCCGAGATTTTCACTCCACCTTTTTGTGCTTTCAAACTCATAAAGCAAAAGGTAGAAAGAAATATTATCAATATTATTTTATATTTATTCATTATTCTAATGCTATAGGATTAATAATTGTTTGCCGAAGGCTTCAAAGCCCAATGGTAAATGCGCAATTTCTTACTGTCTCCTTTGTAAAATTCCACACGGATACGGAAGGAACTCATACCTTCACCTTCTATTTTTACAGTGCCAACCGGACCACCAAGTCCATCCCATTTCACCACTTTATCTCCATACAAATCAGCAGTTGTCTCATTTACACGATCAAAATTCCACGGATTAGATGAAACGACAGAGAGATTAGAACCTATCAATTTCATATTAGCATCCAATGAAGGACTTTTCCCATCGGTATTACCATCAAAATAGACATTGACATACGGGTGTCCACTACTATGAAATCCCATGTATAGATCATATTCACCACAAGGAACCTGCATCACCCTCGCTTTATAAGGATCATTTTCTTTTTCTCTATACCGTTCCAATGGAGGAAACTCAACCCAAAAAGGAGAAGCGTCTTCATCGCCATTTAAATCCAAAATATAATAGTTTGACAGAATTTCTGGTTTGGGAGTAGCAGAATCTTCAAAAATAGCAATCTTGGTCGTATTCATAAAGCTATAATACGATTTCTGTTCTTCTTCCGTAAGATATTCATAATAATGCACTAACGACTTAATGCGTGTCAGAATATAGTTAGTTGGTATCTTCACATCCGTCATTTTATACATAATACCATTACTCAACTCTTCCTGACTACTTTCATCTATTTTTTGAACCGTAGTACGCCAAATTCTATTAAAAGAAGATTTTATATCTACGGTACTAAAATCTTTCAATTCTCCGCTATAAAATGCAGCTTCTTTAATCCACGTCATAGCTGTAGCCGAATCCAAGGCTGTCAATGTTTTTCCCATGGCCTTATATTGTACCTCCAATTTATCGAAGCAGCCCTTCATCACATTGTTATCCGGTAAGAAAAGAGTAAACTGTTTAAATTCCGAATTAAATTCCGCTTTCTCAAACAGCGGATTATACACATAGAAGACAGAGTCATACACTGTATTACCAGTTATATCTACCCCAGTAGGAATAGAGTTTACTTTATCGAAACGCATTTCATTATTCTTCATAACAGAATCACGAAATATAGAATACTCATCCGGAAGATTCTTTATGTAATCGAACATATTAATTTTTGATTTCATTAATTCGTCAATCACATGAACAACCCCGTTCTTCAAACGATAGGAGCGTTGTACTTTAGACTTATTAACGTAGGTATCTTCCCCCTGTTTGGTTATTTGAAGATACACCCCATTCAGTGTAGGAATACGCAAACCATTTTTCAAATCACTCTGCAGAAAAGGCAAATAATTAATATGATACTCCATTCTTAGAGTGTCCTTAGAGTCAATTCCCGAAGCAATCATTGCATCATTATCTACTACCCAAAAAGTAAGTTGTTGTTGCTCCTTAGTTAGCTCTTTATCAAGACCACATGCTTTAAGTTGATTGTAAAATTCACTATATTCAGGATTTCCGTCAAAAAACTCCCTCAAAGTCTCATCCAAAATTTCTTCTGATAATTTATTACTCCCATGATAATATTCATCCCATTTATCCGAACAAGAAATAAAAATCAGGGTAAGCAATGCACATATAGATAAGATATACTTATTCATAATTCCTCCTTTTAATTAATTGGTTCAAATATCAAGCAATCCAAATAAGAGTAATAATCATCACCCGCCATAAAACGTACTGTATGAGGTACCGATTCAGTGAACTCCACCTCTCCTATGGTTGTGGTAATCATCTCACTTTTGGAAGTACTATTTCCCCAGGTAGTAACCTGTACTCCCACATATTCACCGTCAACAATAACTGACCATCGCCCCTCCTTAGTCTTGAGAGCCTGATTGTAATGTACTAAAGACATTTTATATTTACCGGCAATGATCATCGGACTTTCCATCTGTATCCACCCATATTTTCCGAGATTCAGAAACATACAATCGTGATTCGAAGCTTTATACATCACCTCATTCTTATTAGCCAAATGATAAGTGTAGTCACTACCATATCCACCAGAAAGTTTATAACAGTTCAATATATCATATGCCAGACTACGAGTGTATGTTTTAGACTGATTTTCTAACTGATACTTCTCACATACACCTGCCAACTCCGGATAATCGGTCAAATCCCAAGTGACTTTAGTTGCTTTCGGTTCTGTTATTTCCATCATCCCATCTACCACATGAATGACTCCATTCTTACAATTCAGATTTTTTCGAGTGACACTGATACCTTTCTTAGTTTCTTCATTATAGTTCAGAAAAAACATCTCATTTACCAATCTCATACTGATAAGGGTATTAGATGCCATCATAGAAACATTTTTCGATGTATTATTATCTATATCAGTATTCATATCGGCAAATGAATAAGCAGAATTTGCAATATGATAACCTACATATCGATTTACCTTATTGGCTGGGTCAGTATAATTAGTATTTGTTTCACCCAAATAAGCAGCCAACGATGCTACACTATTTATACCGGCTTCGGCAAACACATCATCCGGTACAGCAAAAAGAGTGTAACGGTATTTTACACCATTCATATAAATACTACTCAATAGCTTCTCATAACCTGTTTTATTAAGTAAATCAAGCATTAAAGTATAATTCTCATCCAGATTATCAACAATAGTACCTGTCACAGGCGTTAAAACACTTTCCAAAAGATGAATCACTGCATTGGTAGCTGTAATATTCAACTCCTTAATACGTGCTTCATCATTAATATAGAATGCCTGAAACCCACCTTCACGCATTTCCAGACTTAAATAATCTCCACTTGCTGTAGAATCCGGAAACATACCATCAGGAAAATCCGAAGTTGTGTATTGTTTAGAAGCTATCGTATGATAACGAACCAGGTTAGAAGCTTCCTCCATATCCAACTCCCGTACTGAACTTTTTCCTTTTGCCTGAAGATATTTGTGCATCGCTTCATTATCAGGTACAAAGCAAGTATAATCCATATTCAGATTCACTGTATTAAACAGTCCGGTATACTTCAATAAATCCACCCATAAGGAATATACATCCTCATTAGCTTCCATAAAACTGGCAGCGGGCATTTTATCTGTATCTTTGAACACCTGATCGGCATACGGGTCGGAACAAGCCCCCCACATAAGAGTAAATGCCGCCGCTAATAGAATTACTACGCGTTTCATATTGTCCTTCTTTTTTTTAATTACTGATACTTTCATAATATTCACTTTGTACTAACAATGGGTTTTTCTGTAACTCAGACTCTGAGAACGGCATATACCATGACCCTTCGTTGGACAACGTAGCTCGTCCCAATGATTGCGACGTGGCAGCCACAGCTTTCAGAGCTTGTTCTATGAATAAGTTTTTATACCGTACATCTGATAACTGTTGGCTTCTTAAACCGATACGTAACATATCAAACCAGTTTTTACCTTCAGCAAAGAACTCTTTCTGCCGCTCCACCAATAAATATTCCAACATGATTAATCTGTCTTCACTTAGTGTCATCTTTTCCAAGCCTGCACGTTGACGAGTTTTATCTATAAGCTCGCCCGCCATTTCATAATTATCTTGCATGATCAGTGCTTCTGCTTTCATTAAATAGACATCAGCTAAACGATAAATCAAATAATTCTGATCATTTTCTGAGGCAACACGTGCCGTAGCATTATCTACCCCAAGATACTTCCAAATATAACCAGCCTCATTATATGAATAATTCAATCCACGAGATTCACTCTCGTTTTGTTCAAAAAGATTAGTCATATAATCGGAAGCTTTGTAATATCCGTCAGTACCTGCTTTAAACCAAGTCAGGAAACTATTCGTTTGACTCTTCGGATTGCTATATTGTATTTCAAAAATTCCCTCATTACTATTTCCCGGATAATAATTCAAAAATCCATTACCAATCAGTCCTACACGTCCGGAATTAATTACTGAGTTACAATGCTTTATACTATTTTCATAGTCACCTAACCAAAGATACATATCAGCAAGCAGAGCATGAATCCCCCAGCGTGTGGCACGTCCTTTCGTATTGATAGGATTATCATTATCTACTTCAGGAAAAAACTCCTTTGCATTAGGTAAATATTCTTCCAAATCAGCTATACATAATTTTAAAATAGTAATACCATCCTCCTTTGGCATAATATAAGGAGCACTATCATCTACATACGGCTCCGTAACAAAAGGAGCATCTTTAAATGTACGAACGATGTAAAAGTAAGCAAGCGTCCGCTGAAAGAAAGCCTCTGCCATAAACGAACGGCACATATTCATATCGAAAGACGGATCTTTATCAACTACATCCGGTGCATATTTAATAACTGCATTAGCCATAGCAATGGCTGCATAAGGTTTACTCCAATCAGCCAATCCATTTGTAGGCAAAATATCGAAAGCACGCAACTTCACCGCTGCTTTCTGTAAATCTGAACCAGAAGTAGACCAAAAAGAGAGCCCATTCCCCCTACCTTCTCCCCAAAGCAGGAAGGTTTCTACCGAGCTTCTCAAATTAATATACCCAGAAGCAAGAACCGCTTCCACTTCTTCTTTGGTTTCCCAATATTCAAAGCTACTCTGGTTATTTTCCGGTAACACAGTCAGATAATCTTCACACGATATTTGAGATAACGTGATTAGAAGTAGCAAAATATAATAACTTATCTTTTTCATTTCCTTCTTTTGTGAATTAGAATCTCAAATTCAAACCAAATGCAAAACGCATAGCTTTCGGAGTATTATTACTATCAATAGCTACCTGGGCTGCAGAACCATCCGGATTCTTCAGATTTATTTCCGGATCTTGTCCGGTATATTTCGTCCAGACAAAAAGGTCATAACCCGTTGCATAAATTTCAAGCTTATTAATACCTAACGGCTTCATCCAATTTTCAGGGAACTGATATTTTAAAGTAATGGTCTTCAGCCGAAGAAAAGAAGCATCCTCCACAAAACGGTCGGATCCTAAATAATTGTATCCTTTATCATACAATGCACGTGGAATATCAGTATTATCTCCTTCACTACGCCAACGACGTAATACAGCTACGCTCTGGTTGTTTTTACCATACATATTTTCCATATTAATGCGTGACTCATTAATAACCTTTTGCCCAGCACGTCCATGAAGTGCTGCTACTAAACTCAACTTCTTATAACGAAGTGTAAAATTCAAACCACCAGTCAACGTAGGATTACTATTGCCCAGATAAACGATATCGTTTTCATCAATTACCCCATCACCGTTGACATCTTCATATTTAGCATCACCTGGATATACTTTTTGATCACCATTCTTTACAACTACCGGTGCCCCATTTATATCCATGATCTGTTGTCCTGTTTTATCAACCGCATAAGTTTCCTCTACATTTTGATACACACCTTTATAACGATATCCATAGAATGAACCTAAAGGATCGCCCATTAGCACACGATATGCATATTTTTTATTACCGAAAGTGTAAGTTTCATCACTTTGATTTTCGGGGAGTTCCAAAACTTTATTCTTATTTTGTGAGATATTGAATCCAAAATTGAGCCCCCAGTCTTTTGTACGAACAGCAGCTACATCAATATTAAATTCCCAACCTCTATTCTCCATTTTACCAGAGTTATACCAGGCTACAGTAGACAGACCTGTTGAACTGGGTACTTTAATTTTCTTTTGCAACATATCATCTGTTACCTTCGTATATAGCTCTACAGCAAAAGTTATTCTATCCGAAAAAAGCCCTACATCTACTCCAATATTATTTGAAGTGATCGTTTCATATTTTAAATGTGTCAAATCCGGACTTTCCGGCTTCACGGCACTCATATCTCCATAACCAGGTGTGACTGCCGAAAATTTACCGATATAAGGTGATGTTCCGGTAGGTGCATTACCCGATTGTCCCCAGCTATAACGCAGTTTTATTAATGAGATAAATCCTAATCTTTGGATAAACTCCTCATCACCTAAATGCCACGCTACACCAAATGTGGGAAATCCACCCCACCGTCCACTGGCATCCATTGCCGAACTTGCTTCCCAACGGTATCCCGCATTAAACATATATTTCTCTTTAAAGATATACTGCCCGTTAAGAGTTAAGCCCATATCTCTATTAATCGTTTTTCCAGAACCTCCTTTAGCTGTAGTAGAACCTGCAATGGGAGAAGTTATACCGGAAGAAGCTGTATTAGCGGATCTGCTACTATATGTACTCGTTGTCTTATCCGATGTCTGAAAAATACCACTAAGTAACAATTTATGGTTATCATTAATAGACTGATTATAAACCAAACGATTTTCGGTTGTCAAATAAAGAAGATCTTTACCAATGTCATAATTCAATGCAGATGATTCATGTTCATAAGCAACACCTGTTACGCTTTGCGGAAGGAAACGATTTATTTTTGTGAACTGTCCGTTAAAACCAACTGTACCAAAATAGTCTAAACTTTTAAAAGGCTTAGCATGAAGAACGAAAGTCATACGGCTATTTGTAGCAATTGTTCGGTTCTGTGCCTCATTCGCCATTGCTACGGGGTTGTATACCTTATCATTTGAAAAGGTCATACCAAACGATTCATATGGAGTAAAATACTCACCCGTACGTTGTCCATTTGCTCCGATCACATAAGGACTCATATTAGGCATCTTAGTTAAAGCGTGTCCACGAATCGAAGCTTTCTTCAATTCATCTGTATCATCTACGTAATTGGCATCCGTAACTCCACGTGTGAAACTGTATTGCAATGCAATATCAAGTTTATCTGAAAAGCGATAATCTGTATTGAACGACGCATTAAAACGTTCATAACCCGTACCTATTGTAGTACCCTCCTGATTCAGATACCCAAGTGATAAACGATAATTCGCTTTGTCACCCCCACCCGACACAGAAAAAGAATTATCAGAAATAAAACCAGTCTGGGTAATTTCATCCAGCCAGTTCGTATTTTGATTATATTCATCAAAATACTGCCAGTCCGGATCAAACCCAATTTCTTTCGTATTATAAAGCAGCTTAAGGTACTCCTGAGATTTGGCTGCGCTCGACCCCAAATCAGACACAGTATTATAAACAGCATCCTGAATCATAGATATATACTGGTTAGCATTCAGCATAGGGATTCCGGAGCGTTCCTTACTGAATTCATACTTTGTATTAAAATTAAACTGCAAACGTCCTTTGCTACCTCTCTTTGTCTTTATGATCAAAACGCCATTGGCACCTTTTGATCCCCAAACAGCTGTAGCCGCCGCATCTTTTAAAACTTCAATAGATTCAATATCAGCCGGAGAAATATTCAACAGAGACCCATAATCATCAGAATTTGCAGAAGCAAAACTAAAATCATCTGAAATATCAACAGGTAAAGGTACACCATCTACAACGAACAAAGGTTCATTGGAAGCATTTAAAGAAGCTGTACCGCGAATACGAATTGAACTTCCGGAACCAGGATCAGCGCCTGTAAGAATATCCACATTAGCCATAGCACCTTGTAAAGCTTCTGTTACAGAAGTCACCGGTGCGGTTTCCAAACTACCAAGAGTAAGTTTCTGAGTAGCAGAAATCATCTCTCTGGCAGATTGTCCCATAGAATTCCGCTCTATTTTTTTAGCAGTCACCTCCACAGTTTCTAACGCCATACCTTCTTCGTCTAACGTGACATTAATCACTTTCTGACCCGTATATTTTATGGTTTGTGTTTTATAACCAATAAAAGAGAATACAATAGACAGATCTTTTTGATCAGGTATCGACAAACGGTAATTACCATTTACATCGGCAATGCTACCACCTAAAGAACGATTAGATGCATTTGCAACATATACGTTGGCTCCCACCAAGGGTTCATTAAAAACTTTATCCATCACCGTACCTGTCAACACATGTTGTGCCATAATCATCTGCGCACATGCTAACAATAATAGTAGGATTATATTGCGATTTCTTTTCATCTTTCTTTATTCTATATTAATTCAATAAATCCAATACGCCGTCTATTACATAAGCTGCACCATCAGCATAGATATAAGGAAAATAAGAAGTCACATTTACTTCATTTCCTTTGCTGTCTCTTAGTTTCATCGAGCCATCCGCTTTATTAATAAGCGTAATTGTTATATTTTCTTTCTTACCATTCACTGTTTTAGTGCCAAATGTAGTTAAGACTTTCTCTGTATTTTTACCAGTGGTTGCAAACGGATAATCAACCAAACCACTGGCTGACATATCGACAAAAAGACTTTTTACAAACATATCTCTCTCCTCCTGAGGAGCCTGTCGATCAAATTTAGGATTACTTCCTATAAGATCAGCTAAAACAGATGCCTGTGTTGATACAAATACAATAAAACGATTACCTTGCAGGAAATTAAAAGCCGGTTCCGTATCATCTACAGAGGCCATTCCTAAATATATACCGAAGCCCGAATAATCATTTGTGCCTTTAATCTGTTTTACACGATCCTTAAAATTACTCTGGTCAGCTATTAACGAGGTAGTTCCTTTATCACCTTTCAATGCATACGCATTTCCCATGTTATAACTCTTGATTAGCTCTATTTCCGCTACAGAAACCTCATTATCAAATCTTTCTGAATTCCAGGTAGCTGAAGAATATATTTTATTCCCCTTACGATAGAGATATTCATAATCATTATAAGTTGAATATATCATTTCTGTTTCTCCCTTTTGAGCCATAATACCATCCGCAATATGTGCACCGGCAATGGCTTTCGCCTGAGAAGTTGTAGCATTACTCATTGTCCCATCGGTACTGTTAGCTACTTGTACCTGTTCATCAGTAATGATATAAGGATTCCCTTTCAAATACTGAATGTAATCACCATTATATTCACTACCCAATAACATTTCATCGGTAGGGAAAAACACATCAAAGTCTTTATCCAGTGATTTACTAAATATATCAAAAAGAGAGCCTTTATGACATAGTAATGCAAACACATTGTAATCTTTATTGCAAAGCGCCGGTGCAATAGGTGTTTCAAATACTTCAGGAGTTATCACATTATCTTTCATTCCTCCTAAAATACCATTTGAACATACTTTCACATCAGTAGGCATTGCTAATTGGTGGTCATCCCAGATGTCATTATTGACAATATAACTTCCCAAAGCATAAGCTCCAATCATACCACCACCATATCTGATAGCATGCTCATTCATAAAATGATAGAGTGGCACAAAATTCACTTCCTCTAATGAACTAAATGAAGCAGACCAGTACTTCTGGAAGAATTGATTAATAGATTTATTATCAGGAGCAAGTACTGCATATGAAACACTTGTCAAATAATTCATTTGAGCATAATCTGGTGTAGATAAATTGTAAAAGTTCGTCCATTCACATGCAATAGGTGGTAATATGTTGTGTGAATGTACAAATAGAGAATCCCCATTACCATAATCTCTTGTTGCATCCTCATCATACTGATAAACCACAAAACGATCATACATCTTGGCAAACTGTGTGTAATCCGAATTCTCCTTATTCATCTCTGCATAAATCGTTTCCAATGGCTCAATCACTTGATTTATGGTATATAAATAACCATTATCCGTCACCACTTCATCTCCAATAACAGATGCATTAGCTACATTGAAGCTTCCGGTTCCACCTGTATAAACCGATCCCGGAAACATCGTTTCATAATCTTCTTTTTGGGATGCACTAATACTGCTCAAAGAATATTCCGAAATGATCGGAATAAAACGTTCTTTATGCATTATTTTACGTACAACGTCATTGTTCGCACGATCCACTACCGTAGAAATAGCATCACGGCTCTTTGTCCTGAATTTAAAGTAATGACCAGGCTTCTGTATTTCATTATCTACACCATTCGGATTATAAAACAGAAAATCACGTTTGCTATAAGAATAATACACCAGATGATATCCTACTAATTTATTCAGTTCCACTTCCGGAATATCATCTATCGAGCTATAATTATGTTTAGACAGATAGGCAGTAAAAGCCTCATCAGTAGGTGCCATAACAGTCACAATACCTTTCCCTTTTACAAGATCAGCATAACTACTTCGCTCTACAGCTCTCATGAAAGTAGAGAATGTCCCCTTATCTTTCATTACTTCATAAGCATTCCCTTTCAACCAATCAGGAATTTCATAGTACTTATCCATTTCCGACTGACATGCCGCCAGCGAACAAAAGAAAAGACCTATCAGAAAGTATTTCTTCATCTTAAATTATATTATTTCACAATTTTACCAACCAATATCCTTTGATCAATTTTCAACGTATAAACATAGTATCCTTTAGGCAGAAAACCGACGTTAGCCACATGTGCTATACCTCCTTGAATTATTACTTGTGCCTGATAAACAGTTTGCCCAGCAGTATTCATCACAGACACCTGGGCTGTCAAATCTTCGGCACCCATTACAGATATGTAGAAATCATCTGCAAAAGGCATCGGATAAGCACATCCTGTATTTGGAGTAATGATATTCTCAATATGAGTACTTGTACCTTGTTTATAATGATCACTTACCTCTTCAGCTGTTAACGCTTCATTATAGATCGTTAATTCATCCATTAATCCTTGAAAGCCATTCTCATAAGCTGTGTTACAATTGCCTATTGCCATCCTCTCAATAGTACCAATATCTCCAGTTTTATCAGCACCGGAAGCTACTAATATACCATTAGCATACATTTTTAGCTGTTTTTCTTCCACATCACGTACACAAACTAAATGTACCCATTCATTATTAAAATATTTAGTTGTCGCCCCGGTCACATTGATATCTGTCTTCGTTACATCATCGTCAACAGCCCAAGTCAAACGATCATTCTTACTGTTCTTCTGATACTGAATACCAAACCATTTACCAGTAGCTCCCTCATAACTATTAGTAGCGTGACTTCCCTTATGGAGCAAATACCAATCGACAGATCCACCTGCAGATTTAAACCACAATTCAATGGAAAATGATTCATTACCCAAAGTCAATGCATCATAATGTTCCTGTACAAAAGCAGCATTCGCTTTATCAAACTGCGCAGCATTATTTTGAATACCTTTCACCCATAGTGGAGTGAAATCTTTGGCAGTAGCATTTTCACCATACATATTTTCAAGTATAGTACCTTCTGTTTCATTGAAAGAATAATAAGCAACCTTACCACGCTCGGGTTTTGTTCCGGTTGTAAAACTCCACACATCTCCTTTACAATCCCCTAACAGATTTTTTGCATCTACGCGCCAATAATAAGTAGTGGCAGCCTCTACGTTAACCGTTACTACATTTGCAGTAGATGCTGTCAACACAACATCCATATCCTCTACAGATTTTCCTAAATATACTGTATACGAAAGAGCTCCTGCCCAAGCACCAGTCTTGTTCTCCCATGAAAGGCGAACAGATGTATAATCGGTAATAGTAGTTTCGTTTCCAGGTATCGGATTAACAGAAGCAATTGGAGGTGCAGGAACACCACGTGTAGCAAATTCCTGGGTGGAAGTATATAATGATTCCTTCTCCCCGTTCACTGTTTTTAGGCGAATGTAATAAGTGGTATTAGGAGCTAAGGACTCCAATTTATGAGTAGTTGTACCGGGGGCTAAAGAAATTGAAGTAAAATCTTTATTATCGATGGAATACTCAAGAATTACTGAAGTAGATTCCGGAGCATTGTTCACCCACTTAAATGAAAGATAGTCTGTGCTCAAAGAAGTCAGTTGCAAATTAGTAGGATATTTAACATATGGCATTGGTGCCGTAATACTATTAACATAATTCTCAATATTCAAATATCCATTTTCAGCCATTAACAAAGCATCATTCGGGTTATTTTTATCCAATCCATTGGCATCTTCCCAAACGTCGGGCATACCATCATTATCGGTATCCAACATTTTTTCACCATCAAAAATATTTCCAACCCCATTGGGAAGCCCCAACTCTGATTCTCCACTAAGTAAAGCTCCTTTAGTTCCTAATGATAGGAGTTCATCAATCATATAATTATCAGCTTCATCACGTACCGGTAAAGATGCTCCTACCCTATTAATAATCCAATCATAAGCCTCAGCCGCTGTTGTTTCTCCTTCAATAACAGGATGTTTTTCTGGTATCGTTGTAACTACTACTTTCTCACCATCGACTAATTTTCTTCTATCATAGTCCGAATAATCAAATTCATCAATCGATTTTACAAAAGTAACATTCTCACTTTCCGGATTGGACGCATCACGGCGATAATCATCTTCTGTGGCCTCATATCCATTAAGTATCCCATCCTTATTGTAATCAATCATATTACCTTTTTGGTAAACCTGAAAAGCTGCTTTTGCACGCGTAAAAGCCTTAGTACCTTCAACCGGACCTTTAATAAAGTAATTATTAGTAATAACTCCCCATGAAGAGGCTTCCGTATCTCCTAAAATATAGGCACCACCTTCTCCCCAATTATAAACCACATTATTGACAAACTGATTCAATCCTTTTACTTTAGGATTACGAGTTTTATTATCAATATAAAGATTACGATACAAAGTAACTCCCCCATTTGTCTGGATAAGACCTCCGCATGCATGTACCATAATTCCTTGCCCAATGATAGAATTCTGAATAGTAATATTATAAGGTTCAAAACCTTTACTATCCCAGTTTATTGAGAAATTCTCATCCAATCCCCATGTAGCAGATACATGATCAAATATCATATTACCACCATTAGCAATACCCGCAGCATCGGCCCCACTAGTACCGCCAATGCCCATTCGTATACGCAAATAACGAACAATGATATTCTCGGCAGCAGAAAAAGAAACTCCATTACCATAAACCACCACTCCTTCTCCTGGAGCCGTTTGCCCGGCAATTGTAAGATTCTTTGAAAATACCAGACGAGATTTCAATTTTATCACTCCTGCCACATCAAATACGATAATGCGATTGGGTTGACTTACAGCATCACGTAAGGAACCTTTACCTGAATCATCAAGATTGGTTACATGGTATATTTCCGGAGATTCACTAGCTCTTGCCCCTTTGGCAAAACGTCCATAGCCTTCAGCACCAGGAAAGGCCAACTGTTGTGCATACATTGTTCCCATACAGAGTGGGAGGAGCAATGTAGTAATAAGTTTCTTATACAACATAGTTTTATCATTTATTTGAAGGTTACGCAGGAAAGAAATCAAATATCTCTCAATAGTACGTAGTAAGATTAATTTTTAAAGGCAATTAAGAATAAATATCAGAATTAAGAAGAGAAAAACGGTTCTTCTTATCGAAACCGTCTCTCTTCTTTTCCTTTTAAACAAAATGTTTATAAAACAATCTTTTTAACAACTATCCCCTTAGATGTTTTAATTTTTACAATATACAAACCCTCCATAGCATTCATTGGAACAACAGTTGAGTTGGAGTTGGCAACCGGTATACCTTGATTATTCACTACTACAACATTCTCAACATCGACACCGTTCACCACAATACTACCATCTTGTGCATAAACCACTACTTCTTCAGCTGTTTCGGCTACTTCAATGCCAGTACCTGTACCTGATCCGTTAGCAGTCAGTATAATTTTGTAGCCCATTACCGGAACCTCCGTAGCTTCTTCACCTTCACCCTCTATTTTTGTACCAGACTGATATTCTTGTCTTTCAGCAGTAAACGTAAGTCCGGCCGGGAATCCCTGATATTCAATCTCATAAGTATCACCTGCAGAGACAACCGCAGCATCTAAAATAGTAAATGTATCACCATTCTTTATATCAAAAGATTCAGCTGCTTTCACAATAATCTTGTTGCCGTTGAATGTAGCTACATTATTTGTAGTCAGTTTATCATAACTTGTTGCAGAGGCAAGTTCAAATTCAACTATCCCCCCATCTTTTACCGTTAACGGAGATTTCTGAGTTTCACCATTAATATCAGCCAATACCAGTTCGCCAATACCCATATAGCCTACTTCAAGTTTACCACCTTCTACAGCTATACCACCTACAAGACGCCCGTTACCACCACCAACTGCATTAGCATAAATAGTCATGGCAGCAGGAGCTTTTGTTACTCTATCTAATGCCACTCCAGTTTCAGTAACAGGAATATTAATATAAGCACGCCCAGAGTTTACGAACAAGCCCTTGAATACAGCAGCCGGACTTTCATTCACATGAGTAAAAGTATAGGTTCCTGTACCTGTCTTTATCAGACGAACCCAGTTATACGATTTTTTTCCGGGATCAAAGATAGCGACCGGTGTTGTTACATCTGTATTAGAATAACCCACAGCATAAGTAATATCCGGAGAAGTTGAATTCTTCACATATCCACCAAGCCATCCGCCTTCTTCTGCATTCAATTCGCCGATTGCATAGCAACGGTTTCCACTACCACTTGTAAATCCAGCTCCTTCCAGCAAAGTAACTTTCGTGTACACAAATGTAGAATCTACTCCATATAAATCTCCGCTAAAGTTTCCAGCTGCAACAAAATCATCAAATTTCTTTGTAGTATTCAAGAATACAGCTTTATATCCGGGTGAAAGAGCTTCATCGTTATTAGCACCTATCAGCAACTCACCTTCAAAACCTGTTAAACCTGCCATATCTGTTTTCCCTGCAAAATCTTCAGTAAAACCTACACGTTCACCACCGGAGTAGATAGTCAGTTGACCTTTACCGCCAAATTCATTTAATAAATATACATAACGTCCGGCTGTTATAGCTCCTGTGCTTTTATCTGGGACTACAATTGACGCAGCAGAAAATTTGAGGGTATTCTTATTATCGCTTATAGCCATACCTATACCTCCACCTTCTAGTGAAACTTTACGACCAAACGCATTAGGGGAATCAGCTTTTTCCATAATAACACATCCGCCACGTACCACCGTTCCACCTTTCAATTCATTGAGAACATTTAAAATAAAATTTCCACTACCCTCTTTCAAAAGAGTACCTTCACCAACAATCTTATCAGTAGTCTTTTCTGCCTGATAAGAAATAGAGTAATTCTTATCTCCACTTACCTTTATATCAGCCACTTCCATTTCACCGGTTAACTTAATGGTTTCTGTATTCACATCATTCCCATCAGCATCCTTAAAGTGGCCTCCGCCATTAAAAATAGCCGTAGAACCATTATCCCATCCGTTAGGAAGCAAAAAACCACCTCCGTAATCTTTTCCCCACTCTGACGATGAAACTCCCCAAACACCTGTCCCATACGAATTTTGCCAAATAAGTTCCTGTGCATTGACAATTGATACAGACGCTGCTAAAAGCGCTACACTAAGAAAAGTATTCTTTCTCATAGTTTTTAAATTATTAGTTTAACAACAGTTCAATATTAATATATTAACACCGATGCAAAAATACGCAGTTATCGAACACGGAACCATGTAAATTTTGGCTGAATTGATACAAAAATTGATTTTTATGATTTAAAATTAAGAAGAAAGATAGCAAACTATCTAAAACTTCTTAATGAATTTTCAACAACAAAAATTGTTTTATGCCGGAATAGGTAGTTCTAATACAATTTAATTTAAAAGTTATGCTTCCTACACAGAGAAGGGAGAAAGTTACATTTGGCAGTTATTTTGCAACATCCCTCACACTATGATAAAACATACAATATGCAGAAGATACATAGCGTGAGGGAAGGAAGGTAAAAGTATAACGACATCAAAAAAAATAAAATGATTGTCAATCTATTAGGGTATACTTTGTTTTATACCGGAGTACATTTTATATCTTAAAACACTAAATATCCTACCAAGATCAATCTGCTTTCCTGTAGAATATTGCCCTTCCCCTATGAGGAGATACAACAATCAATGATTATTCTTGATACATAGGATCAATACAGATTTTCGCAAAGAGTAATACAAATAATGTACCTACCGAATTATCATTCCGTTTTTAAGTACTTAGCAGAAATTCCGTTAAAAAATAGCCTAAAGTAAACCAACGAAGTAAAGTGTGTCATTTTTTCAAAGCTGTCTTAGTTATTACACCTGTAGAAGTTTCTACAGACACGACATAAATACCGCCAGCCAATCCATTCAACTCACCGATGTAAGCTGTACCATTATCAGCCTTTACTTCACGGGATAATGCCAGCCGACCGGAAGCATCGTACAGGCATATCTTAACCGAAACCTCTTCTTGCGGAACTACTATATAAAAGTGATTGAAGAACGGAGAAGGATAAATGCCCAGTTCACTGTTTATAGCGAGTTCCTGGTTGATACTGGTAGGAATACCTGCTGTATTTCCTGTTTCAAACAGATTGGTAACTTCCTCTGCCATTAAAGTTCCACGGAACAGCTTAAGTTCGTCTAATGTTCCAGCAAACGGTTCATTGAGTTTTTCCATCACATTACCAAAAACAATGCCCACTTCAGAATTCATATAAGCACGATTGGAATCTCTTTTTCCCAAGAGTTTGCCATCACAATAAGCAATCAATGCCTGTTCCTCATGGCTACGTACAAATACTAAATGATGCCACTCATTATTAAAGATATTTTTGAATACATCACCCGATACCAACTTTATCTCATGCTTTGTTCCGTTCTGACTAACTGCAAAGTAAAGTTCATTGTTACGTATTTCCGCACCGCACCATCTTGCCTTGCCTTTACTATCTTTAAATGTACCTTTATGGAATAAGAATCCTTTTCCATCTACGGGACAAGAACCATCAGACTTCACCCACATAGATACAGAGAACGAAGCTGCCGGGTCTGCCGTACCACTCCCCCCTTCAAATTTCATTCCTTCATAATAGGGTACAGAGATACAAGAGCCGGTCACCACGTTTTCCAACAAAAGTCCCTGTTCATTTTTTCCTGCTACGTAAGTTGGCTCCAATTCAACCAATTCGGCATCCTTTGCTCCAGCAACATCCGCAAAATTCTTTAATGTCCCGTCTAATGATAAATACATGACCGGTTCTTTTGCATCCAATGTTTGAGTCATGAAACTCCAAACTGTACCTGTTGTTACTTCGTTTTTCACATTAAGAGCATCAACACGCCAATAATAAGTCTTTGAAGGATCAGCTTTCAATGTTAATGAAGTAGCTTCCTGTGCTTCTGCACCAGAGATACATTCCAATTTATTCTTTTCTGTACCGGCATATACCTTATAAGTAGTAACACCATTATCAGGATGCGTTTCGTTCTTCCAGGAAAGTGTGATATCTTTCGAAGCATTAAAAGAAAGGATAGCATCTATCTCCGGAAATGGTTCAATACATTGATCAGGTGCTACAAGCAAGCGCTTTGTTGCTACTTCCAACACATCGGAATATACCGACTCCGTTGTAGTATTATAAGCCTTAAGACGGAATGCATACAGTACGCCCGGTGTCAGATCTGAAACAGTATGAGAAGTAGTATTAACCGGTAATTTTGCCACTTCTGCAAAGGTACCCTGTGCATCACGTTGCTCTAATATATAACCCTCTTCTTCATCTGAATAATCTTTCCAGGAAAGTGTAATAGTAGTATGATCCGCTGTTGCTTCCATCGTTGAAGGGCATGCCAAGAAAGGCATCGGTGCATCAATACTATTAATGTAATTTTCAATATTGGCATAACCGTTAGCTGCAATCTTCATAGCGTCTGTCGGATCATTCTTGTCGAGACCATTCTGCTCCTCCCAAGCATCAGGTATACCGTCATTATCAGTATCCGGAAGTTTTACGCCTCTCAAGATTTCACCTGGGCCACGGGTCGGCAATGACATTTCCGTATCTATTATCTGCCCTTTAGTACCTAAAGACGTCAATTCATCAATCATATATGCATCCACCTCATCACGTACAGGAAGAATCGCTCCTACGTTACTAACAACCCAATGATAAGCTTCTTCAGCCGTCATCTTAGCACCAATTACCGGATGTTTCTCTGAGGGTCCATCCAAAAATGTAGGTGTAAGTTGCTGACCTCCTTCAGGGATAGCACTGTCTGGTTGATAACGGTTACAATCCTCACGTGTCAATAAACGTCCATCCAACTTACCATCTCTGTTATTGTCAAAGTAATTACCTGCAAAATAAGTTACAAAAGCAGGTTTAGCACGTGTAAAAGGGACAGTCGGTCTAAAAGACTGGGTAACGGGATTTTCAGGAGTCCCTCCATTATAACGTACCAGATAGCGTTCACTCTTACCTTCAATAAAATAATTATTCTGAATATCAGCAAGTGAAGCCGCATCTGTATCCCCCATAATATAAGCACCACCATCACCCCAGTTATAGATTACATTATTAACGAACTGATTAAGCCCTTTCACTTTATTATTACGTGTTTTGTTATCAATATAGAGGTTACGGAAAAGTGTAATACCATTCTCATCAGAGGTCTGCATCAAGCCACCGCAAGAGTGGTCCCACAACCCCTGACCCATAATTGAGTTCTGAATAGTGATATTACGGGGCTGATCATCCGGACGTTTAGAGTCACCATTGATGGAGAAACATTCATCAGTACCCCAGGTCACCGACAAATGATCAAAAATCATATTTGAACCAAAAGCAACTCCAGCTGCATCTACATATCCACCCGGAGATTCCTCATAACCATAACGTACTCGCAGATAACGGCAGATAATATTATCTGCTCCCGAAAAAGAGACACGATTTCCATAGATCACAATACCATTTCCGGGAGCTGTCTGAGCTGCAATAGTCAAATTCTTAGCAAAAGGAATAACTGATTTGGCATGGATTACACCCGACACATCGAAAACCACAATTCGATTAGGTTGGCTCACTGCATCACGCAAAGAACCTTCACCCGAATCATTCAGGTTAGTCACGTGGTAAACCTCGCCATAACGACCACCAACAGCATAACGACCAAATCCTTCTGCACCTGGAAAAGCTAATTGTGGTTCGGTAACAGACTGTGCCGTCACAGGCAAGAGAGGAAAAAGAGCCAAAGCAAAGGTTCCCACGATTGAAGTAAAGTTTTTCATATTATTATATATTAAATGACGAGGCAAAAATAGGCAATGAGAGAAAAGAACATATTATTGTTTTTGGCACTTTAGATATAAATTTTGATTATCACCATACAGACACTAAATTCAAAACCAAAACAACACAACAAACAATAATTAATAAATACAATACTACCCCCTTCTTATAAGTATATTACACTTATAAAAAGAGGGTAATAAATAAAAAAGTAAAAAGCTATTTATTTAAAATATATATTACTTTTTCAATACTATTTTATCGTACTGCTCTTCCGCCTTTATTTCAGAATATTTCGGTGCATCAATCATTTCAATCAACGCACGAAGTACGGGGCCTTCCCCCATCGGATCATTCTCTTGAGTTGGACGATTGTAATAATAAGAGATAGAAGGCATAATACCTGTACCTACACAAATAGCAGTCACATCTCCCTCATCCGTTATCTTCTTCATCATGCCTTTCAAACCCTGCTCTGCTACATAAATAAAGTCAGGATGTAACCAACCTTCTTTTACACCACGGGCAATACCAAAAACAAACATGGCTGTCCCAGTGATCTCTTCGTACGAATCTTCTTTATCAAGCAACTGATGCCACAAACCATTTTTCCCCTGATAACGGGCGACACCGCTGGCCTGTTTACGGAAATTCTCAATAACCGCCTCACGCATCGGATGATCTTTCGGCATCATACTAAGCAAATCGGCCTGTGCCATAAACACCCACCCATTAGCACGACTCCAGTGAGCAACGCCATGTTCTTTGTTATCGGTATGGTAACAATGATAGTAGATATTCTTTTCCGGACACCACAAATAACGGGTATAGTTCAACACCTGATTGGCAGCATCATTGAAATACTTTTCATCACCAGTCATTTTTCCCATACGTGCCAGGAAAGAGATAGCCATGAAAGCATCATCTGCCCAGACTGTATTCACGTGCGGCCACAGACGGGCAATCGTTCCATCTACCAGGCGAGGCTCGGCATAATTCAAATGATCTGCCGTCTCATTCACATAGTTAAGAAAGGCCTCATTAGGGTGACGCATCTGTAAATCAATCAAACTGGCACCCATCGGCCCATTATCATCCAAACGTTTAGCACGGAAAATCATATGCCAACTTAATTTGCGAATCGCACTCCAACCTCCTTCTTTGAAAGCTTGATCATACTGGCGACGGAAAAAATCAAGATTACCTTCATTGAAGACAAAATTCATATTCTTCAATACATACTTGTCATATTTCTGGTCGCCTACTTTATCGGCAAGTTCCATCAATGCGATATTAGTGACCCCATTCGTGTAGTGCCAGTTATTGTATTTACAAGCCACTTTCACATCCATTGACAGAGGAAGTTTTTTTACAGATTTGTAAACCTCTCCAGTCTTGGTGTTCTTAAATTCGTACGTAGTACTATCAAGTATCCGATCGGCAATTTTCACAGCAGCCTCTTTTGCACTCATTTTAGTCTGAGCGGAAAGAGAAATAGTACACAAGAAAAGAGCACAAGATATAAAGATTCGTTTCATGGATATAACTGCTTTGATGATTATTTAGGTAAATTGAACGCTGTTGTCATTTCACGCATTTGTTCCTGACTCATACCATCAGGAACAAAGCCCATATTACGTGCATTAATATAGATCTGAGCCGATTTGCTTAATACATCAATCTGATCAAACGCATCCATAATATCTTCACCAACAGCACAGGCACCATGTTTTTCCCACATCACTACATCATAATCGTCTAACTCTTTAATTGTGGCCTCAGCCAATGCTACAGAGCTTGGCAATGCATACGGAATAATACCCAAACCACGCGGACAGAAAGCCTTTGTTTCGGGTATCATACTCCAAAGCAGATTGGTCAGCACGTCCTTCTTCAGGAAAGGTTCATGATGCGTCATAGCAATTAGCTCAATAGGATGCGTATGAAGAGATGCTTTATAGGTAGATCCTTTACTAATCAGATAATTGTGCATGCACAAATGTGACGGAAGTTCAGAAGTCGGTTGTACAGGTTGGTCGGCTATAATGACATAGCTGGCACAATCATCGAGAATACGAATGACAGAACCGTGTTCCATTGGCCAACGAGCCAAATCACGCATACGCTTGTTGGTTCCTTTGCAATAAAAATAACACCCCTTCAAATAAGGAAGTACAGTACCAATAGCCTTCACTTCACTAATAGGAGCCAGAGCGCGGATTTCATCATCAACAAATTCAGTAATATTCACTACGATATTACCACCATTACGTTCGGCCCATCCTTTTTGCCAGAGGTATCCGGCTACCTCAGCGGCTTTGTTCACTTCATTTGTAAGAGCCGGACGATTTTCTAAAATTGATTTCATCTTTATTATTTACGATTTAACGATTTACGATTGAAAAACAAAATGATTTACGATTTGACGATTTACGATTTGACGATTGAAGTTACCTGATTTATTATTGGTTACAGACATTTTTCAATCGTAAATAGTAAATAATAAAATCGTAAATTCCTTTAGACTTGTGCCATAGCAACCACTATAATGGAAGAGATGAGTATCGCCAACCCTAAAATCAATGTCCCGATTGTTGAACAGCTTGCCCCTTTCCATTCTTTGAGAATAATCCCCCAAACATTACTGAAAGTAACATTTAAAGACATCAGGATACTCCAGGAGAATGCCAGCAAAACAGGACTATCTACCAGAAAACTCTTTCCCATTTCCAAACCAAAGAACTGAGAATACCATAGTACTCCAGCCAATGCACAAAATAACAAATTATTAATCAACTGACCTCCTTTAACAGAGAAATATTCTTTACCCGTTTTGTTTTTAATATTCTGTTGAATACAATATGCAGCATTAGTGCAGAAACCACCAAAAGTAACAAGGAAGATAACAGGCAGCCCTGCATACAGAGCTTCTACACCACCGTTAAGAGCTGCTTCTTTAATAGGAGTTCCCGCATCCAGCCCGAGGGCAAAACAAGCACTCATTACACCTGCCAGTAAAGCGACCAACAGACCTTTAGTTAATGCAAAGTCCTTTACGGCCACTTTTTTCTCTTCCTCAGTCATATTTTTGGAACGTAAACTACCGGCATAACCGATTACCGCAATACCGGCTAACGTGATACAGACCCCAATAAGCAACATCAATCCATCACCATGAAACAAATCCTTTCCGGCAAAAATAGCAGGGAAAAGAGTACCGAAGCCGGCACAAGTCCCTAACGCAATACTCTGCCCGAGAGCTATACCAAGATAACGCATACTAAGTCCGAACGTAAGTCCTCCAACACCCCACAACACCCCGTAGATAATAGCAGGAAGAGCTCCTCCTGAGCCCCATAACTCAATAAGGCTACTTCCCCCAGGAACAGCCAATAAAGCCCCTAACAAAGGAAATAAAAGCCATGCAAAAATCCCCTGCACCAGCCAAAAACTTTCCCAAGACCAGTTTTTTACTTTATTTATAGGCACATACGAGCTACTCTGTCCGAAGCTTCCAATGGCAATAATAATGAGTCCTATCAGTGTATTCATGTATATTAGTGATTAGTTGATTAGTAATTAGCGATTAGCGATAAATAAGTGACGAGTGATAAGTGATAAGTAACAGCGAAACCCGCTAATCACTCATCACTTATCACTAACCACTAATTCACTACGCCCCTCTTTTTGAAGTTACTTCTACCTCGTATTTCTCTATTTCTGCGATAAAATCTTCACCTACAGGAACATTATTCTTCAGACAGAACATATCCCAAACAGCATTCCACGGAAGTGATTTCGATTCTTCGAGCAGAGCAAGGCGCTGAAATAATTTATCGTCAGCTTCGTATTCACGAAGTTTAGCAATCGGTTCAAGTAAACCTTGCAGAAAACATTTCTGTGTGGCACGGCTACCAATAACATATGCTCCGATACGGTTAATGCTGGCATCAAAGTAGTCCAGACCGATATGTACACGATCAAGTGCATTGCAACGTACAACTTCTTTTGCCAGATCCAATGTTTCATCGTTCATGATAGTCACATGATCACTATCCCAACGAACAGGACGACTAACATGCAACATAATTTCGGGTGTGTAAAGCAGCAAAGACGAAATCTTGTCGGCTACACTCTCAGTAGGATGGAAATGACCGGTATCCAATGTTACCATTTTATTACGACTTGCCCCGTAACCAATATAGAAGTCATTAGAGCCTACCGTATAACTCTCTAGGCCAATACCAAATACTTTTGATTCAATACAGTCCTTCATATGCTTATAGTCAATGGCAAAAATCTGATCCAGAGAATCTTTCAGCAATTCACGATAACGTAAACGATTCACAGTAATATCTTTACTACCATCGTGTACCCACAAATTCATAATACAAGGATCACCCTGGCGTTTACCCATCTCCTCAGCTATAGCACGACAACGCTTAGTATGCTCTATCCAGAAGTCACGAATTTCTTTGTCCGGATTTGACAAGGAAAGGTTTCCACTTTTTGGATGAGAGAAAGAGGTAGAATTGAAATCCAATTTCATTCCATGTTCTGCTCCCCACTGTATCCAACTTTCAAAATGTTTCGGTTCTACCTGATCACGGTCTACAAACTGTCCTCCAAAATCACCATAGATTTCGTGCAAATTCAGACGGTGTGTACCAGGTATATATGAAGCAGCTTTCAGAATATCTTGTCTAACTTCCTCTATATTACGTGCTTTACCCGGATAATTACCAGTAGCCTGGATACCTCCGCTCAATGATCCGTTTGATTCGAAGCCAGCCACATCATCTGCCTGCCAGCAATGTAAAGACAATGAAATTTTCTGTAAATCCTCAAGAGCTTTATTAGCATCAACCCCCACAGCCGCATAACGTTCAACAGCTACGTCATAAGCTTTTTTAATCAATTCTTCTTTCATGATATTATATGTTTAAAGTGAATATAAGCCGTATCCCAATTCTCTGATTTTTGCGGTTTATAAGTTTTCAAAGGAATAGAGTTGTGAATAAGTTGTCGCATTCCTTTAATATCTTCCGCCTCACCTGCTGTCATAGCCTGTATCATAACATTTCCAATGGCAGTAGCCTCCGAAGGACCGGCTATAACCGGAATCCCGATTGCATTGGCAGTAAACTGATTCAATAGCTCATTCCGGCTTCCTCCGCCTATTACATGAAGCGTCTCTATAGGCATAGGAGACAAATTACGTAGATTATCCAATACCTGACGATAGCGAAGCGCCAGACTCTCAAAAATACAACGTACAATTTGTCCGCGTGTTTCCGGTACAGGCTGATTGGTTTCTGCACAGTACCGACAAATCGCCTCCTGCATATCAGCAGGATTGGCAAAACAAGCGTCATCCGGATTAATCAGACTACGAAAAGGTTCAGCTTTCTCGGCTTCAGCTATCAATTCCGGATAAGAAATGTTTTCCCAACCTGTACGACAACGCTCGAGTAGCCACATACCACATATGTTTTTCAACAGACGAATCGTACCTGCTACTCCACCTTCATTGGTGAAGTTCAACCGTTCTGTCTCTTCTGTGATTACCGGAGCATCTGTTTCTACTCCCATCAGTGACCACGTACCACTACTTAAATAAGCAAAGTTACGATTCAACGCCGGAACGGCAGCTACAGCAGAAGCAGTATCATGTCCTGCTACAGCGATAACCGGAATAGCTCCCAGACCAGTGAGTTTCTGTATCTCTTTTGTCAACACTCCTACTTGTTCACCCGGATAAACAAAGCGTCCAAAATGTTCTTCAGTCAGTCCGACCACTTTCAACAATTCCGGCTCTAACTTCCGGGTTTGGGCATTGACCAACTGTGCCGTACTGGCGATAGTGTATTCTGTCACCATTTCGCCTGTCAACATATAACTCAAAGCATCCGGAATAAATAATATTTTATCGGCAACAGCCAACGCACTGTCACTATTGCCACGCAGCGTATCAAGTTGAAACAAAGAATTAAAATTCATCACTTGAATGCCTGTCAAACCATACACCCGGCTGCGGGGAACGCGGGTAAAGAGAGCTTCCGGCGCTCCATCCGTATGAGGGTCACGATAAGCATAAGGCTGACGCAGCAAATGTCCGTCTTTACCTACACAAACAAAATCAACCCCCCAGGTATCAATGCCAATAGAAGTTATAGATACATTCCGTTTCGCCACCAGTTTCAGTCCATCTATAACAGACTGGTATAGAGCATAAATATCCCAATAGTAATGTCCTCTTACTTCAATAAGCTGATTGGGAAAACGATTTATCTCTTCCAGCTCCAATCCCTTATCCGAAAAGGAGCCTAAAATAGTACGTCCGCTGGTAGCACCCAGATCGACCGCAAAAAAAGAGTTCTTCATGTCTGTATTATACGTGTTTATTTTGTGATATCTACATTCTTGTTATGTTCAAGTTTCAGTTTACTTTTAGCATTTACAGAAAAGTTATTCATCTTCCAGTCTTTTGCCCATGAAATGGTTCCTGCGTTCTCTCCACTGAAATGTACATTATCAAAGTCAAATCCATCAATTGTACTATTCTCTATACCAGACACCTTGATACAGGTTTGTGCGTTAGTGGCAGTAACATTCATAAAATGTACATTACGGAATTTGGGAGTTCCTTGTTTAGGATCTACCGGAGTCAACATCTTAATCCAGTGTGTCGGAACATTTTTTTCATCGTAACCTTCAGGCAACTTTGAAGTACTGTAAGCCGGATGCCAGTTTAAATCAACCACAAACGGATCGCGTACTCCAATCATTTCAATGTTACAGAGATAGATATCCTCTATTACACCACCACGCTGACAAGTACTCTTGAAACGTAATCCGTATTTTGTGCCCATACCTGTCATATTATAAGCCACAATATTGTTGATACCACCCGAAGTTTCGCTGCCACAAGTAAACAATCCGTCTCCATGTCCGGCAATGCAATCACGAATCACGACGTAACGGCAAGGACGATTCACCCGAAGACCATCACTGTCACGGCCTGCTTTCAGACAAAAATTATCATCATTGCAATTGATATTCGAGTTTTGTACCAATATATATTCTGAAGAGTCGATGTCTATGCCATCTGTACTGGGACCACGACCTTCAATATTATTACTAATAATAATTCCGTCAACAGTAACATATTTACTATATAAAATGTGTAAACTCCAGAAACCCGGCTGATAAAGCACTATGTTTTCTACTGTTACATTCTCACATTCGGCGATAAGAATACCTCGCGGACGTTCACAATCATAGTCAACAATCCAGCGTAACCCTTTCGGATCGTATTCTTTCCGCATCGAACGATACTTATCCCAGAAAACTTTGCCGCGACCGTTAATTACTCCATCACCGGAAATCGCGGCATTCTTCTTACCTATTATATTGACCAATGCCGAAGGCCAGTTCATTTCTACACCGGCCACCCGGGTATCTATTTTCTTATAATCATCAATGTCCTGCGAACCGATAAGCGTAGTTCCTTTAGGAATATTAAAATTGACATTATTACCTACAAAGAGAGCACCGGTCAGATAAATTCCCGGACTAAAAGTAACAATACCTCCTCCTGCCTGCTCAGCAGCGTCAATTGCTTTCTGAATAGCAGTGGTATTCATTTCCAATGCATCTCCTTTGGCACCGTAATCGGTTACATTATAAACGGTTTGTTGTACAGGAAAAGTCTTAGCGCCAACCTCCTTCATCCAAGGGAAATCGGGGATATTAGCAGTTTGTGCTGTAACGTTGAAACTTATAACAGACAGGAATACTCCTATCAGGCAAGTCAGGTTCTTCATGGTATACATTCAATTATTGTGAGTAATACTTTTAATGATACAAAAATAGGGGATTCCTCCCCTATTTGTGCTGCACGTTTTGATATAAAGGGTGTCTTATTTGACAATTTGGCTCACTCCTTCACAAAAGCGGATAATGAACTTTTCACCTTCTTTATTATGTATTGTCACATTCTTCAAAGTAATATTGCGACTATAAATAAATTCGGCTCCTATCTGAGAAGTAATATCCAGATTATCAAGCGTTATACCATCAATTGGCATCTCTGGTATACCATTAAAAAACAGCGCTCGGCGTGCATTGGAACATACCAGATTCGAAATATGAATATTACGAAAACAAGGAGTAGTATCGTCTACCGGCAACGGGTCAACTTTAGCAGGAATCTTCTCACCACTCTCTAATACTTCAACAGCAGACTTACCTCCATAGTAAAGATTGAAAGTCACAGGTTCCGTCGGAATATCCATCATAGAAACGTTACGTATCCAGATATTCTCAACAACTCCCCCGCGTCCCCGCTTACTCTTGAAACGCAGTCCGACATCCGTCCCCAAAAACTGACAGTTACTAACGGAAACATTACGTACTCCACCACTCATCTCGCTGCCTACAACAAAACCGCCATGTCCTTTGAATACCGTACAGCCATCTACTACAACGTTCTCACAAGGACGGGCACGACGACGTCCGTCTTCATCCTTTCCACTTTTCAAGCAGATACCATCATCTCCTACATCAAATGTAGAATTCACAATCAGTGCATTTTTACAGGATTCCAAATCAAGCCCGTCGCCATTCTGAGCATAACTCGGGTTACGTACCTGTATATCCTCTATCAAAACATTCTCACACATCAGAGGGTGTAGGTTCCATGCCGGAGAATTTTGAAAGATCACCCCTTGGAACCAGACGTTTTTACACTCTATCAGACTTACCATCACCGGACGCAGGAAATGACGTACGCTCTGCCACTCTTCCTCCGTCTTTAAATTCTGAGGTACATTCATATTGCTGATAGTATCTCCTTTAAGTGTTTGCGGATATGGAAACCAATAAGTAGGACGTTTATAAACTCCTCCCCGGGCAATGGTTTGTTTCCAGACACTTTCTGTCACTTTCTCACGTTTCAAAGGACGCCAATAATGACCGTTTCCATCTATTGCTCCTTGTCCGGTAATAGCTACATTAGTCAGATTACGTCCCGAAATAGGCGACTGGCAACGGCGAGTGTCTAATCCTTCAAACACAGTTTCTACCAACGGATAAAGTTCAACATCCGGAGAGAAGAGAATCACAGCCCCTTTCTCAATATGAAGATTAATATTACTTTTCAGAACAATAGGACCGGTCAGCCAAATACCTGCCGGAACAATCAAGTACCCACCTCCACGAGCCGATAATGTTTCAATAGCCTTTGCAAAAGCATCAGTACAAAGTTCCACCCCATTACCGACAGCACCAAAATCCGGCAGAAACACCTTCAGACTAGGAAACTGGGGTGCTTCTACTTTTGGCATTGTAAAGGGAAGTTTTTGGTATATTTCTTCATATTTATAAGTTTGTGCCCAGGACGGCAATACCGTCCATGCACAAAGAAACCAAACAATTAAAATTCTCTTCATTCGACTTTATTTATAATTCATAGGATTCACGTTAATTATGGTATGCTATTTATACGTTTTGATAGTTTCTATACTACCATCATCATAAAATCTCCTTTCGATCCTAAAACCTGTAGGAGAAGTCATTTCTTGTCCCATTATATTATAATAAACAGTGCGTAACAACCTTGCTGATGGCTTGCCATCTGTCTTTGGGCTTTCAAGACCTGTGGACAGTTGTTCCACTGCCTTTCGCAGTTGCGCATGTACATTATAATAAGCAGGCTTTGCTTTCAGTTCATGATTGAATAAAAGTGGAGCATTCTTTCTCCAAGAGTGGTTATCCGAAATACCCCAAACCAACATCGAGGAACAATTTTCATTCCTTAAAAATATTCTTGTAATTGCACCATATTCTTTCGCTTGTCTCTCGAGTGCATCCTCCGCTGTAGGATCAGCAAGGGCAATATCCAACTCTGTAATGATACACTTAAGCCCAAGATTGTCATAACGGCGGATATTCTTCTCCAATTTCATGGTATCAAGTTCACCTGTAGTGAAGTGGCACTGCAAACCACACCCTTCGATGGCCAAACCTGATTCTTTCAAGCGCTTAACAAGGTTGTAATAAGCTTCCGTCTTTGTTTTTCCTACCATCTCTGCCCCATACTCGTTGATATACAACTTAGCATCGGGATCAGCCTGATGTGCCCAAACGAAAGCTGAGTCAATAAACTCTTCACCGATATAAGTAGCCCAGATAGAGGGACGAAGTTTATAGGCTGTAGGATCAGAACGAACAATCGACTGGTCATCATCGAGTACCTCGTTGCATACGTCCCATTCCGTAATCTTACCTTTATATCTGCCAACAACATTGAATATATGATTTTTCAAGATATCCAAAAGTTGACGTTTGGAGAAATTGTTATTATTCTTCTTTCCATCCGAACTTACCCACGATGGAACCTGCTGATGCCATGCCAAGGTATGACCACGTACCACCTGCTCGTATCTGTCTGAAAGCCATAGAATGGCATCAGAACCTCCGTAATTGAATTCACCTTGGTTAGGTTCAGTGGCATCAAATTTCATCTCATTTTCACCAACAATCATATTGAATTGCTCCCCCACAAGACCAATCTCACCGTTAGTCTGGCTGAAATCATATCGATAACTGGCAGCTGCCACACCAATATTTTTTCCTAATTTCCCAGCATAGAAACGGAGTGGAGTAGTCATATCCATATCCTCAGACCAGTCGTCATCGGGATAAACAGTCTCCCCATCATCCGGTTCGTCATCGTCCTCCCGGTCACCTTGCCCACTATAAGCGAGTGACGTCACTTTGGCCACTATGCAGAAACGACCATCTCCCACTTCTCGTTCATCCACTGCCCACGTATAGGACTTGGGATAACGGATGTCAAAATCCCAACTATCCACACCCTCCTTCATAGCTGAAAGCAAGACAATCTCATCACCCACATGCAGTTCGGCATCTTCTGCCAACGCTATCTTCAAACGAGGCTGCTTATCAGAGGTTTCAAAGTCTTCAGTTATCGTACTAAAGGCAAGTGTTCCTTTAATGTCAATCGCCGAAAAGTTTTTCGCATCTTTAATATATGCAATAATATTGGCTTCGGGATGCAAAGTTACTTTCACTGCCAACGCTGCTTTAGTATAGTCCGCAAAAGTGAGTGTACCCAACGCTTGGTCAAGTGTAAACGGGTCTCCCCCCGTCAATGTGCCATACACCTCTGTAGCGGCAGCAATATTCCCATTTCCACAGAGTGTAGCCCTATGATATACCATCACAGTACTACTATTACCAGTCGCACCCGATAAATTCTCTTGTAAAGCCACTTCTTTGTCATTTGCAACTATGATACCACCTTGAAGAACGCACAATCCTCCGTTGATATCGTTCTCGTTGCCTGTCAGATAATAATTACCAATACCTTCCTTGAGGATACCCACTTTGTTACCCGATGCTTGAGGGGCAATCAGACTGCCCAACACGCCATCAGTACCTTTGCCTCCAATGACATAATAAGAATTGGCTGTACCTTTTTTATAATACCCTCCCAACCAAGAGTTTTTACTACTGTGGATTTCACCGATACGGACGCCACGCGTACCAGACTCCAATGCCAACATCGTACCGTCTCTCATGATGAGAGTCTTGTCGGCAAGAAGATTATTGCAATTCGATGCAGCCAGATTATCGGGTTGAAAAGTACCACTACTCATAACCAGCCCATAAAATCCACAACTGCTATTCACATCTTTATAAGGATAGAGTTCGATACTTCCTTTAAAACCACTCCAATCCGGCGTAGTGGTTCCTTTACTGGCAGAGGTTCCCAAATACGAACGTTCACCTCCAGCATGTATTTTGAGCGTGCCTTCACCTGCCAACTTACCCGTCCATTCCGAATAGCGTGAGGTTAGCACATTGGCAATTTGTCCCGCAGAGATATAGATATTGTCAGAAATATTCCTATAGGAAGAAGCTGTGTTGTCCACACAATAATCGAAGGTACCATTATCTTCCACAGACACAAAATCATCATAGGTCCCAACCAATTGTATATCATCAATGTAAAAATCCGAATTGGCGTGATGGATGCCCAAGCGAAGTTTGTCGGAGACATTGTCAGGAGACAATCCCTTCATCGTATAAGTTTTCACTTGCCATTCGTTGTTATTACCCTGTTGGGGATAGCCTTCGTCACGATATACTTCCGTGTCACCTATAAAAGCTGCAAACTGCTTCCAATTGTCGATGTCGGTGGCACTGCGATACAAGCGATAACGTATGGAACCATAACGATCCGTTAATTCGTTGCCACGCAATGTACTGTTGATTATAAACTCAGGATGGCATCCCCAATCTTTCAACACGATATGGAGAACTTTGTTATCAGGGTTTGTTGGATCAGCTTCTACTATGGCAGTCGAAGTGATAGATCCACCGTTACTCTGCCATAGTTTCCATTCCGTTCCAATGGGATAATTCTCGAAATCGCACACTGTAAGGGGAGTGGCAACAGATACTACAGCCATTGTAGCTGTAAGCAAAAAAGCACAAATTTTCTTTTTCATCCTTAAATAATATATCGTTAAAAATTTGATTTACCATATAGGTTGATTCATGCAGTACATGCTACTGAAGCATATATTTTATAAATTTTGTTCAGTATTATTTTAAAGTTATCATCGAGGACTTTTTACATTTCCAAGAAGAAGGATAGCGCACTATCTGACAAATAAAAACAGAAAAATGGCCCAAAAATAAACTCTAAATAAATCGAGAAATACTTTTAAGAGGAAGATTAAAACAGACTCTCAACTTCGTGGTATATTCCTTCAAAGCATCACTGCAAATATTCTTAGTTTATGTGACTCAATTATTCTCCAAGAAAATAAGAGGTTACCGGTGCCTGCGGATATCCCATACTGCGATGAGCCACATAGCTACGATAGAGTGGATCCTGCATAAGCGTAATACGACGATCCTTTGCCGGAATAACAGTATGGTAAATGCGTAACTCTCCCGGAAGTGCAGTAATTAGCTCTTCACGCCAATCTCCTTCCATATCGGCCATCATCAGAATATCTCCCTCAACACCTTTGGTCAGCTCTTCGCCTTTCCACTTCCAGATACTCTGTTTCTTACCATTGGAAGAAGAGCCTGCTCCCCAACGATTATCATCGCCACGAAAGGTTTCACGAAGCAGATCGGCATCCCACCAAATCCAATTACGACAACCCGGAACCTCTTCACGGGTTACATTCAGTTTCTTTCCGTCTGAAGTCAACAAATACTTATCAGTACTCCCTCCTTTGCGGTCTTCACTGGCAAAGCACTCTAAACCGGGATATTCCGGATCAAAATCGGCTACCATACCATCACCTACGTGGTAAGTTGTATGCCCAATGTCCCATATTAATTCTCCGGTACGGGCACTCACAACAGATACCCCACGTCCATCTTCTTTTTTGGGTTCACTCACCATGAATACCTGTAATCCTTCCATATCCGGATGTAACTTACACAAATAGGCCTTATCGCTATGTCCTAATCCCGATGACCAGAGTAAAGTCCCATTATCATCAAGCATACAAGAACCCAGCAGTATCTCATCACGCCCATCACCGTCTACATCTCCCGTCACCATACTATGAGCTCCCATACTACGCACAACCGGATTTTCTTCGTCTCCATCCCAACGCCACATACGTTGTAGCTTACCTTCTTTTAATTGCCAGGCGTCTACCACCATCAACTTATAAGTACCACGGGCAGCGAGTATACAAGGTGTTTTCCCATCCAGATAAGCCACTCCCATCTGGTTGCGGTTCTGTCGGATCAGATTGCCATAACGATCATTCCGTTCGGGCCAGTCCACACGATCAATCTCTTTACCGGTCATTCCGTCCAGCACAGACAGATATTCACTACCACCACAAACACGTCCTTTCTCATTTTTTACAAAATCAGAACCGGCTGTTTTTATAGCAATTTCAGCTTTACCATCCCCATTAAAATCATAAACGATAAAAGGAGAATACCAGATACCAGGCTCAATACCAGGGCCCATATCATAGGTCCAAAGCCAGGTACCATCATTCAGATAGGCAGATATCTTATACGTTTTTCCGGTAGTATCTCCCGGCATACCCGGATCTACATTGGTTTCAGGTGTACGGATAATGTAATCATAAGCACCATCGCCATTCAAATCGGCTAAAGCTACTTTACCAGCCTTCGCATTATCTTTCAGCCGGATAGAAGTATAATTAGTACATTTCCCGACTTCAATCTCTACTCTTTCGGATGCAACAGGTGTAAGCCCTTTTACCACGGGAACTACCCAATAAACCGCCTTTTCCTGTACAGGAGCATTATCAATAAAGTCGCAGGTTTGCATCACAGGTTTATTAGTGAGACGGCGTTTCTTGCCATTTACTTCCCGATAAACATGAAAGGCGGTAGCAGGAGTATCTGTATTCAATAACCGCCAACTAAGGTAAACCCCTTTCCCATCCTGGGAAGGAGCGGCATAAAGTCCGCGATTCAAATGTTCCGTAATCCGCTCTTTAGCAAAACCCTCAACCAGTGGTTTGGGCTCATGCCGCGGATCAAGTATCTCATACATATATTGCCGCTCGCGAGGGTCCTGTGCATAAACAGCAACTACAGCAGACAAAAAAAGTATCAAAGCAAAATATTTATTCATAATAGAAAGTTCCTTTCTTCATTGGAATTACTTTTACCGGGCCAATCAATCCACTTGACACAGGTTCCCAGTTTCCATATCCCGTTTTTTTATAATCCAGGCTTACAATATTGGCATCTTTAAAAATACGCCAGGGTATTTCTCTCCGGTCCATATCCGCAATGCGATTGGCAGGTAAGTTAGTTACTTCTACCTCCAGTATATTTTCACCGGGACAAAGATATTTACCTACCAGGCAACGATAAGGAACTGACCACAATGTGGCAACGTCCTTTCCATTAATACGAACACGAGCGCTCTCACGCACATCACCCAAATCGAGTCTCCATTCAGGAATAGAAAGATCGTTCAGGTTAAATTTGAATGAATAAGAGGCTGTTCCCATTGTATTCTTTACTTCTGCTACCGGAAGTTCAGTCCATGAGCCCAGCGTTACCGAATCAGGAGCAGCCGAAACAGCCGGAATACTTTCTACGAAACGAAAGCCCCATTTACCCGTCAAAGTCAATCCATCGGCTTTTGGCTCGTAATATCCCCATGCAGAAGCCTGTACATCGGCATTCGTAAACGTTTTCAGCAATATTGATTCCCCGGATGCTACCTGCAAATACACCTCTGTACGTCCATCCTTCTGACGCAAAAGAGCTTTTCCACTCTCTCCGTTCACAGGATTATAGATCAGGACAGATGCAGCCTGAACTCCCAAAGGTATCCATCCTTCCGTATCTTCTCCTTTCAGGGCAGAAATAAAATAATGATATCCATCTTCGTTTGTACGACGGATACAACTCAAACCATAAGCTGTTTTCATCCTTTCGGGTTGTACACCTGTTTCCGCCAATGTGTGGTCATAATCCGTTCCAAACAAAATACGCCCTTTCCGTAATTTGTCTTTTTGTGCCATCAATTTCTTAAAAGCAGCACGACGTTCATTCAACCGGTCATATCCTGGAACATCTTCCGGATATTGTTCCAGAAATACAATAGTAGCTCCCTCATCTGCCAACCGGAATAATTTGGCAAGTACATCATCCGGCATCAGTCTCGCGCCCGGAATGAGTAACGCCTGATACACGGTACCTCCGGAGGTAACTAATTTCCCACCCATACAAGTAAGACAGCGTATGAAATTATCGGAAATATAATCCAAATCATAACCTGCATTATAAATACGATGAACTGCATCGATAAAACGGGGCGCACGCTTTGCCATTTTATGAATATCAAACATCAAGAGACGTCCGTCCTGCTCCTGCCACATATCATATACAGGCAGATATACCAGAAAATCATTATCAGATTTCCCCATCTGCAGAAAGCTCTGACAACGGGTTATATAATCAAAAAATGCCGGAGCATCCCGCCAGATATTATTTGTAGGGCTCATATCAACGGAAGCATAGAACTTCCATCCCGGCCATACAGCCTCAACAGGCGAATAAGTGGTCCCATGAAAATAGGTGTGATTTACCCCTGAGATAAACATCAGATCAATATCGGGCTTACACTGAGAAAGCGACGTACGAAAATGTTCCGTCAGCCAGGTGAATGTTTCAGACGAAGTAAATGGTTTACCGGCAATATGAGCAGCCGAAGAAGCATATTTCAGCATCGACAAGTCTGAATCGTTAGGACGTGTTAATGAATCACGGCGTAAACCACGGATTCCAAAATCAGAAATTCCGAAGCCCTCGCATTCGGGAACATCTACAGTAGTATACAGATCTATCAGATTACCAGGTGAGCCATGTGCTTGATTACGTGTTTTGGAACCGTGTGAATGCGCCCATTCTGTCCATTGTCGGGTAAAGTTCTCTAAAAGTAATTCGGCAATCGTCTCCCGGTAGTCGGAAATAATCCGGGAAACCATATCCGTACGTTTATCCGACAAAAATTCCGGAAGATGTTCTTCCAGTTTATATCCGCGGCGTGTGGCAAATTCGTCAAAAAGATTTTCAGTCCAATCTGCCTTGTAGACTTCGTAAGAATCATTGAAGAAGTTATGCGGATAAGGTGCTCCTGATGCTTCAAAGGCACGTTCAAAACGATTCAGATAATTTTTCACAGCCCGGCCGGACAAATGATCCATCACGTATCCCTCTCCTCCGGGAGCAGCGCGCTTCACTTTCTGGAATGTCTTTCCGCAAAAGGCAGCTATCAATTGCCAGTTTCCTTTGGGAGCTTTCCATTGCAAAATACCGTCTTTCACTTTAGACGTCAAGTTTATGCATTTCCCTTTATCAGAAAAAGCCATCAAACGGCTTAGCTTAGCATAGGCACGTTGCTTCTCGTCAGCAACTTCTATTTTCTCTTTCAGTTGTTCACCACCCTGCAATGTATATTCCGATACGAAAAGCTTGCAGGCAGCGTCTTCTATGGTTACCTCCGGGCCTCCGAAAGGCCACCCGGTACCAGTATTCATATCAATCTGCATACCCAGGCGATTCGCTTCACCCTCAGTATATTGCAGCATCTCCATCCAATGAGAAGAAAGAAATGGAATATCATTTTCATCATTTCCTTTTACTCCATAGATAGGAGTTATCTCCATCGTTCCCATTCCCGCTTTCGCATAAGCATTCAGATTATGAGTCAGATTTTCTTTATCTACGGCGCTTCCCATCCACCACCAACGGGCAGCAGGTTTCGATTCAGTGGTTATCTCCGGCCAACTTATTGTTTGTGCCGCTGCAAAAGGGCACAATAACCAAGCCAGTAACACTATTCTTATTTTTTTATCCATCATCCTAAGTAATGCATCACAATTAAATGATTATTTAGCGGGTATTATTTATACTAATTTTAAATCAGTACTCATCATTATTTTTATCACCTACTCTCCCAGTTCGATACATCCCATGATAAAAGGACCCGTAGCTTTGGCATCGTTATCACGCATTTTCTCACCGATATAATATTCAAAACTACCATCCCGGTACGGATGTCCTCCCAGACCACCTACCTGACAACAACGCGTCAACGTAAGTGTACCATCAGGATTCTCAATAAGCAATTTGTCTTTCAATCCCTTAAAAGCTTTCTCCGCTACCTCTCTGTATTTCGCATCAATATATCCTTTATTTACCGCTTTTGCATAAGCATACATACACTGTGAAGTTACAGATGCTTCCGGAAAATTGCCTTCACGCTTGGGTTGATCAATCACCTGGTACCACAAGCCGGCCTTATCCTGGTATTTAGGAAGTGTATCGGCAAGCCCTTGTATCCAGCTTATCATATCGGCACGTCCAGGATGATTCTCTGGAATATAGTCCAGAGCATCCACCAAAGCCATAAACCACCAGCCGATACTGCGCCCCCAGAAGTTAGGTGAATGTCCCGTTTCCGGATCTGCCCAACGCTGGCTTTTACTCTCGTCCCAAGCATGATGATACAAACCCGTTTTAGCATCATAAGTATGCTTGTGACAAAGTGTAAATTGTTTCACTGCCTCATCTATCCACATCGGTTGATTGAACTCCGCCCCATATTGTGCCAGAAAAGGTGAAGCCATATACAAACCATCCAACCATATTTGGTGCTGATAAATCAATTTATGCCAATATGCACCCTCCAGTGTACGGGGATGGTTCTTCAACTGTTTTATTAAAAGGTCCATTGCCATTTTATACTTTTCCTTACCTGTCTCACGATAAAGATCAAATAGCACTTTACCCGAATTAATGTAATCAAGATTATAAGTAGACACATCATACAGATGGATTTGCCCTGTTTCATTTATCAGCGAATCCGCCCATGCCTCTACATAATCAAAATAACGCTTCTCACCTGTCTGTTTCCACATTCTTAGCATAGCGCAACAACCTACTCCTTGTGCATAGCCAAAAAACAAACGCTTTCCATGATCCAGTTGATAAGCCTTCGGAAACCGGCGCATCTCAGAATCAGCAAACCAGCGGGCATACGTATCCGGAGCAAAATGATCCGTACGGAAAGGTATGGCCGGGAAACCGGCTTTATTATAAAGATTCACACGGAAAAAGTTTCCGTAACCATAACGCACGGCTGTAGGCTGAGGAACCTCAGGAGCATAGAGTTCTACCTTATTCCCCTGGATCATTGCCGTTGCCGGATAAAAACGAGCATCTGGACCTGAAATAAAGAAACCTTTTACAGGGGTATCATCAGGGGTCTGCAATCCACTTTCTGCATAATCAAAAGTAAGTGTAACTTTTCCCTCTTTCACTTTCATATTCTTATAAAGCGGACCGGAATAAGCCCCCTTTTTACCATATTGTTTAGCCAAAGCCCAAGCTGCCAGACGTTCCCCTGTCACCTTTTTATTACGCGGATGAATATCGGTAGAATCAGCAGCATCTGTAATTACCGCCATACCCACATTGCGTAAACCACTCTGCCAGGTATTCAATTGTGCTTCACGAATGCCAGCAGGTTGTTTATAATGTGGAGCAATCTGCACAAAATAGAAAGGCATATCGGCCTGTCCCCATTCCTTACGCCAACTATTGATAAGGTTTGTAAATACCTCCTGATACTTTTCATAACGAATGGAATTAGATTCTCCCTGATACCAGATATTCCCTTTTATTGTATAACCCAGAATCGGAGCAATCATACCATTCCACAAGGTAGCCGGTACTTTACATTTATCTTTTTCACGTTTCACGTTTTGCACAGCAAAATCTTCCAGAACATCAGAATATAATGGGTTATTTTTCATAACCTCCATCTTCGTCCATGACTCAGCATGTGTACCTCCCCAGGTAGACTGGATCAACCCAACCGGAATTTGTAATTCTTTATAAAGTTTACGCCCGAATGTGAATCCAACAGCCGAGAAATCTTTTAAATTCTCCGGATTACAAATCACCCACTGCCCTACACAATCCTCTTTTTCATCCTCAGGCGCAAGTTGGTGCTCTACATGAAAAAGTCGAATAGAAGGATAATCAGCATCTTTCATCTCTTCCGCTTCATTTATCATCCCCGTTTTCCATTTAACTTTAGGATCACGTGCCACCGGAAACTCCATATTAGACTGTCCCGTACAAAGCCATACTTCACCTATTAATATATTATGTATGATAATCGTGTTTTCTCCTTTTACAATCAGTGTCTGATTATCCATCACCCCAGGAGTTTTCAACTGTAGCTTCCAATGTCCGTCAGCAGATGTCTGCACCGCATAATTTCTTTTATCCCAAGAAGGAGAAACAGTCACCTGTTCACCCGGACGGGCTTTTCCCCAGATATTCACCTGAGTTTTTTGTTGCAACACCATGTTGTCTGAGAAAATAGAAGGAAGCGTTACTTTACCTTGTACCGGAAACGAAACAACATATAAGAATAGAAGTATAAAGTACCAAAACTGCTTTTTCATGTGCTTTTGATAGTTTAAGAAAATTAATAGATTTATTGATGATGCAAAAATAGGCAGAATCATCCAAAGCATTGATCTGTTTTTTGACTGTAATCTTAACCTTTTTGTCGTTTCAGGTTCAAAATACACTTTCATGTATAAAAAGAATAAAAAAGTTTGGTTTTATGCATCATATCTCCAAAATATTGCATACTTTTGCACCATTCTTAGAATAATTATACAAGATGAAAAAGAAAGCAAACCGATTAGATGCTATTAAAATGATTATCTCGAGCAAAGAGGTAGGGTCACAAGAAGAACTTCTGCAAGCACTTGCTGCTGAAGGTTTCGAACTGACTCAGGCTACTCTTTCTCGCGACCTGAAACAATTGAAGGTAGCCAAAGCAGCCAGCATGAATGGTAAATATGTGTATGTATTGCCCAATGACATCATGTATAAACGCGTGGGTGACCAAAGTGCCACTGAGATGTTGATGAACAATGGTTTTATATCCCTACAGTTTTCTGGTAATATTGCTGTTATCAAAACACGTCCCGGATATGCCAGCAGTATGGCTTATGACATTGATAACCGTGAGTTCGGAGATATTTTAGGTACCATTGCAGGAGATGATACTATCATGTTAGTACTGCGTGAAGGGGCTGAACCTAAAATGGTACGAAACTTCTTGTCGCTCATCTTCCCGAATATACAATAATCATATAACAATATACTCGACACACGAATTAAAGAAATGGAGACTCAAAAAATAGATGTGATGGTAGCCGACGCCTCACATGAGGTTTACGTTGACACTATTTTGGAGACAATTAAAAACGCAGCGAAAGTGCGCGGAACAGGGATTGCAGAACGTACACATGAATATGTTGCTACCAAAATGAAGGAAGGCAAAGCTATTATCGCCCTTGAAGGAGAAAAATTTGCAGGCTTTACTTATATTGAGTCATGGGGTAACAAACAATATGTAGCAACGTCAGGACTTATTGTACATCCCGACTACCGTGGATTGGGACTGGCAAAACGTATCAAACAAGCCTCTTTCAAACTGGCTCGCTTACGTTGGCCATGGGCTAAGATATTCAGTTTGACCAGCGGTGCTGCTGTAATGAAAATGAATACAGAACTTGGTTATGTACCTGTAACATTCAATGAGCTGACTGATGATGAATCATTTTGGCGCGGTTGCGAAGGTTGTATCAATCATGACATACTAGTGGCAAAAAACCGTAAGTTCTGCATCTGTACAGCTATGCTTTACGACCCCGAAAAACATAAAGAAGATATTATATAAATAAGGAGATATATCATGGAACAGAAAAAGAAAGTGGTAGTTGCATTCAGTGGAGGATTGGATACCTCATATACTGTAATGTACCTGGCCAAAGAAAAAGGCTATGAAGTATATGCAGCATGTGCCAATACAGGAGGTTTCAGCGACGAACAACTGAAACAGAATGAAGAAAACGCCTATAAGTTGGGAGCTGTGAAATATGTTACACTCGACGTAACACAAGAGTACTACGAAAAGAGCTTGAAATACATGATATTCGGAAATGTATTGCGTAATGGTACTTATCCCATCTCTGTCAGTTCAGAGCGTATTTTCCAGGCACTTGCCATTGCACGTTATGCAAATGAAATCGGTGCGGATGCCATCGCTCATGGTTCTACCGGAGCCGGAAACGACCAGATTCGTTTTGATATGACTTTTCTGGTACTTGCACCGGGTGTGAAAATCATTACACTAACCCGTGATATGGCATTGAGCCGTCAGGAAGAGATTGACTATCTGAACAAAAATGGTTTCAGTGCCGACTTTACAAAACTCAAATACTCTTATAACGTAGGTTTATGGGGAACTTCCATCTGCGGCGGTGAGATACTGGATTCCGCAAAAGGATTGCCCGAAACTGCTTATCTGAAGCAAGTTGAAAAAGAAGGTAGCGAACAGTTACGCCTTGAATTCAAACAAGGAGAACTTCATGCCGTAAACGGAGAAGTATTCGAAGATAAGATTGCCGCTATTCAGAAAGTGGAAGAAATTGGTGCCGCTTACGGTATTGGACGTGATATGCACGTTGGCGACACAATCATCGGCATTAAAGGCCGTGTTGGTTTTGAAGCTGCCGCTCCTATGCTGATCATCGGTGCTCATCGTTTCCTTGAAAAATATACATTGAGTAAATGGCAACAATACTGGAAAGACCAGGTAGCCAACTGGTATGGCATGTTCCTTCATGAAAGCCAGTATCTGGAACCTGTGATGAGAGACATTGAAGCTATGCTACAGGAATCACAACGCAATGTGAACGGTACGGCTATCCTTGAACTCCGTCCGCTCTCTTTCTCTACCATCGGCGTAGAATCTGAAGATGATCTTGTAAAAACAAAGTTTGGTGAGTACGGTGAAATGCAAAAAGGCTGGACAGCCGAAGATGCAAAAGGTTTCATAAAAGTAACTTCCACCCCACTACGCGTTTATTACGCAAACCATAAGGACGAAGAGATTTAGTCCCCGATGAGTAACGAACGTAAACTGACACGCTCACGTAGTGATAGAATGCTTGCAGGTGTTTGCGGCGGGTTGGCCCAATTCTTCGGATTGGATGCCTCTCTCGTACGCATCGCCTATGCTATACTAACAATATTCACCGCATTTGCCGGTGTCCCTGTATATATTTTAATGTGGATTATCATTCCCGAAGAAAAAAACAGATATTCAAATGATTAAAGTAGGAATAATAGGCGGAGCCGGATATACCGCAGGTGAATTAATACGCTTGCTTCTGAATCATCCTGAAGCCGAAATTGTATTCATTAATAGTAGTAGCAATGCCGGAAATAAAATAACCGACGTACACGAAGGACTTTACGGAGAGTGCGATCTGACTTTTACAGACGAACTTCCATTGGATGACATTGATGTACTTTTCTTTTGTACCGCTCATGGCGATACAAAGAAATTTATAGAGAGCCACAACCTCCCGGAAGAGCTGAAAATCATCGATCTCTCTATGGATTATCGCATCGCTTCTCCGGATCATGACTTTATCTACGGACTGCCCGAACTGAATCGGCGCGCCACTTGTTCTGCCAAGCATGTAGCCAACCCCGGCTGTTTCGCAACTTGCATTCAGTTAGGGCTGCTTCCACTTGCCAAACATTTGATGCTGAATGATGACATCATGGTGAATGCCATAACCGGAAGCACAGGAGCCGGAGTAAAACCCGGTGCAACCAGCCATTTCAGTTGGCGCAATAACAATCTGAGCGTATACAAAGCTTTCAATCATCAGCATGTGCCTGAAATCAAACAGTCACTGAAGCAACTGCAAAACAGCTTCGAGGCAGAGATAGATTTCATCCCTTACCGGGGAGATTTTCCACGTGGCATCTTCACTACAATTGTCGTAAAAACAAAAGTTGCTCTGGAAGAGATCGTACGCATGTATGAGGAGTATTATGCCAAAGACTCTTTTGTGCATATCGTAGAAAAGAATATCGATTTGAAGCAGGTTGTCAACACCAACAAGTGTCTGATACACCTGGAGAAACACGGTGATAAGTTACTCATCATCTCCTGTATCGACAACTTACTGAAAGGTGCCAGCGGACAAGCTGTCCACAACATGAATCTAATGTTCAATCTGGAAGAAACAGTAGGTCTCCGGCTAAAACCATCGGCCTTTTAGATTGACGATTGGACGATTTACAATTAGACGATTGGAGTTACTTCAATTGTAAATCGTAAATCAATAAAAGTAACTTCAATCGTAAATTGTAAATCGTAAAATTGTAAATATCATGATGAATTTATTCGATGTATATCCTCTTTTCGATATAAATATAGTCAAAGGAAAAGGCTGCCATGTATGGGACGAAAACGGAACAGAATATCTCGACCTTTATGGGGGGCATGCCGTTATTTCCATCGGGCATGCTCATCCGCACTATGTTGAAATGATTAGCAATCAGGTTGCAAAACTTGGCTTCTATTCAAACTCAGTGATCAACAAGCTACAACAAGAAGTAGCAGCACGTTTGGGAAAGATTTCAGGTTATGATGATTATTCGCTTTTCCTTATTAATAGTGGAGCAGAAGCGAATGAGAATGCTCTTAAACTGGCTTCATTTCACAATGGAAGAACAAAAGTAATCTCTTTCAGCAAAGCTTTTCACGGACGTACTTCATTAGCAGTAGAAGCTACGGACAATCCAAAAATCATTGCTCCAATCAATGCCAATGAACATGTAACCTATCTCCCATTGAATGATACGGAAGCAATGAAAGCCGAACTGGCTAAAGGTGACGTTTGTGCCGTTATTATCGAAGGTATCCAGGGAGTAGGCGGAATCAAGCTACCTACTACAGAATTCATGCAGGAACTTCGCAAAGCATGTACCGAGAATGGTACGATACTTATTCTGGATGAAATTCAAAGTGGTTACGGACGTAGCGGTAAATTCTTTGCTCATCAATATACAGGTATCAAACCCGATATCATTACTGTAGCCAAAGGTATTGCCAATGGTTTTCCTATGGCAGGAGTACTTATCAGCCCGATGTTTACACCGGTTTACGGTATGTTAGGTACCACTTTCGGAGGTAACCACCTTGCTTGTGCCGCTGCACTTGCCGTATTGGATGTTATAGAACAGGAACAACTGATAGAAAATGCTGCTACAGTAGGTACTTATCTGATAGAAGAGTTAAAGAAGTTCCCGCAAATTAAAGAGGTACGCGGTGAAGGATTAATGATTGGTATGGAATTTGAAACTCCGATCAAAGAACTACGTACAAAATTGCTGAAAGAACAAAAAGTATTCACTGGGGTAAGTGGTACAAATGTTATTCGCCTCCTGCCACCTCTCTGCCTCAGTATGGAAGAAGCAACAGTGTTTCTGAACCGATTAAAGAAAATACTTTAGTACTTTATTACTAACGTACCCCAAAAGCACTTTTAGAAAAATAGTTTCTTACGATATCAAAACAATTATTAAGCCGTATTGATTTTTTCGATACGGCTTAATAATTTTAACCGCCCAAAGTCCCGCCATCCTTTTTAATTACAAAGCAACACATTCCTTTCTCTTTCGTTTTATTTCTTTTGTCACATCTTATAAACATCAACAAGTTTCTCTACGATGATCACTTCGTTTCTCGTAGAGTTTCGACCCGATCTCCGTAGAGAAACGACCCGTTCCTCGTAGAGGAAAATAAGCATGCTATATACATCTAATAATCAGAACATTACACCGAGACAACGTTGTTTTAATTTTTCTATATCAGAAAAACAATTTTCTCTATTCAAATATACTTTTTATCATTCTTCAATTATTACACAACACAAAATTAAAGCCCTATCATTTGTATTTTATATTAAATCTCAGAAATCTATATTTTTATAATTCACAATTATAAAGTAGTTATTGACAAAAAGTACTATTGAGACAGTTCAATAACATAAAGATTACACCACTTTAATGAAAATACCCATCAAAAATATGCATATTCTCACTTTTTACTTTTACCTTTGCCTCAAAACAGACTAAAATATTATAATATGAAAGTAGCTATCATTGGTGCAGGAAATATGGGCTCTGCCATTGCACGTGGCTTAGCTCAGGGATATCTGATTCAAGGACATGAAATTGTTGTTTCTAATCCAAGTAATGGAAAACTGGAGAAACTAAAAGCCGACTTTCCCAATATTAAAACAACAAACGATAACATAGATGCAGCGGCTAATGCCGATATCGTAATTGTTGCAGTAAAGCCTTGGCTGATAGAAGAAATACTCAATCCACTCCGTTTGAAACGTACACAGATACTTGTTTCATTGGCTGCCGGGATCTGTTTTGACGATCTGGCACATTTTTGTGGCGAACCGGAGATGCCCATCTTCCGCGTCATTCCTAATACCGCTATAGCCGAACGTGCCAGTATGACGTTGATCTCTGCGCGGAACGCTTCGGATAAACAGAAAAAACTATTAACGGATATATTCAACGAAATGGGATTGACAATGATTATACCGGAAAGTAAAATAGCAGCAGCTACGGCCCTCACTTCATGTGGTATTGCATACGTGCTTAAGTATGTACAAGCCGCCATGCAGGCAGGTATCGAAATGGGAATCGCTCCGAAAGATGCTATGAAAATGGTAGCACAATCTTTGGAAGGAGCTGCAGAGTTGTTGCTAAATAAAGAAACACATCCCAGTGTTGAGATAGATAAAGTAACCACTCCCGGTGGGATCACCATTAAAGGAATTAACGAACTGGAACATGCCGGATTCACCTCTGCGGTGATTAAGGCGATAAAGGCATCGAAATAGTGATAAGCGGGGGAGTGATAAGTGATTAATACCATGCGGATTATGGTTCAACTTGCTTATCACGTATCACTAACTAATCACTGACCACTAATAACTAATTATACATATGGACGACCAAATCAGACAAATTGCCGAACGATTGCGCGGATTGCGTGACGTATTGGAACTTACCTCAGAAGATATCGCCCGCGATTGTGATATCTCCGCAGAAGAATATCGCCTGGCAGAAACAGGACAATACGACATCTCAGTAGGTATGCTACAAAAAATCGCACATAAATATGGTATCTCTCTGGATGCACTTATGTTTGGAGAAGAACCTAAAATGAGTAGTTACTTCCTGACCCGTGCGGGAAAAGGAATAAGTATTGAACGCACCAAATCCTATAAATACCAATCTTTGGCTGCCGGGTTCATAAATCGCAGTGCCGACCCGTTTATTGTAACGGCTGAGCCCAAACCAGATGATGAACCGATACACTACAACAGTCATAGCGGACAGGAATTCAATTTAGTACTCGAAGGCCGTATGTTGGTCAATATAGAAGGTAAAGACCTGATACTGAACGAAGGTGACAGTCTCTATTTCAACGCTAAACTCCCACACGGCATGAAAGCACTTGACGGAAAACCAGTGCGTTTCCTCGCCGTTATCATGTAATATTATTATGGTAGAAAGATTTTTATCACAGACAACATTCTCTTCACAGGAAGATTTTATCCAAAACTTAAAAATCAACGTACCCGAAAACTTCAATTTCGGGTATGATGTAGTAGATACCTGGGCTGCCGAACAGCCGGATAAACCTGCACTGTTGTGGACGAACGATAAGGGTGAACATATCCAGTTCACATTTGCTGACATGAAACGTTATACAGACATGACAGCCTCTTACTTCCAATCACTCGGCATAGGCCGTGGAGATATGGTAATGCTTATCCTGAAACGCCGTTATGAATTCTGGTTCAGCATCATCGCCCTGCACAAACTGGGTGCTACGGTTATTCCTGCCACTCACCTGCTGACAAAGAAAGATATTGTATACCGCTGTAATGCCGCAGACATCAAAATGATTGTTGCTGCCGGCGAAGAAGAGATCACAAAGCATATCATCGAAGCAATGCCCGAGTGCCCTTCTGTACATAAACTGGTAAGCGTAGGTCCTGAGATTCCGGAAGGATTTGAAGACTTCCACAAAGGCATTGAATCTGCCACTCCATTTGTCAAACCGGAACATCCGAATACCAATGATGACATCTCACTGATGTACTTCACTTCGGGTACTACCGGTGAACCGAAAATGGTAGCACACGACTTTACCTACCCATTAGGACATATCGTTACAGGTAGTTTCTGGCACAATCTCACGGAAAACAGTCTCCACCTCACCATTGCGGATACAGGTTGGGGAAAAGCTGTATGGGGTAAACTGTACGGACAATGGATTGCCGGAGCAAACATCTTTGTCTATGATCATGAGAAATTTACTCCGGGTGATATCTTGGCAAAGATACAGGATTATCATGTCACTTCACTTTGTGCCCCTCCTACAATTTTCCGTTTCCTGATTCATGAGGATCTGACCAAGTATGATCTTTCCTCACTACAATACTGTACGATTGCAGGCGAAGCACTGAACCCGGCCGTATTCGATACTTTCAAAAAACTGACAGGAATCAAATTGATGGAAGGCTTCGGACAGACTGAAACCACCTTGACTGTAGCTACTTTCCCCTGGATGGAGCCAAAACCGGGAAGTATGGGTGTACCCAACCCACAATATGATGTTGATCTCATAGATAATGAAGGCCGTTCTGTGGAAGCCGGTGAACAAGGACAAATCATCATTCGTACTACGCAGGGAAAACCATTAGGACTGTTTAAAGAGTATTACCGGGACGCAGCCCGTACTCATGAAGCCTGGAATAACGGCATTTATTATACAGGGGATGTGGCCTGGAAAGACGAAGACGGTTATCTTTGGTTCGTAGGGCGTGCAGATGATGTAATCAAAAGCTCCGGTTACCGGATCGGCCCGTTTGAGGTGGAAAGTGCTTTAATGACACACCCTGCTGTCATTGAGTGTGCTATCACGGGAGTACCCGATGAAATTCGTGGCCAGGTGGTAAAAGCTACCGTCGTTCTGTCTAAAGAATACAAAACACAAGCAGGCGAAGCATTAATAAAAGAGCTTCAAAACCATGTTAAAAAGGTTACTGCACCTTATAAATATCCACGTGTCATTGAATTCGTTGATGAACTGCCCAAAACTATCAGCGGAAAGATACGCCGTGTGGAAATTCGTAAGAACGATGAAAAATAAGATACATTAAGAAATTATTGTTCTAAAACACAGATTAGCACCGATTCTCCGCAAATTTATTCCTCAGTCAGGTATAGGCTCCACGAAGATCAGTGCTAATTTGTATTTTATATTCCGGGGCATTGTTTCATTCATTTTCCAAAACTCTATTTATTCACAATAACAATTACTAAAAAGACGCATAAATTGCATCAATTTATATCGTACCTGCTAACGTTTGCAACAAATCTTATAAAGATTGAACTATAAGTTATAATCCATATTAGAAACATACCCTATATTTGCAGTATCAAATACAATAAAAACCAAAACTGATGATTACAAGTAGAAAGATTTCCCAAATAGATGTTTTTGCCGGTAGCCCATGGGAGGTTGCCAGTGTAAAAAGACTTCTGAATGCAGCTTACATTGAAGTTTCAATGAAGGATAAAGGTACTAACTGTATTTTACTATCCGTACCTTGTGAGTGTTATACAGCCGCTATGCGTGTTATAGAAAACAGAAAGATTTCATAGGTTTTCAAAATATACCAGATTAAGATTAAGTTAGATTGTGGCCGGCCCGATGCGAAATCGGAACCGGCTTTTTTATTTTTATCTTTCTTCTGAGATACCCCCTGCGAATTAAGTATTAAGTTATCCCAATGTACCTACCCCAATCTTCATAATCTCCTTTCAACCGGACACTTTATAAAAACTATCATTTTCGATACAGGCATTATGAGGTTGGGGAAATAATATTCTTTTTCCACTGAAAGTCGGAAGGTTTTACAAAAACTCTTTACCTACAAGAAAACGGGAAAGCCCGGTCTTATCGGCCAGACGAGCCAATGACAAGCATCCCAGAACCACAAAACAAACCGCCACGCACATAAAGCAGATACCCGAAGTATCAAATAAGAATAAAGGAATAAATAACCTGGAAAGTATTGTAAAAAGGGGAGAGAACAGTAATATGGGAAATGTATTACGCCCTACAAAATAGCTTATTTTCCGCAATCCGGCTGGTATATACTTGTGCAAAAACAATAAAAAACTTATTGTGACATAAGTAATAACCACACCTGCCAATGTAGACCGGTCTAAATTTTCCGGAAAGCAAGATAACAGAATGAAAGGAATGATGGCAATCGCTGAAGGTTGAAATACAGAAAGAAAATTCTGCCGGCTCTGGCAAATGGCAACACCGGCAATGAAATAAATTGCATTGGCCAATGATAATATTTTAGTCCAACAGGCAATTCCCCCAAAACAGACACCCAATATGAGTAAAAAAGAAGCCCGGTTCAGCTGTTCACACAGCCTGTTCAGTGTATAATAAACCAGACTGCAGATCAGCAAAGTATGCAGATACCAATAGGGGCCAATGGGAGCAACGAATATCTTATATAGAATGATATTCAAAGATACTTCCTCTACCTTCTCCCGCACAGGCAATACCGACGACATACACACATATCCTGTTTCCATAACGGCGTAAGGGATAAACATCCACAACATCGTATTACAAAATGAGCGAACTCCTTTATCAACATTCAACAGATAACCTGATATAATGAAGAAAGCAGGCATATGAAATGTATAAACCACCTGTTTCAGATAAGGATATTTATCACCGATATATACCAGATGAAAAATAATCATCAACAGAATAAAAATACATTTCAAATAGTCCAGTTGATTGATACGAATTTGTCTCCTACTGCTCCTCTCTCCTTTTGTGTAGCATTGCCATTTCGTCGTTTGTCTTTGCATTCCTGTTTGGGATTAAATTCTACTTTTATGATAGGTTTACTCCCTAATGACTGCACAATAACATCCTCTTTTTTCAATAAGTCCAACGTATTCCCATTGGTAAGGTAAAATTAACAGGATGATCTTTCCGGATAGTATTCAAATAACTACCATCATTAAAATAGTAATGTATACCAGGTTCTATAAAAATTCCTACAGAAGAAGACAATTGATATTGAATGCCCACCCCTCCGTCAACAGACCATTGTAATGGCACTTTTAACGTACGATTTGTGCTGTATTCCAACTGATCATCCACTATATAATCAGTTTTCAATGTACCGGACACCGGAATCTCCAGAGTAATTCCTCCCGAAATATAAAATGAGAAACGTTTGTATCTTCCCAGGAAGTAACTCCCCCGGAGTGGAATACCTATATAATTCAACGTTTGCCTTTCATTTACATAAGAATCATCACCCAAAGTAAAATCGGACACCAGCCGGGTATAATTAAGTCCGGTTTCAATGCCCCAATTATTATCAAGTGGTTTACGTAAAAGCAAACCAAAGGTAAAAGGAATATAATGGTGCTTCTTCTTCCTTATTTTCCGACCACTGTTTCGGTCAGCAATATTCATCAACGAACGAACCTTCACCTGATCATCCAGCATAGAACCATATTCCTGCAAATAACGATGATATTCATCCCAGTTATCGGTAGAAGAAGCTACCGGACTACTTGAAATGTCATTGTTCACTAAAGTATTCAACTGCTGAGGTAACACATCTTCTATTGTCCGACCATTGTTATACTTTAATGTAAATGTCCAACCAGTGGATTTTTTAGAAGAGGTAAATAGCTTTCGTCCCTGCCTTTCGGTATACGGATAGAAAGAAGAATGTGGAAAAACCACAGGAAGTACCGAATGAGTCGTATCTATTATTGTTTCTTCCGATAAAGGAGTTGCCGTACCCGGACATAGCGGAATAACCATTGCATCAGCAGGTTTGCATATAGGACGCCTTTTAGGAGAAACAGGTAAGATCTCTACATTCTCGCCTTCACTATCAGAATCCGAATTACAAATGGCAGTTGCAGTAGTCAGTAATTGTACTCCATTCGCTGCTTTCCACAGCAAAAAGTCTCCAAGAGGCAACAATAACAAAACCAATAGAATCAGCTGTGCCCGATATTCAATAATCATCTTTTTCAACTGTTCTTTAGCACGAAAAAACTGAGAAGACGATGAATGAGGTTCAATATGTAATAAATCGGCTATCTCCCTATGCGAAAGTCCATCAAGTGCCGACAGTTTGAATATGTTACGATATCCTTCAGGTAGTCTCTCAATCATAGAAAGCAATACATCCAATGGCAATAGTTCCAGATCCGGTTCGGTGTTCATCGGTTCATCCTCTTCAGAAAGCCCGGAAAGTGGTATTACGGATACAGCACGAGACTGATTGAGATATTGCAATGCAAGATTGGTCATTATACGGCTCATCCAGTTTTCTAACTTTTCCGGATGACGCAAAGAGCCCAATGAAGAGAATATAAGTATAAAACCATCATGCATCAGATCCTGTGCGATCTGCCTGTCCGAAACAAAACGAAAACATATCCCCAACATTTTATGAGAATATGTTTTATAAAGCAAGGTTTGTGCCTTCCGCTCCCCCTTTTTGCACCGTTCAACCAGTTCGACTACCTCCATTACAAATATTGTTACTATAATAAGATGGACAATACATCAAAAGACTGCATGAAAAAGTTACTTTTTTTTCTGAGAAGGTCATATTATTCATTATACCCACTTTATTAATTCTTAAAAAGCAGAAGTTATCACATAAAACGATCATATACAATACAGTAACAAGAAATATCTGTCACAGTAAAGTACAGTACCAACCCGGTACAAATTAACAATGTTAACGAGAAATCAGAACATCCGTTTTCTATGAAATAAGAGTACGTACTCTTCCGGTCTAAAAGTACGTACTCTTATACCCAAAGAATACGTACTTAACACACTCTTAAATACGTACTTTTATAAACTAAAATAGCATATATTCAACGTATACTCTTTATCCCATAATTGATATAAAAAAGTTATCTTCTGCCCTCTTCTCTCACAAATAGCACACAACCTGAAAGCATAATAAAATATAAATATGAACAATACCGGAACAGGATTGTCCATTATCATTATATTTGCAAGAGGAATTACTATACTCTGCAAAAAGAGTATCACTAAATATAGACAATCTTAACTATCACATAAACAATACATAATATAATGAAAAAGCTCCTGAAAAAGAATGCTTCTTACACTGTAAGTATAAGTATAGTCCAAAATCCTTTTAAGTTGATAAAGAATAAAATGCTCCATTTCACCTTACTAATAGGAGTATTTGCTTTTACATCTTGCACTAATGATGATCCGCAGCCCGAGCCACCAGCTTCTACTGGGGAATTATATACTTTAAAATACAAATCGCAAGAGATATTGGAGTTAAAACAAATGCAAGCAGGACAGGAAGTACAGAATCTCCCTGTTGAAGAATCAAATAAGTATTTTGGAAAACGCTTATCACTTACCAGCCCAACCGAATTGCAACTAAAAGATGATTCTCTCTTCATCATCAAAAGCTACGGAATCACCGAGAAATATAAAATGAAATCTCATAATAATGAAGTATTTCTTTATAATGACCTATCGGACGCATGGGAGTATTGCGGAACAAGAGATGACAAAAATAGTTTCACACTTAACATAGGCTTTTATATTCAGGAAAGAATAAACAGCCAACGGACTTTGCATGCTATGGGACAGGAGTATTCACTAAAATCTTTTTCTGACCTAATGGAATATGTAGGAAAAGACGGACTATCATCTGTTATCTGGTTGAAACAGCAAATTGTTTTTGAATAAATATAAATCTATAAAAGTAACAAAAGATGAAGACAAAAATAAAATATATCATATTACTTCTTTTAGTAATTCAAACCGGTTATGCACAAGAAGCGAACAAGTTTACTGTAAAGGCTCCCGACAAAACATTTATAGGCGCCATATTAGAGCCCGGTAGTATCAACAGTGATGCGCATCAATTTTTGGATGTTCTCCTCAATCCTATTACAATCAGTTATAGCCTTCCAATGAAAAGTCAGGAAATAACACCGGGGTATGACAATATGATGAAAGCGATCCGGGAAGGATTGCAACAAAACAATGTGTTGAAACCAAACTATCAATTCAGCAGTTCAATTGACGAAATAAAATCTTATGGAGAGTTAGCCATCTATTTCGGACAGAAAATCAATCCGTCCCTTTTCTTCGGCACTTCACGCCAGAAGCAGAAAAAAACAATTGTTGTATTAAGTATCAGTCAAAGTTTCTTTTCTGTAGACATGGACTTGCCTGAATCGTTAAGTGACGACCCTACTGTACTTGAACAAAAAGACAAACTTATTTATGTCAGCTCTATTCAGTTTGGTCGCAAAGCAGTCGCAATCATCGAATCGGATTTTGATTCTCAAACAGTAAAAGCAGCGATTAAAGATATTATCAGTAAGACAGAAAACGATGAAGCAAGTATACTTGACGAAAGTATGGCTGTCATTGCAAATGCCACTGTAAGATGTATGACTATAGGCAATGATAACATGGAAGAAACTGATCCGGATAATCCATTAAAAAATCTGATAAACTACCTGAACAAGAAAGCAACACCGGAAGATTTTGGTATGCCCATTACCTTCTCAGCCGCTTATCTAAAAGATAATTCGGTATTTGTCAATAAATTCACAAAATAATATTTCTGAATTAGTACGCAACAATCTTTTGATCGAAACGCAGATAAACGCGGATTCTCGCAAAGAATCAATGACAAAGTTATCTGATCTGTGAAAATTTGAGTTAATCTGCGTTTCAACTATTATAGAAAGGTTACAATAATACATTCAGAGAGATGGACCTCTTTTTTTAATAGGCTTCTATTCTTTACTCCAAATACGAGTATTCAGATTGAGATCATCAACAATTGAGATTAGTGCACTAATTGTCTCTATTTCAGCACTGAGAGATTGTATATTAGTAATAGGATTCCATATACTGGCCTCAAAATGATTCTTAGAATCCGGGATAGCAATCAGAATGGTGGAGTCCCGGAAACTAATGGTAACTCCTTGCCCGAATTTACGATCCAGCTCCAGCAAACGCTCCATCATGGAAGGTGTAATAAGATAGCGGGCTTCAACCTGATCGGTAGAGTAAACATCAAATGTATTCTCAAAATCGGGATTTTCCATCTTAACCCTTGACTCCCCAAACCTTAGTTTAAAAAGACGATCCCGAAGAATCGTTGTCTTTCCTTTAAAGTCTTTATGAAAATCGGCCATAACCAGAAACCCTCTGAAAATATTCACATAGTATTGCCGCGTCTGCCCTTTAGCTCCCACCTGCGTCCTTCTTTCTTCGGCACGTACCTCTGCACAAAGAAATTCGGTTTTATCCACATACCCATGAATCAAATCTTCGGTGTGATAGCGATCCGGAGCACAAGGGAATAGTCCACAGTTAGAAAACACCTCTTCATTAATCCCCTCATTGGGAGAATATGTGGCATTATCACAAAATGCACCAATCACCCGGGCAATCACTTCGTTTTTATAGTGCAAAGAAAAATCCTTCGATTTACTATTTACACAAGCATAATAGATGAGAGCAGAGACAACTCCAACAAATAATAAAAGGATTACCGGATAGCCGGATAGAATTAATAATATCCCCCCAGCAATAAAAAAGAGAATGCCTCCCCACAATCCCGCTTTATGACCTTGAGATTTAAGTTCCCGACGTTTATCTTCCAAAGCCTGCAAAACAGAAGGTAATTCCTGCGACAATGATTCAAAGCGTGACTGTCCCATAGTAAGCCCTTTATGAATTAAGTAATTCTTTTACATCAGGAGTAATACGTTCCGATCCCTGAATAGCCCATACCCCTTTACGGTTAAACCCAAAGACACCAGCCAATAAGTTAGATGGGAAGGTCTGCACTGCATTATTATAATCAGTGACACAGGCATTATATGTACGCCTTGCAGCAGCCAGTTGCTCTTCAGTTTCATTAATAGAACGTTGTAATTGCATAAAATTATCGGAAGCCTTTAGTTCCGGATAACTCTCGGCTATTGCCAATAAACCAGTATGTACATGAGTGAAGATATCGTCTAGGTTTGCTTTTTCACTACTTGAAAGAGCAACATAAGATTTGCTTCTCATTTCTGTCAATTTTATAAGTACTCCCTCCTCATATTTAGCATACTGCCGAACCGTCGCCACCAGATTAGGAATAAGATCATATCGCTTCTTCAGCATAACGTCAATCGTAGCGAAAGCATTTTCTGTTTGGTTCTTTTTCCTCACTAGGGAGTTATAAACAACTCCAACAAAAATAATCAGAAGTACAAAAATAATCACTATGACCATAAACTAATAACAACGGCATCCTTTTGCCGGAATTAAACTCAATTGTCGTGAAAGTAATTGAATACCTAATAGTAAAAAAAGCTTTGTCTAATAAATTCAGACAATTTCTTTTTAAATCTAAAAAACAAAACTTCCAAACTGAATATCAAAACGAAATCCTTTTCTATATACCAACAATTCTACATATTTATTTTACATAACCAAACACAAATAAATCGTATAGCACTGACAAAGTTAACACTTAAGCGCAAAAAACAAAAACAATAAATGCTTTTACCTCCTAATCTGGAGAAATTTTAGTCGCATTCACAACACTGTTCACTATAGGAGGACTAACTGTCTCAAAATAAAATTCGAAACATCTTTTATTTCTGGCGACCTTTTATTATATAAATTGTCTATAAATAAAGATGAATATACAAAAAAACAAATGAAATGAAAGGAGGAAATTTCGTTTGGCAGATAGAATTGGTCAAGTGATATTAGTAGATAAATACTAATATTTCGACTACATGTTAACCTTTTATTAATAGTTATGACAGATTTATCACCATTTTCCGACTAATTTTTCAACATTAACACGATGAATAAAGAATTCATAACTACATTGAAGAGAAAGAGTGAACATCAGTTTATCACAAAAGAGCTAATTTTGTTTTCATCAAAAAGCTGATATCGGAATAAAAAAATGAATAGCCGGTCAGGTAGTTGATAAACACTTAAATCCAATAGATATGAGAAATGTTTGTTTTACAATGGCTGTTTTTGCATTTACCTCTTGCCTGGCCCAGCAGAATTTCACTGTTGATATTTGGCCAAATGGTACACCTAATTCAAATGAAATTCTTGGAGAAATTCAGAAAGAAACAGAGTCAGGACGTTTATATCTTACTCAAGAAGCTAAGATGCATGTATTTCTTCCTTCAAATAATCCTACAGGAGGAATGGTTATTATTTGTCCCGGCGGATCATACCATTTCTTATCTATAGAGAATGAGGGGCGACGTGTGGCACGTTGGTTTAATGAACAAGGAATAGCAGCAACAGTACTCCAATATCGTGTTCCCAATAAGCATAAAGAGGTACCTGTATCTGACGTTCGTGAAACGTTCGCCATTATCAAACGCCGTGCTGTAGAGTGGAATGTTGATATCGATAAAATTGGTATTATGGGCTTTTCGGCAGGTGGGCATTTAGCTTCTTTTCACTCCAACACTTATACCTCTGAGAGTAAACCGGCTTTTACAATTCTTGCATATCCGGTTACTACTTTACTTAAAGGACCTTCACATGAGCAAACCCGACAAAACTTTCTGCGAAACACCGATGATCCCGAAGAAGTGGCTGCATCATCACCTGTACAATTGGTAGGGGCACATACTCCACCTACTTTTATCATGGTCAGCCGGGATGATAAATTATATATTTGTTCACAACTTTACCAGGAGGCCTTGTATGAGAATCATATTCCGTTCGAATGTCATGTCTACTCTATAGGTGGTCACGGTTGGGGAACTAAAGACAGCTTTCCATACAAAGAACAGTGGCAGACCTCGCTCCGCTTCTGGCTTGAGCAAATATTGAATACCCATCCCCAATAATATAAGTTATACCAGAGTTGACTATAATTAAAATTAAACAAATGATTATGGAACATTTAAAGACACACATCATCAGCTTCGTTCTTGCCATAACGATGTTTTCTATGGCTCATGCAGCTATCCAGTTACCTGATTTACCGGATAAAGAGGGTATGGCCGTAAAAGGGTATGTTCATGATAGTGAAAAACCGCTTTCCGGGGTATTGGTGACAAATGGCTATAGTTTCGCTACTACCGATGAGAACGGAGCATATTATTTACCATCCGACGCAGACGCAGAATTTGTGTATTTGGTCACTCCTGCAGGATACAATGCTGACTGCCGGGACGGACTGACCCGTTTTTATCAAACGATCGATAAAAACGGCGGAATTTACCGGGCAGACTTTCAATTGACTTCTACAGGAGACGATACATATCATAAATTTCTGGTTTTAGGCGATCCCCAAATGCGCGATGATCATGATTATGGATTGTTTGAAGAACAGGCACTTCCTGATATAAAAGAGACAATAGCAAAACTTCAAAAGGAAGGCGATAATCCACATTTGTTGGTATTAGGTGATGTCTGTTTCAATACCTGGGGTACGTATCCTCGATATGAAAAATTCTGGAAGGATATCAACACTCCTTTATTCCATTGTCCCGGAAATCATGACAAACAGATTGTGCCCGATAAAAAACAGTCTACCAAAGACTATCAAGCTATATTCGGTCCGCTTTACTATGCTTTTAATAAAGGAAAAATCCATTACCTGATGCTGGACAATATAATGATTGCCGGCAGAGATGAAATTACGAACGGAATTTACGAAGAAGCTTTGGAATGGGTAAAAAAAGATTTGGAATACGTCTCCCACGGTACTACTGTGGTTGTCGGCCTACATCAGCCTGTTACATGGACGGTAGGTAGTAGAGCGGCATATAAACCGTTACTCGATTTACTAAGTAACTATAAAACACTTATACTTTCTGCCCACAAACATTATGGCAAAAACCTGGGTAACTATAACAGCCACATTGAAGAACGTATTCAGACAGCATTGTGTGGAGCTTACTGGTATGGAGATGTAGCTAAAGACGGGATTCCATTAGGATATTATATTTATGAAGCTGTCGGTGATTCACTTTGTTGGCAGTACAAACCTCTTGGCGAAACAACGGATAAAGCATTTAAAATACATCCTCCGGTAGTAGAGGGGAATAACCTGAGATTTGATATCAATGTATTTGATTATGATAATCATTGGAATGTTACTTGGAAACTGGACGGAGTAGATCAAGGTAAATTACCTAACATTGAAGACTATGACCCACATGCTTATAAATTGTATATAAACCACACCAAAACATGGTGTCGGCCAGTAAAAAGCACACATATATTTCGATGTACCGTACCAAAGACTGCCTTATATATAGAATGTAACGCAACCGACCGTTTCGGGCATACTTATTCACAAATTTACCGATTGCGGTTAGCTGATTTGCCTGATAAAGAAGGTATGGGTATAAAAGGATACGTTCTTAATGGTGAAGAAGCTGTACCTGGAGTGTTAGTAACCAATGGATATAGTTTCGCCACTACTGATGAAAATGGTGTTTACTATCTACCTTCCAACCCTGATGCCGAATTTGTCTATTTAGTGACTCCTGCGGGTTATAATGCAGGATGTAAAGACGGAATTACAAAGTTTTACCAACGAATAGATAAAAATACCGATGTATTCCAGGCTAATTTCGAACTGACCGCTACCGGTGATGATACGCATCATAAATTTCTGGTACTGGGTGACCCTCAAATGCGGGATAACCATGATTATGGGCTATTTGAACGGAAAGCACTTCCCGATATAAAAGATATGGTCGGCTCCATAAAAGAAGAAGGACTCAATAACCACATAATTGTTTTAGGAGACATTTGTTTCAACACATGGAACAGCTACCCCCGTTATTCAAAGTATTGGAAAGATATCAACACTCCTTTGTACCACTGTCCGGGAAATCATGACAAACATATCGTAACTGATAAAACAGCATCCACATTGGAGTACTGTACAGCATTCGGCCCTCTCTACTATTCTTTCAACAAAGGAAGAATTCATTATTTGATGCTTGACAATATAAAAATAACAGCTACGGATAAATATACAACAGCACTTTATCCTGAAGCCTTGGAATGGGTGAAAAAAGATTTATCGTACGTACCTCATGGTACAACTGTAGTCGTGGCCACACACCAACCTCTCACATGGACTTCGGAAAGTCGTACAGCCAATAAAACATTACTTGATTTATTGAGTAATTACAAAACACTTATCCTCTCCGCTCATAAACATTACGGACGCAATCTGGGTAAATACAATGAAAATATAGAAGAACGTATCCAGACGGCATTGTGTGGAGCCTATTGGTATGGTAATGTAGCCAAAGACGGTATTCCATTGGGATATTATGTTTACGAAGCAGTTGGAGATTCACTTTGCTGGCAATTCAAGGCTCTCGGACAATCAACTGATTATCAGTTTAAAGTATATGATCCAGTGCCGTTTGGAAATAATCTGAAATTCGATATTAACATATTCGATTATGATAGTAACTGGAATGTAACATGGAAACTCGATGGGGTAGACAAAGGCAAAATGTTTAGTTACGAAGCATATGACCCATACGCTTACGAGCTTTATAATAACCATGAAAAAACATGGTGCCGACCGGTAAAAACGACTCATATGTTTTATTGCACAATACCTGTTACCACCCGGTCGATGGAATGTAACATAACCGATCGCTTCGGGCGTACTTTTTCAAAAACGTATATAATGACACCTTCCGGAATAAAAGATATGCATAAAGACAATGTGAATGTCTATCCCAATCCGGTATCCGATTATGTAATAATAGAAGCAAATACCGATATCAAACGGATTGATTTATTCAATATCAATGGGAAGTTGGTAAGCCAAATAGAAAATACCGGATTCGTCAATATGTCTTCACTGCCCTCCGGACATTACATCGCCCTTATATCACTCGATGATAACAGATTAGTATATAAACGAATCATAAAAAGATAATAAGACTTAATACAGAAAGTGAAAATGACCTATTAACATTTTAATATTAAAACCATCATTCATATACATGAATAGATTGCACCAATGATAACGTTGAAACCGTGAAACGACTCTGAACAGGAAAATACAGAAATGGAGCTCCGTATCTCAATACAATAGTTTTCCCGATTTATGAGAAGTGGCACAATTATTAATTATTAAATAATTTATATTATGAAACACTTGATTACTTTTAGCTTGTTGGCAGCTCTGTCAGTCGGAGCATTTGCAGATGAGGTCACTTTACCTCAGGGTATGATTCCGATACTGCCATCAGGTACACAAATCACTTCCTCTTATTTGGATCAGAATGTAATGAGTATTACAAAAGACGAGAAACCGTTTGTAGTGGCCGAAAATAACCTGATGTTCTTTACGGCAACCAATGCTGAATCTGGTGATGAATTATGGGTAAGCGACGGTACTGTGCCCGGAACTCGTATAGTTAAAGATATCGTCCCCGGTAGTGAAGGGTCCGATCCGAAATGGCTGACTGTCGTTGGAAACTTAGTTTATTTTAGTGCAACGACTCCTGATAAGGGAGCTGAATTATGGGTGACAGACGGTACTTCCGAAGGTACTCGCATGATAAAAGACATCTATGAGGGAGAAACGGGTTCTGCACCGCAAGGATTGACTAATTTTTATGGTAAACTACTCTTTTTTGCTATGGACGAGGAAAGTGAAGCTTTGCCCATTCGTAATGCTGAGGTTCCTGAAAAGTGGTTGTGGATAAGTGACGGAACCGAAGAAGGAACAAAACGGATTGCCGATACACCTACCCGTCTGGATAATGTGGATGGCACTTGCGGTTATATAGTAACGGCAAATAAAAAAGGGTTGTTTATAGGATACGATCCGGAAAATAATGAAACTCTATGGGCCACAGACGGTACTTCTCAAGGTACAGCTCCTTTATTGAATATTAATCCTAAGCCAGATGATGGAAATCCATTTCTGACAGGAGCTGCAAAAATTGATCACATGGTCTCAATTGATGACCGTATTGTTGCTTTCCGGGCAATTGTGACTGCCGAACTGTACGGAGAGGATAAAGGGGTCGAAATGTGGATATCAGACGGTACTGCTGCCGGTACAAAATGGATTGGTATTGATATAAACAAAGTGGAAAAAAGCGGTAATCCGGGAACTTCTGACTTTCGCCAGACTTATGCATTCGGAAATCGTCTTTATTTCCGGGCAACAGATGGTATATACGGTTGTGAGGCCTGGTGTTATGACATTGACCAACCGATTGTCGAGGGGGTAAATCCACGATTGGTAAAAGATGTTGCTCATGATAAAGGTAAAGTATCTTATAATGCTCACCCTTCTTGTTTCTACCAATATCAGGGATATATTTATACAGCAACTAATTACACTTATGAAAAAGATGATCCGGAGAATCCGAGGCAAAAGATTAGTTGGGGCTCCGGATACCACTCTTTGGCACGTTTTAATGAAAATGATTTTGACGAATATGAAGGTTGCTACTATTGGTGTGGATTTGAAATCGGTCCTAACAAGGTTTCGGAGTGGTGTCATCAGTTTACTACAGTGAAAGATATTATGTTCTGGTCTTGTCAGGATATGGATAACAACATTGAACTTTGGAAACTTGAAGGTACAAATGGAATACCCACCAAAGTGATCGATTTTCCAGATAACGGACAAGTTTTTAAAACCCGCAATGTAAACGGAGTACTCTTTTTCATGAGTAACGGGCAAAAACAACTTTACCGCTATAATGTGGATGGCTCTACCGACTATGACCCGGTTATTACGGGAATCGAAGAAAAGACAACCACACGTTTCAGTGTGTATCCCAATCCGGTAGTGGACTTTATTACTATCGAAAGTGATAAGAAAATTACCAATGTATCGGTAACTAACCTCATGGGTAACCTGTTGATTTTACAAGATAATACAAAAACTATAGATGCCAGAAATCTGAATACCGGCATTTATATACTGACTGTTACATTTGCCGACGGCAGTAACTCTGTTCAGAAAATAATAAAAAAATAATATTTTCTAAAATCTGATAGTTTCGCGGGCCATCTAAAAATATCCCGCGGAACTACCAGAAAAGAAAATATTATCGGCAAATTGCTACATTCTGCTTTGAACAATAATAAAAAAGATCAAAATATGCATGGATTATTCAATCGATTCCTCATTATAATCATATCGGTTTTGACCGGAACCTCTCAGCTTTGTGCACAAAGTATTACCGGTATTGTATATGATGCCCATTCAAATGAACCACTTATTGGTGCAACGGTGATGATAAAAGGAGAACAAGGAGGTACTATTACTGACATTCAGGGGAAGTTCTCTATAGCAACAGAAGCCCAGTCCGGTGTGATCGAAGTTAGTTATATCGGTTACATTCCCCAAAAACAGCCCTTCAAAAAAGGCGAATCTATAATTATAAACTTAGTAGAAGATAACCGGCAACTTGATGAAGTGGTCGTCATTGGTTATGGTGTACAAAGAAAAAGTGATCTGACAGGTTCGGTTGCCTCTATCAATTCCAAAGAACTGGCATCGACTCCAACAACCAGTGTCGTACAAGCTTTACAAGGTAAGGCAGCCGGTGTAGAGGTAGTACAGAATTCAGGAGCTCCCGGATCATCGACATCCATTCGAATTCGTGGAATGGGAACAATCAATGACAGTGATCCACTTTATGTTGTTGACGGGATGCCAATGGACGATATTAACTATCTGGCTTCTGAAGACATAGTAAATATCGAAATTCTGAAAGATGCGGCATCAGCAGCGATTTATGGTTCGAGAGCAGCCAATGGAGTGGTACTTATCACGACTAAATCGGGGATAGACAGCAAGAAAAAATTAAACATATCAGTTAATGCTTCAGTAGGTATACAAGACATATATAATAAACCTGATATTCTGTCCAAATCAGATTATGCCAAATTTAGTGATTATGTGCAAAATGCACCGAATTATACAGTTATCAGCACGGATGGTTCTATGAATTTTACCGATAATGCTCTTACTGAGATATCAGAGGGTAACGATTGGTGGGATTTGGCTACCAGAACCGGTATTCAATCGAAACTCGGAGTAGCCTTGTCGGGTGGAGACAAACAACTTAATTATTATGTAAGTGCCAATCTCCTGGATTCAAAAGGTATTATAGACAAATCAGGATACCAGCGGATGTCATTTACCGCCAAAATCAATACGAAACTAGCAAAAAATCTTCAAATGGGAGCTAATATCACTTATTCCCATGAGGATCGGAATATTGTGAGTGAAGGAACCCGGGGTGTTGTTAAATCGGCTATTACTTATAATCCGTTACAACCGGTTTTGGACATGAACGATACTTATACATGGCTTAGTCCTGTCGAAAATTTACGGCGGCTCAGTTATGGACAAGGCATTAATAATTTTATAGGGCAATTGAAGCTCGATTGGGATATTGTCAAAGCCTTGAAATTTTCCACGCGAGCCAGTTATGCAACTTACAATTCGGATGTAGACCGTATGCAACGCCATAATGCGAGTGAAAAAATTATCAATGACAATTATTATACAATTATCAAAAATCCGGTTACTACTCAGAATTTCAGTTGGGATAATATTCTTACCTGGATTCCCCGTTTGAATGAAAAACATAATCTCAACATTATGGTTGGCCAGACAATGGAAGTCTATGACAAAAATGTGCTTAATTCTACAGGTAAAGGATACGGTGGCTATGATAAAGAATTTAATTCATTGGGATTCGCAGCATTTGATCAATCGTCCAATAGCTATAACAACGGATATACATCTCTTGGGTTACTTGGACGTGTCAGCTACAGTTTTCTGAATCGTTATCTGTTGCAAACTAACTTCAGAGCTGATGCATCATCCCGTTTTTCCAAAAAAAATCGCTGGGGATACTTCCCGAGTGTTTCGGTAGGATGGAAATTGAATGAAGAACCATGGCTTCGCGAACAGTCGTGGTTATCATTACTCAAAATCCGTGCCGGTTGGGGGCAATTAGGAAACAATCGCATCAAGAATCTGGCACGGTTAACTTTGATTTCATATGATAACGAGGATTATATTTATGGAGTCGGAACTCCGACAGTAAAACCCGGATATGCCATTACCACTTATGGTAATCCTGATATTAAATGGGAGCGTACGGAGTCGACTACGGTCGGACTTGATCTCAATATGTTCAATAACCGCTTTACCGCTTCAATCGAGTATTTCGTAAAAGATACGAAGGATATGTTATTGGAAGTACCTTTGGTATATAGTGCAGGTTGGGCCGATACCCCCTATCAAAATGCCGGTAGTATCCGTAATAAAGGATTTGAGGTACAAGTTGGCTGGCGTGATCAGATAGGCAATTTCGGATATGGTATCAGTGGTAATCTTACCAAAGTAAACAATAAAGTTACTTCGTTGGGACAATACGGTGAACCTGTACTGGGAGGTAATTTGTCTACTCCTAATAAATTAGGATATGTAACCCGTACGGTACTCAATGCACCTATCGGCACGTATTATGGCTATCGAAACGCAGGCATCATGCAAGAATCGAACTTTGATGCCAACGGAAAACCACTTATTCCTGTCATAGCATCATCGTATGCCTATAATCCCGGTGATAGAAAATATGTGGATATTAATGGAGATGGTGTTATCGATGATAATGATAAGACGATTATAGGTAATCCGCATCCCGACTTTTTCTATGCTTTCAATATCAATTTGAACTATAAGAATTTTGATTTACAGATGTTTTTCCAAGGGGTACAAGGAAATGAAGTTTTCAATGTCTCAAAGTATTTTCTCTATTCGAATGTAACTTACAATGGTTCATGGACATCAAATTTCGATTATTCCAACGTTGCATCGGACTATATCAGCCGGGTATACCGACCTGAGAAATCATCAGATTATCGCAGTTTCTACGGACCGAATGTAAATGGAGATGTACCAGCTCCCACAAGTGTGAGCTCTCGCGGTGCGGACAACTTTGCTGCATCCGATTGGTACATTGAAGACGGTTCATATTTACGACTCAAACAGCTACAGCTTAATTATACATTCCCCAAAAGTATCTTTAAGAAAGCGAACATTCAATCGCTCAAGGTATATGCATCAGTATCCAATTTATTTACATTGACCCACTACAGCGGTCTTGATCCCGAAGTGGGTAAAAGTATAGGTGATGAAGCGAACACTTCTATTGGAATTGATCAGGGTACATATCCTCAAGCCCGTACATTTATGTTTGGAGTAATATTTGATTTTTAAATAATTGACCATGAAGAAAAGAGATTTCATATTCATATTAATGTCGTTGCTGGTTTTATCGTCGTGCGATGACTACTTCGAGCCCGATTATACGGGTGGCATTACCGAAGAAAGGCTTTATGATAACATGAATGCCCTCAGGATGGGATTGAGTACTGTTTATAACGTAGTGCAAAGCCGGGATTACGAATTGAGCGAATTGTTATTCGGAGAATGTGTAAGTGATGATGCCTGGACACATCAGGATGTAGCGTCCGGTCAGATACCCGATGTTCTTAATTTCACTTTCGATACTCAGAATTCATACATTCTGAGTCGGTATCAGACAAACTACCTCGGAATTAATAAAGCGAATCAGGTAATTCGTTCGGCCAAAAATGTACTGTTTAAAGATAACGGTGGAACAAAGAAGGAAATTCGTGAAGTGTGTGGTCAGGCTAAAGTACTTCGTGCTTTGTTCTACTTCAATCTTGTCAAAACCTTCGGAGGGGTATCGATTCAGCCAGAACAGCAGGAACTGACGAAACTTATCGTACCCCGGTCTACCGTTGAAGAGACTTATGCTTATATCGAAAAGGATCTTCGTGAATCTTTACTGCTTTTGCACAAGGGACGTTATCAAGCTACAGAAACCGGCCAAATTGGAATTGGCGGTGGTTTGGGTTTATTGATGAAAGTTCTTCTTTACCAAGCTTCTCCCGGAACTGATATTCCGCAGAAAATAAAAGACCAAAAATGGAAAGAAGCCCTTGAAATAGGACGTTATTTTATTGAAGGTAAAGATATCTCCATTAACAGTCTGCTTAAATTTGATGAAAGATATACGGATGAGTCGTGGGAAGAACTAACTGAACGTCTTTTCATAGATCCAATATACACCAAAGAAAGTATAATGGCCGGATCGGATGTTGTAAACCTTCACAGACTCGATGCTTTCGATAATATATTTCGTTTGGCCGGGGAATTCTCAATCGAATCACTGATAGAGATTAACCATTTTGATTTTGCCGGACTTGCTTCTTCGATAAATGAGAGTTATGATCTTATGAACTGCTACATACATCAGAATGAGTCGGGAGCCACTGTGTCGCCAGTCGCCACAAAAGATCTTTATAACACTATGGCAAACGATCCCCGATTGATGTATACAATTACGGGACGAATCTATAATGAATATTTTACTCAAGAAGGTACTATATCTCTTAAAAGTCATGATGCGGCAGAAGGCTACCTGTTTATCAAATATTTCCTCTTTCCCAGTGAAGGTTCCGAAGCAGGCCGTAACTATAGGTTGATGCGTTACGCAGAAGCTCTCCTTATCTACGCTGAAATATTACTTGAAAATAACGAACCTAAAAAAGCGATTGATTATGTCAATCTCGTTCGCGCCCGTGCCCGTAAATTGATTGATCCGTCAAATCCGAATGCCAAATATAATCCGGTAAAATCGACTAATTTTAAGGATGTGTCGTATGCACCGTATGATATAGCCCGGGCTGCTATTTTAAAAGAAAAACGAATCGAGATGGCCGGCGAGAGTGATCGTTGGTTTGAAGTCTGCCGTTTGGGACAAGCCTACGAACGCCAACAATATCTCTATCGTAATCTGCCTAATGAATCGAGTGGTAAAGTTCGTCAAAGAGGTAAGTTTTTCAAAAAGGGAATCAATGAATTATATCCGATTCCTTATAAAGAAGTGTTTATCTCAAATGGAGTTATTAAGCAAAACTTTGGATACTAATACATAATGACTATGATGAATAAAATTAAGTATATAATAATGCTTTACACGGTTATCTGCTTGGGAGCATGTAACGGCGATGCTTATCTTGAAGAATTGTATATTGCTCCCGAGGCCTCTTTTTCGATGGAAAAGTCGGAATATCAAGTATTGGAAGTGGTTCGCTTTGCCAATACGGGTAGAGGAACCTCTTTCGTTGTGTGGCCTGGCAATACAGGACATTGTTATGGAGTACAGGGAGACACCGGATTTGCAACGGGTAGTGATGGTATATTTTCCTATTCATATGATGAACCGGGTGAGTATGAGGTTGTATGGATAGCATCCTCAATCAATGAAAACAAGGATATCGTACTTGAAAAAACATCCCGCAAAATTAAAATAGTAGATAATAACAGCGGGCTTGACAAGTTCATTATCGGCAATATTTGTAAGATGCCCGAATATGCCGGGAACGTTTACTATAATTCGACCGGTGAATTTGTCTCATCGGATACGATTATGTGTCCGGTTTTATGGGCTGCATGGAAAGATGCAAAGGTCAATACGATAAAAGCCAAACAGCTGATCACATTCGAATTAACCTCTTCGACCTCAAAGATGTCATGGTATGACAAAACGGAAGGTATCAATCGGGAAATCAAATCGGGAATATCGACATCACGTATCATCAACTTTATAGAGAATGATAAATTAGCTATCCAGAAATTCACAGTAGAGACTTCGTCGGGGTATAGTAAAAGTTATTATGTGGCACCGGTAATGATTCCAGCATTCACCTCATTCTCTGTGGGAGGAGTTGAAGCTACGATATCCCGTGACGTATCATTCTATAATCGTTATGACGTGATTGTTACACCTTCTGAAGCTGCGGATATGACTCAAGCCATACCTGAATTTGTGATAATGAATGATGATAAAAATCTATTGGACGGTACAAATTGTAAAGTGACCGTCAATGGAGTGTTACAAACGAGTGGGGTGTCAACAGTAGATCTATCGAAAGGCAGTGTTATTTATGACATTGAATATCGGATGTTGGGAACGGATAACGAATTACTTATCCAACGCTCTCAAATGTATGTCCGGATAGCGAAATAGACTTTTAATTATTATTCATTATATGTACCGGATACTTCAGATAAAACATCCGGTACATATTCAAAAATCATCCTGATATTATGATGAGAATATGCTTATTATCTTTTTTTATCTTTTCATTCTTGCTACTGAATGCAAAAGAGCCGTGGGAAACGCCTGCTGTAAATCAAATTAATAGAGAAGCACCACGAGCTTCATATTTTGCATTCGAATCGGTCGAATTAGCAATGCAAAACGACAAATATGCTTCCGACCGTTTTTTTTCTTTGGATGGAAAATGGAAATTTAAATTCGTAAAAGATTTAAACCTCAGGCCTATTGACTTTTACCGTACGGATTATGATGATACGGAATGGGTGGAGTTTCCGGTACCAGGCATTTGGGAAATCAATGGGTATGGCATTCCTATGTATCGAAGAAAGAAATATGCCTGGTACCTGCAATTTGAATCCAACCCTCCGGCAGTGCCTGTTATAGATAATTATGTGGGGTCGTACCGGCGCAATTTTGTATTGCCTGCCGGATGGAATAAAGAACAGGTCTATCTGCATGTAGGTTCTGCATGTTCCAATTTACAGGTATGGATTAATGGCAAATTTGTCGGATACAGTGAAGATAATAAGATGGCTGCCGAATTTGACATCACGAAGTATCTAACCCCGGGTGAAAATAAGATAGCGATGCAGATTATGCGTTGGTGTGACGGTACTTATCTCGAAGATCAGGATTATTGGAGACTATCAGGAATAAGCCGCGAAACATATCTCTATATGCGCCCTTCGGCGCATATAGAGGACATCTTCGTCCAACCCCGATTGGACGAAGAACTCAAAGACGGTATACTCGATATAGATGTATCATCAGAAAATACTGATGGACATACTATAACTTTCACGCTTTTTGATTCAGAAGGAAATACAGTAACAACGAACGAGAATAAAGTCAGAGGAGGAAAGTTGAGCGAATCTATGAAAATAGTTTCTCCTTTACATTGGACAGCCGAAACGCCTCATCTCTATCATTTATTGATTACACTAAAAGATAAAAACGGGAAATTGACGGAAGCTATCCGACAGAATGTGGGGTTTCGTAATGTGATGATCCAAGGAACACAATTACTCGTCAACGGAAAACCAATCTTGATTAAGGGAGTGAACCGGCATGAGATAGATCCTCGTACCGGCTATGTAGTAACATTAGACCGCATGATTGAAGATATACGTATTATGAAAGAAAATAATATAAATGCCGTGCGTACCTGTCACTATCCTAACGACCCGCGATGGTATGAATTGTGTGATAAGTATGGTTTGTATGTTGTTTCAGAGGCCAATGTCGAATCACATGGAATGGGATATGAAGAAAAAACATTGGCGAAACGTAAAGATTATGAACTTAGTCATCTTGAACGAAATATCTCGAATGTAGAAAATTTTAAGAACCATCCTTCTGTTATCATTTGGTCAATGGGAAACGAGAGTGGAGACGGTCCAACATTCGAAAAGGTGTACAAATGGATTAAATCCAGGGATAACCGTCGCCCCGTTCAATACGAGCAAGCTAAGAATTTACCACATACCGATATTTTTTGTCCGATGTATTACAATTATCAAAATACAGAGGAATATGCCCGGAAGGCTATTAAACCTTTGATACAATGTGAATATGCACATGCTATGGGTAACTCGTTGGGAGGATTTAAAGATTATTGGGATTTGTACCGGAAATATGATGCTCTTCAAGGTGGATTTATCTGGGACTTTGTAGATCAAGGTTTCCGGGAAACAGATAAGGAAGGGCGGATTTACTATTCTTTTGCCGGAGATTACGAACCTGATTTGTCCAGCGAGTCGAATTTTAATTGTAACGGACTTATTTCTCCAGATCGTTATCCTAATCCTCATATGGAAGAAGTGCGATATATACAACAAAATATATGGACCGATTGGGTGGACTCTGAAAAGGGAATAATTGAAGTGTTTAATGAGAATTTCTTTATAAATTTATCCGATTATTACCTGATGTGGAATATTCAGGCTGATGGAGAAATTATAAAAGAAGGGATTGTATGGGAGTTGAATGCAGAACCGCAAACTAAAGTACAAGTGCCGCTTGAAGGTTTTGAAATTGACATGAGTTCATATCACGAAATTTTTGTCAATGTAGAATACCGGTTGAAACAACGACAGCCGTTACTTGAAGCTGGGTATAAAATAGCTTATCAGCAACTCGAACTTAAACCGTATGATTTGTTTTCTTGCGAGTTATCGGTATCTGAAAAACCGATTTCAATAAGTCAGACTCTCGGATACCTGAAAGTGATAGCGAATGATATTGAATACGAGTTCAGCAAACTAACCGGTTTTATAGAACACATTAAAGTATGTGGAAATGATATGTTGGAAAATGGATTTGTACTAAAGCCTAATTTCTGGCGCGCTCCGACCGATAACGATTACGGAGTAGATTTGCAGCTGGCCTTTGCGGCCTGGAAGAACCCGGTTTACAAGCTTGAAAAATTAGAAATCAATGACAAGGGGAATAATAAAGTCGTTTCAACATCCTATAATTTGTCTGAAGCCGGTGCTCACCTGACTATTACTTATGAGGTGTCAGGCAATGGACAAATATGCATTAATCAGAATCTGAAAGCTACTACTCCCGGGCAATGGGCCGAAGGACTTTTCCGGTACGGAATGCAACTGGTTATGCCACGGCAATATGACAGACTCTGTTTTTACGGAAAAGGTCCGGGTGAAAGTTATTTTGATCGTAACGCAGCACAAACCATAGGCGTTTATCGTCAGAGTGTGGATTCGCAGTACTATCCTTATGTACGTCCACAGGAAACTGGAAACAAAACCGAACTCCGCTGGTGGAAGGTTATCAATAAAGGTGGTGCCGGGCTCTGTTTCCATTCGGATAAAGCTTTCTCTGCTTCGGCATTAAATAGATTGATGTCCGATCTTGATGATGGTCCCGACAAGTATATACACCAGAGTCATGGCGGATGTGTGAACATACGCCCTCATACTTCAGTACAGATTGATGCCCTACAACAAGGGCTTGGCGGTATCGATTCCTGGAAATCACGTCCTAAAGATGAATATATGATGAAGCACGGTGATTATAATTTTACTTTTGTCATTACACCTATACTAAGTGATAATTATAAAGGTTCTTATAAAAGGATTAATTTATGAAAAAGATAGTTGTAGCTTCCGACTCTTTTAAAGGGTCTCTGACATCCCTACAGGTAGCTGATGCCATAGAGGCGGGTATACATCTTGAACTTCCAGATGTACAAGTTGTTAAAGTGCCTGTTGCTGACGGAGGAGAAGGTACTATGCAAACCTTGGTAGATGCTTTATGCGGAGAATATGTGACCTGTCAGGTGTATGATCCGCTTATGCGTACCATCACTTCAAGTTATGGGATAATCCATCAAAATGGGGAAAATACGGCAATTATCGATATGGCATCGGCCAGCGGCATAACATTAATATCGGAAAAAGAACGTGATCCGTTTATTACAACAACTTATGGTACCGGACAATTAATAGCTGATGCATATTCTCGCGGATGTCGTCATTTTATTGTAGGTGTTGGCGGTAGTGCAACTAACGATGCAGGGAAAGGAATGCTCGAAGCTTTAGGTTGCCGTTTTTTAGATGTCAATGGAAAGACACTTGCTCCTGGTGGGAAATCATTAAACGAACTCTCCTTTATAGATATATCGGAAATGGACAAATCATTATTGGATTCTGAATTCACTATTATCTGTGATGTTTGCAATCCACTGTTTGGAGAGCAGGGAGCAGCTTATGTGTTTGCCCCACAGAAAGGAGCTTCACCTGCCGAAATTGAAATACTCGACAACGGTTTGAAAAGATTTGCAGCCTGTGTAAAGACACAGTTTGAAACTGACATTGCCCATCTTCCCGGAGCTGGTGCTGCCGGAGGATTGGGTGCTGCATTCATTGCTTTTTTTAATGCAGTTTTAAAACCAGGTATTAACACGGTTCTTGACGTACTCTGTTTCGAAAATTATCTATCCGGTGCCGATCTGGTTATCACGGGAGAAGGGAAAGTAGACGAACAGACTCTTATGGGAAAAGTTCCCCAGGGGATACTGACTTTGGCACAGAAATACGACATTCCGGTTGTTATTTTAGGCGGAGCTGTAGAGAGTCGCCAGGTATTGACAGCAGCCGGTTTCCTGGGTGTATTTTGTATACAATCCTCAGCTATCTCTTTGTCTGAAGCATTAAAAGCCAGTATCACTGTGGAGAATCTGAAACAGACTGCTTCCCAAATTGTAAGACTTTTGTCATTCCATAAATTCTGATTAGTCATGATGTCAACCATAGGGGCAATAATAGGCCTGTTACTTTCAATTTTTTTGATTATCAAACGGATTCCTATAGCTTACAGCCTTATGATAGGAGCTATTACAGGCGGTTTATCGGGAGGACTGTCATTAGTCGATAGTGTTTCTGTCATGGTAGATGGGGTGAAAGACATTACTCCGGCCATTCTTCGTATTCTTGCAGCAGGAGTATTGTCGGGCGTATTGATAAAAACCGGTGCTGCCGAATCCATTTCCAATACTATTGTTCGGAAACTGGGGGAAAAATATGTATATATGGCTCTTGCACTGTCAACTCTGTTACTATGCGCTATTGGTGTGTTTATTGATGTAGCTATTATAACCGTAGCACCGGTAGCTTTACAAATACATAAGAAGTGCGCTATACCGATAGGGCGATTACTTGTTGTTATGGTAGGTGGTGGAAAATGCGGTAATATCATTTCTCCCAATCCTAATACCATTATAGCTGTCGAAAATTTTAATGCGGAATTATATAGCACTATGTATGCTAATCTTATTCCGGCACTGATAGGCTTAACTTTCACTGTTTTTGTAGTAGCTAAAATCTTTCCCGGAGAAAAAGAAAAAAATATCGGTACAGGTCAATCCATGGTTATTGACTCTTCTGAAGCGGATAAGAATTTACCTTCTTTTTCTACAAGTATCATCGGTCCTATTGTTACAATTATTCTATTGGCATTACGCCCCCTTTGTGGAGTAACCGTTGATCCTCTTATCGCATTACCTGTCGGAGGATTAGTTGGAATAGTATGTATGCAGCGGATGTATGTATTTCGAGAGAGCGTGGAATACGGATTGTCTAAAATGACATCGGTAGCCATATTATTGGTTGGAACCGGAACTATTGCCGGAATTATTAAGGCATCGTCCATGAAAGATGTCATTATCAATCTACTATCGAACAGTCCGCTAAGTGAAGTCTTTATTGCTCCTATATCTGGTATACTCATGTCAGCAGCTACGGCCTCAAGTACTGCCGGGGCAACCATCGCATCGTCTTCCTTCGCTCCGACCATTCTTGCTACAGGGGTCACAGCTTTATGGGGAGCAGCAATGGTCAATTCGGGAGCAACCGTACTTGACCATCTTCCACATGGCTCATTCTTTCACGCTACCGGTGGTTCTATGGATGTAACATTTAAAAACCGGTTAAAGTTGATTCCTTATGAAACACTAATCGGATTGGTATTGGCATTATCCACTGTGGGGGTTTATGAATTATCAAAACTATTATTTTAATATTTAATACTATGTATCGTAATTTGTTTTTTATTATTGTATATCTCTTAACAGCAAGTTTTCTTCAAGCCGAGAACACTGAACCTGAATTTATATTTACTTGTCAGCCCTATTTGCAGCAGCTTTCCGATACAGAAGTAACCATTGTATGGGGCACTAATAAAAATGCCGTATCATGGGTTGAAGTAGCACCGGATGATTCACGTAATTTCTATGCTACCGAGCGTCCAAAATTCTTTGACACGAACTTCGGACGTAAGAAAATTGGCACTCTACATAAAATCCGTATAACCGGATTATCTCCCGCTACGACATACCGTTATCGGATTTATTCTAAAGAGGTGACTCGTAAAGCACACCGGGACGTACGCTATGGACGTATTATTGCCAATAACATACACAAAGGGAAACCGTATATGTTTTCTACCCTCAATCCAGATAAACAAAATATTCATTTTGCTGTAGTAAATGATATTCACGAGGATGTGAAACGTTATGAGAATTTATTTCATGCAGTTGACTCTGCTTCACTTGATTTTATGTTACTTAATGGAGATATGGTAAATAAGATGGATTCAGTGGAACAAATGTACCGTGGATTTATCAACACTTCATCACAACTTTTTGCAAAAAGCCTGCCTTTTTACATGGTCCGGGGCAATCACGAAACCCGAGGGAATTGCTCTGAAGAATATATTAATTTATTTCCTTCACCCACGCAACAACCATATTATTCTTTTACATATGGCCCTATCTACTTTATTGTACTTGATGGAGGGGAGGATAAACCCGATTCGGATATTGAGTATAATGATTTGGCCGATTTTGATAAATACCGGACAGAGCAAGTAGAGTGGTTAAAACAAACTGTAAATTCCGAAGAATACAAAAAAGCTGCTATTCATATTGTTCTGATTCACGTTCCACCTTTGGGAAAAACGTGGCATGGAATTCTTGAAGTTCAATCCAAATTTATTCCAGTGTTAAATGAAGCCGATATACATTTAATGCTTTGTGGACATATTCATCGACATGAGTATTATGCTACAGGAGAAAGTATCTGCAAATTTCCCTTACTGATTAACTCTAATCGGCATATTCTTGATATCCGATCGGATAGTAAAAAAATTAATATCAATATGATTAATGAGAGAGGGACTGTAGAAAAACAATTTACATTTAATATAAAAGACTAAAATATAATTTCATTTATGAAAAGATTTTCATTGCTATTTATATCTCTTTTACTGTTTACTTTATCGCTCAGATCTCAGGAAGCTAAATATGTATTTTTAATGATTGGCGATGGAATGGGGATTAACCAGGTTATTGCAACTGAAAAATATCGTGGAGCAAACGATAATAAGACAGGTATTACCCCATTGAGCATGACCCAGTTTCCTTTTTTCGGATTATCCCGTACTTACTCTCTATCAAATGATATTACTGATTCTGCAGCAGGAGGAACGGCTTTAAGTGTTGCTCAAAAAACCGTAAACGGAACTCTGGGAATGGATTCTACAAAAACAACACCTTTGATAAGTATAGCCGAAAAAGCAAAAGCCAAAGGAAGGGCAGTTGGTATAACAACAAGCGTCAGTATTGACCATGCTACGCCGGGAGCCTTTTATGCCCATGTACCCGATCGTAAAATGTACTATGCCATAGGCTTACAAATGGCAGCATCGCAGTTTGAGTTTTTTGCCGGAGCAGATTTTCTTGCTCCCACGGATCGGGATAAACAAGCTGTTCATCTTCATCGAATACTAAAAGATTCAGGCTATGCCATACTTAAAGGACATCAGGCATTTCTCCAAGAGGGCAAGAAACACGATAAGTTGTTTCTTACTCAATTGGATGGAAAAGGACAGAATCAATTAGCACGAGGACGGGCTTCCATACCTTTTGCCATTGACCGGACAGATGATGATCTCACTTTATCGCAAATCACTACTTCAGCAATCGAATTTCTTGATGCGAAAAACAAAGGTTTCTTTTTAATGGTTGAAGGTGGTAAAATAGATTGGGCTTGCCATAGTAATGACGCAGCTACTATATTTGCCGAAGTCGAAGATTTTGATAAATCTGTACAGTTGGCTTATGAGTTCTATTTAAAACATCCCGATGAGACTCTCATTGTTGTGACAGCCGATCATGAGACAGGAGGCTTAGGATTGGGTACAACTGGCTATACGCTTCATTTTGATAAATTCGCTTCACAAACGTGCTCTTTACCGGCATTGTCCGATGCAATAAGCACAGCAATCGATAACAATAAACTATTTTCATGGGAACATTTAAAGACTATTTTGAAAGAAAACTTGGGATTTTGGGAGAGTATAGAGTTATCGGAGAAACAGGAGAATACATTAAAAGAAGCTTATAATCAGACAATAAACGGGAAAGCACGAGCAGTGAAAAGTGAATATTTTGAAGATGGACTTATTGCGGTTACAGCCATCAAGATACTGAATGAAAATGCGCATTGTGGCTGGACTACGGGAGCACATTCCGGTACTCCTGTACCGATATTTGCTGTCGGTGTAGGTGCAGAACGGTTTACAGGTATTATGGAGAATACAGAAATCCCAAGACGAATAGCTGAAATTGCTAATTATTAAATAAAATTACAAATGGATAGAGTAAATAAGATTTTATTGGTATCGGGTACATTTCTATTTCCGCTTGTTTCGGGACAAGCTCAGAAACAAAAATTTGGAAAGAAGGCACCCAATGTAGTTTTTATAATGGCCGATGATTTAGGTATCGGCGATTTAGGATGTTACGGACAAGAACGGATTAAGACACCGGCTATCGATGCACTGGCAAAACAAGGAATGAAGTTTACTCAACATTATTCCGGTTCTACAGTTAGTGCTCCTTCCCGCTGTGTCTTATTAACAGGAAAACATACAGGGCACTCTTTCATCAGAGGTAACAAAGGATATATAGCGGAAGATGGACGTAAATATGATTTTAATTTAGCTGATGAAGAGGTTACTGTCGGAGAAATATTTAAAACCAAAAATTATACAACAGCGTGTGTCGGCAAATGGGGATTGGGAGGTCCTTCAGCAGAAGGGCATCCTAATAGACAAGGGTTCGACTACTTCTTTGGATATTTGGGACAAGGTAATGCACACAATTATTTTCCTGTCCAGTTATTTGAGAATAATACTCCTGTGAAATTGGATTACAAAGTATATTCTCATGATATAATTATGGATAAAGCTTTGGCTTTTCTTGATAAGCATGCAAATGAACCTTTTTTCCTTTATTTGACTCCTACGATTCCTCATGCAGATATTATAGTTCCGAATAACGAACTGTTTGATTATGATGGCAAATTTGAAGAAGTACCTTATGTAGGAAAGTATCGTCCACAGGAAAAGCCAAGAGCAACTTTTGCCGCTATGGTAACGCGCTTAGACAGGGATATACAAAGAGTTATCGATTTATTGGCTGAAAAAGGTGTTCTGGAAAATACCATTATCATTTTTACATCTGATAACGGTACACATAAAGAAGGAGGTCACGACCCTGGATATTTTGATAGTAACGGACCTTTCAGAGGAATAAAGCGTGATCTGTATGAAGGTGGAATACGAACTCCGTTTATAGTAAGATGGCCTGGAGTGATTCCGGCCGGTTCTGTCTCTTATCAAATCTCTACTTTTTGGGATTTTATGCCGACAATGTGCGAGTTGATCGGCGCAAAGGCTCCTGCCAATATCGATGGTATTTCATATTTACCTGTCCTAACCGGTAAGGGAAAACAAAAAGAGCATGATCATCTATATTTTGAGTTCCATGAGAAAGGCGGTAAACAAGCCGTAATTAAGGATGGCTGGAAATTATTACATCTACAAGTGAATAACCCGGAAAAAGAGACATACGAATTGTATAATCTGGTTGCAGATCCGGGAGAAATAGCCAACGTATTAAATCAGTATCCGGAAAAAGTACGTAAATTGAAAAAAATCATGCAACAAGCCAGAACTACAAATGCAGTTTGGAATTTTGGAATTTTGCCATAATAAATACTGTCTGTAGGAAGTTAATGGGTTTCTACAGACAGTATACCGCCTCAGACTGTGGAACATCGGTCCGAGGCGGAATTATTCTTCTTCGGTATTATCAAAGTCTTTCATCGAATAAGCTTTAGGGCTTATGCCATACTGACGTTTAAAACAAGTACTAAAATAACGTTGGTCTGAGAATCCCACCATTGAACAGATTTCCAATACGAGATAATTATGAGTACGAAGTAATTGAGCTGCTCGCTTCAACCTTATCGAACGTATAAAGTCTACCGGAGATTGTTGAGTGAGTTGGGTAAGTTTTCTATATAAAGCCGAATGACTTACGTTAAGCTCTGCAGCAAGAGCATCGACAGTAAAACCTTCATTACTCATATTTTTCTCAATAATTTTCATGACATTAGCAAGAAAGATTTCATTATTAGACAATACATTAATTTCTTTAGGGTTTACAATCAATTTCTGTTTGATAATCTCAGTCATCTTTTCCCGTGATTTTATGATATTACTGATTCTCGCATGAAAATATTTCAAATCAAATGGCTTTTTCAACCATATATCTGCGCCCAAATCATAACAATAATGTTCAAAGTCAGCTTCAATACTGGCTGAAATAATCATTACCGGAATATTAGCTAAAACACTATCTTTCTTGAGCATGGTTATCAACCGAAGAGAGAGAGCTTCTTTATTCAATACATCAATAATAATGGCAGCACATTTTTGCTTTTTTATTGCCTCTACAACATTCTTACGAAACGGGTAATTAACAAATGTATATTCATCTGCTAACTGGATTCTCACTAATGACAACAAATCGACACTCCAGTCAATGCCTATTATCACTGGTAAATCGGAATTTATATCAGATAACTGTGCTGTACTTACATCGTACGGTGTACCGGAAAGTGTTTTTGTATCTTTCTGAAAAGGTGAATAGGGGATATTATCTTCTGTCTCCTCAAGGGTACTAAGTTGTTCTGCCGAATAATGTGACACCCCCAAGGGGATATGCCAGGTATAATTTGTTCCTCCATTTTCACTACAGACAATAGACAGTCTGCCTTTGTGTAACTGGATAAAATCATTGGCTACGGATAAATGGAAAAATTCTGATTTCAGCATTTGCTTATCAATATCCCTATCGGCGTTATGATGCAAGAGATTTCCGACAGTTATGACATGTTTGGCATTTTCATAAAAAGTACTGGTATCGGATATTTCTATTTTATAATTATGCCTTTTAGTATCAAAGGAACACAACAAAGCTATGCTTCCATTTTCAGGAGTCATTTTGATGGAATTATTAAGTAAATTGAATATGATAACTTCTATTTTGGCAGGATCAACGAAAACTTTCACTTCTTTGGCACTAATGTTCATTTCATATGATAAATTTTTAATCTCAGCTCTGCTTCTTAAGGATTCAAAAACAGTAGATATCAATAAAGCAATATCTATATTCTTTAGCTTCAATACGGAATTCTCCGATTCGCACTTGCTTAATTCCATAAAACTGTTAATTTGGTCGGACATGTTCTTCACATTCCTTTTCATGATTTTTAGCAATGACTCAGCTTCTTCTTTGGGTATTTCTCCGTAATGATTCACGAAATACTCTAATGGAGCATATAGCAGTGTCAACGGAGTCCGTAAACCGTTTGTTATATTGATAATATTTCTTATTTTCCAATAATTCAGCGAGTTATCTCTCTTTATTTTTAGCTTTAGAACAAAGAATTTGATAATGAAATATACCAATGCAGAACCGCCTATGAGGTATAGTAGTATGGCGTACCAGCTCATGAACGGAGATGCTTTGACAATGAAAGGAAAAGAACCGGTTTCTTCAGACCATCCGCCCGAGGGAGTCGATGTTTTTATTTTAAGTGTATAGTGTCCACTCGATAAGTTAGAATAAGAAATAAACCGGTGATAAGAATCTGTGTATATCCAATCTTTATCAAAGCCGTCGAGTTTATATGCATAACGTATTATGCGAGGATTAGGATAATAAAGCGAACTGAATTCAAAAGAGATTTGCTTATGGTCATGTGATAATTCTACAGGTTCATTACTATAATTGAGTTTTTGACAATTCGCAAAATCGGTTTTATTACCTACTGTCAAATTACTGATATAAGGTTGCATTGTACGGCGATCCAGATTGATAGATGAAGGGTTGAAATATATGAGTCCATTGGTTCCGCCTATATACATCATGCCGTCTTTATCCATACCATGACCGATGATATACCATAATTTAGAAATATCGGCCGTATTATCAATTTCATAATAGCTGATATTATCTTTAGATGTGATTTTATAAATTCCTTTTATACTTGAAATCCATATGTTATGGTTTTTATCTTCATTGATAGAACTAACATACAGATGAGTGTCGATACCGGATAATGTAAACGGATGAAATTCTTTCTGATTGACATCCATTGCGAATAATCCATTAAAGGTCCCTGCCCAAATGGTATTTTTCGAATCGATAAACAGATTGGTGACATATTGATTACTGAATTGACTACGATTATAAGAAGTTGCATATTTTACAGAAAGACCATCCTTGGATAAAGTAAGACAATAAAGTCCTTCACCGTCTACGGATACCCAAAGTTTTCCTGATTTATCCTGTGTGATAGCCCTGCAAACTCCCGATTCCCGTCCTTCCCAGCGAATCGGATAAAAGGTCTTTTTCGATTTAAGCCAAACTCCTATACCACCTTTATTAAAGGCCATATATATGTTACCCGCTCTATTTGTGTAATAAGAACGTACATACCTCATGCCATGTTTGGTGTAGGCTTCATCCAGATTGTCTGTTTTCAAATACTTTTTGGTAATCGGATTGAAATATTTCAGTTCCAATTTGGTACTTATCAAATATAAAGAATCACTGCAAGGAGCTATCATCAATATACGGTTTCCGCCAATGACGTCATTACTATCCGAATAATCAATGTAATGTGTTATTTTATAATCAGTTTTATCTTTATTCCACACAAAAGAGTTGATGCCATATGACGTACCCAGCCAAACTGTTTGGTCTGTGGCTACATGTAAAGAGGAAATCAGATTTATAGATAATGAGTTTGCATCGTTTGCATCGTGCTTTACAATATTAAAAGAATTGTCCGAATCGGTATATAGATACAAGCCATTTATCGTTCCAATCCATATATCTCGGTTACTATCCTGGTAAAGTGATAAGATGGAATTGTTGATTTCCGCATTTGGACTTCTATCTATCAGTATAGGTTCTAATAAAGAAGGCACTTCTCCCTTTTTTATTCCATATCTTAGTACTCCATTTCCTCGCGTTCCTACCCATACTTCATCTTTCAGGTTCAATCCTAGTACACACTCGGTATTATCCGAAATCTTATTAGCTGATATTACAGGGTCATTGAACCATTGTTGCCTTGACGCCCAATAAATATTACCGTTTACATTATACCATATATTATCATTACGATCCAATATAATGAATCTTACTATCCCTTCTTTAAGTATTGAGGAGACTGTATATCTGTTTTCCTTATTTTTTGTTATCCGATCGATACCACCTCCATGGGCCACAAGAATATTATAATCCTTATCTTCAATTACCATATTCACCAATTCGTTGGTTAAGCCTTCCTGAGAAGTAATCAAATCTATATATCGGAACTGGGAATCAAAAATAAATATTCCATGGTTTGTTGCAACATACCATTGCTTATCATGAGAAAGAAAAATAGATTTAACCTCATATCCTCTTAGTCTTTCATCTGTTATCCTGATTTCGTCCGTAACGTAATTGTAATAGAAAAGTCCTTCATTAGTTGCTAAGAAAAATGTATTTTCGATATTGCTCCGATAGATATTATTGATATATCCAAAATGTTCTTCTTTCAAATCGTCATTTATCTGAATCGAAGTATATCCGTCAAAGCGCAATAGTCCGTTACTTCCTCCAATCCAGATGAAATTGGAGGAATCCTGATTTATAGAAGTAATAATGTCGGTATTTGTAGCTTTGATTGCTTTCAGATTGTATCCGAAGATTCTTTGTGTATTGAAAAAGATTATTGTAAGACTAATCAATAAGTAAATAATCAGTTTATTCATATAATTGATAAAAGGTGATTTTTCATTGTATTGCATTTCAAAGATATAGAAAAATTTTAAGATGCAAAAAAAATCAAATGTTCCAATTCTATTTATAACATTTGATTTTTTCATTTTCCTTTATCTGTACATGTCATATTTAGGTGAGATTTATACAAAAATAGATAGACGTATTGGTAAAAAAGGAAGATTACCGATCACATCACCACTTAAACTAAATTATATTTAACCCACTTCAAAGTATTCAGAGTACAGTTTAGGGAAGTTAAGGATAAAGCGTTCTTTTTATACAGGCTCACTATGTTATATACTTAAAAAAGAAAACCCCTCAGTTTTTTTTTTACGGTGATCCCCCTCACAGATATGTAACATGATTGGATGTTCACCCTTAGTAAAAGTTTTAAATCTGTATCACAATATATTAGCTGTAGCATTCATTGCAATTTCGGTTTAACTCTTGGTTTAACTCTCAGTTTAATTTAGTAGTATAAAACCAGCTTTAATCAACACTAGAGACAGGATAGCTCCATGACAGGCATATAAACAAAAAGCTCCGTAAATCAATGATTTACAGAGCTTTTAATCAAGAATACTCGTACCCTTAACGGATGAAATATTGAACCTTTGGAATGATTTTCTAGAAATAGTAGATTATCTGCAATCAACGCCACAAATTAGCAAAATTATAGAGAGTATTTAGCAAGTATAGTAATAAGGACAAAAATATCAGCACACCTATAAAATACAACTATAATAAATTAATATACAACAATTTAACGCCGTAATCCGAGACTCAGAAAGTACTATTTTAGTAGGTGTGATAAAGACCTAGCTGTTAGCCATCCATCAAAAATTTTCCAGATATTTTTTTGAAAATTCAGCCTATTAGACTTTACTTTCCTACTAAACCACATATTTATATATGTATAAAACAAATAAACTATGGATAATAACAACTACAAAAGACAGTATCGACAACTGAATGATACAACCAAACAAAAGATTAGCCAAAGTCTAAGAGGTAGAACAAAATCAGCCACTCACACCCAAGCTATATCTAACGGACTGAAAAAGTATTGGGCAACAGTACCCAATCAACCTAATAATAATGAAAATAAAAATGAAGAACATGAATAAAATATACGGTTTAAATATAGATGCGTTGAGGCTCTGTTACGAAGTGACAGAACCCAACAATATCAATATCATAAAAGACAAAGAGATAGGAGAAGAAATTGATTTTCTGTACTTCTATCTAAGACGAATAGAAGGGAAACACTTCAAATTTGTTTATGAGATACGTTATAACGACATGGGAAAAGATAAATTGTTTGGAGAACTACGTTTAGGCATCAATGACAATAAGAAAGAAAGCAATACCCATCAAAACGGATATACCAAAGCATGGATTAGCATTTCCAATCGTGTATTATACAGCAATGAGATATACTATTTAGATTTTATTACTAATAATTTGGGAATAGAACTACATAACATAACGACCTTAGACCTATGTCTTGATATGTCAAACGACATAGCCCGACTGATACGAAAACTTATCCGAAACCCACAAATAACAACGCTTCTGAACGGAAAAAGAATCACCAATCGTAAAGAAGACCGCCCCGAAATCACATATACTTTCAGTGGGAATATGGATAAAGATAAATACCTAACCGTCAACATTAAACAGAAAAAAGCTATAAAAGATAAGAGCAAAGGTAGCACCCTTATAGCATACAACAAAAAAGCTGAAATCATCAATAGTTCGGATAAAACATACATAAATAACTACTATAACAATCCTTCAAAATTGCATCGTTTAGAAGTCCATCTCAACAATGAAGAAATCAAAGATTATATAGCGAAAACCAGGTATGAATTATCATTTTATTCTTTAGCTGATGAAAAATTCCTAGCAAAACTTTTTGGTTACACTTTAAACAGCCTTATCAGATTTGAAAAAGACGGAAAAGCAATAGATTGGACAGACCTCTTATCAGAAGGGTATAACAACCACCCCTACCAACGGCAATTTTCTAGGGTAACTAATTCAAATACAGAGGAAAATATCTTTAAAAAACGTAGTTCAAAAAAACAATATAGCGAAAATTAAACATTAACTTCGGATATGCGGAGTGCGGAATCAGAAATAGCAATTACTATATTTCACTCCGCACCTCCGCACTTCCGCATACAATCTATCAATATTGGTTATTTTTACGTAAACATAGGTTCCAAAAAGCCCCATTATCATTATACAGTTCATCAAAACGAGATGGGGACATTCCAACACAAACAAGGCAATCATTCTTCTTATATGAAGGATTAGCAACACCATAATACGAGCAAATATATCCTTTAAAGTCCGAGAAATTCCTAATATTCTTATTGAACAAGGTGCATTTTTCTTTCAATATAAGACAAAGCGTAGCAATATCCAATTTAGAACATTCACCATTGGATATTTCAAACCTTTCATCAACTTTTTCAAGTATCTTTCTGACTTGTTCTCGATTATGTAAAGAAGGACATAATTTTTCCAATAACTTTCCTTTATCCAATATTGTACTACTATTTTTCTTTTCATTCGCCAGCGGTTGAACGGCTTTATTTGAAAGACCTTCTTTTTCTATTAAAGTCTGAGAAGAATCTTTAGATAAGATACTATCCACAGAAGCCTCTTTCTCGATTTCCATAATAGTATCATCATTAAGTAAAACAGCTTCATTCACAACTATTTTCTGATAACGAATCCCCGCTATTCTTTGGGCATAAAACAGAAATGACTGCAATGTTTTGGCTTTATCTTCTATGATTGGCTGTTCTTGATTTTCTATAATCAGCATATTGATATAGTTATATTTAATCTTATGCTGCATGTCATACAAAAAGTACTTAATTAGTGCAATCAGAATATCTTTATCACTTTCATCAATGGTATTATTCTTAGCGTACAACTTCTTTAAAGAAGATATTAACCTAATATCCAATTTCTTAATAAATGAATTATCGCATATATATTGGCTAATTTCCTCCAATGAATGACTGCTTATATACTCCTTATCTAAACTATCAAAGATTGCAAGAGTGATTTTTATTTGCTTTCTAAACTGTACATCTAATTGTTCAATATTATCATATAAAATTATATTTTCATTGCCAAGCATGGCAATAACACCGTTTATCACGTTTTTGAGATACTGAGCATTCTGAATGTCATTATTCTTTTTGCGCATCATTTCCAAGTGTCTTGACATACTTGAAAAGATTTCAGCTTCTTTTGTTATACACTGATTGCAAAAAGTTAAAAGTGGTTCTATATCGCTATCCGCATATAGAACCACAATCATATCTTTGAATAATTGAATGTATTCTCTTTCTTCTTGTGATAGTATCATATCAACGGCATTTAAACTGCCGTAAAGATACAAATTTCATTGTAAGCCTACAAAATTGGCTTTCATGGATATTGGCTCATATCGATATAAAACATTCAAAAAGATAGTTTATTAGCTAAAAGTGAATATTAGTTTTAACGCACTTCTTACCAATTTACATAAAACATTCATAATCAACAATATAAATCTATTTCTAATATTCACTTCTATTCTTAGTGAATATTGCATCATAAGTAAGAACACCCACCATTCTTTGAAATAATAATTGCTATTTTACTTCAAAATTAAAATATCCTCTTTTTTTATCATAAAGGATAAAATATTGATTAGGTTTATTAGGTAAATTAATCGCAAACCTATTTTTCCCAAAATCTTGCACAAGGCTTTTCCTACGATTGTACTTTGTATTTATTAAGTGATAAGTTAAAAGAGTAGAGTAAACGAATCGTTTACTCATTTCATCAAAACTCAACTTACGAAGTTCCCAAGATGCGCCACCATAATTATCTAACCATAGTATTTTAGTATGCATATCTAAATTATACTGAGAATGAGCAAAAGCATTCCGAATGGATGTATGAAATCCATTTGTTATAATATCAGCAATTGGATTATGCATTTTTTTTAGGCAGTCTCTAATTTCACTACGAATAAAATTATGTTTACCCATTTCAGGCACATTTACATCCCATTCATATTGTTTATTATCAAGTATTTTAGTTAATCGGTATAAGTCTTTAAGAAATTGCTCTGATTCCCAAGTATGAGAATAAATCATGAGTTCAATACTCATCCTCAATTCATCATCCTGTATGTCTTTCGGTGGAGTTGTTTTTGATTTTAAAGGCAATAAAGCAAATATCCTTTGCATTAAGCTTTTACTTGAAGGAAAAGAATAAAACTTTTTTAGAAAAATAGATAAAAACTTTAATCGGGTGGAATCTCGTTGAATATATCCCTGATAATCAATTACATGTGGAAGTATTTTTGAATTTGAATTATCATATTCTTTTCTATAATCACCATTTGCAAGAAAAAGGATATAATCCATTGGTGATTTTGTCTTCATAGTATCAAAGGCTTCCGATACAGCAACCTCAACTTCATTATTTATTGATTGGAAATCGCTAAATGTTATCATAATTAGATGTTAAATATTAAACAATATCATTTTAATATTGCTAATATACACATTATCTTTCACTAAAAAAAAGAATTTATTTTTTATTCTACCAGACATGAAAAAAATAAATATATAGTATATACAAATCATATTCACTTTCAAGATTAGTGAATATTATAGGTATCAACACCCCTAACATGCAAAATTGCAACTTTCATATTTATCAGGTTCAGACCTCTTCTTCTATTGGAACATCAGGTAAGAAATCTCTAGGGGAACAATCAAAGACTTTAGCAAGTACATTCAAATGGTTTAGATTATACTTTGCCCTGCGCTTAGGATTCTCAATATCAGCAATGAAACTTGCAGACATATTCATATAATCTGCCAATTCCATCTGAGACCACCTTCGTTCCACTCTCATAGCCTTCACTTTCTGTATTACAAATTCTTCTATTTTAGTCATATACCAATCATTTTAATTGGTAAAGGAAAGATTATCGCAGAAAAGTTTTGAGCGTACATGTACGTGTATTATCTTTGCAATCTCAATTAAATAACAAGTATTCAACTTTTAATTAAAAAAATCATGAAAAAAATTCTATTCTTCATTTTAATGGCGGCTAGCCTAGTTATGTACAGTTGTGAAAGTAATGATGATTCTTCTCCAGACAACAATCCTGTTGACACAGAGTTTTCAACGGACAGAAGTATTCACATAAAGGCTTTTAGCAGTGAAAATGCACGCACATTCTCAACCACTTATAAGGAAACTGGATGCTCTGAATGCAATGCAGATGGAACGGAATTTGACGCAATTCTTTTTGATAAAAATTCGTCAAATAAAACATATAGATATATTTTAAACATAAAGGTTTCACCTCAAAAAGATATTAAAAAAGGAGATAAGTTAACGATGGTAGGAGGATTTTTTGCAGGTTCAAAAGATGACTTTCTCAAATATCAGCCTAAAAATATAACAGGAGAAATAACAGTTGAAGAAGTATACAAAGAAAAAGGCATTATACTGTCATTTAATAATTTATCATGGACAAATTCACCCAATGGAGGAACAATATACAATCTTACAGGTAAGTTAGCGTTTACTTACCCTAATTATAATCCCCTAGCTAACAAATAAATCCACACTGTTAGCAATGAAAAGATGTATTCTGGTATTACTCTTATTTTGCACCCCACTCCTAGTAATACATGCACTACCACGTAAAAAAGTAGCAATTGTATTGAGTGGTGGTGGTGCAAAAGGAGTAGCACACATCGGAGCTTTAAAAGTTATAGAAGAATTGGGAATTCCTATTGACTATGTCGCAGGAACAAGTATCGGTGCAATTGTAGGTGGACTATATTCTATTGGATATACATCTGAACAGCTAGAAATAATAGTAAAGCAAACAAATTGGATTGACCTACTTACTGATAAAATTTCACGTGATGCAATACCATTTCCTTTCAAATTGGATGACAGCAAATATCTCATATCATTACCCATTAAAAATAATGAAAAGAGCGGAGGTATAATCAGGGGCAGAAATATATCACAGTTATTGCAGCAACTCACAGAAGGCTATAATGATACAACTAATTTCGATAGTCTTCCAATTCCTTTTGCATGTATCGCTACAGATATGGCAACAAATCAGAAAGAAGTTATTCGGTCAGGCAAACTTTCAGAGGCAATGCGAGCTAGTATGGCTATCCCCGTCGTTTTTACTCCACTATATTCAGACAAGAAGGTTCTAATAGATGGAGGATTCAAAGATAACCTACCCATTGACGTTGCTAAAAGCATGGGAGCAGATATAATCATTGCAATTGATGCACAATCAGAATTGGCAACAAGTGATAAATTACAGGCTGTACCTGATGTTGTCAATCAGTTAATGCTAATGATATGTCAATCTGAATTAGATATTGACAAAATCAAACAAGTTGATGCTTACATTAAAGTTAATGTAAAAGGATATAATGCAGCAAGTTTTTCGAATGAAGCGATTGATACCCTTATCATAAGAGGAGAGAATGCAGCAAGAACAAATTATGCTTCTTTACAATCAATCAAAAATAAAGTTGGAATAGTACCTTTAAAAAAACCGCATACCACTTCATTTCAGTTACCATTTAGCCCTCAATATACCTCTATAAAAAACGACCAATTAAGAGTTGCATTAAGATTTGACAGCGAAAATATTGCGGCAATCTTATTAAATGTGAATTTGCAAAACCTAAAAACAGGAAAAGCTGAAATAACTTTAAGAGGCGGTAAACAATCTTTTCTTAATGCTCAATATAGTCTCCCATTATCAAAGATACAGGAAATAAACATCATCAATAAAATCGCTTATAATGACATTTTTCTATACAGGAATGGACAAAAGATTGCTAATCCAAGTTTTATACAGAATACCAGTAAATTGGCATATTCAATAATACCATTAGACAATCTATTATTTAAAGCTAATATATCATTAGATTATCAACGCTTTTTCAGGACATTAGTAAATCAAGAATTTTCATATCCGAAGAACTATGACTTATTCCTAAATTACAATGTAGAATTGAAATACGAAACTATTAACAAAAAATATTTTCCAACAAAAGGTTTAGATTGTCACATTGGATATACAATATATACCAACTGCCACTCTTCCGCAAACTATTCAGCATTTGATACTCAGATAAAGAAAATATTCCCCATAAGTTATAGCACATATTGTATACCATCAATATATGGAAGACTTCTTTTTAATACTAACACTCCACTAATATACAGCAACATGATAGGTGGTGAAGGATATAGTTTAGATTTTGAGCAGCAAATACCATTCTCAGGGCTTATACACACAGAAAATATCAATAACGCATTCGGAGGTCTGCAAATCAAAATTCAACACACATTTCAAAAGAAACAGCATCTGACTCTTGCAGGTAATTACGCCATTTCAGAAAATCACCTATCAAACTTCTTTCATGGAAAACCAATATACGGAATTAGTGTTGGATATGGCTATGAAAGTCCATTGGGTCCAATAGAAGGTTTTCTTTCTTATTCTAATAAAACAAAAGATTTAGGATTTTATCTCAATATTGGATTTGGATTCTAAAAGTTCAACATATCATAAGTTTCTAACAGTTCTTGCGAACGTAGTCCCAAATATCGACGAGTAGTCTGTATATCAGCGTGATTAAATAGCTCTGACAACTTTATCAATGCAAATTCTGAGTTTTCCCCTGCTGCCTCAACTACCTGCCGCCCAAAAGTTTTACGCATACTATGCGTACTAAAATGCTCGATTTTCAAATTATACTTTGATTTCATTGACTTAAAAAGCACATTGATTCGCTGTGTACTATACACAGTTCTCTTTCTACTGAGAAAACACTTTTCATTTTTATCCACTACACCAAGAGACTTATAACAGTCTGCAATATGCTTTTGAAAATTACAATTAACTCTAATCTCCCTACGCTTGCCAGTTTTCTGTTCAGTGATAACAAACTTCTCATTATCCAACAGCATAGACCATGTAAGAGTAAGCAAGTCACTTATACGCAATCCGAAGAAACTACCACAGCCAATTAACAGCGACAATCTATATTCCTGGTCTCGATATAGTTTGCGAACTAGGGACAGCATAGAGTCCCATTCTAAATAATCCGAAGTAACATAACTATTTTTCAAACTCATAATATTCATTTTTAGTTGATATTCATGACTTTTGAATGTGCCATGAATACTCTAATTAGTAAATCATTGATAATCAATTAATATTCAGTAATTATATTAGTGACGATTATTCGCTTCTTCCACTTCCCATAAACCAACTAAAAGTATAAGCCATACGAATGGAACACAAGCACTAATCATAGCTAATACCACCCAAAAGAGCCAAACGAGTATCTTATAATAAAACATGATTCTTTATTTTAAATAGATTAATAATTGAACGGTTTATTTCCATATTGATAATCTGTTATTGATAAACAGATTCTATCAAAGAAAGAATGTCCCTTATCTGAATAGAAATACTTCCTATAAATCTCATCATTGGAATTATCCAATAAGACATCTAATTTCAGCAACCAATATTTCAATGCTTGCAACCTCTTTATATATTGGAGATTATTCTCACAATGGCAAATTGTTTCTTTCAGATATTCAATCTTTCTAACCATAGTTTCTTTCTTTTTATCCATTGTAATGCAATTAATAAAATAGGAGAATACCCATTTCTGAATATTCCCCTGTTTAATCAATCAATAAACCACTTATATTTAGTGTCTCCATGCAAAGCGGCATTTATTCCCGTTGCTATTTCGGTTGCATTTACCACTCTATCCAAAAATGAATCGATATATGACGAGACTTTAGTTGCTCCCGTCAATAGATTGTACAATTTCCACATACTAATATCATTTCCCAAGCTGCCAAAGTTCTCGTCATTGATATACGCTTTAGCCACATTGTTAATCTGTGTATCAGTAAGCAACATTTTAGGAATATCTTTCTGATAACCTTGTGGCAATGATTGATAAAGTCTCATTCTCCCAAGTAATTGGCAAAATTGATGTTCTGTAAGATATGAGTTACCAAGTGTTTGCATTAAGTGTATGTGTTTGGCTATGTCGTATTTATTGAACATCTCTAATACAGCTTGATATAAATCCCTTGTATTAGTAACTTCCAAACAGCTAAGAAAACCGTCTGTTGATATACACAAATTGCAGCAAACAAGATTTTTAAACCCTATGCAAATTTTAAACTTCTCCGCTCCTTTCTTTGAATAAAGATTAGTGTGATTATAAGCACGAACACCACCAATAGTTAATATTAACTTATTCCCGTTCACTGTTTCGTAAATCGTAGGAATCTGAATAATAAAAGCACATCTTTCGTAGTAGATAGTCTTATCACTTTCGAGAAGTTGATTTGCAGGTTTGTGTATTGCTTCGGGTATTCTCCCCTTGATAATGTGACTTACACGAATATCGGGCTTATCAATACTTTCACCACTGAAAAACGTATTTGCAGCGTCATAAACAGTATCAATAAATGCAGGGTGAGGAATTGTAAGCTCATTGTCTTTGGCAAATACGGGTGTAATACAATCTTCTTTTAAATGTTGCATTGTTACCTCCAGCGTATTGGCTTCCAAGAAATGAGGATTTTCTTTTTTAACTTTTGGTTGTTCTTCGATTATTACCGCTTCTTCTGCATACTCACCAAAGTTACTTTCTCTTCTTACCTGTGGCACATTGCCAATAATTTGTAGATTTCTCATAACGAATAAAATTTTAAATGATTTATAAATTGATTACGTGGATTGAAATATATTTCGTTTCTCTCCAACTACTCTAGGGGGGCATAAAAGGGTACTCTTTTCACCCGTACGTAACTTTCAATTCAGTAAATCATAGGAGAAATAAGCTGATATATATTTAAGCTCTTATTTTTATAGGTAGGGGGTATTATATATAAGTACCTGTACTTTATTGCACGCACATCTTTCTACTCACCACAAATGGAACTACTTTAGACCATTACGGAATGTGGCATAACCATACAACCAATGTTTAAAGAATGAGTATCATTCATTTTTTAGCTTCCCAAATTATTCGTAAATTTGTGTATTCCATGAAGGAAGGATTACCGTATTGCATTGAGGGCTCATTATCTCCATTTCCCAATTACTACCAATACGGTAATTTACCTTTTTTACAATCTCCCATAGATAAAGCCATGTCTGATAGATTTTATTGCAGTCGCCTATATACTAGTATTAGACGACCTTTTTCATTTTTGTAGCATAACCATAAAAAGTAGGGCAATTTGACGTCTGCCCTACCGCTTGTGGTTATGAAAATTTCTTCTTATTACCTACCATGTCAGAAGTATATACCTATCAAGAGTTACGTGAATTAGCCTTGAAACACGGAATCAGAGATAATAAAGTCCATATCGGTGTATGGTTACAAACACAAGGCTATCAAAAACAGAGAATACAGATTAACCACATTAGAAAAACATTTTATTTAAAATCCCATGATTGAGACAAGAATCCCAATAACACCTGACACAAGTACCACCCTTACAGATGAAACAACAGAGCACATCATTCATCGCAAAGTAACAATCAAAATAGACAGAGATTATTTAAGAAAAAAGTATCCCGAACTATTCGAGCGACTGGCAAAAGTTACAGAAAAACACCCTTCTACTCTGAAAAAGCAGCTTGTAAAAAAACAGGGGTACGCTCATGTAAAAAAATAGGGTGGACTATACTACTAACCATTAGAAAATAACTAATAAGCATTGCCTTCTTTCAGAAGTCAAAAGCACATTCTAAATCTTATTTTTTTCATGTATGTAAATCAGCTAACCAATGAAACTTATATAGACAGAAAGGAAGCCAAAATAAGTCTCGGAACTTCCAATTTCAACAGATTATTAAAAAAGAAGATTATTTATTTTATCAACGGACAACCATTTGCCAACTATGGGATACAGAATAATACCGGCAAGCCTAGCCATAGGGCTTACAACAAATGAAGCATATACTTATTTTTGTTTATTAGCGAAATCAGATTACAACACTTATATTTCACACGTAAAGCTTGAAACGCTATCCCAATTGACAGGAATAAGCAAGACCGAATATATATCCAAGCATATCGAGAAACTAATAAAGAAAGGGTTACTACGGAAAGATACACAACAGAACATTGGCAACAAAGGTGTGTTCAATACCTGTACGTATTATCTATACAAACCGCAAATTGACTGGATTAGAATTGACTTGGATTTATTAGAAGAAAACATTCCTAACAAACTCAAAGCTTTCCTCATCTTATTAAAATGTATTTGCCTAAACAACACCAATTACACAGGATACAACAAAAGTGAAATCAGTAAGAAACTAAATATATCCCGCCCGACCTTAAATTCTTATCTCAATCAGTGTATTGACAAAGAACTGATAAAAGAAGAGCAAAGCGGATACACAATAACAAATACGCATTTATTCAAAATAGATATTACCAAAGGAAAAATAGATGATGAAAATTATACAGAGGTATATATACCAATGGCTGATTTTTTCGCATCCCAAAACATTACAATACCACCATATAATAAAAAGATAGTAGGGAAAATCATCGACCATTATAGCGCATTACCGTTTCTAGCAGCAGCACTAAAAAAACGAAAAATACCGGAAGGAACTGTCTGTACTTGGAAGTATCTGGCTAAAGTATTAAAAGTAAATATCGTGGAAAAACCTCGTCCCATACTACCAAAGGTTACTCTTATCATGTAAAAATCAACCTTTACAAAAAAAAAGAGATTCGCTTCGTGATGAGTGAATCTCTTTTTGGCTATTAAGCCATTCTTTTAGTCTGCAAATTCAAAGTCAGAGACATTTTTCAAACAGGGTCTATAAAAGGATTTTTTATGAAAAATGTCCTTGCATTTAGTTCATTCCCTAATATTGGATAGCGTAAATAAATAATTAGAAAATTCGATTGATAAGTCTTCCAAAGAAAGTATAGATGTCCGTTTAATGAAAATATCCAAACTCATTTCAAAATACTGTCCAGTTCTAGGATTCAGCAATTCAACTCTTCTCAATTCATATTGTTTACTTAAGAAATTGAGAAGAATATAAACTAAAAGCTGTCGGATATCTTCAACTATAAAATTCCTTTGCCCTGCTTTTAACTCAACCAATGTTGAATCATAATATAAATCTCCTTGAGAATCACTTAAGAAAGAACATCCTCTAAATAAAGGATGAAATTTGAGCTCTTTTTTGCTATAAAAAGAAATCAAATTTGAGGATATTTGAGTTATAGCCTTTATATTACTTTTATCCTTAATACTATAACTCTCAATATTTGTTCGAGGCAATAACCTTATCGTTGGCAATACTTGTTCAAAAATTGAGTTTATTTCAGATTCTACTCCTTGATACAATAATTCAAATCTCTTATATGCAAGCATATTATTAATAGAACGATATTGCGCTTCATCAATATCCACTGGAGAGAAATAGCCAAAATTATCACCTTGTCCATTAATCTCTGTAATCAAATCCTTTGCATTTGGGGTAAATTCATCCCAAAATGAAGGATAATTCTTTATAAAGCTAATTTCAGATATCATATAGGTAATTTCCAAGATGTATGAGCAGGGTATTTAGTGGCAATCCATTCTCCAAGGGCTTTAGAACCTTCATCTAAAAAATTGACTATCGACCTCCTCCAATGTGCCCCTTCATCTCGTAGATAAAAACTCGCAGAATAAAAAGCTCTCTTTTCTAAAATGGACATTGAATTATAATTTGTCTTTTTAGAAGATAACCATTCATACTCTTTCATATTTACCATAGCTAGAATACAATTACTCTTCAACAGTTCTGAAGCTCCGGGCCTTCCATATAACAAATTTATTGCTCTTGAAGAACTTGTTTCTGGCAAGTGCGATAATAACCTTACTATGTAGCAAGCGTTATTTTCTGTTTGCATCAAATAGGAGTCTTCATTTATTAGTCTGCATATCTTCTCTCTCACTTCAACCTTAGTATTTTCATTACACCCATCTATTACCTTAATTATCATCTGAATAACATTAGGAAATATTGTATATAACGATTCTATATTTTCAATTATCACAGCTATTGCAAGTTCAATTCTGTCCTTATCGAGAAATTTAATGGCAGATATAATTTGCTTTGCAAATGATTGATGTATTTTCGATTTTTTCACCTCCGAGTTAATGAAAGAAATCAAGTCGAACTCTGCTATTCTACTTTTAAGTTCCTCATAATCTTCAATAGCAGTCAAAGAGTAAGGGTCATAGTGAATATGCATTTTATAAAAAGTATTTCTTTGTTTATCCAACTTTAAATCCTCTTCACCTTCCAAAAGACTTATTGCATGATTTTCAAACTCCGATGAAGTCATAATTACCGTTTTATTTTTCTGCAATGTTAAGCCTTCACTTTTCATCAATAAATCTGCACTTATATTCAAAAATTGATAAGCTTCTTCTTTAGACATTGCAAATAAAATAAAATCATCAACAAAACGACAGAAAGGTACACCTTCTGTATCAAGAACCTTGTCTATAGTTGCCAAGTAAGCTTCTGCTAAAATTCTAGCAGCATTGCCCCCTACTGGCAAGCCATAAGATACATTACCTGACAAGGTCATTAATACCTTCATTATTTTATCAACTTTCCCTTTCTCTATTCCTATTCTATTTTCTAATGCATTATCCAAACGATGATGATAAATTCTATTATAAAAATCCGCAATATCAAATCGCACCACATATTTATATTGTTTAGCTTTCTGCATTGATGTTTCATAAAACTTTCGCCAATTAAAATCTTTATCAAAACATTCACCCGTATCTTCATTTAGTTTTATACGATAAGAAAATATACAATTATCCAAAGCAGGCTTACGATAACATTCTATTTGCTCTGATATTGAAAGCACTATGCTTAATAATGCAGCATTCCACCACGGGTCTATAAATGTAGTCCATCTATAGCCTGTATAGCCAACAGGAACAGATATACTTACTCGATTTATAGGGTAAAGTCCAGACCTAATCTCATCCATTTGAGATATCATTTTATCCACTATTGTAATTGCTTCATTAGACATATCGTAGAATAATGCATTCTCAATAGGATAGGGGAAAATATCAGTATCTCCATAAGAAGAGATATTTTTTAAAGCTAATTTGGTATAATTCATTTCAATAACAAACTACTGTTTATATAAAATTCAAAAGTATCTTTTTTTCATCAATTATCAAAATATAATTATATTTTTCTTTCTACTAATAAACAACCTCGCTCTCCTTTGATTTTGCATTCAGACACTACAAAAAAATCGTTGATTGTTTTGCTCGTAATAGCCTTAGGGGGATGTATATTCAATAAAGTATAAATCCTTGTTATTTCTTCTTTTATATGTTTACAAGTGTATTTTTGACCAACAGTAAATGAATTCTTTATTAAGCGGATTACCTCCGTTCCGGTTGCCTTCTCACTGTATTGCTTCTGTATCATGGCTTCCGTGATTTTCTTCTTGGAATATTTGAGTTTTTCAATCACTTCCTTACCTACCGTATCATAAGCTTCAACAATAAATGAATCAGCCGCAATTAAATCCCGCTTGTATTCCAGTTCCATTTCAGTAACACAATCTCCCAACATCTCCAACTGGCGGACTATCTCTTTACGCTTGTCTTTAATGGATTGAGATTTATTTTCCCTCTTTAACCGCTCGCTATCACCCAACGGACAATAGTAGCCCGCATGATAAACAATAAAAGAATCACAGTTATCGTATGCTTTATATAGAGAATTTTCATCATAGAAATAATTTTTCATCAATTCCTCATCCATGTAGTTGTCTATTGCAAACCAATTCTCTCTCCCGTTCCTATCAAGCATCCTATTGAAAGGAAGACTTTCCAATGCAGCACGATAAGCATCACGGGAAGCCCTGTCTGTTGCACAATCATAAAAGTTCTTCATCGTTCGGTATATCTCCTTGCTGCAAATAAGATAACCTTTTATCTCCTCTTTGCTTCTTTGGGACAATCCTTTTTTGGTATTACTTATATAGGTAATTGACGAGACTCCATTTCTGAATCGTCCTACTATCTGAATTGCATCCGTATATGGGTCTATCATAGTATGTTCTGCAAAATAGACATCGGTTAGCATTATAACATGAGGTTGCTCTTCCAACTCCATATCCACAGCATTGAAAAAACGGCTAGTGAAAAAGTTGTACCGCTTCATTTTATCCTTGCTCCACTGTTCGTAAGCATTACAAAATCTGTTCTTTTTTAGTTTATCAACACTTTTCGGAGCACAAAAAACAGCAGATTCTTCCAACAGGTCTAGTTGCTTCATCAATGAATATATAATATCGGTTGAATTGATAAACACACAAATCGGAAGTGGTGCAACTTCCTCATTGTCTAGTTTGGATAGCACATTTTTAAATGCTTGCAGCGTATTATTCGTATGATGCAACCAAATCTCCTTTTTATAATCGAAGGTCGGCTGAATTTCTATCGTCTGAAAGTTCTGCTCCTTAAATCGAGGGTCGTGCAATTCTATCGGTGTAGCAGAAACCAATGCTTTTTGATCAAACTTAAAGAAATCATCTATCGGTAGAGTTATGTCACTCCGGTAATCCGCATCCTTCACTAGCTTATGACATTCATCAAACAGAAGAAAACAAGAACAATGCGCACTCATTTCCAGTTCTTCAAATGCGTCCTTTACTTTCTGAAAACTTTCAGGAGTAGTAAGTATCTTATAATACTTCTTCTTGCTCTTCTCCAAGTAGTTTACAATATCGTCAGTATATACACCTTCATATACTCCGAACAGATTATCATCTTTATGTTTAGGGTCATTACATTTACCGATAATAACAGGAACATTCGGCTCAATGATAATCGAGTTACGTTTTGCCGTGATTTCTCCATAGGTAGCGCCAAGTCCGGTCAACTTCTTATAAAGAATTGTATTCGTGGGAATTTCGGGAAGAACTTCGGTAAGGTATTGCACCCTACCGAGTTCATTAAGATTAATTTCTATTGTCATCTTCCTCATTAACGTCTATCACATTCATTCCCTCATTTTCGTACTCTTCCTGCTTGATTGCATCAAAATCGGGTACATCTTGCAACAGATTTCCGGAAGTATTAGCTTCATTAATGAACTGGGACAATTCTTCTACTGGCTTTACATTTAACTTTTTCATAATCTTAAATTTTAATAGATTTATAAATATAGGGAAGGAATTGCGCCTTCCCCCGTTAATAATTCAATTATGCTATCAATTCTTTTTCCAATAAATAATCATATAACTCTTCTGTCCTTTCCAACCGGAAGAAAATCTTTCCTTTTCTGAAAAAAGCACTGGCAGTAATTTTCGCTCCATACTCACGAAACGTAGGAACAAATTGTAATGCTTTTCCCGCTAAAATCAATTGCTTAAAAATTGATAGTTGGAAATCCTTATCTTCTCCTTCACTATAAGCCGTAACACTATTAGGATTAAAACCAAAATCTTCCGCTTCTCCTGTTTCCAAATAAGTACGTAACCAACTTAATCCTTCTTGATTCAATATCAAACAGAAACCTTGAATCTTTTTGGATTCAATCCAAGCACATGGATAGTTATCCTTGTTAGTGTAAAACTTAACATTCAATTGCTCACCTCTTTTCATCATTGCCTTTACAGTTTGCATTGCACCTTCATTGTCATAAGACTTAACTACTTTCTTTTCTCCAAATTCTAAATTCATAATCTTCATTTAAAAAAATTAAACATTAATGAATCTCAAACGAGGTGCGCACCTTTGTTTTTGATTACGCTGCAAAACTACGGAGAAATAGAAGCGTATGAAATGAAGAAAAAAACATAAAGAAATCCCTTTTTTTATGCTTAATTCTTTATGTAATCACAAATATCATAAATTACAATATATCAACAGATTATATGTAATCACACAATAATCATCAATTAAATAAAGAATATCATTTTTTATCTTTATATGTTTTACCAATATGATTTTAAATGCTCAACCGGATTATTGGGAGACGTTTTACACATAGGAATTTTCCACCAATTTGGACGAACTTCATATTTTTGTAAGTTCCTGATTGTAGCCCGTAAATTCAATATGTCATTTTTAGGACTGTCCTCATCAATCAGTTTGAGATATTTCAGTAACCCAAGAATGAAATTCCCCTCATTATCTGTTAATCCTTTACCTTTGGCTGCAAATGATGAGTGACGTAGTAGGTTATATATACTAAGAGTTATCGTATCAAGTATCGCATTTTCACGTTTCCTGCCTCTTTTACCTATACTGGGATAATCTTTATCCAATTCCGTTTCCGCTTCTTCCAAAGTTGAAACTCCTAAATATTTATCAAGATATGGAGTTATCATATTGAGAAACCAACTATCATCATTCGTAAGTTCTATTTTCTGTTTGTTATATTCAATCGTGACAATATTACTCTTGGTCTTTTTCTTCTCATGAAACATCTTGTAAAGACGTAGCATATCCGGTCTAACAGAATAACTATACTTTAGTTGCGTTGGGTCAGCAATATAATCCTCAAAATCAAAATAGCCATTGGTCTGTGTGTATTTATAGTAGATACTTACAATAAGAAGAATAGCGTAAAATACATCTTGGTCTTGTTGTTCATAGGCTTCGTCTTCATTTTTATTGTATGTATTCCACAATGTTTCAATATACTCGGCTTTAAAATTACCACTTTCAAGGACTAAATTCTTTCCCACAGTCATACTAAATTCATATTTGTCCTCATCTGTCCCGCAATTAGGATAGGGAACCTCCTGCTCTTCCTTCTTTATTGACAAGTACAAATCCTGTATTTCCATTGGGAACTTATTACCCAAAAGATATACATCAGATATATAGTCCAGTTCATTATGAAACATTGAACGACTGAATCCCACTTCACTATTCAGCCATGATTCGATTCGTTTTATCGTATTGATTGGTATTATCTGATATTCCATATTTTCAAACTTTGTCACAAAAATAAAAAATGTCGCTTCACCATAAAAGCAAAGCGACATTTTATTTTAAAGAAGATTCTTCATTGCTTCATCTAACTGCTTATTTTCAAAACTATCCAAGTAAATCTGTGTCACCCGTTCGGAGCTATGTCCCAAAGACTCACTGATTACAGACGTTGAAACTCCCGAACGCTTCAAGACTGTCGCATAAGAATGTCGAGCCGTATAACTGGAAATCTTCAACTCAATACCCAATTCCTTCCCAATATCAGCTAAATATCCGTTGACATTATCCAGTACATCATATATTCGGTTTCTTATCTGTCGTGGAGTTCGCTCTCTATTATCCAGTATGGGAAAGATATATTTACGCTGTGAGGAACGATAACGATTTACTATCTCAATCGCCTTCTCCTGTAACGGTAGCATTATTAGCTTCTTCGTTTTCTGACGAATATACACCAAACGCTCACCTTCAAAATTCTTATTGGTAAGAAACGCCATGTCAGTGAAATTGATACCACCCATTAAGTAAGAGAACGCAAACATATCAACTGCCAATCTCTTATAAAAGCGAGATTTTGACACATCATACTCAATAACCTGCTTCACCTGCTCTTTTGTTATTGCACGCTTAGCTGTCTCCTTATGTAACTTAGAAACCTTATACTTTTTGAACGGATAATTATCTGCTTTTACCAATCCCTCAACAAGAGCTAAATTATATATAGCCCGCAAAGTTCTAAAACGGATACCAATTGTATTATCAGCCAACTTATTACACCTCAACCATGATTCATAAGATTTCAGCCAATTAACATCTATATCAGAGAAATATATATCCAAATGCCCTCTGAACTTGCACAATGAATTACAAACTTGCTGAACAGAAAGCGCATACCCTAACCTGCCTTCACCCTTCAGTTGAGCTATATATTCATTAAATAAATCACCAACAGTCTTTACCTTCCTTACCGGAGCAACCGCTTCAACCAAGGTAGTAGGCGAATATTCCCGTTGTTTCATAGAAAATTCCAGTATCTGTTCTGAATACTTCTGTTCTTGCTCGTTTAGAACCTTAATAATTTGCTCCCTATTAGGACAATTGCGCTTAGGTTTATTCTTCTCAAAGTCCCAATTATTAGGTTTTACTGAAATCCCAAGACTGATATACTTTCGTTTACCCTCTTTACACACACAAATCATAAGCGGATGCTCTCCATTACGAAGAGTTTTTGACTTGTAACACAACACATTAACTGTCGCTTTCATACATTTTTCGGTTTACATCTTGGTTTACATGAACCGCATAATTCGTAGGAAATGTTGCTTAATTCAAAGCTAAAGAACAGTTCTTCTTAAGAAAATGCAGAAAAACAAAAAGCTCCGCAAATCAATGATTTACAGAGCTTTTAATCAAGAATACTCGTACTCGAAGCGGGACTTGAACCCGCACAGCCGCAATGGCCAAAGGATTTTAAGTCCTTCGTGTCTACCATTCCACCATTCGAGCATCCTTTCAAAGAGAGCGGAAAACGAGACTCGAACTCGCGACCCTAACCTTGGCAAGGTTATGCTCTACCAACTGAGCTATTTCCGCGTTTTTTCAACGAGTGCAAAGATACAGAGTTTCCTTGTTTCTGCCAAATATTTTTAAGGGAAAGTTTATAAATGAAAGATACAAAGTTTATCCGGAGGATACATAGTTATCAAAAAAGTAATTATAGAAATCTTTTAAAAGCAAAGAAAAGTATCGAATAAAAAACTCATCCACATGTAATCAACTGATTTATAGCAAGTATAATCTTCTTGTTTTAAGCATAGTCAAAGTGTACACTTTGGCATATGTTAATTGTACACTTCAGTCATACCAAAGTGTACAATCCTGATATGCCAAAGTGTACAATCCTGTTAAGCAAAGCCGGAGTGTTAAAATTAGGATTAACATCCTTAACAAATTACCTGTTTTTAGGATGAATCTGATATAAAAGGAGATTAATATATAAATAATGTATACCTAATCAGTATTAAAGAAAGTACAATCAATTCATTACCCCAAAAGCAGTCATACTTTTATATAACAGAACAGGACTTTTCCAGGAGAAAAAGAAATATCCGTTATTTAATTACGAACTTGCAATGTAGTACCGCTCACAATCACATTGTATCGTTTCAGATACTCTTTTCCCTCTCCTTCTACCGGAGCTCCACCACTACTCAGATTATACTTTGTTCTGCATTTGGGACAGATAGCAGTGCCCAATCCATCATCCTGTACATCTATTGAAACATTACGGCTGGCCTCCACCGGACAGGCTGCATCAAAGGCAGTATAATCATATCCCTGAGAATAGATAGATTGCCCAATTATCAGACCTGCATATCCCACAGGAATACCGTTTACATTTTTGGCTTTCTTTATAAATTGCCCGGGGATAGTCAATTTAGAATATTCACCCTGTACCAGATCACACGAGAAATAGAACGAAACATCCGGAATAGTTGATTTATAGGAGTCGTCACAAGCAACGACACCTATAAATAGCAATATAACAAGAAATAATTTACGCATCTATATTCTCCTTTCTTTAATTAACGGGCAAGTAAAGCTTTCTCCGCCTCTTCCATTCCGCGGAAATTAAATTCTTCTACCACCTTCTGCATCAAAGCAGAGATTTCCGCATTGCACAGATTACCAATACTTCCTTCATGCGTATGATGTACCTGTTTGCTATGTGAGAAATTTCCAGCTTCAATATCAAGTCCCACCTTTTTATAAGCATCCCGGAAAGGCATTCCCTCACGAGCCAAACGATTCACCTCTTCCACGCTAAAAATAAACAGATACTTATCATCATCAAGAATATGTTCATTCACCTTGATTTCATTCATAATATAAGTAGTCATCTGCAAGCAGTCTTTCAGTTCCTGGAAAGCAGGCAAAAAGACTTCTTTTATAATCTGAAGATCACGAAAATATCCTGAAGGAAGGTTATTAGCTATCATCATGATTTGTTGTGGAAGTGACTGAAGTTTGTTGCACTTGGCACGAGTCAGCTCAAAAACATCCGGATTTTTCTTATGCGGCATGATACTGGAACCTGTGGTACAATCGTCCGGCAACTTCACAAAACCAAAGTTCTGGCTATTGAACATACAAGCATCAAAGGCAAGTTTAGAAATAGTACCTGCAATAGTAGCAAGTGCAAAGGCAACATTACGTTCCAGCTTGCCACGCCCCATCTGGGCATATACCACATTATAATTGAGAGAATCGAAGCCCAACAAACGAGTAGTCATGGTACGATCCAACGGAAAAGAAGAACCATACCCTGCAGCTGAACCTAATGGATTGCGGTTACACATCTTAAAAGCTGCCTGTAGAAAAAGCATATCATCTACCAGACTTTCGGCATAAGCACCAAACCAAAGTCCAAAAGAAGAAGGCATAGCAATCTGCAAATGGGTATAACCAGGCATCAACACCTCTTTATATCTTTCACTCTGAAGAATAAGTACATCAAACAGCTGTTCCACTGCTTCGGCCACTTCCTTCAATTGTGTACGGGTAAACAGTTTTAAATCAAGAAGTACCTGATCATTGCGAGAGCGGCCGCTGTGTATTTTCTTACCAACATCACCCAAACGCCGGGTCAACATCAGTTCTACCTGCGAGTGCACGTCTTCTACTCCATCTTCTATTACGAACTCCCCCCGTTCCGCTTCCGCATAGATATTTTTCAGTTCTGCCAACAACTGAGTCAGCTCCTCTTTTGTCAACAAGCCGATGCTTTCGAGCATAGTGATATGAGCCATGGACCCCATCACATCATGCTTAGCAAGATAAAGGTCCATCTCACGATCACGTCCAACCGTGAAACGTTCTATCTCTTTATTTACCTGAACGGATTTCTCCCAAAGTTTCTGTGCCATACTATTTAGTAGTTAGTAGTAAGTAATTAGTAGTCAAGCAGTAAGTTGTCAAGTAGTAAGTAGTTCAGATACTTTTAATAATCAGAGCAAAAGGAGAAAAGAGCAAATGAAACATTTCTACTTAACCACTTACTACTTGACTACTTACTACTTAACCTTTTATTACTACCCCATTAATATTGAATCATTGCCAACATATCCACCATTTTCTCCAATCCTTCCTGAAGCGGTTTCTGCACCATGGCTTTCATAAAAGGATTTAGTTCCATACCGATAGTAGCCTTCAGCTTACACTCTTCATCAGTTGTCGCAACAAGCTGAATCCAAAGATTGAAAGGTAATGGAGAGTTAGTGGTCTCAAACTTAATACACTTACTTGGTTCACGTTCCACAATCTTCAATGTCAACTGCCCAACAGGAGCCACACTGAAACTCAAGGTATCAGAATCAAAACTTATATCCTTCACCTTATCTTCCGGCAAACGATCTTTCAGGGCCTCCAGATTGCTAAGATCGGACAATTTCTCATAAACCCGCTCCTGACTGTAAGGTATCACTTTTACGGTACTTTCAAATTTAGTCATCTTATTTTCATTCTTATAAAGACAAAAAAAGAACTATCCGAACAAAATCTGTCCGAATGGCTCTCCTTTAAATCCACCTATAATTAAATTCTTTGTTACTTTCCAGCGTCCCAATGTGCAGGGTCTTTACGCCATTCGTTCAAAGTTGCAATATCCGTATCCTCAATATAACCGGTTTGAAGTGCAACGTCAAGTACAGCTTCATAGTTTGTCAAAGTCACCAAAGGCACTTTTGCATCCTTAAACGCTTTCTCTGCTACCGGGAAACCATACGTATAAGCAGCAATCATACCTATTACTTCACAACCATCCCGACGAATTGCTTCTACTGCCTTCAAACTACTACCACCGGTGGAAATTAAATCTTCTACAACGACTACTTTCATTCCGGGACGAAGCTCGCCCTCGATTAAGTTTTCTAATCCATGATCTTTCGGGGTAGAACGAACATACACGAACGGAAGATTCAATGCATCAGCCACCAACGCTCCCTGAGGGATCGCTCCTGTAGCAACACCAGCAATGGCATCTACCTGTCCGAATCGTTCTAATATCAGACGAGTGGTTTCAATCTTCACAAAATTACGAAGAGACGGATAGGAAAGAGTTTTACGGTTATCACAGTAAAACGGTGATTTCCATCCGGAAGCCCATGTAAAAGGATTGGCTGGTTGAAGCTTAATCGCTTTAATCTTCAGTAACTTCTCTGCAAATAATCTCTCTAAGTTTTTCATAACTAAACTAACTTGATAATTATAGAGTGCAAAAATACAGAAATAGAACGAAACAAGAAAGAAGATTCCGGTTATTTTTTTTAATCGTCCTGCGCTTCATCATCCGACACCTCTATGCAGCACTTGATATCTTTCATTTCAAAGCCGCGACTCATAGCAAAACGAATTAGTTTTCCATTTAATTCGTATTCGTCTTTTCCGCGAACACTCTTCCGTTTGGAAGCAAGCAAATCACGCAGCACTGCAAGATATTCTTCCTGATCAATCTCATTCAAATGACGCCAAGCCACATCGGACGGTATTTTTTTCATATATAATCCCTGCCCTATTTTCATCTTTCCCCATTTGGCAAAACGAAATTTATCACCAATAAAAGCACGGCAATAACGTTCATCATCAATGTATTTTTCAGCTTCAAGACGGGCAAGTATACGCTCTATGGCATCGTAAGCAATACCCCACTTTTGTAATTTATCACTCACTTCTGCCCGGCAATGTTCTGCAGCAGAGCAATAGGCAGCTACACGGTTTAGCGCCTCTTCTTCGGTCATTGTATTCATTTATGCGTAGTTACAATTCTATCGTTTCCTGATATATCTTTTATAATACAAGGATGGCAATACCCTAAATCAGTAAGCATACAGACGATTTCGCAACCGTATGCACGGTTTATTTCAAAGTAAAGTTTTCCTCCGGGGTTCAACATTTTTTTTCCTAATACAGCAATCCGACGATAAAAGCGTAATGGATCATTATCGGGTACAAATAGGGCAAGTTCCGGTTCCCAATCAAGTACATTAGGCTCCATGTCTGCCTTTTCAGATTCAGTCACATAGGGAGGATTACTAACAATAATATCAAAACGCTGCTCAGAATCCATCTCTGCCAATACATCCTTTTGCTCAAAAGAAACAGCCGAATCCAAGACCTCATTGTTTCGCCGGGCTACAGCAAGTGCTTCTTCCGAGATATCCCAGGCCGTCACTTGAGCTTGCGGAATAATAAGAGACAAAGAGATGGCAATACACCCACTTCCCGTACCAATATCCAATATTCGGGGAGCATCATTCAAATTCTCTTTAGCAATAAGTTCCACTAATTCTTCTGTCTCCGGACGGGGAATAAGTACTCCCGGTGCTACGTAGAAAGAGCGCCCCAGAAAGATTGCCATTTTCCGTATATATTGTATCGGCTCATTTTTTCGTAAACGTTGCAGAATGTTTTCCAGTTCGTACCGTTTGCTTTCGGATAAATTAATATCTTTGCCCAGATAAATGTCGAGTGCATCCATACCCAACAGATCACACCAAATCATCATCGTCAGGCTTTTCAGTTCCTGAGAAGGATAAATATCTTGTAATACCTGACGGATATAAGTAGAAACCCGGTCCATGTCTATCTGTTTTTAGGGTGCAAAAGTACAAATATTATAGTAAAAGGCTGAAAAATGGAAGAAGAAAAATACATGCAGCGTTGTATTGAACTGGCACAAAATGGTTTATGCAATGTCTCTCCCAATCCAATGGTAGGAGCTGTAATTGTATGTGACGGGCAAGTTATAGGCGAGGGGTATCACATTCGCTGCGGACAGGCACACGCCGAGGTAAATGCAATTCATTCGGTAAAAGACGAGTCTTTGTTAAAACGTTCTACTATTTATGTTAGTCTGGAACCATGCTCCCACTATGGAAAAACACCTCCATGTGCCGATCTTATTATAGAGAAACAGATACCACGTATCGTCATTGGCTGCCAGGACCCTTTTTCAAAAGTAGCCGGACAAGGAATACAAAAACTACGTAATGCCGGAAGAGAAGTAACAGTAGGAATACTCGAAAATGAATGTCGTCATCTGATACGCAGGTTTATTGTATTCAATACACTCCATCGCCCTTACATCACCCTCAAATGGGCTGAATCAGCAGATGGATTTATTGATATAAACCGCACAGACGGACAACCGGTAATACTTTCAACTCCACACACTGCTTTGTTAGTACATAAAAAAAGAAGTGAATCGGATGCTATCATGGTAGGTACACATACGGCACGGCTTGACAATCCTTCATTAACAGTACGCAACTGGTACGGCAAGAATCCGGTACGGGTAGTATTGGACAGAAATCTATCACTTCCCTCTGACCTGCACTTTTTTAATGGGAGTGTTCCGACACTCGTTTTTACATCCCGGAAACATCAGGAACAGAAAAACATAGAATATATCGTACTCGATTATGAAAAAGAATTATTGCCGCAGATAATGAACGCCCTCTATCATCGTGGTTTACAATCAATATTAGTAGAAGGAGGCGCACAATTACTCCAATCGTTTATTGATAATAACCTATGGGACGAAGCATTTATAGAAGAAGCCAAAGTTACGTTACATTCGGGTGTTAAAGCACCTGAAATAAGAAATAAAATTAGTTATTCCGATAAAAAACATTTTGGAGTAAAAATAAAGCACTATACGAACAAAAATATGTAAACTGGCTCTATTCAGAGGGTTTTCTATCGATAAAAAGCCTGTTATTATCTATAATTTTATATAAAACTTCCCCACAATGTTCTATATCGGAAAAAATGTTCCTATTTTTGCAACTTGTAAATAAACACAATCTTTCAAATGAGAATTAAGTTTTTATCAGTAATTGTGAGTTTCTTGCTTGTGTCATTTGCCATGAGTTCTTGTCTTGGCGAAGACGATCCTATTGAGTATAGCCCGAATGCACTTCTACAGGCATTTGAACTTGACAAGGTTTTGGGAGTTAATTATCAATTCACAATTGATCAGCTTACCGGAGAAATATATAATCAGGATTCATTGCCGGTAGGTTCAGATACGATTATTGATAGAATCCTGATAAAGACCATGACAGTAGCAGGTTTTGTTACTATCAGAAACTCAGCAAATACAGAAGACTCCATATTTAATATAGCAGACTCTGTAAATCTGGTAGGAACAGTGGAAAAACCTTTCAGATTTAAAGTATGGGCACCAGACATGGAACATACGAGAGAGTATGCACTATCAGTGCGCGTACATCAGCAGCAACCGGATTCTCTGAATTGGGGCAAAGGGCCGATAGGCACTAATTTTGCACCTCAGATAAAAGGTAAACAGAAATCCATCATTTTCAATAACCAGATTTATGTTTACGGGCCGAGTTCTTCTTCTGTATACTACACCACCCTATCCAATGGACAACTTGGAACAGATGGAACGTGGAATTCAAGTCTAATCAACGGGTTGCCTTCAACAGACCTTACTTCAATCGTGAACTTTAACAGTACACTTTATGCAACAACTGCTACCGATAAGAAGGTATATAGTTCTAATGATGGTATAAATTGGGAAGAAGCGCCAGCGTTTGGAGACAACACAGTAGTTCTGATTGCTCCAATCGGGAATAGTCTGACAGGAATCAAGACTCTGGATAATGAAGATATGTTCTGTACAACAACAAACGGAAGTGACTGGACGGAAGAAGGTGTCGTTCCAAAAAATTTCCCACGCAATAACATCTCAGTTACAAGCTTTCAAAATATAACCGGTGTACCTAATATTATGATAGTAGGTAATATTCCGGAAGAAAATAAAACTGAAAATGACACAGCAACAGTTGCATGGGGATATATGCAAGGACAGGAATGGGCCGCTCTGGATGATTCTTCATACCCTTGTCCGCTACTAAAAGACCCTTCCATTATGTATTACGGAGGTGCTTTCTATATCTTTGGTAAAGACTTTAAAACGTTCTATAAGTCCGAGGCTGGCATTGTATGGAAGGAAGTAACAAATATGTTTATGTTCCCAATAGATCAAACCATTGAGATTAAAGACGAAGAGGACAACATACAGACAGAGTATAACTATGGTTTTAGAGGTGAAGAATCAGACTACTCAATGGTAGTAGACGAAAATAACTTTATCTGGATAATGCGTAGTTATGATGAAACGCCGGGTGCGATAGCAAATAGCGGAAATGTATGGAGAGGTAAATTGAATCGTTTAGGGTTTGCAAGGCAATAAGCGAAATACAATTTTAAAGTTAATCAGCCGTTCTATTAATGGAATAACCAAGTAATAAGACGATTATGGCATTTACTAAAAGAACGCTGATACTATGTATATTGTTACTCTCACTACCGCTTCTCGGCCTGTATGCACAGGACGAAGAAGAATATAAGATGGAATTGGGAGGAGGTTTGGGTGGTAGTTTTTACATGGGTGATGCCAACTACACTACTCCATTTAAGAACATAGGAATAGCCGGAGGGTTTATGGCAAGATATATAATGAACCCACGAATGGCCATAAAGGCAAACTTAATGGCAGGAAGAATATCCGGCAATACGAAGAATTTTAAAAATAAGTATCCCGACAACGGAGAAGCAAGTTTTAAACGTATAATCTTCGATTTAGGGGCACAATTTGAATATAACTTTCTGGGATATGGAACCGGATATGGTTATAGAGGTGAACACAGATTTACTCCTTATATATTAGGAGGAATGGGATTTACCTTTGCCCCGGCACCTGCAGAAGGAGTATTTACCGTAAATTTCCCGGTAGGAATAGGAGTAAAATACAAAATAGCTCCAAGAATAAATATCGGATGCGAATTTACGATGCGGTTCAGCTTGAGTGACAAGTTAGACGTTACGAACAAAGAAGGGCTGCAGTTAAATGATCCATATCGGATTAAAGGAAAGGGATGGAAAAACAAAGATAGTTATTCATATACCGTCTTTTTTGTGACATACGACCTTTTCTCCAGATGTAAAGAATGCAACAATTAAAAAAGATGTCCTATAAAGAGCAAATAGATTTTAGCCGGATACCTCAGCATGTAGCGATTATCATGGACGGTAACGGAAGATGGGCCAAGCAACGTGGACGTGAACGTAGCTTTGGACACCAGGCCGGTGCAGAAACTGTACATATTATTGCAGAAGAAGCCGCCAGGTTGGGTATTAAATATCTGACTTTGTACACCTTTTCCACAGAAAACTGGAATCGTCCTTCGGATGAGATAGCGGCACTAATGAGTCTTCTGTTCGATTCTATCGAAGAAGAAACATTTATGAGAAACAACATAAGTTTTCGTATTGTAGGCGATATCGATAAATTGCCCGAAAATGTACGGATACGATTGGATGCTTGTGTAGAACATACTTCACATAACACAGGAATGGCTCTGGTACTGGCTCTCAGTTATTCATCCCGTTGGGAAATAACAGAAGCTGCACGACAAATAGCAATACAAGTTCAAAAAGGAGAATTGACTCCCGAAGAAATTACTGACCATTGCCTTGAAGCACATTTGACTACTAACTTTATGCCCGATCCGGATTTACTGATCCGCACGGGAGGCGAGATACGGTTAAGCAATTATCTGTTATGGCAGTGTGCTTACTCCGAACTTTATTTCTGTGATACTTTCTGGCCCGATTTCAGGGAAGAAGAATTGAGAAAGGCTATTAGTGACTACCAGAAACGGGAACGTCGCTTCGGCAAAACCAGTGAACAAATCAGTTAACTCAAAACTTATAATAATAACATAAATGCATTATCGTATTTCCTTCATACTCGTAACGTTTATCTGTCTGTTTGGGTTTGCACTGGCAGGCAAGGCACAAGATGCTAACACAGACGAATCTTCCAAACCTGTTATTTTATATTCAGGAACACCAAAAAAATATGAGATAGCCGACATTAAGGTCGAAGGTGTTAAAAACTACGAGGACTATGTACTTATTGGTCTCTCGGGGTTATCGGTAGGTCAATCCATTTCAGTACCAGGTGATGAGATTACAAGTGCTATCAAGCGCTATTGGCGCCATGGTCTATTTTCAAATGTCAAGATCACAGCCGAAAAAATAGAAGATGGTAAGGTATGGTTGAAAATCAGTTTGACTCAACGTCCCCGTATTTCAGAAATACGCTATCATGGCGTAAAAAAATCAGAACGACAAGATCTGGAAACAAGATTGGGATTGGTAAAAGGCAGCCAGATTACTCCAAACTTAGTGGACCGTGCTAAAACACTGATCAAACGTTATTTTGATGATAAAGGTTTCAAAAATGCAGAGATTATCATTTCTCAGAAAGACGATATATCCAATGAGAATCAAGTGATCGTTGACGTAAATATCGATAAGAAAGAAAAGATTAAAGTACACGAAATAACAATCGTAGGTAACAAAGCAATTAAGACCTCGAAGCTGAAGCGTGTAATGAAAAAAACAAATGAGAAAGGTAAATTGCTGAATTTATTCCGTACTAAGAAATTCATCAACGAGAAATATGAAGAAGACAAGCAACTGATTATAGATAAATATAACGAATTAGGTTATCGTGACGCAGTGATCGTTACTGATAGCGTAACACCCTACGACGATAAGACTGTCAATGTGTATATGGAAATTGACGAAGGAGACAAATATTACCTTCGCAATGTAACTTGGGTGGGAAATACCCTCTATCCATCAGAACAGTTGAATTACCTTCTCCGAATGAAAAAAGGGGATGTATATAATCAAAAGTTACTAAATGAGCGTTTGTCTACTGATGAAGATGCTATTGGTAATCTATATTACAACAATGGTTACCTTTTCTATAATCTTGATCCGGTAGAAATCAATATTGACGGTGATTCTATCGACCTCGAAATGAGAATTTATGAAGGTAGACAGGCTACCATCAACAAGATCAAGATTAACGGTAATGACCGTCTATATGAAAACGTAGTTCGTCGTGAGCTTCGCACACGCCCCGGACAATTGTTTAGTCGTGATGACTTGATGCGTTCTATGCGTGAAATACAACAGATGGGACACTTCGATGCGGAAAATATCCATCCGGATATCCAACCCGATCCGATGAACGGTACAGTTGATATTGCTTATGATCTTGTTTCCAAAGCAAATGACCAGGTAGAATTCTCTGCCGGTTGGGGTCAAACAGGTATTATTGGTAAGTTGAGCTTGAAGTTCACTAACTTCTCATTGGCTAACCTGTTACATCCGGGAGATAACTATCGCGGTATCCTTCCGCAGGGAGATGGACAAACACTGACCGTCAGTGGACAGACGAATGCGAAATATTATCAGTCATATAGTATTTCATTCTTTGACCCATGGTTTGGAGGCAAACGCCCCAATTCATTCTCAATATCTGCTTTCTATTCACGACAAACAGATATTAGTAGCCGTTATTATAATGACAGTTATTATAACAACTACTACAATAGTATGTATAGTGGTTATGGTGGTTATGGTATGTACAACTATGGTAACTACAATAATTACGAAAATTATTATGACCCTGATAAGTCAATTCAAATGTGGGGGCTTTCTGTAGGTTGGGGTAAACGCTTGAAATGGCCGGATGACTACTTCACTCTCTCTGCAGAACTGGCATACCAACGCTATATATTGAAAGACTGGCAATACTTCCCGGTAACAAACGGAAAATGTAATAACATCAGTCTGAACCTTACGCTGGCTCGTAGTTCTATAGATAACCCATTGTTCCCACGTCAAGGTTCCGAGTTCTCACTGTCGGCACAAATTACACCGCCGTACTCGTTGTTTGATGGAAGAGACTATAAAGGGTATTACACTTCTACCGGAGGTATCACTCAAGACAACAGAAACAAGCTGTATAACTGGGTTGAATACCACAAGTGGAAATTCAAAGCTAAAACTTACACAGCTTTGATGGACTATCAGGCTCATCCGAAATGTCTGGTTCTTATGAGCCGTATTGAATTCGGTTTGTTAGGTCACTATAATAAATATAAGAAATCGCCATTCGAAACGTTTGATGTAGGTGGTGACGGTATGACAGGATATTCAAGTTACGCCACAGAAAGTGTTGCATTGCGTGGATACGAAAACAGTTCTTTGACTCCTTATGGCAGAGAAGGTTATGCGTACACTCGTTTGGGTATTGAATTAAGATATCCATTGATGCTGGAAACAAGTACTAATATTTATGTGTTAGGTTTCTTGGAAGCTGGTAATGCATGGAATGATATCAATAAGTTCAACCCATTTGATTTGAAACGTTCTGCCGGTGTCGGTGTACGTATCTTCCTTCCAATGATTGGTATGATGGGTATCGACTGGGCATACGGTTTCGATAAAGTATTCGGTAGCAGCAGTGCCGGTGGTAGTCATTTCCACTTTGTACTGGGCCAGGAATTCTAAATTGTTTCATTAAAAAACTAAACGTTATGAAGAAGTCTGTTCTATTTATCATGATGCTGTTGACTATTAGTTTAACAGCCAGTGCACAAAAGTTTGCTCTGATTGATATGGAATATATCTTGAAGAACATTCCCGCTTATGAGCGCGCTAGCGAACAGTTGAACCAATCCTCTAAGAAATGGCAAAGCGAAGTAGAGACGCTTGCTCAAGAGGCTCAAACGCTGTATAAGAATTATCAATCGGAAACAGTCTTCCTTTCTGAAGAGCAAAAGACTAAAAAAGAAGAGGAAATTGTAGCTAAAGAAAAGGAAGCAGCCGAACTAAAACGTAAATATTTCGGTCCGGAAGGTGAGTTGTTTAAAAAGAGAGAAAGTTTGATGAAGCCCATTCAAGACGAAATATACAATGCAGTGAAAGAGCTTGCTGAACAAAAAAGTTATTCTGTTGTAGTAGACAGAGCATCAGCAACAAGTATTATTTTTGCTTCTCCACGTATTGATATAAGTAATGAAGTGCTGGCAAAGTTAGGATATTCAAATTAATTTCATACATTTGCAAGCGATAACCCAAAGTAATCATTCAAATAAATAATAAAACTATGCTAAAGAAAATTGCACTTTTAATTATGCTGGTACTCCCAATGGGCGTATTCGCACAATCAACACTCAAGTTCGGTCACATGACTTCGACCGAAATTATTCCTACTATGCCTGAATATACAAAAGCTCTTTCAGAGTTACAGGCTTTGGAAAAAAATTATACTGATGAAATTCAAAGAACCCAGGAAGAGTTCAGCAAGAAATATCAGGAATTCCAACAGGCGATAGCTAAGGATTCTCTTCCGCAAAATATTGCAGAAAGAAGACAGAAAGAATTGCAGGATATGGCTGAAAGACAACAGCAGTTCCAACAGGAAGCAGAACAAGGTATGCAGAAAGCACAGCAAGAAAAGATGACTCCTATCTACAAAAAACTGGATGATGCTATCAAAGCTGTAGGTGCTGCAGAAGGTGTTATTTATATTTTTGACCTGGCTCGTACTCCAATTCCTTACGTAGGTGCTCAGAGCATCGATCTGACTGCTAAAGTAAAAGCACAGCTCGGAATTAAGTAAAAGAACAAGTATAATATATTGTAAGCAACAACTTAAAGTATAAAAACGAGCTACAAGCAGCAAGTTACAGGCTATTCTGATTAACCGAATGCCAATTGTAACTTGTAGCTTGTAGCTCGTAATTTTTTTTACCATTATGAAACAGAAGCTTTCGCAAATACCTGGTCCTATCGGTGTATTCGATTCAGGTTATGGAGGATTGACTATCCTGAGTAAAATAAGAGAAACTCTGCCGCAATACGATTATATATATCTGGGCGACAATGCTCGTACCCCCTATGGTACCCGTTCATTTGAGATTGTCTATGAATTCACCCTTCAGGCTGTTAATAAATTATTTGAGATGGGATGCCACTTGGTCATTTTAGCTTGTAATACAGCTTCAGCGAAAGCGTTGCGAACGATACAAATGAATGATCTTCCACACCTTGATCCTCAACGAAGAGTGCTTGGTGTGATCCGACCAACAGTAGAATGTATAGGCAGCATCACCCATAGCCGCCATGTGGGAGTATTGGCTACAGCAGGTACTATCAAATCGGAATCCTATCCAATGGAGATACATAAGTTGTTTCCCGACATCTATGTCAGTGGAGAAGCCTGCCCGATGTGGGTTCCGTTAGTCGAGAACAACGAAGCACAAAGTTCCGGAGCCGACTACTTCATCCAAAAATATATTGATACTCTATTAAGTAAGGATCAGCAAATTGATACTGTAATATTAGGTTGTACACACTATCCGCTATTATTACCCAAAATAAAACATTTTATGCCTGACGGGATAAAGATTGTGTCACAGGGAGAATATGTTGCCGGAAGCTTAAAAGACTATCTGCATCGCCATCCGGAAATAGCAGCTAAATGTACACAAAACGGTAAATGTACCTTCTGCACAACAGAAGCCGAAGAAAAATTTATCGAGTCGGCATCTGCATTTCTGAATGAAGATATAACTGTCAAACGAGTAGTATTAGAGTAAGAAAAATATCCACCACATAATAAGCCCTCTCTGCATCATTAAAGGATATGCAAAGAGGGCTTATTTATTTTATTTGTTACCGATGCGATCTACAGCGGAATTGAGCCATCATAAATAGTGATATCAACCCGGGCACCTCTGACTACAGCCTTATAGCTTTCTCCGGAATTTAACTGAACAGCTTCACCAACCGTGGCAGTATAGGTCACACCATTACTCAACCGTACCTGAAAAGGGGTCCCCTTCTCTATTCTTTGAGGTAAAAGATTGAGAGCTTGTTTCACACCATTATCAAAACGATTAAACGCAGTATACTTTTTCTCATCCAATATGACGATAGAGCCATCTTTCAAATTCTGTACTCCCTTGTTCTTTATTAAAGCACTAACCTCAATATCTCCCTGATAAGAGCGCCCATCCCCATCCAATACCTCTACAATCAGAGGAGCCATCACACGCTTAAACTGAAGACAAACCTGTTGTTGTCCGGCAACAGCCTTTGCCTTTCCAAACAAATAGTCATTGGTTCCTCCTTCCAACACACGCGTTTCATTACTCGCCACAGACTCTGGCAGACGGGGATAATGAGCATAAAAAAAGACCTCGCTCTTTTTGCTGAATTCCCCCCATGAGCGAGTATCCTTTTTGAGATCGAACACAGTAAATTTATCATCCAACTCAGTACGCATCGAAATCACATCAATGGAAGTACTGCCACTGGCACGCGATAGGGTTTCATCACCAATAACAACGCTGGTGAATTTAATAGTCTGTCCATCTGTCTGTTCAATCGTTTCGTCTTGTTGACAACTCCATAAACAGCCCAATACTAAACTCATAAAAAGTACTTTTGTTCTCATTTGTCAGGGTATTATATATTAAAATTAAGAATACGGTATTACAAATACAAAGCGACACCCTTCTTTGTATTCCGGATCAATAGTCAGGCTACCATTCAGTTTTTCCGCAATTCCCCGGCAAATTGAAAGACCTAAACCTGTACCTTGTGAATAGCTATCAATTTTCGTAAATCTGTCAAAAACCCACTCCTGTCTATCCAAAGGAACACCAGGTCCGGTATCAGTTACAGCAAAGCATATATTCTGCTCCTTCTTCATCACAGTATATGTCAGTGTTATGTTGCCCTGAACTGTAAACTTTGCCGCATTATGCAACAAATTGATTAAAACCTGCATTATACGTTCAGGGTTACTTTTAACTATTAACTGATCATGTTCAGAATGAAAAAGTAGCTTCACGCCCTCCTGTACATCTCTACGAACGCTCTCCAGACTCTGTTTACAACAATCATTAATATTAGTCAATACATCTGCCGGCATACTACCTGTTTTATCCAAATCAGATAATTCTAAAACATCCGTCACCAAGCGAAGTAAATTATGACTGTTTGCCTCAATAATAGAGGCATATACTTTAGTATCCGGATCATCCCGATAGCGATCTCCTAATATCTGAGAAAACCCTACAATAGAATTTAACGGTGTACGAATCTCATGGCTCATACTCTGTATAAATAATGTTTTCATCTGGCTCGCATCTTCCGCAGCATTCTTCGCTTTTCTCAATTCCTCTTCTGAATGCAACAATCGTTTATTCAGTCTGTTTTCTCTATATAGGAAGATAAACACAAATATTAATAAAGCCGCCAATGAAATAATGAGAATCTGCTTATTATACAACTCTTTCTTCTGTGCCTGAAGCATCAACTCTTTTTTTTCTGAATTCAGTTTTTCCATATTAACCAGAGTTGCAAATTCACTGATGGAGTGTTCTTCATTACTCTGTCTGGCAGAATCTTCCAACTGAATATATTTAGACAAATAATCAGCTGCCAGGTCTTTCCTTCCCATAGCCTGATAGATTTCTCCCTTCATACGATAATGTCCGCTACGCAATGCATGTTCATTAAGACGCAATTCCTCTTTTATCAGTGCATCAGCAGACGCTAAAGCCTTCTGATATTGTTTTGTCTGCTTATAATAGAAGAATTCATTCTCATAATAAAGCTTCTTATTGATATCCAGTTTTTTATCATCTGCAATCAATTTCTCAACCTCTTGTAATATTTTCTTCGCTTTTTCCATATCGGCTATAGCAATATAGTAATGTATATAACCTAATTTTCCGAGAAGGATATGTACACTTGCATTAGCTGTAGCCTCAGCTTTTTTCAGCATTTCGAGTGCCTGAGGCAATTTATTCTGTTCAATATAATATTTTGCAACTTCAGTATAAGAAGGTGAAAGGTTGTAATTATCAACATGATAAGTTTCGGTCAGTTCGATTCCCTTCAAGCAATACTCAAAAGCCAGGCTTTTCAGATTCTTTATTTCATAGATTTGGTATAAGCTATTATAACAGTAAAGTAGCCCGATCTTACTATCCTTTATTTGGGCATCTTTTAGCATTTCCTGAGCTTCATAAAGAGCTATATTGGTCTTTCCGGTTTTGAGATAATGCAATATCAAACGATTGTTCCAAACAAAATAATAATATTTAAGTTGATTTGTTTTTTCAGCAAAATCCTTCACTATATTCGTATAATGAATAATACTGTCTACATTATTTCCTTGAAAATAGTAATAGTCTAATTTAAGCGCCAAAGCAACAGCCTGCATCCGTAAATCTCCTCTCTCCTCCGACATCTGATACAGCGTATCAGCCATATGAAGAACTTTTAAATTGCTAACATTCTCCTGGCAATACTGAAAATATGAGTATAGTGTGCTATCTACATTAAACTCCTTTTCTTCCTGCGCATAAGCCGTACTGCAAAGAACAAAAGAAACAACAAATAACATTCTTCGGAAGATTGTAGTTCTCATGATTATGTATTGATTAATGACCTGGCTGTAGATTGCAAATATACATCTATTTTTAACGTCCAGATTACAAATTGATTATTTTATTCAAATTATTGTCTACTTTATCTTGTATATATAAGTCAAAATAAAGCAGATCACCATTTTATCAATGAGAACTATTCACGGACATTCTTTCCACTCCTCTTGAATTTCATCATCTCTTCTGAAAGATACATTATTCATCCAAAGCCACTATTTTTTTCACCTTTCCATGCGTTTTTTCAGAAATTATCGTGTACATTTGTGAAAGTATAAACACCCTATAGCTCAGAAATTATGAAAGAAGAAGATAACAGCCGTCTGATCGAAGTATTTTCCGGTTCAAGATGGGAAGCAGAACTTATCAAAGGATTGCTTGAAAGTAATGAAATAGATGCCGCCTTAAAAGACGGCCTTATAACAACAATAGCACCTTATATCAGTCCTACAGTATCCGTTATGGTAAAAGAGGATAACTATGAGCCTGCTATGGAAATTATCAGGAGCCGCGAGAAAGCAGAAAACGATTAAGACGATCGAGTGCTTCGCGAATATTCTCCAATGAGTTGGCATACGAAAAGCGTACGTAGCCTTCTCCTCCTGTACCGAAGTCAACTCCCGGTGTAATGCCTACATGTGCTTGCTCTAAAACTTCAAAAGCAAACTTATAAGAATCTTTTGTAAACTTGCGAGCATCAGCAAATATGTAGAAAGCACCTTTGGGTTCAACGCGGATACCAAATCCCATTTCGCGAAGACGTTGAATCATATAACGTCGGCGTTCGTCATACGTTGCCCGCATCTGCTCCACATCCGGAGCAGCATGGCGAAGTGCAGCGATACCTGCTTGTTGAGCAATACTGGGGGCACAGATAAAAAGATTTTGCTGCAATTTCTGCAATGCTCGCATACACGATTTAGGTGCAATCACATATCCAAGCCGTAATCCTGTCATGGCAAAGCGTTTTGAAAAGCCATTCAAAACAAAAGCCTGATCAGTAAATTCCAGAATACTACGGGCACGTCCTTCATAAACCAATCCATGATAAATTTCATCTGAAATGACCGGAACACCCAATGAAGCTATTTCTTTAAGAAACTTATCCTCCAGCAATAACCCGGTAGGATTCATTGGTGAATTAATAAAGATAGCTGCCGTACGGGTGGTGATAAACTTTTTAATATCCTCTATATTATACTGCAGACCATTTTCTTCGCGAAGTGGCACCAATACCGGTTTTGCTTGTGCAGCCAACACAAAATTACGATAACAGGCATATCCCGGATTTGAAAGAATCACCTCACTATCCGGCCGACAAAGCAACAACAATACCAATAGAATTGCCGGTGAAGAACCGGAAGTCACCACAATACAGTTGGGGTCTACCTTCACACCATATTCCCGATAATGGAAATCAGCTATTTCGCGTCTTAATTCAGGATCACCTAAAGAATGGGTGTAATGTGTTAAATGAGAATCATATGCTTTTTTTGCTGCTTCCGCGACACAGGCAGGCACATCAAAATCGGGTTCACCTACCTCAAGATGAATAATATCAATACCCTGTTTCTGTAATTCATTAGCTCGCTCTAATACGTCCATGACGATAAACGAGGTCATTTGTTCAACCTGAGGGTTAGTCTGTTTCATTGGTTTATCTGTTTTTTCGGGGTACAAAGATACGATTTTTACAGTATGAATGTTACCAGTGAAAAAGACTTTATTTTATAGCACTTCCGGTTTTGTATACGTATTCTTATTTATCCGTAAAAACAAGCACCTATAACTATCATATCGATAAAAAGTTCTATATTTGTACTTCCAAATCGTTAGTAAAAATGAAACAAGAGTTTACAAGAATAGCCGTAAAGGTAGGAAGTAATGTACTGACGCGTCGGGATGGAACATTAGACGTAACACGTATGTCGGCCCTTGTCGATCAGATAGCGGAATTACATAAAGCTGGTGTTGAAGTGATCCTTATCTCTTCGGGTGCCGTAGCTTCCGGACGCAGCGAAATACGAACGATAAAGAAACTCGATAGCGTAGACCAGCGTCAATTATTCTCTGCTGTAGGACAGGCTAAGTTAATCAATCGTTATTACGAACTTTTCCGTGATCATGCCATACCTGTGGGACAGGTACTGACAACCAAAGAAAGTTTTGGTACCCGCCGACATTATCTGAACCAGAAAAACTGCATGACTGTAATGCTTGAAAACGGAGTAATCCCCATTGTCAATGAAAATGATACCATCTCCGTCACAGAATTAATGTTTACTGATAATGATGAGTTATCCGGCCTGATCGCTTCAATGATGGATACACAAGCTCTTATTATACTAAGCAATATAGATGGCATATATAATGGTTCACCTACAGATCCATCCTCTTCCGTCATCCGCGAAATAGGCCATGGAAAAGATTTGTCCAGCTATATACAAGCCAGCAAATCGAGTTTTGGAAGAGGTGGAATGTTAACCAAAACCAATATTGCCCGTAAAGTAGCAGATGAAGGGATTACTGTGATCATAGCCAATGGAAAACGGGATAATATCCTTGTAGATTTATTACAACACCCTAAGGAAACCCTCTGTACGCGCTTTACTCCATCAAAAGAACCTGTGTCCAGTATAAAAAAATGGATAGCCCACAGTGAAGGATTCGCCAAAGGAGAGATACATATTAATGAGCAAGCCACAGAAGTATTAGCTTCAGATAAAGCTGTAAGTATTCTTCCCATCGGTATAATAAAAATCGAAGGTGAGTTTGAAAAAGACGATATCGTACGTATTTTCAATTTCGAAGGAGTACCAGTGGGAGTAGGTAAGGCAAATTGTGACTCGGCACAAGCACGAGAGGCGATGGGTAAACATGGAAAGAAAGCAGTGGTACATTATGATTATTTGTATATAGAATAATATGACTTTTAAGAATATGAAGTTAAACGAAACATTTACTGCCGTACAAGCAGCCAGCCGAAAGTTGGCACTACTGAGCGATGAGACGATTAATCAGATATTGAATGCAGTAGCTGACGCAGCCATTGCGGAAACTCCTTCCATTCTAAATGAAAATGCAAAAGATCTTGCACGAATGGATAAAGCAAATCCCAAATATGATCGTCTGAAACTCACAGCAGAACGCCTGGAAGGAATTGCCGCAGATATTCGTAATGTAGCTACCCTTCCCTCACCTTTAGGACGGATATTGAAAGAGACAGTCCGCCCAAACGGAATGAAACTCACCAAGGTCAGTGTTCCTTTCGGTGTTATCGGTATCATTTATGAAGCACGCCCCAACGTGAGTTTCGACGTATTTTCTCTCTGTCTTAAAAGTGGCAATGCCTGTATTTTAAAAGGAGGCAGCGATGCAGACAGTTCCAATCAGGCAATCATAAGCGTTATCCACAAAGTATTAAAACAATTCAACGTAGATACGCATATAGTAGAGCTTCTTCCTGCTGACAGGGAGGCAACCACCGAGCTACTTCATGCAACAGGTTATGTAGATCTCATTATCCCACGCGGAAGTAGTAATCTGATAAACTTTGTACGCGAAAATGCAACAATCCCCGTCATCGAGACAGGAGCTGGAATCTGCCACACCTATTTTGACGAATACGGTGATACAACCAAAGGTGCAGCTATCATCAATAATGCAAAAACACGCCGCGTAAGTGTGTGTAATGCACTCGACTGTGTTATTATTCATGAAAAACGTTTGAATGACTTACCAGCTATCTGCAAGAAATTACAGAATAGTAATGTTACTATTTATGCCGATCCTCAGGCCTATCATGCTTTGGAAGGACATTATCCGGAACATCTGTTAAAGCAAGCTACAACAGAGAGTTTTGGTACGGAATTCCTGGATTATAAAATGGCTATAAAGACCGTGAAAAGCTTTGAAGATGCTTTGGGACATATCGTAGAGTACAGCTCCAGACATAGCGAAAGTATTGTTACAGAAGATAAAGAACGTGCGACCTTATTTTGCAAAATGGTAGACGCAGCTTGTGTATATGCCAATGTATCCACAGCTTTCACAGATGGCGCACAATTCGGACTGGGAGCAGAAATAGGTATCAGTACACAGAAACTACATGCACGTGGTCCTATGGCACTTGAAGAGATCACCTCCTATAAATGGATTATCGAGGGAGATGGACAGACAAGAGAAAACTAAAGATTAATAACTAATAATTAAAACAGACAGGTATGAAGAAATTTACTTGCGTGCAAGACATAGGTGATTTAAAATCAGCCCTTGCCGAAGCATTTGAAATAAAAAAAGACCGCTTCAAATATGTAGAACTGGGAAGAAACAAAACATTAATGATGATTTTCTTCAATTCCAGTCTGCGAACCCGTCTTAGTACACAAAAGGCGGCACTGAATCTGGGCATGAATGTAATGGTTCTCGATATCAACCAGGGAGCCTGGAAACTGGAAACAGAACGTGGTGTCATTATGGATGGTGATAAACCGGAGCATATTTTAGAAGCAATCCCGGTTATGGGCTGCTACTGCGACATTATAGGAGTACGGTCGTTTGCCCGCTTCGAGAATCGCGATTACGACTATGAAGAAGTGATTATCAACCAGTTTATCAAATATTCGGGACGTCCTGTATTCTCAATGGAGGCAGCTACACGCCATCCGCTGCAAAGTTTTGCCGATCTGATCACAATTGAAGAATATAAGAAAAAGCCTCGCCCGAAAGTAGTTATGACATGGGCTCCGCATCCACGCCCATTGCCACAGGCTGTACCCAACTCATTTGCAGAATGGATGAACGCAACTGATTATGATTTCGTAATCACTCACCCCGAAGGTTATGAACTTGATCCTAAGTTTGTAGGGCATGCCAAAGTAGAATATGACCAAATGAAAGCTTTCGAAGGAGCAGATTTCATCTATGCCAAGAACTGGGCTGGTTATACAGGTGATAATTATGGTCAAATATTAAGTACCAACCGTAACTGGACAGTTAGTGACCGCCAAATGGCAGTTACAAACAATGCATATTTTATGCACTGCCTGCCTGTACGCCGAAATATGATTGTAACAGATGATGTAATTGAAAGCCCTCAGTCTATCGTTATTCCGGAAGCAGCCAACCGTGAAATCTCAGCAACGGTAGTGTTGAAAAGATTACTTGAAGGATTGGAATAATTCCAGACCTAAAAACAACGCTTTTGGTGCAAAACACTTAAACGAGGAAGGAACAAACGGAGTTATAAGACACTGTAATACGAGCCTTCCTCTATTTTTATAAACTACTCCTATCTCCCTCCTATCGGCAACCTGACATCAAATCTCGCCCCTTCTCCGGGCTTCGACCTAACGCAAATTTCGCCATAAAAATGCTCTACGATAGTTTTGCAAATAGCAAGACCTAACCCTGTGCCTTGTACAAAAGAGTCTCCTTTATAAAAACGCTCGAAGATATGCTCGAGTACCTCTTCAGACATTCCATTTCCGGTATCTTCAACAAACAACTCTACCATATCTTCTCCTGTCCGTCGATATCCGATCCGGATACTCCCCACAGGAGTAAACTTCACTGCATTATTTATCAGATTATTCACTACTTGTCCCAAGCGTGCCGAGTCAGCTGTTATCTCCGTATCCTCTTCGGGTAAGTCCACTATTAGTTCTACACCAGATTTCATATTCATCTGTTGCATGCGGGCTATATCAGCGAACATTGCATTTAATGAGAAAGTATAAATATTAAACTCCATTGTGTTCGATTCTATTTTTGACAAATCCAAAATATCTGAAATCAGAAGCATCAGCAACCGCCCGTTTTTATCGATAAGTGCTGCATACTCCTCTACTTCTTCCGGGGTCATCTCAGCCTGCTCACTGACAAGCAAAGTCGAAAACCCTACAATAGCATTGAGCGGAGTGCGAATCTCGTGACTCATATTAGCTAAAAAAGCACTTTTCAACTGATCGCTACGTTGTGCCTTACGAAGAGCATCATTCAGCGTATCTTCAATATCTTTATGACGTTGCGTACTCATACAAATACCCACAATGCGGAATGGAAGATCCGAAAGTTGCCCTACATACGTTGATTGCCCTTCAAACCACTCCCAGCTCCCATCACCCCGATGTAGTCGGAAAGGTACAGGGGCTTCATACAAATTTCCAGTCAGTTGTCCCCCAAGAGCTTCAAAAAGTTCTTTCCGGTCATCAGGATGTACCAGATCAGCATACTGCTCCATAGTTAGCGTATAGTCTTTTGTAGGAATACCCAGATAATCAAAATAGCGAGGATCAATCACCATCAGATTTCGTTCCATATCAAATGACCAGGAAAAAATCTGTGTTTTACTCAAGGCAATATTCAATACATGCCGTTGGGTTCGTTCTTCGAGAACATTGCGCAAATAAAAAACAATTTTCACCAAGCGGCCTTTATCATAAACCCCTACAATTCCCCCTTGTATCAAAAAACTAATATTTGCATGAGGCTCACGAATAAAGCTATTTGTAGAGAATGAAATAGTATGTTGTCCTTGTACTATTTTTTCCAGGAAATGAGGTAATAGATTCACTTTGTCCTGGACCAACTCGATGATATCGGTTATCGGTTTGCCCGCTATCCGGCCCATATCCAGTTGCAGTTCTTCCAACAATAGATTATTCATCCGTTCTATCCTCCCTTCCGGACTGAGAATAAGGATGCTTAGCGGCCATACATCAAACAACTGCCTACTGACGGCATCGCCTACCCGTATCTCTTTAATCACCCGGTGACATACATATAAACGCCATAATGCTATACACAAAAGAACAATAACAATAAATAATGCTGTAACAATTATGAACAGAGCACTATTCTCCCCTACCAGAAAAGGTAAAAAGGCAGGCAAGTAACGTACCTTAAACCGATATTTATTCATACAATAACCTGAGTTGTGTCTGAATACAAAGGTCGTGTTAATCCCGTACCCTAACAACAAATCAAGATGGAAACGATATTCCATTATTCTTATATTATATTCCATTCTGTACAGATTGACCACTTTTAACAGATAGTAAACACACACCAAACAGAATTAACAAGTTATTAACTTAAATAGAGGTCAATATCATGACTTTTGCAACCAAAATAGAGATTTCAGCGTTTAGCAAACAAAAACATGCTTACTCCAGAACTACATATATCTACCGATTTTATCGCCAATGACCATATTGGCAGTGAAACGTTACGGGCATATTGCGCTGAACTCAAAAAGACTAAAGTCGTTATTTTCGCCCTTTGCGTTCAGGGACGCCTCAAAGCAATGATCAATCTGGTACACTATAATATCGGAGCAGGCACAATGATAGCTATTCCTTCGGAAAGTTTTATTCAAATATTAAAAACATCGGACGATATACAGATGCATGTCATTCTATTTTCGCTACCATTCGTTCACGAAACCAATTTAGATAAATCAATTATTGACACGTTCTACATCATCAATGAACATCCCTTACTTCCCTTACCCGAAAAAATATTCAATATCTATACAGATACTTTCTCACTACTGACACGAATTTGTAAAGACGTACCATTTTTGCTGAGTCGTGCCACACTCAAATCAATACTTGAAGCACTCTTACAGGGATTCACAGAACTTAGTCAACGAAAAGCATTGTTACAAGTAGCACCTGTCAACAGGCATTCCGCCATCTATCGGAAGTTTATCCGGCTTGTACAGGAATATCATACACAGCAACACCAGGTACAGTTCTACGCAACAAAAATGGGTATTAAATCAACAACACTTTGTCATATCGTGAAAAAAAAATCAAATGGGCAAACTGCGATGGAAGTTATTAACAGTATTCTGATTTTAGATGCCCGTACCCTATTACGTACCACTCATACTCCCGTTAAAGATATCGCGCTGAATCTCGGATTCAATAATGCAGCATTCTTCAATAAGTTTTTTAAGAGACACGTAGGGATGACACCACAAAAATTTCGCAATGAGAAGAGGTAGTGAAACAACTATTGTAGTTTTAGAATAAGAAAAACCACTGACGGACTCAAATTCTTTCTTGTATAGTTTTGAGTGTATTTCACCACAGAGTAACACGGAGTTTCACAGAGTACTATTTATCTGATGAAACGCGGATTAACACAGACTTCTAAGACCTGCGCAAATATTTGTGCAGGTCTTAGAAGTCTGTGTTTCAATAAAGATTTAAACTCTGTGTTACTCGGTGGTGATTGCTCATTGTCTATTCAGTAATGAAATCGACTAATATACTCAGGAACATATATTAATATCACACATCCCAAGTTTTATTTTACACCAAACTAATGTTATGGAAAAACAATCTTCTTACCATTTCTAATATAAATGCCTCTCTGTGGATTTTTAACCACCCGTCCGGAAAGATCATAAATAACGCCATCTTCATCGGCAACATCATTCAAAGTTTCATTAATACCGGTTGGATTTGAAGAAGTCAGGTTGATATAGAAAAGGTTATTTGAATCCGCTTTAGTTAGTTCATGGGAACCTGCATTAAGTACAGATGTAATGATATTACCAGAAGTACTTACTACTTTGGTGCCATCTATTTTAATATTCGGTGTACTTCCCTCTGCAAATACCAGGGTCAAAATCATTTCTTCTTCTATCGTAAACTTCACAGAAGTAGCACTCTCCAATTTCAAACACCAGGTATAAACCGTACCATTTACAGTTGCTGTACCCTTGTCTTTAGAGTAACTACCGGTTACTGAATAGAATGAGTTTGAAGGCTTTTTATCAGCAGTAAAATAACATGTATAATCACCATCCACAGGAGGTGTAGGAGGAACCGGAGTAGTACCACCACCAGAGGTATCACCAAAAATTCCTACTAAACTGGTGGTATAATTCGTTATCGCTGCTTTCAATGCAGTATTCACGTCAGAAGAAGTATCGTCTACGGCATTATTAAAAGTCCATTCAAAATCACCGTGTTGCATACGCCCTGCACCATACTGTCCGGTAACAATACCAGGCACATCGGTTGCTGCATCGGCTGTATAGGTATACATCTTACTCTTATCCGTATCAAAGTTATTATAAGAAGTACCACCGGACAAAGTTACATAAGAAGCAGGGACAACTTCATCACGAGTTTCTGCTTCGTAGCAGTCAAAACTTGTTGCAGATTGCTTGTGAGTAACAAGTTTGAAATTAGAAGATTTCTCAGCATAAACATTTCCGAAAGCCTTGATCATTCCACCACTTTCTCCGGAGAAAGTTCCATTCTTTACTCCATTAACAATATCTGTTCCCTGCAAAGAAATGAGCATCGGCTTATTAGCATTACGATAATAATTGCTTTCTACAAATACATTCGAACCTGTAGTAGCTCCCACTCCATATTTCGCAATTCCATCAAAATAATTGTTATACACATGTACGGTCATTGTACGTACACGAGGATGCCGTGAATCGGAATGGTCAAACCAATTATGATGATAACTTATAAAATTCTCTCCGCTTTCAGACTTCATTCCACAAAGAGACATTTTTCCTGAATCCCAGAAATGATTATAGGAGAAAGTCATATATTTCGAATTGGTCTTACAGTCCAGAGAACCATCACCTTTTGCCTGGTCAGCAGCACTCCCTGTCTTTCCATAGAAAAAGTCAATATTATGTATCCAACAATTACTATTGTCTGTATCCAAAGACAAACAGTCATCCATGCAAAGCATGATAGCCAGATTCCTAATTTCAACACTCTTACAGTTTCTCAGCAAAATGCCAAACCCACGTATTGTAGCATCATCTCCTACACCTTCAAGTGTAATATTCATTTCACTATCGGCATTCTTTCCTTTAATTTGCAACCCTTCTGCACTACTGGAAAAGTAATCCATATCAGCAGCTTCGATTGTTCCTACAATACGAACAACCAAAGGAGTAGTATCATATCCTTTCTGACGCGCATCAATAATTGCCTGAAGTCCGGTGAATGTTTCAACCTTTCCCTTGCTATCTGTAACAACATCGCAAGTCACTGTTTTGGCAGTTTTAGATGTCACATAAAGAACCTTTGCATTTTCTTTCAGCGTACCATCATCCTTATATGCCCCTACCCCTGAATAATTGAAGTGGGCAAAACCTGCACGGTCATGAGCTTTCACTGCAAATGAAGTAGATTCTGCCGCCATATCCATTTCGGTACCATCCTCATCAACGGGTACAACCTTAAATATATAACTTCCCGGGACAACGCCTAATACATCTGCACGGCCATAAGTGCCATAATCACGAACCAGTTCGGTATCAAGTTTTACATAAGAACCATTTACAGATTTATAATAAACATGATAAGTAGAAGCACCGTCTACTAAATTCCAGGTTACATAACCTGATTCAAACCATCCACCGATCTCTTTAATAGAAACGGCAGCCGAAGAAGCAATCGATACCAATAAGGTAAACACAAACAAAAGTAGAGTCTTGATTTTCATAGTCTCATATTTCACAATTATTATTAGAGAAAGCGTCAGTTTGACGACTGCAAGATTACGGAGAATTAACCCAGTGAATGTGGAATAATAAACTTTTTATGTAGAAAAAACGGTTCGGATGACTTATCTAATAAAGATAGGTCATCCGAACCGCTATAGAAAGACAATAACTATATCATTTTTCAATTACATAGCCGCCTTTATTGATAGAATAAAAGAGTTAATGTTCTATTTCTTTTGCTTCCTGCTGCCAGGCATTAAATCCTTTATCAAGCTCATAGACTTTATAGCCACGCTTACTTAAAATTTCTGCTGCTTTCTTACTCCTTTTCCCACTACGGCAATAAAGAGCCACCGGTCTCTCTTTCTGAAGCGTAGAATCAGCCATAGCAGCAAATGAATCATCCAGAACATTGATATTTACCGCTCCCGGGATATGGCCTTCCGAATACTCGGCCAACGTACGAACATCCAAACGCTGTACATCATCCGCTTTAATAAAAGAATCAAAATCTGCGACCGATAGTGATTTGAAATCTGCTTTCGGCTGCTGACAAGAGAATAAAGTAGAAATCAAAAGGAAAAAACCTGCAAATAGTTGACTCATCTTTGACATTGTTATACGATTAAAAAACAAATATTATTTTCATTAAAGAGCAGACAAGTAGTTAGTCAACGGATTGGCATACATCAACAATAACTTCTCACGCAGAAATGGAACATCCTTATTGGGAATATCAATCTTACTCAACTGTTGCTCAATATAGTTCTCAAATTGCAGTTTCTCTTCCGGTGTATAGTGACTGACAAATTCACAAGTACCCGATAATAAATCGTGTGCCACATAGTTTCCCGGATAGATACGATAATTACTATGAATACGTTTATCTATCACAGAAGAGATATGCGAAAACAATTCCGGCTTTGGTAAACTACGATCAAGCTGCTCTAAAACATCATTAATACAAGCAGCTGCCTGAAAATGTACTTTCCCTTTATAACCAAACAATCCGGTCTGCATATTTCTCAAATCATCCTGCGTTGTTTTCTTATATCCCTCAATATCTCTCTTCAACTGAAATTCCTGAGCCTTCAGAAAATCACAAGGATCATACTCATACGAAATGGCAATCGGAGCGATATTTATTTCCATCAACCGGTCAATCGTATCTCCCTCTCCTCCCATAGCCAGCATTTTCAAGACACTATCCTGCGTACGGTCATTAGAATCTTTGGCACGTCCTTCACGCTGGGCAATCCAGATGGACTGATTCTTCTCCATAATCGTATAGTGCATATAGCGTGACATACGGGCAGATGATTCTAACATTTGTCGCATAGTCAATGCACGTTGTACTATAAACGACTTATTAACACGAACCAATTTCTTAATCCACGGATAAATCAGCAAATTATCTCCAATAGCGATCTCTACGGTATCCATACCTTGATCTACCAGCAAGATAGAAAGAAAACCCGAATCAAGAATAATATCCCGGTGATTGGATATATAAGTATAAGCCTTCTTTTTATCCGGCAATGCTGTATGATCCAAACTCAAACCATCAGTAAAGTCTTTTGCTATCTTCCATAAAATACCATAGCAGAAGGTCTTCTGAAAATCCAATTTCGTTTTACAGGCACGCATCTTCTGTGCCAGTATTTCAAAAGGCACATTCGGAATGGCACTACAAGCAGCTTTTTGAAATGCCGGATCAGCTATTAGTTCCTCAAATATTTGAGGAAGTTCATCGTCATTGTAAGGACGTATTTCATCAAACTCTGTTGTATTCATAAGCAGCTATAATTTATGAGAAAACTTATTCTCTATTATATCAGTCATCACTTCTTTTATATCCAGTCCGGCTGCACGTACTTGCTGAGGAATAAAACTGGTAGCTGTCATCCCCGGAGTTGTATTAACCTCCAGCAAATTTATTTTATCACCGGCTGTTATGATATAATCTACACGAATAATTCCGGAACAGCCCAAAATATCGTAGATAGCCGAAGTCAGGGTTTGTACGCGACGCGTGAGATCATCAGAAATACGGGCAGGAGTAATTTCATCTACCTGACCGTTGTACTTAGCATCATAGTCAAAGAACTCATTGTTGGTAACTACTTCCGTTATAGGAAACACCACCGATTTCTCTTTTGTTTTATAACAACCGCAAGTAATCTCCGTGCCATCCATAAAAGCTTCAATAAGTACTTCCTGCGCTTCATTGAATGCTTTAGTAATAGCGGGCTGTATCTGCTCACGTGTTTTGACCTTTGTTACGCCAAAACTGGAGCCACCCAGACTGGGCTTGATAAAACAAGGTAATCCGATCTTCTCAACAACATCTTCATCCGAGATAGACTGCCCCTGACGAAGCAACAGAGATTCGGAGATACGAACCCCAAAAGCCTTGAGGTATTGGTTACAAGTAAATTTATCATAAGTGATAGCTGCTGCCAATACTCCACAACAAGAGTATGGGATACGCAACATATCGAAATATCCCTGCAAACGGCCATCTTCACCCGGAGTACCGTGAATGGTGATGTAAGCAAAGTCAAACTTCACCTTATCCGTACCGTTTACAAAACTAAAATCATTGCGATCTACGGGTGCTTTCTTTCCGTCGGGCAATTGTACTTCCCAACGGAGTCCTTCCATCTCAACGATATACAAATTGTACTTCTCCTTATCTATAAAGGAATATATTCCCTGTGCACTACGCAGAGATACATAAAATTCGGAGGTATCCCCTCCTGCTATGATAGCAATTGTGCGTTTCATTCTAATTCTCTATTACTTATATAGCCTCTCCACTTCTCTATCAGTTGGGCCATGTCGTCAGGCAACTCTGAAGTAAAGTTCATCTCCTCCCCTGTGACAGGATGAACAAACCCCAGTGTCATGGCATGCAAAGCCTGCCGCGGACAAGTGTCAAAGCAGTTGTTTACAAATTGTTTGTATTTACTAAAATGAGTCCCCTTCAGAATCTCATGCCCCCCATAACGTTCGTCATTAAACAGGACATGACCGATATGCTTCATATGAACTCTGATCTGATGGGTCCGCCCGGTTTCAAGTACACACTCCACCAGAGTGACATACCCCAAACGTTCAAGTACCCTGTAATGAGTTACAGCATGCTTGCCAACTGTTGGATCGGACATTACAGCCATCTGCATTCTATCTTTCGGGTTACGGGCAAGGTTACCGATAATAGTACCCTCGTCTTGTTCTACAATGCCCCATACCAGTGCACGATATTTACGTTTGGTTGTTTTATTAAAGAATTGTATTCCCAAATTGGTCTTTGCATCCGGTGTTTTAGCTATAACCAGTAATCCGGAAGTATCTTTATCTATACGGTGCACAAGACCTACATGCGGGTCATTGGCATCATAGTCCGGATTATCTTTCATATGCCATGCCAAAGCATTCACCAATGTTCCATGATAGTTTCCATGCCCCGGATGCACCACCAGCCCAGGAGGCTTATTTACTACCATCAGGTATTTATCTTCGTAAACGATATTAAGAGGAATATCTTCGGGAATTATCTCATTCTCATAACGCGGACGATCCATCATGACCGTTATCACGTCAAGTGGCTTCACCTTATAGCTGCTCTTTACCGGTTTTCCGTTGACCATCACAAACCCGTCAGCAGCAGCATTCTGAATACGGTTTCGTGAAGCATTAACAATACGTTCAAACAGATACTTATCGACTCTCATCAAAGCCTGTCCCTTGTCTACTACCACCCTAAAGTGTTCGTAAAGCTGGGCATCGGCTTCCTCGCCAACAGGTTCTATATCATCAATATCAGTTTCGATATCGTCCGGCAATTCCTCTATCATACAGTTCGCTCTCTTATCTATAAACAAGTAGGTAAATTTACTTAAAACCAGGAGTCATCTGTCGACACATCCGTAGTTCCTGCCGCATCCTCTACAATCTCAAGAGAATCACTATCCTGAACCTGCGTCTCTCCATCGCCCACCAATAGTGTCAGTGTAGCTCCCACCGGAACTTTATCGCCCATGTTCAATTGGCGCCCTTTATACTTCACACCATATACCCAATCTTTTTCTCCTGAGATCAGTTCATTCTCAGAAAGTTTAAATCCGGCTGCCAGTATCTTAGCCTGTGCCTGACGCACAGAACTATTATCGGCAACATCCGGAACAAGACGCAAAGGAACATCCAATGTATTTATAGTCAAATAGATCGTTCTTCCTTCTTTCACCTTCTGACCGGCAGATGGATTTAATTCCAGGATACTCCCGGCAAGTTTATTTTTCACATAGTTAGAATCCGAGACGACGCATACCAAACCATGATTACGTAAAAGCATTTCTGCCTCTCCCACTGTCATACCCTTGACATCCGGCACCACGACAGCTTCACCGTGACGAGTATAAACATCCAGCCATTTCAACACTCCAAATAACAGCAGAATGACTACTGCCATCATAGCTATCAGGTTTAACCAAAAGTACTTATTGGTCTTGAATGAAAAAAATTCCTTTATCGTCATAAATCTTAGCCGTTAATCCGGGTCAAAGATACAATTTTAAGTACATAGTAGCATAGAGTTTTACAGAGTTTTTAGTTTTCTGACGCCAATAGAACGTAATTAAGCCACATAATAACATTTGCAACTCATTACTACATAGATTCTTTCGTATAGCTTGACATACACAGATACATAGAAAGCCATAACGGAACGATGTACGAGATGCACATCTCGTACTGCACGACATGCACATCTCGTGCTGCTCCACATGCACATCTGGTAATGTACGAGATGCACATGTCGTACATTCTATCCCACCGAACAAAGGAGACTACCCCGTAGAAGAAAGTGAGTTCCCATTAGGGGACAAAAAAAAGAAGTAAAGACAATGCCTTTACTTCTCCAATTTCTTTTTGTACAACTATGTGACTAAAGAGCCTTATGCTTTTACTCCGTTGTATTCGTCAGAAACAGTCAGTTTCTTACGACCTTTTGCACGACGGGCAGCCAATACTCTACGACCGTTAGCTGATGCCATTCTCTCACGGAAACCGTGTTTGTTTTTTCTCTTTCTGTTAGAGGGTTGAAATGTTCTTTTCATTATTATATCTTGTTTTTATTGTTATTATTCTACGTAATCGGGCTGCAAAAATAGGCACTTTTTTTAAATAAACCAAGAGATAACTCATTTTTAGTCAAAAGATTTTGTGTTTTTTGCCGATTTAGATTACTTTTGCACTCGGAAATATCAGTCGATAACTCAATAACATTATAATAATAAAGGATATCAAGTATGATTAATGCTCAAGACATCAAGAACGGAACCTGTATCCGTATGGACGGAAAACTCTATTTCTGCATTGAATTTCTTCACGTAAAACCCGGAAAAGGTAACACTTTTATGCGTACCAAGCTGAAAGATGTAGTAAGCGGTTATGTTCTCGAACGCCGTTTCAACATCGGTGAAAAGTTGGAAGATGTGCGTGTAGAACGTCGTCCTTACCAATTCTTATATAAAGAAGGAGAAGATTACATCTTCATGAATCAGGAAACTTTTGACCAGCATCCTATTGCTCACGATTTGATCAATGGTGTTGATTTTCTGCTTGAAGGAGCTGTGTTAGATGTTGTTTCCGATGCTTCTACAGAAACCGTACTTTACGCTGACATGCCCATTAAAGTTCAGATGAAAGTTACTTATACAGAACCGGGTATGAAAGGTGATACAGCTACCAACACACTGAAACCTGCTACAGTAGAATCCGGTGCTACAGTACGTGTTCCATTGTTTATCAACGAAGGTGAAACAATTGAAATTGACACACGTGACGGTTCTTACGTAGGACGTGTGAAAGCATAACAAAAATATTTCATTTATACCACAAACGGTAAACCAATTGCAAGATAACCGCAATTAGTTTACCGTTTGTTGTGTTTATGCCCCGCTTAATCATTATATTTGCCTATCAAATAAAAACCTTTTTAATTTATAACAAAATGAAGCGATTAATGTATGTATTATGCTTTGTCCTGATATCCGTCGTTGCACACGGGCAAGCAAAGTATGTGTTCTATTTCATAGGAGATGGAATGGGGGTAAATCAGGTGAATGGTACAGAAATGTATCGTGCAGAATTACAAAACGGACGCATCGGTGTAGAGCCATTACTTTTTACACAATTCCCGGTAGGTACTATGGCCAGTACTTTTTCCGCAACAAATTCCGTAACCGACTCATCGGCTGCCGGTACAGCCTTAGCTACAGGTTCTAAGACCTACAACGGTGCTATCGGAATGGATGATCAAAAGAATCCCCTGCAAACCGTAGCTGAAAAAGCCAAAAAGGCCGGTAAAAGAGTCGGAATTGCTACCAGTGTAAGTATAGACCATGCTACTCCGGCTGCTTTCTATGCGCATCAACCCAGCCGCAGTATGTACTATGAAATTGCAACAGATCTGCCCAAAGCTGATTTTGATTTTTATGCAGGATCGGGGTTCCTAAAACCAACTACAACAGCTGATAAGAAAGAAGCACCCAGCATTTTCCCAATGTTTGAAGAAGCAGGTTACACACTGGCACGTGGCTACAATGACTTTAAGGCGAAAGTTCCTCAAGCAAAAAAAATGATCTTAATCCAGGAGGAAGGTGCTGATGTTTCATCTCTCCCCTATGCCATCGATCGTAAAGAAGGAGAGCTGACTTTAGCACAAATTACAGAAAGCGCAATTGAGTTTCTTACGAAAGAGAAAAACAAAGGTTTTTTCCTGATGGTCGAAGGTGGAAAAATAGACTGGAGTTGCCACGCCAACGATGCTGCTACCACATTCAATGAAGTGATTGATATGGACGAAGCAATCAAAGTAGCTTACGAGTTCTACAAAAAACATCCCAAAGAAACACTGATCGTAGTGACAGCGGATCATGAAACAGGTGGTATAGCCCTTGGTACCGGTAAATATGCACTGAACCTGCAAGTGCTTCAATATCAGAAAAACTCAGCAGACATGCTTTCTACACAAATCAGCGAACTAAGAAAAGCTAAAAACAACAAAGTATCCTGGGAAGATATGAAATCGTTCCTGGCAGAAAACATGGGATTCTGGAAAGAAATACCTATTTCCTGGGAACAAGAAAAGAAATTGCGTGACGAATACGAAAAGTCATTCGTAAAGAGCAAGGTGGTATTCGAAGAAAGTTTATATTCGAAGAGCGAACCAATGGCTGCACGCGCCAAAGAAGTGATGGATGAAATCGCAATGATCAACTGGGCCAGCGGCAGCCACTCAGCCGGTTATGTTCCGGTATTCGCCATTGGAGCTGGTTCACAACTTTTCGGAGGAAAAATAGATAATATTGAAATTCCAAAACGAATAGCAAAAGCCGGAAGGTATTAATAAAAACAAAAGTCCTCTGTTCAAAGTTAGAGGACTTTTGTTTTTTATACACTGATAAGGTATAACACATTATATTATCCAAAAGAAAATTCATATCTACTACTTTGTTCAGATATGACCATATTGTCTCCTCTAAGTTCAACGCTTATTTTTTTATCTCTTGCCAGCCATCCTAAAATAAACGCGAAACTTTCCCGATCAATTCTCATGTGAGCGGAAGACAGCTTACTAAACAACTCTCGGGTGTTAATCTCACGGGTTTCCCTCAATATGCGCCCAATCTTAGTCAACGCACTATTAAAATCTTGCTCGTTCATAGTTCTCCGTTTTTAAGTTAAACAATATATTATTCTATCGCAGAATCTATAAATGACAAATAAATCATCTCCGATTTATTTGAACAGAACCTCCCTTATTTAAAGCAAATATACCATTTTAAATTATAAAATCAAACTTTTAAGCCCTATTTTTGTTTAATTCATAAGAAAACAAAGCTTTTTATAAATTGAATGCTATATCCTTTTATCTATAAAAACGTAACTAAAAGAAAAATAAACGAAGCATTATAATTGTGTTTCCCCCTCAATATAATTTTCCAGAAACAGATTCTCACCATCAAATACAGCATACGAGAAGTAATTAATCCAATCCCCTAAAATCAGTATACGAACGGTAGCACTAAGCATCAGGTCAAGTTCTATATGCCGGTGTCCATAAATAAAATAATTAATATTGGGGTGACTTTTGAGATATTCTTTTGTATAAAGTACCAGATGTTCCTTATCTTCACCCATATAATCAGGTTCTTTCCCATCCTCACGCTTCATCCGGCTATGCTTTGCCCAGGTTAACCCCAAGTCGATACTCCACCTCGGATGAATCATCGAGAAAAGAAACTGTAATGTCTCATTATGAAACATGGCACGCAAGAACTTAAACTTTTTATCCGGATCTCCCAAGCCATCTCCATGAGCAAGATAAAACTCCTTTCCATAGATTTCAGTGGTCAGTGGTTTTCGGTGAATAATAGCCCCACACTCCTTAGTCAGATAATCTCCACACCAGATATCGTGATTACCAGTAAAGAAATGCACTTCCACTCCCATATCTGTCAATTCCGAGAGCTTTCCCAAAAAACGAGTATATCCTTTGGGAACAACCAGTTTAAACTCATACCAGAAGTCAAACATATCTCCCAACAAATAGATAGCAGCAGCCTTATGCTTGATACTATCCAGGAAATTCACTAACCGTCGCTCCTGTGTACGACCGTGCTCGATAGCACGAGAGCCCAAATGAGCATCAGAAAGGAAATAAACGTTTTTCATAAAGTAGATGTATTTATATTCAGTGTTTTTATACTAAAGAAATCCCAATTCCAGTTTTGCTTCTTCACTCATCATATCCTTATCCCATTCCGGTTCAAAAACCAGATTGATGGTAGTTGAGGTTACTCCTTCTATCGATTCTACCCGCTGCCGGACATCTTCCATAATAAAATCGGCTGCCGGACAGTTAGGTGCAGTCAGTGTCATGTCAATAACCACTTCACCAGTTTCAGATACGTCTATTTTATAAATAAGTCCCAAATCATATATATTGACCGGAATTTCCGGATCAAATACAGTCTTGAGCATGTCTACTATTTTTTCTTCTATTTCAAACTTTGTCATAGTTGAGAGTTTTATTGATTACTTACACAAAAATAATGCTTTTCTATATAGAAAGGTTTATAGTGTCCCTCTTTTTATGTACTTTTGTTAATTATGAAGTACAAACCGTCTAAATACTCGCTTATTGAAGGACTACTTCTCTTGTTTTTGTTAGTGGCCTGCCAGCAAGATAATAAATACCTTACTCTATTGTCACAAGCAGACTCGATCATACACACACGTCCAGACAGTGCATTATCTCTACTTAGTTCAATCAAGAGACCTCAAAAAATGGAAGTAGAGAGCAGAGCCAGATTTGCTCTACTTTTAACACAAGCTGAACATAAAAATTGGATACCACACACCAACGACTCCTTAATCCAGATAGCGGTAGACTATTATAAAAACAGAAATAATAAAGAACAAAAAGTGAAAGCCTATTATTATTTAGGATGTGTCTACGATGATATGGGAGATATTGTTGGAGCAATAGACGCTTATTTAAAAGCATTGAATGTATCTCCCTCTCCAAACAGTTATTCAGAAATGAAAACTATGATTTATGAAAACTTGGCAGATTGTTATCGCAGCCAAGGTTTCTATGACAAAGCGATGGAGATGTATCGTATTTCTTACAAAACAAACATCAACCACAATGAAGAAAAGAATATACTTTTCTCTTTACAAGGAATTGGAGAAGTATTTATGTATCAACATCAATGGGATAGCGCAGCTTATTATTACAATGAAATCATAGAAAAATCACGTGCACTCGGTGACTCATCCTGGATATCTATTGGAATTAGTAACCTTGCACATATTTATTACAATCAGAAGAAATATTCAGAAGCCTATCACACAGTTCTAAAATCTATTCACAATAATAATGAAAATAATGAGAATGAAATAACCAACAAGTACATTTTACTTGGCGATATCTTAATCCAACTGGGGCAATATGATTCAGCTCGTTACTATCTATCGCTTAGCAGTACTAAAGAAGATCCTTTTCTACGAGCTTCCAGACATTTCTCATTATATGAACTTGAAAAAAAATGTGGAAAATATAAAGAAGCAACACAATACATTGATACATACACAACCTTATATGATTCCCTTCGAGAAGGAAAGAACAAAGAAGAAATTGCAAAGTTAATAAACAGCTATACAATAGAAAGATACAAAAAAGAAATTTCCGAAAAACAGAAACGTCAAACCAGAATCTCTATTTCCTTTTCTATTCTCATAATTATTTCAATTTTATTCATTTTCTTGATGATCGATAGGTATCGGAAACAAGAATATATCGGCTTACAGAAATCTTTAATGAAAAAAAGAGGAGAGATAATGAAGATGCAGGAGGAACTGAATAACATGGATGTGAACCATTCACCAAACTCTATACAAGAGAAAGAGAACAAACAAAATATTCTAAAACAATTACAAAAAGAGAAATTTTATTATAGTATCCAATTATTTCAAAAGACTCCCTATTACAAAATCATACAAGAACTAAAACAAAAAAGAAGAATTGAAGAAAAAGTCTTCACCTCAGGAGAACGTGAACTTCTATGGGATTGCATTTATCAGATTTTCTCAGATACAATGTCAGATCTGAAAGCACAATGTCCTGAATTGACTAGAGAAGATTTATTATATTGCATCTTATACCTATTAGGATATCCCAATTCAATCATTATAATTTGCACTGGAACCAATACAAATGCCTTAAAGTCCCGAAAAAATCGATTAAAAAACAAAATGAGTAAAGAACTATATTTATTTATCTTTGATGCCGATAAATAACTGCCAGACTGCATATTAGACTTCTAAAAATTTCTATATTACTTTTCTATTACCTTAATACATTCGCAGATAAGACAATTATGACCTAATTGTTACCAAAAAAAATATGCTTTTTCCGGCAAAATTTAGTCCTTTACCCAAAAATTAACCCCGTAAAATATAAACTTATGAAAACTAAATTTTTATTATTATTTTTCATTACTCTGGCTATTTCAGGAATAGTATTAGGAGAGACCCTAAACAAAGGAATAAGGATTGAGTTAAAACATCATCTCAGAAAAGATCATCGCTCTGTTATTGAGCAACCATTTCAAGTCTTTTTAAACACCCCCCTTATAAGTATAGAGCAAGATCCTTCTTTATCGGATGAGTTGTTCTACACTGTAAGAATCAAAGATGTAAACACTGGCAAAATTATGGAGACATTGACAACCGCCGGAACTACATATATTAACATAAGCAATTTGATTCCAGCAGAATATAACATAGAGATTGATTTAGAATCCATGTTATTATATGGAACCTTTGTAATACAAAAATAATAGCATTTTTTCACACAGCCTTAAATATAAAAATTTAACTTTAAAAAAAACATCATGAAAAGCAACTTAAAAAAATTATCAACATTGTTGATTCTACTAATGATTGTATCATGTTACAATGACAGATTTGATACAATAGACTATTCGTTATCAGTCGAAGACAATAATAATGAACTCAAAAAAGAGGTTAATCTAAGAAGTGAATTTTCATTGGCTTTAGCTAAGGTCTTTGCTGAAAGTAAAGATGTGAGAGAACTTATAAAAAAGGAAGCTTTAAAGCAGTTTGATTATGATTACGATGTTTTATACATGTTAGTCAAAGATAAAAAAATAGGAAATAATAAAACATTGGAAGAACTTTTATTAAAATATATGAATAAAGAAAACCTCCTTATTCTAATACAAGAAATTCCAACTTTGACTATATTCGTACCTTCTCTTCCTGAAGAATCCTTTTCTGCAGAAAAATGGGATATTAAACAGGAAATACCTTTTGTTGCATATAAAAACGAGGATAATACAATATCATACGTGAATAGTGCAGGAATAGTTAATACTTTTGAGGAAGATGAAATTCCAGTATTCCCTATTGTAGTAATAAAGCCATCAGAAAGAATTGTTTTGCAAAAAGGGACTCGAAATTCAAATTCGTCAACAGTACTACATGCTGAGAATGGAATCAATTTTGTGTTTGAATTCGATGAATTTGATAACGTTACATCACCACAAATTAAAACCAGAACATCTACAACAACAATTCCCGATCTTTTCAAAAAAATTTATGACGCTAAAAAGTTTTCTGATCAAAATGATATTTGGCAAAGAGATTACATTTACTATAATATTTCAAAAAAAGACGGAAAAGGCGTATTCCAAAAAAACATTTCTGAGTGCATCTATTCTCTTGAATTATTAGGAGATCCCAATAATATGTTTAGACTAATAGCAGATCAGGAAGGAGACCCTCACTATTCTGAAACAGAGTCATTGAGACCGGGATCAGGATCGTCTAGGCCGAAGCCAAAATCAAGAAGTGAAGACTACCATAGAACACAAGCCGGTTTTTGGTATGGAGGAAACTTTGAGTTTTTAGTAAAAACTTATATTAGCAACAAACAACTGAGTTCTAATGAAATTATTAAAGCAGTATCTATCCACCCACTGCATTTGTTTGATCTAGCCATAGAACGAAACGGACGGAGACCTGCAAAGGTAGTGGGAATTAATAAGATGAAAAAGTATTATTTACCTACTCCAATACCTATTTTCGATTGGAATATAGAAAACTATTCTACATCTATTAAAATATCTATTGAAGAAAAAGATAATCAAGAGACATCTATGAAAACATCAGAAACAACAAGTACATTTGCTACAAATTTTGAATTTAATGCAGGCTTTAAAGATATAGTCAAAGTAGGTGCTAAAGTTTCTACATCCACAACGCTAAAAGTTTCTACTGTAGTAACAACATATTTGAATAGCGATCAACTAGGAGATGTCATAATCAATTTTGGAGATGACATTGTAGTAAAAGACGAAATGGAAATTATTAATTCCCTTGTCGAGTACGATCAAAATGGAGTAAGGAAAACCACTGACTCTTACGGACCCGTATTAAATCCTAGATATAATTCTGGATATTATAAATTGGGAATCCTTCCTTTACCACAATACTAATCTAAATTATTGAGGGTGTGTATTCTATGTTTCTACGCAAGAAAAACTTTGTTTTTGCGTAGAAACATAGAATACACACCCTCATAATCCCATATTCATGCTTATCTTTCACTTTTCTATAAAAAATTAAAAATCTTCTCTCCTTATCGTAAGGAAAGATACTAAAATAGAACACTTTTTCATATAAGAATTGAATGTAGATACTTTTTTTGAAATTTCATTATAAAATAAACGATTATGAATGCAACAATAAAGCTATTAGGTTATATTCTAATTTCACTTTTTCTCTTTTTATCATGTAGCAAGGATGACGAAAAAGAGATTATAGAAGAGAATTATGAAATGAATATAAAAGTGGAATATACTAAATGGTCAGAGTCATATCCGGATGAAGGTTCTAAAATATATATATATTTTAATCGCCAAATGGAGGATTTCACTGCCATGAGGTATGATGCAGATGGCGTATATTATTCTGATGATAAAATTATTGGACCAGACAAAACGGATATCGCAGACAAAAATGGATTAGCGGTTATTGATTTTAAAGATCATTTAAATATGAAATTCTCATTAGCAGTCGAAAGCAGGCATACAAAATTAAGAGCGTTTATGTATTTTGAAAAGTATGTTTTTGCAAAAGAACACACCTTTAGCTTTTTCAAGTCAACCTTTGAATAGCGACTGATATAAAAAAGAAATCTATCCATCCCATATATTTCTGTTACTTTTTATATCAGCCCCTCATCTGCGAAACTATAGTATTTGCCATCACAAACAATCACATGGTCTATCAATTTAATATCTATGGATTTGGCTGCATTGAATATTCGCTGTGTCAGCACCTGGTCTTCCTGGCTGGGATGAATATTGCCCGATGGGTGGTTATGAACTACGGCAATCTGGGTAGCACGTTGCAACAATGCTTCCCGAAGAATAGACCGCACATCCACAAACGTTCCGGCGATACCTCCTGTACTAATCCGGACAGAACTAATTACTTTGTTTCCCTGATTTATCAGCAATACCCAGAACTCCTCAAGCGCAAGATCGCACATCAACGGATGAAATACCTCATAGATATCTTTAGAACAACGAATCACGGCCCGTTCTTTTATTTCCTGTAACCTGCGCCGTTTGCCAAGTTCCAGAGCAGCCATAACAGTAATACTTTTGGCCGGTCCAAATCCTTTAAAACGAGAATAATCACGCACTTCCCAACGAGCAAGTTCATTCAAATCGTTGTGGCAGGAAACAAGTATCCGCCGCATCAGTTCAACAGCACTCTCTTCTGTATTTCCCGATCCGATAAGGATAGCCAATAACTCAGCATCACTCAGTGCATCAGCTCCTTTCACCATCATCTTTTCACGTGGACGGTCTTCTTTGGCCCACTGACAAATAGTAAGTTTTTGCGACTCTTTCATTTATAGAAGTTTTTCCGAAATGCTTCGAACTCACCACGTTTCAAGATACAACGCTGCCACCAGGCTCTCCAAAAGCCGCTCCCATAGCCAATGAGCTGTATAAAGGAGGCGGCAACCGAATAAATGCCAATACGGAAACTACGGTTCTGAACAGTAGAATCCATACAGACCAATAAAGCATAAAGAACAATAGGCAGCAGACTAAATAGGCAAAACGGAGTACCAATAAGCAGTATTACTACTCCCAACGTAAACACAGCAGGAAGCAAATGTACCAGTTTCAATGATTCCGGATATTTTTTATAAAGATTGATACGGGCAATACCCGAATTATGTACTTGCTTGAAGAATTTCCTCAAATCCGTACGCCGCTTATGATATACCCAGGCACCCGGAAAGAGTCTGCAACGGTATCCTTCTTTAAAGATACGGATACTAAAATCAATATCCTCACCAAACCGCATTTTAGAAAAGCCACCTAAAGCCTGGTATACCTCCCGTCTCACTCCCATATTAAAGCTGCGCGGATAGAACTTGTCCATCTTCTTTTTCCCGCCGCGAATGCCTCCGGTAGTAAAGAAAGAAGTCATGGAATAGTTAATCGCTTTCTGAATATTCGTAAAGGAGTCATGAGCACGATCGGGACCTCCGAAAGCGTCTGCCGGAGCAGTCTTCAATTCCGTTTCTATTGCATCGAGATACCCTTCAGGAAGAATACAATCAGAATCTAATATTATCAGATACTCACCCTGACTTCGTTCTGCCCCATAGTTACGGGTTTGCCCCGGACCGGAATTCGTTTTTTGGTAATATTTCAAATCAAGGACAGCCTTATATTTCTCAGTCACTTCCAGACATGGTATGGTAGACCCATCTTCTACTACTATCACCTCAAAATCTTTGAAACTTTGATCTGTAAGACTTTGCAACAGTTCATCGACCTCATCGGGACGATTGTATACGGGTATGATAACGGAGTATCTCATAGTTATTGTTTTATCTATATTGCAAAGATACATCATTATTTTAATAAAAACGGGGCTACTCCTAATTAGGATAGCCCCGGTCTGTATATTATCTGTTTTACAGATTATTTACTCACAACAGTCATTGTGTCTGATGCAATCAGTAACTCTTCATCCGTAGGAATAACTACTACCTTTACCTTTGAATCATCTGAAGAGATGATAGCTTCTTCACCACGCACTTTATTCTTTTCGGCATCTATCTTCACGCCCATGAATTCGAGTCCTTCGCATACACCGGCACGGCAACTTGCCTGGTTTTCACCCACACCACCTGTGAAAAGAATAACATCTACACCACCCAAAGCAGCAGCATATGCACCAATGTATTTCTTAATGCGATAGAAATACATATTCTCTGCCAGAATTGCTTTCGGGTTTCCTTCAGCTACGGCAGCTTCCAATTCACGCATATCACTTGATACACCAGAGATACCGAGTACTCCGCTCTTCTTGTTGAGCAGATTAGAAACACCTGTCGTAGTCAAGCCTTCTTTATCCATAATGAAAGTCACTGCACCGGCATCAATGTCACCACTACGTGTCCCCATCATCAAACCCTCCAATGGAGTAAGTCCCATCGTAGTATCGATACATTTGCCATCTTTGATAGCAGCAATAGAACCGCCGTTACCGATATGGCAGGTAATGAGTCTCAAGCCCTCTGCTTTAATACCCAAGTATTCACATACACGCTGTGAAACATAACGATGAGAAGTTCCATGGAAGCCATAACGACGCACACCGTATTTCTCATACAGTTCGTAAGGCACAGCATAAAGATATGCATAATCCGGCATTGTCTGATGGAAAGCCGTATCAAATACACCCACCTGAGGAATATTAGGAAGGATAGCTGAGACAGCATTTACACCTTTCAGATTAGCAGGATTGTGAAGCGGAGCCAAATCATTGCAAGCCACAAAAGCTTCCAATACCTCTTTGTCCAGCAATACAGATTTGCTGAAACGTTCACCTCCATGTACCATACGATGACCTACCGCATCAATTTCATCCAAAGACTTAATCGCACCATATTCCGGGCTAACCAAAGTATTAAGAATGAATTCTACTCCTACTGTATGTTCGGGAATATCTTTTTCAAGTACCTTCTTCTCTCCGTTCGGCAAAGTAAGTTTCAGGAATGAACCTTTCAAACCTATCTTTTCGATACCACCTTGTGCAATCACTTCCTTGCTGTCCATGTCGAACAGCTTGTATTTAATGGATGAACTTCCACAGTTCAATACTAATATTTTCATTTTGATTTCGATTTTAAAATTATTTCGCCTTCTTGGCAGCAATAGCCTGATTAGCAGTAATAGCAATCATTCTGTAAACGTCTTCGATAGAACAACCGCGTGAAAGATCATTCACCGGACGAGCAATACCCTGAAGAATCGGTCCTACTGCATCGGCATGTCCCAGGCGCTGAACCAGTTTATAAGAAATATTACCTACTTCGAGGCTCGGTACTATCAGCACATTAGCTTCACCTGCAACCGGAGATCCCGGTGCTTTACTTGCACCCACTGAAGGAACCAGAGCGGCATCTGCCTGCATTTCACCATCAATATTTAGCTCAGGAGCCATTTCTTTGGCCAATCTTGTTGCCTCTACCACTTTGTCTACTACCTCATGTTTTGCAGAACCTTTGGTTGAAAAGCTTAACATAGCTACCTTCGGATCTTCAATTCCGGCAACAGCCTGTGCTGTACGAGCTGTACAAACTGCAATCTGAGCCAGCTGAGCAGCATCGGGAACCGGAGTTACAGCAACGTCTCCCATTACAAGCAGACCATTCTGTCCACACTCAGGTGCATGTGTCAACATCAACATTGCACCAGACACAGTAGTGATGCCCGGACTTGTTTTAATAATCTGAAGAGCAGGACGAAGCACGTCACCTGTTGTATTACGTGCGCCGGCCAACTGACCATCAGCATCTCCGTTTTTAATGATAAGACATCCCAGATACAATGGATTGAGTACCAATTTACGGGCTTCTTCAATAGTCATGCCTTTTTTCTTCCGAAGCTCACACAACAATTGCGCATATTCTTCTTGTTTCGCATGATTTTCCGGGTCAATAATAGTTGCCTTACTGATATTTCCCAATCCCCACTTAGCAGCAGCCTCATGAATTTCATCCGGATTCCCCAGAAGAATAAGGTCAGCAACTTCATCTGTCAAAATCTGATTGGCAGCTTTCAGAGTACGTTCTTCTGTACCTTCAGGAAGAACAATGCGTTGACGATCCGCTTTCGCACGTGCAACAATAGAGTTAATTAAATTGAGCATAGATATTTAATTTTATGTATAATTCCGGTAGTAGGTGTTATTCACGCCGCAAAAGTACACAATTTTGCAATATCTACATTGCAAAACGGGGCGTTTTTACGCCCCGAATATACAATTATTATAATTTAACACTAACGAATGATTTGCGGAGAGACTTCCTTAAACTGTTCCATACACATTCCGATAGAAGCACCGATATAAGTAGGATCACAAATCAGGTATTTGGCACCATCGTCCAGCACCACATAATCACCGGGAATCTCCTCCGTAAAACGGACTGCTGAAGCAATATGATTGGGATAATCGAGTAAAATAGCATCTAAGCCTAACAAATCTTTCACTAAAGTAGAATACAAGATAGCACGGTCTTCACAATCACAAGCCGGATAAAAAAAGTTTTCGTCCAGGAAGAAAGGTTTCTCATAACCAAACTGTGCCCCATCGGTCTGATATTCAAAGCCTGTCTGCACAAACTCTATAAGTATATTAGCAGCCTCTCGCTGAGATTTACCTTTGATAGCTTCTTTCAGAGGAGGATACAAAGTTGCTTTTAACTCTTCACTCATAGGAGTGTGATAATATACCGACACATCACACTGCGGATAGCTCTTATAAAATTCGATCAGGTTCTTATTAACCACCGTCTCCACTTTTACCGAACCGGATTTAGGAGATATGGCTTCTGCATATTCAACCATATTAAACTCAGGCGCCGCATCGATAGAAAGAGAAACATAATTCTTTGCATTCGCAAAATCCTGCTTATAGGTATAAACTCCCATCGGCCCATTCTGCTTTTCCGCATCAAAGACATAATACTTGGTACCCTCCAATATTATATAAGGTATACCATATAATGCTGCGGCAGGTGCTACCATCAGTTTCAGTTTTTCGTTAATCTTGGAAAGGCGTACTTTATATCCCGATTTATTCAGAATAAACATTTGAAAAAAAGCAATATCATCTTTCTGCTGTTCACCATAAAGCTGTTCGCCAAGCTTCTTAGTAAACAACAAATACCCCCAGTCACTCATCTTCTTCTCTTCACGCAGAGTCATGCAATCCTTTATCAATTGTTCATGATCCGCTTTACAAAGCTGGCTCCACGCATCGGCAACATCTGCTTCCCGATTCCCAGCCAATGCAAGATTTTCGATTGCATCAGTTGCCACATTAAAGGAAGAACCGTAAAAATCAACAGGCGTCCGACGTACAGGACTCTCTGATTCCGGTACCACCGGAATATCTATTTTCACGGGAAGATAGGGCCGCCCCGGAATATACACTCCTGGTACAGGTTTATCCGTAATAGATGGTAAAGCGGGTTTCTTTATCTCAACCGGTTTCCCTTCAAGAGTAGGCCTTTCCATTCCCGGTATTCTTGGAGGAGCCGGTTTAATTTCAATGGGTGCTTGTGACCGTTTACCATCAAATACCGGTTGTTTGACAGGTTCAGGACGTACCGGCGCTTCTACAGCATCAAATGCCTCAAACTTAGTCCACGCTTCTCTAAGAAAAGTATCAAAGTCGGCATCTGCCTTATTTTTAAAATCATTAAACTCTTTCTGTTGCTGCTTTTGAAAACTATCAAATTCCTTTTCAAAGTCAACATCTTGCGCCATTGCCACCGGAACAGCCAATAGCCCAATCACAAAAGGAAAAATACACTTCATCTTATTCATCTGCGTATTGTTTTTAGTAACCAGCGACTCATTATTATCCTACTTAATCAACACCATCTCATAGAAAGCACAACGCTGGTTGACCGGGATTGAATAGACCCATTTCAGCACATTCTGATAAGTAACCACTTCTGTAAAAGGAATATTCTCTTTAGTAGCTACCATCATAATGTTGATCTTCTCATTGTCTTTACCCGGCTGTTTTTCCATAAGATAATCCACTGCATTACTGAAAGGAATCTTATACTCCTGCCCTGCTTTGAGCAGATTGTTTGCCTCGTATGTATTGGGATACAGCAATGCTCCTCCCGTACTGTCAAACCAGAAAAATTTAAGATAAGAATCCGTTCCATACACCGTCAGCCGGCACGTAAACGCATCCCCTTCCTTATAAAGGGTTTCCACCCCCTTCACTTCAAGTGCATAGGCATTATCAGGTTTGGCATTCTTCTGCACAGTAGCATCAATCGTCACTACTTTATAAAGGCTACGGGTATCTGTGTCCCATATCTCTTCTATTTTTTTATGGGTAACATTTATCATGCCCCCAATAGCAAGCACACTCATCTGTGAGTATGCCTCATGAAACTCTTGCCCGTCATTCTGAGTTATCTGCCCGAAAACCGACCAGACGTTTTCCATCACCCCAGCTTTCTGTAAAGCAGCTTTCTTGGCTTCCATAAAAGCGCGCTCCTCAGCTTGCTTCAAAGTGATCTCTTCACTGACCTGCCAACGCCCCTGTACCCCTTTCACCTTAACAATGTCCTGGGCACAAAGGCTTCCGGCAGATATCAACAATAAAATAGCTATAACTCCGAGTAGCCTATTTATTCTCATTCAAATCTTTCCCTTTTTAATAATCGATCTTTAATATCCTAACTTATCCAGTTCTTTGGCCAGGTCTTCCGACTTCTTTGCCAATTCGGCACGTACTGCACTAATCGCAGCCTTATTCGCAGATTCCAGGCTATACCCAAGTGTTACCATCACCTCTACATTTTTGTTTTCAAGCGTTCTATATACTTCTACCAATGGCGTGATACGTCCCAAAGTAGCCGAAATCACACTTTTACTGGCAGCAACTACACTTGAAAGACTGGCAGCTTCTTCCTGTCCCATATCATCATTGGCCACTTTTGCCTCAATCAGCTGAGACACTTTTGTTTGAATCTGCCCCGCAAGTTCTATCTTGGCAGCATTGGTTGCCTGCAAAACAGCAGAAGACTGATTACCACCAATAGCTCTTGAAGAAGCAACATACCAGAACGGAGTTCCGTCCGGAGTCATTTCTGCCTGCTTCTGCCACGCATTCTCTATCTGCTTATCTAATGGTAATTTCCCAATTGGAGTTTTAAACCCTTCTTTTGTTAATTTCTTAGCTTCTTTACGTGCATCTTTAAGTGCCTTTTTTTTCAGTTCATTGTTCAAAACTTTCTCCTGTTTTGCCATTGTTTTGTAGTCTTTCTTGGTAGCCTTTTCTTGTGCAAAGGTATTTACAGATAACATCAGGGCAAAAACCGTGAAAACGCTGATTAGTAAGTTCTTCTTCATATTCGTCTTGTTTTAGTAGTTAATATTCGTTTTTTAAATCGGACATTGATATTTGCAAAAATATATATATTTTCCTTTCTATTCCTTTTTTCATTGTTTTTTTTCATACAATTGAATGGTTAAAATAATTTCTTCACGGAAAACAGTGACAACTCTCCTACTTATTTCATAACTTTGCACCGTTTTCAAATTCAATAGGTATAAAATATGATACGTCAGTGTGCCATTTTATTTGGCTGTTTGGCTTTGGGTGAATTGATTGTTTTTCTCACGGGAATTAAGCTCCCGTCCAGCATCATAGGAATGTTGCTGCTCACCCTGTTTCTGAAATTGGGTTGGATCAAGTTGCATTGGGTGCAAGGTATGTCCGACTTCTTAGTTGCTAATCTGGGATTCTTCTTTATTCCACCAGGAGTTGCCCTTATGCTCTATTTTGACATCATTGAGGCACAATTCTGGCCGATAGTAGTTGCAACCCTTATCAGTACCATCCTGGTGCTTGTTGTCACCGGATGGGTTCACCAATTAACACGTAAAATCAAATGAATTATTTAGAAAATGAATTCTTCCTGTTGGCTATCACCTTCGGGATTTACTTCTTTGCCAAGTTACTGCAAAAGAAAACGGGATTTCTTTTGCTGAATCCTATTCTACTCACTATAGCCGTCCTTATCATTTTTCTGAAAATAACCCATATCAGTTATGAGACCTACAATGAAGGCGGCCACCTGATTGAATTCTGGCTTAAACCGGCAGTAGTAGCGCTGGGCGTACCCCTGTATTTGCAGTTGGAAACGATCAAAAAACAATTGCTACCCATATTATTATCACAGTTGGCAGGCTGTTTTGTCGGAGTTGTTTCCGTTGTACTGATAGCCAAACTAATGGGAGCTTCACAAGAAGTTATTCTCTCTCTGGCTCCGAAATCCGTAACCACTCCTATTGCCATGGAAGTAACCAAAAGCTTGGGAGGTATTCCTTCGCTGACAGCAGCAGTAGTAGTCTGTGTCGGATTACTGGGGGCTATACTCGGATTCAAAACAATGAAACTGATGCATGTAGGTAGTCCGATAGCCCAGGGATTATCCATGGGAACCGCTGCTCATGCGGTAGGAACCTCCACTGCGATGGATATCAGCAGTAAATATGGAGCGTATGCCAGTCTGGGATTGACATTAAACGGAATATTTACTGCATTATTAACTCCAACAATTCTCCGATTATTAGGTCTTCTCTAACAAAAACGTCCTCTAATTGTTATATTATTAAGCGAAATGCAAAATAGATTTTTATATGATAAATTTTAAGGATATTACTATCCAGGACAAGGATACCATTACATCTTACACGATGAACAGTAGTCGCCGTAATTGCGACCTTTCTTTTTCCAACCTTTGCAGTTGGAGATTTCTGTATAACACCCAGTTCGCCATCATTGACGATTTCCTGGCATTCAAATTCTGGGTTGGAGATGAACTGGCCTATATGATGCCTGTCGGAAAAGGAAATCTGAAAAAGGTACTGGACATGCTCATTGAAGACGCAAATCAGGAAGGTCAACCATTCTGTATGTTAGGCGTGTGTTCATGTATGAGAGAAGAACTCGAGGAGATTATGCCGGGACAGTTTACATTTACTGCCGACAGAGACTATGCCGATTATATCTACCTGCACACCGATCTGGCTACGCTAAAAGGAAAAAAATTCCAGTCGAAGCGAAACCATATCAATAAATTCCGAAATACATACAGCAACTATGAATATACCCCTATCACTCCTGATCGTATTCAGGAATGTTTAGATCTGGAAGCCGAATGGTGTAAAGTGAATAACTGTGACCAACAGGAAGGTACCGGTAATGAACGTCGTGCCCTGATTTATGCATTGAATCATTTCGAAGCATTAGGGTTAACAGGTGGGATACTTCACGTCGACGGCAAGATCGTTGCATTCACTTTCGGGATGCCTATCAACAAAGAGACTTTCGGTGTACATGTAGAAAAAGCTGATACAACAATTGACGGGGCTTATGCCATGATCAACTATGAATTTGCCAATCACATCCCCGAACAATATATCTACATTAACCGCGAAGAGGATTTGGGTATTGAAGGTCTGCGAAAAGCCAAACTATCCTACCAGCCCGTTACTATTCTGGAGAAGTATATGGCATGCTTTAAAGAACATCCCCTGGAAATGATTAAATGGTAAAATAAAGAAATGACCAAACAACAGATAAAAGCTTTGTGGAAACTTTGTTTTGACGATAGCGATGCGTTCATCGATATGTATTTTCGCCTGCGTTATAATGACGAAGTAAATATTGCTATAGAAAGTGGTAAGGAAGTAGTCTCTGCACTTCAGATGATACCCTATCCTATGACTTTTTGTGGCGAACAAATCCAGACCTCATATATCTCCGGTGCTTGTACCCATCCCGATTTCCGGGGAAACGGAGTCATGCGTGAGTTACTTTCACAGGCATTTGCACGTATGAGGTATAATCGCGTAGTTCTTAGTACACTAATCCCCGCAGAGCCCTGGTTGTTTGATTATTATGCGCGTATGGGGTATATGCCTGTATTTCGTTATTCGGAGAAAAAAATATCACAATGGGACATAAGTCCTGTGCCGGATATCTTCATAACGAAATTAGCAGATGCCAATGAAGAAGTATATCAATATCTCGATAAAAAAATGTCTGAGCGCTCTTGCTGTATTCAGCATACTTTTAGTGACTTTAAAGTAATTTTTGCAGATCTGCTTATCAGTAAAGGCACATTCTACATAGCTACCGTTCAGGAGCAGATAGCAGGCATAGCCGTTGTTTATCCGAATAGTAATGGATTACAAATAAATGAATTGCTGACAGAAAACAGCGAAATTGAAAAAGCATTGCTCTATCATATCCGGCAGGAAGCAGGTACCGACGCTATAACAATGATTACTCCCCCTATGGCTGCCGAAGAACAATATCCCCTCGGTATGGCACGTATCATTGATGCCAGAACTATTTTACAGTTCCATGCGGCCTTGCATCCGGAAATTGAAATGAACATAAAGCTAACAGACGAACAATTGGCTATAAATAATGGCTACTACTACCTTTACAAAGGAAAATGTAAATTCAGTAAAGAGCGGTTGTTAGGTAGCCACCGGCAATTGACCATCGGGGAACTATGCGAAAAGCTCCTCTCTCCATTACAACCTTATATGAGTTTAATGCTGAATTAACAGCTATCATGCAAAGCATTATCTACTAATCCTTTCGTACTCTTCTTTAGATTTAAGGATACAGAACATCCGGATGTTGTTAAGCAAAACACCCGGATGTTCTGATTTACAACATGGGGATGTTTTCACCAACAACATCCCCATGTTATTGATTCTTTCCATTTGATTTATTACAGGCAGAAATAGGGTAGTCTGATTGTATGATAAGTATTGGTTTACACACTTAAAGTAGTAAACACGGTAGTGATCATATAAAAGAGAGCATCCTGCACACCTCTCAGCTTTTGTCATTGAAATGCCAAGAAATAGTGTACAGGATGCAAGTGTGTTTCGGAAAGATTTGTATAAGATTAATTTAGAGTCCGCTAAAGTCTACCCCTTCAAAGACCAATGACGGGATACGCCAGGATGAAGACAACCGCGGATCGTTTCCTGTTTCGGACAACGACGACCAGAGAGTCAACATATTACCAGTCACATTCATTTCGGATACAGGCTGTGTCAGCTTCCCATTTTCAATAAGGAACCCTTCGATACCATACGAAAAGTCTCCTGTAGAACTGTTACAGTTACCCCCATTAAAACCTGTCACAAGGATTCCATGATCCACTCCGGCTACCAGCCCGTCGAGATCCTTTAAGCCCGTTTGCATGACCAGAATAGAGGGTGAGTTAATAGTTGGAGAAACTCCCATCTTTCTGGCATTATAGGTATCAATAAAATAAGTTTTCAACACTCCATTCTCAAAAACCGGACGTCGCTCTGTTGCTACGCCTTCACTATCAAAATAGCGGGCGCCAGATGCTTGTTGCAGATGCGGTTCGTCTATTAATGTCATCTTATCGGCCAGTACTTTTTCATTCAGTTTATCCAGCAGGAAAGAATTTTTCTGCTGAAGAGAAGATCCATAAAGAGCATCTACCAAGGGACTTAGTAGCTGACTGACATTCATTGGATCCACCACCATCGTATATTTACCGGATTTCGCTTTTCTTTGTCCTACCTTACGCAGAACGCGTTCCAGGGCTTTCTGCCCGACGCCTGTTTTCACCAGTTTATCAAAATAGAGTGATGATTCATACCAACCAGCAGAAGGGCGTGCCTCTCCTTCGCCCTTTATTGCAACCTCGGCATAAAGAGAATACCAACTTGATTTTGTTTCTCCTTCAAAGCCATTACTGGTGATCCGGTATCCAAAATTATCTCCATCGCTATAAGAAGAGCTGACAGAAATAATGCGGTCATCTTTACCCAGTGCCTCTTCGGCAACAGCTTTCGCCAATGCCACTTTATCATCGGGACGGATGGAAGAAAATTTTGCATCCAACAACTTCAAATCGGGGCTCCCTCCTTTATAATAGCGGGAAGCATCCGGCAATACACGTGCCTCATCCTTTGCCAGATAACGGGTAGATTCAATGCCATTCTTTATAAATGTTTCAAGTTCTTTCTTATCCAGCCGATTGGTAGAATAGGTTCCATAGCATCCGTCTACATATAAGAAAATGGTCAGGCCATTTTCCGAAGCCTGCTGTAAACGGTCCATTTTGGCATCACGCAACTCAAAAGAAGAGTTTGATCCGGCATAAAGATTCACTTTTGCTTGCTGACAACCATTCTTCAAGGCATAATCCATTGCCCATTGTGCCAGTTTTTTATTGCTATCTGAAATCATAAGAGTTGAAAGTTGAGAGTCGAAAGTCGGGAACTAAATATATATCTTTACCACATTCCGCGAAGTTTCAACTTTAATTTTTAATTTCTAATTTTTAGTTCTCACTGTTTCCTCAGTTTTCTCCTCCAACGGTCAGTTTACTAACCAACGCCGAAGGCATACCACAAGTCACCGGACAAGATTGTCCATCCTTTCCGCAAGTCCAGGTACCATTATCAATCTTGTCATTATTAGCCACCATAGTAATATCTGCCAATGCTTTCGGACCATTCCCGATGATATTGATATCTTTAATAGGTTGTGTCAATTTTCCATTTTCAATCAGATAACCCGATTTCACAAAGAAGGTAAAATCACCTGCTCCAATCTGCACCTGCCCGTTTGTAAACTGATCGACAAAAATACCCTGTTTTACAGAAGCTATAATATCCTCCTCTTTCATATTGCCCGGCTCCATATACGTAGCACGCATACGAGGAATCGGCATATTCCGGAAAGTCTCACGTCGCCCGTTTCCGGTTGGAGCAATACCATAATGTCTGGCACTGATACGGTCGTGCATATAACTGGTTAAAACTCCCTCTTTAACGAGATATGTTTTCTGTCCTTCCACTCCTTCATCATCAAAGTTTACAGATCCACGGTTGAAAGGAATAGTGCCATCATCTATTACAGAAATATGTTCATTGCACACTTTCTTATTCAGCTGATCGGAGAAAATAGAGACATTCTTACGATTGAAATCTGCTTCAAACGCATGTCCGATAGCCTCGTGCAACAGGATACCGGAACCTCCCGCTCCCATCACCACAGGCATCTCTCCACCTTTAGGCTTGATGGCTTTAAAAAGAATGGCTGTATTATCTACGGCTTCACGTGCCAAAATATCAACCAGGTCATCAGACAGAAACTCAAACCCTTTACGATAAGCACGGGCAGCATAACTGTTTTCCGTCTTTCCGTTTTCCTCCATAATGCAGACAGCACCAAGTGTCACCATAGGCCGATAATCATAATACATCACGCCTTCACTGTTACAGAAAAGAATATGCGATGTCGAATCACTTTGATTGGCCATTACTTTGGACACACGTTTATCCAGTGCAAATATTTTGTCATTCAGCTTTTGAAGATAAGGCATCTTATCTTTCAAACTGATCTCCTCCCAAGGAGTAGTGATCGGATAATAGTTTTTCTTCAATGTTTTTTCTGCCAGACGTACAGGACCGTATTTCTTCTTGCCGGATGCAATACGTGCAGCCGTACGTGCAGCATTCAACATATCGTCAAGTGTCACATTTTCCACATAGGCATAACCGGTCTGATCGCCTGCCAGCACACGCACCCCCATACCAAAATCTATATAGGAATTACAGCTATTCACCGCCCCGTCTTTCAAACTGATTACATTGGTGAAGGTATGTTCAAAAAAGAGATCAGCATAATCTCCTCCTTTTTCAAGGGCTGTTGCCAGTACTTTCTTCATATCTTCTTCGCCCACACCAAAATGATTCATTGCCTGCGAAAGCGCCGCCTTCTGGTCAGCTCCTCCCAAAGCTCCCTTCACCGAAGGAATAGCCAGCGCTGAGCCTGCAGCCAACGAACCTAATAATGCCATACCTCCTGTTCTTATAAAATTTCGTCTGTCCATAATATATCTATTATTTTTAGGATTTCTTCGTTAATAAACTTTCCAACTCTTCGGCACTCAAACGAAGATAAAACTGCCCCTGATAAGCAACAGAAATCGATCCGGTCTCCTCAGATACAATAATAGCATGCGCATCCGATTCCTGTGATATCCCCATTGCAGCACGATGACGAAGCCCCAATTCTTTGGGTATATCCAGATTGTGAGATACCGGCAGAATGCATCCGGCAGCTTTAATACGCTTTTTACTTATTACCATCGCACCATCATGCAAAGGACTGTTTTTGAAAAAAATATTTTCTATCAAACGCTGATTTACATCCGCATTAATAATTTCTCCGGTACGTACTACCCCATCCAAAGGAACATTGTGTTCAATCACAATCAGGGCGCCTACCTTTTGTTTACCCATACTGATACATGCCATTACCACCGGCATGATATCTTCATGTTCTAATGACTCTTTTTTATTCCCGGTAAAAAAACGCGCCAGGGCATTGACATGCTGATGCGAACCAAGCGTAAGCAGAAAACGGCGTATCTCATCCTGAAAAAGTACAATCAGAGCCAGCACACCGACATTCATCAAAGTATTAAAAATAGAACCCAGAAGTTTCATCTCAAGCACCTGAGTTACTACCAGCCACATCAGAATCAGCACAAGAATACCTGTGAACACTTTGATAGAACCCGAAGCTTTCATCAATTTGTAGACATAGTACAAAAGGAAAGCCACCAACAGGATGTCAATAAAATCTTTGATACCAAACTCAAAAAACATACCGGCAGCCATGGCTATTATTTGATATTCACCCATATAAACATTTACAATTTATAACTTACAATTTTCTCCACCATCCTTACTGTTTCCACTGCTTCACGCACATCATGTACCCGCAGGATATTGGCTCCCTTCATTAAAGCAACCGTATCCAATACAGTAGTTCCGTTCAGAGCGTCTTGCGGCGTACCTCCAAGCAAACGATAAATCATTGATTTTCTTGAAACACCCACCAATAAAGGCAGTTCGAAAATACTGAATTCTTCAAGGTGTGCCATCAGTTCATAATTATGTTCTAACGTCTTACCAAAGCCAAAGCCCGGATCAAGAATAATGTCTTTCACACCCAAATCACGTAACTGCTGCACTTTCATGGCGAAATACATAAATACCTCCTTAAGCAAATCGTCATAATGTGGCTCAGATTGCATATTCTGAGGTGTACCTTGCATATGCATCATGATATAAGGCACTCCCAACCGGGCAACAGTTTCAAACATTTTCGGATCCATCTCTCCGGCTGCAATGTCATTGATGATAGCAACACCATATTCCTTTACACATTGTTCCGCCACATCAGCCCGGAACGTATCTACAGAAATAACAGCGTCCGGATGATTACAAGCCACAATTTCCAATCCTACCCGTAAACGACGCATCTCTTCTTCGGCAGAGATGTTTTCCGCATTAGGGCGGGAAGAGTAAGCACCAATATCAATTATGGAAGCACCTTCGGCCAATATTTGTTGTGCACGTCCGGCAATATCTGCCTCAGTTTGCATCCGGCTTCCGGCATAAAAAGAATCAGGAGTAACATTCAGAATACCCATCACTTGTGGGACAGAGAGATCGAGCAACTGCCCGTTGACATTTAAATATCTATGCGCTAATGAGTTCATTAATCTCGTTTTTCGGTTAGATTATTGCAAATGTAGAGAAAAAAAGCAAGTAACCGCCTATTATCACAAGAAATTGTACCGGATACGGCATTCTCTTAGTGCTCATTAAGAAAGAATCTTATCAAATAAAAAGAAAAGGAAGAGATTTCCGGCTATTCTTTTCACACGATTCAAGATTATACTCTATCTTTGCTGCTGTCTTTATAACTATAGAAAGAATATGGAACTCTCTGCTCTCTACCAGATATTTCTGGAATGTAATACAGTAACTACCGATAGCCGCAATTGCCCTAAAGGCTCTATGTTCATTGCCCTCAAAGGTGATTCATTCAATGGGAATGCTTTCGCCACACAAGCTATTAACGACGGGTGCGCATACGCAATTGTTGACGAAGCAGCTCATGCAGTGAAAGGTGACAAACGCTACATCCTTGTAGACAGTTGCATCGAAACTTTACAACAACTGGCCAACTACCATCGTAGGCAATTAGGTACCCGGATCATTGGTATTACCGGAACTAACGGGAAAACAACCACCAAAGAATTGATCTCAGCCGTACTGTCACAATCCTATAATATTCTTTATACGCAAGGTAATTTAAACAACCACATTGGAGTACCTGTTACCCTTCTTCGCCTGAAAGCAGAACATGACCTTGCAGTCATCGAAATGGGAGCCAATCATCCGGAAGAAATTAAATTCTTAGCAGAGATAGCCGAACCGGATTACGGCATTATTACTAACGTGGGTAAAGCACACCTCGAGGGTTTCGGCTCATTTGAAGGAGTTATAAAAACCAAAGGAGAACTGTATGATTTTCTGCGTAAGAAAGAAGGTTCAACTATCTTCATTCACCACGACAATCCATATCTTATGAATATTGCTTCCGGATTGAATCAAATACCTTACGGAAATGATGAATCACTCTATGTCAATGGTCATGTGACAGGGAACTCGCCTTACCTTACCTTTGAATGGAAAGCAGGAAAGAGCGGTGAAAATTACGAAGTAGAAACCCAGTTAATAGGAGAATATAATTTCCCTAACGCTTTGGCTGCTGTTACTATCGGACGCTTCTTTGAAGTTGAACCGCAAAAAATAAATAAAGCACTCACTGAATATGCTCCGCAGAACAATCGTTCGCAGCTGAAAAAAACAGCCGAGAACACACTGATTATCGATGCTTATAATGCCAATCCTACAAGTATGATGGCAGCACTGGAGAACTTTAATAAAATGACAGTTGCGCATAAGATGCTAATATTAGGAGATATGCGCGAACTGGGAGCTGAAAGTGCAGCTGAGCACCAAAAGATAGTAGACTTCATTAAAGCATGCGAATTTGAGAAAGTCATATTTGTTGGAAGCCTGTTTGCTGCAGCCGAACATTCATACCAGACATACTCCAATGCCCAGGAACTTATACAGGCATTACAGACCGATAAGCCTAAAGATTATACCATCTTAATAAAGGGCTCTAACGGAATAAAACTTAGTTCAGTAGTAGATTATTTATAATCTGCTACTGTTTCCCTTTTATTGTTTGTTTCAGCATCCGGGGGCGTACCCAATAGTAACCGATAAGACTGGCAAAGATTGCCCCCAAAGAATTGGCTGTAAAGTCTAACCAATCTCCTCCACGATACGTTGTACAATATTCCTGTAACAACTCTACACACCCGCTAAACAATACCGGGCAAATAAAGGCACCGACCCATGCATGCCACATAGGAGAATCTCCTTTTCTGTGAGTACGCAAAAACTCCAGCCACAACATGCCGGACATACCGAAATACATACAAAAATGAACAATTTTATCTATATTGGGTATTTTGCTTAACTCTGTTGAAGGTGGTCTAAAAAACGACAGGTAGATAACTACCAGAATAATTAACAGAGAAACCGGGTATTTCTTAATATAATAAAGCATATCTAAATAAATTACAGATGTTGGGCAAATATAAGGAACATTTCTTATATTTGCATGTTTAAGTAAGATAAATATATCGAATTGTAAGATAAATAAAGCTTTTATGACTAAAAATGACAGAGCGAACTTTGGCAGTAAGTTGGGGGTGATACTTGCCTCTGCAGGATCAGCTGTAGGACTGGGTAATATATGGAGATTTCCATACGAAACCGGTAATCATGGCGGTGCCGCTTTTATCATTATTTATCTGGGTTGTATTTTTCTTCTGGGACTTCCGATCATGGTATCCGAATTTCTTATCGGACGTCATTCTCGCGCAAACACCGCCAGAGCTTATCAAAAGTTAGCTCCCGGTACGCATTGGCGTTGGGTAGGACGTATGGGAGTACTTGCCGGCTTTCTTATTCTCAGTTATTATTCGGTAGTGGCCGGATGGACGCTCGAATATATTTTCGAAGCATTAACCAACGGTTTTTCAGGTAAAACTCCGGATGAGTTTATTTCTTCATTCCAGACTTTCTCAAGCAACCCATGGCGACCGGCAATCTGGCTCATCCTATTTCTACTCGGTACTCATTTTATTATCGTGAAAGGTGTAGAGAAGGGGATAGAGAAATCTTCCAAGATAATGATGCCTATGCTGTTTATTATCATCCTCATATTAGTAGTATGTTCTGTGTCTTTGCCAGGAGCAAGCAGAGGTATCGAGTTTTTACTTAAACCAGATTTCAGCAAAGTAGACGGAAATGTATTCTTAAGTGCAATGGGACAAGCTTTTTTCTCACTTAGTTTAGGGATGGGGTGTCTTTGTACCTATGCTTCCTATTTTAGCAAAAAGACCAATTTAACTAAGACAGCTTTCAGTGTAGGGATTATTGATACAATTGTAGCCGTACTTGCAGGATTCATCATCTTCCCGGCTGCTTTCTCTGTGGGTATTCAGCCGGATGCAGGTCCAAGCCTCATCTTTATCACCCTGCCTAATGTGTTCCAGCAGGCATTCAGTGGAGTACCGTTGTTGGCGTATATATTCTCTGTGATGTTTTATGTACTGCTGGCAGTGGCAGCTCTTACTTCTACTATCTCTTTGCATGAAGTTGTTACAGCTTACTTGCACGAAGAGTTTAAGTTTACTCGCCACCGGGCAGCATTATTTGTTACAGGAGGGTGCATCTTCCTCGGTATACTCTGTTCTCTGTCACTTGGAGTAACAAAAGGTATTACTATTTTCGGATTAGGAATGTTCGACCTATTTGATTTTGTCACCGCAAAAATCATGTTACCACTGGGTGGGTTGTGTATCTCAATATTTACCGGATGGTATCTGGACAAGAAAATTGTCTGGAGCGAGATTACAAACGATGGTACACTGAAGGTCCCGGTCTATAAGCTCATTATCTTTATTTTGAAATATATTGCGCCTATTGCTATCTCCTGTATCTTTATCAATGAGTTAGGATTACTCAAGTAATATGTGGAAAGACTTTTTCTACTTTTCACGTACAGAACGGCAAGGTATCATAATTCTTGCCGCTTTGATTATTTTGGTCGGTACAGCTTCATGGTTTATACCGCCAAGAGAAGTAGCAAAAATTGAAGATAACCAAAAATTCGAAGAAGAGTATGCCATTTTCATGGCATCACTAAAAGAAAAAGAGCAACAAAAAGAAGTAAGTTCTAAAAAATACCAGTATGAAAAACGAGAAGTAATACTCGCTTCTTTCGATCCTAATACGGCAGACTCTATTACTTTTCTTAACCTGGGACTTCCGCCATGGATAGCAAAGAATATTTTGAAATACCGTGCCAAAGGAGGACGCTTTCGCAAACAGAGTGACTTCCAAAAAGTATATGGATTGACAGAAAAGCAATACATAACTCTCGAACCTTATATATCCATAGCAGATATACCGAAAGAACAGGACACAATTCGCCTGTTTAGTCATCAGGAACCGCGGGATACTCTACAATATTACAAATATCCGAGTGGAACAACAATCAGCTTAAACCAGGCTGACACCACTGAATTAAAAAAAATCCCGGGTATAGGAAGCGCTATCGCCCGTATGATTGTAGGATATCGGAAAAAACTGGGAGGATTCTACCAAGTAGAGCAACTGCAAGATATTCATTTGGATACGGATAAACTACATGAATGGTTGTTTGTTAACAAGAATGAGACCCAACGGATAAACCTGAATAAAGCAGGAATTGAAAGACTTAGAGCACATCCTTACATCAATTTCTACCAGGCAAAGATTATTGTTGAGTACCGTAAGAAAAAAGGAGAAATAGAGAGTCTGAGCCAATTAAAACTCTATGATGAATTTTCTGAAAAAGATTTTGAACGGATATCACCTTATGTTAGTTTTCATTGAAATAAAAAAGATGCATCCTTATCACACTAGATAAGAATGCATCACACACAAACAAAACAAACACTCTACCTACTATCTTCACAGACTTCTGTAGAGAAGCGATATAAAGATACAGCTAATTGATTAATATTAATAACCAATCAGCCATATGGTATCATTTTTTAGAATTTCCCCCTTCGTATTAACACTTATTAATTATACCATCTATCATATGGACAGTACGATCTGTAATCTGAGCTAGCCCCTCATCATGGGTTACGATCACAAATGTCTGTCCTAAACGGTCACGAAGTTCAAAAAACAATTGATGTAATTCTTCCTTATTATGCGTATCCAGGCTACCAGAAGGCTCGTCAGCTAATATTACTGCCGGATTATTGATAAGAGCACGGGCTACAGCAACCCGTTGTTTTTCTCCACCGGAGAGTTCATTAGGTTTATGAGAAGCACGCTCTGCCAATCCCATAAAGTTCAGTATCTCTAATGCATGCGCTGTGGCTTCCCTGGAAGATACCCCGGCTATCAATGCGGGAATCATGATATTTTCCAATGCTGTAAATTCAGGAAGTAACTGATGAAACTGAAAAACAAAGCCGATATGCTTATTACGAAAAGCAGAGAGCTCTTTTTCTTTCATCCTGCTGACATTTGTACCATCAATATAGACATGTCCGGCATCTGGTTCATCAAGCGTACCCATAATCTGCAACAGAGTAGTTTTACCGGCACCACTTGGTCCGACAATACTTACAACTTCTCCTTTATTTATCTCCAGATCAATACCTTTGAGAACCTGTAAAGAACCGAAACTTTTAGTAATTCCTTCTAATTTTATCATATAATAATGTGCTAATGTGGCAATATGCCAATGTGCCAATTGGTATGTTACTATAGTGCAGCCAATTGGCACATTGGCATATCAGCACATTGAATAATTATTCATAATCGTTTTATCACATACTCTGCCAGATAGCAACCAAAGACGGCAGGCATATAACTCACCGTACCGCAAGTTGACTTCTTATTCATTTCATCATCAGTGAGCAGTACAGCGTTAGAATCAGCTTGTTCTGTACTAAATACTACCGGCACTTTTCGTTTAACTCCCATTTTTTGTAAGCGTTTTCGGACAGCTTTACTCAATCCGCAATGATAGGTATCCCAAAGGTCGGCAAAACGAACTTGAGTTATATCACTTTTTGCACCGGCTCCCATACTGGATACAATCTTAATGCGGCGTTGCAAAGCATGATAAATGAGATAGCATTTAGGACTCAACGTATCTATGGCATCAACAATGAAATCATATCGGGCAGCATCCAGCAGTTCCGGGATATTTTCGTCTTTCAGAAAAACGGGTAACACTTTTAACTCCAGTTCCGGATTAATATCTTTGAACCTTGCTTCCAATATATTGGCTTTAGGCATTCCCAGGGTAGAATGCAAAGCCGGTAACTGACGGTTTAGATTGGTAGACTGAACCGTATCAGCATCTACAATCGTCATTCGCCCCACTCCGGCACGGCAAATCATCTCTGCTGCATAAGCACCTACTCCACCCAAACCGACTACAAGTACATGGGCATTACGCAACCGCTCCATCTTCTCTTCACCTAACAAGAGTGCTGTTCTTTGCTTCCAGTTTTCCATCAATTTTTCTTAAACCATTTATAAAACCACTTACCTACCTTTTCATAATGCTGCGACTCATTACTACCACGTGGATTTGAGAAAGAAATAGCTTCCTGTGGTTCTCCCAACTGATCCGGATATAAAATAATAAGGCTATTATTTGAGAAATACTTCCCGAGTTGGGCCGGTAACTTTTCAAAAGCCGGATCATAAGAGATAGATCCCCGGCGAGCACTGACTATAACCAGTAAATGATCATAATTCACTTGACCGGTAAGCAATAGCAGGTCTCCCCAATCATCCAGACGGGAGAAATCTGTCATGGTCAATCCATATTTCTTTTTCACCAATTGCTGTAAGTATCCCAACGTCTGCTCATTCGCAAAGAAGTGCGCACGACATCCCAAAATGTTTGCCATACGACAAAAATGCTCCACCCATTTCTGAAATCCGGCTTCATACTCCGCCTTCGGAGGGACAGCAATAATAATACGCCGAAGCGTATTAACCGGCATTAGGAACTTGGCTATCATTACTTCCCTATGTAACCCTTTCAACAAACTATCTGCCAGATTACCAAAGAAAGAGTCTACAATATTGACCTTACGATGCAATCCGATTACCACATCCGTCACTTCATATTCTTTTGCTGTATGGATAATACCGGAGGCAATATTAAGATCATACCGGCTCACCTGTGACAAAGGCACATCCGCTGATGCAGCTATCATAGCAGCACGTTCCAGGTTTCTTTTACCACACAACTCCAAACGTTCCGAACTACTGTTATCATTAATGACATTCAACGCCAGCAAATTATTTTTTTGTTTAGAATCCCGGATCAGCAAAGACAAGTTTATCAAATCATCAATAGTATCCGGGTTTGCCACCGGAATCAAAATCTTCTCAGGTGTCTCCTTTTTACTATTTTCCGTATCCAGTTGTGCTTCATGCATAGCGAGCTTGCGGGCAGCCCGTTCAGTAGCAAACGAGCTGATGATGCAAGTGAACAGAATTAATACAATAGTACCATTCAACACATCCTCATTCAATAATCGCTCACCGTCAGGCAAAATAATATTATAGCCCACAAGCACAGCTGCCAACGTAGCTGCCGCCTGTGCATTACTAAGACCAAACATCAACTCCCTTTCGATAGCTTTCATCTTATAGATTTTCTGAGTAAGCCACGAAGCAATCCATTTACTCGCCAATGCAACAGTAGTCATTACTACTGCTACTTTTAAAGCGTCACCATGCCCAAAGAGAATTTTAATATCAATCAACATTCCCACTCCAATCAGGAAGTATGGAATGAACAAAGCATTACCCACAAACTCCAGATGATTCATTAACGGAGAGACATGGGGAATGAGACGGTTTAATACCAATCCGGCAAGAAATGCTCCCAAAATACCTTCCATTCCTACAAACTCCATCAATCCGGCTCCCAGGAAAACCATCGCAAGAACAAAGATAAACTGCATCACATTGTCATCGTACTTTCGAAAAAACCAACGCCCGATACGAGGGAAAAAGAAGATAATAAGAAAACCCAGGAAAATAACTTTAACTACCAGCCATAACCAGAACATCTCTGAAGACTCACCTTTAAACAATCCACCAATAACCGCCAGCACCAACAAAGTCAATGTATCGGTAACCGCTGTTCCTCCAACGGCAATACTTACGCTCCGATGACGCGATACTCCGTAACGAATCACAATAGGATAGGCCACAAGCGTATGGGAAGCATACATACTGGCGAGTAATACAGAGGTAATGAACCCATATTTCAATACCGTCATGTTAGTGATAAACCCCAACGCCATAGGAATGACAAATGCCAACAGTCCTAATACCACAGCTTTACCACGATTCTGTTTAAAATCCCCCATGTTCATTTCCAGTCCGGCCAGAAACATTATATAATAGAGACCTACTTTTCCAAAAAGTTCAAAACTACTATCGCGTGCCAGAATATTGAATCCATGTTCACCAATCACCACACCAGCCAGAATCATTCCGATTATATGTGGAATACGAAGCCGGCCCAACACCATAGGAGCAAACAATATGATAAGAAGTACAAGGAGAAATATCCATGTAGGATCTGTTATAGGTAGGTTTAAATTAAAATCGGGCCACTGCATATATCTAAGTTTTACGTTTTCTCTGCAAAATAACAAAAAAGTTATCAATTATATGCCAGAATGTTATAATTTTGCAGTCAATTATTTGCTATTCGGAAGAATAGTAAGCGAAATACAATATTCAATTAAAACAAAAGAAAAAGATGAAAGTAGCTATTGTTGGCGTAAGCGGAGCCGTAGGACAAGAGTTCCTGCGCGTGCTTGATGAGAGAAATTTCCCGTTGGACGAGTTGGTTTTGTTCGGTTCTAAACGTAGTGCCGGCAGCAAATACACCTTCCGCGGTAAACAGATCGAGGTCAAACTCTTGCAACACAACGATGACTTTAAAGGGGTAGATATCGCTTTCACATCGGCTGGCGCAGGTACGTCCAAAGAATTTGCAGAAACTATTACTAAATATGGTGCTGTAATGATTGACAATTCCAGTGCTTTCCGTATGGACAATGATGTGCCTTTGGTAGTTCCTGAAGTAAACGGAGTTGATGCCAAAGACCGTCCACGGGGCATTATAGCTAACCCTAACTGTACAACGATCCAAATGGTAGTTGCACTGAAAGCCATCGAACAGCTTTCACATATAAAAACTGTACATGTGTCTACTTATCAGGCAGCCAGTGGAGCGGGTGCAGCAGCTATGGACGAACTTTACGAACAATACCGTCAGATCCTTGCAAATGAGCCTGTCACCGTAGAAAAGTTTGCTTATCAACTGGCGTTTAATCTAATTCCTCAGGTTGACGTATTTACTGAGAATGGATATACAAAGGAAGAGATGAAAATGTATAATGAAACACGTAAAATCATGCACTCGGACATAAAGGTTAGTGCAACTTGTGTACGTGTTCCGGCATTGAGAGCTCACTCTGAAAGTATCTGGATAGAAACAGAACGTCCTGTATCTGTAGAAGAAGCACGCGAGGCTTTTGCTAAAGGTGAAGGGCTTGTCCTTCAGGATAATCCAGCAGAAAAGGAATACCCAATGCCGTTATTCCTTGCTGGTAAAGACCCTGTGTATGTAGGCCGTATCCGTAAGGATTTAACCAATGATTGCGGATTGACATTCTGGATTGTAGGGGATCAGATAAAAAAAGGTGCGGCACTGAATGCTGTACAAATTGCAGAATATCTGATCAAAGAAAAAAATATTGGATAATTAAATAAAAGCATAAAGAAAAGCCGTCTGAGAAGTAATTTTTCAGACGGCTTCTTTTTTAATATATAAACAACACAAAATGGATATGAACATTGAGTTATTGTTGCTATCCCTACTTAATATAAAAAGAATTCACCACAGAAGAATGCGGAAAAAGACCTATCTCCCCTGTGGTGAATCTCACTTATTATTGAAACACTTATTTCTTAATGACCTTAATAGCCTTTTGATTATTTAACTTTACAAAATAAAGACCTTTGGCAAAACGCGAGAAATCAATAGCCGTTGTATTTGCATTTACGTTCATTTGCTTATCAACCATTGTTCCGGACGCATTGTATACGGTGATCATATCAATTACTTCTGAAGACTCAATAGTAGCCACATCATCAACCGGATTAGGATAGATTCTTGTTATTCCGACTTCTGTCTCCTGTACACCAACATCATCTTTCTTCTTCAATGTCATTGTTTTCTTTGCAGGTGTAACACAACTATTATTATCGGTAGGCATTGCCCATACACTTACAATCTTACCAGATGTTGAAACAGCATACAAATTGCCTGCGTAATCAAATTCAAAATCATCATAAGTAGCATCAGCCACACTGCCAAGCATATTCCGGAATTTTTCAGATACAGCAGGAATACCGTCCTTATTCATCTTATATTGGAATATGGAAACTCCGCCATTGTTACTCAAAGCAACGATCCCTTCTTTTTCATTAACGGCCAACGCCCCATTCTGTGAGGAAGTTTCTACAATATTCGGTTCAGCAGTATTAAATACAGCATCATTCAGTTCATCGCTAAAGTAGAACATACATGGATTAGCTGTACTATTGCCACCAGCACCACGATACTGACCTGCCCAATAACCGGTTGATACAGGAACAATACTACTATTATCATTCCCGATATAACTACTTGCAGCCTTTGAGTAGCTAGGAGCAGTTGTCCAGACATCCGCCTCTCCAATATTATACACATTGATAAATTTCTTCCAACTAGCACCTGAAGTTGTCTTATCCACAGTATACAATTGGGTAGCCTCACCAGTTCCACGTACACCTATAGCAGTCATTTGTCCACCTACATATACACCGCCGATACTTAAACTTCCTGCCTCATTGGTAGCCCCTTTGAATACAGGCGATATAGTAAACGTTTCCGGATTCATTAAGTACACACCTGCATTAGAAGAACTTGCATCACATAAGAACACGCGTCCGTCAGCGGCAACTGCCACTTTACGAGGACCTTCACCTACAACACCTGTCCATTGTACATCACCTGCATAGGCTTTATCTCCCTGACCGGTTATATCCAATGCATCGGGGCCCATTACATAAACGCCTGTAGCAGTCGTTCTTCCGGAGGCTTCTCCGGCAGCTGTATTAGTAACATATACCCGACCGAAATAGGGACTTTCAGGAGATTTATCAATACTCACACCTTTGGGAGCAAAATAATGATAGTTCTTACTGTCATCTGATAATTTCACAAAGCGGGTCACATTACCTGCCGTCGCCCGAAGTTCCCAGGTACATTCTACATCAGGGATATCAGCGAAAGCGAGACTTACTTTGTTACTAACCTTATCAAACGCACCCAGTGAAATTGTCTTCACTACAGCACCCGATGCAACATCTATCAAGATGAGATCTATCGCTTCAGCTTTCTCATTCAGATCAAAACTGATATCATAACCATCGTTTGTACGAACCGATTTAAGATTATAGGCAAAGATACGAGCCGGAGAAGCGTCTTGCTCTACCCCTTTTGTAGTATAGCTGACAGCCTGAAGTCCAACCAACAAGTGTTGTACTATATCTGCGTTATCAACCACTCCCACACTTGCCATATAAGTAATGGCATCATTAGTGATTACAGCTTCTGTCTCTCCAACATTCACCGCTTTATCCAGCCCGTCAGTCACATCATACAAGTATGACTTGTAAGAATACTTCTCATCTTTCTTCTCACATACCGGAACACTCATATAAATTTTATTGGCATAACGGAAATAATTGGCACCGGTAGACTCTACAGGAATATCACCTGCAAAATTAGCTACTTCAACACCATCATTTGAATCCCATGAAATTCGGAATTCACGTGGTGCTATAGAATTTCCGTCGACGATAAGGCGATCAATACCTAACGGAGAAAGGGTCATTTGTACATCTGCTCCTAACTCCTTTTCCGTATATTCGGTATCATTGTATTGAGTCCCTATTACCTGACCATCTTTCACTTGCCAACACAAATAGCGTATACCATATGTGGTACTCCACCCGTTACCGGCATGTGAATCGAAATAGAATTTAAAGTTATCCAGTGTACCATTTACAGCGATACTATTAGCCATAAAATTGGAATTATTATTCCCGGCAGCAAGCAGACTTGCAGAAGTATTAGTAGGAAGAGTCAAAAGTACCTCGGGAGTTGCCTCTTCGAGTGCTTTATTTTCTGTGGCCTGCCATTTATACATATAAAAGTCTCCGGTCTGATAAGAGTTCCCTTCTTTACCAATTACCGTAGAATTGGTTCCAAGCAGAACACCATCTGTTGTAAATGCGATATCAGAAAGTATGTAAGGATATGCCTTTCCATTAAATCCTTCCGTTTTAATCCCCTCTGTACTCATCTCTTTCAACAATTCTCCGGTTACAGGGTCCAGAACAAGCAGCCGGGGCATTTTGTCTCCATTCACAGCCAATACGTAATACTTTCCATCACGGAGAATTGCACGACGGACGGTCAGATCTTTCAATACCTCTACCGTTTGCAACTCGCCTTCCTTAGTGAAATGATACGAACGGGCAGCAGCAATATCACCATCTTGTACCGGATGCGGATAATAATCCACCTCTTCTATTACCGGTTCATCCGAAGGTTCTTCTTTCGATGTATCCGTCAGCCGTTTATTAATAAACGAAGTTTCATTCGCCACCACCTCTATCTCCTCTGTCTCTTTCCAATACCCTTCGATATCAAATACTAATTTATAGGTCCCCGGAGTAAGTTCAGTAAAAACAAAAATCCCATTATACTCTTTATCAGTCAGATATTCGCCAATCTTATTACCGTTGGCATCTTCGAGTACCACCTTCACATCGTTCAACGGATAATAGGCATCCACCGAATTTACCTTATAGGTATATAACGGATGCTCTAAAGGTTTGCTGATATCTTTGACGGTTCCCATAATACACCCTTTTGTTTCACTGTTATCATTAAACCAGGCACGAATGGCACGGGAATATCTCACTCCTTCCTGTCGACAATAATCCTCATTCAGTAAACGCTGGCGTTCCGGTTGGTAAGTATGGAAACAACCTTCACTCAAAAATCCGTCACACCCATGCTTCAAGACCCCTAAATAGCCGGTATATCCCAAGCCACTCGTAGATGAGCTCCCGTAAAAAGAGATATCTCCACGGCTATTGTTGGCAGTTTCGGCAGTATAAGCCGAATGATAGGTAACCTCATTTTTTACAATGTATTTCCAAGCATCATACGCCATTTCTTTTGCATTTACCAACCCGTTTCCGGATGCACCATCGGTACCGCGATACAACACCAACGGATAGTTAGTCATGCTCCCCTCAGTAGCAGCATTACTATGGATAGAAATAAAATAATCCATATTATTTGCTTCCACATCTTCACAAATGACAGATAATGTTACGATCTGTGTACTCGTTTCTACCTTATCATTTTCAGTCGCATTCTTATCACCTGCCGAGACAAAACCATTTTGTGTACGGGACATTTTGATGAATCCGGCCCCAGCCTTCACTAGTTCATCTCTAAGTGCCAACCCTTTAATCAAATTGGTATTCGTCTCGAAAAAGCCGCGAATATCCATCTGTGCATAATTGATAGTCGCCATCGGGCGATCATTTGCAGTCCATCCTCCATGTCCGGGATTAATATAAATTCTGGCATCTTTTAAATCGGTAGCAGATACACTGAACGTCAGTATTATCCCAACCCATACCATGATTAATTTATGTAGTTTCATAGTAATCAATTATTTATTGGTTTCGATCTTCATTAAAAACACTTTTCCGTCATTAGTAGTATACACTATTTTAGAAGCATCAGCGGAAGCTGACGGATATAAAGCTATCACAGAATCATCAGTTAATACCGTACGTTGTGTACCATCAGCAGCAACTCCAACTATTTCCGAAGAAGTCACAACTTCTCCATTATCATAATCAACCATACCTACAACCCAATCATTACCCATCCATTTCGGGGCGCGCAATATCCCTAAAGATACAGGATTGGTTCCGTCAGAATTGCTCACATAAGCTTGCCCCTGGTCCATAACATAATACAACAGCTTCTTTCCATCCGGTGATACAGAAGGCCACAAATAATTCACATTCGTTCCGGCAGGAGATAATAGACGAGTTTTACCCTTCTCTGTTATATAAAGTTGTCCATCTTTAATACTCGGCACCACTGGTATAGATTCTAATTTCTCACCGGAGACTCTTTTTGAAACCATTTTACCCTTATTCACTGCCAAGACAGTGCCTTGTTTCACGTTCACCCCTTCCAAATCACGTGTATTCTTTATCAATTCTTCCTTTTCACCAGTCTCCAATTGAATGCTTTTTAAAGAAGTATAACGCAGTTTTCCTTCGTAGTTTTTACTTCGATATACCACTGTACTACCATCGGAAGAAATCTGGACGCCAACTGCTTTTTCAGCAGTAAGAGTTGTCAGTTTTTTCGTTGTTAAGTCATATTTTTTAAGACCTTGAGTATCATTACCGGCCAAAATCAGATAATCACCGGTAGGGCTCATAATCGGAAGACATCCGCCTTCTGATTCCATAATGGGTATTTGTTCATTACTGACCATTTTAATACCCTGAGAAAAAGCTAATTGACTCGTTAATACGAGCAACAATAAGAAGGGAGTTTTCATAATGAATGAATTTAAAGATTAATAAAATATTACTTATATAAGTATTCTGTCAAAATAGGTTTCAAAGAGTCTTTTTTCCAACATTAAAAGCTTTTGTATTCGAAAGCTCCTATTGTCTTTATCATTTATTGACAATAAATTTGTGTGTTTCTTTCTTTCCATCAACAACTACCGACAAAAGGTAAACACCATTATTAAGAGAATAAAGAGGAATATTGTACGTATGCTCCCCTGTAAGTTGCCGGTTAGTCATATGATTCATTATATTCTTTCCATCAACGGTCCACAAAGAAATGGAGGCAGTACCCACTTTTGATAATGAATAATGCAGAACAGCTTCATCCTTCGAAGTAGCTAACCATGAAAGATGTCTATTCACTGCCACTTCCGAGATGCCAACTCCTGAAGCAGTTGGATAATATGCCTTTAGATCTTTAAAAGAGAACTTAGTATCAGTAAGAGACATTCCCGCTTTTAGATAGAGTTTCATACTTGTCAGTGTCAAAGGGTACTCTATAAGATTCAACGGCAGATCACCCTCCATAAAAGATACTGAATACACAGAATCTTTTCCGGCAGCAGGTATTAACTTCGTTTTCAAAAAGCCAGTTTTTGTATTTGATGCAAAATCAAGGTAGAGTTCTTTAATCAAATCATCTTTCACGAACATCCGGAAAGAGACCGAGTCAGGTAAACTATAAAAAGTTACAGGCTTATTAAACTCAATAGAAGCAGAACGTCCGGTTTTGACATCAAATATCATATTGATACCATCTTCCCAGCCATTTGGTAATGCGGTATTTTCATACCTCAAATTGGAAAAGGTTCCAGAAGTTTTTATTGGCCACGATGCTAAGTCAGCAAAGGTCTCATGTATTCTTTCCTTACCAGCTATCTCAACTTTCACATTTACATGTACACTCAACTCATCTAAAGTTCCGTGAAGTCCTGTCTCGCCATTAGCTATACCCTTTATCACTCCATCCTGTACCAGACAACAATCAGGATTAGAGGAACTCCAGGTAAATGCTCCCGGATCTAATTGATAAACTTGTTTCCCTGATTTTGCATCAATCCTGATAGGAAATTCACGTATCCCATCTATCAATATATTCTGCGGATAGGCTTGAACATCCGAGACAGGAGATACAAAAACATTCAAAACCGCTTTTTTTCCATCCTTAGTAGCTATAATCTGACCTTTTGTAGCATTCAGGCTCGCATGGAATACACCCTCCGAGTCTACATATCCCAAGTCCTCAGGTATACATTGATAAGTAAATCCTTGAACTCCCTTTTCCAACATTTTACCATGTTCATTAAAAGAGAGGAGTGTAAGTGGATTCAACGAGACTGCCGTAGTATAAAGACTCGGGGTTATAAATGCATAAGAAGCAACAACCTCTTCCTCAGGTGCAGTTGATACAACCAGCAAAGCATCGGCTACCGGACGAATGCTACCACGCATCGGATAATTCAGCATTTCATGGTCAACAGCTATCGTTGCGGAGCCCCCACTATCGAAGTTTACTACATTCCACGAGCCATGGGCCAACATCCAGTTAGCAATATCAATACAGTTTACACCCGGACTGGCAGAAGTTCCTCCTTCAACCGTTACAATATAAACTGTTTTACCATCTTTTGACATTCCGCCCATCACCCGGGCAGAGACCTCATATTCACGACCGTTTTCAAAATCATTATATTCACCTTCATGCAGTTTTCCTTCATAAGCAATACTGGGATAACCATGAAAACCAGCTACAATATTTTTTAGTGGTTCGCCAAACTTACCTTTCACAAATTTCTGTGAAATAAAGATTATATCACCCGGAGTGACTTTTCCCTCGAAACTTTGAATACTTTCGTTCCGTGCATAAATCACACATTCCGTTTGTAACGTTTGCAATGGAACATCTGATATCTCCAAGACTTCACACTTTATATCATCCCCATTCACTTTCCACCTACTCAGTGGTTTGATCTTGATATATTTCCCTTGTTCTGTCAGTGTTCTACTATTCAAGTGATTAAATAACACACAGTTTCCCGAAATAAATGTAGCAGTAGAGTTATAATAATCAATTTTCACAGTACTGCCATCTTTCAAAATAACATTTGCGTTCAGAGACGGGTAAAATACTGCCGCTGTTTCATCTTCCGAAATAGCAAAGATAGAGCGTCCCCAGCCTGCTCCATAAGGTATCTCACCATTACTCACATTAACTCCGATACATACACCCGCTTCATAAACGAAGAAGTCATGGTTGAATGCGGCACAAACCCGATGTCCGGGATAAGTGTGGGCTTTAGACATACTCATAACAGTCTCTCTGGGTACATCCGGAACCTTATTGTTCGATTGTACCTGCTCAATCTTCGTATAAGGATTCGTCAGATCTATAGTTGTGACCCACATTAGTATAGGTTTATCCCGATAGGCTATTTTGGTATATTGCACTCCCGCTCCCAAGCTATAATGCTCCAGTGTATCCGGAGTTCCCCATGCCGGTTCCTGTGCTTCCAAGGTATTACAGAATGCCAGTAGTAGTATATATAAAAGAATCTTTCTCTTCATACTTAATGATTTTTTATCAAATTAAGTAACGGCCGGCCTATTTGCCAGCCGTTATTAAAAAATCAGTATCAATCTCTCAAAACTATTTTCTGCGAAACGCTACTTCCTGATTCCAAATTAGCCTTTATCACATAAATACCTTTGGTCAATCCACCAACATCCATCCGAGATGAAGCCACTTTCGATAATAGTTCTCCCGATAATGAATAAAGCTCCATAGATACTACCTTGTCACTACTTGCCACAATTTCATTAGTTCCGGCAATATAACGGAAAGAGAATCCTGAAACGATTTCAGCTTCTATAGATGTCAAAGTATTGTCATATACCAAAACATTATCTACATAAATCGTTCCTGTTTTTGTCAGAGGTTGTGCTTTCTGCTTTATTTTCAATCCGGTAAGTTCATAAGTTTTCTTTGCAGGAAGGGTTCCCAAAGAAACTTCTACAAATGCCCAATCACAGAATGTAAGATCGGCAAGCTTGATCTCCTGAACATCTCCATCAGAAGAAGACAGTTGTAACCAAACCTCATTACCAGTCAGATCACCCAAAACATGCATACCAATTGCTTTAGTGGCATCAACCTGAAATCCTGAAGTAGTTTGATAACAAGCTATACCGTCTGCTGTATCTACCGCAAAATTATATGTAAACGCACCAGAAGAAGAACCAAACAACACTTTAGAGGTATTCCGGGAAGTACTGGCCGACGTAATGCCTGTACTGCCATCTGCAAAATAAGTAAATGTTCCGGCAGTTTCCATATCCAGGCCAACCGTTCTGTCTGTTACTTTCACATCTACAGCTTTAAAAGTATAATCCATCGGTTCAACAATATCAATACCATCAACATCAATCATATTTCTGTCAACAACAACACGATACGTTTCATTTTCTGTTAATCCTTCGGAAAGAGTGAACGCCAAAGAACCATAAGGTGCACTGACAGAATTTACTTTTATAGAACGGGGTACTTTAGATAACTCTTCACCTTTTGAATTATATATTTTAACAGCATCCCTGACCATAGCTGAATTTAATCTATTATCAAATCTAAATTCAAAAGGAGCATTCTTACCATAATTAACATACTCTACACCTGGAGTAGGATAACATGCCAATAGTTTCAATCTATTACGATCTTTAGTAAGGAAACTGAATACAAAATCTTTTTCCATTGCCATATTACCAGGGTGTTTCAGGCTTTTATCCAGTTTCACTGTATACAAGGTAGAAATATCATACGGTTTATCCGGTGCAAAAATCATCCGATGTTGACTATCTTCAAATGTAATTGTTCCTTTTACATCCGGAGTAATGGAAAATGCTTGTATTGCAGATTCTGTATCCACATCCCAATTAAACTCAAAAACGATCTTCGAACTACACTCTACAAGTTCACCTTCTTCTACTTTAGGAGAATAGTTAACCACTTCAGGAGGGGTCAAGCGCTGCATATCTAAACGTGCATCTAAATAGCTGACTTCTCCGGCTTTAACTTCCAAGTCATACGTTTTATCAAAATATTTATCAGCAGTCACTTTTACTGTATACTTTCCGGGAAGCAGCTGCTTAAATACAAATACTCCATTATCAATATCATCCGTTGTATATGTTAGATTTCCAGGGTTAAGCGTAACAACTGCTTTATTCAAGGCTAATAGTTCATCTTTTGAGTTCCTGATTTTCACATGGCTTCCCAAATCTTTATTTCGGCTATCGTGAACACTACCTACAATATTTCCCGTAGTAAGAAGGGCTTCCGCCTTAAATATTTCACAAAAAGATTTATAAAAATTCCATGCCTCTAACCATTTATAATCCATATTCATCAAACGCCGGGTTTCAGGTATGTAATCATGCATAGAGCCTTCCGATATACATCCGGGGACAGTCAATCCTCTCAAAACACCATACCCGTTACTCCACCCCATCACCTGAGCTGCAAATGTTTTATCACCACGTACAGTATAGTCAGAAGCCCAGCAATTTACTTCGTTTGCATAAAGATTCTTAGCAATAACAGTACTAATCTCGCGGCTACGATCTGAATGAGGAGTAGGTGTAGGATATGTATGATTATCATCCGGATCCACACCAGCATAAAGCTGAAGAACATAGTTTGTAACTCCAGCATTACTATGAATAGAAAGCATATAATCCGCATTACATTCATTTGCTTCTCTTACAATCTGAGTTAAAGGCAGGTCATCGGCTGTTGTATTTGTTGTACGACTAATGTATACATTCGCCTTCGCACCTTTCAACAGTTCAACTAACTGCACTCCCTTATCCAGATTAGACTGTGACTCCCAAAAGCCATTTACATCACCCGGTCCATAAGGGCCAACCGGAATGTTCCGGTCATCACTATCAAATCCACCATGTCCCGGATTTACATAAATTGTGATTCCTGACAAATCCTGTGCGTATGTTCCACTTGTTTTTAATAAAAACAAGCCTATAAAAAGAATATAATATATTTGCTTCATAGTAGCCTATTTTTTTAATTCTAATACTATAATTTCACCCTCCAAAGTATTGTAGGCTATCTTACCACTTTTCCAATTAGTGGTTGGATACATTGCTATCTCTGTAAAAAGGGACAATACTTGTCTTTGTTTCCCATCAGCAGATACCATTACAACGGATGACTCTGTTATATAATCTCCATTATCTTTATCAGCCATACCTACGATTTTATGATCGTCATACCATACAGGAGCATTCAGATAGCCTATCTCAGAAAGAATCTTCCCATTCAAATCACAGATATAAGTTCCTTTTCCGGTTGCAGTAAATAAAATTTTAGTTTTATCAGGGGATAAAGATCCCCACAAATATCGGCTCCCTTTTGATAGTGGTTCAAGCACCTTACGATCTCCATTGCGTTCAACAATCAACTGAAGCTTCTCTGTATAAGCATTTATACTCTCCTTCCCCTTAAATTCCAGGCCCATACGAACTTTATTCAATTCAGATTGAAGACGTACAGGAGAATTCATACAATTCTTCGACTGCAACAATTGACGATCATAACACATCAAAGTATTCTGCCGGTGCATATTTTCTCTTTCCACCGACCTATAATAGATCTTATCATTATTCTGACTGAAATCTGGAGAATACCCTGCACCCTCAGCATCTGTAATCATCAGAGAAGTTTTATTATTCAGCTTATACAGATACAAACCCTTATAATTCTCAGACGTATACAACAATTCAGAACCATCCGAATTAAACACCGGATAAAAAGCCGGTACTTTTTTCTCCACAGTAATTCGTTGCACTACCGAAACCATTTGTGCTTCGACCCAGGTGACATTACAAATTAATAATATCCATATACAAATACTCTTCTTCATAATATTCTATTTAAAATTGTACTAACCCAACTAATATTTCATAAACTTAAATACAGAAACCTCTGCTCCCTTATAAACCTTCAACAGATAAATTCCTTTATTCACTCCAGAGTCATCCAACCTGATTTTGCCAGTCTGAAGGCGACCCAGTTTTTTCATTTTTACTGCCATACCCGAAACTGAATATATCTCATAACTCACAGGCAACTCTTTATCCATACTAAATGACAAATAAGTTCCATCAACATCCGTCAAAAGGCTTATCTCATTATCTCCTATCCTATTAGGTACAATACCATCTCCTTGTTCTTCATAAATCAACGAAAACTCTTTCAACTCGAAAGCATACTCAGCTCCAACAGTGTGTCCGGAAGCATTAAGAGTTACCTTTATTGAATTAAATTTGAGTGGCCAAATAGCCATATCCGTAGGATCATCAACAAGATCTGCCAGAGATAAATAAATCACATTATTTTCATTTACCTTAAAATCGGAAAATTCTTTTACTACAGAGTGAGATAAATTATTAGGAACAAGATCCAGAACAATCTTATTCAAAGGTAATTCGTGAGGATTAAATACAATCTTCAGAGCCTTAGGCAAACTATAAAGATTCATTTTTTTTGCCAATGTGAAATAAGGAGTACGAGTAGACGAATATTTATAAGCAATATTCAATGTGCTTGTACCACTCATTGAAATACCTTTCAGATTGGAAGTTAACTTAAGCGAAGGATCCGTAAAGCTAATAGCAGGTAATGAGGAGGCAGAAGGTATTTCAACATTCACTTTTAATGTTCCCTGATAATCATTCATTGAGCCCGTAACCATAGAGGAACCATTGGCTACAGCAGTTAAAACACCTTTGTTGACTTTACAAATATTCTCATCTTCAACTCTCCAATCCAAAGCATTATGATCTATTAAGACTTTATTTCCTTCCAAAGTTGTTTCTACTTCAATCGGATAATGAATCTTAGAATCCAGAAGTACAGAATCCAAACGAATAGAAAAATCCTTGACTTCTTTTACATAAACAGTTTGAGAAACTTCTAACTTTCCATAATGAGCAGTCAAAGTACCAGATACAGCATCTCCTGAAACCACAAAATTACCTGCCTCATCAATATGCCCAAGATTTGGAGAACAGGAGAAGGTAACATCCTCAAGATTATCAGTAAGTAATCTATCATACTGATTATAGCCCATTATTTTCGGTTTAATTATACCATATTTAGGTAATTCAAACTTATAGTCCGAAAAACGTAGACGGGTAATATCCTGAGATTCCTGAGATAAATCTACAACCAACCAACCGTTACCTACAGGTCGCTCTTTTCCATCAGCCGGACGATTGGCAACTTTATTGTTTACTATTATTTCAGAAGAACCTCCACCGTCAAGCCCAATGGCATCTACAGCCCCCCAATGTTTCAAAATATCACAAACTTCCGTAGTGGTCAATCCAATAGAAGCTGATGTCTTACCATCTGCAACTAATAGGTACACCCAACGTTTGTCTTTAGAAGCTCCAACAGCAGTACGCGGATATGGAACCGCATTATAGTTTTCTGTAGTATTACGCTCTGTAAGTACTCCGTCGTACATTAATGCTGTATTGCCACCTATCATTTGCTCAATCTCCGGATAAGTTCCAAAATTCACACAACGTATCCCCATATTAATAGTGATTTCCTGTCCCTCTTTCAAATTACGTAAAAAAGCTCGGGATTGCTCACTTGTACCAGAAAGTACGTATTCATCAGCAGCAATCGGATTACTTCCTCTGTTTTCTATCCTTTTTCCGACAATGCACTTTACTGGTTTATTCACTCTCCACTTTTCACCAGATTTCAAACTTAAATATACCTCAGTACGTTCTACTCCAAACATCTCACTGAAATTTTCATCTTGACGTGTTTTCTCTCCTGCAAACCGATTATAAAAAGTTAAATCACAAGCAGAGCAATCTGCACGAGGAATATTAACATGCTGAAATTTATAAGTTCCGGCATCCCCGGCGTCAACCTTACCCTCAAACTCCATATGATCGAAAACCGGAACATTATTCACGTCTATGGTAGCAAATCCCCACCAGGCATCCCGGGGTTCACGTTGTATTTCACCATCTTTAATACTACCTCCACGAGGAGCTCCCAAAGGAAACTCATGATGATCAGTTACATTAAAAAAATCACCATTTATACCACAATATGCTTTATGTCCCTCATAAGTCATGCGCTCACATGCATGCGTTACAAGTTCTGTCCCCGGTATGCTATCATTGGCCAGAAAAGTTTCAATCTTATTGTATGGATTATGCATATCCAGTTTAAGGATATAGGTGTAAGCGGGTATATCAGGAATATAAATTGAAGTATAAATAGCTCCCGGACCAACAACTTTACACTCAAGAGTATCTATATAATGAGGCTTCTCATTGATCGTTATATAACCTCCGGCATACACATATTGTCCAAAGAGTAAAGGTAATGCCAATAAAAACTTTTTCATTTTCATACTATTTTTATATGTTACATGATTAGTTATGTATAATCAACTTAACCGTATCTGTTTTACCACCAACTAACACATTCACCAAATAAGTACCATTAGCTAAATTGTTTATCGGTAAAACAAGATTTCTTCCATCACTCATTTTGTAATCTTCAGATGCAACCATCATTCCGGTACTTGTATAAATTCTTAAACTGATATCTGTTTTTTTATCCAGATTAACATTCAAACAAGCTTCTTTTTTTGCCGGATTAGGATAAATGGATAACCAGGAAAGAGTTTTCAGTTCGGGGAAACCAACCGTTATATAGTCATATACCATAACCATTTCTTTGATCTGAATTTTATTATGCCCTACAGGATTATCAGAAGTAAATGCAAACCTCATCGAATGAAAATGTATGGGATATCCGACTTTGTCATTTACATCTGTTAAAATATCCGAGGCTGGTATTACAATTTCACGATCTTCATCTTTCGAAATATCAGTAAATTCATACGGAGTATAAGCAGATTTATCGTTTGTTCGTAAAGAGAAAGTAACCTTATTCAAACCAGCTTTTCCCGGATTCAATATTATACGCACAGATGTTGGCAAACTATATAAACAAAAATCATTCATCAATTCTATAAACGGAGAACGTCCGGCAGAGTAGTCATACTCTATTCCATCAGGTAATAATTTTATATTCTTCAAATTAGAGGTACTTTTTACACTCCAGGAAGGAGTAGACAAAACAGGCATCTCCAAAATTGGTTGAGAAGGTATTTCCACTTTAACTTTCTGTTTGCATGAGAACTCTCCCAATGTTCCATGAATATACGTCACTCCATTGGATAATCCTTTTAATACCCCTTCAGTTACTGAGCAAACTGAAGGATCTTCAACTTCCCATTGTAATAATTCCGGTGCCACAAACAACGTTTTATTTTCTACTTCTGCCAATAATTCAATATGATATGTAGAAATATTATTGAGTAAAACAGAATCCAATCTCAACTTAAATGAAGACTCAACTAATGAGACCGGCCTTGAGGTCTTCACCCCTTTATACTCTGCGGATAATATTCCAGTACCGGTTTTTTCCGCACCAATAAAATTACCTTCTGCAGTTATGTATCCTATCTCCGGAGTACATGAAAATGAAACATTCTGAAGATCCTTGCTCAACAAATCACCGTATCTATTATAAGCATATACAGCAAGTTTTAAAAAGCCACACGTCGGTAGTGTATAAGACACTGGTGCAAAAGCGAGCGAAGCAATCTCTTGGTCTTCAGGAGCATTCGACACAACTAACATCCCATTACCGACAGGGCGTACTGCACCATCAGAAGGGGAGTTTTTAACTTCTCCATTAACATACATAACAGAAGAGCCTCCGCCATCCAGATTAACAGCATTCCATGCTCCAATTCCTTTAAAAATATCTCCAAATTCAAAGAGAGTTACTCCACGTGAAGAAGTTTGCCGACCATCAACTTCAACTAAATAAACAATCGTACTATCTTTTGAAAATCCGATACCGGTACGAGGATTTGCAGATTCATCTCCTTCATACCGTTGCCCATTTTTCAAGAGAATATGATCGCTTCCTCCCATCAATTCTTTGAAGTCGTCCAATGCTCCCGGATTACTTCTCAAATCCGTTTTAAGATTGATTGTCAATTCATCTCCGACTTTCAATTCTTTTAAGAAATCAGATGATACTCCTCTCCCATGTAGTACAGCCTTTCCCTCTGGAATAGGGCTAAAACCGTGATTTTCTATTATTTCTTCCGCAATACAAGTTATTTCCTTATTTGCCGAGAAAAAGAAGGTTTCACCGTTTTTAGGGGTTATAATAACTTTTGTACCTCCCTCAATCCCACTGGTATATGTACCATAGGCATTAGTATAAAGGGTTAATAAATCGGTCACTTGTGGTTCCCACTCTAAACGTTGCATATTTACTGTATGCAGCCGGGTTGCTCTATTACCACTTTTTACTGTTCCGGAAAAGTCTATCCTATCAATATAAGGACGATTATTTTTATCTAAAACAAATGCAGCTCTTCCTACAGGATTAGTAACACATTCATTATTAATAAACTGTCCGCTACGAGGTATACCTATCTCAACAGGATCTATATAAAAATAAAAATCACCATTAGTAGCTGCAAAAACATTATGTCCCGGAGCCGACTTTCGTATAGCCATTTGAGTCGGGCGCTCAGTTGTAACAGCACTATCTCCTCCCAAACAGGTTTCTAACTTTACGTTGGGATTTCTAAGATTGACTTCCAATACATGGATTTTTAAAGGAAATTCCGGTAAATCAATATAAACATATTCTGTTCCAGGTCCAACTTGATGCTTATAAACCAGTGTATCAATACGATACGGTTTATCATTTATCGTAATATACTCTTGGGCAAGTGAATATTGCCCAAGAAGTAATAAAAATAATGTAAACAAAACTCTATTCATGTCAGTCACATTTATTAGTTTAAAAGTAATTTAATCATTACCTCAAGTATATGAACATACTATTATTTTATTATGAGCTTCATTGTTTCGTTACTACCATCATCCATACAAACTTTTATCAGATAAATGCCAGAAGTCATGTTACTCACAGGTAGTTCCAATAAATTACAAGTAGAATTATCAGCTGATATTACATTTAATAATCTTCCCTCAGGACTAAAGATCGAAGCACTTGTTATATGTATATCCTCATTCTTCAATGCCACATATGCACGGCCATCAGCTGTCGGGTTAGGATATATAACTAATGAAGAAAGTAATTTTAATGAAGAGAGTCCTACTGAAATCTGGTCATAAATAAGTTCCATATTTCTGATATAGATAGTATTCTCACCAGCCACATTCCCCGAAGCAACTAAAGGAAACTTGATTGAACTGAAATGAATAGGGAAGGAAGCATGTTCCGGTTCTTTTGCAAACCAGTCTTTCATTGCCAAAAGTATCTCTGCATCTTGATTCTTTACAAGCTCATTCGTATATTCATAAATAGAATTAGAAGACGACAAGTTCTCTCTACCAGAAATAATAACTTTTGAAACAGCTGCATTTCCCGGATTAATCATAAAACGAATCGCATTGGGTAAGCTATAAAGGTCGAAAGTTTTTGCAAGTTCAATAAAAGGCGAACGGCCAGATGAATATGTATACCGAATTCCATCTGATAGTAATTCTATATTCTTTATATTCGTACTTGCTTTTACTGTCCATTCATCATTTATCAGCGGAAGTAATGAAAGTGAATGCTTCTCCGGGATTTGTACCTTCACTTTTAACGCACATTTCAGATCATCAAGTGTACCACGAATAATCGTTTCTCCATTTTTAAGTCCGGTAACAATTCCATCATTAATCGAACAAATCGTTGGATTATCAATGCTCCATTCCAGTGCATAAGGTGCCAAAGGATATTCTTTATCTCCTATACGTGCATTCAATTCAACTGGATAACCGGTGTATCCATCAATTATCACTGAATCTAAACGAAGAGAAATTTCTTCTTCTTTTAAATATTTGATATGAATTGACGTTTCCAGTTGATTCCATTTTACCTTTAGTATACCATCTCGACTTCCATTAGCAAAAAAAGAGCCGTCCTCTCTTACGGTACCTACTTCTTTTTCACAGCTATAAGTCACATTTTTCAAACCTAAATTTATAAGTGTTCCATACTGATTATAGCCATAAATAACAGGTGTATATGATCCATATACTGGTAACATCACAGTTTTCTCATAAGGAAGAATTTCCGCAATCACATCATCACTTGCTGACAAATCCACGGCAAATATACCATTAGAAACTGCACGTTCATGACCATCACTTGGCGTATTCATCAAACCGAACTTATTCAAATACATGCCACTGGACCCACCACCATCAAGATTCAAAGCGGTAGTTGCACCTGCACTTTTCATTATATCTGCCAAATGTTTTGTTGTCAATCCGGTAGAAAAAGACGAACGCCCATCTACCACACAAAAGTATACTTTCTTCCCATCAGCAGAATATCCTATGGCAGTACGAGGATGTCTTTCAGCCCAATCATTGTCCTGTACAACACCATCTTTTAAAATTATTCTATCACCTCCCACCATGGCTGTTAGTTGAGAAGCACTTCCAGCTGTTTTGTTTACACCAATAAAAAGAGTAAGTTCATCACCTTCTACCAAAGACTTTAATACTCCGGCAACAGTTCCATGACCAGATAAAACAGCATGTCCTGCCGGTATTTGCATATTACCTTTTCCATCAACCACTTTAACCACCTTCACTTTTAAATCTTTATTCACTGTCCAGACCATAGTAGATTCTAACTGCACAAGCACTTCTACTCCATAGGCATTGGTATGCGTATAATTGCCATTTAATGTATTATACAAGATTAATTGGTTTTCGCCTCTTCCTACATTTACACCATTTATTGGGTATACTTTTTCACCTATTGAACAAGTAGAATTCGCAAAAAGCATGTTATCAATTATAACATCTTTACCAGAAAAGGCGATATGTGGAGTCTGAGCAGGAGTTCGTCCCATCTGTCCTTCGACGATACTTCCATGAATCGGATATCCGACATCTCCTGAAGTAGCAAAAAAGTCTGCATTCGTTCCTCCGAAATATACCTTACCTTCTTTACTTTTCCGTTGAGCCATAGAACTGATGCCTTCACAGGTAATCAAAGAATCTTTTCCATGAACAGCCTCAAAAGAGATATAGGGATTTGTTGCATCGACTTCCAGAAAAAATGTACGAAGTTTCACACTTGATGTGTAATAATGCATAGCTGTATAATAAGAGCCTGGTCCGACTTTAAAATGGCTCAATGTATCGGCCTGGTACTCCGTTCCTCCAATTGTAACAGTGGTTTGTGCCAAAGAAATGCTGCAATAATTTGAGAGGAAAAATAAAGATAAAAATAGTGCTGATAATGTTTTCATAATTTTATTTTTCAAGCTAAAGAATAAGAAATAAAAAGAGCTGTATCTATTTATATATCCGCATTAAAAAGACGGCATATTCTCACAGATACAGCTCGGTATTTCAGAATGCTCTCATCCGAAATGAGATATTCAAAATGCAATATTATTCAACAACAACTTTCGTATTCAAGATATTGCCAGCATTCTTTGCTTTCAAAACGTAAATTCCCGGCAATGCTTTAATTGAAGTCGTATTTGTTCTTTCTGCCACTTTCTGTCCAATCAAATTATAGAGTTCAATGTCAGCTGTTTCTGAAAGCACCACTTCTCCTTTAGACGAAATTATTTGCAATGTTGACATAAATCCATTCTGTATACCATCAGGACCTCCTTTATGTTCTTTGTCTATATCCACTCTTGTTCCAAAATCATAGGCAACAGCACCACCACGATTACAATAAATTATAATACGTGCAATACCTTTTTCTTCATTTACTACCACACGTGGAAGTACTGTTCGTTCCGGATTAGAAATATTTCCTAATCCTTTCTGTGGTAAATCATAGACTAACTTCATAGAAGAGAACTCCATTGCATCATTCAAGGAAACCAAACGTAATCCTGTTTGAATTGCATCAAGCTGATTTGAAATACTATAAATAGCATAATTAACCCCTCCTAATGAGAATTCTGCGACACCATTATTACCGGCACTCATTGGCTGAATAGCTTTTCTTGCTTCCTCATCAGTGATACTTGCAAAGCTATCGGCAATCGTTCCATCCATATTATAAAGGGTTGCATAGGCAGTAAAAGCATCCATATAGAAAAGATTTTCATCAACCGGGCAAACGCGTGTACCATAATTATTTGATGCAGCCGTTGGATAATATTCCTGAATAAAAATCTGATCTGATTCTTCCTGAGGTTGAAGTTTACCGCCAACATAACGCCATTTCAGTACAGTTTTTCCATACAATTCATCGCCATTAGAAGTAGCAGAAAGAATATATCCATCGCCATTCACAACATCACCATAAACACCACAATAGTCAAAACGTCCTTCAAGTCCTTCAACTGTTGTACTCAAGATATTTTTCACACTACCATCTTCCAAGTTTACAACCCAACATTCTGCCGGTGAAACTCCAATATTAGTTGTCATTCTCCATAACAAAACATTACCTGCTGCATCCACCTGAATATCATTCGCCTGGAATCCGGAAATATCATCAACTTCATTCCCATCTTTATCTGTAGTTTTACCACGATACCAGATGTCTTTTGATACCTGAACCGATTTTATATGCTCACCAGTCAAAGCATTATAAACTTCTACATGAATATCATTATCAGCAACTCTGTTTGAAATCAGCATTTTACTCCCGTCAGCAGAAATTGCCATACCACGAGAATTAGCTCCGATTATTCCATAGTTCTGATTTCCTAATGCAGTATACCATCCCCACAATGGGTATACAGCCATAGTCTGACCATTTACATCTACATCTGTGTAAGTAGCATCATCTTTACCAATTTGAGGACCATCCTGGGCATTCAAAGAAATACCGCCCAACAACATAGCTGCTCCAAGTAATAACTTTTTCATAATACATTTTTTTTAATTAAACATTTGAGTAGAAATACTATATCCTTTTTACTAAGAATCAATTCAATAACTTTAAAGTCCATAATTGTCCATTCAAGTCAACTCTCAACAAATAAACCCCTTTAGGCAAATCACCCAATTCCAAAGAAATTTCAGCTGTATTGTCTATTTCCTGATTCTGACAAAAGACTTTTCGTTCATTTCCCACAATATCAAAAAGGGAGGCTGAAAGAGTACCACCATTAATACCGGCATTTATTTTCAATATTTGGTGAGTTCCCATACCTATTACACTGACTTTCTTTACATCCTGTTCTAAAGTAATGGACGTTGCTCCTCCCCAATGAAATTTCACAACAGGAGACCATTCAGTCTGCCCATCTTTATATTTAGCTCTTACCCTTGTATAATAGGTACCTATAGCAAGTGTTCCAAAGTCTGTCCGGTATTCAAAGGCTTCTGTCGTCTTTGATGTAGTTCCCCGAACCGGGAAAGTTGCTTCCTTCGACAAGTGTGCCTGAAAACCAGTCGCATAGATATTATCCTTCCATTCTATGACCATCGACTCTCCAGATAAAGATCCTTCATTTACAGGCGAAACAATTATAGGAATATCTGGATAAACCATTTCAGTCGTAAAAGTCACAACTGCAGTTTCCACCTCTTCGCCATCCTGAAGAGCTTTGATCTTAACATAATAAGTCGTAACAGGTAATAGAGTTCCTACAGGAATTTTTAACGAGTTCTTCCCCACAACCTTCTCTGAATATACAATCACTTTATCCGTAAAAGTATAAGCAGATGCCACAAGGACAGTATATTCCATATCAGATTTACCAAATGTACTCCACGAGACAACCGGGGTTAGTTCAACATTAGTACTCCCCATTGACGGACTTTTTACTGAAAAAGTCATAGGTGTAAACTGACGGATTTCGGATATTGCATCTTTATGTCCTGCCTTATGAGATACTACTCTCCAATAATAAGTTTTTCCAGACTCAAGTATTGCTATTTTATCTGTAAACAGCTCATTTGCAACAACATCTTTACTACTATGCAAGACAGAAAATTCCTGATCTTCAGCAATTTGCAGAGTATACCAATCAGCAGATACAGACTCCCATTTAAATCTGAATGGAGCCATTATCTGGTCACCGGATACCGGATATATCAAATTTGCAGATACTCCTTCTACTTGCTCTTTATCAATCAAAATCGGCGTATATTCATTTCCATACCTATCAAAAACTGCTACAGCAAAAGTTACAGCATTCAAATCTATACTTTCAGGAATTTCAAAAGAATTCGTATATGAAACCCCAAGTAAATAACGTGACGAATTAAATGCATCCAAATCTGTAACTTTGTCCTTGGGAACTGCATATATGGTATAACGTACATTTTCATTTGAAGAATTCCACTGTAATATTCTCTCATTCAAAGTTATCGAAGAGACTGAAGATACAGAATACGCATTCTTCCAATCAATAGCTGGTACCAATGCCTTTTCCATGAAGCAATAATTCTTCAAATAGGGCATTACGCCTTTTACATTATATATATACTTAGTAGAATAGAATACGCTTCCGGGAGCTCCATCAAGCGTACTAAGTCTGTTACGCTCTATTTGCAGTCCAATTTCCTCTGGTCCGAAAGATGCACGTGTCTGCACTGTATTCATTTGATTATTCTGTTCCCAAATGCCTCTCTCCATAGCAGAAAGAGTACTTAAAGAAACTTTCTCCTCACCTATTTTTACAATATCCTCCATTACCGAACGGGTATAAGATGACGATTGAATTCCACTAATAGAATGACTACTGTAAAAATGCTTTTTAAAACGGAAAGCTAACTCAGACCACCACGGACAAAGTACATCATAGTCTTGTCCCACTGCTGTTGTAGTCCAATAAAGTTGTGGAGAAATATAATCAACCGTACCTTCCTTTAACCATGCGACCGGATCACAATATATTTCTTCATACATATTTCCACCGGTAATACCCTGTGGTAACACAATACCCTCTTTTTGAGCAACATCATTATTCGTTGTCCATATTCCAAACGGAGAAACTCCAAACGTTACATATGGCTTCTCTTTTTGAATCATATTATACACAGAAGCCACCATTTTATTAATATTTTCTCTTCTCCAATCCCCTAAAGACATATCCTCCGGTTTATATTTTTGCTGAGCATCTGCATCCAGATCTGCAGGCGTACCACCATAAGCATAAAAATAATCATCAAACACAATGCCATCGACATCGTAATTTGTTACAACCTCGCGTACTATATCTGTAATCCGTTGTCGAACTTCAGGCAAAGCAGGGTTCATAATAGCATTATACTTACCATTTTGTACAGGATAAGTGAGTATCCATTCCGGGTGGGTTTCACGATAGTCACCTGCTTGTCCATCCCAATAAGTTGATGCTGTAGAGAATCGGTAAGGATTCATCCATGCGTGTACTTCTATACCACGTTTATGAGCTTCTTCCACCACAAATGCCAAAGGATCATAACCAGGTTCTTTCCCTCGCTCTGAGACTAAATCACTTGACCATGGTTCATAAGAAGACTTATACATTGCATCGCATCTGCTTCTAACTTGAAAGAAGACAGCATTTATATTCACCGACGCTAAATTGTCTAAAATCCGGATCATTTGATCTTTCTGAGCTTTTATTTGTGCTGAATTCCCTGTTTCAGTTATTTTCGTTGAAGGCCAATCCAATGACCAGACTGTCGCCAGCCAGGTAGCACGCATTTCTCTTTTAGGAGTTTGTGCATATCCCGATATTAAAAATAAACTAAGAAATAATATAGAGTATAAATACTTCATGTATATATAAATTTAGAATATTATAAAAGTGTACCAGAGTATACACCGGAATGTATCTCCGGTACACATTCTCTCTCAATTATCAGAATAACTTTGATTTTTTATGATTGATAGCTACTCCATAGATTTCGACACCTTCTATCACTGTTTCAACTTTATAGGTACCTCCATCAGGATAACAACGCATCAATCCGGATTTAACAGATGAAGTCGGATCTGCACGGTATCCAAAGTAAACAGAACCATCCTCGGGATCTAATACCATTTGGCAAATATCAATATACTCACCAGAGCTTCCTTCACTATCAGATACAAGTTCTTTAATAAGATAATTCTTTATTGAATTTTGCAGAGCTGTCTGTCCAGCCGATTCATTTGGAATTGCAGACATAGGTATGGCATAAATTCCGCTAGTAGCTCCTTCACGGACAGCCAAAAACACCATCTGACGCTGTTCATCAATTGCTAATGATTTAATGAATAATCCTCCTGCCGTCATACCATTTGAAGGTACACTTGAACTACCAATATCTGAATCTTTGAAACGGAAAATACCCGGATTATTAAACGTTTTAGGCCACCACCAAGTACCATCACTTGTTTTAGTAAACGAAGCATTCATTGCTCCATAATCATATCCATTTTTATAATAACCCAATTTGTCATTTTGTACAAAATAATCATATTTACTATTTGTCACATCCAATAATAAGTTTCTTTCCGATAGAGCCAATCTACGAATACCCGTATTTCTGTCCGTATAATAAAGCATCTTTTGATTTTCATCAATGTATCCGAAATGAGGATCATTAAAAGCTGTTTTTTGATTATTAGTCAACATCGTTTCGACTGAGGCACCATCTTTAGAAATCACAGAAATCTTTCCATCACCCAAATTTCCATCAACATCATCCACATAGCCTATCTGTTTTCCTGCATCCAATACAAATAACAAAGAATCTGAAAATAATAAGTTATAAGGATGTTGGCCAGACTTCACCCCTAAGTCAAAAGAAGAAATTTTAATATTATCAGGAGCATCATGAACTAATTTCAAGGCTTGTATATTTCCTTTTTTAACAGCATAATAAAGAGTCTTTACTTCTTCTGTATAACCAACAGGAACTTTAATAACTCCCTCTTGTAATGTACGTCCGCCAAGTTTAGTTTTCAGCACTATTTTTTGTGATCCTACATTTAAAAATTTCAGTTTACCAGGATTTTCTTTATTAGATGTATTTACAGGAGTTGAATTCTCATCTACTGTCCCTTCCGGAAAAATCCATTGATATTCCACTTCCTTGTTATCTGGATTCGGTAAAACGACAGACAATTCTATAAATGTTTTATTTACTTCACATATTTCATCTTCCATAGCACTAATAGAGACAGTAGGAGCTATGTCATTGATAAGTAATCTATAATTTCTTTGTCCCTCTCCTTCCACTTTTAACGTGACAGTATAAGTACCAGCTACTGTATATTTGTACTGAGGATTTTCTTCATTAGATACAACAGTACCATCTCCAAATTCCCAAACACAATTTCCTTTAGCAGATGACGTATTAGTAAATTGTATTACGGAGCCAACCAAATAATCCAATTTATATTCGTTTCCTGCTACTTCATATTTAAAATCGACTTTCTCACTAGGAAAATCTTCGATTTTAGGGTCATTCTCTACACATGCATAAGAAAGCATCAAAAGAGATAACATCAATATATATGGTAATTTCTTCATAAATTTATAAGGGTATTAAGGTTAGTTCAATGTTAGTTCTTTCTTCTCTGAAACACCTACATTTCCCTGCTTATCAAAGACTTTATAAGCAGCATTTAGAATGTAGCTTTTAGTATACTCTAAGTCATAAGTAAGTGTACTTATATTATAGATTAACTTTTCGAAAGGAATAGCATCGTATTTAGCTTTAACAACTTCTTTATATTCATCTTTTATCCAATATTCCATTTCTTGCTTATTGTCGTTAAAAACAGAGTCTGTATAACTTTTAAACTCTTCAGAATTAGACATATCCAAATTCAACATTAGCATTCTTAAATCTGAATATTTTTCTTTTTTTTCTAACTCTACGTATAAATCACGCTGAAAAGCTGTAGCAAAAGTATCAGGGAATAGTTTATTAAATCTCTCTTGATCGAATTCTTCTACATTTTTCCATTCAACAGTTTTCAATGTGTTACTGGTAGGAAATACATCATTTACAACATAAGCTCTTTTATCCGTATTCCAATATTCTTCTTGAAACTCATACGTAGCTTTTTCTTGAAATACATGAGCAATGTTACTTACATCTACACTCTTGGTAAAAACAAAAGTAACATTCGGACAAGTGGCTTGCATCGAAATATGTTCTTCTTCATCATACCATACTTCCATATGATCTATAGCTACTCCTTCATTATTATAAAATTGTGCGGTAAAAGCAACCGTATTTCCTGCATTTACTGTACTAGAGGGTATCTCCCAATAAGTATGTGAAGTTCTCTGTCCAATACGGGCCCAATCATTGATAAGATCATGCTTTTCACACCCACTTACCCAAAACGTTAAGAAGGCAAATATTATCAGTATATTCTTATTTTTCATATATGTAACTCCTTTACTACACTTAATTATTTATGAGCACCATTATAAATTCCCCATATCATAGGCTTTTTCAACCATTCCGGATTCTTATAAGCTCCTAAACGCTCTAATTCCAAACGACTATATTTTTCTTCTGTTTCCGGATCATAATTCAAACGTTGTACCCAGACATCTGCTAATGTTCCATCCGGATTATAGTCTACGCACCAATAAGGTTCATACAAATTATATGGACGTTTCAGATTTGGATAAATTACAACTCCGTCATATGTAACATTATTTTTGTTATTACTATAGTTATAGCGACGCATATCAGTCCAAATTTCCGGCTGTAGGTACATACATACATATTTCTGCCGCATAATATGTCCAATATTAAAACCTATTTCAGGAAGGTAATCGACATTTTTCAAATACTTTTCCGTATATTTTGTATTACAATTAAAGCGTTCGAAACTTTTTTCCACCGCTTTTATTGTCCATTCTCTTGCACCAGTCTTATCCCCTCTCCAATACAAAGCTTCAGCCTTTATCAGCATCAATTCTTCAGTCAGAAATAAAGGTACATAACCATCATTTTTAGTATATGGATTTACAGTCAAATCTTGCGAACTCATCGGAGTAGTGCAATATAGATCAGGATAATGACTTTCTTTAGCAGAAGCATCCATACCAATATTACAATCCAGATAGCGGAAAATCGTTCTTCCATCAGCACCTTTTCGGGGTTTCATAAGAGCCTCCATACGCGGATCTTTAGCATAACCTTTTATCGGATTTGGTGAAGCTTCAATGCCAAACATGTCTACCATCAAATATTTTGACGGAATTGTTTTATCTAAATCGTTCGAACGGCTTTCCCAACCTCCGATTTTGGGTTTTGCAGGTCCCCATGGACAGTTAGCTTCACCTACTCCACCATCAAACTTGTAATTTGGTTCTTCCCAATTTTCCAAAGCAGCATTTACAGCATTTATTATCTGATCACACGTATTTTGTGTATTATCCCAGTTAGGTAATTTACGCAACAAAATACGTGCTTTCAGTGCATATGTAAATTGTCTCCATTTTTTTAAATCACCAGAGAAAATCCGATCCATACTTTTGGTTATGGAGATATTTGCCGGACTATTTACAATACTTGGATCATTATACTGTGCCAACAAATCCTCAACCTCACTTAACATCCATTCATAAATAGATTCTTGAGTGTCATAAGTCACATGGTCTGTATATGCTGTAGTACGTGGCATATCACCAAAAACATCCGTAGTAAGTTGAGTAGACATCAAACGAATTGTTCGTCCGATAAGTGGAAAGTTAGTATATCCCGCTTCCTTAGCAGAAGCTAGCATTTCATTCAGATTCACCCCTATATCATAATAATGTCTGCGCCATTGAGGATGGCGATTCATTGAAAGAAATTCCCATCCTCCCTTATATGCGGTAGAATTTACCTGAGCCTTTCCTCCTGTAGTAAAAGCCTGAGCTAAATACATATTATATTCTGCATGATCATAGTTAGTCTGAGCAGCATAGAATGTTAATACAGGTAAAATGAGTTCAGGAGTGACTGTCGTAATATTATCCTTACTTCGATTAACATTCAGATAATCTTCACAGCTTACCAAAGCAATAGAGATAAGCAATAAGGCATATATAAAATTATTTTTTCTTCTCATAAATCTTATACTATTTAAAATGTTGCATTAATTGAAAAATTAAAACTACGTGTACTAGGTACTTTAAAATCATCAATACCCGTATTACCTGTCCCTCCGGCTTTACCTGCACTAATTTGCGGATCACATCCTGTATATTTTGTCAACAACAAAAGGTTACGTCCTGTAATAGAAAACTGTAAACCTTTAACAAACGATTTCTTAAGTAACGGCGTAAAATCATATCCTAAAGTCACATAGCTCAGTCGCACATAAGAACCGTCTTCAAGAAAATTCGAACTTACATTTCCAAATTTCTCACTTAACACAGTTTGAGTTAATAAAATGGGCTTTGTATTCTCTACATAAGTACCATCTGCCTGTTTTACCATACCTTTAACTACAACTTCCCGATTACGATATTTTTCAACAAAACGGCTTTGTCCACTTGAAAAGAGTGAGCGTTCTGTCATATTTGCCACCGTTCCACCTTTACGTGTATCTACCAAAAATGAAAGAGTAAAGTTTTTCCAGTTCAAATTAGATGAAATACCTAATAAAAAATCAGGTTCACGATTTCCAATTAAATTACCTTTTGCAGGGCTAATAACCGGGTATCCTTCTTCATCACAAACAATCTGACCATCCGGAGTTCGTTCATAATCTTTACCTGAAACGCCTATCGTAGGTCCATGCAGATATGCCACAGGAAAAAGATCGCTAAACTGTTTCCCTTGAATTTCAGTTATATCATCAGGTAACCCTTTAACCCGTCCGCGATTAAGTCCAAAGTTCAGATTTGCATTCCAAAAGAAATCTCTGGTACGTATTATTTCTTGATTCAATTGTAATTCTACTCCCTGATTCTCAATATATCCCTCATTACGAATTTGAAGTATAGTACCTTTTGTTGGAGATACTCTTACATTTACAATCTGATTATCCACTGTGGTATTGTAATACGCTATATCCAACTTCGTTTTATCATTAAAAAAGCGTAAATCCAAACCAATTTCCCATGAACTAGCCATTTCCGGATCCAACCAAACAGCACGACTTTTAGCCGGATCAACTCCATATCCACCATCCGGGAAAGAAGCCTTTTGAATAAATCTCTTATCAAAAGCATAAGGATTAGTATCTTTACCTACCTTTGCCCAGTTACCACGTATTTTTCCATAACTAAACGTTTCGCTTGAAATCTTAAATAATTCTGTAAAAATAAAACCTCCCGTTACTGAAGGATAGAAATATGAAGTTTCACTTAAGGTTGAAGAATAATCCTGTCTGGCTGTAGCACTAACATGAGCAATACCTTTATAATCCAAACGAATTTCGCCAAAATAGCCCAACATGCGTTTCAAAGAATGAGATAATGAGGTGTTTTTTCCCAGTTCGAGAGCTGGTAGATTCGAGATACTCTCAAATCCTGGTATCTGAAATCCAGCCCCACCAAATGCAGACTCCGTTCCTTTTCTTTCTTTTAATTCATATCCAGCCAAAAAGTTCAAATTAAAATCTTTAGGAAGCTCTAACTTATATGTAGCCAACGCCTGTACCGTTAATAATTGGGAACGACTTTGAGAATAGTTATATTCACCAAACTTGGCTAAATCAATATTTTCCGGATTACTAAAGTCTGATTTATCAAAAAGAGGGGCAGTTATAGATTCGGAGGTATAATGATTTTCATCAAAGCTAACTCTACCACTTAATTCAAGTCCTTTGACCGGATTCCAAACAATATTTCCCATTATAATATTACGGGCTGCATTATTTTCTCCCTGATCCATATAACGGCTCCACAGTGGGCTCAAAGGAATCTTCACAATCTCATCATCTGTCAATCCATCAAATGGATGTAACCAATTAGGTGTACCATTAGGTTTTATATAATCACGTATATCATTATTTATAGGCCAATTATATACAGTAGAGAGCACATCACCTGCCCCTCTCGATTTAGTTCTTATTATATTACCAGATAGTGAGGCCTTTAAATGCTTAGAAATCTGATATGTACCCTTCAATAAAAAATTCAACCGATCTTGATAATCATTAGGTACAACTCCATCTGTCATCGAATAACTGGCTGAAGCATAAGCAGTAAATTTATCCGTACCACCCGATAAGCTCACATCATATTTCTGAGAAAGCCCCATCTGAAAAAAGTTAGAAACATTATCATAAATTGTCTCTCCAGGTTGAACCATAGGTCCCCATCCTCCTGTTATGTCAACTTTCTCTGATAATACTCCTTTCACCCCTGGTACATATGTCGTCTGCAATTTAGGTAGATGAAACACATTCTCGACCTGTACACTTGCATTGGCGTTAACCGTTATTTTTCCTTCTTTACCATTTTTTGTGGTAATCATTATAACACCATTAGCTGCCTCCTGCCCATACAAAGCTGAAGCCGCAGCCCCTTTCAAAACCGTCATATTCTCAATATCAGCAGGATTGATTTGCGAAGCAACACCAGCTCCAGAGACAGCTATGCCATCAATAATCAAAAGTGGCTCATTATTTTGTGTACCATTAATAGAGGAAATTCCACGAATTTGTATTTGAGATTCAGCATTAGGCGATCCACCTGAAGTACTCACACTTAATCCTGAGATCTTACCTTGCAACGTATTTACAAAGTTTGTATTAGCACCTCCCATGATTTCCTTCGAATCCAAGCTTTGTACTGCATAATTAAGTTTTTTCTTTTCCGCCTTTACTCCCATTGCCGTCACGACAACCTCATCAACCATTATTGAAGAAGGTTTCATGACAACATTTATCACAGACTGTTTACCTGCCTTCACCTCTTGTGTCTCCATACCTACATAAGAGAACACCAAAGTAGAATTGTCAGGTGCCTTAATTGAATAATTTCCATCAATATCAGTAATTGTACCTAGACTGGCATTCCCTTTAACAACAACGGATGCCCCAATGACCGGCATTCCATCTTCAGAGGAAGTCACCACTCCAGTAATCGTATGCTGTGAATATGCAGCCACAGCAGAGAAGAAAAAGAGTAGAACTAATAACTGTTTTTTCATAATATAATCTATTAATAATTTTATTTAGCTCTATCCAACGCAAGCATATGGATTTGAACATTAGAATAAATTTTCACTTAAATCAGTAAAAAAAGTATTCTATTCTGATTACAGAAACAGATACCCCATTACCTTATCATATATACTTTTATACTTTATAAAAGACTACGATTTAGTTAGTTATAAAACTGGGATCTTTAAACAAGATTTACAAGAAGGAAAATGTCTAACAAATATCATCTTTAAGGTTTCTTTTTATCAGACAAGATTTCTTATTTAAAGGTCTCAACTTTTCATTACCTCAAATACACATGCTAAGTTCTATCAGAACTATATAATATATGTTGTACAGCATTTCATTACATGATCATAGATGTACTCTCGTGATTCTCTCGGATTTAGTTTGGCGCTAAAGAAAATCTTGTTGAAGAATGAAAGATATAGCAAAAAAGATTATATATTTGTAACCAAATCAAAAAAGACTACGGAATGAAACTTATCGCAGAAAGTGGTTCTACAAGAACTGAGTGGGCTCTTGTTGAAGATAATCATCTCGTACAGAGAGCTTTTACGGAAGGACTGAATCCTTTTTTCCAGACCAGAAGAGAAATAAGCAGAAGTGTAAGACTTGGTTTGCCAGAATCCTTCTTTAAAAAGAAGCTGGATCAAGTATATTATTATGGTGCCGGATGTACATCTTATGAGAAGAAAAACATATTGGGTGCTTCTCTGGTAGCACAATTTAAGACTCCTATTCAAGTTGAAAGTGATTTGTTGGCTGCTGCACGTGGTTTATTTAAATGTGAAGCAGGTATTGCCTGCATATTAGGAACTGGCTCCAATTCATGTTTCTACGATGGTAAAATCGTTGTCAAAAATGTGAAAGCCGCAGGCTACATATTAGGTGACGAGGGAAGCGGTGCAGTATTAGGTAAACTTTTTCTGGCTGACGTTCTTAAAGGGTTAGCCCCTAAATATATTGCAACAGACTTTTATGATAAGTTTCGTATAACTGCAAATGATGCTATGGAATCTGTCTACAATTTACCATTTCCCAATCGGTTCCTTGCTACTATATCTTATTTCTTAGCAGATTATTTAGATAACGACTATGTTTATAGCTTGTTAACCAATAATTTGAAAAACTTTTTTATCCGTAGTGTGTGTCAGTATGATTATAAAAGTTATCCTATTCGTTTTGTTGGTTCAGTAGCATACAGCTACTCCGAAATATTAAGAGAAGTCGCTCGTGGTTTTGGAGTAGAACTTGATATTATTGAAGAAACCCCAATGACTGGATTAATAGAATTCCATTCCTTAAATATAGAAGAACCATAGGATAAATGCCGTACAAAGTTTATTTTTTCTATTTAACGTGAGTCCGACGAATTCTTTTATAGCCATACTTCTAATATTATTAGAAAGTTTCCTATCAGAAAAGTATAATTTGACATAGCTATTTGAAGGATATAAAACAATGATAATCAGACTTTAAAAAAGTACGTACTTTATAATATCAAAAGTACGTATTTAATACTTTGTTAATTACCTATTTAAGTGTGTGTTAAAATACTATTCCTGTAAACGGGAAAACAAAGAAGTGTTATTGTAATCATATTCGTTAAGCTCACGTTACTTATATTTCATTAGAATGCAATACATCACTTTATATTATTGTGAATTAATAAATATAAATCAAAATAAATGCAAATTAATGTTCTTGATATTAAAACTATTCTTATCTTTGCTATGAAGTAATTCTCAAAGAATTCTTTCGACCTTTGTTTAATGATAATATTGCATCTCAAAACAATTAATAAAAAGTTAACCATACTTATTAATAAGAAAAAAAAACTAAGTTCTGATAGAACTTAGTAACATTAAGCTGTTAAACATTAGAGCTCAATAGATT